>Ga0209062_1000052_pt1 | contig 447795 bp, 413 predicted proteins | sample Coa_R2_2_FD_187158 | JGI IMG/M metagenome (GOLD analysis project Ga0209062, IMG submission 187158) | Surface soil microbial communities from Centralia Pennsylvania, which are recovering from an underground coalmine fire - Coalmine... | ecosystem: Environmental > Terrestrial > Soil >...
CCGAACGCCGTCGACGCCCTCGGTTACTTCAGTAAAGGATTGCTTCCGGAGCCTCCGGCGCTTGTCGAGTTGCCATTTGGGCGACAGCGCGAGGAAGTTCGATCAACAGAATATGGGCGTTCGCGTGCTCGCCAGCACAGCGCCATTCGCAAAGAAAAGGTCGCACAGCGGTGGATCCGCGGCGCAAAAGAATGACCCCGGCGCATGGGCCGGGGCCGAGGCCTCTCAGAAAATAAAGCCGACAGTCACGCGGTCAGTGCTGCCGCCGGCTTCTGTGAGCGATAGGCAATGAGCCCGAGGGCAGCCAAGCCGATCAGCATCATGGTCCAGGCAGTCGGCAAGGGAGTGACCGTCGGCCGGAAGGGCCCTGAGAAACCCACTCCGTTAGTTCCATCAAATGCGACGACGGCCGTGCTGTTCGCTCTACCGGGACCCCAGAAGAACAGGTTGCTAAACTGGCCCGGACCGATGTCGTTGCTCAGCGCCGGGGTGCCGTCGAATAACCCGCCGTCGAACCACGACTGATCCGCATAGCCGAATGCGGGCAAGTAACCCAGCGATGACAGCGATAGCGCTCCGGCGACCCAGCCGGTTTGTGTGGTGGTGGCAGAACCGCCGGCCGCAGCCGGATTGGTCACCGCAAATCCGATGATCGTGACGGGATTATAGAACTCACTGTTGTTCTGGATTGTATAGTAGCCTCCGCCTGTGGAGTACGTACCCTCGGATATGACGAACTCCGGCGGAAGAACGACAATAGCCGCGTATGTCGGCGTGATGCCGCAAATAGCAATCAGGCCCATCAGCCCCAGCCATAGCGAACGTAACATCATCCCCAGAATCCCCTCTCTTACGGCGCCGCGGGCGGTATGCTTCCACCATTTCGCCGAAGGGTCAACACTGATCGCAAAGGCCTCAAAGGCCTTCGGATGCGACGACGTCGGAAGGTGGGATGACCTTGCATTCTACCTATGATTGTGAGTCCCGCGCTTGCTTGACTGGGCTGGCGGCCACGAGATGCCCGCGGCCACCGGCGCAGCTTGAGCCTACATGATCAGCTACTTCACTCTGGCCGAGATCTTGTCGAGGCCTGCTTTGGCGCAAGCTTCGTCATGAGTGCCGCCGCCCTGTTGACCGTTGGCGCCGCCAAAGCCGATCGCACCGACGAGATCGTTGCCGGCCATGATCGGCAATGCGCCCGCCCGCGGGAAGACGCTCTTGTCCGCCTCGAGCTTGGCCTTGAGCGCCGCATCTTTTTCCGTTTCCGCCTGGATCTCGGAGGTCGGCTTCTTCATCTGGATGGCGAGCACCGCCTTCTTGGGGCTGAGCTCGGACGCGTTCTTGGAGGCCCCGTCGGCCGAGACCAGCACCCGCAGGACGCCGGCTGAATCGAGAATCGCCGCGGCTCCTTTCACGCCTTCGCCAAGGCATGTGTTGACCGCGGTCTGCGCGGCCTCCAGTGCGAGGGCCAGCTCCACGCCGCGCGCGGGCGGCTGCGGTGCCTGACCTCCCTGCTGGGCAAAGGCGGAGCCGGTCGTGGCAGCAAGCGCGAGCGCGCCGAGGACGGTGAGCAATCGTTTCATGGGACAAATCCTCCAGTGGTTTCTTACGCACGTGATCAGGACCGGCAAAGCTATCTGTTCTCAGATATATCAGCAAGCTGAGGACTCGAGGCCTGACAACTCGGAGGCACATACGAAGGCTTGCCGACCTCCTGTCATCCGCCGGTCTCACCAGACTCGCTGCTGACGCGCCGAGAAATTGGCAAATGTATTTTCGGTGGTGCCCACGGCGCGGATCAGCGGCTAAGGTTCCTGCGGCAAATGTTCACCCCTCGGTCCGGCTTCGATAGAGCTGTCGAGGCCAACCTGCTTCCTGAAGACAACCTGCTTCCTGAAGAAATGAGAGAGCAAATCGGCTGCAAGAAAAGAGCCCCGTGCGGGGCTCCAAAGCTTCTGTCTAAACCGCGGCTTGTTAGTGCTTCTCCTTCATGGCGTCCTTCATGCCACCCGCGGCATTTTGGATCTTGCCCTTGGCTTGATCCATCTTTCCTTCAGCCTCGGTCTTGGTATCTCCGGTGACTTTTCCGGCGAGCTCCTTGGCTTTTCCTTTGACGTGCTCCGCCGAGCCCTCTACGCGATCCTTGTCCATTTGGTACCTCCGAATTCTTGCCCCGATCGGAAAACGCGCAGCCGCGCTCAATCGTTCGACCACCCGCAACGCTTTAAATTCTTGTCAGGATGGAACCGAACGCTTCGCGAGGTGGGCGCTATTCAACGAACGAGCCCCATCCTCTCAGCGAGAGGATGGGGCTGGCCACTCGAGCGTAACGGGGATGGGGCCGGGGGAACTACGCTCGGGCAATGGTGTAAACCTGCACGCAGCGCTGCGGTTCCTGGCGACTTTAAGAAAAGCCTCGCCGTCGACGTGCCGATCGAATGCGTTCACTGACAGACTGGATGACGATACCGTACCGAAGACGCGGGCCGACTTCGGTGGGCTTCACCCTTGCGCGCAACCATTTTTGCCAGACCCTACCGGGCGCTGTGCAATCCCGTGCTATAGACCGCCGCATGCTGGAAGTCGCCGCCAAGCCCCGCCCCATTCGCGAGCATATTGTTCCGCTCATCGTTGCGGTTGCGCTGTTCATGGAGAACATGGATTCGACCGTCATCTCCACATCATTGCCGGCGATCGCCGCAGCGATCGGCACCAACCCGCTGGCGCTCAAGCTCGCCATCACCTCTTATCTGTTGTCGCTTGCGGTGTTCCTGCCGGTGAGCGGCTGGACTGCCGACCGCTTCGGCGCACGGCGGGTGTTCCGCGCCGCAATCATGGTGTTCATGGCCGGCTCGATCGGCTGCGCGTTGTCGAACTCGCTCACCCAGTTCGTGCTTGCCCGGATGCTGCAGGGCGTGGGCGGCGCCATGATGACTCCGGTCGGCCGCCTCATCCTGGTGCGCAGCGTCGACAAGCGCGAGCTCATCAACGCGATGGTATGGGTCACGTTGCCGGCGCTCGTCGGCCCGCTGATCGGCCCACCGCTCGGCGGCTTCATCACCACCTACGTCACCTGGCATTGGATCTTCCTGATCAACATTCCGATCGGGCTCGCCGGCATCGTGCTGGCGACCATCTTCATTGCCGATGTGCGCGCCGAGAAGCCCGACCCGCTCGACACCACCGGGATCCTGCTTGCCGGCCTCGGCATCGGCGGGCTCGCCTTCGGCGGCTCCGTGCTCGGCCTCAACTTCCTGCCTGCCGGAGCGGTAATCGGACTGATCGTGATGGGCTCGGTATCGATCTACGCCTATGTGCTGCATGCGCGCCGTGCGGCAGCGCCGGTGCTCGACCTGTCGCTCTTGAAGATCCCAAGCGTGTTCGCATCGCTGGTCGGCGGCTTTATCTATCGCTCCGGCATCGGCGCGATGCCGTTCCTGCTGCCGCTCTTGCTGCAGCTCGGCTTTCATCTCACGGCATTCCAGTCGGGGTTGATAACGATATGCAACGTGGTCGGTGCTATGGGCATGAAGACCATCATTCCGATCGTGCTGCGCTATTTCGGCTTCCGCCGCACCCTCATCGTGAACGCGCTGGTCAGCACCATATTGGTCGCGGCCTGCGCCACCTTCACGCCGGGCGTGTCGTTCGTCTGGATCATCGCGGTGTTGACCTGCGGCGGCTTCTTCCGCTCGCTCGAGTTCACGAGCCTCAACACCATGGGCTACGCGGATGTCGATCATCGCCTCATGAGCCGCGCGACCTCGCTGATCTCTGTCGGCCAGCAACTTTCGATCTCGGTCGGGGTCGCGATCGGCGCGCTGGCGGTTGACCTCACGCTGTGGTGGCGCGGGCAAGACACGATCACCGCCGCCGATTTCCAGCCCGCGTGGCTCGCGATCGCGGCGATCTCGGCCACAAGCTGTATCGTGTTCTGGCGGATGCCGGCGAATGTCGGCGCCGCGCTGGCACGGCCGGCGGATCGGGAGTGAATCGCTCAGCGGGCGCGAAAGCCGCGCGCCAGAAGATAGAGCTCGGAGGAGTCGGCGCGGCTTGCCGCAGGCTTTACGTGCTTCACGCTGGCGAATTCCTGCTTTAGCCGCGCCAGCAAGGTCGCCTCGGTGCCGCCCTGCAGCACCTTGCAGAGGAATGCGCCGCCAGGCTTGAGCACCTCGTGCGCAAGATCGGCCGCAGCCTCCGCAAGCGCCATGATCTTGAGGTGGTCGGTCGGCCGGTGGCCGGTCGCGTTCGCAGCCATGTCGGACAAGACGACGTCGGCAGCCCCACCGAGCAAGCTCTTGATGGCGTCCGGCGCGGCCGGATCAAGGAAGTCGAGCTGCGCGAACTCGACGCCCGGCACCGGCATCATCTCGAGCAAATCGATGGCCACGACCTTGCCACGGCCCTCGCCGGCGCCGACCCGCGTGGCGGCAACCTGGCTCCAGCCGCCGGGCGCGGCACCTAGATCGACCACGCATGCGCTCAACCGCAGCAAGCCGTGCTTGTCGTCGATCTCCATCAGCTTGTAGGCGGCACGGGAGCGAAATCCTTCCCGCCGCGCCCGCGCCACATAGGGGTCGTTGAGTTGCCGCTCGAGCCACAGCTTCGACGACAGAGTGCGGCCGCGGCCGGCGCGGACCTGTACCTTCAACGGCCGCCTGCTGTCGTCACGGGTCATCGGCCTCGACACGGAATGGGGCGATCTCGGTCTAAGGTTGAATCATAGCGCAAAGATGCGACCTTCGCCCGGCCGGTTTTGGCGACGCCAGGCCTCCTCAAGGGCGAGGGCGAGGAACGTCGGATAAGGCATTGTTGAAACAGCAGAAATTTATGGGATTGCGGCCGCGACCACAAGCTCGGTCCGCACCCATATCGCAGATCAGGACAAATTTGCCACACCTGCCCACAAAGCGTTTGATATCCGGCGATTCTCATTGCCGGCGCAGGCCATAGGATGCAATTTGATGCGGGGATATCGGATTCCGGGTGAACCTGATCCGTTGACGCATCACGCGGGGCGTCGGCATTCGCGCACCGCGCTGGCCGGCGACAATGGACGGACGCAAGCCTCGAGCCGGGTGGAGCTTTGGAGCTGCCAATGAGATGGGGTGCAGTTTTCGGCGGCGTAGCCCTCGCCGCAGTCGCGGCTTTGCCAGCGTCCTTGTTGGCGACAATTCCGGCGAGCGCGGCAGACCTGTCACTAGGGCCTCCCCCGGCCCCTTCGACCTACATCCCGGCACCTTATTTCTGGACCGGATACTATGTCGGCGTGGCCGTCGGATACGGTTTTGGCAACGCACCCTTCACGGATCCATTTGTGGCTGCGACGAGCGCATCGCCTTCGGTCAAGGGCCTCGTCGCCGGTGGCGTCACCGGAATCAACTATCAGATCGGCTGGGCAGTCATCGGCGTCGAAGCCGATATCATCGGTAATTGGGTCAAGGGCGACAAGCTCGACTCCGCCTTCAACAGCCTCGATGCCGACATCTACTATACGGCCTCGCTCACCGCCCGTTTCGGCATCGCCTTCGATCGCCTGCTGGTCTATGCCAAAGGGGGCGGCGCGTTGGACTATGATCACGACACGGTGTGGGAGAACAAGGTTGGCCCGTCGCTCGGCAGCACCAACCACGCCGGATGGACGGTCGGCGGCGGCTTCGAGTATGCGATGACAGAGCACTGGACCGGGCGGCTTGAGTACGACTTCTTCAGCTTCCCGAGCAAAGCCATCACCTTCTCCGGCGCGGCGCCAAGCCCTGCCGCCGGCGCCGTCGGCTTCAACCTCAACCAGATTAAGCTGGTGGCCTCCTACAAGATGTAGACATCCTCACTTGTCCTGGCATGAGGCGGGAGCGTCACGAACTCGGCCCGGATATCACCAGGGATAAGTGAGAAACCTCAAGCGTGGGCCGCAACGCCGCCCCAGATGCCGTCCTGGCGCATCATCTTCACCAGCATGCCTTCGCGCAGCCCGCGATCAGCGACGCGCAGCCGACGGCACGGGAAGGCGCGGTGGATCGCTTCGAGAATGGCGCAGCCGGCGAGAACCAGATCGGCGCGTTCGGTGCCGATGCAGGGACTGGCGGCGCGCTCCTCGTAGCTCATCCCCAGCAGCCGCTCGATGACGCCGGTCACCTGCTCGCTGCTCATCCAGCAGCCGTCGACACGCCGCCGCTCGTAGCGGCGCAGATCAAGATGCACGCCCGCGATCGTGGTCACGGTCCCGGAAGTGCCCAGCATGTGCACGCGCTCGACGCCGCTGGCCCCGCTCTCGGCAACGAAGCGCTCGACGAAGACGCCGACTTCAGCGACCATGGCTTCGTAGACCTCGCGCGTGACCCGGTGGCCGCCGTGGCGCTCCGCGAGCGATACCACCCCCACCGGAAGCGAAGCCCAGGCCTCGATCCGCGGCAAGGGCGGGCCGCGCTCGACCGGGACTGAGCGGGCAAGCCGCACCAGCTCGGAGGAGCCGCCCCCGATGTCGAACAGGATCACGCCCTCCGCCTGCGGATCGATCAGCGGCGTGCAGCCGGAAGCCGCGAGCTCGGCTTCGGTCTCGCGGTCGATCACTTCGAGCTCGAGCCCGACCTCGCGCGCGACCCGCGCGCGAAATTCCTCGCCATTCGCCGCGGCGCGGCAGGCCTCGGTCGCGATCAGCCGGGCGCGGGTGACGCCACGATTCCGCATCTTGTCACGGCAGATGCCGAGTGCCTCGACGGCGCGCTCGATGGCGGCGTCATTCAGGCGCCCCGAAGCCGAAATCCCTTCGCCCAGCCGGATGATGCGCGAAAATGCATCGATGACCTGGAAGCCATCGCCCGCCGGGCGCGCGACCAGAAGGCGGCAATTATTGGTGCCGAGATCGAGCGCTGCATAGATGGAGCCGGCATGGCCGGCACCGTTGCCGTCATAGCCATCGCCCGCACGCTCGCGGCGCTGCGCGCCATGTTGCAACCCATAAAGCGAGCGTCGACCCCAGCGGTAGCGCCGCTGCACCCGATCACGGGCAGGGTCGAGGCCTCCGGTTCGCCGGGCCCCGTCGTTCATCAAGTACCTTCCTGCCGCGCCAGAGCGTTACCCGGCAAGCATCGACTCGATGGCGCGGCGGCGTTCAGCTGTTCAATCGCCCTAAGTGTAACAGGCGGAACGCAGCGCGCAACAGCTGCACTATTGGCGCATAGCTAGCCCACTCCTCACCCCCTCTGCTTGTCGAACCACGGCCGGTCGACTATTTCAGGCGCAAATCTCCGCGCTGCCGGTCCCCTGCCCCCGGGGCCGCGAGCCTGTTTAGGAACCTCTCGACATGAACCTGCGAAGCGACCCCGATCGGTGGGAGAGCACCCATTCGGATGCAACGGATCGGTGGGCGGTCGCCAAGTTCGGCATTGGCCAGCCGGTGCGGCGCACCGAAGATCCCAAGCTGGTTCGCGGGGAAGGCCGCTTCACCGATGACGTCGCGGTCGCCGGGCAGGCCTATGCGGTGATGGTCAGAAGCCGCTACGCCCACGGGATCATTCGCGGCATCGAGACCCAAGCCGCACGCGCCATGCCGGGCGTGCTTGCCGTCTATACCGGAGCCGATCTCGCCGCGGCCGGCTATGGGAAGCTCAAATGCATCGTCCCGTTCAACAACCGTGATGGCTCACCCATGCGCAAGCCGGCGCGGCCGGCGCTGCCCACCGACAAGGTGCGTTTTGTCGGTGATCCGATCGCCTGCGTGGTGGCGGAAAGCTTGATGCAGGCGAAGGACGCCGCCGAAGCGATCGAGCTCGACATCGAGCCCCTCCCCGCGGTCATTGATCCGGAAGAAGCTGCGCGCCCCGAGGCGCCGCAGCTCTATGCCGATGTGCCCGGCAACATCGCGCTCGATTATCACTACGGCGACAGCGCCGCAGTGGCGGAAGCCTTTGCACGGGCCGCGCATGTGACGCGGCTCAAGCTCATCAACAGTCGCGTCGTGGTCAACGCCATGGAGCCGCGCGCGGCGCTGGCATCTTACGCGCACGGGCGGTTCACCCTCTATGTCCCGTCCCAAGGCGTGTTCGGCATGCGCGCGCAGGTCGCCCAGGTGATGGGCGTCGAGCCCGGCCAGGTGCACGTGATCACCGGCAATATCGGCGGCTCGTTCGGCATGAAGGCTGCGGTCTATTCCGAATATGTCTGCGCGCTGCATGCGGCACGCGAGCTCGGCCGCCCGGTGAAGTGGACCGACGAGCGCTCCGGGAGCTTCGTCTCCGACCACCATGGCCGCGACCACCGCGTCAGCGCCGAGCTCGCGCTCGATGCAGACGGCAATTTCCTGGCCGTGAGGCTGACGAGCTTCGGCAATATGGGCGCTTTCCTCGCCAATGTCGGGCCGATGCCGCCGACGCTGAACGCGGTCAAGAACGTGCAGAACGTCTACCGCACACCGCTCATCGAAGTCTCGACCAAGTGCGTCTTTACCAATACCAGCCATGTGTCCGCCTATCGGGGCGCCGGCCGGCCCGAAGGCAACTACTACATGGAGCGGCTGATCGACACCGCCGCGGCGGAGATGAACATCGACCGCCTGGAGCTGCGCAGGCGCAACCAGATCAAGCGGCGGCATCTCCCCTTCAAAGCCGCTTCCGGCATGACCTATGACAGCGGCGACTTTCCGGCGCTGCTGCGCGAGGCGCTCGATGCCGCCGACACCAAGGGCTTCGCCCGCCGCAAGCGCGAGAGCAAGAAGCGCGGCAAGCTGCGCGGATTAGGCATCGGCAGCTTCCTCGAGGTCACCGCGCCGCCGTCCAAGGAACTGGGTGGAATCACCTTCGAGGCGGACGGCAGCGTCACGCTCACCACTGGCACGATGGACTTCGGCATGGGCCATGCGGCGCCGTTCGCGCAGGTGCTGAGCGAGAAGCTCGGCATCCCGTTCGACAAGATCCGTCTGGTCCAGGGCGACAGCGATCGCCTCGTGATCGGCGGCGGGAGCGGCGGCTCCAAATCGATCATGTCGAGCGGCACCGCGATCGTGGAAGCTTCCGCCAAGGTGGTCGAGCAGGGACGGCAGATCGCCTCGCACGTGCTGGAAGCGTCCGCCGCCGACATCGAGTTCAAGAACGGGACGTTCGTGATCGCCGGCACCGATCACGCCATCGGTATCATGGATCTGGCGGCGAAGATCCACGCCGGCCTCAACCTGCCGGAGGGCACGCCCGCCTCGCTCGATGTGAGCCATGTCAGCGAAGGCGCCGCCTCGACATTTCCCAACGGCTGCCACATCGCCGAGGTGGAGGTCGATCCCGACACTGGTCAGATCGCGGTGGTGAAATATTCCTGTGTCAATGATTTCGGCACGGTCATCAATCCGATGATCGTTGAGGGCCAGCTGCACGGCGGCACTGTGCAGGGCATCGGGCAGGCCCTGATGGAAATGACGGTCTATGATGCCGAAGGCCAGTTCCTGACCGGCTCCTATATGGACTATGCGCTGCCGCGCGCCGCCGACGTGCCCTCGTTCGCGGTCGCCGACCACCCGGTGCCGGCGACCACCAATCCGCTCGGCGTCAAAGGCTGCGGCGAGGCGGGATGCGCCGGCGCGCTGACCTCGGTAATGAATGCGGTGGTCGACGCGCTGTCGGAACTTGGCATCAGGCACATCGACATGCCGGCGACCCCCTTCCGCGTCTGGCAGGCGATCCACGCCGCGCGTACCCAAGCGGCATGACCGAACCCATGACCCAGGCCATCGAGCTGCCGCTGCCTCAAACGCGCACGGGCGAGACGAAGTTCGTCGCGACCATCTGCTTCGTGCACTTCGCCAGTCATTATTACATCACCCTGCTCGCGCCGTTGTTCCTGTTCGTGCGGGCGGACTATGGGGTGAGCTATACCGAGCTCGGCCTCGCATACACCGCCTTTAACGTCGTCTCGACCGCGCTGCAGACGCCTGCCGGCTTCCTGGTCGACCGCGTCAGCGCACGCGCGCTCCTGGTTGCGGGCCTGATCATCGGAGCGGTTGCGTTCGCGATCGCGGCTGCAGTGGACTCGTTCTTCATCTTCGTCGCGATGTTCGCGCTCGCCGGCCTCGGCAACACGGTGTACCACCCGGCGGACTATGCGCTGCTCTCGCGCCACGTGCCGACCGAGCGCGCTGGGCGCGCGTTTTCGCTGCACACCTTCGCCGGGATGCTCGGCAACGCCGCCGCGCCGCCGACCCTGTTGTTCTTGCAGAGCCTCGTGGGATGGCGCGGCGCCTTCCTGGGAGCGTCCGCTCTCGGGCTGGTCGCCGCCTTGGTAATGGGCCTCTCCGCCGAGCCAGCGGAAATCACAGAGGATCAAGCGGGCCGCAAGCCGCGCGGAAGAGGGGCGCAGGCGGCTGCGGGCGGTACCACAGGTGGGTGGCGCGTTCTGCTTGCGCCGGCGATCCTGCTCAATCTCGCCTTCTTCATCATGCTCGCGATATCGAGCGGCGCGCTCTACAACTTTTTGGTTCCGGCACTGGGCGCGCTGCATGGCACACCGATCAGGATCGGCAACGCCGCCCTCACCGCGCTGTTGACGCTGAGCCCCCTCGGCGTGCTGGTGGGCGGCTGGCTTGCGGGGCGCACCGCGCATCACGGCCTGGTCGCGACCTGCGGGCTCATGATGACCGCGGGCATGAGCCTTCTGGTCGCCTCGCTCGACCTTGCGACCGCTTTGCTCATCGGCGCGATGGGAATTGCCGGCTTCTTCTCCGGCCTGACCATGCCGTCGCGCGACATGATCGTACGGACTGTGACCCCGCCCGGTGCCTATGGACGCGTGTTCGGCTTTGTGTCGACCGGTTTCAATATCGGGGGCATCGTCGCGCCGATGATCTTCGGCCAGCTCTTGGACAAAGGCTACCCGCGCGCAATTTTCTTCTGCGTTGCCGCTGCCGCGCTGGTCTCGATCACCACCGTCGCGATCAATACGACGCGCAAGCCAGCGACGACTTCGGCGTGACTTCCCAGGCGGCGCAAATTTAAGCTACCCTTCCTTCAAAGCTTGGGACGAACCCGGGCAAGGTAGGAGGCCTCGATGATCTTGCGACACTGCGTCCCGAGCCCCACCGGAGTGGCCGCGGCCTGCGGGCTCGTCGCTCTGCTGGCGCTGCCGGTGCCGGCGGCCGATTTCTATGCCGGCAAGACCATCGACTTCGAGGTCGGAGCGGACGTGGGCGGCGGCTACGACATCTACGCCCGCACGGTCGCGCGCACGATGAGCCGGCACATCCCGGGCAATCCTACGATCGTGGTGAAGAACATGCCGGGTGCCGGCTCGGGCCGCACCGCCATCTATATTAGCAACGTGGCACCCAAGGACGGCTCTGCATTGGGCGCGCTGATGCCGGGCGCGATCATCGGCCCTCTGCTCGACGACAAAGCGGAGACGCAATTCGATCCGACCAAGGTCCTCTATATCGGCTCCGCCGATGCCGGCACGCGCGTCTGCGCAACCTACCAGACTTCCAAGATCAAGACCTTCGAGGACGCGCGCAAGCAACGCACGATCCTGGGCGCGACCAATGCGGGCGGCGCGACCCGCGATTACGGCTATTTGCACAATCACACGGCGGGCACCAAGTTCGACGTCGTCGCCGGCTACAAGGGCACAGCCGATATCACACTCGCGATGGAGCGCGGCGAGGTCGACGGCATGTGCGGCTGGGACTGGTCGAGCCTCAAGTCGCAGAAGGCGGACTGGCTGCGCGACCACAAGGTCAATATCCTGGTCCAGGTCGGTCTCGATCCCAATCCGGAGCTGACCCAGATGGGCGTGCCGGAAATTTGGAAGTTCATCGACAATCCGGAAAGCCGCGCCGTCACCGAATTGGTGGTGAGCCAGCAGGTGTTCCAACGCTCTTACATCGCGCCACCCGGCACGCCCGCAGAACAGGTCGCGATCCTGCGCGCCGCGTTCGACGCCACCATGAAGGATCCGCAGTTTCTCGCAGACGCGGAGGCCGCACGCATCGCCATCTCGCCTCTGTCGGGCGCCAAGGTGCAGGACATCGTGCAGAAGCTCTACGCAACCCCCAAGGCCATCGTCGAGCGCGCCAGGCAAGTGATCAAGCCATAAAGTCCCCGCAGTCGTGGCCGGGCTTGTCCCGGCCACCCACGTCTTTTTTCGCACTTGTAAAGGCGTGGATGCCCGCGACAAGCGCGGGCATAACTCGCGGTGGAGAGCTTAGGAGGAAACCATGCACAAGCTCGCCTTGAGCCTCTTGTTGCTGCTCACGCTCGGCGCGGCGCCGGCGCTCGCTCTGTCCGACAAGCCATACTTGGCCGAAAGCGATGCCGACTTCGCCAACCTCTTGCCGCCGCCGCCCGCCGACGGATCGCCGGCCGACAAGCACGACCTCGAAACCGTGCTGGCGATCCAGAAGACGCTCACGCCGGAGCGGCTGCAGCGCATCCAAGCCGATACCCAGCAGTCGGTCTATCAGATTGCCGGCGAGGTGCTGGGCCCGACCTTCACCAAGGACCGCTTCCCGCTCGCCGGGGAGTTCTTCGACAAGGTCAACAAGGACTCTGCGGTCGGAGTGCGGGCGATCAAGCAGAAATACAAGCGCCTGCGACCCTTCCAGGCAAGCAAGGAGGTGCAGTCGCCCGCCAATATCGCGGCCGCCTCGCAAGGGCCGACCTATCCGAGCGGCCACAGCACCTTCGGTGCGGAGGTCGCGCTCCTGCTCTCAATGATGGTGCCGGAGAAGCGGAGCGAGCTCTTTGCCCGCGGCTGGCAATATGGCGAGCAGCGCATAGCGAGCGGCGTCGCCTATCCGTCCGACTGGGAAGGCGGCCATATCGGCGCGACCGTCATGGTCACCCTGATGCTGCAGAAGCCCGCGTTCCGCGCCGACTTTGACGCCGTCAAGACGGAAGTCCGCAAGGGCCTGGGATTGGTGCCGTAGCTTCGCGAAGAAGCGAGCCGCTGCACACACGGCTTTTTGCGGAGTTTTCAATCTTCGTTCTTCTTCGTCGGCTCGAGAACCCGAAGCCGCGCGGGCCGCCCCTCACGTCCGGCCTGCTCTCAGCGCACCGCTCGCTTGTGAGCCAGATGACCAATCTGGTAGCCCCACACGCCCTCGGACTGAGCATGCCCAACGATCGAAAGAACACGCTCGATGTCGGTCTCCGGCGGCACGTCAACCGAATATAAGATTCTTTTCTGTGTCTTTGTATCCTCATTGCTGCCTTCGTAGGTGCAGCCGAGGTCTTGCAACGTCGGCCAATATTTTTCAAAACCCGGCCCCGCCGGAACCATTAGCCACAGAGTGGAACGTCCGGACTTCTCGATCGTCCCGCCATATTCCAATCCTTCGCCATCCTCTTCAGGAATCCCACGAACAATATCCAGATAACTGACCCCGTGCGCATGGAAGGGTGAGTTCAACAACCTAAATTTCCTAACATTGGGATCACCATTGCCGACAGGCTCAACCCATATGCGTTCGCCGGCGACGTAGGGCCATTCTTCTGGATTTAGAGGAAAGAGCATCTTCTCGTAATTTTCGTACATATGATGAATCCGCTTAATCCTCGTTGTTCGGTTGCATTGATCTATACCACTCTGCCGGTGTTCGTGCGCCCTTCCATCGATTGCGCGTGCGGCACGAGGGGCCGGTGCAGGCCATGGTGATGAAGGCCCTCAGCTCGAAGCTGCCGGCCTGGTCGACGCTGTAGCACCAAGACGGCGGGACAGGTGACCTCGGCGAGTATCTCTGTCCTAATTGTTCGGCAACACCTACTTGGCGGGCGCAGCGTAGCGCTCTCTCGGCATCCGCCTCTTCAGCTCTTCCGTCATTCGAAAACCTTTTCGCTCGAGCTCGTGTCCAAGACCAATGACGAAGTACGTCATCGTCTCGCCGAAAAACGGGCCCTGCGTAACGCACTTAAACGCCTTATGAAAAGGAAACGCTTCTACGCGCTGGTCCGCATAGAAGATCGACAAGCGAAAAACATCGGTCGCTGAACGAAAGATGAGCCTTCCCCCGAGCAGCTCGACTGTCGCCTCGGTAAGGGGCAGACCGAAGTCACGGGTGAAAAGGCGGACGTTTCGAGTTTCCGGATCCCAGCCGGTTTCCCACAGCTCCTGAACGATATCGTCCAGTTCCTTGGGAATTGTCGATGGACTGTCCAGTTTCACGCCGAACACTTCGCAAAGCGATTTTCGGGCCTCATCCGCAGCCTTATGAAACTCCGCTTCGGCCTGCACTGTATCGTGGAGCAGCTCGCCGAAGCCCAGATACGGTGTCCTTCCTCCGACCATCATATCGAAGGCTATGACCTCATCATGGATCGACATAATAGGCAGCTCCTACGTCTTCAATCGCTTTCGCCACCCACGCGGGCGGCTGCTGCGAAAAGTGGAGTCTAACCCGCGGATCAATGGCCTGATATCTGCGGATTTGCGCTTGAAAATTCTCGATAATTTTCTGCTGTAGGAATGGGACTTGGTAACCGGGGCTCGACCACTCGTAGTTCTACGCTTCCTTAACGCCCTTCTCACCCCTTCCCCAGCATCGATTTGATGCCGAGCCAGATGGCGCCGGCGAGCCCGGTGCAGGCGATAGTGATGAAGGCTCTGAGCCCGAAGCTGCCGGCCTGGTCGACGCTGCGCCGCCAGCGGCGCAGATGGGCGAGATCGGCACGCATCTCGGCTCTGTCGTCGACGTCGAAGCCCAAGAGTCCCAGGGTCTCAAGTGCAGCCTCACGTGAGGCCCGCTTGACGATCGCCTCGATCTCGGCGTGATCCATGATGAGTTCCTAGGATTTGCGCATGTTCTTATCGGAAACCGGTATCCACCCTCGCTTTCGCAAGGGCAGGCTTTTCCGGAACATGCGACGTCAAGGGATCGCGCCGACCGGGATCGGCAGCTTGAACAACCCGAAGGCGCCGCCGGTTATGATCTGGCCGAGCAGATTGCCGACGTCCTTTTGCAGTGCTTGCGCCATCGGCGCACACGCGACTGCGATCGGGGAATTTGACTGCAGGAGCTGCACAGCCTCGCTCAGGTATTCCACATTGGTGATGAGCCCCGGGTCCGGCCGCTGCAGCACGATGCCGAGCGAAGTGATCGACGTGCCGCCCGCCGCCGGCCCGGTGGGGACGATTGCGGGGCCGCCGACGGTTGCCGACACTTCGAAGGTCTCGGCCGTGTAGTTCTCCGCGGTGACGTAATAGGTCGTCCCGGAGGCGATCCCGGCCGGCGGGCTCGCGAACGTTACGCCCTGCCCGACCATGAGATTGTGCGGAGCAATGGTCGAGAATGTCGCGCCCACTCCGCCCCATGAAACCGCCTCGGTGAGGCTCGGACCTATCAAAGGCTGCTGCTGTTGCGTCAAAAGCTTCACCCATGCGGCCCAGCACGGCTCGGTGACGGTGTTGTTGGTCGCCTTGGCGAGCGCATCCGCATAGACGAAATCATTGAGCGCGAGCTTGCCGATGCGATCGGCAATTTCCTGCGGGGTGAACTCGCTCAAGTCCTTGCCGGCGCCTCCCTGGCAACCGGGAGCGAGATGCAGTGGATCGCAGATGACCGGCGCCTTGGCGGGCGCCTGCCGGCCTTGCGCATACGCCATTCCCGGGAACATGAGCGCGCCCGCAATGGCGAGCCCCACAAGCACCGTCACGGCTTTGGGCGGGGGCGACACATTCACCAGCGGGCCCGCTTCAATCGAGGAATAGCCGTGCAAGAACGTGAGGATTGTCGAGCCGATGAAAGCCAGGATGCCCGACCAGGCGATGACCGCCGGGATCCAATCGGGCGGGATCGCGTGGGTGAGACTGAGCGTGCCGCTGCTCACCGCAATCTCGATCGTCACCAGGATGCCGAGATAGAAGCCGATCTTCGGATTGAACTGCATGGAACCTCCTTGTCCCGGACGCCCGAAGGGCGAGCCGGGAGCGTTACGAACGACGGGCTTTGCTGCTTGGAACGGTCCCGGCTCGCGCGCCATCAGCGCGTTTGCGCGCGTCTTCAACGCAGCTATGCCGCGCGTCCGGTTTCTTCCACTTGTCCCGGGCTTGACCCGGGACCGTCATGAACGATGCGCGATATTGTTTGGAACGGTCCCGGCTCGCGCTGTCGCGCGTCCCGGGACAAGAGAGATCACGCCGCCGGCACCGGCACGGCTTCGAATTGGATGGACGGGTCCAGCGCCATCATGCGCGAGAGCAGCGGCGCGCAGCCCTCTTGTTGATCGACCGCGCCCGGATCGTAGACGTGGTCGCGGACGTACTTGCCGGAGACGTACTGGTCGGAGCCCGACCAGATGTAGGGCGAGGCGCGCCCCATGGCGGCGTAGCCGAGGCCGTTATACTGCTCGAGCAGGCAGAGCGTGCCGCCGATACTCCAGTCGGTCCATTTGGCGGCGTGCGGGGCGCAATCGATCAGCGCATCGAGCGCGCCGCGGTAGAACGCATCCTGCCCGGGCGGATCGCCCGGATGATCGAAGAACGGCCCGCGCCCGGCCGGATCATGGCGCGAGACCTCGCCGAGCGGATCGCCCTGCGCGATCGATCGGTCGAAGTGCGGCGGACCGCCCGCCTCGCGCTCGTGGATCACCGCGATGATCCACCAAGGCACGCCCGTGGCCTGAGCAATAAGCTGATAGCGCGGCTTGGCATCAGCAGCGCACAGCCGCGCGGCGGTCGCGTCGAAGGATGGCAGCAGCGACGCGCGCAGGTGCATCGCCTCCCACCGACGCGCATTGGCGTCGGCGAGAGCCGTGAGGCTAACCGTCATGCAGGATCTCCGATTTGCTAAGGATCGTCGCCCCTGCGGAAGCAGGGGCCCATGCCGCTGCGCCCTCGCCGTCTGGGTCCCCGCCCCCGATCGGGGTCGAGGGCATGCTTTCGCGGGGACGACCCAGGCCTAAACCCCGCCGGGCGCGACGTAGCAGTAGACCTGCCCTTGGCTGCCGATGAAGATGATGCCGTGCCCGGTCGGGTTGCCGGCGTCCCATTTCATCTTGTTGTTGGGCACCGGGATGCGGGTCCCGTCGGCGACCTCGCCCTTCCCCTTCGTGACGACGGCGACGTAATGGTCGCCCTCGACCTCAAAAGTGTCAGCCTCGAAGGCGTCCGCTTCGCCGCAGCAGCTCATTGCAGGATTGTCCGGCTGCATCAGCGACTGGAACCAGGAGCGAATCTGAGCTGGGGAATTCGCCCATTGTCCGTTGTCGCGACCCGCTGCGGGCAATATGGTTGGGAGCAACGCTAAAGTAGCGACGGGAATTTTTTTCGAGGATTTCATGGGGTCACTACGCTTTATCTTGGCGCTCCTGGTTGTAGGCTCGCACCTTGGCGCCTTCGGCGGCGCTACCTTCGCGGTGAAGGCCTTCTTCATTATTTCCGGTTTCTACATGACGCTAGTAATCGACACCCGCTACCACAAGTTATCGGTCTGGAGTTTTTACGCTTCGCGCCTTCTGCGCCTCTTGCCACTCTATTGGGTCGTTGGCGCGCTAACCTTGATCGCCGAGTGTTTGTTGGTGCCGCCGGGACAGATGATGAGCAAGATGGCAAGCCCCATCTTCTATGCCAGCAGCCTAGACCTAGGCTCTCTGCCCATTCCAATACTTATATATGCCGGCGTGTCCGATACGACTATGTTTGGACTTGATACCGGCCAGTGGCTTGGCTTCAATCGCTTTTCAGGCGAACTCAGTTTAGCGCCGGATTTCGGTCCGGACGCCATGAGCGTGATGGCTATAAGCCCAGTACCACAGGGTTGGTCCGTTGGTCTCGAACTATTGTTCTATCTGATTGCGCCTTTTATTGTTCGACGTTCGCTCTGGTTTCTGGCGTCGCTCTGCGCCTTATCGCTTGCGTTGCGCATTGTCTTGATGGCTGCTGGATTCTTCGGCGATCCGTGGAACCGCACACTATTTGCGTCGGAGCTGGTCTATTTCCTGCTCGGCGTCCTGGCGTACCGGCTGTATCTTCAGCTTCCGCGGTTCAATTTTTCTCCTAGGATGGAGCTTGGATTAGCTGCCATGGTACTGGGCGTAGCTATTATCTACTGGCCAATCGATCACGTAATTCGTGGCAGCCTTATCTGGGAGACTGTTCCCTATATTCTGGTCGCGGTCGGAATGCCTTTTCTGTTTAGGTTGACCAAAAATATTTCGCTCGATGCCAATATCGGTGAGTTATCCTACCCCATATACATGGTCCACAACCTTGTCATTGGACTCATCCTCTGGTCGCCGCTCAATACTGCGCCGTTCGTCGGCACCGGGCGGCCGCGATACGTTCTAACCATCGCCCTGGTTATCGCTGCTGCTTTTCTCCTTGATCGGTTGGTGGCATTGCCGATCGACAGGCTGCGCGTGCGCTTCGGCGCGCAAAAGCGAATAGAAGACCAGCGGCCCGGCGCGCGCACCTGGGCCTATCAAATGATCCGCAGGATGTAGGGCAGCGTCATTGCCGGCGACAGGATCGGGTGCGCTTGCTGCGTCACGTTGCCGTTGATTGAGGAGATCGAGCCGGCGGGAGTCACGGTGACGGTCGCCGTGCCTGGGTTATTCTGCGGGGCAGTGAAAGTCGACCCTCCCTGCGCTGTCGCGGTCACTCCTGATTCTTGGACGCCTTGATTTAGGCTCCAAGTCTGCTGCGTGCCGGTGAAGGTCGGCACGATGTTCGGCAGCTGGTTTTGCGCCAATGTCTGATTCTGCGCGCCGCCAGTGTTCCCCAGCACCGTCCCGTCGAAATTACCGCCGGCGACGGTGATGCGGTTCGCGGCCGAGCCGCCCATGTTGTCGAGGCCGAAGATGCTGCGTCCGCGCAGGTCGGGAATGTTGAAAGTGGTCGAGCCGTCGCCTGAGCCGAACGGGTATCCTGAATAGAGCGCATTGAGAGTCGCGTAGGCGGTTCGGCTGATCGCCTGCCCATAGCAGAGCGCGAATGCGGAGCTTGGCGCCGTCGTCCCGGTATAGGGAATGATCGCCCCAACCGGCACGCCATACGGGTTGGCGAAGCCGCCCTGCAGGTAGAACGCACCGTCCGAATTGTTGTAGGTCGCAACGTAGGGCGTGCCCTGGATCAGCATGCCGGATTGCAGCTCGAGGTTCGGGCCATAGCGCAGCGGCTTGGGGCCGAGCCCGTCGACATTGAGCGTCACGGTCGCGCCGTTGGTCGTGTGCGGCACCAGCGCCAGCATGGCGCCGTTCATGTCGGCAAAATTGTCGAAGCCCTGATTGGAGGCAAGCGTATAGGCGGTCGCGCTTCCCGCCGTCACAAGCGTACCGGAAATATCGTCGCGCCATTCGGCAAGCCGCGCCATCATGGCGCGCGCGGAATCGTTGACCGCGCTTGGCGCCATGCCCTCCGCCCAATTGATGCTGCTGTCGATGATGGCGTTTGACGAAGCCGTGTGCGACCATTTCCAGAAAGCCATGGCTCACCTCAAAAGAAATCGGCCCGCGGCGACCTCGTCGGCACGAGATCGGCGGGCCGTTGTGGAATCGACTTACGCTAAGTCGGACCGCAGCAAGCGGACCGAGACGTCTCAGCAGCCGGCTTTGCTCGGAGGAGCAGAAGGCCTGCTTGCGGGACTTTGCACCGCCGCGACAAGTCGCGGCCGCTTGCCGCGCCGTCCCGGCACTGGCGTACCCTGGGCGACCAGCCGCAACGATCCCCGTTCCTGCGGCGACGGCGGGGGCGGATCGGCCAACACCTGGGCGATCCACTCCAGCCGTGGGTTACGCGACCTCGGAGTACGCGACTGCATGAGGTGAACAGAACACCAAACAGCCTACCGGATCGTTAAGGATCCGAGCGCCTCCCGGTCGAATGGGTCGCGGAAAGCGGGCAACAAAAAGCCGACCACCGGGCATCCCGGGATCGGCGCGCACTTCGTGAGTTTCAATTTCGCAAATAGTCTGATTTGCCGGGGTGCGTCAAGCGCGCTGCGCAGTCATTTTGTGGAGGTCGTGCTGCCGCCCGTGCGGAGCCAGCGGTTAAGGGTTACCGAGCTCGGCGCGCAACGCGATGCCGGAAAGCACTTGTCACCCTAAATCATTTTGTGACAAATCATTTTCTCCGTGGCGAGAGCGGCTGAGGTGGTGATGAAAATCACGATCACCGAGTTCGACGATTTGGGCACGCGCATATCGCTTGACGGCAAGCTCGACATCAGGGGCGCCGGTGAGCTCGACCAGCCGCTGTCGACCGTCGCCGCAACCAGACGCAATATCGTGGTCGACATGGCCGCGGTCGATTTCATCTCCTCGATGGGGATTCGTCACCTGGTGACCGCCGCCAAGGCGATTGGCCGCAACGGCAAGGTGCTCTGCCTCCTCAATCCGGGAGCGCTCGTCAGTGACGTGCTGCGCACGGCCGGGCTCGACGAGTATCTGAAAGTCGTGCGCTCGGAGGACGAGGTACGCGCGCTGCTGATAACGAAAGCCGACGATCCCAGACAACACACGTGACGCGGCGTTGTGGGGAGAACCGGTCAATGCCCCCGCGCTTCGACCCAGGCGCGGGATTCGCGTGCGATCCAATCCCAGGCTTCCACGATCGTCTTGAAGTGTCCGATCTCCTCGATTGTGCCGTCGTCCCACTCAGCCTCGACATACCAATAGCTCTCGTCCGCCGTGCGCATCTCGTGCGGCTTGAAGATCGGTCGCGGGGACTTGGGAAGACTGGTGGACACGGGCGCTCAGGACATCAAGATGCAAATTGATCGGCTCGGCTTCGTATAGATGAAGATCAGAACCACTATGGTCGCGCGCCGAGCGCCGCGCCATGCTGCCGTCGCGTGGTCCACAATTTGCCGCGGGAGGAACGCTCGCGCGGATCAAGGCAACCCACTCTATTACCGGCCTCGCTGCAGTACGCGTATTCCCGCGAAGGTCAGGTGGATTGCGGGCCGGCTTCGGCGCAATGGAGCGCCGATTTTGCGGCGTGATTCGCCGCCACTGCGGCGCGCCGACAGATCGAGCAGATCGCTTTTTGTTGAGGATCGTCTGCCGGAGAGGTAGGCTAGTGGCCCGGAGCCGACGCCAGACACCCTGCGCCGATCCGGGACCACCAGCAAGTTTGGTGCAGCAAGTTCAGAGTCACGCGGTTTGGCGCCGATACACCTTTGGGGAACCCTGCACCGGCGCTGCCTGACCGCTGACATATTCTTCTCCGCTTCAGGCAAGCCTTACCTGACCCCAAGGACTTTCGGCCACCTTTCTGCAACTATACAATTTTGTAAGGCGGATCGGGTCGCCGCGATTTGGTTGATAGACCAAGACCTTAGGGGAAAGTCTTCCCGGTTGAGGAGCCGGGCGAAAACGCCGCGATACGCGTATATTGGCCGCCATGAAGATCTTGCTTGTCGAGGACGATCTACCCACCGCCGCCTTCGTTGAGAAGGGTCTGCGCCAGGCCGGGCATGAGGTCGACCATTCGGGTGACGGCCGCGAGGGGTTGGTGCTCGCCACCACGGTGACCTACGACGCTGCGGTGATCGACCGCATGTTGCCGGGCCTCGACGGCATGGCCCTGGTGAAGACACTGCGCAGCGCTGGCGTGAAGACGCCGATCCTGTTCCTTACGGCGCGCGGCGGCATCGACGATCGCGTCGAAGGACTGGAAGCGGGCGCCGACGATTACCTCGGCAAGCCGTTCGCCTTCTCCGAGCTCGTTGCCCGGCTCAATGCCCTGGCGCGACGGCCGCCGATTGCCGGAGAGGCGACGGTGCTCCAGGTCGCCGACCTGGTGATGGACGTGGTTGCCCGCAAGGTGCGCCGCGGCGACCAGGTCATCGACCTGATGCCGCGCGAGTTCAAGCTCCTGGAAGTGCTCATGCGCAATCGCGGTCGATTGATGACGCGCACGATGCTGCTCGAACGGGTCTGGGATTTCCGTTTCGACCCCAAATCGTCGATTGTGGAAACGCATGTGAGCCGGCTGCGCGCCAAGGTCGACCGGCCCTTTGACGTGCCACTGATCAGGACCGAACGCGGGATGGGGTACATCCTCGATGCGCCGCCGTCCGCCGATCGCCCGCGAAAACGATGATTGCGCTCCACCGTTCCGGCGCCGTCCGCATCGCGTTGCTCTTCCTCGGGCTGTTCGCCTGCACGGTGGTGGCCGCCTTTGCGCTGACCTATACGCTGGTGCGCCAGGAAATCGTCGACCATCTGCGCCTCAACATCGTTGCCGGTGCCGATGCGATGGCGGCGCGGCTGGCCAGTGAGCCGCCCGAAGAGGTGCTGTCATCCTCGAGCCGCCAGCGGGTCGCCGCGCTGTTCGATGCGGACGGCAAGCTGATCTACGGCGAGCGCGGGCTGTCGCCCTTCGTCGGCTGGCAAGAAATCCCAGCCGACAGTGTCGGGCTGCAGGAAGAGCCCGAATATCGGTCCATGACCGTGATGGTCTACGGCCGGCGCGTCGGCCAGCTCTACCTTTCGGTCGGCGAGGGCATGGATATCGTGGAGGATTCCCGCGAGGCGCTGACCAGTGGTCTGCTCTGGAGCCTCGCCTTCGTGCTCATGGCGGGCCTCGCCGGCGCGCTCGTCATCGCCTGGCGGATCGATCGCCGCCTCGGGCGTACCGAGGTCGCGCTCAATGCCTACGCATCCGGCGACATGACACGGCGCCTCCCCCTCGCCGGCTCGGGTGACGAGCTCGACCGCGTGTCCGCGTCAGTGAACACGGTGCTCGACCGCCTGACCGGCCTGATCGAGACCACGCGGCAGATCACCACCGATGCGGCGCACGACCTGAAGACACCGATGACGCGCCTGCTGCATCGGCTGGCGGAGGCGGAAGGCACCTCCGCAGCCGAATCCAAGATGGTGCTGCGCTCGGCCGCCGCCGAGGCAAAGCAGATCATCGCCACATTCGATGCACTGTTGCGCATCGCCGAGATCGAGGCCGGCGCCCGGCGCGCGCGCTTCGATCTGGTGGATTTATCCGAGGTGATCGAGACGGTGGCGGACGCCTACGGACCGGAGGCCGAGCAGGCTGGCCAGCGGCTCGAGACCAAGATCGGCTCCGGGCTGCTCATAACCGGCGACCGCGATTTGTTGACTCAAGCCTTTGCCGACTTGGTGGAGAATGCGATCCGTCATGCCGGCGCCGGCGCGGTGATCTCGCTGATGGCGACAAGCCACGATGCAGGGGTTGAGGCGATGGTGTGCGACACCGGCCCGGGCGTGCCGGCGGCGGACCGCGAGCGGGTCCTCAAGCGCTTCGTCCGCCTGGAGGCGAGCCGTTCGACCCCCGGTACCGGCCTCGGCCTCACGCTGGTGAAGGCGATCGCCGACCTGCACAATGCGCGGCTCGAGCTTGGCGACAACCATCCGGGCCTGCGTGTGACGCTGGCGTTCCCGCAAGCCCCGGCGATGGCGAAGAGCGCGGCGGCGTAGGCGGCACGCTTTCCTGCTAGCCCGGCAGCTTCACCTCGCTCTGCCGCCAAGTCGACAGGTTACCCTGCGCTTCGAGCTGCCCACTTCCGACGAGCGCTGAGATCCGCTCCGCGATGACGCGCTCGTCGGCGGTAGCCCCGCAACGTTCTGCCTCGTTGCGCACCTTGGCGATGATCATCGCCACCTTCCGCCATTGCGTATGGGCGGATGAGAGAATTGCAGTGTCGATATCGCTCGGGGATAGAACGCTCATCAGCTACAACGGAAACCGAGAGTGCTCGCCGTATCGACTTGCGACATCGCGATCGATACTATCGGGTGGCAGCCGCTCGAAAAAGTCGCGCATGATCCCCGTATCCACGTTGCCGGGCTCGAACTCGAGAGCCATGATTTCTTGCAACACACCCTCGACAGTCTTGTAGTCTTTCATCCCCAAAGCAATTCTTGCTTTCACGCTCAGCGCATTGCGACGAAAATTCCCGGAACGATAAGCCACGTCGACTGCCTGATCGATGATGCGTATCGCGGCTTCGTAGAGCTGTTCAAAATAGAATTTTTGCTCGGCCAATTTGATCAGCGGTATGGGGTCTTCGGCCTCGTCGTGGAAAAGCTCGAGATATATGGTCTCCGACACGGTGAACTCGAACAATATTGTGTATTGGTGCGCCAAGATGAGATTCAGCTCACGCCGCACCGCCGCGTCCCTTTCGCGATTGAGGCGCGCTTGAATTATAGCGATCCTGTCCATGCCCGGTGTAATCCGGTCAAACCTCGAGATGCCCGGCATAATTCGATCGACAACACTAATCCAGCGAAACATCTCGTCGACCGGGTCGGGCCGGCCGGCAGCTTCCGCCAGCGCCCTCTTGCGCTGCGCCGCGCGTTCAAGGTCAAGCATGAATCGCAACGCCTTCAGCGTCGCCAAATCCGGCTCAGCTCTAATTCTCTCCTCAAAGGCGCGAATAACGTCGGCGCCGCGATTGCCCGACCGGTAAAGATCGTGACACCAACTAATAGCTCCTCTAACGGTGCGATCGAAATCCTCAGAGTCACCCACAAACCGGTCCTCGCATAAATGCACGGGCGGATACCTTCCGTATGTCGGAAGCGACTTACAAGTTGGGCCCGCCTGACTATCGTCTCCTCGCGGGATCGTCGCGAGGGATGTCCTTCCAGCCGAATTCTCCTGGTTCCTCTGGATCTGGACGTCCATCATTTCGGAGGCAAAGAGTATATCGGTCATCGGCCCGTGCTCGACAAGCCTGCACGTACCAGTCGTCAATTTGACCAGTTGTCGGGTCAAATTGACCAAACCGGTCGCACCGGCCACGTTCCTCCTGCCATCTATCGAAACATTCGTCACCGCTGCCTCGATCACCACCAAAGCCACCTCGACCGCGTGACCTGAAATAATTGAAAATGCCTTGCAATCCCTTGATGAACTGATCTGCCCACGGTTCCCAGCCCGACTGCGGCACGGGTAGAACCCAGCCGGGGCGCGCCCTGGCTTCATCACTGGCGCGTTGCACCAAACCCGGCTGCGGCCAATCCGAGCCGCCGGATGCGCCTCCCCACTGTCCGGAAGTAATCCAATCGTTCGGATACCCATCGGGCTCGAGATCTTGCGTGAGACCGTTCGAGTTGTTGGTGTAGTTGTCACCACCCGCCGCGGAAGGTGAACCAATCCAACTATCTGGGTAGCCCTCGAGTCCCGCTGGCGGTGCCGATCCTCGCCAATCGTTCGGATAGGAATTCGCGGTCGCCGGGGCCGGCGGACTGATCCAATCATCAGGGTAGCTATCGTCAAATTGGGTCGCCGCAGGAGAGATCCAGTCGTCGGGGTAACCGTCGGCCTCAACCCAATCGTCGGGATAGCCGTCTGACTGGCTCGTCTGTGTCGAAGGCGCCCAGCCGTTGGAGGTGGGATCAGGTGCTTGACCTAACTGCGGGGACGAGCCGGACGGATCGAATGTCGACGTGAAACTTGCCTGCATGAATTCTGTTTCCTTTGGGCACAAAAAAAGGCCCGGTGATCCGGGCCTGCTGGGTTCTTGGTGGAGTTCGGCTTGAGCCGACACGAAAACGCCCGGCCGAGATTTTTCCCGGCCGGGCGCGGTTCCTGATTTTCAATTTTGCAAATAATCTGATTTGCGGTTACGCGTCAATCGCACCAATCAGATATTGCCGCCACTATCGCAATATTGCGCAATTGCGGCGCCCGCTGTCGCCCACTGCGCCATGATGGCGCAATTTCGCAGAGAAGCCAGCAAGGCGGTCGGGTCAGCGATTTTCGCGCCGGTATAGCCTGCAAGTGCTGCTGGGCGGACGCTGGTGGTTGTCCCAGGCGCGGCGGCGAACAGCGAGCACGGCAACTTCATCGAGGAGAACTTCCATGCTCAGAGCAACGGTTATCGGACTAGTCTCGGCGGTCACATTGGGCGTCGCCCTGGTGGCCTCGGCTCAGGCACACATGGGTGGAGGAGGAGGAGGAGGTGGTGGTGGTGGCGGTGGCGGCATGCACGGCGGCGGCGGCATGAGCGGCGGCGGCGGCATGACGGCAACGCGGTCGGGCCCCGGCCAGGGATTCGTGCCCCGCGATGTGTCCCGCAACACGCAGATGCGCGTGGACCGCGACCATATGGACCACGACCATGACGGCGATCACGATCATGATCACGATCGCGACCATTTCCGGCACTTCCGCTTTTTCCCGAGCTTCGCATTCGGGATCGAGACCTATGCGGACAGCTATGATCCGTACGCGTGCTGGGAGGTCGTGCGCGTGCGCACGCACCTCGGTTGGCGCTATCGCCGCATATGGGTGTGCGACTAAACGGCTGCGTTACTGATTTCGTAGGTGCGCGAAATCGCGCCCGCAGGTCTGGCAGCGTGCGCGAGCCGCGCGGCTGCACTCTCTGCACCGCGTTCATGATGCAGTAGTGCCGACGAAGGCGTGACGGTCACCGGTAACAAGCATGATCCCGAGCAGGTGAAGGCGTATGGGAGATCATGCGCGACCCCTCCCTGAGACGGGAGGGGATCGGTAGCGGCCACGAACGCGTCCGGGGGGACGGCGCGACGGCCTCTTCAACCAGCCCATTCCCGCGTCGACGCGGGAATTGAGGGGGCCGTCACGTGGCCAGAGGCGGCTCCGCCGGTCTCGGCGGGGCCGCTTCGTCGATCAGGCAAGGGCGCGGCGATAGTCGGTGGGCGTCTGCCCGGTGATCTTGCGAAAGGCCGCCGAGAACGCGCTGGCTCCCCCGAACCCGACCTCGACTGCGACATCGGCCACAGCAATGGCCGGATTCGCTAGTAGAGCGCGCGCCCGCTCTACGCGGCGATTGGTGTGATACCGGTGTGGCGGAATCCCGAACGAGCGCTTGAAAGCGCGCGCGAAGTGATAGGTGGAGAGTTGCGCGAGAGTTGCGAGCGCGGCGAGCGGCAGATCCTCCGCCAGATGCGCCTCGATGAATTCGACGATGCGCTTCTGCTGCCAGGCGGCGAGCCCGCCGCGCACGGGTAACAGGCCGATGGCCTCATCCTCGAGGCGTGTGATCTCGTGCGCAAGCACCAAGCTGAGCGCCTCGGCATAGGCCCGGTCGACGCTATCGGCGCTGCCGATCAGCGGCTTCAGCTTGGCGACCGTCTGCCAGATATTCTCGTTCTCGAAGAACAGCCGCGGGCGGGCCGTCGCCGCAGCATCGCGCCCGGCGTCGAACCTCAGCATCGCCGGATCGAAGTAGAACAGGGTTGCTTCCAGCGACACGCGCGGTTTCATCCAGCCGGAGAACGCGCATCCGGAGGGGATGAATGTCAGCTTGTGGGCGAGATCACGCCGCGTCGATTTGGGCAGCCCCTCCACCAAAGTCTCGCCGTCGTAACGTTGCGCCTGCTCCAGGGCGACCAGCAGGTGCGACTGCTCGATGCGATGAAACTCGAGCGGCTGAGCGCATAGAAGCTTGATGGTCTCGGCCCGCACGCCGTGCCAGTCCGCCACCTGCCGCACGACCAAACGCGGCGGCACCAATTCGCGTCCGTTGCTCATGGCTGTTTGCGCATGTTCGCCCGGCTCTTCCCAAGATGAGCCGACAATCCGGGCGGCAGCACGACAAAATCTACCAAACAGCCCAAATCACGGCGAGTTGATCGTGCCATCAGGGCTCTTGGAAGCGGCCGCTTGTCCGGCAGAGCCGACCGCGGTGTCGGCGCGAGCCAAGCCAGCATCGGCTCGTGCATGCATGTCCAAGACCGCATGCGCAATATTGAGGCGACAATGCTGACAGTCCGGCGCGGTCTGCTATCTTGCGCGCCGACGCAATAATGAGCCGCCAGGCCTTGGGGCGCCCGAGGGGCGCACGAGGCGGCTCGCAAAGGGAGCTCGTGAAGGGTGACGACATGACTTGGTGGCCCGGCTGGAACTCGATCGAGGGCGCCGCCAAATGGGGCGACATTTTCTTCTGGGCCGGATTCGCGTTTTTGATCCTGCTCGTTGGCTGCGAGGTCCTTTCCAAGGCCTACGGGTGGCGCAAGGATGCCCTGGTGAGCCTGCGCGATGAGCAGGCCGTGGCCGCCGCGGATTTGCGCACCAAGCAGGCGGAGCAGGATCTGGCGGACGCCAAGGCGCGTCAGGAGGCGGCGATTACGGCAGCCCTGCGCGCCCGTGAGGCTGAGGAGGAGGCCGAAAAGAAGGCCGAGCCGGCGCCCATGCCCGCACCGGCGCAAGACGAGCCGCAAGTCCAGCCACAAGCCCAGCCGCAGCCGACGACCGACCCGCTCGCGCGCACCTCCGAGCAGGTGGCGCGCCTGCAGGAGCGATCTCCGCGCGGGCTGACCGAAGCCCAGAAGAAGAGCATCATCGGCCTCTTGTCGCCCTTCCGTGGCCAGAAGTTCTCGGTCGTCTGCATTGCGGGCGATGCCGAAGGCAAAAGCATTGCCGAGGAGCTCGTCACGGTGCTGCGCGCCGCCGGCTGGAATTTCCCTGAAAGCGGAGTAGCCGAGGCCACTTACAATAAGGAGCCCGTCGGCCTCTCCCTGATGGTCAACGCCAGCCAGATCACCGCGCCGAGCGTGCTGCGGCCGGTCGCCATGCTGGTGAAGGCCTTGGCCGACGCCGGGCTCATGCAGCGCAACGGCGCTCTGGCCGATCCCAATATTCCGCGCGACCGGATCGAGGTAAGGGTCGGCCGCAACCGGGCTCCGTCATAATCCGGTTGTAAGGACCGGCGGATTCCTCGCCTCTGTTGCCCTGCTGCAACAGCCACCGGCGGCATTGCGATGTACCATCCCGTCTCAATGCTGCCCAAAGGGCAAATCAGGGGGCGTGGAGACATGCGAAAGCTGCTGCCGGGAAGCGTGGCGCTGATTGCGGCCGGTCTGTGCGGTACGGGCGTTCCGGCGGTTGCGGCCGATCTCGGAATCGAGGCGCCCAGCTATAAGGCGCCGGTCCCGATCATACGCACCTACGACTGGACTGGGTTCTATATCGGCGGCAATGTCGGCGGCCACTGGGGCAGCGACAAGATCACCACCTCAACCGATGTTAATTTCGAGGGCCTCGGCACCGCCGCCGGAGCCGCTATCGACGCCGCCTCTCCGGTGACGCTGCATCCGGAAGGATTCATCGGCGGCGTGCAGGCCGGCTACAATCTCGAAGGCAGCGGCGGGGTGTTCGGCATCGAGGTTGACGCCAACTGGCTGGGCGGCACGGCCTCACGCACCTTGAGCAATATTCCGGTCATCAGCGCCGGCGACCAGATGACCAACTCGGTCGAGGCCACGTTCCTCTCGACGCTGCGCATGCGCTGGGGCACGACCGTCATCAGCGACCGCAGCCTGTTGTTCATCACCGCGGGCTTTGCCTTCGAGACGCTGAAGACCAGCGACACGATGGGTCACAACGGCAACGCGTTGATCACTTCGACGAGCGGCAGCACGACCGAGCCGGGCTTGACGGTGGGCGCCGGCTTCGAATACGCGATCACCGACAATATCTCGGCCAAGGCCGAGTACCTCTTTGTCGCCATCAAGGATGTGAACACCACCATCCCGAGCACCGGGGCGTTTGCCGACAGTATCGGGGTGACCCACAACTATATCGATCAGGTCGCGCGCTTCGGCCTCAATTTCAAGTTCGGCGGCTGATCCTCCGACCTTCCTGTCGCACCGATACTGCGCGCATTGTAGGATTCCGTATTCGACACGATCGTGGAGCGAATACGGGCATGACCGAGGCGGCACCCCCACAGGCACCATCTGCCAAGTCCTGCGGCGCGTGCACCGAATGCTGCCGGCTCGTTGCCGTGCCCGAGCTCTACAAAGGAGCCGACACGCCCTGCCCTCAATGCAATGTCGGGGTCGGCTGCACTATCTATCCGCAGCGCCCGCAATCCTGCCGAGACTTCGGCTGCGGCTGGCTCTCCGCGGCCTATATGGGGCCGGAGCTGCGCCCGGATCGATGCCACGTCGTCTTCATGCAGCCTGACCGGGATACGATTCTCGCCTGCTGCGATGTCGCCACGCCTGAGGCGTGGCGGGCGCCGCCCGTGCTCGCCATGCTGCATCTCCTCGCCAAGAACTTCGCCGATCGGATCGTGCTGGTGAGGGTTGAGAATCGAATGTGGCGGGTGCTCGAGGATAAGATCCTGCCGATCACGAGCTGAGCCGCACCGTGTAGGAAGGCCTGCGCTCAATGTTTGAGCTGCCGGGATTCTCCCTTTCCTTCAAACTGTCACGAGAATCAGATAAATCTACCGGGCATGGCGGCTCGTAGATGGTGAATCGATGAGCAGGGGGGCGCGTCCAACAACAACGGATTGCGGTCCATCACCCTCCGCGTCGCCTGCTTCCCAAGAAACTCAATCACTTCCGCAACTTCAGGCCGGTTGTCCGGGCGCAGCTCGTTTGCGCCCGGGTGCCGGCGCTTTCCTCAAGTTCAGCAAAAGGAGTCTGCCCTTGGGTAAACAATCTACTAAGAAGCGGCGCCGAAACCCTCGTGCTGCGACGGCGGAGATCATCGAATTCCAGGCCTCCAAGTTCGAGGCGGAGCGGCTTCCTCCCCCCATCAGGCCGCTCACTCCGACGCAAGGCGACTACCTCGACGCGCTGATGACGAGCCCGCAGGTGGTGGTCATGGGGCCGGCCGGCACCGGCAAGACCTGGATCGCGGCGACTCATGCGGCCGATCTCTATCGCAGCCGGCGCATCGGCAAGATCGTTCTCACCAGGCCCAACGTGCCGTGCGGACGCTCGCTTGGCTACTTTCCGGGCTCTCTCGAGGATAAGTTCGCCCCATGGGTGGTCCCGGTGGTCGAGGCCATCAAGGAGCGCATCGGCGCGCCGGCCTACGAGATCGCAATCAAGCGCGGCCATATCGAGATGGTCCCGTTCCAGGTGATGCGCGGGCGTTCGTGGAGCAACGCCTTCGTGTTGCTCGACGAAGCGCAGAACACGACGCCGGCCGAGATCAAGATGTTCCTCACCCGCGTGGGCGAGGATTGCACCGTAGTCATCAACGGCGACGTCAGCCAGTGCGATCTCGAGGAGACCTCCGGCCTGCATACGATCCTGCAGGTGATCAAATCACAGCGCTTGCCGGTCCCGGTCGTCGAGTTCACCGCGGCCGACATCGTGCGCTCGGGCGTCTGCGCCATGTGGGTGCGCGCGTTCGCGGCTGCGCGGATTTGATAAAGGCGTGACGTAATCGGACGTTGTCGGTGAACAGAAGCTTACCCGAGCGAGCAAGCGCTCGCCGGCCGAGAGAAGACCTGGATGCCCGGCATAAGCCGGGCATGACTCCAACCAGATGCACTATCAGCGGCCTTGAGTCATGGCCGTGCTTGTCACGGCCATCCACGACTTACTTGATCAAAAGAGACAAGCGCTTTCTACGAGACTAAGGCGCGCTCACGCTCGCTTCTGCCGCCAGCTTCCTGATCTCCGCCGGGGTCTTCGCCAGCTTCGCCACCAACGCGTCGATGTCGGCGCCCGACACGGGACCGACCTCAAGATCGAGCTGCCGCGCTTCGGCGAGAAAATCCTTGTCCTTCATCACGGCATCGAAGGCCGCGCGCAGCGCCTGCAGGCGCTCCGGCGGAATGCCGGGCGGGGCGGCGAACGGCCGCGCCATGGTCTGGCGCGAGAAGATGAGCTGGAGGATCGCTTGTTTGGTCGGGTCCGTGGTCAGGCTCGTGACCAGCGGCGCGTTGATGTCCTCGTGCCGGGTCAGCCCGAGCTGCAGCGGCACCGTGATGTCGCCCGAGTCGTAGAGCTTCTTGCTCCGGCTCTTGAGCGTCGACCACGACCATCCGCACATGCCGCCGAGCTCGCCGCGCTCGATTGCCAAGAGGATTTCCGCCGTTCCCGGATAGCCGGTGATCAGCTTGAGCTTGGCACCAAAGACGCTGCGCAACACATTCGGATAGACCGCAAGATCATCGGCCGCACCGGAAGCACCGACCGTGGAATTCACTTTCAGCATGTCGTCGAAGGTGCGGATCCCGGAGGCCCGGCTGAACCCGCAGACGCTCGCCTCGTTGGTCACGCTGCCGAGCCAGCCGAAGCTCTGCGCATCGAACGGCGCCTTATCGGCCCCGATCAAGGTGTCGACCACGATGCCGCGCGAGAAGGTCCCGATGACGGTGCCGTCCTTGGGCGCGGCATTGTAGAGATAGCTCGCGGCCCGCACGCTGCCGGCGCCCGCCATGTTCTGCGGCACCAGGCTCGGGTTGCCCGGAATATAGCGGCCCATATAGTGCGCGACCGCTCGTCCATAGAGATCATAGCCGCCGCCAGGACCGAACCCGATCAGGAGCTGCAGGGTCTTGCCCTTGTAGAAAGCCTCGACTGAATCCGCTGCTCGGCTCGCGCGCAATCCGCCGCAACCGACGAGCAGCGCCGCCATCATCACCGCCAACCAGAAGGGCCGAATGCGCGCGCGCTGCGCCTGCGGCCGCACGGCGGCCCACCACTCCTGCATCGTTTCAGCTCCCTGAAGTTGCTCTCGCCGGGCGTTTCGCGCCCTGCAAAGGTTAGTTTTCCTTGATTGCAGATCGGCGATCGCTGGACATGTAACGCTGCCCGCTGATAGTGAACGCCATCCCATCCTCGCGCAAGTGGAGAAGACTCCCGCGGCGTGCGTGGGAGCCCGCGCGGCTACATTGTCGCACCCTCCGGCGGCACCTCGCGCGGGCTCGAGCAACATGGAGACGCGGAACCCCACATGGCAACAAGGATTGAGCTTACGCTGGCGTGCGGCGACTACGAGATCATGCGCGCGCTCAAGGAAGGAATTGTCCGCCCCGACGGCATCGATCTCAAGGTCTTGACCGCAATGGATTCGCCGACGCGCCACTGGCGTTTCCTGCGCAATCACGACTTCGACATGTCGGAAGTTTCCTGCTCCTCCTATATCGCGGCGCGCGACCGCGGCTTGCCGTTCCGTGCCTTGCCGGTGTTCCCGCATCGCCGCTTTCGCCACGGCTTCGCCTACATCAACACGTCCAAGGGCATCAAGAAACCGACTGACCTCATCGGCAAGAAGGTCGGCGTGAAGTTCTTCCTTATCAGCGCTGCGATGTGGATGCGCGGCATTCTCGAGCATGAATACGGCGTGCCGTTCAAATCGATCAAATGGTTCACCGAGCTCGAGGAGGACGTCGATCTGGCCTTGGGACCTGAGGTCAGCGTCCAGCGCGTGCCCCCCGACAAGTCGATCATCGGCATGCTGGTCGACGGGGAGCTCGACGCGGTGCTGCACGCCGACCTGATCAAGCCGATCCGCGAGAATGATCCGCGGGTCGGGCGCCTGTTCCCCGATTACAAGGCAGAGGAGATGGCCTACTTCAAGAAGACGGGCGTGTTCCCGATCATGCACACGCTCGGGATCAAGCAGGAGATTGTCGAGAAATACCCTTGGGTTCCCATCAACATGTTCCAGGCCTTCAACGAATCGAAGGCGATTGCCATGCAGCGCATGGAGAATCCGCGCATCGTCCCATTGGCGTGGTATCGGGAGGCCTGGGAGGAGCAGGAAGCCCTGTTCGGTCCCGACCCTTGGGAATACGGCCTGACCCCGTACAATCGGCGAACCCTGGAGACGCTCGTCGGCTATTCGCATGAGCAGGGCCTGATCAAGCGCAAGATGCCGCTCGAGGAGCTGTTCCTGGACGTGTCGCAGGGCTCACGCCGCGGCGACGAATTCACGTTCTGAAACATCGCGGGCTCGCATTGCGGAGTGCACCTCGCTGAAGCATTATAAGTGCTGAAGCGAGGAGCCCTCTCCATGAGCAAGATCATCTACGAGATCGTCGAGCACGACGGCGGCTGGGCTTACCGGGTCGACGGTGTGTACTCGGAGACTTTTCCGACCCACGATCTGGCGCGGGCAGCGGCCGAGCGCGCCGCACGCGAGCAGGTGGTTCCCGGAGCCACGACCGGGATCACCTGGGAGGACAAGGGCGGCCATTGGCACAGCGAGGTCGCCAAAGGCGACGACCGGCCGGAGACGGAGGTCAAAGGCTGAGGCGGCGCAAGCTCGCTGTTGAGCTGAAAGTCCCAGCCCGCTGTGGTCCCGGCCCATACCGCGTCAAAGACGCGCGCAAACGCGCCGATACCTCCGGGACCATAAACTTGGCAGATTTGAGCGTCGCGGTACGGGTCCCTGCTTGCGCATGCTTGCGCAGGGACGATGTTGACCCGTTGTTCCTAGTTCCGCGCCTTCCTGAAATAGCGCAAATCCGGCGCCGCCTGATCCTTGCGCGCCGGCATCAATAGACCGTCCGCGCTCAAGTAATAGTTCTCCCCGCCGATGCGGACATGTGGGTTGTTCTCCGCGCAGGAGAACTCGAGCCACACCGGCCGCTGTGTCTTGACGCGGGCATAGTCGCGCACGACCGTCCACGGGCGCGTCAGTGCATGATCTTCCACCGTGATCTCGTCATGCAGCACGTTCGCGTCCGCTCGGTCGAGATAGATGCGCTCGTGGAACACCGATTGATTGTCCGCATGCATCGGGATGCCGGACTCGTCAAAAAAACGCGGCCCCTTGAAATTGCGCGTCTCGATCTCGAGCGTGTTGTAGTTGCCGTCGCCCTTTTCGTCGATCCAGCGGCCGATGGAATAGCCGGCAAACGAGGGCTCGGCATTCTCCGGCATCGTTCGCCCATCCGTATAGATGCGCCGCATCGCATCCTGTTGGTTGATCAGCACGTAGGTCGTGTCCGGGGTGACGACGAACTCGACCGGGGTGAAGGCGTACATCATCATCGGCATGCCGTAAGGCAGGCAGGTCCAGCCGGTAAAGCTGCCATGCCCGCCGTTCTGCTGATCCTTCAAGTTGGCATCGAGGATGGCCTGGTATTCCGGTGTCAGCGGCGCCTGTTGGCCGGCGCCCCAGGGCTTGGACTGGTCGAATGAGGGCTGGCCGCGCATCGGCACCTTTTGCAAGCGCACCCATTGACCCTTGAGATCCGGATAGTTGGCCTGCGCAAGCGCTGGCGCAACCGCCCCGGCAAGCGAGACTGCGAGCACTCCCGCGAGCGTCGCCAGACCGCATTTGGTTTTGCTGATCATCTTGTGACGTCGCCTCTCTCGCAAAGTGTCTTGTTGCGCTGCATGGGGGTCTGCCCGCTTTTTTCCAGCTCCGCGGACGCCGGCGCGACACGCAGTATCCGAGTGCCGAGGCTTCCAGGCAAGCCGCTCGTTTCAGCCGCGCGTTTCAGCCGATCTGCCTGTCGGTCCGCCGGACGACTCGGGTCAGGTAGATTTGCGAGATAGCTAAGAAGTTAGCAGGTCGTTAAGACCCGCGGCCGCATTATACCATTCCGGTGGTGGATGGCCTTGGGGGAGGCTTTCATGTTGGCCAATCGTTACATGCCTGACGACGATGTCTGTCCCGTCGGCGAAGAGCTGCTGGGCGAGCTTTACAGCGCCAGCAAGCGCGGCTTGCCGAGTCTCGCTGCGTCGATTCCGCCGCGGGTTCGCGCGACGCTGGCTTTGTACTGCTATCGCCGCAGTCACCTGCACGCGATGGGTCTGGCGATCGCGGCGACCTGCGAAGAAGACGACCTAGTGCGGGAAGGTGGACGCGTGGGGGCAAATCTGTTCGCACGCTCGCGCGAAGCGCATGCAGCGCAGAGGCTTGCCGCGCTGGAGCCCAACAAGCGCAAGGTCACGCTTGCGAGCGGGCAGCTGCGCGTCATGCCGCCGCTGGACGACGCGCCCGACGACGATTCGGAATGAGATAGCGGTACTGCCGGAAACAGGCTCGTTCCCCGCCCTCGCAGGGATTCTGCGCTAATTGTGAAAGCCGCAGCCCTGCCATTCGGGAACGAAAAGCGTGGTGCGGCCGGCCGGTCCAACGCTCTCCCGAGGGCGACGAGAATCCTCCGACAGCCATAGGCTCGTGCCAAAGGGTTGCGCGCAACCCTCGTTGTTCCGATTCCGAAGCTCGCCATATATCTTGTTACAGGCCAGTGAGCGAAGCCAAGAGAGATACTGACAAGTATTTGATTTTCTAGCCCGGCTTTGGCTTTGCGGCTCCGACAATTTTGCTCGGTGCCAGTCAACCAAACGGTGGCTCGAAGGAGCCTGACGCGTGACTGCTCGAATCCGCATCTCCTCGCCTACGCTCGCCTGCACGATGCTTGCGGTAACGCTGCTGGCATCGAGCCTGGGAGCGCGCACGCAGGAGCCGAGCGCGGGAACGACCGCCAACGACGTCATCTTTGCGCGCAAGGCGCTCAAGGACGCAGCCTGCGACCGGATGGCCGACATCGAGCGGATGATCGCCGGCGGCCGCGTCGATCTCGACCGTGTCCGCGACGAGGCCGGCGCGATCGCGGCGATGCTCACCGCCTTCCCGCACCTTTTCCCGCCAAGCTCGAACCGCTGGAAGCCGGACGACAACCAGGACCCGGCGACTGCAACACTCGCGGCGCCCGAGCTCTGGAGCGACTTTCCAAATTTCTACCAGCAGGCCACGTCCGCGGCGCACAGCGCCTTTGAGCTGTCGCGCGCCCGCAATGTCGAGGACGTCAAGACTCGTGCCCGCGAGCTGCGTATCGCCTGCGACACCTGCCATGCGCTCTACCTGGAAGAGCCGTGACGGAACCCGATTTCGGGTTGAGCCGTAGCCACAAGATGATAGGAAAGCCCGTCGCGCAGAAATCCGCCGCACCGGGCCGCCTTCGGTGTTGACGCCGCGTAATAGCGAGCGACCGCTCAAGAACAAAGCCGATGCCGCCAAATCCTGCCTTCGCCCCGCGCCCCCTGATTTTCGGGCTGGAAATTCCCCGCCCGCTACGCGCCGTGGTGCGGGCACGGGAGTCGAGCCTCGCGATCCTGGGAGCGCTCGCCGGCGCATTGGCGGGCCTGGTGGTCGCCGCCATGAGCTTCGCCGTCACGCAATTGCATGCTCTTCTGTATGGGGTGCCCCAAGGCCAGCGCCTCTCCTCGCTGGCCACGCTCGATGCGCATCTCGCGCTGGCCGTGCCGAGCGTGGGCGGCCTTCTGTTCGGCCTCACATTCCATGCGCTCGGGCGCTGGCGGACTGTGCGCGAGATTGACCCCATCGAAGCCAATGCGCTGCGCGGCGGACGGATGTCGCTCTTTGGCAGCTTCAGCGTGGCACTGCAGACTGTCTGGTCGAGTGGCGTCGGCGCCTCGGTCGGGCTGGAGGCCGGCTATACCCAGTTGGCAAGCGGCCTCGCCTCGCGTATCGGCCAGGCCTTCCGCCTCCGCCGCCAGGACCTCCGCCTCATCGTCGGTTGCGGCGCCGCCGGCGCGATCGCCGGCGCCTTCGGAGCCCCGCTCGCCGGCGCCTTCTATGGCTTTGAGCTCATCATCGGCAGCTATTCGATCGCCAGCCTGGCGCCTGTCGGCGTCGCCGCGCTGGTTGGTTTTGTGATCGCCAACGCCCTTGACCCGGCTTCGCTCGGTATCGGCACCCTCTATGTCTCGCAGATCATGCCCCGTGATCTCGCTATCGCGGCCGTTGTGGGCTTGGCGGCGGCCGGCGCCGGCATCCTGCTGATGTTCGGTGTCTCCCAATGCGAAGCGGTGCTGACAGCTTTGCGCCTGCCCCCGTGGCTACGGCCGGCCCTCGGCGGGCTCGCGGTCGGTGGCTTCGCCCTCATCACGCCGCAGGTTCTCTCCTCCGGACATGGCGCGATCCACATGGCCGCCATGATCGACAGCCCGCTGCGCGTGGTTGTGCTCCTGTTCGTGCTCAAGGCGTTTGCCTCCATGGTGTCGCTCGGCGCCGGATTCCGCGGCGGCCTGTTCTTCGCTTCGCTTCTCCTTGGAGCATTGGGCGGGCGGCTCCTGGCCGATGCCCTCACCCTCGCCTGGCCCGACCTCGGCCTCGACCCGCATGTCTATGCCATCATCGGCATGAGCGCCTTCTCGGTCTCCGTTGTCGGCGGACCGCTCACCATGACCTTCATCGCGCTCGAGACCACCGGCGATCTCTGGCTAACGACAGCGGTTCTGGTGGCGGTCATCGTCGCCGCGCAAGTGACCCGCGAGGCGTTTGGCTACTCGTTCGCGACCTGGCGTTTCCATCTGCGCGGGGAGACCATCCGCAGCGCCGCGGACGTCGGCTGGCTGCGCGATCTCACGGTGCGGCGAATGATGCGTCCCGATGTGCGCACGGTACCGGCCAATACGACGCTATCGCGCTTCCGCACCGCCTTTCCGCTCGGCTCCAATACCCAGGTCGTGGCGGTGGACGAGGATAAGCACTATGCGGGCATCGCCAACGTAGCCGAGGCCCATGCCTCCGAGCTCGACGAGTCGAGCCCCATCCGCGAGATTCTCCATTTCGCCGACACGATCCTGTTGCCGACCATGACGGTCAAGGAGGCGGTCGCGACGTTCGACAAGGCGGAAGCCGAGGCGCTGGCGGTCATCCAGTCACGGGAGAGCCGGAACGTCATCGGCCTGTTGTCGGAAGCACATGCGCTGCGTCGTTACTCGCAAGAGCTGGAGCTGCGGCGGCGCGAGCTGATCGGCGAATAGCGCACGCTAGTGTTTTCCCGGAATCGCCGGGACCGGAGCTAATTGCTGTCGGTGAACACCAAGGACTGCTGGAAGCGGATGGCCTCGGACGTACCGCTGCCGCCGGCGAGCGATTTGCCCTCGATCTGATAAAGGCGTCCGTCGTGGAAAAAGACCGCGACCGACGATCGGCTGCCATCGGGCGCCTGGAGGCTGAGCTGCCGCCCGAACACACGGCTGATGCGGTGGGGAATATCGAGCTTGATCTCCCGGCCCTGCGCCAAGATCTCGACGGCGTGATCGAGAATAGCGGCCTCAGCCAGCGAAGTTCCGGCGAGATCGACCACCGTCATCTTGAAGATGCTGCCGGCGGCGCTCGCCGCGTAGGTGCGCGCAGGCGCAAGGCGCCCTTCGGCCGTCTGATAGGTCGTAGCCTCGACCGTGGGCTCGACCGGGAAGGAAACCGCGAAGGCGTAATCCGGATAGGCGTATTCCTTCCAGTCTTGGGCGCAGGCCGGTCGACCGGCAAGAAGCGCCGCCAAGACGAGCAAGACCGGCAAGAAGCATCTGCGCATGCGCCCATTATCGCATCCCGCCAGGACGGAAGGAACCCCGAAGCGGGGCTCCTTCCTCGCGTTTGCGCGCGCCGCGGCTGCTGACGTTACGGCGTGACGTTCTGTGCCTGCTGGGCCCTCAGCTCATCCGGGGTGGCCATCGCCTGCTCCTTGGTGCAGAGGTCGGTGAACAAGACGCTGCCGTCATCGAGATAGCGTTTGGTCAGGCAGTTGCAGGGAGCCGCCGCCGGCGTGGTGACGACAGGAGACGAGATCGGCGCGCTGACCGGGACCGATTCGTACCCAACCACCCCAATTCGGGAACGGTGCCAGTCCGCGAACCACCACGGATAATGATGGTCATGATCGCCGTCGTGATCGCCGTCATGGCCGTGCTTGCAGCCAGTGAGGGGTGGGCAATCGATCGGGATCTGTCCGGTGATCGGGGGATTCCCTCCACCATTGCCGGAGCCGCCACCGTTGCCGCCACTGCCGGAGCCGCCGCCGCTTCCGCTGCCGGAACCGCTGCCGCTGCCGCTACCAGTGCTGATGATCGGAAAATTGATGGGGAGCTTTCCGATGAGCTTGGGCGGCGGCTTTACGCCATTGCCGGAGCCGCTGCCGCTGCTGCCAGCGCTGATGATCGGATTGAGCTTGGAAAGGCCGGCGCCAGGGGCAGCCTTGTAGATAGTGGTGGCCGGGGTCAGGTGGCTCGTCGCGTTGCCGGTCGTGATGGTGGCGGCGGCGCGATAGTATTTGGGGTTGGAGGCATGGGCGCCGCCGGAGGCAAGCGCGCTGCTGCCGAATGCGGCGACCGCCGCCAGGGTGAGGATCGAGGAACGGTTCAACATGTGTCTCTCCGAAGGGCTCGCTCAAGAGCTCTGCTGATCTTGTTCCATCCGCTTGTTGGTCTCCCGCAGCCGAGACAAGGTTCACAGCTGCCGGGGCGGCACCAGCTCATCTGTGAAGCAAACCGGAAAACGGCGGATCAGAAGCCCGCTGACCACGGGCGGGCCGGATGCGCGCAAGGACGTTCCTGAGCGCGACTTTGCCGGAATCGGCATCACTTCCGCCCGCCTTCCGCTGATGACATAATGCCCGCGCGTCGGCTGCCGCCGACCGGTCGCCGCCAGGTGATCTGCGCTTTGCGCTCAAACTAAAGGGAGGATGTTTCAATGTCGTTTCGTTTGGCTGCCGCTGCCGCCGTCGCTGTGCTGCTAGCCGCTCCGGTTTCCGCACCCGCACAGGTGCTCACCGAGAAGGACGTTTCGGTCCGCATGGCCCTGACGATTGCGGAGACGGCGCTGAAGGAATGCGGAGACCATGTGTCGGTCGCCGTGGTCGATCGCGCCGGCCGCTTGCGCGTGTTCCTGCAGGGTGACGGCGCACAACCGCACAATATCGAGCTTGCCCGCCGCAAAGCTTACACGGCGGAGACTTTCGGCCGCACCTCGGGCGACTGGATGAAGCGCACCGAGACCATTGTTCCCGGCCAACGCTCGCTCTCGGAAGTCATTCCGCTGCAGGGCGGCGTGCCGATCAAGGTCGGCGAGGAGACGATCGGCGGTGTTGGCCTCTCCGGCGCCCCCAAAGGCGGACCGCAGGAAGAAGCCTGCGGCCAAGCCGGCGTCGACAAGGTGGCCGATCAGCTCAAGTGAAGTCTTCCGGCGACCTGAAGTCGCCTCCGGCGCTGCCGCCGTTTTCAAGCCGGCAGCGCCGTCTTGCGCGCCCTCCGCCGGGCGAGCCAAACCCATTCATCGTATGGACAAGTCAATGAAGCTCTCTGATCTCATGCCTCTTGCAACAGCAGTCCTGACGGTCGCTCTCGCCATCGCCGCGGCGCCAGCCGCGCGGGCGCAAGCGCCGGAGAATTCAGCCTCGTATCTCGTCACCTATTTGGAGGTCACGCCTTCCGCAGAGGCAAGCGCGATCAGCCTGTTGCGACAGGTCGCGGCCGCAAGCCGCAAGGAACCCGGCAACCTCCGCTACGAGATCCTGCAAGCGACCGGGCGGCCGGCGGAGTTCGCCATTCTCGAAGCCTGGAGCGATGCCAAGTCGCACGAAGCGCACAGCGGCGGGGCTGCCATGAAGCAATTCCGCGCCGGCATCGATCCCTTGCGCATCGGCTATTACGACGAGCGCCTCGACACCGGCATCGACGTCGGCACCCAATCGGCGCCTGCCGGCAAGGATGCGATTTACGTGGTCACCCATGTCGACGTGACCGGCCAGTTCAAGGATGATGCAATCGCGCTCATGAAGACGCTTGCGGCCGACAGCCGCCGCGAGCCCGGATCCTTGCGCTTCGAGGTTTGGGACCAGAACAATCGCCTGAACCACTTCACCATGACCGAGACATGGAAGGACCAGGCGGCACTCGACGCCCACAACGCCGCCGCTCCCGCCAAGACTTTCCGCGAGAAGGTCGGCCACATGATGGGCGCGCTGTATGATGATCGGCGCTACCGGAATCTGGAGTGATGGATCGCGTAGTCCGTAGGGTGGGCAAAATTGCTGCGCGTGCGCTTGATTGATGCGAGGCGTCGCACAATTTTGCCCACGCGGAAACCTCGACCAACCCAACGCGTGGGCACGGCGTGTTCCGCGCCTTTGCCCAGCCTACGGTTTGGCGGGACCTTCGCTGTAATCCGCCATCAATCGCCCTACTTCGAAGCCGGCTTAAAAAAGGTCAGATCCGGCGGCGGCTGATCCTTCTTGGTCGGCATCAGCCGGCCATCCGCGCTCTTGTAGTAATATTCCCCGCCAATCTCGATCAGCGCGGTGTCCTCGGTCACGCAATAGGCCTCCCTCCATTCGAGACGAGCCCGCTGCTGGCGCACATACCTCTTGTCGACTGACCAGGGCCGCGTCAGCGCATGGTCGATCACGCTGATCTCATCGTGCAGGATGTTGGGATCGGTGCGGTCGCGGTGCAAGCGCTCGAGAAAGATCGATTGATTGTCGAAGTCGAGCGGCAGCCCGGTCGCATCGTAGGAGCGCGGCCCCTTGAAGCCGCGGGTTTCCGCTAGCAGCGTGTCGTAATGGCCATCCCCGGTCGTGTCGATCCAACGGCCGATCGAGTAACCCGAGAAGGACGACTCGATCTCCTTGGGCCAATCCCGCCCGTCGGTGTAGATGCGGCGATAATGATCGGATCCGCCCACCAGGATATAGGTTGTGTCCGGCGTGACGATGAATTCAAGCGGCCGTGTCGCCACCATCATGAATGGCATGCCGGCCGGCGCGCACAAGGCGTGCGACGCAAAGTTGCCCTGCCCGCCATTGGCCTGATCGGCGAGGCTCGCCTGCAGGATCTTGCGATATTCCTCGGTCAGCGGCGCCTCCTGGCCGAACCCCCAAGGCTTGGTCTGGTCGAACGACGGCTGCCCGCCAACCCCGCGCACGACGAACCGGCCCCATGCGCCTTTCCAATCCGGGTACTTTCCATCATCGGCCGCGTAAGCGGCCGCGATGGAGATCAGGGTCAACATGCTTCCTGCAATCGCGCCGACCAAGCTGCGGCAATGCATACTCTCCTCCTTTTGTTTCGCGCCGCCGCTCCCTTTCACACCACGTGCAGTGCGCCGGAAATGGACCCACCCGGCGCGTGCAGGCGACTGCGTCTGGCGCCAATCATAGGGCATGCTTGCCAAAAGTGGAGGGTCTTGCGATCAGCCGCCGCGCTTGGATGACACAGCCCTACAAAAGCTCAGCCGCGCCCCACGCGCGCTGCGGACGCCTGCGCGGCGGCCGGCGGCAACGGCTCCTCCGCATCCCGGCGAGCGCGGAACCCGTACAGCAGGATGTCGGCGCTCGAGACCAAGAGCTCGCCGTTCGTCTCCATCCGGCGCGCCCGATACTTCGCGCTTGAGAGCCGCTCGATCTCCTGCCGCAACGCCTGAAACAGCTCGTCGTCACGTCCGCCCAACTGATGGTAGCCGGCGAGATCCAGCAGCGCGTCGCGGCTGATCCGGCAACTGACATTCTTGTCGCCGTAATAGTTGGCTTGGAAGGCGATGCCATTCGCCTGCACGTCGATCAGACCCGGAATGATATTGAGCAGCATATAGGCCTGCGGTCCCCAGCGTCGATTCGCAATACGTACTTGGCTCGGAAACTCAATTTGCCGAACTACTTTTCTGCGGGAACGACTATTCGGCGGAAACTATGTCTTTGTGGAAACTACAACATGGGCGCCCGATTCGCACGGCCGAGCAGGACGACCCACCCGAGCCGGGAAGAGCGCGCTTCCGATAACCTCAACAGCGAGCACTGTCAAATCCACGGCTGGGCCCGCCTCGAATGGAACCCCATCCGCTGGATGAAACTTTCGTCTCGGATGCAGCGCCGCCCCACATCATCAAAGCTCGGCGAGGAGCACCTCAACGCATTCGGCCCAGGTGCGCGGACGATATTCCGATTTGAGCCGCGCCTCTGCGACTGCTAGATACCCGGGTTCAAACAGCACTCTCTCGATCTTCACCAGCGCATCGTCTTCGTCCGCCGGATCGAAGTAATCGATCAAATCGCCGGCGACCTCCGGGATCGAAGTCCGGCTCGAGGCGACACAGAACTTGCCGTGGATCAGGCTTTCCGCGACCGGCAAGCCCCAGCCCTCGGCAAGGCTCGGGAACACCGTGAACGAGCAGGATCTGTAGGCCTGCCGTAGCTCCGTCTCCGATAGGCCGGGCATGAGCATGATCTTGCCGTCCAGATAGCGCGTCGCCTCGAGCTCGGCCAACAGGTCATCGACCTTCCAGCCGATCTGCCCGGCAAAAACGAGGACCGGCACTGCTGCGGCCCCGTGGCGCTCGAGCAATCGCCGCCAGAGGCGAACAAGCAACCGATGGTTCTTGCGTATTTCGATGGTCGAAACAAACAGCACATATCGCGAAGGAAGCTTGAGACTCGCAAGCTCCGCCGGCATTGTCGAATCGCTCTTGCTCAAGCCGGAGCCGAGCCTCATGACCGCGACCTGGGGCAACTTCCAGCCGCGCTGCGCCGCCCACGCGAGCAGCGCCTCGCGCGAGTACTGCGAGATGGTGAGCACGACATCGGCGACCGGAAGGGCTTGCTCGAGCCAGCTCTTGAACCCAACGACGTGCTGGGCTTCGACGAAAGCTTCGTTCTCGAGCGGGATCAGATCGTAGATCAGCACCGCAAAGCGAATGCCGTAGCGCTTCTTGGCGGCGGCGATGTGCTTCATGTAGTCGGGAAACCCCCAACCGGCGCCGAGCGAGACGATGATGTCGCCGTCTTGCAGCGAATGCTCGAACTTGTGCCGCAGACCCCGCTTGCGAATGAAATCGCGCGCTGCTGTCGCAAGCAAAGACGAGAAGAAGCCCGGATTGCGGAGAATGACCGGAAGCTGGCTTCCCAGCTCGTTCCACAGCCGCGCCGGCTCCCAGATCGCCCGCCACGGCGCTCTCGCGCCGAGCGGATGGGCATATGCGGCCGCGATCGCATCAAAGCCGATCGCCTGGAATTCCCGTGTATACACGCTGAGCCGGCAGAAGCGCACGCGGCCGCTTTCGCCGAAAAGCCGCGCGGCTGCTGCGTAGATCTCGAACGGCACCCGCTGCAAACCGGTCGGATTGCGAAAATGGTCGAAATAGCGAAGGAAATCCTCGACCTCGAACCACGCCGTCGGCGGCCGCCGGCCACCCCCTTCAGCCACGCCAAGCTTCATGCGGACATTCCGCGATCGCGTCCGCCTGCCGGATAGAAGCAAGGCCCCCGCACGCCCTGCAGATGCGTAACCATGCCGTAAACGTTCCCCGCGCCCGCCCCGCCCACTCATAGCGGGATGTTGGCGCGGAGCCAAACGTCGGCACGACTGACGCGACGAAATCCTCGCTTACTTGCCCGCCTGCTTGAAGTAGCGCAAATCGGGCGGCGGCTGATCCTTCTTGGCCGGCATCAATAACCCATCGCCGCTGAGGAAGTAGTTCTCCTTGCCGATGACCATCTGATGGGTGTTCTCCATGCAGGTGATTCGGCTGAAATTTGGATACGGATTGGGGTTGCGCCGATACCGCTTGTCGACGCTCCAGGGCCGCGTCAAGGCATGGTCGATCGCCGTGATCTCGTCATGCATCAGGTTTGGATCATTGCGGTCGAGATGGATCCGCTCCTTGAAGATCGATTGATTGTCGAAGTGCAGTGGCAGGCCGGTGGCATCGTAGGCACGCGGTCCCTTGAACGGCCCCCGCGTCTCCACCTCGAGCAGGTTGTAGACGCCCTCCCCGTCCTGGTCGATCCAGCGGCCGATCGCGTAGCCTTGATAGGTCGGCTCCACGTCCGTCGGCCAGGGACGACCGTCGGTGAAGATGCGCCGCAGGTCGGTGCCGGCCGCGATGTAAGTGGTCCGCGGCGTAACGATGAACTCCATGGTCGGGGTCGACATCATGCTCGGCATCCCGCCCGGAATGCAGCGCGCATGGTCGAGGAAATTACCCTGCCCGCCCAGCGCCTGATCGGCCATGCTCTCTTCGTGGATCTTTTGGTATTCCGGCGTCAGCGGCGCCTGCTGCGCCTTCCCGAAGGCCTTGTCGGGATCGAACTTGATGGATTGGCCGCCCAAGCGCGGGCTATAGGTGTCCCACTGTCCCGACCAGTTGGGATATTCGGCATTTTCAGACGCCTGCGCCACCCCACCGAGGGTCAATATCACCGCCGCAAACAGCACGAACACTGCGCCCGAGCCTGCACGACCCATGGTCGTCCTCCCTCACTCGTTTCCTAAAGCTGCTCACTTTCCCAACAGTTTTGTTGTTGTTTGATCGTCTCGCTCTCCCGCCTGCGCACACGCGCAGTTGGCAGCGCCAAGCGGACGCGAGCATACCAGATCACACAGCGCAGGCCATGCAGGTTATGGTGAAAGTTGCGGGATTTACCCCGGCGCGATTGCGCGAGCATTGCCGCCGGTTATCCGGCCGCTTAGGCCGCTTATGAACGCACGTCCGCTTGGCAACGCCTCATGCGCCGCACCGAGGTCGGCGAGCCCGGCCTCGCAGGATTGGAAGCAAGGTCTGGCCGCCCGATCAGGACGCGCTGAGCGTGCCGCCCGAGCTTGCCTGGTCGACCACGCCGGGCAGGTGCTCCGACAGCAGCTTGAGCGCCGCATCCGGCGAAACACCGAAGTGCTGCGCCAGCTCCTGGACCCGCTCGTTGCCGAGCGCGCTGCGAATCTGATCCGGCGTAACGGGCTGGTTCGCTCCATTGCCGAGCCAAGATTGCACCTGACTTCCAAGCCCACCCTGCTGGAGCTGGCTCACCAGGCCCTGGAGGTCGCCGAGATTGGTCCTGGCCAGCACCTGCGAGATGAGCGCCGGCGCCGCCGCCGCCTCGATCTGGCCGAGCTTGCCGCCGAGCAAGTTATCCAGAAGTCCCATAATCGATCTCCTTCGCCATGATCCGGAAGAATCGCGTTGCAGGACAAAGGTGGTGTGAGCGGGAAAAACGCCCGAAGCAACGAGCTTCCCGCTCTCTTACCCGCGATAACGCCGCGGATTTAGGGGTGCTTTTCATTCTTGGCGGCGCGAACACCCTGCGCCAAAGCATCCCTTTCACACATGTAGGCACCCTCTTTCGTCGTTCCGTAATTCCTGGTGCCGCTGAAATGATAGACCTTGGTGTCAAGGTTGGCCCAGACCACGGTGTCGGTGGGGCAATGCGCCTTGGCCTGCGCCTCGGCGGTGAACTCGTTGCCACTTGTCGCGGGCCGTGGCGCGTTGGTCGGTGCGGATCGAGCGGGCGGTGGCGCCGCTGCCGAGGTTCCGCCGGGCTTGGCGGCGGGTGCGGTAGCAGCGGGCGGAGCCGAGGCAGTGGGAGTTCCAGGCGCCGGAGTGCCCGGAATCGCGACCGTCTGGCCCGCGCGGCACTTGTCCACGTAAGCCTTCTCGGTCACGCCGCCGGCCTGATAGGCATCCTTGTTGGCGCGCCACTCGTCCTGACACGCCTTGACAGTCTTTGTCGCCGGAGCGGCCGCTGCGGGGGCGGCAGCCGGAGCAGCGGCTTGAGACGGCGCCGGTGCCGTGGCAGAGCCGCCGGCACGACATTTGTCCACATAAGCCTTCTCGGTGACTCCGGCGGCTTGGTTGGCGTCCTTATTGGCGCGCCACTCGTCCTGGCAGGCCTTCACGGTCTTCTGTTGTGCGAGCGCCGGAGCGGACGCCGCCACGACGCCGATGATGGCGGCGCACACCACCGCCACGAATTGTCGTCGCATGAATCGGTATCGCATGTGAGCACCTCTTGTCAGCGCATTTTCACTCGGACCTTTCTGATTTCGAGTTGATCATTTGCTATGTCTGTTTCAAGCATCAGCTCAAGCTGGTGCAGGCGCACGCTTGAAGCGACCTAAGCGCCCGCCTCGCATTTCTTGAGGAAGCTTGCCTTGGCGGCACCCGCGAGCGGCTTGCCGTCGGAGCCGATCGCTTTGGGCTCACAGGCATCTGCCTTGCATTTCTTCAGGAAGCTCGCCTTGGCGGCGCCGGCGAGCGGCTTGCCATCGGAACCGACCGCCTTGCTCTCACAGGTTTCGTCTGCCAGGGCGGCGGACACGGCGAATAGCGACAGAACGGCAGCAACGAGAATGCGCTTCATGGCTTGCCCCTTCCGGATTTGCGTAATGCGAATGCTGGTTGCCCAGCGGCAGCGGTTGCACAGCGCGAGCCTGGACACGCAAGACTGAAAGCACCACTGCTCATCGCATTGATGGTGATACTCGCGCGTCACCTCCATCAATTTGAGCGGTTTGCGTCTTTCTGGTGACGTGCCGGAGGCCTTGCCGCCGCAGGTTACCGGCCGCGGATTATGAGCGATCAAAAAGTTCGATGCAGCTTGCGACGTAGTTACGAAAAACGATTTGGATTCAATAATGCGCAGGCGAACCCTTCAAGCCATGCGCAACTGCAGTGGTGCCGGGCGCTGTGCTCATGTTGGTCGCTTTGTGGACTCGCCGCGCGTCGCCTTATGCGGTTGTGCCGCACCCCTCCCCCTGAGGCTGCCTCCCGGCACCGCGCAATCTGCGCCAGCAATCTTGCCGGAGAGTACGCCCGGTTATTTCAGCGCCAGAACCACCGGCCCGGATACCGGATCGGTGACGCCGAGGCCGCCGCCAAGATCCTCCAGCACGTGGCGAAACGTGTCGAGCGTGGCGATCATGTTCGGCCGCGCCCGCTCGAGACAGTCCATGTCGGTCCACTCGGCGATGATGCAATAGCTGCGTTCGCCGGTCTTGATGATGTTGACATGCTTCAGCCCGGGCCAGTCAGCGGCGGACTTCTTGTGAGCGTCGAGGAATTCCTGCTCGCGTCCCGGCTTGACGCGAAAACGCACTGCATTGAATGCCGTCATGGCGCGCCCCTCTCATCTCGCAAACTTCTGGCGGACACAAACAACAAACAAATAATGCCTCACATCGGCATGCGGGGCAATGCCGGGACAACTTCGACAGGGCCAGCGCGCCAGCAGCGCACCGGCGACGGGCGGCCGGCGAAAGCCCTCTTTCTCGCGCGGCCACTGGCGGTGTAACTTCGGCGACAGCCGGGAGCATCACACGAGGACTGCGTCTGCCCGGTGGCATCATTTCTAAAAGAATGCCTGGAATGGCGGGGAGAGCGGCATGTTTCAGAAGAGCTTGATCGGCGCGCTGGCGACAGTGACCGCAATGGTGGCGGCAATTCCGGGAAGCACATGGGCGCAAGATCTTTCAATGCTTCCCGACTGGTCAGGCCAATGGAAGAGCACCGCCGGCATCCAATGGGATCCGAGCAAGCCGCTTGGGCGCGCGCAACAGCCGCCGCTCAACGCCGAGTATCAGGCGCGCTGGCAGGCGAGCCTCGCGGACCAAGCCGCCGGCGGCCTCGGCGACGATCCGACCGGCCGCTGCATTCCGCACGGCATGCCGCGGGTCATGACCGTGGTCTATCCGATGGAGATCGTCATCCTGCCGACGACCACCTACGTGCTCACCGACTACACAATACCACGGCGCATCTTCACCGACGGGCGCGACTGGCCGACCGAGATGGACCAGAATTTCAACGGCACCTCGATTGGTCGCTGGGTCGATATCGGACCCGACGGCCGCTACACGACGCTTCTCGCCGAGACGCGCGGCTTCAAGGGACCGCGCAGCTACGAGGCAAGCGGCATTATCCTCGATGACGACAACCAGTCGATCATCAAGGAGAGATTCAGCATCGATAGGAGCGAGAAGGATCTCCTGCTCGACGAGATCACCGTTATCGATAATGCGCTGACCAGGCCTTGGACCGTCACGAAGAAGTACCGCCATGTGGCTGAAGCGAGGCCGATCTGGCATTTCAATGATTGCGCCGAGGACAACCACCACGTCCGCGTCGGCAAGGAGGACTATTTCATCAGCGAGGACGGGTATCTGATGCCGGTAAAGAAGGATCAGGCGCCGCCCGACCTGCGCTATTTCAAGAAGGGGGCGCGCTAAGCTGTTTCCCGGACGCGGCGCGGCACTTGCTGCGCCGCTGATCCGGGATCGTTCCAAACATAGAAATCTGCCTGGAACGGTCCCGGCTCAACAGCGCGTTTACGCGCGTCTTGGACGCGCTATGCCCGGGACAGAGTGAAACAAGCCCACGCGCGGAGCTTCAGAACTTGATCATGGTGCTGCGCGTCATGGTCACGTTGGAGGTGACAATGACTGGGCCGCCGGCGGCGAGATGGAACGCGGCATATTGCTCGTGATAGGCGTCTTCGCCGGCCGAGCAATCGACCGGAACAATGACCTTGTAGCCGCGCTGTGCCGCACCTGATGCGGTACCGACGGTCGCGCCCTGAAACGAGTTGCCGCAAACGATGACTGTCTTGATGCCGGCCTGCTTCAAGGTCGGCTCGAGCGTCGAGCCAAGGAACTTGTCAGGCCCGCCCTGGCGGTACCACTCGCCGGCGCGCGGCTTGAGCTTCGGATCCATGATGTCGTCGGGCGTCGCCTTGCCATTCGATCCGACCAGGCTGTACCACACCACCATGTTGTGGGCGCGCGCCGCATCGTGCAGGCGGATCATGTTCGGCACCGCGGCAACGCAACGCGGACGCGCGCTGCAGCCGGTTTTCATGATGTCGAGGAAGAGAAGCGCCGTGGTCGAAGGGTCGACTGTGACCTCCTTCAGCTCGGGCGGCGGCGGCGCGACCGCCGTCGTCCAATCGGAAATGATGTCGGCCGAGGTCGGCGATGCCATAGCGGCGATCAAGAGTGCGCCACCCATTGCGGCCGCGAAGCGCGATGTTGACATATTAAAATTCCTCCCGGGATCTTGGCAGGCCGCGGTCTGCGGCCTCTTTGGAGGATAGAGCAGCAGTCTGCTTTACGTCTATCGGGTCGACGCGACCATGCCGACGCTTAGGCCGAGACGTGGTGCGCTCCGGAGACGGAAGTAGAGCGGCGTACATCAAATCGCGAGGAGGCTCTGATGGACCCTGACGCGAAGTATTGGTTCCGCGCCAAGCGTTATGGCTGGGGCTGGGGCCTTCCGGTCCGCTGGGAAGGCTGGCTGGTCATTGCCGGGTTTGTCGGCTTGTTGGTGCTCGGCTCATTTCTCTTTCCGCCCCGCACAGAGATCGCACTGTATCTCATATACGTGGTGCTCTTGAGCGTGCTCCTCGGCGCGATCTGTTGGCTCAAAGGCGAACCGACGCGCTGGCGTTGGGGAGAATGACCACTCGCTCATCAAGAAGGCCCCGCATGGGATGCGGGGCCTTCGCGAGCAGGGATAGCCTTTAGGGGGTAACCTAGACCTCCTGCCCGACGCATGTGGACGGACCGAAACTCATAGTCCGTGCCCACGCGTATTGGGCTTATCGCGATCCTTCCCGCATTGCAGCAAGTTATTGCAGACATTACAAAAATGTAAGGCCTAGGAAAGATCAGGATGGAAGGCGAACCGCATATGGAGGGCATGAGGAATTCACGCCCCGCAATTGCGGCGAAGGAGATGTCGGATGCAGCCGAGGACGCACGCAGCCGACTGCGCGCGAATGTGTTGGCCGCGGCTCTGATCCTCGCGCTTCTCGTGATCGGCGCCTACATCGCCGACGAATTATGGGAGGCGAGCTTTGCCTGCTATGCCCCCGATGGCGGTTGCGAGGCGACCGGCGTGCCGCCGCCCACCCTCCCCGCTTATTTCAATCACGAAGCATTTTGATTGCAGCGCTGCGCAATCGTTGCGCCTGACAGGGCGACCTTTTTTGCGGCATCCGGGGGACTGGAGAAGCTTCCAGCTTACCCACTCCCGCCGGCCTTTGCGTGACGCCGCAAGAGCGACCTGATCTTGGCCTCGAGCTCCGTGGTTGCTGGCAGACCGTGCATCGACAAAGCGCGGCCGAGCAGCATTTCGCGCACCTCCGGCCCCAGCCGGCTCCAGGTCACTACCACCGCGGCGCCCAGATGCTGCAAGGCTGCCTCGTCGCTCCCATCACGAATATTGATCTGGCCGATGTCGAGATCAATCATAGGAGCCGCGGCTCCAACATTGATTGCGCTGCTCGGCAAAGCATCCAGGGAGCGTGCTCCGCGAGCAGGCGCTGCAAGGCGATGAGCTCAAGCCTTGCGCAGCACCGCAACGTATCCGACGACATCGTTCTTTTCTTCTTGTCTCAGTACCTGCTGCTCGGCCGCTTCTACGGCGAAGCCGTGAGTCTGCGCAACCTTCGCGAGGTACTCGCGCGAATGCGTGAAGCGCAGCGTCGACTTCAGATCGAAATCCCTGTCCAAGCCCGCCTCGACCGAGAAGGCGAAGAGGCCGCCCGTCGCCAGCACTCGCCACACTTCAGCAAAGAGCCCAGACAGGTCACCAAAATACACCAGCACATCGGCAGCGGTCACAAGGTCGAAAGTGTCTTGTGTAGCGCGCAGGAACTCCTGCAGCTCGGCGCAGGCAAGGCGGTCATAGATTTGTCGCTGCCGTGCCAGCTGGAGCATGTTCGGTGACAGATCGACGCCCGTCATGGCATGCGCCTTCGCTTTGAACCGCGTCCCCACAAGACCAGTGCCGCAGCCGAGATCCAGGAGAGCGACCGATTGCGCAGGCAAGAAGCGGGAAGTCGCTTCGTACAGCAGATCGGGGATCCGATATTTCAGGTCGCCCAGCATATGCTGCTCATATTGTGCGGCATGCTGGTCGTAGGCAGCCCTGATAAGTCCCTTGGGCGCCATGGTGGGCGGCGGCTCGTCACCGAATGCAGCAAGGAAATAGTGGATGGCGTCGCTGTCGGCGCCCCTCGCCAACGCCTCTCGATAGGCCCTCACCGCATCTTGGGGCCGTTGCTGCAGCTTGAATATGCGCGCGCGGCCAAGCCAAGCCTCGGCAGAATCGTCAACCGTTTCGTAGGCGGCAAGCGCCTCCGAATGACGCCCCACCTGGAACAGAGCGTCTGCCAGCGCGAGCCTTGCGGCGGTCAGACCCGGCGCCAATGCGAGTGCCCTTTGGTACTCATCCATGGCCTGCGCAAGCTTGCCTTGGCGTGCGTACTCATAACCACGTTGCAGGCCGGTTGCGGGCGACATCCGCGACGCTTGCACGCGCAATGCCGGCGCGGTCGCCCTGCGCGCGTTCTCCAGGTTGAGCGCGGCCTCAGCATACCCGGGCTTGAGGGTGACCGCGGTGCCGTAGTGCGCGATCGCTTCGTCCTTGCGGCCCTTGGCCATGAGGACATTGGCGAGGTTGTTGTGGGCTTCGGCGAAATCAGCCCGCAGCGCGATCGCACTGCGGTAGCTTAAGAGCGCAGCATCGAAGTGGTGGGACAGCGCGAGGGCATTGCCGAGGTTGTTGTGCGCTTCCGCCACAGCCGGTCCGAGGCGCACCGCCGCGCGCAGGAGTGCAAGCGCTTCCCTCAACTTGCCGGCGCGCAGTCGCGCCAGTCCCAAGTCGTGCAGCACCTCGTAATCGCCGCCGTCGTCACTCCCGGCGGCCTCATGGTCGCTGTTCGCCGGAGCGCGTTCGTTCGTAGCCTCTTCCCAAAACGGAGATGCGTGCCGCTCGAGCCGCGGTGAAGAATGCAGCGCCGTGCTATCGGGAGATTGTGGGAAAAAAGCTCGCCGGGCTTCTCTGGTACCGTCCGAATTGGCCAAACCCGGCGGTAGGAAGCTCGAAGAGGACATCGTAGAAACTTTTCTTATTATTTGTGCTTGGGCTTCCTGCCCAAAGCTATTCGAAGCGCTGTATCGCTCAAGTTAAGATGATATAAATCGAATTTATCTGCATATCCGAGCAAGAACTTCGCCGTAAACGGAAATGGCGATCGTTTGCGCTGGCGCCGGACGATCCTGGCGCGGCGGCGCGCATCTCTTCGCGTATACCTGGTGACGGCTCCCCTCTCGCATCCGCGCGAGCGCAGCCGAAGCCGACTGCGCCGCGAGGCCAGCTCAGACTTTGCGATTCGGCCTTTGCGCGAAAGACGTTTTGCGAATGGCGCATTCCGGTCGGCAAGACCGGAACGCGCTTGACCTTCGAAAGGCTTGACCTACCAGGCCGTCCGCGAGCACCGCCGTCACATTATTGGGGCGGCGGAATCTCCTTCTCGACCTGGATCGCTGCAACGTCGAGCGAGCCGTCGGGCAACTTCGGGGCGCCGGGCACGAATACTTTCAGGCCCGGCTTGAGATCCGCCTTGGTCTCCGGAACCGTGGTGGCGATGATGGTCTTCGGCGTCACCATGATCTTCTTTTCCTCATCGGGCTTGCCCTGGACCTTGTACTTGACCGTCAGCAATTGACCGTCGACTCCGGCGACCGAGGTCTGCAAGGAGCCGTTGGTCATGAAGCTGTTCGGCATCAGGTCCCACTCGCTGTGAAACGAGTTGAAGGGCTGTCCGGCGGGAGCGATGCGCAGCTCCACCGCCTCGAGCGTTCCATCCGGGCGCGGCTTCGAGGTGATGGCCACATTGGCATCGGGCTTGACGTCCGCGAGGGATGCCTTGATGACGCCCGCAATCCGGGCATTGTCCTTGAGCACGAGCTTGAGCTCGGCTCCGTCGCGCGATTTGACCATCAGGGTATTGCCGTCGACACTTTCGATCGTCCCGCGTACGCGCACATTCTGCGCTTGCGCGGAAACCGAGCTCAACGCGAATGTCGCGGCCAACATCGCGGCCGCGAGCACCGGTGACTTGAGTTTCATCTCATCTCTCCCTCATTCAAAGTGAATTTTTGCGCTTCTGTTCTGGTCCAGTGCGCTGATCCAGTTGCATCTGATCTGGCGCATCTGGGCCCAACGCACGCAACCGCGACGTGGCAGCGTCGCGGTCCAACCGGCAGCCTGGTCGCGGTCTCCCTTTGACCAGGGCCGGAAAGGTAGCGGACCGGACCACCCTTTGGAAGCCGTATAGTCCTCGACCCCGGAGCGGGATGAGGCCGGCCTCGCCGCCGGCCGCGTCGGCTCGATTGATGCCGCATAGAGCACTCCCGGATCGGCATCCCTCACATCGATGAATCCGGATTCGTATCGACCTCCGCGGCCTCCGACAGTCCCTTGATCGCGAGCCGCAAGGCCGCACGCCGGTGTCGCTCCGCCGGCGCATTATGGTCGGAGGCCGCGCGCTCGGAGGCCGCCATCGCGAGCATCTCGGCCAAGAGCGGCCGCCAACGTTCGTCGCCCGCCAATTCCGACCAAGCTTTCGTCGATTGCTCCGACCACATCACCGGCCGCAAGCCACTCGCTGCGAGCTTGTCATTGAGATAGCGATCAAGGCTTCGCCGGAAGGGCTCGGGCTTTTGGCGATTCCCCGCAAACCACGCGTTCTCCCCGTGCACCCGGTAGCAGCCGAGCGACGCGTCGATTGAATAGAGATCGCCGATCAGCGCCGCGCCCAAGACGATGAAATCGTCGGCTGAAGTTCTTATCCCTTCCTCCGGGATGGGAAAGAGTAGGTCAGCCAGGGCGCGATCGAGAACAAGGCTGCTGGTCGGGCCCGCCATATAGAACATAAATCCGTAGCGTTGGGCGAAATCATAGAGGTTCAGAGGCGAGTGGTGCTTGCGTCCGATAGTGCGACCGACCGATGCTCCGCCGCCCTCTCCGACGATTGTCAGCAGATGATGCACCATCGTCGGCCTGGATCGCGGATCCCGCCGCGCGAAGGCATCGACAACGCGCGCCACCTTTTCGGGGGCGAAGGTGTCGTCGGAATCAAGGAAGCAGATGATCGCGCCGGTTGACCGCGCCACGCCTGCGTTGACGGCCGACGCTTGCCCGCCATTGCTCTTCAAGACCGGCACGATCCGATCCCCATAACCCGCGATGATCTCGCGCGAGCCGTCGGTCGAGCCGTCATCGACGACGATCACCTCGATCGGCGCGTAGGTTTGCGCCAGCGCGCTGTCGATCGCCTGAGTGAGAAACGCGGCATAATTGAAGTTGTTTACGCAGATGCTGACGAGCGGCCTCATCCACCTTTTTCCTTGTTCGGTGCAGCCGCCCGGCCGGGATGGTCTGGAGCATGCGCCCTCCAATCCCGAGGCGGTCCCGGGGATCAATCGCAATGACCGCCGAATGTCGCGATTCCTTCCCCGAACGCCAATGCTATACCGGCTTCCGAGCTGGTGCCGTGTTTCCGAAATTGGTGATGAATCGCGGCCCCCTTCAATACGAGCTTCGGAGAGAAAGGCGCACTAAAGCGGTTCCCGGTCGAATTGATCCACTTCAGCGTCATGGCCGGGCTTGACCTTGGCTTGACCTGGCAATCCATCTTCTTGCGAAAAAGATGAACCCGCGGGTCATAAGGGCGTTTACGCCCGTCTTCGACGGGCTATGCCCGCGGGTGACGACTGGAGTGAGTCTTTTCGATCGGAACATGCGTTAGCAAGCACATGATGTTAGCGCCGATTTTCGATCTGAAGTTCGTCAATGAGCTTGCGGCATAGCGCGTCGAGACGCGCGCAAACGCGATCTTGTGTAGCAGGAATTTCAAATCGGCGGCACCAGGGCCCGATGATGATCACGGAGCTTGGAAGCGGCGACGGGAAAGTCGGCCATCGCACTGACTATCGGGGCGGCTTTTGCCAAGATGGAATGACGAGCCCCGCGGCTAAAGGCTCGATCTCCAAACTCTCTTGCCCCGCTGCCCAGCAGCGGGGTTTTCTTTGATGCCTGGAACTGGTTGACGGGATTCCAGGTTAAACCGGCGGATGAGGTGGGGCCCGCCTCCCTCCCCCCCAACCCCGCGGGCTGCTGCCAAGTCCCGGCCCTGTTCCCCTCGGGGGATGGGGCTCGTTTCTTAGGAGACGTGGCTTGTCGGACGCCCTTAATTTCGTATTCCGCTGTCCAAATACCCGGCAGGAGGTGCATGCCTGGTGGCTGGCGCACGAAGCGCGCGCCGGCTCGCGCACTTACCTCCCATTTTCGTGCGGCGCTTGCCAACAATTTCATCGGATCAATCCGCTCAACGGCGAGATGCTGTGCCCGGACGAGAGGGAGGACGAATAGCCCTGCGACGCGCTATGCTTGCGCGATGGGTCGACTCTTTCTGATGCTCCTGGCAATGCTTGTTTTGACTGGCGGAATGTTCCTCGCACTCGTCTTTGCGCTGGATCATTCCGGTTGGTATTCCGTCTTCGATTCCAACCAAGGGCTCATAGGCGCAAACCTGCTGGAGCTCGCCAAGGTTCTTCCCGGGCTGCTCGCTTTCGGCGCCAGCCTCGTCGCTGCTTCGGTCGCAATCCGCTTGGTCACTCTGCAAGAGGCCGCAAGCCGCGACCTTGCCGAGCTCGCTGCTGATTTGACCGGGCAGACTGAGACGCTCAGAATGCAGATCGGCCTGTCTCGGCGCGACCCAGGGCGGATGAGCCAACATCTGACCCACGCGCTCAATTCAGCGGCAGCTTACCTCACGCTGTTGCAGCAACCGGATGACGGGATCTTCAACGCCGAGCGGTAAGCACGACCGAGCGGCAGGCAAAGCAAAGCGCCGCAGTTCTCGATGCAGGCTCCGCGGTGCGAGGCGCCTACGAAGAGTTCCTGCAAGCCGGAACCGGGATGTCTGATCGCGCCAGGGGCACGGCAAGAGATCACGGAAGGCAACTCTCCGATCGGTTTGTCGAGCTGCAAACACGCGTCGAAGAGGCGCGTGTCGCGCTGGCAGGCGAGGCAGCGCAGGAAGCCGCGAAGCCTCCCCGGCATGCGTGATCTGCTCAAGCGCAATTCGGTCCCGCGCGGGACCAATGCTGATTTTGCTCGATTACTTCGAGCTCGCCCCCGACAGCGCGGCTCAGGGCGTTGGGGTGGCGGGGGGCTCCGCCTGCGGAGGCACAGTCCCGACCAGCCCATGCCTGATGCCGAAGTGCACCGTCAAGCTCGCCTCCAGCTGGCTCATAGTGTACGGCTTTTGGAGGATGGCCGATCCTTCAACCATCAGCGCCTTGGTTCCATCCGTGACGGGTTGTCCGGTTGCGTACAGCACCTTGATATCCGGCCGCCCTTCCACCGCCTTCATGGCGAGGGCAAGGCCGGCCTGCAGGTCATCTTGCAACCCGATGTCGATGAAGAGCACATCAATCAGCTCCTCGGTTTCGAGTATCGCAAGCGCCTCGGCAGCAGTTGCCGCAGACAGCGTCTTGTGACCCAGCTCCTGCAGGCAAGACTCGGTGAGCACGAGGACTTGCACCTCGTCCTCGACAACCAACACGACAGCCATTGAGGCAGCCTCCAGCTATGCACCCCTCAGATAAAGAAGAGTGCACTTTACGGGCAAAGCGCGCCACTGTCACGGCGCGGTTCGACTGATGACAGGCGTGGAATTCGCCTCGGCGGCCGGGAGCTTCCCCGCTCAGGTTGACCTTTCGTCGTGAGCGGGGTGGTACCCGGCCATTCAGGACTTTCATTGCTGCGAAGAATGTCGGCAGCAAGGCGGACAAGGCCAAGCATGGCCGGGCTCGTGGCGAACCCGCGCCGCGGTGCTTTGGTGCTTTAATGCACGACCTCGCCTGTGTCCTCGAAAACGGCTTGAATCCTTTGTGCGGCCGCGATTTGCTCGCGCAGGTGATTTTCGGAGCCGTTGACAACCTCGTTCGCCAGGGCGATCCAGAAGTCGCGAAGCTGCTTCAGACCCTCCTTCTTCGCCAAATCCGTGGTCGAGCGCATCAGAAGCTCGCACTGCCCGGCGCGGTCGAATAATTCGGATTGTCTCGACATCATGCCATCCCCGCCATTGGCCAATTTTTTATCGAGCTGCTCCACTCTAACCGGCAAGATTTGGCATCATGGGCGGGCGGATCGTATTGGCGTCACCGGACTCGCCGTTGGCAGAGAATAGGGCGGTCTCGGTTGAACCGCACCAGGCGCACAAGAAAGCCAATAGGCCGTTGCTCCCGTGCATCGGGTTGATGCTTGCAACGAGGCGCATGCGGCGGCCGCATTGCGAACAGCGCCGCTCCTGGATCGTGGTGGTCTTCATTCGATCGAGCCCCTGCGCTCCCCATTCCAGGCTTAAGATGCATACAACCGGTAGCAGGTTCCAAGTTTCGGAAAAAATTTCGGCAATCGCCTACCGGGTCCCCTTCCGCCTATGTAATCAACGTTACACCTAAGTAATTTTTAGCACTCTATCTTGTGGAGTGCCAAGCGGCGTATAAATTCCCTAAATGCGAACGACCCCGTCGGGAAGCGCGCCAAGCTCCGGGACCGGGCGGACGAGTGCCGCAGGCTCGCGGCGCTCGTCACTGACCAGGCCGGGCGCGCATCTTACTTGCAGCTTGCCGACGCCTATGAGGCGCTGGCAAAGCAAGAGGAGGCGTTGTCGCGTGTGTAGCCAGTCCGAGCCGGCGAACGCGCGACGGCCGGCTTGACCTCAGAAGCGCGACCTGCGGCGGCGATTTCCAAGGGGATATTCTTCGCGGAATATTCTTATGAAGTGAACCTGCTCCGTTACGGGACACCTTAAACGATTGCGATCATGCCGAAGCCGCCGCTGCCGAACGGCCTGCGAAAAGACGTCCGCATCGATTCCGAGCAATATCTCATCCGCACCATCACGCTGTCGGATGCGTCGGACCGCTGGGCTGCCTGGATGTCGGATCCGGGCGCAAGGCACATGCTCAACCTGCCGCCGCGAAGCTGGAGCAGGCAGGACGTCATCAACTACATCAACACCTTCGACCAGCGCTCCACCCTGCTGCTCGGCATTTTCGAGAAAACGAGCGGCACGCATATCGGAATATTCACCGTCGACATCAACACCCTCCAGGGACAGTTTCTCGTCAACTTCCTGATCGGCGAGCCGGCCTATCGCTACAAGGGCGTCATCGCCAGCATTGCGGTGCCGTTTCGCGAGTATTTTTTCGAGACGCTCGGTCTCAAGACCGCCATGGCGAGCGTGCTGGCGCGCAATTCGCCGATGGTCCGCTACCTGCTCAAGAACGGTTGGACCTTGGAGCGGACGGTGCAGGGCGGCGCCAAGTCCAACAGCGACGGCAGCAAGCTCGACATCTGCTTGTTCAGCCTGTCACGGGACGCCTGGCGCGAATGGAAGAAAAAGCTCGGGTGGGCGGAAGGGACCGCGCCTCGCACCTGATCCTGTAAAGCGGCAGCTCCGCCTTTGCTATCGCGAGGGCGGCTTTCTGTGATTCCGCACCCACTTTGCGGGTCGCATGACCTCAGCGGAACTTGTAGCTCAAGCCGGTCCGCACCACATCGGCGGTCAGATGCCCGCTGGTCAGGTTGGAGCTGCCGGTGTCAGGCGCGGCCAGACCGGTCCCGACAAATGTCTCGGATGAGCTGCCGGAATCGCCAAAGTCATAGTGCAGGTACTCGAGGCGCAGCAGCCAATCGCTCGTCCAGAGCCGGGTTTCGCCGCCCACGCCCGCCACCCACCCGAACCGCCAGCTCGGCGTGGAGCTGCCGCTGCCATCACTGAAAGTGTCCGTCTGGTTCAGACGCGTCCAGGCAGCTCCGCCGGTGCCGTAAAGGAGCACATTGGGCAACGCCAGGTATCCGAGCCGGGCGCGGGCCGAGCCGAGTGAATCGAACTTGTCCGTGCGGGTCTCGGTGGTAGAGGTGTCACTGTTTGTGGCCGACCCTTTGATGCCGGTGGCCGAAAGGTCGGTTTCCAGTCCGGCCACAAAGCTGCCCATCTGCCAGTTTGCGCCCGCCTGGAAGCCGGCAACGAAGCCCTGGCCACTGATGTCGGTTTGGGGCACCTCAGAGCCCAACTTGAAGCCGAAGAGCGCGTCGCTGTGCGGGTCACGCCCCCAGCCGTAGCCGAGATGACCGCCGAGATAGAAGCCATCCCAGCTCGAGGCCGCGGCGGCCGGTGGCGCCTTCAGCGGCATCAACACTCTGGCCGGGCCCGCCCCGCTCCAATCGAGCTTGTAGCTCACGCCGCCGCGCACCACGTCCGCGGTCAGGTGGCCAGAGCCAACATCGGAACTGCTGCCCGAATCGCCGAAGTCGTAGTGCAGATATTCGATCCGCCCGAGCCAATTGGTGGCCCCGAGCCTGGTCTCGACGCCGGCGCCGGCAACCCACCCGAATTCCCAGAACGGGGTCTTGTCCTCGTTGAAGGTCTGCGCCAAACGCGTCCACGCCGTGCCGCCGGTGCCATAGATCAGCGTACCGGGCAGCACCAGATAACCCAGGCGCGCGCGGGCCGAGCTGAGCCAGTCGAACCTGTCGGTTTCCGTGTCGCCGTCGCTGTCGGAGACCGATCCCTTGATCGAGCTCGCCGAGGCATCGATCTCGAGGCCGCCCACAAAGGCGCCGCTTTGCCAGTTCGCCCCGGCCTGCAAGCCTCCGATCACGCCATTGGAGCTGATCGTGCCGAAATCAGAATCGTCGGTCGGATCGCGGCCCCAGCCGTAACCAATATGGGCGCCGATATAGAACCCGCTCCATGTCCAGGGCGCGACCGGGGCGGCCTTGACCGGCATCCCCGTCGCGTAGCCCGACCCCGGGCGTGCTTGCGTGAATTTGTAGCTCAAGCCGGCGCGCACCACGTCCGCGGTCAGGACGCCGCTGGTGACACCGAAGCTGCTGCCCGAGTCCCCGAAATCATAGTGCAGGTACTCGACGCGCCCGAGCCAATTGCTGTCGCCCAGCCTGGCCTCGACACCAGCCCCCGCCGCGAGTCCAAACCGCCAGCTCGGAGAGCTGAATGTTTCGCTGGCGGTCAGGGTGTTCCCACCGCCGCCTGACTCGACAAACGACTCGTCCTCGGTTCGAACAAATCGGGTCCAGGCCGGCCCGGCGGTGCCGTAGATCATGAGACCAGGCAGAGGGAGGAACCCGAGCCGGGCGCGGGCGGAGCCCAGCAGATCGAACTTGTCGGTCAGCGTGGCGCTCTCGCTGACGAAGAACGCCACGGGACCGGCCGAACCGGAAGATGAGCCTTTAATGCTGGTGCCCGAAAGGTCGATTTCCAGGCCTCCGACCCAAGAGCCGGACTGCCAATTGGCGCCGGCTTGGAAGCCCCATACGCCACCTTGGGAGGTGATCTCTCCGATGGGCGGGGCCTTGCCGCTGAATACATCGTCGGACTGCGGATCACGGCCCCATCCGTACCCGGCGTGTCCGCCGATATAGAGCCCGCTCCAGCTCCACACCGTCGGTGCAGGCGCCTTCAGCAGGGGCATATCCGCGGCCTGCGCTGAACCGGCCGCCGCCATCAGCGCCGTCAATCCGACGCTGGCGAGTAATTGCTTCTTCACGGCCCAGTCCCCCGCTCTGCCGATTCAGCCCATTCTGCCAAGGTCTATCATCACGCACCCGCCAGGGCTGTAACCCTGGCGCCACGCCTCCCCCAAAAAATGCAATCGAACCGGCGGGCGGGTATCTGGTCTGGATAAGTTCGTCGAGCAGCCACCGCGCCGTCTCAAGTGTCCGCGCTGCGTCGATCGCAGCGTCCAAATCTTCTTCGAGGTGCCGAACGAGCCAAAGTCTCGCGTAGCGGATCGAATTCACGCGCAAGATCGCTGCCCGCCGGATGACCGCGCCTACTCCGACAGCGCCGGATCGGCGACACGCATTTTCCGAGTAATTGAGGGCGGATCCCGCAGAAATTGCGGCACGGGCGCTTGGCGTGTAGTCTCCCGACCCTACGGGTTGGGCGCAAGCGAACGTGATCGGGCACCTGCAATAACAAATATTGCAACGCGACATAAATGGCAAGGTCATTGACCTTTTGTCGCGCCGGCTCGCCGTGGCCGATTTTGCCCCTACCGAGTGGCCGGTGCCCCTTCCGGTCTTGAGATCATATACCGCGATAGTTGCTTGGTCGCCGTGTGACGGGCGCACCTCAAGCAAACCTGGCCGATATCCCGGGCAGGTGCACTCTTCGTCGTCGTGGGGGTGGTGTGATTTGCAGCAACTTCTTCGCGCTCTGCTCCCAGGCCTCGATCCTGCGCGTCAGAGCGGCGGGGTCATGGTTCAGCTCACGCATCAATTCCTGCGCAAGCTCATTCTGTTCAGCCCACCATGGGTTGGGCGGCCGGGCCAGCAACTCTTCAAGGACCTCTCGGCATGCCGGCGCATCCCCGGCAAGATAATGCGTCAAGGCAAGGTCGATCCGATACCTCGGAGATTTCGGCTGGTCGTCCCAGTTCACATACTCGAGGAAATCTTTCGGGCTCCGCACGCGCCTCAGCAGGTCCAGTTCCCCCTGCGCCGCCTCCGACAGGCGATCAATCGTCCGATCGAGGTCGGCCTCTGACAAGCTGACGGTTTCTCCCCCGAGCAGGCGCTGGCCATAATTGAGAACGAGGAACGCGCGAGGCCGATAGAGCGGCATCACCACGCGGCAGAAATAGGCTCTGTGCTTGGGCGCCGAACGGGTTTCCAGCGCGAAACAGCCGAGAATATGGTCGACCGGCGGCACGAACAACATGTTGTAACCTGGGCGCAACTCGGGCAGCGCCTTGTGCAGGCGCTTGTGGGCGCGCGTTGCGAGCTTCTCAGAGTTCACTTCCGCGACCGGTGTTAAAGCGTCAGAGGCGGCGGCTCGGTCGCTTGTCAACATTGTCGGTTCCAAGGCAAATCTTCGGATGTTCGCCGCCTCAGCTCCGCGATCTTCCGCCCGCAGGCCGAGGGATCAATCCGCATCTCGTGCAACAGGGCGCGCCGAGACTTGCGAATATCCACTCCGCCGAGCGCCAAGTCCGCCCCTGCGAGGTATTCGAGCGCGTTGAGGCTGAATTCAGTCTTTCCCATGAGATAATAGGTCATGGCCGCGTCGAATGCGTCCATCCTCATGCTATAGCCCTGTTCGATCGAAGGGCCACCAAACCTCACGAGGAATGTCTCGGGGTCATGAATGGAACGAAGATCCGCGAGCTCGCTGGAAATGGTGTCAACCAACACCGCTATCGACCGCTCGAATTCAGCGTCGCTCAGATCGATGTAGTCCCCCTTGGCGAGCCTGTTGCTATAGTTCAAGTATATGATGGGCCACTGAGTATAAAGCGGGAACACGATTCGCCAAAAATAAAACAGTCCCTTGTAGGGGGTACGCTCAAACATAAATCCCCTGACGATGTGGCCGGTCGGGCGAATGACCAGCACGCTCTTGCAAAGGGACAGTTCGCCGAACGATCGCTGCAAGCGCTTCAAAGCTCTTCCCGATATGCTGCTCATCGTTGCTGGCCTCAGCGCCTGGGAAAAATGGCGTTCCCGCTCTTATATTCCAAGACGATGATCGGGGGCGGGAGATGGCGTGATCCAGTCGTCGGGGCCGCCGTCTTGCGGATCGATAGGCATCACTGCAACGCCCTGCCCGTCGCGTCGAAGCGATTTCCAATCGAGTCGCGCCACACCTTCCGCGTTGGGCTATAGAGAGCATCGTTTGGGACGTTTGGCGGCCGCGCGGGAGCGCGCCCGAGGGCCGGCGTGCTCGACGCAGCGCGCAGGTCCATCGCCTGAGAGCCTGTGGGAGTCGCCGCCGCACCCGGACCGGGAAGCGCCACGCCGGTCCCGGGCGTTGAGGGAGCATTGGATGCCGCAGAGCTGTTCACTGCTGTTGCGGTGGGATTAGCTGCGGCAGACGCATTCCTTGGCGCCGGGCCACCAGCAGCGGCGCGAGGCCCCAAATACCTCACCGCCAGCGCATGCATCAGGCTCGGGTTCATCACCGCGGCCAGTGCTTCGTCGGGTGGGACGCCGGCGCCGGTCAATGCATTATATGTCTGCCGGTAGTTGACCTGCTGGGCCATCAGGTTCCGCTCGGCCTGGGCGGCGGCCTGCGCGAGCTCGAGCCCCCTGCCCACCCCGCCTTGCGCAATGCCGGCGCCGAGCGCCATCAGGGTGAGCGGGTGAGCGCTCATCGCATTGGCCATGGGGCTCGCGATGTCGTTCGCGAGACCGCCGAGGCTGCCGAAGGGCGTGCCAGGACTGGGTGCGGGCGCCGGCGCCGAAGCCATCGAGGCAGGATTGGGCGGAGCGAACGGCGGACGCGGAAACGGCAACGGCACGGGCAGCGGGCGCGGTGCCGTCACGGAGGCGTACGGTGAGGGCGCAGGCGGGGCGCCGCGTGCATTTGTTGATGCCGGCGGAAATATTGCGGAGGGCGGCGGATAGGTTCCGCTTGACGAGGGATAATTGAACGGGGTCGCGAGCGGAGTGGGCGGCACGTTCATGTCGTCGCCGAAAATGTTGAAGGGCATGCGGGAGCTCCTGGGTTTGAAGGGCCCATTGATGTGGGTGGTGCAGTCGTTTGGGCGCGAAATTCAGTTCACACGCGCTCATGCACGTGTGGTGACTGGGCTGTCCTGTTGCTTGTTTGATGGATGAGCCGGGCGATCGGGCTCTGCCCGAAGACCCTCACCCCAACCCTCTCCCTTTCAGGGAGAGGGGGCGCGCCTGAGCGATTGTTTGATTCCGAACGTCATCATTGCCGACCTGACGAAGCGCGCCACCCTCACCCTGCCTCCACCCTAACCCTCCCCTGCATCAGCGCGTTTACGCGCGTCTTCGACGCGCTATGCGGGGGAGGGAAGAAGAAAGGCGACGGCAGGAGGGAGCGCGGATCACCGTGTCCCCGCTTTCAGCAGGAACCCATTCACTGGCGTGTCGTCCCGGGCGAGCGCAGCGAGACCCGGGAGCCATTGCCCGCGGCGGACATGATAGCGCGCAGCAGTATGGGCTCCTGCTTTCGCAGGAGCGACCGAGCTTCTACACGGCCTGGTTCGCGGGGACGACCGGAAAGCCAATCTCACAGGCTCTCACGATGAGGCCCCTCACGGCAGGCCGGCGAGGCTGCCCAGAATGCCGCCGGTGCCGAAGCCCACGGGCAGTCCCAAGCTGTTGGCGAGGCCGAGGCCGCCGATCGCGCCGCCGACGATCTGCTGCGCCAGCGGCACGCTTTGCGTGGTGGTGCCCTGGCTCGTGCCCGAGGTCTGGCTGCCGAGCTGTGCGAGCGGCGTGAGCAGTTGTTCGTAAGGCGCGAGATTGGCAAGCGGCAGGCTGTGCGCGGTGTTTGCGGCCGACAAGGCTGCCTGCTCGGGCGCCGTCAACAGGCCGGGTATTTGCCCGGCGAGGTTGGCGCCCGAGAGCTGGTTGCTCAGACCCGTCTGCTGCAGATTGGTCAAGCCGCTCGCGGTGGTGTTGCCGGCGCCGAACAAAGCATTGGCGGCGGAGATCTGATTATTGACGTTGCTGTTGTACTGGGCGGCGAGCGCAGGGGCTTCGCCCTGCACGAGGCCGTAGGCGAGCGCCTGGGTGTTGCCGGGCGAAAGGTCCCGCCCGGCGGCCGCGAACTGATCGTTGATCTGGTTGGTGATGTTCTGGCCAAGCGTGCCCATTGCCTGGGAGAAGCCGGGCGTCGTATAGGGATTGAGACTGGCCGGATTGGACAAAGGCGACAGCGTGCTCTGCAGATTGTGTTAGGCGCCGGAGAGAACGTTGCCGTAATTTGCGCCCCCGCCCGAAAGCAGCGTATTCGCGGTGTTGGCGATCTGGCCGCCGAAGCCAGGCAGGTTTGCGGCCGTGCTCTGCAGCGCCGAGGCGGCGGCGGATTGCTGCGGCGTCACGGCAGTGTTGTAGTTGTTGAGATTTCCCAACAGGCTCTTGAGCTGCGGCTGCGTGGCCGCCCAGGGAGCCGTCTGCGATTGCTGGCTTGTGCTTTGCGTGGTCGTGGTTTGACCGCCCATATTTCACCTTTCGCTTTTAAAGTGACTTCTCAAGAAGGACCCGGGTGAGTCGGTAATCGGGTAAAGCGCGCACCCAGCCGCGGCGCCCGTGGATACGCATTGCGGCGCAGCCTTCGGCCTTGGCGTAGGCTTCGAGCGCGGATTTGAGATCGAGCCAGCGGGTGCGCTCGCGCCCGCCGCAGGCCACGATGGTGCAGAATTTCTCGCCCGCCACATAAGCGATCTGCGTCACCGCTGCGGCCCAGATCGTGCCGGGATCAGCGACGACCCAGAGCAGCGCTTGCCCGTCCAAAACCGCGCGCTCCACATCGGCGAATTCCGAGATGCGGCCCTTCACCATCGCGGCGCGGATGAGATGCGCGACGAGCGGCCAGACGCGGTCGACAAAACGCGGGTCGATGCAGATGCAGATTGGACTTTCCCCACGGTCATCCTCGCGAAAGCGGGGAGCCATAGTCCCTGCCCTATAGAGAGAACATGGCGTATGGGTCCCGGCTCTCTCTTCGTTCGGCCGGGACGACTCTGAGCGGTTTGCTTCATCCCAAGCAAACATAGGCGAAGGTCCGGTCGGTTTGCGTGTTGTTGGCATGCGCCACCGTGAAGGAGCCCGCCGCGACCGTGCTCACATAACAAGTGCCGGCGGCGAGCTCGGCCGCCGCATGGGCGGTACGCGGAAACAGGAACACTTGCGAGAGCGCCGCGCAGTTGGGCGCCGTGACCACGGTCGCGGAGGCGCCGGAGCTGAGCGTCAGGCTGCCAGCCGCATTGCTGCGGCCCTGCATCAGCTGGCGCACCGCGTTGACGATCACATAGAGCGAGGTCTCGGCGGGAGAGAGATGCGGGGCACTCATTTCGAAATGCTCACAGTTCCGGTCACCCCCGCGAAAGCGGGGGTCCATACACCTCGATCCATCGAGAGGACGTTGACTATGGGTCCCCGCTTTCGCGGGGACGACCTGGATGGGTAAGTGCTCATCGCGGGGATGACCGGGCTGCGCGCGCTGTTCTTCCCAAATGCTATCGCCGAAGTCCTCACTGCACTCCCTCCAAGGTGAACTGCGGGTCGATGCCGGTGGCGAAGGTCCAGGCCGCCCCGTAAGGAATGATGAGCTGGCCGCGCGCGTAACGGGTGGAGACGTTCTGCACGCAGAGGCCGCGCGCATCGATCGTGCTCGCGGCGCCGAGCGCGGGAGCGCTCTGCAGGTTCTCCCGATAGACGACCGCGCCAAGACCTGCGGCCGCGTCCGTGACGGGCCGCAGCGCCTGCACGCGCATGCGGCGGACGCCATCGCCCTGCTCGGCGGTCTGCAGCGTGGCCGCAAGATTGCTGCCGGCATAGAAGCCGACCGCATGCGCGCTCGACACGCCCGAGAGCTGCGCCAGCGCACCGGTCGAGATCGAATCGAGCGAGAACGACAACTGATCAAGCGCACCGCCGATCGCGCCGCCGCCCGCATAGGCGTGCGTGAAGCTCGAGCCGACAAGATCGATGTGGGTCGAGTCGATGATGGTGAAGGGCCAGTTGCCGTTGGCTTCGGTGGTGCCGGTGACGCCGTAGACCTCGACCGAATTCGCGACTGTGAGATCGGAGTTTTCCGGCGGCGTGCCGGCGGAAAGACCGCTCAGCGTCAGGCGGATCGCGCCTGAGCCGTTATTTGCCGCATTGCTGATGGTGATGATGCCGGGCGCAACCGCATCGAGGCTCTCCAGCGTCAGCCCGGGCTTGGCGAGCGTCGCCAGATATTCTCCGCTCATCAGGACGAGGGTCGCGCGCGCCAGCATGAAATCGTAGATGATGATCTTGTCGAACAGGCCGGCCTGTCCCGACTGCGACTTGTAGGCCCAATAGATGCGCGGCGATTTCGGGTCGGCCGCCCCGATTATGAGCTGCGGATTGGCCTGATCGACATCGGCGAAGAACGCGCGATCAAACTTCTCCTTGCCGATCGGGGTCGGCGCGCCGCCGGGAGCGATCGCCTTGAAGCCTTGCGTCGAGCAGAAATAGGTCTGCCCGCCGGCATTGACCGCCGAATAAGGCGCGAACATCCCGTCGCTCGAGGAAATCTTCAGTATGTCGAAAACCGTCGGCGAGCCCGGATTGAAGGTCATGCTGCGCACGGCGGAATCCTGGAACACGATCCCGTACTGATCGCCGCCCGCGACGCCGCGCGTGAGCCCGCCATCGGCGAGATCCTGATAATTCGATTGGGCGGTGACATTGTCCCAGGTGGTCACCTGATTGAGGCCCGACCACTGCACCCGATAAGGAAACGACAGCAGGCCGGAGAGCACGACGAACCGGCTGATCACCGCGACGTAGGAGGCCTGCGGCGGCGAGCCGCCGAGATTGGCAAACGCCGTGGAGCTGGTGAGATCGAAGACCTGCGGCGGCACATTCTGCTGGACCGCGATGACGAAGTTGTTGAACTGCACGAATTGCCAGTTGAAGGTCGAGGACAGCGCCGAATAGGCGACCCCGCCCTGGCTCACGTCAGTCCAGGCGAAGCTCGTATTGTTGAGCTTGTAAAGACGCGTCGCCGTGCCCGCGAAGGTCGCGATCGAACCGTCGGCATTGCGGGCGAAGAAATAACCGCGGCAGGCGGCGGGCAGCGGCTGCGACAGCGCCTGGAAATCCTGGAACGGCCCGTAGCCGTCTCCGCGCGGCAGCACGTTCTCTATAATGAGCGAGCTTGCGCCCTGGAAGTCGGACACGTCCGGCTTCCATTCGGGGAATGGGAGGAAAGGCATGGAGTTTCTCTTGTAGGCCGCATGGAGCGAAGCGGAATGCGGGTGGGGCGGACCCCGGATTACGCTTACGCTCCATCCGGGCTACGTCAGCTCAAGGCGTCGGGCCCATGATGCGAACCGCGCCGGCCCCGCGGCTCTTGTTGGAGAGGCGCTCGATCTCATCGAACAATTCGTCGCGGCGAGACTTCCACAGCGCAGCTGCATCGGGGTTGACCGTGTAGGCCTCCGCCTCCGCGAGCGAGCCAAACAGATAAAGATCGGGATGCTGGCTCATCAGCCAATTGGTCGAGTTGGCGGCGAGCGAAGGAATTTGCTGGAAGTAAACGAGCTCGAGCGCGGTATCAGTGGGATCAAGCGGCATTGTCAGGATATTGCCGCCCTCGATGGTGAAGACGCGCGGAGTGTCGGTCGGCAGATCAGGATACGCGGCCTGCAGCCAGGAGGGCTCGACGAAGGCGAGCTCCTGGCGCGGATTGCCGGTCCAGGTGAGCCGCCGCCAAGCGAGATAGTCCGCCGGCAGCACCACCACGCCGTTTGCGGGCGTGAGCTCCACGGTCGCCTCCTGCTGCCGCACCCGCAGGCGCCGGTTCGCGCACGCCTCGAACAGCTGCACGAAGCTCGGGGTGACGGCGGCAAGGTCCTGGCGCTGCAGCCAGTTGCCGATCGCGGTGGTGAGGTCGGTGTAGGTTGCGAGAGTCATGATTGCTCCTATCCGTCGTCCCTGCGAAAGCAGGGACCCATACGCCTCGCCCTCTCGGTCGCGCGTAGCGGTATGGATCCCGGGTCAAGCCCGGGACGACGTCGCGATTGGAGAGCGCTTCACGCGGTCCGCAATTCCTTCCAATCCGGATCACTGAGCTTCTTGCGCAGGAACTTGTCCCATTCAGCGGCAGGCATGCCGAACACCGGAACGCCCTCCTCCAGCATCCATTTGAGCAGGATGTTGTTGGGGATCGAGGCGATGTGGCGGCCCCAGTCGCTACGCTGCGGCAGCGTGCGCAGGCGCTTGTTGTTCTCGATGATGTCCTCGCAGTCCTGATAATGGGCGACGGTGAGATCGCCGTCCTTCCAGGTGAGCGTGAGCTCGACTTCGCTCATCAGAAATCATCCACCGTCTCGAGCGTGAGCGTGAAAGTCTCGCCCGCCGCCGGCGTGTAGGCGGCGCGCGCTTCGAGGAGCGAATAGATGGTTTTGCCGGCGGGCAGGCGGAGCAGGAGCTCCGACCCCGCCGCAGCCGCTCCGACATCGCAGCAGCCATCGGTGAACGCCTTCATGGAAGCAACGTCGATCGAGCCCAGATAGCTCGCGGAAGAATCCGTCGACCAGGTGCCGCCGTCGCCGTTGGCCGGCGTCGGGCTCGTTGCATAAAGATGCACGCGAAAGGCCGCATTGGTGGCGCTCGTGCCGGTCTTGGCAAGCCGCACGCGGGTGATGCGGGTCGCGCCCGGCATGGAATTGCCCCCAATGGCGAACGTCATCGGGAGAACCGACGCGGCCGCAACCGAATTGGCGACCAGCTGGCCGACCGCATAGGCGGTGGTGTTGCCCGGCCGCGTGAAGCTCGCCTGCGGGTTCCAGATCTGCAGCTGCCCCATTGCTCAGCCTTTCCTGGAATCGCGCTTCAAGAAATCGCCGCTGCGATCGCTCTTCATGGGGTCGCGCCCGAGATCGCGGCGGGAATCGGCCGCGTGCGGGCGGCCGCCGAGCTTGTGGCCATCGCCACCGCGCAGGCGCTCACCGCGCATGCGATCGCCGCTGACGCGGTCCGGTTTCGCCACCACCACGACCAGGCCGCGCGGCTTGCCGAAGCTCTTCGGGAGTGGTTTGCGTGCCATGGCTCAGCCCTCGCGAATGACGACAGTGAATTGCGCCGGGACCGACGCGCCGCTCGCGCCCGACGGCGTGAAGGTGATGACGTCGCCTTCGTTGAGCTGCGCGCTGCCGCCCGAATTGGTTGGCAGATCGCTGGCCGCGATGCCGCCGGAGCCGGCGGAAATCGCCAGCGCGCCGGTGCCGATATCGGCGCCGCCGTTGATGCCGACGGCGATCGCCATCGTCCCGGTGGTGGCGCCGTTGGCGACCGCATAGGTGCGCACGACACGGCCTTTCACCGGCGCAACACAATTGGCGGCGGCCGGCGCAGTGCCGGCGCTCGGCGTATACGCATCGACCGTCCATTCATTGACCGGCCGGACATTGGGGAGAGTCATGTTTGGGGATCCTTGTGAAAAGGAGATTGGTGGAAGTGGGCGCGGCAGACGTGGTGCGCTCCCTACCCCCTTGTGGGGGAGGGTTGGGAGGGGGGTTGTTGTTTGACGGACCCAAGCCCGTACCACCCCCACCCCCCGACTTCGGATTGGGGAGGGGAGCAGGCCGAAGTCTGCCGCCCGTTCACGCGATTCAAATGCGTGGATCAGAAATCGGCGCTGGCGATGACGTAGCCCGAGCCGCCGCCGCCCTGCAGCGTCGCGGCAAGGCCGACCGTCTCGGTCAAGGTCGAGACCAGGCTGATGGCATTGGGCGTGTGCGTGGAGCCGGCGGCAAGACCGGTCGCCGCGGCAGCGGCAGCGGCCGCCGCCACCTTGAAGCTGCCGGCGCTGACCGACACGCTCGGCGCCTTGTAGAGCTGCACCGGTGTCGCAAGATAGAATACCTGATTATTGGCGGAGGCGACCGCTCCGCCGACGCCGACGATGACGCCGGCTCCCGGCTCGGGTATCACCCAGGCATAGCGCTGGCAGATCTCGAGCTCGACCTGCACGTCGCGATGCTCGTAGGGCGAGGCGAGATTGCCGATCTCGAGCTGGAAGCCGTTGAGAATGATGCCGTCGGCGGCGCCGGCGGTTCCGCTCGGCGTCCACGACAACAGCACGCCGAGCTGCGTCGCAGTCGAAGGCACCAGCCCGCTGAACTGGTAGCGCGTCATCGTGCCGGTCAATGTCTGCGTTGTGTTGATGATGTTCGCCTGGCCGGTCCACGTGCCCGCCACCAGGCTCGCGGCAGATTGATTCAAGCCGGTGCCGGCGACGAGCTGCACGGTGAGCGGCCCCCCCGAATAATTCGCCGCCGCGCGCGCCCAGAACGAGAAGGTGAGCTCCTGCCCCTGACAGCGGACGCAATCGGCCGATTCCAGCACCTGCCCGAGGCTCAGCGCGGCGGTGTTGGCGTTGCCGCTCGAACGCGTCATCTGCAGCGACTGATTGAAGCCGGCAATCGAAGCATCGGCGATGACCGACGCCAGGATAGAGGAGGACGCGCCGCCGACCATGAACCAGCGATCGGCGAAATAGGTGGGCGTGCTGGTGATGGGAGTTGTGATGGTCCCGGCGCTGGCAAGCCCCGGGATGTTGCGCTGAAACGGATTGGTGGTCATGTCGCCACCATCCAGGAGATTGATGAAATTGTGGGGCGTGTTGATGAGCTGCCCCTCGATGGTGTAGTGGCCCATATGGAGTTCCTTTGTCAAAGGGTTTGGGTGCGTTGGCGGCGAGCGGCATCCTCTCCGGTCGTCCCCGCGAAAGCGGGGACCCAGATCGCGAGGGCGTAGCCGTATGGGCCCCTGCTTTCGCAGGGGCGACGGGAAGAGCCGGGCTTACGCCGTGGTGTTGTCGAACACGCCGCCTGATGCCTTCTCGTTGCGGGCGACCAGCGCATACTCGGAGAGGATTTCCTTCCAATCGGAATCGCCGGTCTTGGCGAGCGGGAAGGAGACGAAGCGGCGACCGTTGAGATAGGCGACCGCCCACATGTCCATCTGCAGCGCCAGCACGTCGCGCGGGCGCATGAAGCGGTTGGGCGCAAGGCGCAGCGTGCCGAAGTCTGATTCGTACGCGTCGACCGCGGCGGTGATCTTCTTCGCCTTGGTGTCTTCGGTCGGCGTGGCGCGACCCGTGAAAGTCGAGAACACCTGCTTGTTGAAGCCGCCGGTCATGATGATGTCGGGCTTGCCGCCGGAGTTCCAGATCGACTGCAGGACGCTCTTGAGGTTTGCTTCCGTGAACAGGCGCTGGGTGCCGTCGGTGCGGGTATTGGTGCCGAGCGCGGCGGCCGGGTCGGCGCCGCCCGCGCCTTTCGAGGTATTGGTCTTGATCCAGGACAGCACGGAAGCGGTGGTGCGGGCAGTCGAATCATTGCCGGCGGTCTTGGCCTGGTTGGTGCCAACCAGGATCGCCTCCATGTCGCGCTTGAGCTCCAGGCCCTTGAGCATTTCCTGATACGCCATCTCGTCATCGCGCCCGGCGTGCTCGACCGCGCGCTGGGTGCCGGTGACCTGGGGCACCTTGCGGGAGATCTGGCAGATATTGCCGAGCCGCACCGTGGCGGTGGTCTGATCGGCGATCGCCGCATCGCCTTCGAGCTGAGCGTTGGCGGTGTTTACCGCGGCGAGCGCCTGCGTCTGCCACTCATGCAGCACGGCGGTCGCCTTCTCCTTCTCGATGCCGCTCATGAACGGCGTCTCGGTCGGATCGATGCGATAGATCACGTCGGACAGATCCTCGCGATTGCCGACGGCTTCGTAGGTCGCGAAGGTGTTGGTGGGGAGTGCCATGGGTAAGGGCCTTTCTTCGATGTTGGTTTGAATTCAAGAAAACACTCACCGGTCACCCCCGCGAAAGCGGAAGTCCAGTCCACTTCGAAAAAAGCATTCTTGCGAAGGAACTGGCTCCCCGCTTTCGAGCGTGTGAAGGAATCGCCTCTCCGGTCGTCCCGGCAGGAGCGAAGCGGAGAGCCGGGACCTTCGGGCAACATGAGAGGGCGCAGCGGTATGGGTCCCTGCTTTCGCAAGGACGACCGGGAATTTCTTCACACGCTCTTTCGCGAGGACGACGGGAGGGGGCTACCGCGCAGCCTTCCGCCGCTCGGCCAACAGGCGCGCGGCATCCTTGATGTTGCCGCTCGCTTCCAGACGCCGCGTAAGGTTCTGCACGACCGCCTCGTGCGCGGCGCCGCGCGGCTGCGCCGCGCCCGGCCGCTGCACCGGCGGCACCGGCTTGGCGCTCGCCTGCCTGGCGGCTCTCTGGGCGTCGCGAAAGCGTACGCCGTCGCGGATCAGCATCTGCACGCGGTGATCGTGCAGATTGAGCTCGCGGCGGCCGTGAAAGAAATCACCGAGCTCGGCATCGGAGAAACCGAGCTCGCGCAGCATGTGCCCCGCCGCCTCCGTGAGCTTGGCGCGCTTGACCGGATCGGCGAGGTCGGGATTCTTCTCGATCAAGCGTGCCTGCTCGCGCTGGACCAGATCCTGGAAACGCAGGTGGCGCTCCTGGCTTTGCCGCACCGAAGAGTCCTGCAGTTGCTGCTGCAGCTGGCCGATCCGCTTCTGCTGCGCATCCCACGCTACATAACGCGGCCAGTCCTCGCGCGCGAGCCGCTCGACATCGGTCACCGTCTTGACATCGGCGAAATCGGCGGCGTGCTGCTGCTGCAGGGTGGCGAGCAGCGTCGGCAAAGCGTTCTCGTAGGTGACCCGGGCCTGCTCCGCTTTCGTCCGCTCGGCTTCGAGCGCCTGGCGTTGCTGGGCCGCTTCGCTTTCGCTGCGGTGCAGCTCGGCCTCGCGTTCCGCTTCCCGCGCGGCGAAAAAGCTCTGCGTCTCGCGCGGCAGAGATTTGAAGCGCTCGCGCGCGGCCTCGTCCCAGGATTTCGGCGGCTCGATCGGCGTCTCCGCGACCGGCGTCTCGGCTTGCTCGGTTGGGGCGGCCTGTGGGTCGTCCGATGCCGGTGCAGGCTCCGCCTCTGCGGCTGCGGTTTGATCCACCGGCTTTGCGGCCGCCTCCGCGGTTGCTTCGGCCTTTGCGTCTGCGCTTTCACGCGCCTTCACGCGAAAGCTCGCGACCGAACGCGCTGCATCGCGCGCCGAGATATCGTCGCCGCTGGGCGCAGGAATTTGCACAATGTCGAGAGTTGCGCCGCTTTCAACAGCGGCGTCCGTAGAGATGTCCATGCTTTGGTCCTTTGGTGGTTACTGCTGGTTTCAGCACATGCCTCATGGTGAGGAGCCGTGCCCAGCACGGCGTCTCGAACCATGGCCACAAACTTGGCACTCGCCTCGCGGCCAGTTGCAGTCAGCGGCCATCCTTCGAGACGGCCGGCACGAGTGCCGGCCTCCTCAGGATGAGGTCAAAGAGAGGTGATCAATCAAACAAGTCCAAATCGCTTGCGCCTTTGGGCAAGCTCGTCGATCTCTCGCTGCGCGAGCTTGCCGTCGCCGACGATGCGGGCGAGATGATCCTTGACCTTGCGCACAACATTGACGGCCTGCCACAGCCGCTCGCGCGCATCGGTGTCGCGGAACTGGGTGATGCGCCATTCCTCGATGTAACGCTCCTCGAGCCGCGCGAAGGCTTGTTGCAGGAGCTCATCGGCAATCAACGCCTCCGCGCGGGCACGCCGTGCGAGATCGGCATTGAGCTTGAAATCGTCCGCAGGCGCGGCGCCGCGCAGCTTGCTCATGACAGCGCCCTTTTCAGCCATTCGGTGAGCCACGGATTGTCGCGGAATACCTGCGTCCAGCCGGTCGCAAATGCGCCGACGATGCGCTCCTCCTTGTCGTCGTCGGCAAGCGCATAGGTCGCATAGATCGCATGTCCGGCCTCGTGCAGGAGAGTGTCGGCGGCCTTGACGGCGGATGGCATGTCGAGCTGCAGCGCTACGTGTCCCTCGCTCGGTGAGAACTCGCCGAAGCAGTCCTTGCCCATGGCGCGCTGTGCGGACAATTTGTCGATGCGGAAGTCGTACGGTCCGACTCGCAGCGAGGCCGGCAGCGCCTCGATCGCCTGCCGACCGGTCTTGAAGATGGGCTTGTTCATGGGGCGAGCCTTTTCTGATGTTGACTTGTGCCGGGCACTCTCACGCGGCCAGCAGCAGCGCGAGCGCGTCTTCCTCGTCCTTTGCTTCGATCTGTGCCTGCGCGGCGGCGGCGGCGAGCCGCGATGCGTGACTCATCGCATGTTGCAGGCGCATTCCATGCGCGGCCGCCGCCAACGCGGATTCGAGCGTACGCTCGCCGGCAGTCGTCGCGCTCACTGCATCAAGGCGCGCGCGCTCGGCCGACCGGGCGGGCCTCCTCGGCGGATGCAGCCGCCTGCAGGCGTTCGCGCGCAAGCCGTCTCGCCTCCTGCCGGCGGCGCCGAGCCGTCTCCCGCTCGGCGGCAAGCTCGTCCTGCAGCTCCCGCCAGCGGCCACGGCTGAACGTGCCGGCGACGATCGTGCCGCCGCCGCCGGCGATGTCGTAGCTGAGATAAGCGCCAGATCCTGTCAGCGAGAAGCTGCCGGTCTCAAGCGGCTCGTCCGTCGTGGGGCTCGCGATCGGCTCGCCGGTCAGCGTGTAGGCGCCGAATGGGGCGGCGAAAAAGCCTTCGAACTTGGCGGCTTCGCCCGTCTCCGCAAACGATCCGAATGCGCCGGCGAGCTGCTGCTGCAGTCCTGCGGTTTCGCCCGTCAGCGTGAACGATCCGAACGCCGAAACCAAGAAGCCTTCGAATGCCGCCGCGAATCCGGTCTCCGCAAATGCGCCGAAGGCGGCGACCTGCTGCGTCTGGAAAAGAGCAGCCTCGCCGGTCAGTGCAAACGAGCCGAAGGCGGCGACCTCTTGCGTCTGGAAGAGAGCCGCTTCGCCCGTGAGCGCGAACGATCCGGATGATGCGATCAGCGTAATCGTGGTCGTCGACGGCTGCGAGAGCGCGCGCGGACGCAGCCGCGGCCGCCCATAGCCGCCGACCTTGAGGATCTTGACCATGGATTTAGAAAACCTCGCGGAAGATCGCGCAGCCGCTCACGGTCTGACTCGACGGCGTCGAGTCGAGGCTCACCACCAGGCAGGCCGAGATCGGCACCAGGATGCGGTGGTCGGGATCAAGCGGTTGCCAGGCCCAGCCGTTGGCGAGATTCCATTGGCCAGCGTCGAGCACCGTCTTGGTGCCGCTCCCCACCGCGGTTTGCGTCGTGTTCTGCGTCTTGCATGTGACCGTCGCCGCCGCATCGCCCGGGATGGTCTTGGCGGGCGTGAGCGCAGCACCGCCTGATCCTGCGGTGTAGGAGCCGGTGAACAGCGACAGCGAAAGCGAGAATTCGCTGATCGAGGTCGCGCACGGATCAAGCCGCACCTCCTCGAGGAATCCCATCGACGCCGACGTCGTGGTGATCGCCCACAAGTCCTGCTTGCTCGTGCTCAAGCTCTGGGCGTTGAACGGAAGGCGGTAGACGCGACCAGCCATGCTCTATCTCCTGTAAACGATTGCGCGGCGCCGAAGGCCGAGAACGGCGACCACCCAGGTCAGCGCGATGATGCCTTGCGCTCCATTGCCGCCGTCTTGTACGGAGATGCCGGAGCCAAAGGCCCCGCTTCCGCCCCCGCCGTAATTCCCGCCGGCTTTGCCGCCGCCGGTATTGACCGAGCCGGCGCCAGACCCGCATCCGTGCGAGCTGTCGAATTCCGTGCCGCTGTTGCCGTTGCTGCCGATTGAGCCGCCGGCGACCGTGCCGCCATCCGCTGCGCCCCCTGCGCCGCCGACAGCTCCCGCGCTGCCGTTGCCGCTTGGGCCTCCTGCGCCGCCGCCAGAGCCGGTGCTTGAAGCGGTGCCGTTGCCCCCGGCACCGCCGCTGTGCTTGGTTGTTCCAGTCGCGCCGGTTGTCGAGCCGCCAGCGCCACCTACGCCATCGAAAGCGCCCGCATCTCCCCCCGCGCCCCCATTAGCTCCAACTGACGAGCCTGCTAGCGTCGTGCCGTTGAACCAAGTGCTTCCCCCGGCTCCTGCTCCTCTCGTGTCGTTTACATCGCCGACCCCGAAGGCACCGCATTGCCACGTTGCCGTGGTAACCCCGGGGGCCGCGAAGACGAAATTCGTGTTCCTGGAATGGCCTCCTCCGCCACCCCCTCCACCGTTCACCGAATCGGAGTTGAAGGCTGCTCCGCCGCCCCCGCCGCCACCGATGCAATCGACGGTGTTGTTGCTGTTATTCCACGTCGGGTCTGACGTGTAGGTCTGATTGCTGCCGGTGGGCGAGACCAGGAAGGCAACTGTCGCGAGGTAGATGAAGTCCTCGCGGTGCAAGAGCTCGTTGAGCTGCGAATTGGAGACGATTGCGCTCGGAACAACGAATAGATCGCGCTCGATCGGATGCGCGCGCACCGGCCAGCCGAGCGCCAGCATCGCACCGACGAGCGCGGGCGAGGCCCGAAACGCGATGCATTTGACGGTACCGTGCGGCCGCGCGACGCGCATTTTGGCTTACTGCAGCTCGAGGATGCCGTTGACGGCGTCGGGCTGGACCTGGAACGAGTTGCCCGAGGTCACATTGACCTCGGCTCCGTAATCCCACCAGCCGATCAGGTTGCCGCTCGCCGCCGTCGAGTTGTAGATGACCGCATAGCGGAACTGCGCAATCGACCCGCCCGAGGCCGTGAAGGTCACGTTGTTGCCCATGAGCTTGTAGAGACCGCTCGTCTGGCTCGAGCTCGTGATCGTGACTGCCGTGCCGCCGGCCGTATAGCCGTTGCCCGCGGCGATCTCGGTGATATTCGCCTTGACGGTGTTGCTCGCGCTCGGCGCCGTGTCGGTCAGCATGATCTTGAGCGTGTCGGAGCCCAGATTGTGCACCTTGTTGGCGATGTCGGCGACGAACTGATTGAACTTATTGAACGAGGCCATCATTGACTCCGTTTGGTGCTGAGAACGGCGCTGGCGACGGCGGCACCGGCATGGGCGACACCGGCGCAAGCGGGATCGGCTCGACATGGCTAACGCGGCCTTGCGCATCGCGGACCACGCGCTTGGGCGCATTCATCTGCCGCAGCATGTCCATCAGCGTGGCGACGAGAGCCGCGGCACCGGGATTGCCGGGCGTGGGTCCATCCTGGCCCGCACCGCCGGCCGTGGCTCCCACTGCGGCCTGCAGATGGCGGAACTGTTGATCGCGCAGCGCGAGCTCGTGCTGCAGCAACGCCATCTGCCGGTCGAGCTCGAAGCGCTGCTGCGCCAGCGCGGCATCGCGCTGCGCCTTGCGCTCCTGCAAAGCGAGCTGCCCCTGCGCCTGCTGGGCGTCGAGCTGCGCTTGCGTCTGGATTTGCATGAGCTTCGGATCGGGCTGAGGTTGCGGCGGGGCTTGCGTCTTCGGATCGGTGAAGAATTGATCGACCGTCTTGAGATCAACGAGCTTCACCACCTCGGCGGCGGAATTGTAGAGATTCTGCACGCTGACCAGATTGGTGAGCCCGCCGGCCAGAGCTTCCTTCTGCAGGTTGATCACCGCCATCACATGGGCGAGCCGCTCCGACTTGCCGCCGGTGCCCAAGCCCACATTGATGGTGAGATCATTGCGCTGCTTCCAGTCGCGCGGATCGACCGTGACCCATTGATTGCGCAGCCGCACCGTCGCTGCTTCCGCTCCGTGCTTGCGGATCGTGGCGTGCAGAAGCGAGAACAGGTCGCGGATGCCGGTTTCGGCAAAGATGCGCGCGATCAGCTTCATGCGCGCTTGCGCGGCGTTGTAGACCTGCACGGCGGCGGTCGCTGACGTATTCTGCAGCGCATTGGCATCGAGCCCCTGCGCCTGCCGGTTGACGCCGGTGCGCCACTCGCGGGTCGCATCCGCGTATTCGAGCACCGGGAAAATCTCGCCGGCTATCGCCGGCACCGTCTGCCAGTTCACGCCGCCCGGCATCTTGGTGCGGACGATGCCGCCCGGCCGCGAGACCAACAGATCATCGAGCGTGGTCTCGGTCGCGTGCGCTTCCGACACTTCGACCCGCGGATTGACCGCCAGATAGGCGTTGTCGAGGATCGAGCGGATGAGCGCCGTCTTGATGCGCTGAATGTCCATCACCAAGTCGGCAATGGAGCGGCCGAAAAAGCGGTGACTTACGATCACCGGCGTCATGGCGGCGAATGGCACCATGTCGACCTGCACGATCTCGAGCTCGCCGTCGCGCTTGAGCACCTCGCCCTGGTCGCCGCCGGTGGTCACCCGGTAGAGCGCGGGCTTGTTGTTGCCCTCGTAATCCATGCGCACATAGTGCTCGGTGATCTTGATCTGGCGATTGACCTCGTTGAGGCCCTCATCGCCGCCGGCGACGAGATGTTCATCCACCGTGTCGCGCGCCAATTCCTCCGGATTGGTGAGCATCGCGTAGGTCGGGATTGCTTTGACCTGCGTGCGGTCGTAGCCGGCCGCGATCAAGTCCTCCTCGCGTTTGATCACCTCGTGGAAGCAATAGCCGCAGTCCTTGAGGCTTCTGGCAAATCGCGAAATGCCGAACTCCTCGGGCGGCACGCCCTCGACGCGCGCCTGCGCGACGGTCTTGCGGGTAATGACGGTGACGTCGTGCAGCATGGGCACGCGTGAAACCTCATCATCCTCAGCATCGTTGCCTGCCGCTACGGCCGGTGCAGCCGCCGGATTTGTTGTGGGTGCGGCCGGCGCGGTTGGCGCACCAACCCCGGCATTGAACGTTGTTGCGCCGTCGCTCGGCGGCACCGCAGCACCGGCTAGCAGCCCGACGGTTGCTTGAGTGGCCTGATAGGCCGGGTCGGGATGCTGGCTGTGCCCGACGATCTCGATATTCGGATTGGCGGCAAGGATAGCAAACGCGTCGTCGCTCTGGTCGAGATAGGTCTCGCGGGTCTCCTCCTCGCGCTCCTCCCACCATACCTTGACGATGCCGACTTTCGAAAGCAGCGCGTCCTTGATGAAGGAATAGAGAATGAGGAAGCCGGGATTCTGCTGCATGAACACATGGTTCACGTAGTCGGTTTCCTGCTCGGCAGCCGCCACATCCTCCGGCCCGAACGGCTCGAAGCGCACGACCTCGTCGGAGCCCGCAAAGATCTCCATGAGCGAGGGCATCAGCCCTTCGATCGTGTCGGCGACATCGGAAGAGACCGCCTGCGAGCGCCCATCCTGCGCCGGCATGTCGGCTGCCATGTCGCCGTTGTAGTAGTCCATGGCGCGGGTGCGCTCGGCCGAGAGCTTGGACGCGCGCACGGCGGCGAGCGCATCCATCTTCTCCGCCGCAAGCATGGCCTGCAGCTCGGACGGCGACATTTTTGGCATGTGGGATGAGCCTTGCGGGCAGGTTTCTTCGGCCGGCGCGCTTCGCGCCAAACAAAAAGCCCGGCGCGGTTTCTCGTCCGCAATCCGGGCTTCAAACAGGCTTCAGCAAACAGGCAACAAAAAACCGACCTCGAGGCACTCCCGAGATCGGCTCACACTTCTCAAGTTTCAATTTCGTGAATAGTCTGATTTGCGGAACTGTGTCAAGCGCGATGTATCGAATTCGCGAAGATCAGTGCACTTCGAATTCCAGCGCGCCCTTCGGCCAAAGCACGGTATACTTGTCCCCATCCATTTTGCGGTACGCCATCCGACATCCTGGGAAACCTGCTGGCGACATCAAAGATTTGACTTCTTCACACAATCTCTCCGGATCATCCGTAGCGATGAAAATGTTCGCCTCGTCAGACCCAATATAGTGGCCGTCAACTTTGTGCAACTTGGACAGGGGTGGAGGTGAGCGTGCGCTCCATCTCGATCATGGAATCGTAATCGCGAATCGAAGAGCCTGGCCATTGCAGGACGAACATGTACTTCATCGCGGTGGTCCCTAATAGTGGCGGCCTGCTACTGCACGATAATGATGTATCTCATCGACCGAGGAACCTGCTTGCGTCCGACTGCGCACGGCGGGGCAGCGCAGTCAGGCCTTCCGTCTCGCCGATAGTTCCAGTTGCGATTGCATGGAGCTGCTTCAGGTTAGTCTGCTGTCTGGTCCACTCACGAAGGGATGCGAGCGAATCCTCTCCTCTTCCTTTCGATCAAAGCGAGCGTTGGGATTCTGCGCGCTGACAAATTCATGAAGAGCATCGTTCGCATGCCTCGCCGCCCGGTACCAACCACGTCCACGACCTGAAGATTATCCAAGCTCATGATCCTGGCTTCCTGAGACTCCTTTCTGCGCGTTCCCGAGCCGAAAGCGCAGCGAGAAGCCGGCATCTTGAATTGTCTTCCGCGCCAAACCAAAAAAACTTTCTGCCTCGCCGCTCAGCGGATATTTTTCAACCAGGTTTATGACTACCGGCCGTCCTCTGGCTTCCGGTATATCGCGATACATCTGCCCGCCCTCGATAAAGGCCAAGTAAGTGTTCATTTTGGCCTGAAGCAGGAGTAAGTGGGCACCCTCGTCCTCGTCCCAGCTGAGGTGATCGCTGATCGTAAGCAGCACGTCTCCGGTTGCATATTCGATGTGCACGAAATCGATCTTGTCTGTCTGATCAATCGACATCAGAACTCTTCCCCGGTCGGAGGATTTCGACCTGCTTGGGAGGAATTTTCATACCACCTCCGAACCCTGGCTTGCCAGCGCCGACTACGGTTGCGCGCCACTTCCACTTTACTCAAATTACCTTTTGCGTCAGGGCAATATTGAACTTTGCGACAATAGCGGCTGCTTCCTTGAGGAACGCGAGTCCCTCCTTCGGCATCGGAAACCGGCTCAGGATATCGATCCGCAATATTCTTCCGCTGGCGTTCGGATAGTCTTCATAGATTTGGCCAGATCCAACAAACTCCAGATAGGCATTGATCTTCTCCTGGAGAGCGTACAGGTGCTCGTGCGGATCGTGCCAATCCCACGAGTCGAGAATGTTAAGAACAACGGTCGTCCCGTCCTTTGTCGTACTCGCGGCATCTATGACTCGAATATTGTCCAAGCTCATGGCCCTGATTTCCTGATTATCCTAACAGGCCGCGGTGGCAACTCTATGCCACCGACGTATGGAGGTTTGCCCTTTCCGACAATCACGCCACCGTACTGTCCGACCTCTGGATAGCCAACAGTTTGATTTGGACTAAACGGGGCCGTGTCCGAGGCCTTCATATCGATCACCGTCATGTCCCCGGTGAGCTTGTCCTTTCCTACCGCGTCTGCGCGAACTTTCACACCCGAAGGCCCGTACGACCTAATCGTAATCTGCGGCTGAGTTTCGTCGAATGTTTTAGGGAGCACGTTTGCCATTGCTTCAGTTTCCCAAGCGTTGCCGGCCGCGTTGTTTGCTTTGAGTTGTTCCCTTCGGCGCGCCGCGAGCTGTTCGGCGGGCGTCAGTGCGGTCTCTGCGGCCGGCGGAGCAACGGGCTCCGGACGAGATGTCGCTTGCTCTTGAGGGAAGTCGCGCCATGCGCTCAGTCCCCCACCTAGAATAGCCCCGCCAAGGCGCGCCCAGGACTCGGCAGCGGTTCGGCGGTCGATGTGTTGGTTGATGCTTGGGGCGCGAAGGATGATGGGCGCCCGCTGTAGTCCGGAGTTTCCAACAATCCGGGCACGGCCAGGGCGCTCGGAAATCCACCTGTCGGCGCCGCAGTGGTCTGGCTGGGTGGCGGGCCGAGGTCTCTGAGCCCCTCGAGAATTCCTGCGTAAGGTGTCTGGCCTGGCTGCGTCCCGAGGTACCTCAGCGACTCAAGAATCCCGCCACGCGGAATATCTGGCCCAGGCAACTGAGGCGGCGGCCGCCCTCCATACGGATCGCCGAACTTGAAGCCCGGCGCATTCGGAAAGATGGGCGGAGCCCAAGCCAAGGGGCCGACCGCGCTCGCCGGGATTTGGGACCAATAAGCAGTGAACGGTCGGGCGGCGGTGGGCCAACAGGTGCGGCGGCGCTCGCGTTAGTTTGTCCGCCGAGTGATACGCTTCCTGGATTCGGATTTGTCTGCGGGGCTCCGGCGATCCAATCGTCGGGAAGGCTATCGTCGCTTCCCAGATCGATCCAATCATCCGGATCATCGGTGCCGTCCGCGAGCTTGCCGAGCACGGTCCATTGATTGACCATTGCTGCACCGCTGAGGCTGAAATGAAAAAGGGCCCCGTTGGGGGCCCTTGGTTTTTTTCGCTCGCATGAATACGCGCCGGAATTGCCGGCAGAACCGGCTGACTGCTGTCAGGCGCGTTTCATGGCGGATTGGCGATTAGGCAATGGAAGGCATGGCGCTGGCCGTAGCCTCCACGCACGCAAAGGCCCAGCGCGGTTTTCATTCCGCAGACCGGGCTCGGGCAGGTTTCAACGATCAAGCAACAAAACCGACCTCAAGGTGCTCCCGAGATCGGCTCACACTTCGCGAGTTTCAATTTCGTCAATAGTCTGATTTGTGGAATCGTGTCAAGCGCAATGCCGCGACCAACTCAAATTACCTTTTGCGTTGCCGCAACATTAAGTTGCGCCATAATCGCTGCCGCCTCCTTGGGGAATGCAATCCCCTCTGTCGGCATCGGAAACCGGCTCAGGATATCGATCCGCAATTCTTCCACTGGGGTTCGGGTAATCACCCATTTTGCGGTACGCCATCCGACATCCTGACAATCCTGCGGGCGACATCAAAGATTTGACCTCTTCACACAATCTCTCCGGATCACCCGTAGCGATGAAAATGTTCGCCTCATCAGACCCAATATCGTGGCCGTCAACTTTGTGCCGCTTGGACAGGGTGGAGGTGAGCGTGCGCTCCTTCTCGATCATGGAATCGTAATCGCGAATCGAAGAGCCCGGCCATTGCAGGACGAACATGTACTTCATTGCGTTCGTACCTAATAGTGGCGGCCTGCCACTGCACGATAATGATGCATCTCATCGACCGAGGAACTTGCTTGCGTCCGACTGAGCACGGCGGCGCAGTGCAGCCAAGCCTTCGGCCTCGCCGATAGTTCCGGTCGCGATTTCATGAAGTTGCCTCAGGTCAACCTGCTGCCTGATCCACTCCGCTTTTACAAGGGGATGCGAGCGAATCCTCTCCTCTTCCTTTCGATCAAAGCGAGCGTCGGGCTTCTGCGCGCTCACAAATTCATGAAGAGCATCGTTCGCATGCCTCGCCGCCCAGATCGCGGACTGAATATCGGATTTCAGTAATGTTTCGATCGCATAGACGGCCGAGCTCACAGCATCTTCCGCGTAATACGCGAGTCCGTCGAAGTAGTCATCCTCTTCGGGTAGCAAGCTCATGCAGGCGTCGAGCCGCTCCCGCAGTTCACCAACCGCCGCGCGGCGCGACTCGAGACCGGCCCAAAGGCAACTCAGCGCGCGAACAAGGATTTGCGAATTGCCTTTGTGAGCTACCTTTGAGTAAGGAGCATAGTTTTCAACTTGCCTTTGCGCACATGCGGCCGCGAAAGCCGTTCGTAGTCGATTGGGCAGTGGCTGGAGTTGCCGCAGCAACTCCTTCTCGTCGTAGTGCGGGGTCGGCATGCTCACCTCAGAGGAGGAAATATGGCGGTGGTCTTGCTGGTCAGGACTCCATTTCGAGATTCTATAGCATCTCGGCAACTCCGGCAGATCGGCCGTGTCGTTGCGAGCGCTCTAGGCGTCAGACCGGCGTTATCCGCTTCGTTGAGAGCCGTGATTTCTCCGTGCGCGCCCGGCAGTTTACCTGCTTGCTCGTCGGATCGTAAGATCGATATCTGCTCGGGAGTTAAGTCCCGCTTGCCCCCAGCTATGATCGTAGGCCCGTCAGTGCTGAGCGCCACGGTCGTCCGCAGTTTTTTTGGAATCCAGCTTAGCGCGCCATGAATTTGATTCGCCCTCTCCGACAAGGCGGCCAATTCCCCTTGGACCAAGAAATTTTAATGCGTTCGCGGGAGGAGCCAGGAACGCAGCGACCGTACGCGCCCAGGGCTCTGCCGCCGTGCCCTTGGTGAGCTGGCCTGCTGTTTCAGCAGACAACGCGGGTACAAGCCCGTGGCGCAGTGCCCTCGCCGCGAATGATCCTTCTGGTACGAGCATCGCACCCGGCAGAAATTCGCCGACGGTCTGGGCGTAATCTCCGGGAACTGTCTTGGGTTGGTAGAACGGACCGGTGAACGACTCGACTGCGTCCTGGATCTGCGCAGAGGTCGGTCCGGCGAGAAGTGGATTCCAGGCTAGGGCCAGTTGGTTTGTAGCCAAAAAGTCGGAGGCCTTGGCCCCGATATTCGGAGCCAAGCCGGGAGCCAGATAATCCGCCGCCTTCTGCACTTCGGTGCCGATGGCTTCGCGTAAGTCGCCCCCCAACCCGAGGAGATGGATCACGCCACGGCCGGTCCCGATGCCGAAGGACTTGGCCACGTCGCCGGCGATCTCACCTGTCGAGTAATCCGCCAGCGGCCTGCGCGCATCTGAGGCCGCGGTCGGCGTGCTTGTTGATGCTTGAGGACCGAAGAATGCTTGGGGCCAGACGTAGTCGAAAGTCTCCGACAATCCGGGCACGGCCGACGCGCTCGGGATTCCACCATTCGGCGCGGCGAAAGCTTCGGCGGGTGGCCGGCCGAGGTCTCTCAGTCCCTCGAGTATTCCGGCGTACGGCGTCTGCCCCGGTTGCCTGCCCAGATATCTGAGCGACTCGAGGATCCCGCCGCGCGGAATGTTTGGCCCGGGCAGCTGAGGCGGCGGCCGCCCTCCATAGGGATCGCCGAACTTGAAGCCCGGCGCGTTCGGAAAGACGGGCGGGGCCCAAGCCAAGGCACCGACCGCGCTCGCCGGGATGCGCGATCAATAGGCGGCGAATGGATCAGGCGGCGGTGCGCCAACAGGCGCAGCCGCGCTCGCGTTTGTTTGCACGCCGATCCAAGCATCTCCCGGATCATCTGGATTCGCCGCCGGCGCAGCCGAAATCCAATCATCGGGAAGGCCGTCGTCGATTCCCGGCTCGGTCCCATAATCGGCCATCGGTGCACCGCTGAGGCTAAAATGAAAAAGGGCCCCGTTGGGGGCCCTTGGTTTGCTTGCTCGGATGATGACGGCCCGGCATTCGCCGGCGGAAATCAGCTATGGGGTGTCAGATCGGTTTCATGGCTTTGTGTTGGTTGACGAATGCAAGAGGCCGGCACGACTTTACGTTTGCGTCCATGCAAAAAGCCCGGCGCGGTTTCTCCGCAATCCGGGCTTCAGACAGGCTTCACCAAACAAGCAACAAAAAGCCGACCTCAGGGCGCTCCCGAGATCGGCTCACACTTCGCGAGTTTCAATTTCGTCAATAGTCTGATTTGCGGAATCGTGTCAAGCGCGGCGCCTCATTGAAGATAGCTCGCGGCCATCCTTCGAGACGCATCGCGCAAATTGCGCGATGCTCCTCAGGATGGAGGACTCCGCTTGCTGCTGATCACAGGTGTCCGTGGCTCGGGATGATGCCCTCACTTAAAACTGCATCAGATCCTTCGCGACCAGCACCTCGCCCGAAAACTGCTTCTTCACCGCATCGGCATAACGCGCGTAGTCGTCATTGGGGTCGGGCGTCGCCGACAGATGCGTGAGCACCACAGTCTTGACGCCGGCACGGCGCGCGATCTCGCCGACCTGCTCAGGCGTGATATGCTCTTCGCGCATGTGGCGGAGGAAGCCTTCCTGCTCGGCCTGAGTGAGCGTGTCCCACTGCCCCGCCTTGATCCTTTGCGCCTTCACATCGTCGAGGGAGGTGACCTCCGATACGAGCGTATCGGCGCCCGTGGCAAGATCGACCACGGCATCGCTCGGTCCGGTATCGCCGGTGAACACGATCACCCGGTCGGGCGTCTCGAAGCGGTAGGAATAGGATTTGTATTTGCCGAAGGCCGGGCTGCCGGGCGGGAAATGGAAATGCGTGTTTTCCGCCGCCGTCACCTTGATGTTGTGGTCCTGGAAGACGACGCCGGTGCCGACCTCGTGCGCAAAGAAGAGTTGCGCGGCCGGGATGGTGTTGTTGCCGTCGCTGATGCGAATGTCGGAATTGACGGTGAGGTAGGCGAGAATTCCGCGGAAGATCGCCTCGGTGCCGGGCGGCCCATAAATGTTCACCGGCTTGGTGCGGCTGAGGTCATACTGCGCGCTCAGGAGCGACGCCAGCCCGCTGGTGTGGTCGCTGTGCGGATGGGTGATGAAAATGGCGTCGATATTGCGAATGGCAATTCCCGCCCGATTGAGGCGCCGCGTCACGCCGTCGCCCGCATCAATGACGTAGAGCGCACCATTGACGGTGAGCAGGTTGGAGCTCTGCGCCCTGCCGAGGCCAGGCCGCGGCCCGGCGCGCGTCCCCAGTGTGATGAAATGCGTGCCGGTTTTTGCAGGCACCGCCGGCGCGCTCTGTTGCGCCAATCCGGCTCCGGTCGCGATCGCCGCCCAAAGCCCAATCGTGCAAGCAAGCAGTGACATTGAACGGCTACGCATCTCATCCTCCAGGTTCCGCGGACGCGACGTCAATAGATAGCACGGAACAGAAGCGTCGTCCGAGACATCAGGCGCAACGTGCCGCGGGTCCTTGCGCCTCCGAGATCGCGCTGTGAGCTCGCTTCCGCGCCTCCCCCGGCTGAGCTAAAGCATGTCTCGACGAAAAAGAATCACCTCAAGCGTCACCCGCGGGCAGCCCGTCGAAGACGGGCGTAAGACGCCCTGATGCCCGCGGGTCCATCTTTTTCGCAAGAAGATGGATTGCCCGGCTCAAGCCCGGCAATGACGCTGAAGCGGATCAGTTCGATCGGGAACCGCTTTAGCTTGTGTGCAACATGCAAACGCAAGGGGGAGAAGGTGAAGGGACCAAGCTTCATAGGGCTGGCGCTGTTCGTCGCCGTCGCATTCGCACCGGCCGCGGTGCGCGCCGATGACATCCGGGTGCTGTCGACCGGCAATATGCAATCGATCCTGGGAGCGCTCGCCGGCGACTTCGACGACGCGACCGGGAACAAGCTCATCTTCGAATATGGCTCGACCCCGAAGATGAAGGCGCGCATCGAAGCGGGCGATCCGGCCGACCTCACCATCAACGAACGCTATGTGTTGGATGACCTCCTCAAAAGCGGTCACGTCGAGGCCGGTACGCTCATCGACATCGCGCGCTCTCCGCTCGGGGTCGGCGTGAAGGCCGGCGCTCCCAAACCCACTATCGCCACCGAGGATGCATTCAAGAACGCGCTTCTCGCCGCCGAGACTATCGCGGTTCCGGATCCCTCCGGCGGCGCGCAGGACGGGGTCTATTTCTTCGGCCTGATCGCCCGCATGGGCATCGCCGATATGCTCAAGCCGAAGATCAAGTTGACGCAAGGAGGCGATGCCGCGGCCCAAGCGGTCGCTTCCGGGGCTGCGCAGATCGGCATCGCCCAGAAGCGCAACTTCAACGCCTTGCCGGGCGTCGAGCTCCTCGAGCCATTGCCCGACATTCCGGGCATCAAGTTCCTGATGGTCGCCGGCGTCGTCAAAGGCACACACGAGCATGATGCAGCGCTGGCCTTCGCCCGGTTCCTGGCTTCGCCGGCGGCGGCGCCCACGATCGTGGCGAAAGGCATGGAACCATACGCGATCGTGAAATGAAGCATACGCGCCGTGCGGATTACCGCCGCGGCTGCTTGAAATATTTGAGATCGGGCGGCGGCTGATCCTTCCGGGTCGGCATCAGGTATCCGTCGGCGCTCATGTAGTAGGCATCCTTGCCGATGCGCACCCAGCTGTTGTCCGCGGGGCATTCCTCCGTGCGCCAAGCCGGCCGCGGATTAGCGTCGCGGATCGTCTTGCGGGTAAGCGTCCACGGCCGCGTGAGCGCGTGGTCCACGACCGTTATGTCGTCGTAGAGCGTGTTGCGGTCCGCCGCATCGAGATGGAAGCGCTCCTTGATGATGCTCTGGTTGTCGCGCGCAAGCGGCAGCCCCGAGGCGTCATAGGCACGCGGCCCACGGAAAAACCGCGTCTCGACCTCGAGCGACGGGCGAGCCCCGTCGGCATCGACCCAGCGTCCGATCGAGTAGCCCGCAAAGGTCGACTGCACATCGGGGGGCCAATCGCGGCCATCCGTATAGATGCGGCGATAGGAATCGTTGACATGACTGATCAGGACGTAGGTGACGGATGGCGTAACGATGATCTCCATCGGATCGTAGAGGTCCATCATCATCGGCATCCCCTGCGGGATGCAGAAGGTGGATGGCACATCGCCAACACCGCCGGCTGACTGATCGGCACGGTTGGCATCGAAGATCGCCTGATATTCGGGAGTGAGCAGGCCGGGCGGCGGCGGCAGATACTGGCGCGGATCGTAGTTTGGATAAAACTGCGCCACGTCCTTGGGCTGCACCCAGTTCGGGCCGCCGACCCTCACCCAGCGGCCGTTGAAATCTGCGTGCGTATCATCCAGGGCCTCTGAACGCCCGACGTTAAGACCGGCGAACGCCGTCAGCGCGAGCGCCACAAACAATCCTCGCCGAAGCCTAGACATTCCGTACTCCCGATTACCCCTGGGCGCTGTTGCCGACTGCCGCCAGTGGCGATCGTCCATCAAAACGCGGCGGCCAGCAAGGCGGACCTGCGTCATCGACATTGGCGGGCGGCTGCGTCCTGCGCTATGGAGCCCGCATGATCGATCACCGTCTCTTCCGCGCCACCTTGAGTGTTTTGTTCGCCGCCATGATGGTCGTCGCCGCGCAAGCCGCGCCCTGCCCCGGCAATCCGGATGCGCTCGGCACCGCCCGCGACCTGCCGGTCGACGCGGCCAGAACGCCGCGCGTCGGCCACAAGCAATTTCCGCAGACTTTGCCGCTTTCGCCCGGCGAAGTGGTGCTCACCTTCGACGACGGCCCCTGGCCCAACACGACCGAACGCGTTCTTGACGCCCTGCGCGCCGAGTGTGTGCGTGCAACCTTCTTCCTGATCGGCAAGAACGCTCTCGCCCGCCCGGCACTGGCCGAGCGCGAGCTCGCCGAAGGTCACAGCATCGGGTATCACAGCTTCTCCCACCCAATGCTCGACCATATGCCGATCGGCGCAGCGGAGTCGGATATCGACCGCGGCATTACCGCAGTCGACACTGCCCTGCATGCGCCGATGGGCCAGGCGGCTGCGCCTTTCTTCCGCTTCCCCTATTTTGCCTCGACCGCACCGCTGCTCGACTGGCTTGCGGGCCGACACATGGTCGTGTTCGGCGCCGACCTGTGGGCGAGCGACTGGAACCGGATGACACCGGACCAGGAGCTTGAGCTCATCCTCTCGCGCGTTGAAGCAACCCGCGGCGGCATCGTGCTGTTCCACGACACCAAGGCGCAGACCGCCGCGATGCTGCCTGCATTCCTGCGGGCACTGAAGACGCGCGGCTTCTCCATCGTCCATGTGGTGGCGGCAGGAGGCGAGCCGCCGACGCAATAAGTTGCCGCGCCCCGGCACAGGCACTCATCTCCATAGCCGGGCGGTCAGCCTGCAGGAATCGGCCCCGTCTACACCGTCGCCGGCGCCGTCCCGGGCTGTACCGTGAGCGCCTCGCGCGCCGCGTCTTTGAACGGCTGATCGGGCGCCAAGATCACTGAGGCAGAGCGCACGCGCTGGTGAGCGAGCGCGACGCCGGGCGGAGTGATGCCCTTCTCAGCCAGCGCCTTGGCGGCCTGGATCAGGCGATGGCGCGCCATGATGATGCCGTTGTCAGTCGAGACCAGGTTCTCCTTGGTGCGGTCGACGATCGGCCCCATGCTTTCCTGCAGCGAGGCATCCTGCATGGCGATGCCTTCGATGCCGCTGTAGGTCTCGCCGCGACGCTGCGCGCCGCGGTTCATCAGATAGTCGTTCTCCTTGTTGGCGACCGGGCGATAGGTGCCCGGAATGTTCTTCACGTGGATGCCTTTGCCCTGACGCATCGCTTCGCGCTCGGCGGCCGTGAGCTCGCGGGTCGGATGGAAATCGTAAGACCAGGCGAAGCAATGCTCGTCGTCGATCGGAATCCAGAAGTGGCCGTGCACAGAGTGGCCGCCGCGCGGCGGAATCATGGTGAAGGACGGCATCACCCACTGGGTGATGCGCCAATAGTAGTTGCCCGCCTCGGCATTGCGGCGAGCCCCGATATAGAGGCCGCCCGCGCTCTCCACCACCTCGAATACCGGCCGCGCGTCGCTGAGATTGTATTGATTGCCCTTGGCGCCCTTGAACAGCGGATCGGAAACGATGTTGTCGCGGTGCAGCCAGGAGACGTGGCTCGAATCGATGCCTCCTTCCATCGCCTGCAACCAATTGCATTCCTGCTGGCGCTTGGAGACGAAGCGCTGCTCAGGGCTGACCATAATGAATTCCCATTCCGGCAGCGGCGGCATGTGCTCCATCGCGCCCATATAGGTCCACAGGATCCCGCCGCGCTCGACCAGCGGATAGGCGCGGAGCTTGATCTTCTTGGCAAAGCCGCTTTCCTCAGGCTCGGAGGGAACCTCGATGCATTGTCCGGTGACGTCGAACTTCCAGCCGTGATAGGGACAGCGCAGGCCGCATTCCTCATTGCGCCCGAACCAGAGCGAGACGCCGCGATGCGGGCAAAACTCGTCGATCAGTCCATAGCGGCCCTTGGTATCGCGAAAGGCAACGAGCCGCTCGGAGAGGACCTTGACCCGCACCGGCGGACAGTCGTTCGCGGGCAGCTCCTTTGCCAGCAGAACCGGAATCCAATAGCGGCGAAACAGCTCGCCCATAGGAGTTCCCGGACCGGTCCGCGTGATGAATTGGTTCTGCTCTGCCCGCAAGCTCATGGTCGTTTACCTCATTCCGTTGCGTAGGCTCGATCTTGGCTGAGGGAACGGACGCCGCCTGCTTCCAGACTTGCGCGCAAGGCGACGCCCGCTTGCCCCCGCCGGCTGGCGCAGGTCGGAGACATGCGCCAGTGCTCTTTCAATCGACCAGCTGCAGGACGCGGCCATCCACGCCCTTTCCTTGCGCGCGGTATTGGCCGATGTTGCGCAGCAGAGATGCATCGGAAGTGGTGTAGAGGACCGCGTCCTTCCTGCCGGTATTGACGTGATGCCGCCACAGGAAGTTGGGCATAACCAAGATGTCGTTTCGCTCCCATTCGAGCCGCTGACCGCCCACTTCCGTGTAGCCCTGGCCTTCCATCACCACCATGAAGGTCGAGCAGGTTTCGCGCTTGGGGAGCGTCTCCTCGCCCGGACGTAGCAACTGCGCCGCATAGTCCATCACCATGCCGACCGGGGTGCCATTGGCCGGATTGACGAATTGCAGGCGGATGCCTTCGTATGCATCGCCCTTCTCATTGCGCAATCCGTGCAGCGCCTCGAGCACGTCGGCGCCACGATAGTGGATCATGGCGTCGGGATTGTGCCCCCATCCGCGCTGGTGCGACACGAAGGTTGGCTTAAGACCGCCATGCCCATAGAGGCGGCTGGAGTACCCGTTGGCGTGGATGGATTTCTGGATCTTGGCGTTGGCCTCAGTGCCGGCGCCGCAAAAGTCCATGTCGACCCACGCGCAGTCGAGCACCTCCATCAGCGGCCAATCGAGCATATCGATCCAGATCACCGGCGTGTCGGAATCATTGCCATGGTCGTGCCAGGTGCCGTTCGGCGTGATGATCAGATCACCGCGCAGAGCTTCGCACCGCTCGCCCTCCACATTGGTGTAGCCTCCCCGCTCGGTGAGGATGGTGCGGCTGGCATTGGCGCTGTGGATATGCGCGGGCGCGACATCGCCCGGCGTGTAGATAGAAATGGCCGTCCGCATCGTTGTGGTGACCTGCAAACGCCCGCCCAGACCTGGATTGGTGAGGAGAATGCTCTGGCGGTCCGCGAACTCGATCGGCGAAACATCAGCACGCTTGGCGATGGCTTCGATTCGCCGCAGGAACGGCTCATAGTCCTTCCAGCGCCATAGGCACGGCAGCGTCTTGAGCTGGTTGGCGGCAACCCGAAGGCCGCCCTTCGCCATCTGACCGGCTCCAGTCGTGCCGCCCGTATCGGTGAACCACGCGCGCTGGGCCGGCGCATTGAGCTCGGTGCGCACCCAGATATTGTGCTTGCCAGCGTCAGCGTTGAGCTTTTCCATCAGCTCGCGCGCCTTGACGGGTGTCTCCGCTTTCGCAGCTGATTTTTGCTTGATGGCAGCAACTGTCATATCAATCCTCCTGAGCTATCATTATCAGGTGCAAGTTGGCTACATGCGGCGCGGCCTCGCATTGACAAGAATCAAAATTTCATGCGCTCAACAAATGAGCTGCTATCAAACCCCTCTGGGGCTGCATCTCGCATCGTTCCCGCATCATCACCGCCCCTGGGAAAGAGAAGCCCCCATGGGTTCCGGCTACTGCTCCAAAAATGGCGACGAGACTCAAGGACAAAAGGAGCCAGTCCTTGGATCATCTCTGTGACCCAAGCTTCTCCGCAGGATCGTCGCGGTGATGATCGAACATCAGTTGAGCCGAACGTATATCGGCAAGATAATTGCCAGCACCGCACAAAGGTAAGCCGCACCGAGCGCAATCCCGAACACGATTTTGTCCAAGGACCAGATTTTGCCTGCCTGACGCGTGTTTTCGGCTTGTCGGTTGCGAACTTCAACTTGCTCCTGCAACGCCGCTGTGTCCGTCATGAGCTCCTCCTGTTCGCTTCGATGCGAAATTGTGCGCATGCCGCAGGTCGGGTCATTGACCTGGATCAAATGCCACATTGCTTCCGGAGAAAGTTTGTTGATGCGGATCAATCGGGGGAACAAATCTTTTCCGCAAAATCTGTCTGGAATTGATCCTTCGCAAGAGGGTCGCCGAAATACGCGCTGCCAGCTTATCCTGCCGGCAATAGGCGCGGCCTTGATTGCGGCAATCTTCACATCACTCCGCAGGCTCAGCGGATGCCTGCGGAGTATCGCGTGACACGTTCCATCTCATCGGGCGTCAGCCTCGCGGCGATCGCGCGCATTCGCGCGTGGACGTCGTTGTGGCGCTGCCCTTTCAGATAGTCCTGTCCAGCACCGCGCCGGCATTGCGGCAATCGCGTCAGATGGCGGCATAGCCGGAAACTGGCACAGCTCGCCTTGATCCAGATCAAGCGAATTCAGGCTTAATCGTCCGATTAATTCTCCGGCGCAGAATTTTTGCGCCGAGTCCTTTTCGAAAAAAGTCCGAGTCTTGTAGGCTCGGTGTGCCAAGCATGAATTCAGACCGCTTCGAGCGGAACCAACCCAATGTCGAGCTATCATCTGGAGCGACTGTTCGCGCCGAAATCCGTCGTGCTGGTCGGCGGCAGCCCGCGCTCGACCTCGCCCGGGCGTGCGGTCCTGCGCAACCTCAAAGCCTCAGAGTTCGCGGGCACGATAGGCCTCGTGAACCCGCACTACGACGAAATCGAGGGAATTCGCTCAGTCAGGGCTTATGACGATCTGCCCGCAGCGCCCGATCTCGCGATCATCGCAACGCCGGCGGCAGCGGTAGCCTCCATCGTCGCGGCGGCAGGCGCCAAAGGAACGGCCGGCGCTATCATAATCACGGCCGGACTTGGTCATGGGGCCGGCTCGCTCGCCGAGACGTGCGAGAGGGCGGCAAGAGCAAACGGTCTACGGCTCGTCGGGCCAAATTGCCTCGGGGTGTTGTGTCCGGCCGCCAAGCTCAATGCCAGCTTCGCGGCCAGCACGCCGCGATCCGGCGATCTCGCCTTGATCTCGCAATCGGGCGCGATCGCCGCCGGGTTGGTGGAATGGGCGGCCGGGCGCTCGATTGGATTTTCGGCCATTGTCTCGCTCGGTGACGGCATCGACGTCGATTTCGCGGATCTCCTCGATTTCTTTTCGCTCGATCGCGCGACCCGCGCGATACTGCTCTATATCGAGCAGATCAAGGACGCGCGCAAATTCATGTCAGCGGCGCGTGCGGCGGCTCGTTCCAAGCCCGTGGTCGTGGTGAAATCGGGCCGCCATCAGCAGGGCGCCAAGGCGGCCATGACGCATACGGGGGCGCTTGCCGGCTCCGATGCGGTCTATGACGCCGCGTTCCGCCGTGCAGGACTTTTGCGCGTCTTGGGTCTCGATGAGTTGTTCGCAGCCGCCGAGGCGCTCGGCCGCATCAAGCCGTTTCCGGGGAAGCGGCTTGCCATCCTCACCAACGGCGGCGGCATCGGGGTGCTGACGGTCGACCGGCTCATCGACCTCGGTGGCACCCTGGCGGAGATGTCGCCCGCCACGATGGAGCGGCTCGACGCGGCGATGCCGCCGATCTGGTCGCACGCCAATCCGGTAGACATCGCCGGCGATGCCGATGGGGCGCGTTACGAGATGGCACTCGGAGAACTGCTCGCCGATCCCGCAAACGACGCGGTCCTTGTGATGAACGTGCCGACGGCGCTCGCTTCGGCGGCGGGTGCGGCGCAGGCGGTTGTTGAGGCGGTCAAGCTGCATCGCGGTCGTACGCTCGCCGCAAAGCCGGTCTTTGCCGTCTGGGTCGGCGGCAGCAATGCGGGGGCCGAGAGCTTCGAGAGCGCCGGCATCCCGAACTATTCGACAGAATCTGATGCCGTCGGCGGGTTCATGCACCTCGTGCGCTATCGCCAGGCACAGGATGCGCTCATGGCGACCCCACCAAGCCTGCCGGCGGATTTCTCGCCCGACACGGCGACCGCGCGCGCCACCTTGCAGGCTGCAATCAAAGCCGGCCAAAAATGGCTCGACCCGGTCGCGGCGACGCGGCTCCTCGCGGCCTATGCGATTCCAGTGGCTCCAGCCTATTTCGCGCGCAGCCCCGACGAAGCTGCGAGTGCGGCGGCGCCGATCCTCGCGAGCGGATCGACGGTCGTCGCCAAGATCGTTTCTCCCGACATCGTGCACAAGTCGGAAGTGGGCGGCGTGCGTCTGAACCTTACAGGCGAGACCGCGGTGCGCAGCGCCGTCGCCGACATCATGTCGCGCGCTCGCGCGCTGATGCCGGAGGCCCGCATCGACGGCGTCACCATTCACCCCATGATCCTCCGGCCCAAGGCGCGCGAGCTCATCGCCGGCGTAGCGGACGACCCGACCTTCGGTCCGGTCATCGTATTCGGACGCGGCGGCACGGCGGTCGAGGTCATAAATGACAAGGCGCTGGCGCTGCCGCCGCTCGACCTTGCACTCGCACAAGAGTTGATAGGCCGTACGCGCGTTTCGGGCATTCTCAAGGCGTACCGAGACGTGCCGGCAGTGGACGAGACCGCAATTGCGCTTGTTCTGGTCAAGCTTGCACAGCTCGTTGCTGATATCGCGGAAATTCGCGAAATCGACCTCAATCCGCTGCTGGCTGATGAAAACGGCCTGATCGCAGTCGACGCGCGCATCGCGGTTGCGCCGGCCGAGGGGGCTTGGCCCGGTCTCCATGGGCAGTCCCGGTTTGCGATCAGGCCTTATCCGAAGGCGTGGGAACGAGACATCGCGCTGCGCGATGGTACGGCCTTGCTGGTGCGCCCGGTGCGCCCAGAAGACGAGCCGCTCTACCCGCCATTCTTTGCCGCCGTCACTGCCGCGGACCTGCGGCTACGCTTCTTTGCCCCAATCCGGCATTTCACGCATACATCCATCGCCCGCTTCACCCAGATCGACTATGCCCGCGCCATGGCCTTCATCGCGATCGAGAAAGCATCGGGGCAGATGCTGGGCGTCGTGCGCCTGCACGCCAACGCTGATTATGACCGCGGTGAATTCGCGATCCTGGTTCGATCCGACCACAAGGGACGCGGGCTCGGATGGCTCCTGATGCAGATGATCCTCGAATATGCCCGTGCCGAGGGCATCCGCACCATCGAGGGCCAGATCCTTCGTGACAATAATGCGATGCTGACCATGTGCCGTGAGCTGGGCTTCAGGATAACGCCGGATCCTGGTGATTCCGACATCTGCATTGCCAGACGCGGTATTCATTCCTGAACCGGCATCGAGCGCCCCACCCGCCCAATTTGGCAAGCCGTGCTCTCGCTGTCTGGCTCCAACGCAGCGCAGTCAGTCTCTCAAATCGTCATCAGTCAGGATGCGCAGCGCAGCGCCGTCCATGTCGTCATATTGGCCGCTGCACAGGGACCACAGGAAGGCTGCGAGCCCGGCCAGCCCGAGGGAGAGCGCGAGCGGGACGAGGAAGATAAGAACGTTCATGCGCGGGTCTCCCGGCGCAAAGAGCGGCGGTTCGCCCGGAGCGCATTTAACGTGACCAGCGTCGATGATCCCGACATGGCGGCTGCGGCGATGAGCGGAGTGACAAGGCCGGCGATCGCCACCGGCACCGCGACCGTGTTGTAGATTACCGCGAGCAGGAGATTCTCGCGCATCAGCCGTCTGGCCGCGCGCGCGGCCCTCAGCGCCTCGAGCACCGGCAGAAGTTGATCGCCGAGAAACACCGCGTCGGCCTGCGCTTGCGTTATGTCGGCGGCGCTGATCGGCGATATCGACACGTGTGCGGCTGCCAACGCCGGCGCATCATTGATGCCATCGCCGACCATGAGGACTTGACGTCCCGCCACCTTCAGCGTCTCGATCGCTTTGATCTTTTCGTCGGGCCGCATCGCGGCGGCGAAGCTCTCAACCCCGAGCGCGGCCGCAACCGGCCCAACCGCGCCGGCACGATCACCGGAGAGGATGCGCACATCGAGACCGAGTTGCTTAAGGCCCGACACGACCGCCGCGGCGTCGGGGCGAAGCTTCTGGCGGAATTCCAGCACAGCCTGACGCCCCGCATGGGAGAATGCGATGGTGGAAAGGCCGTCTTCGCGGCCGGCCTCTGTCGGGGCAATGTCGCAGAACTCGCCCGCGCCAAGTCGCGCTTCGCTCCCGGCAATGACGACGCGCACACCGCGGCCCGGTTCCTCGATGGCATCAGCGTAGGGCGACTGCACGCGGGCTTCGCGCGCAAGGACGGCGGCGAGCGGATGGTGGCTCGACAGCGCGAGCCGCGCGGCCGTCTCCAGCATGTCGGGCGCGATCGCGGCCGCTTTCTCGACCCGCGGCTCCGGCCAGGTCAGCGTTCCGGTCTTGTCGAAGATGACGATATCAACCTCCGCAAGGCGCTCGATGGCATCGCCGGCATTGAGAATGAGCCCGGAACGAAACAGCGCGCCGGAGGCCACCACCTGGACGGTCGGGATCGCGAGCGCGAGCGCGCATGGGCAGGTGATGATCAAGACCGTTATGGCGGTGACGAGCGCATCGTGCACGGATGCGCCAGCGAGGAGCCAGCCGATGGCGGTCAGCGCGGCGGTCGCATGCACGAAGGGGGCGTAATAGCGGGAGACGCGATCGGCCAGGCGCACGGTCTGCGACTTCTGCTCGATCGCCTTTTGCAGCAAGCGCTCCACCTCGTCAATCAGCGTGCCGCCATCGGCCGCGATCACCCGCAGCGTGAGCGCACCGGAGAAGTTCATGGCTCCGGCATAGACCGCGGTGCCGGCACCCACTCTCCGCCGCGCCGTCTCGCCGGTCACCAGACTCTCGTCGATCTCCGATGTCCCTGAAATGACACTGCCGTCCGCCGGAATGCGATCGCCCGGGCGCACCAAGAGGCGGTCGCCCGGCCGCAAGGCGCCGACCGGGAGCCGCACCAGCTCGCCGTTGTCCTCCAGACGATGGGCGAAGTCGGCCTTGAGCGCGGCCAGATTGGCGGCGACCGCGCGCGTCTTGCGCCGCATTGCCTGATCCAGATAGCGGCCGCACAGAAGAAAGAACAACAGCATCACCGCCGAGTCGAAATAGGCATGCTCGGCGTGGAGCGCGGTCTCCACGACCGATAGGATAAGCGCCAGCGTCACGCCGAGCGAGATCGGCACATCCATATTGAGACTGCCGCCGCGGATCGCCTTCCATGCGCTTTGAAAGAACGGCCGGCCCGCATAAACCGCAGTCGGCAATGCGATCAGTGCCGAGAGCCAATGAAAGAAATCGCGCGTCGCCGGTGTCATGTCCGTGCCGGACCACACCGACACCGACAGCAGCATAATGTTCATCGCCGCGAAGCCGGCGACCGCCAGGCATTTCAACAGCCAGCGCGCGTGCCGCGCCTCGTCGGCTTCGGCGCGCGCCGGCTCGAACGGCTGCGCTTTGTAGCCGATGCGCTCGACCGCGGCGATCACCGCCGCCGCGTCGAGCTCACCCTCGCTCCACTCGACCGCGAGCCGGCGATTGGTGAAGTTTAACCGCGCATCGATGATACCGGGCAGCTTCTTGAGGCCGCCTTCGATCTTGCGGATGCAGGAGGCGCAGCCGACGCCATCGACCGCCAGAGTCATATGGGCAGTGCCGGATGCGCCGCGGCTCACGAAGAGCGAGAGATCGGATGCTTCCGCCATGGCGGGCTGTCGCTTGGCTAGCGCAGGACGACGCGATTGCGCGAGCGGAACTGTCGCTCGCCGCCGCGCGCGAGCTCGATCACCAGGTCCCAATTCCCGGGATCGCTCATCGTCTCGCCGCGGAACTGTCCGGCCGCCACCTCGGTCATCGCCAAATCATGATCGAGGCTCCGGTCGGTCGGATGCACGAGCGTTGCGGTAGCAGTCAGACCAGGCAATGGCGAGCCGTTCGCGTCCCGCGCAGACAGCTCGAGCCTCGCTTGCCCGTCCTCCGTCCACACAATCTTGCCCTGCACTTGCCAATGCAGCGCCTGCTGCGCCCGGGCTGCGACGATCTCTTGCTCGAAGGCAAGGCCGGCCAGGTACGGGCTGTCATCTGCGAGTCCCGCGAAAGTCTTGACCGCCGCTGTCATCATCACCGCATTGACCGCCATAACAATCGCAAAGAAGCCGACCAGGCAGGCGAGCACCATGCGCCCGGTAAGCTCGCGCGGCTGGATCGGTTCGCTGGCTGCCAAATCGGCTTGCATCAAGTCAGGCTCGCTCATGTTCAGTCCTCGGGTCCGAAGAAGTGATCGGCGGTTTCCACCTGGTCGCCGGTACTGATGTCGGTGAGATGGAAGGTGACCTGCTCGGATTCCGCGTGCTCTCCTTGGCCGAGCGGTCCGTGACTGGTGACCAACACTCGCACCTCGCGCGTCTGATCCGGGCCAACTTCGATCAGCAGGCTTCCGTCTGCCCGCGGCGGCATGAAAGCGACGGTCGCAGCCGGCAACCCGCTGACGGCGAGCGAGAACTGGCGCGCCTGATGGCGCTTGTTGACGATGCGGATCGTATAGGCGTTGCGCAGGCCGCCGTCGGAGAGCCGTACGAACATGGGATTGCGATCGTGGATGACGCTCACGCCCTCGAGCTCGCGCGTCGCCAGCGCATACACCATGACGGCGCCGACCACTGCGATGATCGCCGCATAAAGGATGGTGCGCGCGCGCAAGACGCGGAAGATCGGCGGCAGGCCCGCCTGCCGCCTTCTGATATTGACGTCGGTCTCATAGGCGATGAGCCGCGTCGGATGGCCGACCCTGGTCATCACGGCGTCGCAGGCATCGATGCAGAGGCCGCATTGAATGCAGCCGAGATTTGGCCCGTTGCGAATATCGACGCCGGTCGGGCACACTGCCACGCACTGCAGGCAATCGACGCAATCGCCGGCCGGCAGCCCACGCGCGCGCAGAGCTTCATTCTTTTTCGCCGATCCGCGTGGCTCGCCGCGATCGTATCGATAAGTTACGTTGAGGGCGAATTCGTCGGTCAGCGCAGCCTGGATTCGCGGCCAAGGGCACATATAGAGGCAGACCTGCTCGCGCATATGCCCGGCGAGCGCATACGTGGTGAAGGTCAAGATCCCGATCCACGCGTAGGCTAGGAATGGTGCCTGGAAGGTCGCCAAATCCTTCACCAGGGTCGGGGCATCCGCGAAATAGAGTACCCAGGCGCCCCCGGTCCACCACGCGACCATGAGCCAGAGAAAGTGCTTGGCCGCCTTACGCCCAACATAATTCAGCGTCCAGGCGCCCTTCTCGCGCAACGTATGCTCGCGGCGGTCGCCTTCGATGAATCGCTCGATCGCCTGGAAGAGATCGGTCCACACCGTCTGCGGGCACAGATAGCCGCACCAGATGCGTCCGGCGACCGCGTTCATCAGGAATAGCGTCATCGCCGCGATGATGAGCAGGCCGGTGAAGTAGTAGACCTCCTGTGGCCACAGCTCGATGAAGAAGAAGTAGAAGCGACGCCCGGGCAGATCGACCAGCACCGCCTGGCTCGGCTCGCCGGCGCCGCGGCCCCAGCGGACGAATGGCAGCGCATAGTAGATGCCTACCGTAATGAGGAGCAGCGCCCATTTGATCCGCCGATAGGTCCCCTGCACGCTTTGCGGATAGATCTTCCGTCGCGCCACGTAGGATGGTCCGTCATCCCCGTCGGGCAGCAGCGCAGGCGTATCGGTGAGCCTGGCGTCCACGGCTACTTTTCTCCACCCCCGAAGGTGAACACGTAGACTGCCAGCGCCTTGATGGTGGTGTCGTCGAGACGCTCCGACCATGCGGGCATCACGCCGCCGCGGCCGTTGGTCACGGTTTCCACGATGGTCGCCTTGTCGGAGCCGTAGAGCCACACGGCGCCGGTGAGATTGGGCGCGCCGAAATCGTGATTGCCCTTGCCGTCGAGGCCGTGGCAGGGCGAGCAATTGTCGGCGAAGATCTTGGCGCCGCGCGCGAGATCAGCCTGCGGGTCGCCCGGCAGTTTGGAGAGCGATCGCACGTAATCCGCGACCGTCGAAATCTGGTCCGGCTTCAGAATCCCTTGCCTCCCGAAAGCCGGCATATCGCCAATATGCGCCTTCGGGTTGCCATTGCGGGCACCGTAGCGGATGGTCTGCAAGATGTTGTCGAGCTTGCCGCCCCACAGCCAGCGGTCGGCGTTGAGATTCGGATAGCCCTTGGCGCCGCCGCCGCCGGCGCCGTGGCATGCGGCGCAATTATTGGCGAAGGCCTCGCGGCCGACCGCGCGGGCGAAATCAGTGAGCGTCGGATCGGCGATGATCTCCTGAACCGACGCAGCGCCGAGGTTGGAGAACATGGCGCCGCGCTGGGCTTTGAGGCCGTCGAGATCAGCCGCAACCGCTGTACGCGAATGCCAATTCAGCAGCCCTTGCGTCGCGGAAGTCGCGAGCGGCCAGGCCGGATATGCGATCCAGTAGCCGACTGAAAAGATGATGGTGGCGTAGAACAACCAAAGCCACCAACGCGGCAGCGGATTGTTGAGCTCGCGGATTCCATCCCACTCGTGGCCCGTGGTGGCGATCCCGGTCTTGGCATCGACGACCTTGCCGTCGCCGAGCTTAATGCTGACATCGGACCGTGGCTCCATTTCAGTCCTCCCGCAGCGGCATGCGAGCGGCCTCGTCGAACCGCCCTTTGAAGGACGGCCACAGCGCGTAGGCCATGCTGACGATGAAGATCACCAGGAAATAGATGAGCCCCCACGTTTGAGCGAATTCGGCGAGCATCTTGTAGGTGTCGGACATGGCTCTATCCCTCACCGGATATTGGCCTGGTCGTCATAGAGCTTGAAGTCGACCATGGTGCCGAGCATCTGCAGATAGGCGATGAGCGCACTGAGCTCTGTGACGCGTCCCGGCTCGCTGCCGCCATAGTCACGCGATTGCGCCTTTGGATAGCGGCGCGCCAGGTCGGCGGCTTTTGCCGTATCGGTGCCGGCCTGAATTTGAACGTCGGCTTGTGCGTCGGCGATCATCTCGGCGCTGTAGGGCACGCCGAGCAGGGCCTGCACTTTCATGTCTTCGCCGATGTGCCGGAAGTCGAGGTCGTTGGTGGCGAGCTGCGGATAGCCGGGCATGACGGAGGTCGGCACCACCGAACGCGGATCCTTCAGGTGATCGCGATGCCAGTCATCCGAATACTTGCCACCGATGCGGGCGAGATCCGGTCCGATCCGCTTGGAACCCCATTGGAACGGATGGTCGTACATGCTTTCGGCCGCCAGGGAATAATGTCCGTAGCGCTCGACCTCATCGCGCAACGCGCGGATCATTTGCGAATGGCAGAGGTAGCAGCCTTCGCGCACATAGATGTTGCGGCCGGCGAGCTCAAGCGGCGTGTAGGGGCGGATGCCGCCAACTTCCTCGATCGTGTTGCTGAGGTAGAACAACGGCACGATCTCGACCAGGCCGCCGATCGCGATCACCACCACGATGCCGATCAAGAGCAGGATCGAGTTGCGCTCGAGGATCGAATGTTTCTGCCACAGCGACATAGCGTGCCTCATTCGGCCGGCTGGATTGCGGGCTGTGCCACCGGCACGTCATGGCCGGGATAGACCGTTCGCCACAGGTTCCAGGCCATCACGCAGGTACCGGCGAGGAATAGCACGCCGCCGAGCATGCGGATGACGTAGAAGGGATGCGTGGCTTCGATGCTTTCGACGAATGAATATTCGAGGAAGCCGAGATTGGTGTAGGCGCGCCACATCAGGCCTTGCAGGATGCCGGCGACCCACATCGAGGTGATGTAGAGCACGATGCCGATGGTCGAGATCCAGAAGTGCCAGTTCACGAGCTTGAGCGAATAGAGCCGCTCGCGATTCCACAGCCACGGAACCATGCAATAGAGAGCGCCGAACGACACATAGGCGACCCAGCCGAGCGCACCGGAATGCACATGGCCGATGGTCCAATCGGTGTAGTGGCTGAGCGAGTTCACCTCCCTGATCGACATCATCGGGCCTTCGAAAGTGGCCATGCCGTAGAAGGCGAGCGACACCACCATCATGCGCAGCACTGGGTCGGTGCGCAGCTTGTCCCACGCTCCCGAGAGCGTCATCAGGCCATTGATCATGCCACCCCAGGACGGCATCCACAGCATCACCGAGAAGGTCATGCCCAGTGTCTGCGTCCAGTCGGGAAGCGCGGTATAATGGAGATGGTGCGGGCCGGCCCAGATATAGAGGAAGATCAGCGCCCAGAAGTGGATAATGGAAAGGCGATAGCTGTAGATCGGCCGCTCGGCGCGCTTGGGCACGAAGTAATAAACAATGCCGAGAAATCCGGCGGTGAGGAAGAAGCCGACCGCGTTGTGGCCGTACCACCACTGCACCATGGCGTCCTGCACGCCGCCCCAGACCACGTAGGATTTGGGCGAGAAGATCGAGACCGGTATCGCCGCGTTGTTGGTGACGTGCAGAACCGCGATCGTGAGAATGAACGCCAGGTAGAACCAGTTGGCGACATAGATGTGCGGCTCCCTGCGCCGGATGATGGTGCCCAAATAGACGAGCAGATAGGCGACCCAGACGATGGTGAGCCAGAGGTCGGCGTACCATTCCGGCTCGGCATATTCCTTCGACTTGGTGATGCCGAGCAGATAGCCGGTTCCGGCGATAACGACGAACAGATTGTAGCCCAGTACTACGAACCAGGGCGCGATGTTGCCGACGAGCCGCGCCCGGCAGGTCCGCTGCACCACATAAAACGACGTAGCGATCAGGACATTGCCGCCGAACGCAAAAATCACCGCGGAGGTGTGCAGCGGGCGGAGGCGACCGAATGCGATCCACGGCAGATCGAGATTGAGAAGCGGGTAAGCGAGCTCAAGCGCGATCCATACACCCGCGGCCATGCCGGCGATCCCCCAGAACATCGCCGCGACAGTCGCGAATTTGATCGGACCGAAGTTGTAGTTTGGCTTGCCATCGACCTCGAACGGCGGCAGCGCCGCGGGACGCTCGCGGTACTGCCTGATCACCGCATATGTCGCAGCAACGCCGGCGGCCGCGAACAGGTAGGCGTGAAATGCGTAGGCCGGCGTATAGGCGTTTACAGCTATGATGAAGCACACCACCGCCCCGGCCGCAAAGGCAAGCGCGGATCCGCCTTCGCCGAAGGTCATTCTCTTTGATTGGATAAGCGCTTGGTTCATCGTGACGACCCCGATGGAGGATGAGCGCAACAGGACGCGAATCGACGCTGACGCGAAGATCCTGTGACGCGACAATGAACAGATGCCGCGGCGGACTCGTCCTTGATGCAGATCAATTCGCGGACCCTAAGTTCGTCCGTTTGGCGAACTCCCGCGGCGCGCATAAGCGTTTCTACGAGGCGCGTGCTCGCGCTTCGTCTTCCGGCGACTGGATCACGAAGCCTGAATTCGGCTCGATCCAGACCAGATGGTCGTGCACGATCTTCACGCCCGGCACATTCTCGGCGGCGACGATGAGCGCCTCGCGCTCGCGCTCGTCGGTGATCGTGCCCCACAGCTCGACGGCGCCGTTGCGCACGACCACGTTGATCATCGGCGCCCAGGGTCGTTTGGCGCATTCATCGAGGATTTGCCGGCGGATGGCTGAGTCGTCGCCGGCCTCGGGCGTCTTTGCTTCCGCTGCCAAGCTTACCATCGCATGCATGATGTTGGCGCGAGTGACAATGCCGACGAGCGCACCGTCGCGCATCACCGGCAACCGTTTGATCCGGCGCCGCTCCATCTGATGGACCACCTCTTCGAGCGGCGTGTCTTCGGTAATCGTGATCGGCCCGGGCGTCATCACTTCGGCGACCTTGCGGCCGCGGGCGTGGACGTACTCGTCGGCGAGCCGGCCCGGCCCAACCAGGAATTCGAGCCATCGACTGCGATGCCGCTCAGTGCCGATCTCGCCGCGGCGCAGGAAGTCGCCTTCCGTCACCATGCCGACCAGCGTACCCTTCTGGTCGACCACCGGCAGGCCACTGATGCGGTTCTGCAGCATCAGGCGTACCGCCTGCATGATCGGCGCATCGCTCCCCACCGATATGACCCGGGCCGTCATCACGTCACGTGCGTTCATGGCAATCTCCTGTCTGTCGCGTTGGGCGGGCGCAGCCCGTCAACCATTGAGGCGGCTGAGCGCGGGGCGATTGCGCAGCACGATCCGCCGGGACGACGACAGCTCGATGGTTGAGGCGTTCACCAGGAGCGTCAGGGTGCGGGAGACGGTCTCGATGGTCAGCCCCAGATAGTCGGCGATGTCCTGCCGCGACATCGGCAGCTCGACGGCATCGCCGGTGGAAACCCGTTGCGACATTTCCAAGAGGAAAGCGGCGACGCGCTCCTGCGCGCTCTTGACCAAGAGCATGATGTGATCCTGGACGCGATGCAGCTCTTTGCCGGTGATGGTCCACAGTTGGCCGGCGACATCGTGATCGCGTGCCGCCAATGCCACCAGCGCGCTGCGCTTGATCACCAGGACGTCGCAGGCGGTGATCGCCTCGGCCCAGAAGGTATGCTCGTCAGTGGTTTCCAGGCCGAAAATATCGCCTGCTAGATAGAACCCGCCGACTTGGCGCCGCCCATCGGCTAGGACCTTGTAGGTCCGCACCGTTCCGCTGACGACCTTGTAGAGGTAGTCCGCCGGCTCACCCTCGCTATAGATCTCGCTGTCTCGTGAGAACGACATCGGAGAGCCTATGAAGTCGATCGCCTCCGCGAGCTCTTTGCCCCACGCCGGCGGCCCTGCCTGCACGGCCTGGCCTTTGATCGAAGTGCTGCGAGCTGCGGCTTGGGTCAGCATGTCGTCCTCCGTGAATTTCATCTGCACGGATTGCTAGCCGAGGCGTCAAAGCCGAGAAATTCCGATAATCTCCATAAGGGATATCCCGGAGGGGCGCAGGAGCTTCCATGCGAGCCTATTTTGCTGATTTGGCGGCCAAGACCGCCCAGGATGGCCCCTGGGGCGCCCTCACGCGCGCCCTGGCGGCACGACAAGCAAGCCTGCGGTATGGGCTGGCCTTGGTCCTGGTGGTCGCAGCCCTGGCGATGCGACTGCTGATTGAGCCGATTAGCGGCAGCCAGCCTTCATATTTGTTTTTTGTGCCGGCAGTCTTGATCGCTGCAGATGCGGGCGGGCTGGGTCCCGGCCTGTTAGCGACGGCGCTGAGCGTGCTGGCGGCGATTTTCGTCGTTGCCGATTCTCAGCCGCTCTCCATCCCGGCAATTGTCAACGGTATCGTCTTTGCTGCAATCGGATCCGGCATTGCTTGGGGTGGGGAGCTGTTGCAGCGAAGTCGATTGCGCGCTCTTACCAGCACACAAGACGCCATTGCTCGTGAAGCTCACCTTAAGTCCATTCTCGATACGGTGCCGGACGCAATGATTGTCATCGACGAGCGCGGTGCCATCCACTCATTCAGCGCTGCCGCCGAGCGCCTATTCGGATATCGCTCATCCGAGGTCGCCGGCCGAAACGTCAAGATGCTTATGCCCTCGCCCTATCGGGAAAATCACGACGCGTACGTCGAGCGTTATCTGCGAACGGGCGAAAAGCGCATCATTGGCGTCGGCCGAGTCGTGGTCGGTGAGCGTAAGGATGGCTCGACATTCCCCATGGAGCTGGCGGTCGGCGAAATGCACTCGAACAACCAGCGTTACTTCACCGGGTTCGTCCGCGATCTGACCGAGCGTCAGAAGAACGAAGCCCGCCTGCAGGAGCTGCAATCGGAGCTTGTCCATATTTCGCGGCTGACCGCGATGGGGGAGATGGCTTCGGCGCTCGCGCACGAGCTCAACCAACCGCTGTCAGCCATCGCCAATTATCTGAAAGGGTCACAACGGCTGCTGCGGGACCGGACGGATGAGCCATTTGCACTCGTCCGTGACGCCTTGGACAAAGCCGCCAGCCAGTCGCTGCGTGCCGGCGAGATCATCCGGCGCCTGCGCGACTTCGTCGCGCGCGGCGAAAGCGAGCACCGAGTGGAAAACGTACAAAAGCTCATTGAGGAGGCGAGCGCCTTGGCCCTCGTTGGAGCCAAGGACCGCGGCGTCAGGACCCGATTTATCTTCGATCCGAAAGTCGACCGGGTGCTGGCCGACCGGGTGCAAGTCCAGCAGGTGCTGCTCAACCTGATACGCAATGCCATTGAGGCAATGGAGGACTCACCTCTGCGCGAGCTGACCCTCGCGGCAGTGCCGGTCGAGGACGACATGGTGGAGATTAGCGTCGCCGACACCGGGCCCGGTATTCCTCCCGAAGTGAGCGCGCAATTATTTCAGCCCTTCTTCACAACCAAGGCGCACGGCATGGGCGTAGGTCTGTCGATCTCGCGCACGATCGTGGAGGCGCATGGCGGGCAGATCAAAGCCGAGCCGAACCCTAGCGGCGGCACTATTTTTCGTCTTACGCTGCGCGGCGTGACAAGAGAGGACGTCAGCGATGCCACCTGATCGCATAGCCGTACACGTTATCGACGACGATGAGGCTGCCCGTGATTCGCTCGAGTTTCTCTTGCGCGCCAACACGCTCGAGGTCGCAACCTATGAATCAGCCAGTGCCTTCCTGAACGCCGCCCCCGACATCAAGTCCGGCTGCATCATTACCGATGTACGTATGCCCGGTATCAGCGGCATGGATCTGTTGCGCCGACTCAAGGAGCTCAAGGTGCATTTGCCGGTGATCGTCATGACGGGTCACGGCGACGTGCCGCTCGCGGTCGAGGCGATGAAGTTCGGCGCCTCCGATTTCCTGGAGAAGCCATTCGATGACGAGGTGCTGCTTTCTGCGGTGCGCTCCGCCCTCAACCGTCAGGATAGCGACGCCAAGCAGCAAGCCGAGCGAGCCGCCATCGAGGAGCGCCTGGCAGGCCTGTCGAACCGCGAACGCGAGGTGCTGGAAGGCCTGGTGGCAGGCCATGCCAACAAGCAGATCGCCTTTGATCTTGGCATCAGCCCGCGTACCGTTGAAATCTACCGCGCCAACCTGATGACCAAGATGCAGGCCGCGAGCCTGTCGGAGCTGGTGCGGATGGCACTGACCGCGGGCATCCTCGTCACCGACAAGGACCAGGGCAAAACGCGTTGAGTGACCGCATTCCGTTGGCGGAATTGAGATAGCTCAAGGCGGCGTCGAACCAAAAGCTTTATGCGTCGCCTACAACCCGGAGAGGCCGGGGAGGACGCGGCGGATGAATCACTCGGGCGAGTTGGCGGTAGCTCCTCCTCTCATCATCGTCGCGGATGATGATGCGGCGGTCCGCAGCTCGCTCAAATTCTCGCTGGAGGCCGAAGGATTTTCCGTGCGGATCTATGCGGGTTGCGCGGAGCTGTTGAATGACAGCGAAGTCAAGCGCGCCGGATGTCTGGTGATCGACCAGAACATGCCGGGCATGAACGGGCTCGATTTGCTGGCAGAGCTGCGGGAACGTGCAATCGCAGCACCCGCGATCCTGATCACCAGTTACGCCAGTGCGGTCTTGCGCGAGCGTGCCGCCAAGGCGGGGGTCGCGATCGTCGAAAAGCCGCTGTTGGGAACCAGCCTGCTCGATCGTATTCGCGACCTGTCCTCGCCCCTTCCAAATTGATCTGAGACTCCTCCGTCGAGGCTCCGATGCCGCAAGCTTGAGTTAGAGCTTGCCGCGCGTCCTTGGCGGGCAACCCTGCGGTGAGCCGCTCGCCGATAGTGAAAGCCCATGGGCACCCAGGCCGAACCGCATGGCCAGATCTGCTGACGATGCTCTCATAAGGACTTTCCCCCCGGGGAACCGAAGCGGCCCTAAAATCGAGCGCCGTGGCGTCCGGCGATTTGATCTAGATCAAACTGAGGACGCGTCGAAGATGTGCGTAAACGCGCTCTTGTATTAGATCGCCAGGGAGTGGCGGGCGGCGTGGTAGCGCAGGTAGGTATCGAACGCTGAGGCTATGACCCGCACGAAGGGCCGGCCGTTTTCCGTCACCCTGATGCGCGCGCCCTCTATCTCGAGAAGACCCTCGCGCGCCAATGGGGCGAGACTCGCAAGCTCGTCGGAGAAATAGGTGTCGGCGCGCTCACCCGCTAAATGCGCCAGCGCGTCGAGATCGGCGCCGAGGTCGCACATCAGCCGCTCGATGACGGCGGCGCGAAGAAGGTCATCGGCCGACAGCGCAATACCCTTGACGGTCGCAAACCGCTTGGAGTCGATGGCGCGCGCATAGCCGGCGATGTCAGGTGCGTTCTGCACGTAGCCTTGCGGGAGACGGCCAATGGCGGAGGCACCCAGGCCAATCAGCGCATCGGCTGCGTCGGTGGTGTAACCTTGAAAATTGCGGTGCAGGCGTCCGTCACCTGCGGCTATTGTCAGCGCGTCGTCCGAGCGTGCATAGTGATCGAGGCCGATCGGCTGATAGCCGAGCTCGCACAAGGTCGCGTGTGCGGCCGCCGCCTGCGCCTGCCGCTCGGCAAAGCCGGGCAGCGCCTCGGTTTCGATCAGCCGCTGGTGGGACTTCATCCACGGGACGTGCGCGTAGCCGAACACCGCGAGGCGGCTCGGCGACAGCGTGTGCACCTGGGCGATGGTCGCACGCACGTTGTCCACGGTCTGCCGCGGCAATCCGTACATCAGGTCGAAATTGATCCTGCCGATGCCGGCATCCCGCAGCATCGCGACCGCGTTCTGCACCGTTGCGAAGGGCTGGATGCGGCCGATGGCACGCTGCACCGACTCACTGAGGTCCTGCACCCCGAGGCTCGCGCGATTGACGCCAATGCAGCCGAGCGCGTCGGCGAGTGCCGGCGTGACATGACGTGGGTCGAGCTCGATCGCGTGCTCGCCAATGCGATCGACGGCGAACGCGCCGGCGAGCTTGTCATGAATCCTCCGCAGCCCGTCGCCGCCAAGGATCGACGGCGTACCGCCGCCCCAGTGCATGTGCGTGACCCGGCGCCGCCCGACCTTCTCGGCGATGAGTGCGATCTCGCCGGAGAGTCGGCCCGCATAGGACTCGATGGGCGCGCGCCGCAGCGTCACCTTGGTATGGCATCCGCAATACAGGCAGAGCTGGGCGCAGAAGGGGACGTGCAGGTAGAGCGAAAGCGTGGCGTTCTCGCGCAGCGCTTCGAGCCAAGACGCATAGGTATCAGCGCCGACCGAGGCGGTGAAATGCGGCGCCGTCGGATAGGACGTGTAGCGCGGTACGTTCCGATTCAGCATGCGGAGCCATCCTCGTGCATCGTCAAATTGCGTCAGCGGTGCGAAGGCTTGATTTGATCCAGGTCAATGTCATGCGGAATATTTTGTGCTGTCGTTCCTTTATCAGATCAGTGCAGACAATCAGGTCACAAGCCAATGGGCCAACAGATCCCGGGCACTCCGATCTTCGACGGCACGGCGGCGCAAAAAGGATATGCGCTGAACCGCATGTGCTACTCGTTCAACAGCGCGGAGAACCGTGCAGAATTCCTTCGCGACGAGGAGGGATACTGCCGGAGGTTCGGCTTGACCGATGCGCAGCGAAACGCCGTGAAGCGCCGCAATGTGCTGGAGATGATCGAGGCCGGTGGCAATGTCTACTACCTGGCGAAGCTTGCCGGGATTTTCGGGCTCGGCGTCCAGGATATCGGTGCCCAGCAGACCGGGATGACGGTCGAGGCATTCAAGGCCAAGCTCGTAGCGGCGGCGAGGTGACCATGGCGACCATCGTCGGCGGTATCGCGACCACTCATGTTCCCTCGATCGGCAACGCGATCGCCAAGGGACTGCAGCACGATCCTTACTGGCGGCCGTTCTTCGACGGCTTTGCCCACGCACATGCCTGGCTCGAAGAGGCGCGGCCCGACATAGCGGTCGTCTTCTACAACGATCACGGGCTCAACTTCTTTCTCGACAAGCTGCCCACATTTGCAATCGGTGCGGCGGCCGAATACGCCCACGCCGACGAGGGATGGGGTCTGCCGGTGGCCCGTCCTTATCCGGGCGATCCGCAGCTTTCCTGGCATCTCATCGAATCTCTCGTCGCCGACGAGTTCGATGTGACCACGTGCCAGGAGATGCTGATCGATCACGCCTTCACGGTTCCGCTGTCGCTCTTGTGGCCCGGGGCGGACAGGCGGCCGGTGCGCACCATTCCGATCGAGATCAATACCGTCCAGCATCCATTGCCGTCGCTCGCACGATGCTTCAAGCTCGGTCAAGCCGTCGGCCGCGCGATCGGGTCTTACGGGCAGGACAGCAGGGTGCTGATCGTCGGCACCGGCGGCTTGTCTCACCAGCTCGACGGCACACGCGCCGGATTCATCAATCGGCAGTTCGACGAGCTGTGCTTGCGGAAAATTGTCGACGAACCGGAGGCGCTGACTCGCTATTCAATTCCGCAGCTGGTCGCTGAGGCGGGCACCCAGGGCGTCGAGTTCCTGAACTGGATCGCGATGCGCGGGGCGCTGAGCCGCCGCGTGTCCAAGGTCTATAGCAACTATCACATCCCGATTTCCAACACCGCCTCGGCCCTCCTGGTGCTGGAAAACCAAGGCGGCGTGGTGGTGCGGGAATTCCGAAAGACCGGGTAGCGGCAGCCATTCCCTACTCCACGCGGGTGCGTGTGGCATTGGCCTGCGGCCGCCGCCGAAGGATCGTCCCGTCGAGAAATAGGACCAGTCCAGATGCACAGCGGCGCGTCGCTACGGGACATTCCTTACGGGCATTATCTGAATTTTCCGCGGAGGCCGCGACGCTTATCCATTTGTATGAAAGTTCCAGATTCTGGAGATGTCCAAATGCCTTCGCCACACGAGCTCAAGCGCATACGGCTCAATCTCGCGCGATCGAAGGACTTCCCATCCGGTTCTGCACAGCATGGGTATGAATTCGTTGCTCCGCTCGATGACCGGGGTCATATCGATCCGCGCCTCTGGCGGAAATATCGTGAGCAATGCCGTGTGCGTCGGTTTTGGGCCGGCACCGATGACGAGATCGGCCATCTGGTGCACAAGCCGGGCGGGTCCGAGCACGCGAGCTGGGCTTTCCACTACGATCCTGCTGCGGATGAGGAGGACGAACCGGGATACCGGTTCGGCACGCATGTCTTCGCTCCCGGCGAATATGTGTCCATCCGCGACCACGACAACGACGAGACCCACACGTTCCGAGTGGCGTCCGTCGAGTCCGCAGCATGATCCACTGTCGCGTGCGATTCAACGCGGACGCGGGTGACCTGTATCAAAGCTGCTCGGACAGGAACTGCAAAGTTAATTGAATCTCAAAGGAGAGGCCAATGACCGCCGGTACGATGCTTGAAACGATCGCGATCGTCATCCCCTTTATGGCATTCGCAGTGGTCCTGTTCTGGGCGGAACACCAAACGCGCGCACTTTGAGAATCGGCTCAGAAAGGGTCGCGGAGCTGCTCCGACCGAAAACTCAAACGTAGAGCGAAAACCAGATGTCCCCAACCTTCGGCCTCAGGGTCCTCGGCTCTAGCGCGTGTTCCAATCGACAAGACTCACTCCAGTCGTCACCCGCGGGCATTAGCCCGTCGAAGACGGGCGTAAACGCCCTTATGACCCGCGGGTCCATCTTTTTCGCAAGAAGATGGATTGCCGGGTCAAGCCCGGCAATGACGCTGAAATGGATCAATTCGACCGGGAACTGCCTTAGCTTGGCACTGGCACTGGCGCTCGCGCTCATTCCGCAGCAAGGGTGGGCAGCGGATGCCGTCAACGGCTCACGCCTCGCGCATCGTTGGTGCGAGGCCTGCCACATTGTGAGCCCGACGCAGCACCGTAGTGGGAGCGACATGGCGCCGCCTTTCGCGACGATCGCGAAACGGCCCGGCAACAGCGCATCGCACATCGCGCTCTTTCTGCTCGATCCGCATCCGAAGATGCCCGACATGTCGCTCAGCCGTACCGAAGCAGCGGATCTTGCCGCCTATATCGCCTCACTGGCGCGATAAGGGTACTTGAGCATGGGCCAATGGCATTCAATAGCGAGCGCTCCTTTCGCGATCGACCTCGAGCTCAGTGTGATCGAGCGAAGCGAGGTGCACGCGCTGATGTTTCCGTGCCGGCGCAGCATGCGCGGATGGATCAATACAGCCACAAAATTGCCGGTTTCCGTGGCGCCTACGCACTGGCGTCTATGGGGCACCAACGGCGACGGACCGCACTCCAAGGAGGGAGGCACCACATGTACGTCGACAGGATGATCATTGCCGTGGCCGCCGCAGCGCTCGTTGGTGGGGTCGTCCAGGCGCAGGAATTCGGCGATCGACAGAAGGGCCGTGCGCTTGCGCGCCAGGTCTGTGCGGAATGCCATGCCGTCGGGAACCGCCGACTGCGCTCACCGAACACACAGTCACCGACCTTCGCCGCCATCGCGGCAACGCCGGGCATGACGGCGACCGCGCTGAATGTTTTCCTCCACACCTCCCATCGCAACATGCCGAACATCATTCTCAGCGCTGATCAGACATCCGACATCGCGGCCTACATCCTCAGCCTCAAGAAATGACGCGGGATGCGTTCCGGGACGCCGGCGCCGCCTCAGACCACCCGGGACAGACCGCCATCCACATTGATGGCGGTGCCGGTGATGTAGGAGCCGGCTTCGGACACAAGAAAGCAGGCTGTATTGGCGAATTCCTCCGCGCGCCCGGGACGGCCGAGCGGGATCTCCTTGGAGCGTTGGCGCATGTAGTCCTCGATGCTGATGCCCAATCGGGCGGCGCCGCGCACATGCTGATCGGCTTCGATGAGGCCGATCAAGAGCGCATTGACCAGAATGTTGAACGGACCGCCCTCGCCTGCCAGCACCTTGGTGAGCGCCAAGCCGGCCGCGCGCGTCACCGTCGTCGGCGCGCTCGCCGCCCGCGGCGCCTTGGCGCCGATATTGAGCGTGTTGATGATGCGTCCCCAGCGCCGCGCCTTGAGCTGCGGCCAGACAAGGCGGGTGAAGCGGATCGCGGCAAAGAACTTCTGATCGAAATCCTCCTGCCACATTGCATCACTCACCTCCTCGAACGGGCCTGAGCGCGAGACGCCGGCATTGTTGATCAGAATATCGATCCGCCCGAATGCGGCCATTACCTCCGCATAGGCGCGCTCAATGTCGTCGCGCAAAGCGACATCGGCTTGCACCGCGAGCACGCGCGCCCGCGCGATTGCGCGGATGCTCGCAAGCGCGGCATCAAGCCCCTCCCGCCCGCGCGCCACGATTGCCACATCGGCGCCTGAAGCCGCAAAGCGCTTCGCGACGCCGAGACCTACACCCTTGCTGCCGCCGGTGACCACGGCCACGCGGCCGCGCAAATCGATCTCCACCTTTGCCTCCCTTGCCGCGTTCAGGGCGGCTCGAACTGCAACCAGCTATGCACCAAGAAGGCGCTCAGGATGACGAGCAGGAGCGAGGCCAACATCGGAAAACCGGCCCGCAAGAGCAGCCACGCGGCAAGCCAAGCGCCAAACAGCAACGCCCAGGGATAAAGGACAGCCCACCGGTTAGGAGCGTGAAGAAGAAAAGCCGATGCAAGGCCTACGATCGGTAAACAGACGATTGCGCTCACGCCCATCAACCCGATAGCGAAGAGACGCCGCCCGCCAGTTGCCACCGGAACCCCGCCGTTCATCTCGCAGGCATGGACCGCTTGGCCCACCCGAAAGGTTGCCACTATACAGTGATTTGGAATACAGCAGGCCTCGACAGAGCGTCCCCGTCACGGGGTCCGACATGATGGGGCAACCCGAGTGACAATATCAGCAGAACCTACTCAATCCGGCGCCAGCTGGCATCCGCAGCGCGAGATCGAGCTCGTCGCCGGCACGCCTGCGGGCGGCGGGCAGGACCGGCCGGCGCGAGTATTGATCGATCTCCTGAAGGGCCCCGTCGGCGGCATGCCGATCAAGCTCACCAATATCGCCGGGCGCGGCGGCGGCAATGCCTGGGATTATTTGGCCGCGCATCCGCGCGATCCGCACATACTGGCGATCAATTCGCCCACCATCATCACCAATCGCCTGCTGGGCGAGAGCACGCTCGACTACACAGCCCTCACCCCGCTCGCCAATCTCTATACCGAATATCTCGTCTTCGTGGTCCGCCCCGGCTCAGCACTCGCCGAGGCCGAAGCGCTGGTGACGCAGCTCGGCAATGATCCGGGCGGCATCCGCATCGCGTTTGCGACCGCGATCGGCAACATCAACCATATGGGCCTTGGTCGCATCACCCAGCAGGCGGGGGGCAACGTCGCCGCCTTGCGCACGGAAGTGTTCGACTCGGCGCGCTACGCAGTCGCGCACGTGGTCGAGGGGCATGCCGATCTGGCGGTCATCACGGCAACCAGCGCGGTGCCGGAATTGCAGTCCGGTATGCTCTCCGCCATTGCGGTCAGCGCGCCGGCGCGCATGAGCGCGCCGTTCGATGCGGTGCCGACCTGGGGCGAGGTCGGCATCGATTGCATCATTGGCACCTGGCGCGGTGTCATCGGCACGGCCGGGATGACTGCGGGGCAGATGGCCTTCTGGGAGGGGGCGCTGAAGACTGCGGTCGACTCGCCGGCTTGGCGCGCCGAGCTCGCACGGCATCACTGGGTCGACACCTATATGGGGGCTGCCGCAACAGGTGAATTCCTGAAGCGCGAGCTTCTGGCGATGCGCGACGCGCTTACCGGGCTCGGGCTGCTGGCCGAAAAGGCCGCCCAATGAGGCTCGCGCGCGGGCGCCAGCATCCTTGAAGGCTCCCGGTGCACCAGCCGACACCGCGAAAACCGTCAGATCGAGCTGTGCGCAGCGACGGAAGCGCCCTTCCGGCGGCGGAATTTGCCGTGATATGCTTTTTCTTTGGGGGCACCGGGGCGCCGCAGGGAAACAGGCGGCGCGCTGCCGGCGGTACTCGACCGATGAGGTTCCCATGAACTCCGGCTTACGCCGCACCGCTTACAAGGCTGCCATCACGATCGCAATGTTGACCGGCGTGAGCGCGCTGGCGGCCGCCACGGCCTTCGCGCAGTCGACCACCGACCCGGCTGCGGCGGAGTCCATGCGGCAGAACCGGACCTGGTGCGAGAACCGCAGCGGCAGCTTCTCGTTCGAGATGCGCATCAAAGGCTGCACCGCCTTGATCGAATCCAACAACCTGACCCGCACCGAGCTTGCCATTTCCCACAACGACCGCGGCACCGCTTACCAGGAAATGCACGATCTCGACCGCGCGATCGCTGATTACGATGAGGCAATCCGGCTGCATCCGGCCTATGCGCCCGCCTACAACAATCGCGGCAATGCGCGCCAGGCCCAGGGCGATCTCGATGCGGCGATCGCCGACTATACTGACGCGATCCGCTTCGATTTCAACTTTGTCCAGGCCTTCACAAACCGCGGCAAGGCCTATCAGCTCAAGGGCGACATCGATCGGGCGATTGCCGACTACAATGAGGCGATCAAGATCGATCCGAGCTTTGCCCGGGCCTTCGTCAACCATGGCGACGCCTCGCTCATCAAGGGCGACATAAACCGCGCACTTGCCGACTACAGCGAAGCGATCGTGCTCAACCCGCGCTCGGCGGCGGCCTTCAACAACCGTGGCACCGCCTATGGGCGCAAGGGCGACCTCGGGCATGCGCTGGCCGATTTCGAAGAGGCGATCCGCCTCGATCCCACTTATGGCGCGGCCTTCCGCAATCGCGGTCTTGCCTACCAACGGCAGAACGATCTCGACCACGCGCTCGCCGACTACGACGAAGCCATCCGGCTCGATCCGAAGGATGCACAGAATTTCGTCGCGCGCGGCAATGCGCGGCACGCGAAGGGCGACTTCGACGGCGCGCTCGCCGACTTTGATCAGGCGATCAGTATCGATCCCAAATATGCCGGCGCCTTCCAGGACCGCGGCGACCTGCACGAGGCCAAGGGCGAGTTCGATGCGGCCATCGCCGATTATTCGGAAGCGATCCGCATCAATCCGCAGAACATCAACGGTTATCGGGCGCGCGGCTTTGCGCATTTTTATGCGGCGCATTTCGGCCGCGCCGCGCTCGACCTCGCGCGTGCCGTCGCCGACAAGCCGGCCGACGCCTATCCGGCGCTCTGGCTCTATCTCGCTCGTGTTCGCGCCGGCGACCAGACCGCCGCCGACGAACTCACCGCCAATGCGCAAAAGCTCAAGACCTCGGAATGGCCCTACGCGGTGGTCGAGCTCTATCTCGGGCGCCGCACGCTTGAGGCGACGCTCGCAGCGCCGGAAAAGCCGGAAGAGCGCTGCGAGGCGCAGTTCTACGTCGGCGAATACCAGCTCATGCAGTCAAATCGGCCGGCGGCGATCGAATCCTTCAAGACTGCGATCTCGACCTGCCCGAAGGATTTCGTCGAGTTCACCGACGCGCAGGCGGAGCTCAAGCGCATTACGCCGTAGGTGGAAGGCACGGCACGACTCAAGGCCGTCGGGCGGGCAAATGCCCGCATATTCGTCAATTCATCCTGTTCGCTCGTCGTGCGTTGCCCCACGGCCCTTTGCGCGTGGCCGAAATCGCGAAGCGCCGTGGTGATGCGTCAGCGCTTTGCCGGCCATTTCGCCTACCCTCCTACTCGTCACGCACCGGGCCCTAGTAATCACACGAACTTACGTAAGCGCGCGTTTCGCGGTAGGTAAATAGAATGCGGTCGCGTGCCGGTGTGGCATTGGCCTGTATCTCATCTCCCTCATCTCCTCCCAACCGCGCCATTTGTGGGGGCTCGGGAACTTGGAGCCCGGTAGTTCTCCCTTCCGGGCTCTATTTTTTGCAGATGCATCTTCTTTCTTGCAGATGCATCTTCGGCACGAATACCCGCGTTCATTCGGGCTTGGCGCCGGAGAACGCGACCACCTTCCTCCAGGTCTCGGTCTCGGCCGCGATCAATTCAAAAAATACAGCGAATGCGGGAATTATCGTTCCACCGACATCGGCAAGGCGCGCCCGCAGCACCGGATCGGCGAGCGTGCGGTTGATCTGCCTGTTCAGTTCATCGACGATTCGCGTGGGCCATGCGGCGCGCCGATCCCGTACCACGCGCCCTCGCCTCGTAGCCGGGGATAAACTCGCTGAGCGTCGGCACTCCGGGCAGAGCCTGCGAACAGTGCGCTCCATAAACAATCTGCTTGTTTCAATCGGATAAGTGGGCGTCGCCCCAACTGACACGAATCCTGCGTGTCGCCTCTTGGGAAAGTAGCTGATTGCGCAAGACCGCCGTTGACCAGAATGCTGATCGCCGGGTGCGTGTTCGCGTGCGTGAGCCAAAACATATTGTGCCCAGCATACCGCTTGCTCAAAACCTGCTCAATCACCGAAGCATCCGTCGTGTCGTACGCAGAATCGCAATCTTCGATGATCATGGATTTCTCCCAAGCCGAAGCGGCGGCCTTTGCTACGAGGCTGTGAATTAATTGAGCGCCGCGCGAAGGCTGAACCCCCACCCACGGACAACAACCAGGCTCCCAGCTGGACCCAGAGGTTACGTCAGAACAATCGTATGCGGTCGTTCATTCTCCCTCAATGAGGCTGTTCCAGCGAATGCATTTTGGCATCGCCCGCGAGATCGCGAATTCTTGGGCAGCTTTCAAAGCGTCAGAGAACGGAACCACCGCTTCATTCATGATCCAAGTCGGTTCAATCGCGGTGTCGGGAAAAAAGATCGTATCACCCCCTTTTGGCAGACCCCGCATCGAGCCCGCCGAGGTGTAACCAGGGTGGTGTTCCTCACGGAAGTAGTGGAGATGGGCTAAATCTCCCGACACCATAATATTGATGGCGGGAAACGATTCCGCGCCGTGGGAGAGCCAAAAGCCATTGCGCTCGCCGGCGTAGCGCTTGCTCAGTGCCGCCTCAACTTCCATCGGACTGACGGCGTCACAGATGGAGTTATAGTCCTGAATTCTCATTGCTGCTCTCCATCGAAAATGTCCAGCTGATTGCTTGGGGGCGATTGGATCGGCATCTGAGAGGTGCCTTTGTATGGCGGCGGATTAACTCTAGCCCACGCATTTTTGGGCATAGAGCCTTCGGGCGAAAAAACGCTCAGCAGTGATTCTTCGGGAAGCAAGGTGTTGATCTGACCGTTGCAGCGCCCACAAGTCCCGCCCGTATTGTTCTGATAGAGCACGCCTCCAGTCGAGCCGTGCTCCCGCATCCAGATTGCCGCCTGGCCCTCAACGTGCCCAGCCGAAGAATACGTGCGGTACAGTGGGCTGGGATTGCCGTTTTTTAGCGGCACCACATCTCCTTCGTCGGTTATCAAAATACCGTATGTGTTTTTTCCATCAAACTTCGGAAGGACCGCGGAAACGGCCTCTGGGAGCCCGCTTCCTGTCGCCAAAGCCATTTGTATACCATCCGTCGAAGGGGGCCACTTGAACATGGGCGGTGCTTGCGGGCTGAACCGCCCGGGAGGCGCTATGGCTGTTGTTGTCGCCGCTGCAGTCCCGGCAGGTTTCGAACTCGGCGGCGCCACAGATGCGGCTCGGGGAGCCCCGAGCCCGGCGGCACCTGAGACAGCCGCAGGTGAAGGGCTCGGCGCTACAGGTGATGCCCCTGGCGAACCAGCTTGCGCCTGAGGACCCGGCGGAGCGGCTTGTGGAGCGGACGGAGGCCGGTTGTTCCGGCCCGGCGCCGGGATCAAGAACGGCTCAGTGCCGCCAAGCTGATGCCCGGTGCCGAATGCTCTCTGATCGAACATTTCGAGCTGCTGCTCCAACCATTTGTGCTGCTCTTCTCCCGCCTTGTTCGCGACCGGACGAACCAGAGAGCTGGGGTCCTGATCTTGGTAGTTGTCCGCGGTAGGCAGCAGGAAGGGATGCGAATCGTCGAAATAGCCGGAACCGCCTTGCCTGCTTGCATTGCTCGGCGGCAGATTCCGCAGCGAACCGACGATGCCGCCTTGGCCGAAATTTTCCGGCAATCCGTCGGCAGTGAGTGGTGGATCGGCAAAAGATCCGACAATACTGTTGCGTGCCGCCGCCCAGGGATCGTTGGCTGCTGCTTGCCTCTCGGCCAGCATCTTGGCGATGCTGCCATAGATGCCTCCGCTGCCGATCTCGAGCGGAAGCTCGAGCGGCGTCGGTTGCGGGATTTTCCCGAAGGAATCGGCAAAGATTGGCGGAGCCCCAGCCAGCCGAGCGAGGCTGCTCGCCGGGATCATGGAAAAATACGCGGCGAAAGGATCGGGCTTGCGTTGAACTGATGCCGGCCTTAGCCCGGGATCGTTCCAGGCTGCAAAGAAGTTTGAGTTTGGAACGGTCACGGCACGGCGTGGGCCATGCGGCGCGCCGATCCCGTACCACGCGCCCTCGCCTCGTAGCCGGGGATAAACTCGCTGAGCGTCGGCACTCCGGGCAGAGCCTGCGAACGATGTGTCGTCGTCACCGCGAGCGCGCGCAGCCTCCCCTGTTTTACCTCTTCGGTGACCGCACTCGCGGCCGGAAACACCGGCCAGCATCTCGCCGATGCCGCCGAGAATGCCTCGACTGCTGATCGCAAGAGGAACTCGAGCGGCGGCGGCTGTCGTCCGAACGAATCCGCAAAGACTGGCGAAGCCCCCGCCAGCCGGCCAAGGCTGCTGGCCGGGATCATGGAAAAAAACGCGGCGAAAGGATCTGGCTTTGTCGTTTGAACTAATCCCGGACTTGATCTGGGATCGTTACTCGCAAGTGGGCTTGCACGCGTGGCACAGTTCAAAGTCGCCTGCCGGCGCCGCTCTGGCACAAAATATCCCGTATCGATTGTTCGAGCGCCACTCCCTTTGGATCGGCGTCAAGGCAGACAAGCGCTTCGTAGATCGCCTCAGCGGCCACGGCCCACGATTCGTTCTCCAACAGCTCCGGCTTCGCCGCATATACGACCGCGTTGGCTGCACGGGCCTTGTTGAATTTGACTGCATATCGCTCCAATAGCTCAGAGTCTCTGTCGTGCCTGTCGCCGACTTCATCCCACGCCGCCTCATCCCAGGCCTCCACTACTTGGTCCAAACGCGCCCGAGTTGCTTCATCGATGTCGTGACCGGCGCTGAGCCGCTGCAAAACGCTCAAAGCAATTGCATCGGTCAACTGGGAATATTCGATCGCGCAGCCGCAAGCAGTGAGTGCCGCTTGACGACGGCCCTCGACCGAGCTCGCTTTGACCCGATCGACAAGATCAGCCGACAGCAATTCCAACCGAGTATCCATCATCGTCGCTGCCTCCTGCCGGTGGCCAATCCTCCGGCATCTTTGATCGCATCAGCACAGGCCGGACAATATCCATTTCCGGCGCCGACGGCGATTACCTTAAGGCCATTTGCCTTGGCATAATCTAGGATGTTCGCTTCGGCATGCCCCTCGCCGAGGACAACCGTCTCGTCTGGCCTCCTGAAGGGTACGACTTGGGGCCTCGGATACGGCTTTGTTGTACGCCCTTCACTAGTTCTCAATGAACTGCGTCGTGCACGCTCAAGCCCACCCTACAAATTACAAATCATTTGCCTCCCGTCACACCACGCCGTGTTGCGGATAATCGATGCGCCTATGAAATCCGCCGGCTCCGATCTGCCGATCGAGCGCCATGGCGAGATAGCGGAAGGCGTCCGCCGGGTGCGAGGTCCAGTCATGCACCGGATGCGGCCGCAGCACTGCGTGCTTTTCATCGCGCTCGGCGCGGTAGAGGGAGAGCGCATCGATGCCACGAGCGCATTTCTCTGCCTCGAACCAGCAGCGCGGCAGCATCAGGCGCACCGCACTGATGCCGTCCTCGATGCGATGCGATGGCGCCAGCGTGATGCCCTTGAGGCCGAGCGCGGCCAAAACCTCGAGCCGGCTCTTGCCGGTGCCAAGCTCCTTGGCCTGCGCATCGTGCGGCACGATGTGGCCCGCATACGCGTAAGGCTTGGCGGCAAGCTCCCGCACGTAGTGACCGAGATCGACGCCTGATGCTTCATAGTAGTCGATGAGCCGCACCTCGCGGCCGACGACCTGCGCGAACCAGATCGCAGTCGCATCCCTGATCCCCAAGTCCCAGGCGGTCCACACCGGCGCGGCCGGGTCATAGGGTACGCCGGCGATACGGCCGGTGCGTTCGGCTTCCCGCATCAGTGCCCCGTAATAGGCGCCGATGACCGCCGCGTCGAACGAGCATTCGAACTCCTGCGCATATTGCGCTTCGCTGAGCTCGCGCCGCGCGAGCGCAAGCTCGGCGGCGGCGATCAAGCCTGTCTCGCTTGCCTTCAGCATCAGGGCGAACCAACCGTTTTCAGCGCTTGCGCGCCGCCACAGATCGAAGAAGGCGTTGCGGCCCCTGGGCGTGCCGATGAACACCGCCCATCCGCGCCGGTCGGAAAGCGCCGGACGGATCACTTCGGACCAGACGCGCGGATCCATGTCGGCATATTCGTCGAGCACCACGCCATCGAGATAGATGCCGCGCAGCGCATCGGGATTGTCGGCGCCATAGAGGCGAACCTGTCCGCCGTTCGCATAGTCGGCGCGCAGCTCCGTTTCGTGCGCGCTCGCCCCGACCCCGCGCACAGACCCCATGGCGGCGCGCAGATAGTCCCACGCGACTTGCTTTGACTGTTTGAGGAAGGGCGAGAGGTAAGCAAAGCGCGGGCGTTCGAGCTTGCAGCTCACTGCGCCGCGCTGCAGCTCGTGCACGCAGGCAACCGTCTTGCCGGCGCGGCGATGGGCCACGATGCAGGCAAAACGTTCGCTTCGTTTGTGAAAGGCGCGAAACTGCGGGCGCGCCACATAGTCGATGCAAACTTGATGTTCGGGAGGCTCGGCATCAGAAGACGGCGCGCTGTCGCTCACTCTTCATCGCCCTTCCATCGAAACACGACCTTTTTCGGCTCGTCGCTACCGGTACCACCCGCCGATGCCTTGCCGTCGATGCGATCGAAGATCTCGCGGATGGCCGAAAGATCGCCCTCGATCGCCTTGGCGACGAGCCTGTCGATGATGCGGCGCAGATTCGACGCATTGGCCTCCGGGCTGCTTTCGCTGAGCGCTTGGAGGAGCGCGCGCGTCAGCAACTTGCCGGGTTGACCGGATGTTGGCGTCATGGCGATGTCCGTGAGTTGTTGGCGGCGAATAGCACGCAAAAGAGCCCGGCACGGTTTCCCGTCCGGGCGCAGAACACGAGTTTCAATTTCGCCAATACGCTGATTTGGGTGGAAGCGTCAAGCTGCCCCCCCTCTCAATGGGTCACCCGCGGGCTTGACCCGCGGGTCCATCTTTCTTCGCAGGATCAGTCGTCTAAGATCAGAGTTGAGCGCGATGCGTGGCAAGTAATTCATTTTTGGAAAGGGGATGGACCCGCCCGCGGGTGACGAACGAGAATCGTGCCGGCTTCCTTCCGTTAGCCCATCGTGCGAAAATAATTGCATGCGGCGGCTTGATCGCTACGACATCATCGGCCTGACACTTGTCGGCTTCGTGCTGGCGGTGTGGATCTTGCATTTTTCGCTGCCGGCGCCGCCGCCGGAAATTGTGATTCCCTGATCGTCCACTGGCGCCGAGCACGCAGCCTGCGCGCTCGAGAGTCCTTGGCAAATATGGTCGATCCTCGCCGTATGGGTCCCTGCTTGCGCAGGGACGACTCCCAAGCGTGCCGTCGCGGCCGCAGTGAAGCGAAGAGCCTCACCTCTTCAGCACCACAGCCTCCCGCCTCTCTTCCCAACAGGCGCGCTCAAGCTCTGGGCGGTCATCTTCGCGCTGCGGATAGCCGAGGCAGAAATAGCCGATGAAGCGCCAGGCGGGGGGCACATCCAATATCTCCGTGATGCGCGCCGGGTCGAGGATCGAGATCCAGCCCATGCCGATGCCTTGCGCGCGCGCCGCAAGCCACAGGGTCGAGATGGCGGCGACCACAGAATATTCCGCCATCTCCGGCATGGTGCGCCGCCCCAGCCCGTGGCCGATTTGCGTTGCGCGATCGCAGAACACGGCAAACTGATCCGGGGCTTCGCTCAGGCCCTCAAGCTTGAGCGCTGCGTAGCGGCTCGCCCGATCTCCCGCATAGGCGGCCAGCGCCTCGGCATTGCGCGCCCGGAACTCGGAGCGCACCGCTTCGCGCCGATCCGGATCGGCGACGGTGACGAAGCGCCAGGGCTGGCTCAGGCCCACAGACGGCGCCAGGCACGCGGTCTCGATCAGGCGATCGAGCGTACCTTCGGGCAGCGCCTCGGAGCGAAAGCGCCGCACGTCGCGCCGCCAGGCGAGAAGCTTGAACAGCTGGGCGCGGAAGGCGTCATCAAATGCGGGCCCCATAGCTGCAGGGCTAATGGCGGACGCATGCCCGTTGCCAGGCGACAGCACAGCGGGAGCCGGCACAGAGCTCGGCTCGCCAATCGGACGCATGCTCATGATCAGACCAAACGGTCCACCCTAGACCGCAGATTCATAACAGGGTGTCGCGGCGCAAACAAACGCGGCTAGAGGTCGATCAAAGCAGGAGTCTGGCAAAGCCTGGCATCGCAAGACGCTGTTCAGGTTGCTGCGCCGCATGGGCGCAGCCGCCGCGGCTAGAATCCCACCGCCCAGGTCGTGATGGCGAGAATTCCCACGACCAGGACCACCAATGCCAAAGGGTCATAGTCCGGCCAATGGCCGCTACGCAATTGCATGACACGCCTCCCGGTCGAGCCGGAGCGCCACACGTGCAATGCCTGCTCTTTAGCCGGCAGGCTCTCGCCGGTGGCTGTTTCCCACCGATTAGTCGCCGCGCGTTGCCAAAAGGTTCAACGCCGTCAGAGCCCGCGGGGTCCTTCGGAAGTACGTTAAATTCCGATGAATGCGCCGATCGGGCGGCGACCGGCTGATGGATGCGTCAGCGGCCGCGTTGGCGGCGGATCTCTGCTTCCGTATAGGGCGGGGCATCAGAGTCGAAGGCGCGCCAGCCCGCCTGCCGGTAGGCTGCAACGCGGACCCGTAGGTCGATCGCGCCGCGATCGAGGATCGCCTCATAGCGGCTGCGGTCCTCCGACGGTACCCGCGCGGCGACCAGCGTTGCGCCGCGCCGCAGACACTCGGCGATCTCGTGCGCCTCATCTCCGCTGATACCGGCCTCCGCGATGACGCCGAGCGCGCCGCCCGCCAGGCCGCCGGCCGCGGCGCCCGCTGCAGTTGCGGCAAGCCAGCCGGTCGCGACCACCGGCCCGATACCCGGGATGGCAATGAGGCCGAGCCCGGTCAACAGGCCGGCAAGCCCGCCGACCGTAGCACCGATCTCGGCACCGCGCGCCGCACTGGTGACGCGGTCATCGCGGGTGATGACGGTGATGTCTTTCTCCGGAATGCCGGCTTTGCGCAAAGCCGTGATCGCATCGGCGGCGTGCGTGTGGTCGTCGTAGAGGCGGACGATGGCGACGATCATGATCTTGCTCCTGTTTCCTGCAGCGCATCGGGCGCCGATGAAACGCGAGGAAGGCCGACAAGGATGCACGCGCCTTGATGCAGATCAACGCCGGCAGCCCGCCAGCGCGACGCCAATCCTCCCCGCCTCAGCCGGTGCGGTTCTTCTGTTTCAGGCTACCCTTCGTGCGGTATTCGTGTCGGTTGCGCCCGCTGCGCCACCAAGATCCCGGCAAGCACCACGATGCCGCCGACCGCCTGCCAAGCTCCCAAGGCCTCGCCGAGCCAGATCCATCCCAATACGGCCGCGGTCAGCGGCTCGATCAGGATCACCAGCGCCGAGAACGAGGCCGGCAGATGACCGAGCGCATAGGCGATGAGTCCCTGTCCCATCGCCTGACTGATCCAGGCGAGCGCCAGAAGCGTGATCCACCCGGCCCCGCTCGGTGGCATGAGGCTTTCGCCGGTCGCGAGCGTCGCACCCAACAGCAGCACAGAGGTCACAGCGCTCGAGCAGAACATGATCGCGGAAGCGCTATGGCGATCGCGCAGCCGCGCGACCACCACCACATAGCTGCCGAAGAAGCCGGCGGTGATGAGCCCCAACAGATCGCCGAAGACATAGCGCGCCCCGAGCCGCACGCTCGCGTTCACCAGAAGGGCGGCGCCCGCCATCGACAAAGCGAGCCCAATCACGAATTGCAGCGTGATGCGCTCGCGCAGATAAAGCCAGGCCCCGATCGCGACGATCACGGGTGCGAAATTGGCGAAGAGCGTCGCGTTCGCGACCGTCGTCTTCGTGATCGACCAGTGCCAGAAGAAGATGTCGCCCCCGAACAGGATGCCGGGCACCGCCATAGGTAGGTTCATGGGCAGCCATCGGGGCCCTGCCCGCACGGCCCCGCCCTCCCAGTGCATCCACAGCCACAGCAAGGGCAAGGCCAGGAACAGGCGGTAGAACCCGGTTGCAACGGGGCCGAGCTCCGACAAGCGAACGAAGATCGGAGAAAACCCGATGGCGATGCTGCCGACAATCAGGGCAGGAAGCGCCAGCGGCGGCGGCTGACCCGATGCTTTGCCCGGAGCCATCCTAAATCGCCGGGTTACCGGCTGAGGAAGGCACATCCATCGCGGGGAGCGCCGGGCGGCTCTCGCTATCGACGGCGATCTCGGCCTGCCAGCGCGCGGCCGAGACGGTGGCTTCCAGGCTCAGCCGGCCGACGATCTTCTCCACGTCGGCATCAACGCGGTGCGACGCTGTCATCAATGCATTGACGATGACGCGCCCGGTTCCCTCCACATCGTTGCTGTCGAGGCGGCGGAGAGCCAAGCCAGCGCCGGCCAAGCCCTGCAACAGCAGGGCCCGCACATGCGCCTCATCAGGGCTGCGGCAAGTGACTGAAACGAGATAGCCGACTTCCGCCTCACCGGCGACCAACGGCTGCTTGTTGATGAAGATCACGATAGGCCGCAAGAGCAAGTTGACGAACAGCACAAAACCGGTGGCGAGCGCCGCATAGGCGAGAAAGCCACCGCCGGCCAGAACCCCGACGGCGGCTGAGCACCAGATCGTCGCCGCGGTGTTGAGCCCGCGCACGCTCAGGCCCTCGCGGAATATCAGGCCGGCACCCAAAAAGCCGATGCCGGACACCACCTGCGCGGCGACACGGCTCGGGCTCGCCTCGCCCGGCACGAGCGCCTCGAAGATCACGAAGCTTGCGGCTCCGAGCGCCACCAGCGTGTTGGTGCGCAAGCCAGCGAGGCGGTTCCGCCACTGGCGCTCGAAGCCGATGAGGGAGCTCAAGCCCCCGGCCGCCGCGAGGTCGATCGCAGCCTGTTGAATGTTGATCGCCATGCCGACCCCGCTTCGTGTCGCGCATATCCAGCGCTCGGAGAACTCCTCCGGAGCGCATCAAGCTCCCGCAATCGAGAGTTGGACGATCCGTACCAAGACCAAGCCGGCGGCGATGACAAGATACCCGCGAAGGACGACGAGCCAAGCACGGCTCAGCGGCGTGAGCCGTGCGGGCGGCAGCTCCTCGAGCGGCGGCATGCGCCAAGTCGCGCGTGCGTGCTTGAGCTCCTGACCCGATGCGCCGTCCCACGTCCGCGCGGCGGCCGGCTCGGCGAGCCGCACGCCAACCACCGCAAGGGCAAGCGCAAGGATGCCGCCGCCGATCAGAATGCCGACGATCTCAGCCTCGGAGATATCGGTGAAAAGCACCGACAGGGTAAGGATGAGGGACAGCAGCACCAGTACGGCGATGACGCCGCCGGTGAAGAGATTGAGAGCGCGTGAGTTGACCCAGGGGCCGAGCACGTCCCGGTCGTTGCACAGGAGCAGCAGAAACACCGTGGCACTCGGCAACAGCACGCCGGCCAGCGCCTGCACTGCATTGGTCAGGAGCCCGAGCGGCGTGCCTGGCGTGAGCACCAGAACCGCAGAGAGCAGCACCAAGCCGAAATAGACGCTGTAGAAGCCTTTAGCGTCGCGCACCTTGCGATGCAGGGAGTGGCGGAGCGACATGATGTCCCCGAGCGCATAGGCGGTCGACAAAGACACCGCCGAGGCACCGATGATGCAGGCATCGATCAGCGCCAGCGTGAACAGGATGGCGGGCAGCTTGCCTGCATATTTCTCGAAACCGGCAGCGACTGCGGCGGCGTCGGTGAAGTTTCCCGCCTCGGGACGGCCGGCGAAGACCGCGGCGACGGCGCCCAAGATGGCGATCGCGCCGATGATCACGCAGACGATGCCGATCCACAGGTCGAGCCGCTCATATTTGATGAAACGGGGGGTGATGCGCTTGTCGACCACATAGCTCTGCTGGAAGAAGAGCTGCCACGGTGCGACCGTGGTTCCGACGATGCCGATGATGAGCAGCATGACATCGCTGAGCTCGCCGGTCGCGGGCAGTTGCGGCACAAAAAAGTCGCGCGCAAGCTGGCCAACCGGCGGATGCACCAGCAGCAGCAGCGGGACCAAGAGAAGGCTGCCGAACACGAGAAGCACGGCGAAGCGCTCGAAGCGGCGAAAGTCCCCCGTGCTGACCGCCAGCATCACCAGCAGAGCCGCACCCAGAACGCCCACATTGGTGGGAAGTCCCAAATATTGGAAGGCCAGGCTGATGCCGATGAACTCAGTCACGATGGTGAGGGCATTGAGCAGGAACAGGTCGATGACGCTGAAGGCGCCCCAGAACTTGCCGAACCGCTCCAGGATCAAGCGGGCATGGCCGACGCCTGAGACCGCGCCGAGCCGAAGCACCATCTCCTGGTTCACGTACAGCACGGGGATCAACAGCATCAGCGTCCATAACAGCGTCGTGCCGTAGTTCTGGCCCGCCTGGGCATAGGTGCTGAACGCGCCCGCGTCGTTATCGCCCACCATGACGATGAGCCCGGGCCCGAGGACCGCCAGCAAGGTGGTGATGCGTGCACGCCAGCCGAGCCGGGGCGCGTAGTCCCCGTGCCGAATGGTGCCGAAGGCACCCTTGATGTCGCCGATATGCGCCTCGTCCAAGGCGGCGGTACGGAACAGCGCGGGCTGGCCTTGTGCCGCGAGGACGCCGGCGCCTTCGATGTCTTGATTGAAGATATTCTGATTGAAGTCTTGGTTCATGGCCCACCTCCAGTGCCGCGCGTCACGGCACCGAGGTGAGCCGAGAGCCTATGGGGCTCCGCCCACTCGGTCGCGACCGGCCGCGATCAATCGACCTTCAGGTTTGTTCCCCGTCGGGGTTCCCGCTGCCACGCAAGGCGAAGCAGCGGGGCATCTAGGCTGCTCGTCCATTCTCTGATCCTCGCTCGACCGCGCGGCTGGCGCCTCTCGCCGGCCGCGCGGCTCCAATAGAAGTTAAACACCGTAATGGCGCATCGGTTTCTTCGGCCGGGTCGCTCGCCCAGCTGCATTCGAGCCGGCCAGCCGCATTCATCCGCCAGCGGCAGGTGAGCCGCTGCGGGACCGCGCGCGAGCAGCCGGCGACGACATGGTTGTCATTGTGGTGTGCGAGCGCCGGCCTCGGCAGGCGCTGGCGGCGGACGTCGAATATTGCGAGCTTTGCGAACATCGCTCCCTCCGCTTCGGCTGTGCTTGGTCGTTGAAAACCGCGGCAGGGGAGCGCGAAGGTAAGCGATCCACTAGGGCGTGCTTGTGCCCGGCGAATTGGGTCGATCGCTTACCCTGACGCAGCCTGCGCTGCGGTCGGTTACGATATCTTGCGGAATTGTCGGCCGGGCGAGGCCCGACCGGGCGATGCCGCGATTCGAGACGCTGCTTTCCATTTCCGTGTGGTCAGGTTGAGGTCGCCCAATGCTTGACGAGGCGACGACAGCCCACGTAGTCCCGTTCCACGCTCCTGTCAAGCATTTCCAGCGATCCTCCCCGGAGGATAGGCCTATCCACCCCGCAGGATCGACGGTATGGTCTCCGCTCCAAGTGAGAGAGGCCATGACCCACCAGCATCATCCGGACATCATCAAGCGTCTCAAGCGCGCCGACGGTCACCTGCAGAAGATCATCCAGATGATCGAAGAGGATCGTTCCTGCGTCCAGCTGGCGCAGCAGTTGCAGGCGGTCGAAAGCGCGATCATGAACGCCAAGAAGGCGCTCATTCACGATCATATCGACCATTGCCTGGATCAATCGCTGCGCACGCCCGGCCGCAAGGGGAATGCGGCGTTGCGCGAGTTCCGGGCCGTCACCAAATATTTGTGAGCAAGAGACCAAGGGTGCTGCAGAAGGGCCGCCGCCGTGAGCGACCGCCAAGGTGATGCCCTCTCCCCTACGCACCGGACCGGGAAATGGAGGCACGGCTCCGCGCGGCCGTGGAGAGCGAAGGCGACACGCTCGCCGACCTGCATTTTTGGCGTCTCGGACCCGGGCACCTCGGTGCCATCGTGTCGGTGGTGACCAAGCGGAATCGGGACCCGGACTATTATCGGGCCCGCTTGGCCCGGTTTCCCGACCTGTCGCATCTCGCGGTCGAGATGAAAGTGGCTCCCGCAGCCGAGGCGGCCAGATAGGAGCCCCCTCCGCGCCCCAATCGAAAAGGCTTCGACCATCGGTCCCGGGCGGCGACCGGGACGCGCTCTCGTCATCGGGCTGTCACAGACTCGGTTTTGCTTGACCGCGCGTCCGGGCTGGACAATGTTCGCGGGCGGACCCTTCATCATCTTGTTGGCCTATTGAACTGACTTGGAAGACCGAAGCATTCCTCGCTCCGTAGGCGTGAACGGTTAAAGCTTCACATATCGGCAAGGTGCTGCGCCGTCCCCCGAGCCGTCTCACACGATACGCCTCAGGCGAAGTCGCAAGCCGCCAGCCCCAAAAGGTGATCCCAACAGGTGATCCCCGGACCGGGATCCCGAGCAGGCGATACATGACCGACAATCACTATCTCGCCGTCGGCGGCAACACGCTTCGCGCCTTCCTGCCCAATCGCTGGGACCTGGTCGCCGCGCCCCTGATGCTGGCAGCGCTTGCGCTCGCCTTCATCGGCGTCCGCCAAATGCAAGCGCCCATCGAGGTCGTTCAGGAGGCGACGATCTCGCTCGATCCGACGAACCTGCCGGAATACGCGCTGCGCACGGTATTGCGCATGCTGGCCGGGCTGGTGGCCTCGCTCGTCTTCACCTTCACGTATGCGACGCTTGCCGCCAAGAGCCGGCGCGCCGGCCTCGTCCTCATCCCGATCCTCGACATTCTCCAGTCGGTGCCGATCCTCGGCTACATCTCTTTCACTGTCGTCTTCTTCATGTCGCTGTTCCCCGGCAAGGTGCTGGGCGCGGAGCTTGCCTGCGTGTTCGCCATCTTCACCAGCCAAGCCTGGAACATGGCGTTCAGCTTCTATCAGTCGCTGGTCACGGTCCCACACGACCTGGATGAGGCGAGTCGCTCGTTTCACTTCTCGTCGTGGCAGCGATTCTGGCGGCTCGACGTACCCTTCGCCATGCCGGGCCTGATCTGGAACATGATGATGTCGATGTCCGGAGCCTGGTTCTTCGTGGTCGCATCCGAGGCGATCACCGTCGGCGACAAGACGATCACGCTTCCGGGCATCGGCTCCTACGTGGCAATGGCGATCGACCAGAAGGATCTGGGCGCAGTCGGCTGGGCGATCATCGCCATGACCATTGTCATCCTGCTCTATGACCAGCTGATGTTCCGCCCGCTGGTCGCCTGGTCGGACAAGTTCCGCTTCGAGCAGACCGCCGCGCAAGTGGTTCCCGAATCCTGGGTGCTCGACCTCGTGCAGAAGACCCGCTTCGTGCGGACCCTCGGCACGCCGTTCGGCCAGCTGTTCCGCTATTCGCTGCGCTTCCGCGTGCCGATCAAGCCGATGCGGATCGAGGGGCCCTTGTCCTCGCGCATCATCGACGTCATCTGGTACGCGATCATCGCTGCTGCGGCCGTCTATTGCGTGTCGCAGGTCGTGGATTTCATCAGCAGCGAGCTCTCCTGGGGCGACGTCTGGCATGTCTTCCTGCTCAGCGTCGCCACCATGGTGCGGGTGGTGCTGCTGATTGCGCTCGCGAGCCTGATCTGGGTGCCGGTCGGGGTCTGGATCGGCTTGCGCCCGCGCTGGGCCGAGAAGGTGCAGCCATTGGCGCAGTTTCTCGCCGCCTTTCCGGCCAACCTGTTCTTTCCGGTTGCCGTGGTGGTGATCGTCAGCCTCGATCTCAATGTCGATCTCTGGGTGAGCCCGCTGATGATCCTCGGCACCCAATGGTACATTTTGTTCAATGTGATCGCCGGAGCCTCGGCATTCCCCACCGACCTGAAGGAGGCCGCCAACATCTTCCATATCCGCGGCTGGCAATGGTGGCGCAAGGTGATCCTGCCCGGCGTTTTCCCTTATTACGTCACCGGTGCGATCACGGCCTCGGGCGGCGCCTGGAACGCCAGCATCGTGTCCGAATACGTGAAATGGGGCGACACCAAGTTGATTGCGCACGGGGTCGGCGCCTATATCCAGACCAATACAGAGGCGGGCGACTATCCGCGCATCGTGCTCGGCATTGTGATGCTGTCGTTGTTCGTCACCGTCTTCAACCGGGCGCTCTGGCGTCCGCTCTATCAACTCTCCGAGCGCAAGCTGCGCCTCGACTGATCGCGCGCGCATGTTCCGGAAAGCCTGCCCCGAAGAGATAGAGGGGGTGGATGCCGGTTTTCCGAAATGAACATGCGCCAACCGCAAGGAGTGAGAGAACCATGTCCGTCATCGAGCAGCATTCGGCGGCACCGTCTGCATCGGGAACGGCGCCCGCCTCCGCCACAGTCCTCTCCTGCAAGGGCGTGGACAAGCATTTCCCGAGTCCGTCCGCCGGCGAGATCGTCGTTCTCAAGGATGTCGATCTGACCCTGTACGAGGGTGAGATCGTGGGCCTGCTCGGCCGCTCCGGGTCGGGCAAATCCACGCTGCTGCGCATTGTGGCTGGGCTGATCAAGCCGTCGGAGGGCAACGTCACCTATCGGGGCGGCCCGGTGACGGGGCCGTGCGCGGGGGTCGCGCTGGTGTTCCAGACTTTCGCGCTGTTCCCCTGGCTGACGGTCTTGGAGAACGTGGAGGCCGGCCTCGAAGCGCTCGGCATTCCGGAGGCGGAGATGCGCCGGCGGGCGCTCGCCGCCATCGACACGATCGGTCTCGATGGATTCGAATCCGCTTATCCGCGCGAGCTCTCCGGCGGCATGCGCCAGCGCGTCGGCTTTGCCCGGGCGCTCGTGGTCGATCCGGCGATCCTGCTCATGGACGAGCCGTTCTCGGCGCTCGACGTGCTCACCTCGGAGACGCTGCGCACCGACTTCCTCGATCTGTGGCACGAAAAGAAGCTCCCCATCAAATCAGTGCTGATGGTAACCCACAACATCGAGGAAGCGGTGCTGATGTGCGACCGCATTCTGGTGTTCTCCTCGAATCCTGGCCGGGTCAGTGCCGAGATCAAGGTCACGCTGCCCTACCCGCGCAACCGCTTCGATCCGGCCTTCCGCAAGCTGGTCGACGATATCTACACAGGGATGACGCAGCGCGTCGCGCCGGCCGAGCCGGCCAAGGCTGGCGCGCCTTCGATCACGACCCCGTTGCCGGCAGTAGGCACCAACCTGATGTCCGGCTTGCTCGAGCTTCTCGCTTCGCCGCATTTCAACGGTCATGCGGACTTGCCTGAAGTCGGCGGGCGGCTGCAGCTCGAGGCCGACGAGCTCTTTCCCATCGCAGAAGCTTTGCAGATGCTCGGCTTCGCCGAGCTCGAGCAGGGCGATATTCGCCTCACCCCGACCGGGCGCACCTTCGCGGATGCCGATCTTGAGGTGCGCAAGCGAATATTTGCCGAGCGGTTGCGCGCCAATGTCCCGCTGGCGGCGCATATCCGCCGCGTGCTCGACGAACGGCCCGGACACAAGGCACCGCTCATTCGCTTCGAGCCCGAGCTCGAGGATACGCTGCCTGAGGAAACCGCACAGCAGACGCTGCGTACCGTCATCCACTGGGGCCGCTACGCCGAGCTCTACTCCTACGACGACGAAGCTGAAATGTTCAGCCTGGAGAACCCCTCGCCTGAGGCCGCGTGAGGCGGCGCTTTGCCGCCTCCGACTTCAGGAGTTGATTCCAACTCACAGAGCCCGGGCGAGATCATCAAAAATGTCCTTGCTCGGGTCGCGTGGTAGTTTCACGCCCGCCCAAGGGTGCTGGACCCAATTAAAATAGCCTTGGAAAAAGTATCTCAAGCGCATCGACGGGAAGGCGCAACGACACAGGTCCCTTCGGCGTATCCGAAGCAAGCAATCCTGCCTCGATAACCTCGACCAAGACGCGGCGTGCCGAACGGTCGGGCTGTCCGGTGACCCGTGAAATATCCCCGCGCTCAAATTCGCCACGAATGAGCGCTTCCTCGAGGAGGCGGCTCGCTTCCGGCTTTAGCTCTTGGCGCGCAACATAGGCCCGGAGCCTCTCGATTAGGGTGCCGATGTCAAACAGGCCGGACATGAAACTGACCTGATCGAGGCAGATTTTCAGGAACCAGAGCACGAATTCATTCAGTGCGCGGAGCGAGAGATTGCCTCTTCCGTCCAGTGCTCCCTGGCGGGGCATGTCGGCGTGGTCCATCATTTTCTTATACTCGGTGCGTCCCTCGACACCGCCAGCAAGGCCACGTGCTAGCCCGCGTGAGATCGACCACAGGCCTTGCGCGCCGATCCCGGCGCTATGCGCCATGGCATGACTCATGAGACGGCTGACACGACCATTACCGTCGGGAAAAGGATGGATGTGATTGAACCGATGATGGGCGGCCGCCATCGCGAGGATACGCCCGCCCTGCTTGAGCTTGTCGAAGCGGTACTGCTGCTCAAAATATTTCATGAAGTCTTCAACGCGCGCGCTCGAAGGCGGAAGGTGCCGACCGACCTCAACCTCATGCTCCGGTGCGGCCCGCCATTTTCCAGGCTCCATGGTGAAGGCGCGGTCGCCGGCGCCGATGAGCAGCATCTCCGGTGGCGCGTCCTTATAAAAATCGCGATGAAGACGCAGAATGAAATCGCGTGACGCCGGCTCGGGCAGCGTTCCTTCGCGGGCCATCCGATCGATCTCGGACTGCAAATGCACATGCGCCGCTGCCTCGACCTGAAGATTTCGGCGGTCTTTGTCCTGATCGAATTTGCCCTCGAGCGCGCGCTCGATGTCGCGCGGGCGCGTGTTGTGGCCTTCGATGAGGTTGCTGTAATACGTGTTCATGATGCGCACGAGGTCGGCGAGATTCGCCGCCGTGCGAGAGTGAAGCGCGCTGCCAAGCTTGGCGGACTCTGCCGAAAGACCTGCGATCGCGTCGGAGATCGGCTCGGATATCTCCTCCAGACGGGTAGGCTCGATCCTCTGGGTCTCAATCCGAGTCATTTTGGCCGATCGTTGATGGTCGCAAGACAATGTGAAAACTGCGGAAATTGTAAGCAGTCATGAATTTTGGCCGGTTATTTGGCCGATCTTGGTTTTTGAAGACCTTTTGGCCGGATCCGGCAAGCTATAACCATTTGTATTCACTAGACAATCTACCGCGAGCCATTGCCTTTGGCCGATCCAATTGGCCGATCGTCGCCCGTCCACCGCATCACCACCCACCGCCGCATCATATGGTGGTGATGATCATCATGATGAGCAGGGTCCGGTGATAACGACCATCATGATAACGACCATCATGATGATGTTATGTTGCCGCCGACGCGGCCAACCACCACGGCATTTCCAACCAGAAGCGGCTTCCGTCACCCTCCGGGGCCGATCCACTTTCAAGCTTGGCCCGCCACATCGAAATCCGCTATCCACAACGCCGCCGATATTTACCGCTCACCAATGGCCGGGTTGCCGGAAACCGGCATTGATCCGCTTTCTTCCAGGTTTGCGTGCAGATGATTCGCCTCGACAGTGTCAGCAAGCAGAATGGCCACCAGATCCTGTTCATCGAAGCCTCCATGGCTCTCTATCGGGGAGAGAAGATCGGCCTCGTCGGCCCGAATGGCGCCGGCAAGACCACCCTGTTCCGGATGATCATGGGCGAAGACCAGCCCGACGAGGGCCAGGTCGCCATCGATCGGGGCGTGTCCATCGGCTACTTCAGCCAGGACGTCGGCGAGATGTCGGGCCGCAGCACCGTGTCCGAGGTGATGGATGGGGCCGGCGCCGTGAGCACGATCGCAACCGAGCTCAAGCAGCTCGAAACGACCATGGGCGATCCGGACCGGGCGGACGACATGGAGGCGCTCATCGCGCGCTACGGCGAGGTGCAGGGACGCTTTGAGGAGCTGGACGGTTATGCGCTGGAGGGACGCGCACGCGAGATCCTCGCGGGCCTCGGCTTCAGCCAGGAGATGATGGACAGCGACGTGGGGACGCTGTCGGGGGGCTGGAAGATGCGCGTGGCTCTCGCCCGCATCCTGCTCATGCGCCCCGACGCCATGCTGCTGGACGAGCCCAGCAACCACCTCGACCTGGAAAGCCTGATCTGGCTCGAGCAATTCCTCAAGGGCTATGCGGGCGCGCTGATGATGACCTCGCACGACCGCGAGTTCATGAACCGCGTCGTCACCAAGATCGTGGAGATCGATGGCGGCGCGCTGACGGCCTACACGGGCAACTACGAATTCTATGAGCAGCAGCGCGCGCTTGCCGAAAAGCAGCAGCAGGCGCAGTTCGAGCGTCAGCAGGCCATGCTTGCCAAGGAGGTCAAGTTCATCGAGCGCTTCAAGGCGCGCGCATCGCACGCCGCACAGGTGCAGAGCCGCGTGAAGAAACTGGAGAAGATCGACCGCGTGGAGCCGCCCAGGCGCCGGGCGACCATCGTGTTCGAGTTTCCGCCGGCGCCGCGCTGCGGTGAGGACGTTGTGAACCTGAAGGACGTGCACAAGGGTTACGGCAATCGCCGCATCTACATGGGCTTGGACTTTCAGGTCCGCCGCAAGGAGCGCTGGTGCGTCATGGGGGTCAACGGCGCCGGCAAGTCCACACTCCTAAAGCTGGTGGCGGGCGCGACGCCGCCGGACGATGGGACAGTCGCGCTCGGCGGCAGCGTGAAAATGGGCTACTTCGCGCAACACGCCATGGAGCTCCTGACCGGCGACCGCACCGTGTTCCAGTCGCTGGAGGATAGCTTCCCTCAAGCCGGCCAGGGCTCGCTGCGCGCGCTCGCAGGCGCCTTCGGGTTCTCCGGCGATGACGTAGAGAAGAAGTGCCGCGTGCTCTCGGGCGGCGAGAAGGCCCGGCTCGTCATGGCAAAGATGCTGTTCGACCCGCCGAACCTGTTGGTGCTCGACGAGCCCACCAATCACCTCGACATCGCCACCAAGGAGATGCTGATCACCGCGCTTTCCGGCTACGAGGGCACCATGCTGTTCGTCTCGCACGACCGGCGCTTCCTCGCCGCCCTGTCCAACCGGGTCCTGGAGCTGACGCCGGAGGGCATCAATCGTTACGGCGGCGGCTACACCGAATATGTGGCACGGACCGGCCGCGAGGCGCCGGGGCTGCACAGCTGAGGCGGTCCTCTCCTGTTTCGTAGGGGTGCCCCATGCATATGCGCCCCATGCATATTATGCCGCATTGAGAACGACATATCAGAGGATTCAGGCCGACGTTGCCGATTTTGACTTATCAAAACGGGAGCGCGTCAGACCGCAGTAGTGCTCGATGCTTGCAACGATCCGGTCAATCACAGGCCTTCGCTGATTGCGGGCGGCAAAGTCGTCTCGGAGCTTGCGTGCGGCCGGCGGTAGAGCCTCGGTCAATTCGAGCAGGCGACGGCGCGTCTGCGGGGTCGACAACTCCGCGCTCTGCGCGAAGCGTTCCCAGTGCCGCGGATAGATGTTCGAGAATTCGTAATGCCCGCCGATTTGCATCGCCATCTTGGGGGTCAATTCTCGATAGATCGAAGTGCACAGCACATCATAGAGCGGTGCAAGCTTCGTGCCGCCGCTGCCATAGACCAGCGAGTAGTTCTTGGCGTGCGCATCTTTGTTGCCGACCAGCGTGTTGAACAACAGTGCATCGAGCAGCTGTGGCACGTAGAGGGCTGCCGGCCTGGTCGCTTTGCGCAGCAGCGCGAAGCAATCCGAGACTGAGGGGCCGCCCTCGTTCTGGTACTTGTATTCGGGCGCGACGCCGAGCGCCTGGCAGAAATCCTCTTGATGCTCACGACGCGGCCGATTGTCGGGACCGCGTATCCGATCATAGCGTTCCACGAGCAAATAGGGGCGCCCTTGAGCGTCGCGGATCTCGGCCGCGACGGCATTGAGATCGACTGCCTTGGCAAGCGCGAGGCAGAAACCTTCATTGTGGACGCTGTCCGCGATGTAGCGGATCGCCGGCTTGAGGATGTGCGAGCTCGGCGCGCCATGCAGCGGCAAAGCGATGCGCCCATCAACGACCAGCACAGGCAGCTTGTCCTGGGCGCCTGCGAGGCTGAGCCGGATGCCATCCTCGCCGGCGAGTAGCGGTCGCTCGGGGAGCTTGTCGATGATCGTTGCCAGCTCGTGATCGTCGAGCATGCGGTAATCGAGGTCGGTGCCTTGCTCGATCGGCTTTTCGCCCTGATGCGTGAAGCTGACCGCACCGGCGCAGTCGCCGCCGAGCGCATCAAGCAGCGCAAAATCGTTGCGTTCCGAAACGCCGATCGCTTTGGCGACCTGGTCCCTCTTGCCCTGTTCCGGAAGGAGCCCGGCAAAGAACGGTCGAGCAGCCTGATCCTCGAACGGCTTGTCCCGCAATGGCAACGACGCAGACAGGGGTACGGCATCGGGCTGTCCGAGCCAGCCGGTGTCGTAGGTGAAGGCCAGTCGGCCTGCGGTTTGGTCGAGCCGACCGACAAGCGCGCCGAGCAGCCAGACGTCGAGACTACGATCGGGCATCGGCCGGCTTCACGATGTTCGGTGGTGAAAGCTGCAGCTCGATGCCGAGCGCAGCGAGCACCCGCAGGATCTTGCCGATTTGGGCCGTCGGCTTGCCCTTCTCAATGTCGACGAGGAAACGCACGCCGACCCCTGCGGAGAGCGCCAGCTTGGGTTGTGTGAGGCCGAGCGCCCGTCGCGTCTCGCGGACGAGACGTCCCAGGGCCAGAGGGTCTGAAACAATGTTCGCCATGGCTATTGCCCGAGCGGGAAATATAGGGCGGACCCTGACCGTAGGGAAGAGAAAATTTCCCGTCCGGGTAAATATTTCCTCGGCCCCGCTTAGCAAGGCCGAAATATCCTGCTCGGGAAATAAGCCCATCCAGCGGCCCCGCGTCGGGCAAGACGAATTTATGCTCACGGTCGTGAACAGCCCACGGTGATCGATCGCGGGCTAGCACCGTCGCGCTATGGCGTCTTCGTCGTCAGCCCGAACTTTTTGCGAAAAGCGTGGTCGCAAAGAAAGCCTTGTCCCCCGGTGGCGCATGAGACGCGAGGCAGCGATCTGGTCGCCATCGACCCCGATATCGGTGCTACCCTGCCTTGGCCTGCGCGCGATGCGGCAGCTTCCAGTTGGGACGCGGGAAGTGGCAGGTATAGCCGTTGGGGTAGCGCTCGAGGTAATCCTGGTGCTCGGGCTCCGCTTCCCAGAAGGGACCAACAGGCGCCACTTCGGTCACGACCTTGCCCGGCCACAGGCCGGAGGCATTGACGTCGGCGATCGTGTCCTGCGCAACACGCTTCTGTTCATCGTTCACGTAGAAGATCGCGGAACGATAGCTTGTCCCGATGTCATTGCCCTGGCGGTTGCGCGTGGTCGGATCATGGATCTGGAAGAAGAACTCGAGCAGCGTGCGATAGCTCGTGACCCTCGGATCGAAAATGATCTCGATCGCCTCGGCGTGGGTGCCATGGTTGCGATAGGTGGCGTTCGGCACATCGCCGCCCGAATAGCCGACGCGCGTGGAGATCACTCCCGGCTGCTTCCGGATCAAATCCTGCATGCCCCAGAAGCAGCCGCCGGCGAGAACCGCTCGTTCTGTTTGCGACACCATTTTACTAGTCCTTTCTCCTGAACCACAAAGCATGCCGGTCGTCGCCTTGATCGGCAATCCGGCAAATCCGTCAGGTGATATATAGTAATTTCCCCGTGTCAGGGGCCACCCGAATTGGGATAGCCTGATCAGCCGAAAGGGCCGCCATGAAGCTTCCGCGCCGAGAATTTCTTCGCCTTGCGGCGACTGTCACAGTCCTGCCGGCCGGCGCGCGCCTGGCCCGCGCGCAGGCCTATCCGACCCGGCCGGTGCATATCGTGGTCGGCTTTGGCGCCGGCACCGGGCTCGACCTCTACGCACGGCTCATCGCCCAGTGGCTGTCGGACCATCTCGGCCAAAGCTTCGTCGTCGACAACAAGCCGGGCGCCGGCACCAATGTGGCGACCGAGTACGTCGTCAACGCGCCGCCCGACGGCTATACGCTTTTGATGGCCAACACCGCGGCGTTCACCAATGCGGCACTTTACGACAATTTGCGCTTTAACTTCATCCGCGACATCGCCCCGGTCGCAAGCCTCACCCGCGGTGCTTTCGTGATGATCGTCAATCCGGCCTTCCCGGCCAAGACGATTCCGGAATTCATCACCTATGCCAAAGCCAATCCGGGCAAGATCAACATGGCCTCGGGGGGCACCGGCACCGTGACCCATGTCGCCGGCGAGCTGTTCAAGTCCATGGCCGGCATCGACATGCTGCACGTTCCCTATCGCAACGATGGGGCGGCGATTACCGATCTGATCGCCGGGCGGGTCGAGGTCTATTTCATCGCGCTCGCGGGCGCAGCCGAGTTCATCAAGACCGGCAAGGTCCGCCCCCTCGGGGTGACGACCCAGGCGCGGTCGGCCGCGTTTCCGGACATCCCGACGGTTGCCGAGTTCCTGCCGGGCTATGAGGCGAGCCTGCGCAATGGGCTGGGCGCGCCCAGGGCAACGCCGCCCGAGGTCATCGCCACGCTCAACGCCGAGGTCAATGCCGGCCTCAACGATCCCAAGCTCAAGGGGCAATTCGCCGATCTCGGCAGCGAGACGGTGCCGCTGACGCCCGCCGAATACGGCAAGATCATCGTCGCCGAGACGGAGAAATGGGGCAAGGTGATCCGCGCGGCTGGAATCAAGATCAGCGAATGAGCATGGAAAGCACTTTTTCGGATTCCTTGTCCCGGGCTTGACCCGGGACCGTTCCAAGCTACCAACTCTCAGGTCTGGAACGGTCCCGGCTCACCAGCGCGTTTACGCGCGTCTTCGACGCGCTACGGCCGGGACAAGGAGAAGGTGACCACCCGGCCAACTCCCGCTCGCCACTCAGCTGCCAACTCCACATCGTCCCTGTTCCCACAGAGCACGCCATGACCTCCCAACACGCCGCTCCCCCTATCCTTTCCCTCACGGAACGCGATCGCCGATGGCTGCGCGTGCGCAAGCTGATGCGCGAACGCAACCTCGATGGCTTGTTGGTCGCCGGATTTCGTTCGCGTGAGATGTATGAGACCTATATCAGCGACGACTACAACGAAGGCTGCGTGATCTTTCCGCTCGAAGGCGAGCCGGTCGTCATCACCTGGGCGCACTTGCGGGTGATGCGCGCGCGCTGGAGCCAGGAGCGCGGCTCCAAGCTCTGGGTCGGCGATTACCGGGTGGCGACCAGTGGCGCCGGCGTGGCCGAGGTATTGGCGGAGAAGCGGCTCGCCGAAAGCAGGCTCGGGGTCGTCGGTCTGCGCTCGCAGGCACCGACCGAAATCTACGGCGCCATTCCGGCGAACTTCTGGGAAGAGCTGACAACGGCGCTGCCCCGGGCCCGTTGGCAAGACATTTCCGAAGAGTTCAGCCACCTGATGCTGGTCAAGAGCGACGAGGAAATGGCCCAGGTGCGCTACGCCGCGGCTGCCGCCGAAGCGGCCTGCCGCGTGGTCGTGGAGGTTGCGACCGAAGGGGTCGGCGAGGAAGTCGTGTTCGCCGAGGCGACGCGCGAAATGCTGCGCTTCGGCATCGGGCTGCGATATCCGATGATCGTCATGAATTCCGGGCCGCATACTTTGTCATGGGGACCGCCGCGCTGGACCACGACCGGCGAAGCCCCGCGCATTCTGCAGCGCGGCGACCTGATGCAGGCTGAGCTGATGCCGCTCTGCGGCAATCAGGAGGTCCAGGTGCAGATGACGGTCGCGCTCGATCCGCTCGATGAAACCAACCGCAAATGCGAGCAGGTCGCGCGCGCCTCCTATGAAGCCGGGATCAAGGCGCTCAAGCCCGGGATCACCTTCGCGCAACTGGTCGCCGCCATGGAGGAGCCGCACAAATCCGCCGGCTGCTGGGGCTATACACCGCTGGTCCACTCGCTCGGTCCGCATTTCCTTGCCGGCCGTACGGAAGTGAATCAGGACCAGGCAAAGCTTGACGTGCGCTTCTCCGGCCCCAACGCAGCCCGCCGGCGGCAAGCGGTATTGGAAGCCGGCATGGTGTTCGCCTTCGAGCCCAATGCCTGCATCGGCAATCATCGCGTCAATATCGGGGGCACCGTGATCGTGACCGCGACCGGCTGCGAGGAGCTCAATCACATCCCGACCACCGTCACGCACAAGCAATAAGTCACGGCGCGCCTTCGTGTGCGGCCATGGTCCGAGACGCCGCGCCATCAGCGCATTTGCGTGCGTCTTGGCCGCCCATGGCGCGGCTCCTCGCCATGAGGTCCTGAAATGGCCGGCTAAGAAGGACGCAGAGGATCTCACCCTGGAGGAGGTCGGCGCACTCGCGCCGACCTCCTCGAAGCGTGGCCGAAGGCGATGTACTGCGAAGCAAAATTAGTTTCGGCTGTTATGAGAAATTGGCCGCTGTTATTAGACAGCACAAGACACCTCAGACATACGATTTTGCAGCGATGACAGTGTCGCGACCAGCGACGACTTGATACTGTCTTCCATCGAGGTCCAGACGCTTTCCTGAAGGCCCGTGCGTCCGGCAGAAGGGGATGGATCGCACGCCGACAAAATCAAACCCGCGAATTGGCGCACGCCTCGCAATAGCGGCGCATGCGCCCGCTGCGGTAACGGGAGGACTCTCTATGCACGTGATTCCTCAGTCCTGGTCGCATCTGCATATACTCGTCAGCGTGTTTCCTCCATTCGGGCTTTTGTTCTCGCTCGGCTTCTATGTCGCCGGACAGCGTGCCAAGAACGAAGGCATCAAGCGGACATGCCTGGTCCTGATCGGACTCATCGCGCTCTTGTCCATCCCGATCTATCTGAGCGGCGACGGCGCGATGGCGCAATTGTCCGGCAATGCCAGATACGCCAAGAACGCCATGGCGACGCACTACGGGTGGGGAATTATCGGCTTGCTTGTTCTTGCGATCACCGGCCTCTCCGCCTTCTTCGACCTGTGGCGCACGCGCGGGGTGGGCCGCGCCTTCAGCAAGAAGGGCTACTTGACTTTGGGGCTCGCCGCCCTCGCTCTGGGGCTGACGGCGGCCGCCGGCGGGCTCGGCTTCGCGATCAACCACCGCGAGCTGGAGTCGACCGTTGTCATTCCGGATGTCTCGACCTCGCCGCTCTGGCCGCACGTCCACATCATCCTCAACCATCTCCCGACTGCCGGTTTCGTGTTCGCATTGTTCTTCTTCGTGGTGGCGCTGGTCACCAATAACAACCTGATGAAGCAGGGCAGCCTCATCCTCTTTGTCATTTGCGCCATCGCAGGCATCCCGACCTATGTGACGGGCACCGCCTCGATGTGGGCGCTGACCCAGCCACCCCTGCCCGACATTTCCAAGGCCGCAATCAATGCCCACCGCGACATGGCCTTGTGGACGCTGGTCGGCCTCGCCTTTACCGCGACGGCGAGCTGGATCGAGCTATGGCGCTACCGCGCCTGCGGTCGTTTTTCCATGCTGCCGCTCACTCTGGTCCTGCTGTTTGCATTGGCAACACTCGCCATCATGACGGAAACCGGCCATCGTGGCGGGTTGATCAATCACCCCGAGATCCGCACCGCCGGCGATGTTCTTCCCTCGGATCCCAACGCCGGCATCTCCATGGGCATCGAAGCCGGGATGAAGAACCTCGGCTGGTTCATGTTCTGGCAGATCGTGCACTTCTTCGGTTACTGCGTGATATTCGGCACGCTTGCCGCAGTCATGTTGCGAGTGCTGGGATTCTGGAAGTCAGTGCCGTATGCGGCGGTGCACCGGCTGCTGCCGCTCGCATTCATCGGTGTGCTGATGAACGTCGTCAGCGGCATGCTGATGATGTTGGCGGACAGCTACCGCTACGTCGTGAGCGACGTGATGTTCGCGCCCAAGATCGCGTTCATCTTCATCGCCGCGGCGGCGGTGCTCTATTTCTCGGTCTCCGACCGGCTGTGGAGCGTCAAGGCCGGCGAGGATGCGCCGAAAGGCGCGAAATGGATTGCCGTCATGACATTGCTCGGATGGGCGGGCGTGATCGCCTGCGGCCGGCTTCTGCCTTATGTGTGAGGGCTGGTGCGGCGGTTTTGACGCTCCTGCCCGATTGCGGCAAGCCTTTCGCAGGAACGCAACCGGGAAACCGGAATAGGGAGGAACAACATGCTCGAGAAGCTGGAAGGTACTGAGCTTTCTTCTCTGATCCGGGACGAGCTATGGGGCTGGCCGCTCGCATTGACCCTGCATGCGTTTGGGACAGCGATCGTCATCGGCTTCATGATCATCATCAGCCTGCGGCTCTTCGGTTTCTTTGCAACCATCCCGTATGCGACGCTTGGGCGGCTGTTCCCGGTCATCTGGGCCGCGATCGTGCTGCAAATCCTGAGCGGCGCGGCGCTGTGGATGGCGAAGCCGACACAATACGCGGCGGACATCGCATTCCTGCTCAAGGCCGCCCTCATTGTCATCGGCCTTGTTCTCACACTTTATTTTCAGCGAACGATCAGGCGTGAAGCCGCAGGATGGGAAACCTCTGGCGCCGCTCCTTCACACGCCGCCAGATTTGTGGCTGCTGCGCTTCTGGTCTGGTGCGCCGTCCTGGTGACCGGGCGCCTCACCGCGCATTTAGGCTCGCTCTCGCTCGGGTAGACTCAAGCGTCACCCGCGGCCTTGCGCTCAGTGGACTCAAGTGTCACCCGCGGGCTTGACCCGCGGGTCCATCCTCTTCGAAGAAACTGGATTGCCGGATCAAGTCCGGCAATGACCTGTTGCCCGGCCCATAGCCCGGCAATGACTATGACTTAGGCCGCTATTCGCCGGCCACCAAGTCGCCATTGCGCTGCAGCACGACCTGCACACCCGACTTGTTGAGCGGCGTCGCACCGAGCTTCAACAACAGGTTTGCGGTCTCGGCCCGATAGCGGCGCGGGACCTGCAGGCGCCGAGCGCCGGCCTCCTTGGTGAGCACCGAGAGCGAAATGCTGAGCGGCGTCTGCCCGAGGCTATCCATGACGTCGAGCTTGGCGCCTTTGCTCGCCAGGAACTCGATAACGTCATTCAGGCCCTGATAGGAGGCGGAATGCAGCGCCGTCCACCCGAACTGGCCGGCCGCGTTCACGTCCGCGCCGTGCTCGACCAGATAGCGGGCGGTCTGGACGGCGGTCGCGCGTTCCTCGAGCGACCGCGCTCGCTGCACATCGGTGCCCGCCCCGCAAGCCAGCATCAGCGGAGTGGTGCCAGATTCGGTGCCAACGAGCGGGTCGGCGCCCGCGTCCACCAGCAGCTTGATCGCCTCGAGATTGTTCACCTCGGCGGCGAGCGCGACCGGGGTCGCTCCATCGAGCTCGATCTCGGTGATGGTCATGGCCGAGCGCTTGGCGCGCGCACCGGCACCACCGGCATTGAGCTTGCGCTCGGCCGCTGCCGCCTCGGCGCTGATCTTGAGCCGCTGGTTCGGATCAGCGCCGTGTGCAAGCAACGCCTTCACGACCCGCACCGCGGTCGCCTTGGTGAGCTGATCGACGCCGTAGTCGGAATCGCGCACCGCATGATGCAAGGGCGCAAAGCCGTTCGCATCCGCGGTATTGGGGTTGGCGCCGCGATCAAGCAGCAGCGTCACGACGTCCGGGAAGCCGATCGAGCTCGCGATGATCAGCGGCGTCGCGCCCGATTTCGGCAGGACCTCATTGGGGTCCGCCTTCGCGTCGAGCAGAATGCGCGCCGATTGCGCGTCGCCCTGCTGCGCGGCAAACATCAGCGCCGTGAAGCCGGTCTTGGAGCGGGCGCTCACGTCGGCGCCGTGGCGGATGAGCTCGTCCGCGACCGCGGCATGACGTTGCGACACCGCCCACATCAGGGCATCTTGACCGCCGTTGACCTCCCGCGCCTGGGGATCGGCGCCGGCCGCCAGCAAGGCGCGCACCGTCGCGATATTGCCCTCGCGCGAAGCTTCCATGAGCGCGGTCTCGCCGGACATCAAATGCGCATTGGGATCGGCTCCCGCCGCCAAAAGCTTCATGGTGACGGTGGGATCGGCATTCGCGGCCGCCGCATAGAGCGCTGTTGCGCCATATTCGTTCGCCGCCTTCGCATCCGCGCCGGCGCCCAAGAGAATGTCCACCATCCGCGCATCATTGTGCTCGGCAGCCCAAATCAGCGCCGCGGTGCCCTCGGGCCCGCCAACCTCGGGTTTCTGCGCTCCGCTGAGCAAGGCCCGTACCGCCTCGTGGTCTCCTTGCTTCACGGCCTCGGTCAGATTCCTGCTGTCCCCGGCAAGCGCGGTGCCAGCAAACAACGGCACGCTGAGCGCGGCCGCCAGAAGCGTTGCCCTGATGCTCATCGCTATTCTCCGATTGGTCGCCGTTTTCCGATTGGTTCTCGATTGCAGCTGTCTCTGATTGCAGCTGTCTCTGTTGAGCCGGTGCGCGGCCGCGAGCGCGCGGCCACGCACCTGCTCGTCTTGTCGGTGACGCCCCTTAGAGGGTCTTTCCCTTCTGCTGCGCGTCGGCCGCGCGCTCCGTGGCAACCAGCTCGAGCCTTCCGGTCGAGTCGCCGAGCCTCTCGACATGCGGCACGTTCGCCTTGTCCAGCATGGTGAGAAGCAGGTTCGTCATCGGCGTACGATTGGGGTAGCGGATGTGCTGTCCGCCCTTGATGCCGCCGACACCGCCGGCGACCAAGAGCAGCGGCAGGCTCGTATAGAGATGCAGATTGCCGTCGCTGAGCGCGCCGCCATAGAGGATCATTGAATGATCGAGCAGCGAGCCGTCGCCGTCGGGCGTCGAGCGCAGCTTGTCGAGATAATAGGCCAGCATGCCGGTGTGGAAGACGTTGATCTTCGCAGTCTTCGCGATCTTGTCCGCATCGCCATGGTGGTGTGTCACGGAATGGTGCGAGTCGCCGAAACCGAGCTCCGGATAGGCGCGCCCGCTCATCTCGTGACCGATCTGGAAGGTCATGACTCGCGTCATGTCGGTCTGCCAGGCCAGCACCAACAGATCCGCCATCACTTTGTAGTAATCGGAGAAGACGCTGGGGATGCCGACCGGGGCCGCGACCTGCGGCAGCTGACGATCGCCCTGCGCCTCGGCGAGCTGCATGCGCCGTTCGACATCGCGCACCGCATCGAGATACTGCTCGATCTTGCCGCGGTCCGGCCCGCCGAGCTTGGCGCGCAGGCGCTTCACGTCCTCGTTCACCGCGTCGAGAATGCTGCGGTCTTCCTGGCGCAGAGACTCGCGTATCTTCGGATCGGTCGAGCCGGAATCGCCGAACAGGCGCTCGAACACCACGCGCGGGCGGTTCTCCATCGGCAGCGGTGTTGTCTCGTTGCGCCAGGAGATCGTGTTGTAGTACGCGCAGCCATAGGCCGACTCGCAGGCGCCGACTACTTCCGGCGTCTCAAGGCCGATCTCGAGCGAGGCGAGCTGGGTATATTTCCCGAACTCCTTGGCGGCGATCTGATCGGCGGAGGTTCCGGCGTGCAGATCCGCTCCCGACGTCATCTTGGCATGGGTGCCGGTGAGCCATGCGGTGCAGGCGCGCGGATGATCGCCGCCCACCTCGAAGGCGAGGCCCGCGCTTTGCTGCTGATCGAGACCGGTCAGCACCAGCATGCGGTCGCGGAAGGACGCGAGCGGCTGCAGCGTCTGGGTGAGCTCGAAATCGGCGCCTTCCGTCTTCGGCGTCCACTCACCGTTCAGGTTCATGATGCCGTTGGGGACCTCGATGAAGCCCAGGCGGATCGGCCGCGCGCTGTCCACCGCGAAGGCCGGCGTCATGGCGTCCAGCAAGGGCAAGGCCAAGGCCGCACCCGTCCCACGCAAGAAGGCGCGGCGCGGAATCGATTTCCTAGTTATTACCATTGCTTACCCTCCTCATTTGAAACGGGTTGCTGTTGACGATACCAAGCACGATGGACGACCATTTGTAGTCGTCCGCGGAAGCCTCACGCACGATCCTGCGGATGATGGGTGCGTCGTACTGCTCGACACCGCGGCCGAGCCCATAGGTCAGGAGCCGCTCGGTGAAGGTCTGCACGAACTGCTCACGCCTCGCCACCAGGATGTCGCGTAAGCCCGCCGGGCCATCGAAAGCAGTGCCGTCGGGCAGAACCCCTGACGCATCAATGGTGCCGGTTCCTTCGTCGCCGGCGAATTCGCGCCAGCGGCCGATGCCGTCATAGTTCTCCAGCGCAAAGCCGATCGGATCCATCAGCCGGTGGCACACGGCGCACTGCGGGCTTGCCCGATGCTCTTCCATGCGCTGGCGCATGGTCAGCGACTTGGTAGAGCCGTCGTCCTTGAGTGCCGGAACGTTGGGCGGCGGCGGCGGCGGCGGTGTGCCGAGCAGCTGCTCCAGCACCCACTTGCCGCGGATGGTCGGGGCCGTGCGATTGGGATACGAGGTCACCGTCATGATGCTCGCCTGACCGAGCAGACCCATGCGGTTCGGATCGGTGATCGAGATACGGCGGAATTCGTTGCCGTAGATGCCCTTGATGCCGTAGTGCTCGGCGAGACGCTGATTGACGAACGTGTAGTCGGTCGTCAACAGATCGGCGACGTTACGATCCTCACGCAACGTGCTGTCGACCACAAGCTCCGTCTCCTCCTCCATCGCCTGGCGCAGATTGTCGTCAAAGTTCGGGAACGCACCCGAATCCGGCTGCACCCGTGGAATGTTGCGCAAGAACAGCCATTGACCGACAAAGTTCTTCACCAGCGCTTCTGATCGCGGGTCAGCCAGCAGGCGCCGCACTTCTTTCTCTCGCACTGCCGGATCGCTCAAGCCCCCGCTCTCGGCCACACTGAGCAGCTCATCGTCCGGCATGCTGCTCCACAGGAAGAAGGAGATGCGCGACGCAAGCTCGACATCGCTGACCGGGTGCACGCTGCCGGGCGCCGCACCCGGCGGATCGAGCTCGAGACGGAATATGAATTCGGGCGAGACCAGGATCTTCTGCAATGCCAGACGAATCCCCGCCTCGAAGCCGCCCGTCTTCGCGCCTTGCCGATAAAGAGCCATGAGCGGCGGCAGGTCCTCGGCCACGATCGGCCGCCGATAGGCGCGGTGTGCGAGGTTGCCGAGGATCTTCTCCGCGCAGGCCTGCTCTCCGCTCGGGTCATCCGGATGGCATATGAATATCTTGTCGCGGCTTTCCGTCGATCCCGGCCCTTGCACGTCGAAGGGACCAACCACCGTGATGGCACCGATGCCCTCAAAGTAGTCCTTGTCATTCCCGTCACGGCCGCGCTTGGGAACGAAATCTTCGGAGACCACGGTATCTTTCACGAACGTCGCCAATAGCTCATGGGAGCCCGCCTTGACGGGCAGGCGGACTTTCATGTGCGCATCAGGATCGTTTCCGCCGCCGAAGCCGCCATAGCCTGCATCGACGCTCCCCTTGCCCTTACTGGCCGCAACGGTGAACAGGCCCAGCCGCCGATCATCGAGCCGCAAATCGACCTTGCGCTCCGTGCCCATGCCTAAGAACTCGTCGGCCTTGCCACGCGCCAGCTGAACCGAAATCTCGTACACGCCGTCGACCGGAAAGCGGTGGCGAACCTCGGTGCCGCCGCGGGAGCCGAGCGGCATCTCCTCGCTCATGCGATCGGATTGATTGAGGCCGTGCGAGATCGGATAGGTCTGATACGCGACCGGGATTTTGGTGTCGCCGACGGCAACCCGGCTGATCTTGGCCGCCGCGGACAGATAGCGCTCCATCAGCAAGGGCGAGACCTGGAGCACGTCGCCGATATTGTCGAAGCCATAGCCGGTGTCATCGGCGGGGAGCATTTCCGAGACATCGACGTCTACTGCGAGCAGATCGCGGATAACGTTGGCATATTCGGTGCGGTTCAGCCGATGCAGCGTCGGATGCCCGGGATTGGGCCTGATCTCGGAGACGCGATCACGCTCGGCTTCGATCGCCTTCACCAGCGCGTCGTAGGTCGCATCATCGGGCCGTGGCATGCCGGGCGGCGGCATTTCGCGGGCACGCAGCTTGCGCAAGAGCTTTTCCCAAACCTCACCTTTCGCATCGAGATTGGCGAGATCGAGGCCCTCGAGGTTGAGGTTTGCGCGCGCCTTGGGGCCAAAATGGCAGGTATCGCAATAGATTTTCCAGGTTTGCCAGACCGCATGCTGATCAAATGCGGATGGATGGGCAATCACCGGCGCGGGAGCAGGCGCAGGTGCAGAATTGGGACTTCCGCCAGACGCATTCTCGGCCGGCCGCGCCGCTGCGAGCAATAAAGACGCACTCGCTATTACCATGCCTACCGTGGCCAGTGCTCGGGTACGATGCATCGCTCCCTCCCACGTCCAAACAAAGTCGCATGTTTAGATTCACCGTACGCCGATGCACCTCGGGTTTCAATCACGCGTTGCCGAACCTACGACAAAAATGTCTGTGTGCTCTGCAGGAATGGAGGTGCTTTGGCGCGCGGTGGTACTTTGGCCATCGGCCATGTATTTGTTTGAATCGATCACGGATTCTCGCAGGCGCATCAGCGCGCCACGCAGTCGTTTTCAGCTATCACAAATAACGCGAGCTTATTTGATCCGTTGCTGCACCTGCTAACAAACAAACGACAGCGTCCTTGTCTGATTTCAAACGCGCGTTCACGGATTAAATGGCGGTGTGCTCAGAGTCCCTTTTGACGCCCAATGATGAGCCCAGCAGCGCCCCCTGTCCCGGGCACAGTGCGGCGCTCCAAAGCGCTCATTCCGCGCTTGACCCGGCATCGTTCCAGGCAAAGGCCTCATGCTTGGAACGGTCTCGGGTTCTGCGGCGCATCGCGGCATTAGCCTTTCATGATATTCAAGCCCTCGGCCGCGCTGCGCGGCACAGGGGGGCACCCCGCGGCGCGATGGTATCTGGGTGATTAACGTATCGCGGTAAATACCTATCAATAGAAGCGCAAATGCAAGGATCGCCTTTCAATCGACCTTGAAGCGAATTTGCCATGCTCGCCGCCGCAAGATCGGGGACGCGAGATGCAGATATCCTTCAAGAAGATTCCGCTGATAATCACGGCGCTGGCAACCTGCGCGGTCAGCTCAGCCCTCACCTTGGCGGTCACCTCGGCGGCGCCGCCCACGGCCGCAGCACTCAATTTCATCCGGGTCTCGTTCGCGCCGATCGGCGATGCCAAGCCCACACCCTATGGCTGGCGCCTGTTTTGCCAAGCCCAGCCGGAGGAGTGCCGCGGGCCGCAGCTCTCGCCGACCTTCGTTCGGCTGACGTCCCAGTCATGGGCCGAGCTCAATCAGATCAACGGGATAGTCAACCGCGAGATCGAGCCGCTCGGCGACGAGGATCACTACAAGATCTACGAACAGGACATCCTCAACTGGTGGACCTATCCGGACGACGGCAAGGGCAACTGCAACGATTACGTCATCATGAAGCGCAAGCTTCTGGTCGAAGCCGGCTGGCCCAAATCGGCGCTTTTGATGACGGTGGTGGTCGACCAGCACGGCGACGGCCATCTGATCCTGATGGTCCGCACCGATCACGGTGACCTCATCCTGGACAATATGCGCGAGCAGATCGTTCCCTGGGACAGGACCGGCTACCGCTTCGTCAAGCGCCAATCGCAGTTCAACTACAACGACTGGGTCGCAATCGACCTGCAGGCCGAGCCGAAGCTCGTCGCGACCGCCGATCGGCGGTAGTGCGGCAGTGGTGCTTTGCAGACTTCAATCACTCTCCGCGAGCGAATAGCTTGTGCTTCTGCCACCGGCGGCGTCCTTGACAAGGATGCCGCGCTTCACGAGGTCATCGATATCGCGCCCTGCCGTATCCTGGGAAGTCTGAGCGATCTTCGCCCATTTAGAAGAGGTGAGCTTGCCTTCGAGCCCATCAATTAGACGACTAAGGATCTTCCGTTGCCGGTCGTTGAATGGCTCACCCGCATGCACCCCCCAGAATTTAGCCTTGCGAAGCACCGAGCCTAAGATCGTCTCCGCGCCGCTGAAGGCACGGTCAAGGCAGCCGAGAAACCAGTCAAGCCATGGGGTGATGTCGAGACTGTCTTTCTGCGTCGCTTCGAGAATGTCGTAATAGGACTTTCGCTCCTGGCGAATTTGTGCGGACATGCTGTAGAAGCGCTGCTTGCTGTTTTCCGAGCGGGCGAGCTGCTGGTCAGCAATGGCGCGGGCAATGCGGCCGTTCCCATCTTCAAATGGGTGAACCGTGACGAACCAAAGATGAGCAATCCCTGACTTCAGAACTGGATCGATCTCGTTATCGCTGTTGAACCACGCAAGGAAAGCTTGCATCTCCTTTTCGAGGCGGGATGCTTCCGGCGCCTCGAAATGCACGCGCCTTCGCTCTTCGGGGTCAGAGACAACCTGCATCGGCCCCGCTTGTCCGGTACGCCACCCGCCCACGGTGATCTTGTGCATTCCGCTGCGCCCGGTCGGAAAGAGTGCGGCGTGCCATCCGAATAGGCGCTCATCCGTTAATGGCTGAACAAAATTCTCGGTCGCATCGAGGATCATCTCAACAACACCCTCGACGTGGCGATCCGCAGGCGGCAGTCCGGCGATATCCATTCCGAGGCGACGAGCGAGCGAGGAACGCACTTGATCCCGATCAAGGGTCTCCCCCTCGATCTCGCTCGACTTGACCACTTCCTCCGTCAGCGTGCGGAGTGTGGCCTCGGCGCGAAGCTGGAACCCAAGCCCTTCCATTCGGCCGAGCAGCCGCCCCTGCCGGTGGCGCACGGCCACTAATGGCTGGGCCAAGCCCTCTCGGTTCCAACGAAACCTGGGCCAATCCTTCAATTCATGAATGTAACGGGTCATTCTCCGCGCCATATGCGGAGATTATGCCGTTTATTCTCCGCAAACGCAAGAGAATTCTCCGCATTAAAAGCGGAAAATAAGGCGGTCAATCTCCGCTAATCTCCGCAAACAGAGCCAAGCGCGTTCCAAAAGCAAGAGGGCTGAGCCTCGCGGTACCCAAAATTGCGTCAAAGTAGCGGAAACGCGAACTCCTCCGGCCGCCGCACCAATTACCGGCACCCGTTGAGCTTCCAGTACTTGTCCACAAGGCCATCGCCGTCGCGATCGAGCAGCGCAAAGCTGCCCGGAACGACGGCGAAGAAACGCTCGAACTCGTCCGGATTGCTGGTCTTCCAGTTGCGGAATTCACCGCAGACCACATAGCCGGGCATGCGCTCGCTGGGCTTGACCACGATATTGCGGAAGGTCGGCACCACGGCCTTGTCGAGCCGGCGCATCACCGCCGCCTTGGCAACATCTGAGACTTCGGGTTCGGCGACCGGCAGCTCGCCCGGAGCCGCGATATTGATGATACCAATCCCGAGCTTTGCCCCGGCGAGCGCAGCGAGCAGCATTTTTCCTCCCCCCCCGACGCGTACGTCATTACCGCCGCCGGCCCGCACCTTCGCAGTGCAGGGTGAATTCTCGACTAAGGGATGTGGCTAACGGCCGGTAAACCGGCGTCGGCAGCGACCTGCCCGGCGTCGACGCCCGTCCGGAGAAACCGGCTCCGGATTCGCGAGGAGCGGCTTTCTGACACGTGCTATCGGGCCGGGTTGCGGCGCGGCAGGCGCGTCAATTGGATCAGCGACTTCTCGGCGTGGGAGACGTCGGTGACGTGGCCATCCTCGGCGATCTTGAAGCGCACCGCCGTCTTCTCCTGGCCCACATATTCAAGCACGGTAGTGTCGGCATAGATAATGTCGACGGTCGGGTTGAGCTTCTCGACCTTGACTTTGACGGGAACCGGCACCGTCGGGGTTTGCGGGTAGTACTTCACATAGTAGTGGACGTTGACCGTGTATTCGCCCGGAACGATGCCGCGCAGGCTGACGATTTCCTGGCGGATCGGGCTCACCACCTTCTTTCCATTGACCATGACGCTGTCGTTCATGGCGCCGCGGTCGTCGCGGTCGAGCACCATGAAGCCGGCCTCGCGCTGGTGGTACCAAGCGATGTTGCCGAGCGGATCCTCGACATAGAGATCGATATCGTCGGGATGATTGTCCGGCCAGTTCATGGTGACCACGAACTCAGCCTTGCTTTCGACCTGGCCTGACTGCGCCTGCGGGTTCATCGCCAGGAGGGCCAGAAAGAAGAGAAACGCGACAACCTGCAGCGCCTTGAACAACATGACGCTGAACGGATCGAAGGGCTTCTCCCGCGGATAATTACCGAAGCTGTCCATCCGATCCCCGCCCGCGGGCCTTTTTGCACCGCAAGGGTGCGGCGCCTTTTTGGATCATAGGCGGTCTCCGGCCTCGGCAACAAGCCGCCTGGGGGAGAACCCCCAGGCCAACACCCGCGAAGGCCACCTTCCGAACGGCGGCTCCTCTTTTCCGGATCATGCGGTAGGTTCGGCCTCGGTCACCTTGTTTGGCCCGCCGGTCCGGGGACCGGCGCCTTCTCGAGATTCCTGCACTGGCGGAGTGTTGCGTTGGAGGTCCTGCCCCCCACCATAGCGGACGCCGAGAGCCTCGGGCTGATCGGCGAGATACTGCGCGTGCGCCCCACCGTGCCGGCGACAAGCGCCCTGCGCGCCAAGCTCTTCCGCAGCAGCTGGCAGCAGCTGGTGGATTTCGCCAGCGGGCACGCAGTTCTGATGCCCTGCATACTCGCTCTCAAGCAGCGCGCCCTGCTCCTGCCGCTGCCGCGGTCGGGCGGAAAGGGCAGCGGGACGCACGTCACCAGCGTGCTCGAGGACGCCTATGCGCGACATCTCGATCGCCGCGCCGCGCTGCGCGAACAGCTCGCCGAGCTGGTGGCCGCGCTCAACCGCCATGGGATCGTGCCGCTGCTCATCAAGGGTGGACGCTATCTCACCGACGATTCGCCGCCCTGGAGCGAGGCACGCGACATGCGCGACCTCGATATCCTGGTGCCGCGGGGAAGCGCTGCGGCCGCCATCGCGGCCCTCGAGGCGGAGGGCTATGCGGCGGCGAGCCGGGAGGCGCCGACTGATCAGCACCTGCCGGAGATGCGACGCAGCGATCGCTGTTCTACGGTCGAGCCGCATGTCGAAGCGCTCGGCTATGCGGGGCGCAGGATCGTCGCGACCGATCTCCTGTGGTCGGTGTCGGTGGCGGGATGTCTTGCAGATCGGCAGCTGCGTGTCTTGCCGCCCGCCTGGCACCTGTTGCACGCGCTTCTGCATCACCAGGTGAGCGATCGCGGCTATGCGCGTCACGTGCTGGCGCTGAAGGATGTCTGGGAGTTCGCTTGCCATGCCGATGGGCTCCCTGCCGAGGATTGGCGCGCCATCGCTCATCATATGCAGCGCGCCGGCGCAGCAGACATTCTCGGCAGCTTGATCGCCCAGGCTGAGCTCTTGTTCGGCCTCGTGCCGCCGGCGAGCGTAACGCCCTCCGCCGCAGCGCGCGCCCATGCAGAGAAGACGCTGCGCCGTGCACAGTCGCCGACCTGGCTCCGACGCTTTCTGTTCGCCGCCGACAAGCTGAGCTTCGCCTTCGCACCGCAGACGCTGGCCGCCCGCTATCCGGGGAGCAAGGGCAATCCGCTCGGCGTGGCGGGGCGGCACATCGGCTTTCTGCTGCGCTTGCATGGCGCAGACACCCTCCGGCGCTTACGTAACCGGCGCGACGGCGCGAATTGATCAGCGCGCGGCCAATCGCGCCTCGGCAAGACGCGCCTTGAGCTCGCAAGCAGCCGGATCGGGGGCAGCCGGCGCGGCGGCGCGGTACCAGCGCGCGGCCTCGGCGAAGCGGCCGGCGCGGAAATGGCAGAGCGCCAGCGCCTCGCGCGACAAATGCGAGAACAGGGCCTTCTCATAGGCGAGATCGGGATCGAAGAGCGTGTCGGCATCGATGGCCGAAAGCCGCTCGAGGATCGGACGGGCTCGCTCATCGTCGCCCGCCTCGATGCTCAGCTTGGCGGCCATCCATTGCAAGGCAAGATTGTGCGGAAAGAGCGTCAGCGCTTCGTCGAGCAGCGGGCCAGGCGACTCTCCGCGGCTCGACAGCAATTGAATGAGAGACATGTGCGGTGGGCTCTCGCTCGCCGTGACGCTTTGCGGCGGCCGGCCACGCACAACCGCAATGCCGTTTGCCCAAGCCTCGCGCGCGCCGGCCTCATCGCCGGCCAGGCGCAGCATCTCGCCGAGGTGCCACCAGCAATAGACACGCGTAGGCTCACGGGCCAGGTAGTCGCGCAGCAGCGGAATATTCCGCCCGAGCTTATGGGTCTGATCGCCCTCATAACCCACGTGGTGAAGCGTCAGGTCCGAGGTCCCGACGAGAAGCCCGTCGCTTTCGCACACCTTTTCGACATGGTCTTGCACACGCTCATGGATGACACCTTGGAAGCGGATGCGCGGATCATTGCGGAACAGGCGTAGCTCCGCGTAGGCGGTCCAGCCCACGCGGGGATGCAGGCGTAGCTTGAAGGCTGCCTTGTCCTTTTCGTCCAACATGGCGCGCAGCCTTGCGCGATCCGGCACCACGAGGCGCTCATCAGCGTCGATATAGAGGATCCAGTCGCCGGTCGAGCGCTCGATCGCATAGTTGCGCGCCGCCGAGAAATCCCCGCACCAGGTGAAGTGATGCAGGGAGATCGGATAGCGGGCAGCTTTGGCGAGCGTGTCGTCGCGCGACCCGGTATCGGCGAGAACGATCTCGTCGACGTTCCCGACGAGCGACTTAAGGCAATCCTCGATGAAGGCAGACTCATCGCGAACGATCAGGGACGCTGACAACCGCGCCGGCATCTCGCGTTCGATGTCAACCGGTAGCGCGGTTTAGACCGGCGTGAGGCCAGATCCATTCGCGGCGCTGGCCTGCGCCTTCGAGATGGTGAGCGCGTCGATCGCATAAGAAGCCACAATCGGGGCCACGAAGGCGGTGCCGGTGAGCAGTCGTGTCAGCGTCGTGCGCTTTTCCGCATCGACACCCGTCAAAGCGGCATTCATATTCTCGTCCGACATACTCGCTCCTCGTCTGGTCTTTCGGCGATCCGTGAACTACGGCGTCCTAAACCGCTCCCGTGCTAGGCGGCGATGGCAGGCGCACGCAACGCCTCGCACTTCTGCCAGTCTGCGTAGGTCTGCATTTCCAGGCCAAGCATGGCGTAATCGACACGCAGAAACCCATCCGGCCCCGCGACCACGGCTCGAGGCATCAGCTCGCGCACCTCTTGGGCCATCACGCCCACATATTCGGTGTCGCTCCACAGATACTTAAAACGATAGAGCCCGAGTCCGCAGGAGAGAGTTGCCAGTCGCTTGATAGCGGTCTTGAGCCGGCGATCACTGGCTGCGATGCCGGAGCCATTCGCGGTCAAGGCTTGCGCCTTCGATATCGCGAGGGCATCGATCGCGTAGGACGCCACGACTGGAGCCACGAAAGCAGTGCCGGCCAGCAATCGTGTCAGGGTCGCGCGCTTTCGTGCGTCGACGCCCGCCAATGCGGAATTCAAGTTTTCTTCCGACATATCGCCTCCCATGATCGTCGTTCCGCGATCCCTGCGCTGCGGCTGCTACTCGCCCCAAGGGGCTCCCGGCTAGGCGGCGATGGCCGGCGCGCGCGCTGCCTCGCGCTTCTGCCAGTCCGCGTAGGTCTGCATTTCCAAGCCTAGCACCTCGTAATCGACACGCAGGAAGCCATCCGCCCCCTCGACCACGGCTTGAGGCATCAGCTCGCGCACCTCTTGGGCTATCACGCCCACATATTCGGTGTCGCTCCACACATATCTGAAGCGGTAGAGCCCGACTCCGGAAGGAAGAGTTGCCAGTCGCTTGATCCCGGTCTTGAGCCGGCGATCACTGATATTGATACCGGACCCATTCGCGGTGACGGCCCGTGCCTTCGATATCGACAGCGCATCGATCGCATAGGAGGCCACGACTGGAGCCACGAAAGCAGTGCCGGCGAGCAACCGCGTCAAGGCCGCGCGCTTTCGTGCGTCGACACCCGCCAAAGCAGAATTCATGCTCTCTTCCGACATGATCGCCACCCTCTCTCATCGGTTGTGACGGCCGCTGGTCCGGAACCAGCAGCGTAGGCGCGCGGAGGCGCCCAGCGAGGACCCACAGCAAAGCTTTCGGCAAAGCCGGCAGGCCGCAATCCGCGGTTGTTGAGAGGTCCCCCCTCCTGCCGTCAGTGTCTCGCGTTTTCGCGACAGCTTCAAGGGCCGAGGGCCGCCGCCGTCTAGATTCTGTTACACTGTGCTCAAGCTGCCGCACCCGGGCTCTGATCAACCGCTCCCGGCCAGCACGCGATCGATCAGGCCAACCGCTTGCGTCGATTCTCCCAGTGAAACATCGAAGGATCGCGCCCTTCCGGTCAGGCCTGCCAGTGCGGCCACCGCGCGGCCGCGCCCGAGCGTTGGAAAACCGATCTCCGCCATGATCTCGCGGCCGGCGGCGATCGGCGAGAGCGGGCGGATAGAGGACGCTCCGCCGTGGTTCGCGTGCAACAACAATATGATATCCACGGTTCCGGGCTGGATCTGCCAGCGGCCGCCGAGGAATCGGGGATCGAGATTGTAGATTTTGCGGCCATTGCCGTCGACCATGTGGGGCGCCTGGGCGATGCGGTCAGCGACCTGCGGCAGCTGGGCGAGCGTCCCCTCCTTGACGCGCATCCCGCGCGGGCGGGCGATGACGCCGTTCGTGTCGACGAAGACGTTCTCGTCCCCCTCGATGTCGTAGCCGCCGAGCATGAGGCGAAGGGTCAGCGTGGTCTTGCCGGCGCCTTCAGTGCCGACCATCAGCAGGCGCCGCCCGTTCCGGCGCAGGCTCGCCGCATGCAGCAGCAGGTCTTTGGGCCGCTCTTCGATGGCGAGCCCGAACAGGCGCCGATGCAGATGGTTGGTGATGTCCTCCGCGGTCAGCAGCTCGCAGACGGCGACCTCCTGCTCGAGGATCCGGTAGTAGCCTCGATAGGGCTCGATGCGGATTTCGAGCTCGCGCGGCGCATCGCCCGCTACCTCCGGCGCGCATTCGAGATAGCGCAATGCAGAATAGACTTGCGCGTCCTCGGTCCGCAGCACGATGCGGCGCTGCAGCGTCCGCGCAATCACTTCGTATGAGATTGGACCAGCCCTTCTTCGATCAGCGAGCCCAGGCAGGCGGCGATCTCGGCATTCTTGGCCGGATCGGCGAGCTCGAAGGCCTGCGCTACACGCGACACAATGCTGTCGGCATCGAGATTGCCGTCGCAGAACTCGAACACGACCGCCGCAGTCTTGTTGAGGTAATGCACGCGGTCGCGCGCCGTTTGGTAGATAATGTATCCGTCCGGAACCTCGTTGACCTCGAGATTCTCCGCCTGGAAAATGACTTCGGCCATAGTGCGTCCTATGCGTTGGTCCCTCTGCTTGCTTGAAGCTTCTACCAAGCCCCCGGCTCCCTGTCATCGATCATCAGTTCCCTGATCAGGTCGATGACGCGCCGGGCCCAGAAGCGGGCATTGTAGTCGAGCCGCACCCGGCGGCGCGCGCGTGCGGCCATCGCGCTGGCCCGCCTTGGCTTCGTGAGGAGTGAAGCGCAGGCCGCTGCAAAAGCGGCTGCATCCTCGGCGATCAGAAGCTCGAGCCCGTGGCGCAGGCCTGTGCCGGAGGCCCCGAATGCGGTCGAAACGACCGGCACGCGGCGCTCGGCCGCTTCGATGAGCTTGATGCGGGTGCCGCCGCCTGCGCGCAGCGGCACGATGGCGAGATCGGCCGCCGCATAGAAAGGCGCGACCTCGCGCACAGGTCCGCTCACGCGGATGCCGCAGCAGCCATCCAGGCGCATGATCGACACCGGCGGATCGGCTCCGACGACCAGGAGGCGGAGCGGTACCTGCATGGTTCGGCGCAGGCGCGGCCAAACCGATCTGGCAAACCACCGGACGGCGTCCACATTGGGCGCATAGCTCATGTTGCCGACAAAAATGAGCGTGCGTGGACGCCGGCGCGCGCTGCGCGGCTGCTTGCTGAGGAGCGGCCCAACCGCGATAGTATTTGGAATGGTGAAGACCGGCCGACTGCCGGCGCGCCGCGACAGCGATTGGCTCTCCCCGGGCGCGGCTGCAAGGAGGCAATCAAAGCGGGGCAGCCATTCGGCGGCGATGCGTGCGAAGGCGCGCGCCTCCATGCGCTCCCAGACGGCACCTTCGCGGTCACCGGCGCGCTCACGCATGCGGGCAATGCGATAGTGCGCGGCTGACTCGTCCTCGTCGCAATCGAGCACGCAAAGCGCATTGCGCTTGTGCACCGTAAGCCAGGGGGCCGCGAGCTCGGCGAGATAAAGGCGCGAGACATGCACGACGTGATAGGTTTCAAGAGCGCACCAGCTCGCAAGCTCGGCGCGCAGCTCAACGGTCACGCGGCTCATCAATGCCGGCCTGCCGTAGCGCTCGAATGCCGTGCGCCGCGCCTCAACATCCTTGAGCCGCGCGATCAAGCCGAAATGACTGTCCGTCGTCGCCGCGGGAAATATTCTTGCGCGCCGCACGCGGCTCAACACGAAGTCATCGAGCTCGGCACCGCCCGCGGCGAGCGGAATGACCGCAAGGTCGACTTGGAACGCACGCGCATATGCGGCGAGCAGAAAGCCGCAGCGCATCGCCAGCCCATTGCCGCGTTCGCCGGGGACGATGGGCGCCAGGAACAGAAGGCGCTGGCGCGGGACCTGCCCGTCCATTTCGTCGGCTCACATCACGCGCAGATAGTGCGCGGGATTGATCCAGAGCGGATGCTCGGCACGGTCGCCCGCGAGTTCAAGGCGGCGATTGCGGGCGGACTCGAGCTCGGTCAGCAGACGGCCGAGCGCCTCGCGCCAATGCGCATCGAGCGGGAGCCGCACGAGATGCGCGGCGAGCTCCTCAGGTATGTCGTCGAACGCGCCGTTGATGAGGCGAAGCGCGGCCGCGAGATCACGCGCGAGGCTTTCATCGTAGCCGGCCGCCATCCCTGCCGCCGTGAGCAGCCCCGCGACCACATCGGCTCCGCTGCGCGTCAGGCGCTTGATCCCCCGATTTGGGAAGGTCTGCGCGGCCGATTGAGCGACCAGGCGCACGGAGAAGTGCGGTGTCACAACGGTGGCGCCGCGCCAGCTGCCGTCGTCGAGCCGAGTGAGCTCAACATGCAGCTGCACGTCGGAATAGAGCTGCAGAACGAGCTTGCCCTCGCGTTCCACCACCGCCCAATGCTGCTCGTATTCGGCCCTCCCCTCCCCAACGCGGTTGCCGGACAGGAGCTCGAGCGTGCGTACCACCGAGCTCGCATAGTCGAAGCGGCGTATCGCCACCAGCTCCGCCTCGGCGGCGCGCGCGGCCTCGCTGCGCGCCGGCGCATGGAATACGGCTCCACTCCACCGGCGTCCGAGCTCGGCCAGCGCCGCCGCGCAGTCAGCATCGAACGCCGCCACGGCGACCGGCCGATTGCGGCTCTTCAAGCTCCATTTCGTGCGCGTGCGGTGATGCAGGAACGCGTTGCCATGCGGGTCGCGCTGCACCAGGTCGGAGTCAAGATCGAACGGTCGATGCGCGATCATGGCCTCCGGGTAATCGATGAGCCGGCAGGCAAGCAGGAAAGTGTCCTTGTCGCCGTGCAGGAGGTCGTAGAGCTCCTCCCAATGCTCGTTCAACAAAACCGCTAGATCGAGCACCGCAAAGGCGCGCGCCTTGTCGACGGCGAGAATGCCGGAATCGACGCTGACGCAATCGCGCGGCGCGAGGCCTACTTTCCTCCAAATCGGGTTCTCGGACTTGAGGTCGAGAATATCCGGCCAAAGCAGCAGGCCGGAATCCCGATAGTCGCTCCAGTCGAAGACTGCGGCGGGATCGGCGAGCGGAACAGTGTCGGCGTCGAGATAAAGCACTTCCTGGAAGCGGCTGTTGGCGATGGCGTACGGCTTGAGTGGCCAGCCGCGCGCGACACGGGCCGGATGGCGCGCGATCACCGTCTCGGCATCCACCACTTCGACGCCCTCCTCTTCCAAGGTGGCGCGCATACCCTCGCTCATCTCGATCGCGCCCAGATGCCAGACCTGAATAGGAAGCGAGGTGCGGAAGACGCGCCGCAGCACCCAGATCAGCACCCAGACGCAGGTGAAATAGCGCGGGCCCCCCGCACAGGTGACGATGCCGCGTCCGGAAAAGCGGCCGCTTGGACAGGCCCGGGGAGAGGACAACCGCTCGTGCAGCCGTTGAGAAAATCCTTCGGGCAATATTTGCTGCATATACGCGCGGCCCCCATGATTCTATCATGAACAAGAAAGCGACTTTCTCAACTGCGTCAAGCCTGGAGCCGCGATGCCACGCCCCGCTGCCACCGCAACCGTCCTCATCCTCACGCCGATGAAGTCGGCGCGTCGGCATCTCGACCGCTACTTCGCGGGGCTCAAGCGGCTGACCTATCCTCCGGGCCTGTTGTCGCTCGGGATTCTCGAAGGCGATAGCGATGACGATACCTTTGCGGAGGTGGAACGGCGATTGCCGGTCGCCTGTGCGGATTTCGCCCGCTATCGCCTATTCAAGCGTGATTTCGGATTGCGCTTGCCGCCGGGAGTGCCGCGCTACTCGCCGGTCTTTCAGATTCAGCGGCGCACGATCCTCGCGCGTGCGCGCAATCACCTTCTCTTCCGCGCACTCGGCGATGAGGATTGGGTGCTCTGGCTCGACGTCGACGTCATTGAATATCCGCCTGATATCGTCGAGACCTTGATCGCATTGGGCAGGGACATCGTGCAGCCCCATTGCGTGACCGAATACGGCGGCAAGACCTTCGATCTCAACGCCTGGTGCGACGGCGGCAGGAAGCACATGGACGATCTGCGCGGCACGGGCCCGGTACGGCTCGAGGCGCTCGGGGGAACAATGCTGCTCGTGCGCGCCGACCGCCATCGCGACGGCCTGGTCTTTCCCCCCTTCTTCTACGGCGCCCGCAGCCGCTGGGTCCGCGACCCTCACCCATTGCGCGGGGTCGCCGCGGGTGAGATCGAGACCGAGGGCCTAGGCATCATGGCCAAGGACATGGGCATCGAGTGCTGGGGCCTGCCCGATCTCGAAATCCTTCACGCGCCGGAATAAGCCGCGCCGCCGGCCCGATTCGCCAGAACGAGCGAACCCGATCGCGGATCCGCTCGCCCCGACTTCGGTGCAGTTGCTGGATTTGGCTTACGGGCAGACCCGGTGCCGCCGGAAGATGATCCGTCCGTCATCCGTCACGATGCGCTCCCGCACCATGTGGCACCATCCGGGAGCGTAAGCAAAAGCACCGCGTGCCCAGCCGCAAGCCGAAGCGTCAAAGCACTGCCCCATGGGGCCGATGTCTGAGCCCCCGCGATTGCGGCTCTGGTTGTCGTTAGCCGCGAAAGCCGAAGTGCCGGCCACGAGCGCAACCGTCGCGGCTGCGGCAATTAGGAGCGTCCTCATGGTCCATCTCCAGTGTTGTTGAACCGCTCTAATAACAAGTCGGGCAGCCCGATAGTTCCGTTAACAAAAATTCATCAATGATGCGAAGCAACAACAAACGACGCGTCGCCCCTGCGAAAACAAGGACCCCCACAATACAGGCCGAGGCGTATGTCCCGGCTCTCCGCTTCGCTTCGGCCGGGACGACCACTCCGGAACTTGGGGCAACGCGCTTAGCCGGAGGGTCCTTCTCCTCGCCATGAGCTCGAGGAGATACGCGACCGCAGTTGGCGCCCGAGTGCAGCCAAGATATTGCGCCCCGCTTCGGCAATATCTGAGCCGCCGCGGTTGCGCAGGATGACGATGCCGATCCTTCGCTGCGGCATGAGGCCGATATAGGCGGCCGAGTTGTAGAGGCCGCCGAACTTGTCGACGATGACCTCCTCGTCCTTGCGGACTTCCCAGGCCAGCGCCTGCGAGACGCCGGGGCCGATGGGCAGCACCGGCGCTTGCGCGCGCCGCATCGCCGCCTGCAGCGCGCCGGCGCCGTCGAGCTCGCCGAGATTCGCCTTGAGGAAGATCGCCATGTCGCCGGCCGAGGCATACATCTGCCCGGTGCCGAGCCAATGATAGTAGCCTTCGAGGTCGCCCGGCATGCCGAACGGCGTTCCATCCGCCGCATAGCCTTGGACGGCGCGGCGGACTAGAAGCGGCGGGATCTCTCCGCGCGGGTTCTGTTCCGGGTTCGCCGAAGGGACCGGCAATGTGGTGGAGGAGAGCCCGAGCGGCCGTATCAAGCGCTGCGCCATCAGCTGATCGAACCGCATGCCGAACCTGCGTTCGAGCGCGAGATGCAGGAGCACATATCCGGCATGGGAATAGATCACCTGCCTGCCCGGCTCGTGCTCAGCGTCGGCGGTCCAGGCCGTGAGCAGCGCGATGAATTGCGGCAACGTGAAGCTCTGGTCGGGGCTCGGCCAGGGTGGATGGTCCTGCGGCAACACGATGCCGGATGAGTAGGTCGCGAGCTCGCGCAGCGTGACTCGGGCGATGTCGCCACCCCCTTGCAGCTCGGTCACGTATTTGGCGACGGGATCGTCGAGCGAGATCTCGCCGGCGCGATCAGCCGCCGCCAGCAGCGTCGCGTCGAAGACTTTTGCCACCGATCCGAGATTGAACAGCACATCGGACGTGACCGGTCGGCCGCGGTCGGCGAGCCCAAAGTTCAAGAGACTGGTGTGACGGTTTGCACGCACCGCAACAGCGATGCCGCCGGCTCCGCCGAGCACGGGACGAATCGCATCGGCGACAATGCGGGCAAGCTCTGCGTCCGACGCGCCGCGCTCCGCAGACGTGGCCAGCGGCTTTCCAAAGAGAATTTGTGCCGCCCCAATGAGTGAAAAGGCGGCAATCAACACGACAATCAGCGCACGGCTTGCTGCTGTAATCGACATGGCACGAATCGCGCTCCGCTCACGGGCAGCTCCGTGCATCCGCCGTGCCAAGTCAATCGGGAATGAAGCGCCGTACTATTTCTGCGGCTTGAAATAGCGGGGGTCCGGCGGCGCCTGGTCCTTGCGGGTGGGCATCAGATAGCCGTCGGCGCTGAGATAGTAATTCTCCTTGCCGACGCGGACCTGTGCGTTGTTCTCTTCGCAGACATATTCCGGCCAGCTCGGCTGGGCTTCGCCATTACGGCGAAAGCGTTTGTCGACCGTCCAGGGCCGCGTCAAGGCGTGATCGATGACGGTCATCTCGTCGTGCAGCAGGTTCGGGTTGGCCCGGTCGAGATAGATCCGCTCCTTGAAGATCGACTGATTGTCGTGATGCAACGGCAATCCGGTCCCATCGTAGGAGCGTGGCCCCTTGAACGGCCCGCGCGTCTCTACTTCCAGCACGTCATAGCGCCCGCTGCCGGTCGCATCGATCCAGCGGCCGATGGAATAGCCCGCGTAGCTCGGCTCGAGCCCCTGCGGGAAGTCGCGTCCATCGGTGAAGATGCGCCGTCCGTGGTCGGCATTGTTGACGAGCACATAGGTCGTCTCCGGGGTGATGACGTATTCCTGCGGATAGAAGGCCATCATCATCATCGGCATGCCGTAGGCGAGACATTCGGCGCCGTTGAAATTGCCCTGTCCGCCGTTCTCCTGATCGGCAAGGCTCTCCTCGAGCACGGCCTTGTACTCGGGTGTAAGCGGCGCTTCCTGACCATAGCCCCAGGGCTTGGTCTGGTCGAACGAGGGCTGGCCAGGCAAGCCCGGGACTATGAAGCGCAGCCACTGGCCTTTGAGATTGGGGTACTTGCTCTCGTCGAACGCGCGCGCCGTTCCGGCAGCAAATGTCGCCGCGGCCAGCGCTGCGATCACAAGCGCGATCGGGCAGCGCGTAATGCGAAACGGCATGGCGTCCTCCCGAGATACGTCAGCTCGTTGGCAACTGCTTCGCACTCGAGTGAGGATAGCGCATCGCTGTGATTGCGGCCATGGTTGAAGATGCGCCGGCGAGGATTCCCGCCGGGCTCAACCAGCCGTTCGACCGGGTCTGGTCGCAGGAGCCCGCTACCCGCCGCGTGCGGACCGCGTCGCCTCGAACAGGAACCACGTGCGCCGCTCGGCCTCGTCGATCCACACCTCGAGGAGGCTCGCGGTCGCGACGTCGCCGTGCTCATCGCACAGCCCATGCGTCTCGCGCAGGTTGGCGGCGAGCTGCCGGTTGTCGTTGCGCAGCTCCGCCAGCATGTCGGACGGCGTCACGAATTCGGCGTCGTTATCGGGAACGCGCTGCAAACGGGCGATGTGGCCGATCGAGCGCAGCGTCAGGCCGCCGATCTTGCGCACGCGCTCGGCGATCGCATCGGTGGTGGCGAAGATCTGCTCGCCCTGCTCGTCCAGCATGAGATGATAGTCGCGGAAGTGCGGTCCGGATATGTGCCAGTGGAAGTTCTTGGTCTTGAGATAGAGCGAGAACATGTCGGCGAGCAGAATATTGAGCGCGCCGGCAATGTCGCGCACAGCGTCCGCGCTCAGATCGGAGGGCGTCTCGAGCGGTGCGATGCGGGCGATCTTGGCTTCACGAACGGTCATCTGCCGTCTCCTCTTGCCGTGTTGGGCGGTAATACCGCTGCGTGCAGGCGAGCCTGCTCGGTTCGGCGTTGGGCCAGCCGTGATTTGGTCATCGATGTGTCCTGGATTGGGCTTGAATTATCTTAGGCTGCCCGGCAGGCGAACAACGCCGGATGCGCCGCCGGGTTCCGCGCGCCTTTTACGCCGGTTGCGCCCGGCGAAACGCCGGATCGAAGCCGAGCTCGCGCTGCGCCTTCTCAGTCGACAGATAGGCGCAGGGCTCTGCGATATTGTAGATGCCGGGATGCGCCCTCTCGATGGCGAGCAGCGCCGCTGCGGCCGCCGCATCGACATGCAGCGCCGGCGGCTCGGCCTTCTCGAAGCCGGTATGTGGGCCATAGAGATGGCCGTAGCGCAGCACCACGCCCTCGATCGGCGGGGATGAAAGCGTCAAGCGCTCGAGCGCCACCACGCCGGCCGCCGAGACGGCGCGCGGACTTTCCGGATCGGCATCGAGCGGATCATCCTCGCGATGCGGCTCTCCCCCGTCGGCATACATCCAGGCGATGCTCTGGGCGATGAGGCGCCTCACGCCGGCTTGCTGTGCGGCGGCGACCAGATTCTGCGTGCCTTCGCGACGCATGCGCGCATTGCGCCGTGCGCCTTCGGCCATGGCGGCAGGATCAAGCCGCGGCGGCAGGTCCGTCAGCTGATGCATGATGAGCTCTGGGCGCGCTGCTCTCACGGCCAGCGTCAACGCGGGCGCATCGAACACATCGACCAGCGCCGGCGTGATGCCGGCAGCCCGCAACGCCTCCGCCTTCGCGGGCCAGCGAGTCGTGCCGGTGACCGTGTGCCCGGAATCGACCAAGAGCGGCACCAATTGCCGCCCGATTGCCCCGGCTGCGCCCGCGAGGAATATGCGCATGACAAATCCTCATCCTAAGCCCAAGGCCAAGTCCTTGCCGGTTGCCATGGTTCGCGACGCCGGCTCCTCACCGTGAGGTCATCCTCATTTCACATCCAAGAGCTCGACGTCGAAGATCAGCGTGGCGTTGGGCGGAATGACCCCACCGGCCCCGCGCGCCCCGTAGCCGAGCTCGGGCGGGATGACGAGCGTGCGCTTGCCCCCGACCTTCATGCTGGCGACACCTTCGTCCCAGCCGGCGATCACCCGATGCATGCCGAGCGGAAACTCGAATGGCTGGCCGCGATCGACCGAAGAGTCGAACTTCTTGCCCTTGGCACCGCCTTCGGAGAGCCAGCCGGTATAGTGCACAACCGCGATCTGGCCGGTCTTGGGCGAAGCGCCCGTGCCGACCTTGGTGTCGGTGATCTGTAATCCTGAAGCTGTGGTCATGGTTGCCCCTGCGTTTTGCGCCGAGGCGCTGGTGAACGAGCTGGTTATTGAGACGCAAGCCAAAACCGCAATGGCCAGTGCCGTGTGGCGGGCAGAGCTGAAGGTCGGCATCAATCTCCTCGCTGTTCTCTTTACAAGGATGTGTACGTACGCCTCTTTACAAGGATGTGTCCGTAGGGCGGGTTAGGCGCCCGCACTGGCGCTTCGTCTCGCCTGGATCTTTGCGCGCAGTAACCCGCCAACGCCGCGCACGGCATAGCGGCGGGTTACGCGCCACGCAAGGCCGTCGTGGTCGAGAGACATTCGCCACGCGCTAACCCGCCCTACGAATGAATTCACTTCTTGAAATATTTCAAATCCGGCGGCGTCTGGCCCTTGTGGGTCGGCATCAGGTAACCGTCGGCGCTCAGCATGTAGCTCGTGTTTTCGATCCAGACGAGCTGCTGGCCCTCCGCGCACACATATTCGATCCAGATCGGGCGCGGATCGGGGTTGCGGCGGTAGCTTTTGTGCACGGTCCAGGGCCGCGTCAATCCGTGATCGATCACGGTGAGGTCATCGTGCAAAAGGTTGGGATTGGCGGCATCGAGATAGATGCGCTCCTTGAAGATCGACTGGTTGTCCCGATGCAGCGGCAGGCCGCTCGCATCATATGAGCGCGGGCCCTTGAAGCCGCGGGTCTCCACCTCCAAAACATCGTAGCGGCCGTCGCCCTTGGTATCGATCCACCGGCCGATGGAATATCCATCGAAGCCCGGCACCATATCCTGCGGCCAATCGCGGCCATCGGTGTAGATGCGCCGATGCGTGTCGCGGATGTGATCGACCCGGATATAGGTCGTGTCCGGCAGCACGATGATCTCCATTGGGGAATGCGCGTTCATCACCATCGGCATGCCGGGCGCAAGGCACGTGCTGGTCGCGTTGGTGCCCTGCCCGCCGATCTTCTGATCCTCCAGGTTGGCTTTGAACATCGCCTCGTATTCGGGCGTGAGCGGCGCGCTCTGGGTCGTGCCCCACAGCTGCGGCGGATCGAAGGAAGGTTGCGCACCGCGAGGATTTTCCCGAACTCCGATCCACTGGCCGTGCAGATCGGGATATTGCGCATCATCGAATGCGCGGGCGCTGCCCGCCGCCAGCAGGACCGTGCAGGTTGCGATCGCAAACCCAGCCGAACAGCGCATTGCCGACCTCCCGCTCTTCCGCCCCCTACTCCCGGCCCGTTGTCCCGGGCTGGGCAAAGTTCCGCAGATCCGGCGGCCGCTGACCCTTGCCCATGGGCATCAGATAGCCGTCCTCGCGTACGAAGTAGCTTTCGCCGCCGATGATCACCAGATTGTTGTTCTCACTGCAGAGATACTCGATCCATACGGCTTGCGGGCGACGGCGGAAATCGCGCGTAACCGTCCATGGCCGGGTGAATGCATCGTCGATCAGGGTCACATCGTCGTGCAACAAGTTGGCATCGGTCGCATCGAGATGGATGCGCTCCTTGATGATCGTCTGATTGTCGAGATGCAGCGGAATGCCGGTATTCTCGATGAGCCGCGGGCCCTTGAAGCCGCGCGTCTCGACCTCCAGCGTGTCGTAGCGGCCGCTTCCCGCGGTGTCGATCCAATGCCCGATCGAGGTGCCGATATAGGTCGGCGCGAGATGGGCCGGCCAGTCGCGCCCGTCCGTGTAGATGCGGCGGAACTCACCCATGAAATGCAGCCGCATATAGGTGATGTCCGGCGTGACCAGGATCTCGATCGGCTCGTAGCCGATCATCGCCCGCGGCATGCCGGGGGGAACGCACCGCACCTGCGGATTATAGGTTTGCCCGCCGGATTTGGCCTCCTCGGCAAGCGATGCGTCATATCTCGTCTGATATTCGGCGTTGAGCGGCGCCTGCTGCCCGCGGCCCGGCGGCTTCTTAGTGTCCCAGGCGACCGGACCGCTGCGCTCCCATTGGCCGCGCAGGTTGGGGTATTTGGATTCTTGTGCGGAGGCGGTGGATGAGAGGAGCAGTGCGGCCGCGATGACGAGAGCGATTGAGGAAAGAGCAGGCCGCGGGCCACCCCCCGCCCCCTTGTGGGGAGGGGATGGGGGTGCGACGAGACTCCGAGGAACAACAACTACCCCCCTCCCCAACCCGCCCCCAGTCGAAGTCGGATATATCCGACTTCGACCACGTTTGGTGGCGAAGTCGGGCAGGCCCGACTTCGCGCGGAGGAGGGAGCGCGCCCAGTTTGCTGCCTGCCCTGGGCAAACAATGATCGGGCCTTCCCTTCGCATCCCGACCTCCCCGGTTATCGAGACCTATTTGAAATATTTCAGATCCGGCGGCTTCTGTCCCTTCTTGGCCGGCATCAAGTATCCGTCGGCGCTGAGCATGTAGCTCTCCTTGCCGATGCGCAGATGCTGGTTGCCTTCGGCGCAATCGCTTTCGACCCAGACCGGGTCCTTGCCGCGCACGAAGGTCTTCATCACCACGTAGGGGCGCGTCAGTGCATGATCGATGGTGGTGATCTCGTCGTGCAGAATGTCCGGGTTGGATTTGTCGAGGAAGAGGCGCTCCTTGACCACGGTCTGGTTATCATCGGCGAGCGGGGCGCCACTGGGATCGAAGGTGCGCGGTCCTTTCAGGAAGCGCGTCTCCACCTCGAGCGTCTGATAACGGCCACTCGCATCCGGATCGGTCCAGTTGCCGATCGAGTAGCCCATGAAGCTCGGCTCGAATTCCTCCGGCCATTTGCGGCCGTCGGTGTAGATGCGGCGCAATTGGGTCAAGTATTCGATCATCATGTAGGTGGTCTTGGGCGTGACCACGATCTCCATCGGGAAGATCACGTTCATGGCGCGCGGCATGCCATCCGGAATGCAGACATAGGTCGGATCATTGCCCTGCCCGCCCGCCTCCTGGTCCTTGAGGCCGGCCTCGAAGCGCGCCTGATATTCAGGCGTGAGCGGCACATGCTGCCCGCGATCCTTCGGCTTGCTGGGATCATATTGATTGCCGACGCCGGGCGGTCGCATCCACTGACCGTTGAAATCCGGGTATTTGGAATCATCGAACGCAAAGGCGCCCGCGAGCGGCGCGCACACAACAAGCACTGAGGCGATCGCGCCGATCGTCGTACGGTAGAGCATGCTGGTTTCTCCCGGTGTTTCGTAGGGGCAATCCTTGTGGTCGCCCCTCTTCAGTCTCTGATCGCTTCAGAATCCGGCAGCCACATAAGGGCGTTTACGCCCGTCTTCGACGGGCTATGGGCTGCCCCTACGGCCGCTTGAAATACTTCAAGTCCGGCGGTGGCTGATCCTTCTTGACCGGCACCAAAAAGCCATCGGCGTTCACATCATAGTTCTCCTTGCCGATCAGCACATGATGATTGAAGTCAGAGCATTGCTGTTCGCGCCAGACCGGCTGGGGATTATTGACTCGCGCGTACCTCTTGGCGGCCGAGAATGGGCGCGTCAGCGCGTGATCCATCACGGTGATGTCGTCGTGCAGCAGGTTCGCATCGGCGGCATCCAGATAGATGCGCTCGTTGATGACGGTCTCGTTATCCTCGTGGAACGGCAGCCCACTCTCATCATAGAGGCGCGGGCCTTTCAGATTGCGCGTCTCGACTTCGAGCGCATCATAGTGGCCGCTGCCCTTGGTATCGATCCATTTCCCGACCGAATAGCCCGCATAGGTCGGATCCTCGTTCGTGGGAAAGCTGCGCCCGTCGGTATAGATGCGCCGCTGATCGTGGATGTGCTGAATGAGGATGTAGGTGGTGCTCGGCGTGACCACGACTTCCATCGGGTCATAGGCATTCATGATGCGCGGCATGCCGGGCGAGATACAGAAATAGGTCGGGTCATTGCCCGCCCCGCCCGCCGCCTTGTCCTTCAGGTTGGCCTGGAAGATCGCCTGATATTCCGGCGTGAGCGGGGCATGCTCGTCATCCCAGTTCGGCGAGCCGACGCGCAGCCACTGGCCCTTGAGGTCTGGGTATTTGGATTGATCGAAGGCGAACGCGCCTGGCGGCGCGAGCAGACAGGCCAAAACGATTGCGCCGATCGCGCCGCGGTAGAGCATGAGGTCTCTCCGAATTCCTTTCTTGCAGGGGCGGCCCGTGTGGCCGCCCCTTTTGAGGTCATTCCAATCGTCGACGGGCGCCCACAAGGGGCGCCCCTATTTCAGACGGCCTTACGGCCGATTGAAGTATCGCAAGTCCGGCGGCGGCTGGTCCTTCTTGGCCGGCATCAGCTCGTCGTTGGCGCTGCGCATATAGGCTTCGTCACCGATCTGGACCCATGGGTTGCCCTCGGCGCACACTTCTTCCTGGAACACCGGCGGATTGCCCGGGTCGCGGCGATAATCCTTCATCACCGTCCAGGGCCGCGTCAGCCCGTGGTCGATGACGGTGATCTCATTGTGCATCACGTTCCGGTTGGCGGCATCAAGAGATAGGCGCTCGAAGATGATGCTCTGCTCATCGAAGGCGAGCGGAAGGCCGCTTGCATCATAGGTGCGCGGACCGCGGAAGGCGCGCGTCTCAACCAGCAGCGTGTCGTAATGACCGCTGCCTTGGGTGTCGAGCCAGCGGCCGATCGAGTAGCCGCTGTACGCCGGCTCAATCTCCTTTGGCCAATCGCGGCCATCGGTGAAGATCCGTCGCTGAATATTGCTGCGGTCGATCAGCACGTAGGTGGTGTCGGGCAGGACCACCATTTCCATCGGCTGGAACAGCGTCATGATGAGCGGCATGCCGCCGGTGCGGCAGGTGTAGCCGCGCGTCGTGCCGGCACCGCCTTCGGCCTGGTCCTTCTCGTTGGCCTTGAAGATCGCCGTGTATTCCGCAGTGAGCGGCGCCTGCTGCGCCTCGGCCCAGCCCTTGCGCGGGTCATAGGTCGGCTGCGGGGTGCGCGGCGCGCCCGGAAACGGCAGACGATTCCATTTGCCGTTGAAGGCCGGATATTGCGCATCGTCGAAGGCGGCGGCCGGCGAGAGGCCGAAGCCAAGCACACCTAAGTGGGCTACGCCCAAGAGCCGGCAAATGAGCGCGCACAGGGGCGCGCAGGTACCGATGGCACCTCGGTAGAGCATCAGGTTCCTCCCTGTCCGGACGCGCCGTTCCGCGCCCGGACGCTGTCGCGTGTTGTTATTTTATTGGCTTCGGAGGCTAGCATATTGCCAACAGGCGCGCTACGCGCGGCTTACGGCGAGCGCTGGCGAGCGGCAGGCACGTCGCATTTGATCTTCGGCGTCACCCGCACCTTCGAGGCACTCCATCCGTTCTATGGGCAGCCATTTCAATGCGAGCGCTCGTCTGCCCGATCGTCTCGCCCGGAACAATCAGAAGAAAACAACTTTGACCAGTTCACGAAGGGCCGGAGTTGCACCAGTTCGACACTTAGAAGACCCGCGGCGACGAGCGGAAGCTTACGCAGGTGCTCATGGGCTTGGGCCGTGTCATCCGCTTCCAGCACGAAAATCACCCGGCTCGGCTCGGCGGTTGCGTAGGCCTCGCGAAGCACGCCTGCTGCAAAAAGCTGCCACGATCCCTTCAATTCGTTTGCCATCTCAGCCCGGATTGTCTCGATCGAAGCACCACGGGCTATACCAATGAGAGCAAGGATCTTCATTCGAAATGCTCTAGCCGGACGCCATCTCGTAGAGGATGCCGATCGCCTGGCCTCCTTTCGGTTGGGTAAACTCGCCTGCGAGCTGCCCGGCGACGGAGGGCACCGAGGTAGTCACGACGCCCGCCTGTACTAACCGGCGCAGCGCCGCGTCTTCGGTGCGGGACGAGAGCCCACCACACGCGTCGAGCACGATCTGTACATTGAGCCCTTGGGCCACGCCGGAAAGCGCGGAGTGCTGCACGACAATTTCCGTAGCTACCCCCGCGATCAGCAGCGTGTTCCGGCCGGTTTTCAGAATGGAGTCGCGCGTTGTTGGATGTAGAAAGGCGTCAGTGGTGGTCCGCGTGTGCTGCGGCAACTCGCCCAGCGCGGCCGCGATCTCGGGGGTGACTTTCGGGGCTCCGTCCGCCGCTGGCGCCGTTGTGATTATCGCGGGTATGTCAAAAAGTTGCGCAAGCTTTGCCAGCGCGGAGACCGCCCGGCGCAGGTGCGACACATCGTTGGTGACGCTTCGTTCGATGATGCCGGCCTGAAGATCGGCAAACAGAATAGCCGTACGGTCGGGCTCGAGAGGCGAGTAGCTCATTACCGTTTCTCCAATTTGGCGAGGGCATTGCGGATCTCTTCGGCAATCTGCTCTCCGCTCAAGCGCGACTCAGCAACCATCCAGGCTCCACCTGCAAGCAGCGGCAGCGTCCCTATGATAGCAAGCCCCGCCGGCAACCAGCCGAGCGAGCCTGTGACGTGGTCGATTACGATAGAGAGGGACGTCAACACGAATATGACAACGCTCACGTAGAGAGCGGCGATTGACCATTCCACATAGCGTGCGCGCTTTGCATGACGATCAAGCGCGATGCGAGCTTGGTCTGGGGTGGCGCCGAGCTTTTCCAAGTTACCCTCATGGACTGTCGCGGCAAGAAGGCGAGCGCGATCGACCACCCGCGCCATTCGCACAAGCATAGTTGCGACAAGTGAGGCGCAGGCAAGGATGAGAAGCGCAGGCGTAACCATGGCGGCGATTAAAGCCACAGCGGCCGAGGACGTGCCCGAGTTTACCATGTCCAGGCCTCGATTAAGCCGAGAACTTAAAGCAGACGGCAAGCGCCTTTGCGGTGCTACGTCTTGTAAGTCTAGTCTAAAGCACAGCCAACTCGAAAGTGGCGCATTCACGCCCACCAGCTTGTTGAAATTGGCGCATCCCTTTGCCAAGGTCGTCCCATCCGGGCGGGGAATGGAGGAGGAACGCGAATGGTTGCCGGAACGATCCTCCTGATCGGTCTCATGCTCCTCGTTGCCCAGCTGATGGCTCAGGGGGCGACCGGCGAATGGCCGAGCATCACGCTCGCCTCGGAGCTGGGCTTGCCGGCGGAGGGCGTCTACTCCGGTTGGATGGCGATCGACACCGTGCTGCGGTTTCTCGTGAACGAGGTGCAGCTGTGGCTCGTCTTGGTGTTCACCGCCGCTGTCATTTACTGGCTCGTCGACTTTGCCGACGAGCAGCTGGCACGCCTTGGCGGGCGGCGGCGGTCCGCACGCGTCCAAGGCGCGCCGGCTCAAGATGCTTCGCCCCTTGCCGGCAGCGGCACGCAGGCGTGACGACCATTCCCGGCCTGCGCCTTGCGCGCCCCGAAATGCCTGGCGAGCGCATCCAGGCCGCGCTTGAGATCGGCGAGCCCGCCGCGCGGACATTGCTCGCCATGCACCGCAACACGCGCGACCGCGCGCGCCGCTTTCTGGCCCGCTTCGAGGACAGCCGCGAAGGCCGCATCGTAGCGCGCCTTGCGGCGCCGACATTCGCAGGCCTCGGGATTGTCGCGGCCGCAGGCAAGATCGCCCGCGCAGGTGTAGCCGCGGCCGGAGCCTGAGGTCGCGCGCGGCGTCTCGATGACGGCCCGATAGTGGCCGACCACGACCGCGTAGCGCAGGCCCGCAAGATATTGCGCATCGCTGATGACGCCGAGCAGGTTGAGACAGCCGAACGGGCTCGCCGCTCGCTCATCGAGGCGCTTCTCCGGCGGCAGCCAGGCCCGATGCGGCTGCAGCGCCGCAAAGCTCTTGGCCTCGAGCTCCCCCCGTTGCACCAGCGTGCCGCCGGGATGGCGAAGGCCGATCTTGCGTTTGCGTCCGCGGCGGACCATGCGATCAATCTCCTGTCTGGTTGTTTTCGCGCGCTTCGGGCAGCGCCGTGCTCGGCGCTCCGCTCTCGGCGGCGCTGCGCCGGGCAAACAAGGCATCGAGCTCCCGTCGCGACCACGCGCTTGCGGGCTTTGCGGGCGCGGAGCTTTGGTCCGACGGCGCCGGCGCCGCGCCGGACGAAGGAGAAGAAAGAGAAGAAAGAGAAGATTCGAATCTGTGATTGTGATTGGTTGGCGGCGGCTTCGCGGTTTCCTGACCTTGCGCTTGCCGGCCGCTTGAGCGCCGCGCCAGCGACCGCTTCTCCTCCGCTTCCGCCCGCAGGATCGCCTCGCCTTGGAGAACGGCGCGCGCGATCCCCGACTTGATCCCGCCGTTCCGGCCGGCCAGGCGCCGCTGCAACAGGGCGCGATCGACCTTGGCGATTTCCGCATCGATGCGCTTGTGCCTCCAGCCCTCGCCGAACTTGGCCTCGATCGCCGCGCGGATGCGCCGCCACTGTGCGACCGAAAGGCCGGCGATCGCGGCCAGGCGCGCATCGTCGGTCGGCAGCGCGTCGTGCTGCCAATAATGCATGATCAAAAGGAGATACGCGCCGTGCTGCAGCGTATTGAGATCGCGCGTATCGCGCAGATAGTCGCCGACATAGAGCGGCATCCAGGCGCGGCCCATGCTTGTTCCCTGGCGATATGGAAAGATTCACGCCGCCCGGCGGCGGCTCTCATCGCAGCTCTGCGGCGCGACGGCGGGACGCATCGGCGCTTGTGTCGCGCTCACCTTATCGTCCGCAGCATCGGGCCGATAGGCGATGAGGCAGTGGACCAAGCAATACGGATAGCGCCGGAACGGTGCGGCGCCGCAGAACACAAAATCGGATTGATTCGGCTCGCCGAGCGGCCAACGGCAGGTGGCGGCATCGAGATCCATGAGGCCGCATGCGGGGCCGAAGGCCTTGCCGGCGTGCTGATGCAGGCCGCCGAGATCGACCTGCGATAACCCCTTGCCGAGGCCCAGGGCCTGGAATGCGGCCATCAGCGCGCTCGGGGCACGAACGGCGCGCGCCCGCGCCGGCCGCGGCGCCCGCTTACGCTTGAGCACCGCCGTTTCCTTGCGCGGATGCCGCTGCTTGAATTCAGGCTGGGCGAGCTTGAGGCGATGAATCTTGCCGAGCACCGCGCACCGCGACACAGCTTCGCCCAGCTCCTTGGCGATCGAGGCGGCGCTCGCGCCTTCGCTCCAGCGCTGCCGCACGAGTGCGATGTGGGCTGCACTCCACGCAAAGCGGGCGCGCTTGACCGCGGCATCGCCAGGGGGCGGGCTCTGATCCTGCAAGATTGGGATGTCATCTGCCTCGGTCATTGCACAACCTCTTCGGGCTTGAATCTGCAAAGGGCGTGGCGCGGCTCACCGGCCGGAGAGCAGACCGGGAGCCGCGCCGGTCCGTCGCTGGCGCGGGAGGGGACGGCGCGACGGACTGTTCTTGGAAGGGCGTAAAGCCGGACGAGCGGCTCAAGGCGGCGGACGCGCAAGCATGGCTTCGACTCTCATAACCGTAATGATAACTTCCGTTATCGAAACGTCAATACAGGTTATTGACCGCGGTTATGGCCGCCGCTAAGGTCAGCGTTGCGCCACCCTCAGGACCCGTTGGAAAGAACCTTGCATGGAACCAGGCGAGATCATCCGCCGCCGGCGCGAGCAGCTCGGCTGGTCGCAGGCGCAGCTCGGCAACCGGGTCGGCATTTCGCAGCCGGCGATCAAAAAGATCGAGGCCGGCGACAGCCGGCATTCCAAGTTCCTTCCCAAGATCGCGCAGGTGCTGTCGATCCCGCTCGTGGAGCTCGATCTCTCGCTTGGCCGGGACAGCTCGCCCGCCACCGAGCTGATGCCGCCCGCGCGCATCCTGGGTGAGCGGAATTTCCCGGTGCACGCCTCGGCCGAAGGCGGGCCGGGACAGATCATCGTGTCGCACGAGGCCGTCGACTTCATGGCGCGCCCTGCCCCGCTCATCCACGTGCGCGATTCCTATGGTCTGCTCATCACCGGCACCTCGATGGAGCCCGAATACCGGCAGGGTGATACGGCGCTGGTCGACCCGCATCTGCCGGTGATCCAAGGTGAGGTCTACATCTTCTATGCCGAGAAAGCCGGCGAAGCGCGCGCCACCATCAAGTTCCTGCGCCGCGCCACCGCCGACAAATGGTTCCTGAGCCAGCACAACCCGCCCGAAGGTGCCGCAAAGGACTTCACGCTGCCGCGCCGCGAGTGGCAATGGGCGCATCGCGTGATCGGCAAATATTCGCGGCGCTGAAGTGCCCACACGGGGCGTTCCTGCGAAAGAAGGCACCCACTCCCAGACGTGTCTTCCAGGGCGAGCGCAGCGAGACGCCGGACCCATTGCCCTCGGCGGGACATGATAGCGCACAGACGTATGGGCTCCTGCTTTCGCAGGAGCGACCGAGTTTCTACACGTTTCGCGCGGACGACCGGTGGGTGGGTGTTACTGCATACCTGCTCGTCGCTGCGCGGCCTTCGCGAGGCGCGAAATCAGGCTACTTCACTTGCGCATTGCGCCGCCGCGCTCCACGACTCACTTTCCCTCTCATGGATGTGCTCACCCTCTTCTTCATCGCCGCCATTTTCATAGTCGCCGGCTTTGTCAAAGGCGTGGTCGGGCTCGGCCTGCCGGCAATCGCCATGGGACTGCTGGCGCTGGTAATGCGCCCCGCCGATGCCGCCTCGCTCCTGATCCTGCCGACGGTCGCCACCAATGTCTGGCAGATGGCGGCCGGACCCAGCCTCAAGCCCGTGGCCGCGCGCCTGTGGCCAACCTTGCTGGCCGCGGTCTGCGGCACGCTGGCGGGTGCCGGCTGGCTCGTCCAGGCGCATTACGCTTCGGCGCTGCTTGGTGTCGCGCTCGCAATCTATGCCCTGACTGCGCTCGCCTCATTTCACATCAAGGTCGACGCGGCGCAGGAGCGCTGGCTCGGACCGCTGGTCGGCGTCATCACGGGGCTGGTCGCGGCCGCAACGGGCGTGTTCGCCATGCCGGCGGTGATCTATCTGCAGGCGATCGGGCTCGAGAAGGAAGACCTGGTGCAGGCGCTCGGGCTCTCGTTCACGGTTTCCTCGCTCGCGCTGGCGATCAATCTCGCCATGGTGTCGGCGCTCAACCTCTCGCTCGGCCCAGCGTCGATCGCGGCGCTGGCGGTCGCCTGCCTCGGCATGTGGCTCGGGCAAACTTTGAGGCTGCGCCTGCATCCGGCCACCTTCCGTCGCGTTTTCTTGTTGGGTCTGTTGGCGCTCGGGATTTATTTGTTCGCCCGCGCCGCGGTCTGAGCTTGCCGCAATCGGAAGCAGGAGCCTCATCGCGGAGGAGCCCCCTCCCTACCCTCCTCCGCTTGCGGGGGAGGGATAAAGGGAGGGGGCGTCTCGAAAGATGTATGCAAGCTTCGAGCTTGCGGCCATCGCAGCGTCAAAGACGCGCGTAAACGCGCTTATCGTTCAAGACGCCGCGCTAACGTAACGAAGCGCGGCTCCTCACCATGAGGTCCTCGGCAGGTATATTCCAAGGAACTTTGAAGGTCATCTGGCTGTGTTCTGACCGTCTCAGATCAATAAACAATCAGCTTTCCTTCCGGAAACAGCCCCCACCAGCCGCAAGGAAAATGTCCGTCCAGATACCACGAGCCGAGCCGCGTAAAAAAGCCAGGCGGACAAATGTCGTCGTATTCGGCTTCCATGCAGAAAATAGCCACGTCAAAGCGAACGCGGGTCCTAAATATATCCGGAAGGGCGTTCTCGCGAATGACCGGGGCAGTCTTGCGCTCGACCAGCGGCTCCGTAAGCTTCTTGATCGCCTGAATTCGTTCATTCCAATCCTGCAACCGCTCTCGATGGTGCTGGTGGATATAGACGCCATACTGATTGAGCATCTCCTGCCGCAGGTCCGTCCACTCTTTTGTATCGCAACAAGTAATCGCCTCTGGCCAGGATGAGACGGCTGCGACCGACGCCCCGGCCGCGACGCCGATGCGTGAGAACCACGAAGCCTTTTCCAGCTTTTCAATTCGCGCGATGGTTCTCGAATACATCACATTTTCCTTCTGCGCCAAATCGCGATCGGAATCTCAGGCACCTTATCGGACAAGCTCACTCCTTTACTCGTAAGTTGGTTGGCTGCTTGCTCCACGAGGTAGGAAGCTTGTTCAGGCGTGAAGCCGGAGGTAATGAGCGCCTGCTTCGCTGCTTGATGGTATTCATTAATCGTAGGCTTTTCACCATAACGGCTGCCGACTTCCTCGCGGAACTGGTCCCAAAAGTCTTCTAAGAAACGATGGAAGATATGGTGGGGCGTTCCCGGTTCGGTAATGACATCTCCTCTCATCGCTACACTGAAACCTTCGTCGTGCGGAACAAGTTTTTTGAATGCCGCAGATTGGTTGATGTGGTTCGCCTGCCACCCCGGCGGAAGGGTCCCCTTGAGTTCTCCATATGGCCCCGTGATGAGTTCTGGAAAGGCCCTCTCACCAGCGCCCAGGCCGAACTCCGCGGCGCGGGCGACGCGACCCTCGGGGAAGAATATCGAGGCCGCGTCGATGGCCGCCGCTAAGCCAAGCGGAGGTTGACTCGGCAGCTTGCCCGCAGCATTGACGGCGGTGACCGACGGGGGTGCCCAGGTGAGGGTGTCGTATGTAAGCGGTGCCAATAGCTGCGCGCCCCCGCGCGCGGCGTATTGGGCTTGCCCCTGCGTACCCAGGAGCGGCGACGTCGGCGGAAAATACGGTTCTCCGGATTTCGTCAGCGGCAATCCGGGCTCTGCGAGCTCGCGCGTGTCCGGACCATTGCTGGTGGCGCCGATGCCACCGAGATCAAAGCTCGACCGCGGGTGCCGGAACAGGATGGATTGATTTGCAGGCGCGGAATCTGCAGGATCGCTTGGCGCCGCTGCTGGTGGTGCAGACAAATAATCTGGCGGACCACCGGTGAAGCGCGGCAAACCGTTGGGGAGGAAATTGTTGTTCAGCGTCGAAGCGGAAAGAGGAACGTCAGCGGGGCCGCTTGGAAACGACTGCGGCTGGTGGCTCGGCGAAGCGTCCGTGTCGCTCGAGGTCGGCAGGTAGGCGAAGGAGCCGAGGAAGCCGTCAGTCGGAAGGCCGTTCGCCCGCTCTTTTTGTTCGAGCTCCTTGGCGAGCCCTTCCCATATGCCTCCGGCGGCCGCGCTGTAGGGCAATCGCAGCGGCGAAAGCGGCAGCAGATATTGCTTGGTCACATCCGATATGAGCGGCGGTGTCGGGGCAAACGCGCCCCAGTTCGCCGCCGGAGAGGAGGCGATTGCGCTCGGCGGGAAGTTGCTCGACGGCGCCTTGAGATAGGGATCGGCCCAACTCGGGAATACAGGAGCGCCAGTGCTCGGTATGGTTGACAGGCTCGGCGCCGGATTCGCTGCAGCACTCGATACCGCCGAAGCATCAGGTGCCGCATTCGCGGCAGTGCCGCTCTTGCCTGCTCCAAACCAAAAGTCATAGGCGGCCTGGACCGCCGGGCTACCTGTCGTCCAATCGTCGTAAAAGCTGCTCGGAACGGACGGGCCGTTGAACGGCAGATTCGACGGGGCATATTGCGGCCAGAGACTCGGCCATGATCCGTCATTTCCATCGAATGGATTCGGCATCGGCGGGCCAATTGGCTGGACAAACAAAAAAGGCCCCCGACGAGGGAGCCTGTGGTTTTGTTGGTGATGTCGACTGAGGGTCAGCTAATGGGGGCCGGCGCGAGGCTTCCTGCTGCGGGCACATCACGGCCCGCTTGAGCGCGACCCGACGCGCGACAGATACAAAAAAACCCGGCGCGATCTCTCGCCCGGGCGCAGCTTCTGATTTTCAATTTCGTGAGTAATCTGATTTGCAATATCGCGTCAAGCGCGGGTGATCAACCAAATGTGCCACGACCTCGCCCAGACGAGCATCGCCGTCAGCAATGAGGCGCCCATAGTGTCGGCCCTTAACCTCTCGCCCGGTTCCGCGTCGATCGCGGGCGCTTGCGGTCGCCTGCCTCGGCATGTGGCTCGGGCAGGCAGCTATCTGGGTGAGACCGGACATGGGCCCCGCGGCGGAAAAGATCTGGGGTTCCTTGGCAGGCTGCAACTCTACAACTCCTGCGAGACGGCCGGCGTTCTACCGTCGGCCGCTCCCTGTTAGAACAGGCGATAACAGGAAATCGTCGTTGGACCTGCACCCCTGTGGTGAGACACGAAACCAGGAAACGGGTTGCGATCGCGATCAACCCTGCTGCGCGGATCGCTTTGGCGGGATATCCGGCGGTAAGGAAACCCAGGGGTGACGCGATTCCTCCCAGACCGCGATGGTCGGCGCCGGGAAACTCGGATCCGCAAAGTTGCCGATCGCAACTGCGACAAGGCCAGGAAAACCTTCGTTCTCCCAGTAGACGGTGGACCCGCAAATCGGACAGAAATGGAAAGTAAGCTTGTTGCCACTTGCGGCCGTCCGCGTCCACGCTGTCGCCCTCCCCTCGAAGGTGATCTGGTCGCGGGGAAACCGAGCCTGGTTGCTGATAACGGCGCCAGTGCGTCGCTGGCACTCCAGACAGTGGCACATAGAGATGCGCGATGGCTCGCCCTCTATGGTGAGATGAAGCTGTCCGCAGCAGCAGGCTGCACGTCGCGTCGTCATAGGATCGGCTCCGTTGCCGCAATAGACCAATGAATAAGGGTTCTCACCTTCGAGGGCAACGACCTGAGCTTCCTTTGGCTAACGCATGTTCCGATCGAAAAGGTTCGCCTCACTCGTCACCCGCGGGCATAGCCCGTCGAAGACGGGCGTAACACGCCCTGATGACCCGCGGGTCCATCTTCGCAAGAAGATGGATTGCCGGGTCAAGCCTGGTCAAGCCCGGCAATGACCGCTTTTAGCTGCAAACCTGCAGCTTTGCCGAGACGGCCGGCGTACTACCGCCCGACTTTCCGCGGTAGACTAGAGGAAGGGGCGGTGGATCCATATGGCAGCCTCCGGCATCAACAACCAACATCGACGACGAGCGACTGACAGCCTCGAACCCGCCAACGCAAAAATAATCTAATTGGGCATGATGCCGCGTAGCGACTTTCGTTCAACGAATCTTTCCCAGAATTTGGTGCTCATCTTTCACTCTGGCGCGAAGACTCTATCGCGCGCACGCAATCAGATGCCGGGAGACCGCGCGCGAAGTCGCATACGAAAAAGCCCGGCGCGATCTCTCGCCCGGGCGGAGCTTCTGATTGTCAATTTCGTGAGTAATCTGATTTGCAATATCGCGTCAAGCGCGGGTGATCACCAAATGGCCCGACTTCTCATCTCCGCCAGCGATGTCGGCGCTCCGTCGAGGAGCAGACCAGATTTGCTCATATTGATGTCTTCTCTTCGTGTGATCCCCGGGAGCGGGCGGCCACCCTGGTGATCGCCCTCGCCTTTTCAAAATAGCCGATCGCAAGCGGAGACCGGATCAGGCATGTGACACGCTCATGGCCTGCGCCTGGGTCGCGGGCGGATCGCTGATGACCGTGCCGCCATGGCCATCACTCGCCATGACAAAGCTCGATGCCATGTACTGGCCCAGCAGCGCGATATTGGCAATGTGGGTTCCATCGGTCGCGTTCAACATGCCGCCGGTATTGCTGCCGTTCGGCGTGTAGCCCAGCGTTGTGCTGCCACCGAACGCGATATCGGCGAGATCGAGATAGTTGCCAAGAGCAAGCCCGGCCACAGTGCCATTGAACTGTGATGAAGCATCGAGCCGCAGGGTCCCGGTGTCACCCGATGCAAGCGTCACGTTTGCGACCGAGGCCCCGAACAGCTCGAGCTCGGTGCTTCCGCTGATAGTGAAATTGCCGCCGTTCGGCCCGGCCGGACCGGTATTGGTCGTGTTGATCTGCAGGCCGAGACCGGCGCCGGCAGCCGACAGATTGGCATTGTTGCCGGCAAGATCCGCAATCGAGGAGGTCGTTGGCAGCTGAACGCCGCTGACCTGGAGATCGGTCGTCACCTGGCCGGCAGCTACAGTGTAGTTGAACGCCAACGCTGTGGCGGTCGAGTGCACGGCATCGTAGCTCGCGACGCCACCGTCGTTGAGCAGCAGAACCGGCGTGCCGCCAACCTTCACGGCTTCGCTGGTATCCAGGGTAATGCGCATGGCATGTCCCGTGGTCACCTCGCCGCTGGCCGGGGAGACCAGCACCTGCGTGATCGTTGGGGCGGTTGTGTCGATCTTGAGAGTGCCGGGCGGATTCCTCACCGCACCGGAGGTGACCGCATTGTTCCCGGCCGCGTCCACGATCGTCCCGCCATTGAGATCAAGCCCCGCCACCGTCAGGTCGGACGTGTTGTCGCCGGCGGCTACCACGTAGGTGAAGGTCAGGGCGCTGGTGCCGGAGCCTCCCGTATAGCTCGCAGTGCCGCCGTCGTTGAGGGTCAAGAACGGGTTGCCCAGGACCGTCACGTTTTCGCTGAACTTGACCGTCAGCACCACGACTTTGCCGGCATCGAGGTCGCCGTTGCCACTGGTGATCCCGGCCCCGGAGGTTGTGATCGCCGATATGGTGGGTGCCTTGGTGTCGATCTGCAGAATGCCGGGAGGATTGCTAACCGCACCAGTGAGGATGGCGTTGTTGCCGGCGCCGTCCCGGATGCTGCCGCCGTTCGTGCTGACCCCGGTGACTGCGAGGTCGGTGGTGTTCTGCCCGGCCACCACCGTATAGGTGAACGTCAGCGTGCTGCTGCCCGATCCGTTCGTGTAAAAGGCCTTGCCGCCATCATTGAGGCTCAGGTACGGCGTGCCCACGACCGTCACGTTCTCGCTGAAATCGACCGTGAGGGTGACCGTGTTGCCGGCATCGAGGTCGCCGCTGCCGTTGGTGATCCCGGCGCCGGAGGCCGCGACCGAAGACACGGTCGGCGCGACCGTATCGATCTGCGGGCCGCCGGCGAAATTGGCCACACCGGAAAGATCGGCGGTGTCGGCGGGCACGTTGGAGTCGTAGACGGTCGCCCCGTTGGAGTTGAAGCCGGTCACGGCGAGCGACGCGACATTCTGACCGGACCCGAGCGCCCCAATCGTGTAGGTAAACGTGAGGAGTTTGCTGCCCGACCCGGCAGTATAGATCGCCTGGCCGCCGTCGTTCAGGCTCAAGTACGGCGTGCCGCCGCTTACTGTGACGGCCTCGCTCATGGCCACGGTGAAGACGACTTTCTTACCCGCCCCGAGATCGCCCGCCGATGGCTTGGCCGAGATCGAGGTCACGGTTGCCCCGATGGCGAGCCCCGGGAAGGTGACGTCCGCGCCGGAAAGATCGGCTTGATTGCCCGAGCCATCCTGGATGGCGACAGTCGATCCATTCAAATTGTTTCCGGTCACCGCCAACGCGGAGGCGTTCTGCCCGTTCCCGACCGTGTAAGTGAACGTCAGGACATTCGAGCCCGACCCGCCCTGGTAGACCGCCGTCCCGCCATCGTTCAGCGACAAGATCGGTGTGCCCGTGACCGTCACGCTCTTGCTCATCGTGACAGTGAGCGTGATGATCTTTCCGGTGTTCCAGTCGCCACTGTTTGGCGAGGCCACGATCGAAGCGACCAACGGAATCGGGGGCGGCGATGCAATGACTGACGTGTCCTGGTTGTCGGCGGTGGTGGCACCGTCGAAGGCCGCGAGGTTGAAATCCGTCGTCGCAGTGGAGCCGCTGATCGTGGGCGTGAAGACCAGCGCGTCCAGCTCCGCGGTGACGCTTTGGGTTGAGCCGGGCGTCAGGGAGTAGGTGCCGATGCCGGTCTTGACGAGGTTGGCGCCCGAGAGCGTGCCGTTGGCGTCGGTCGGGTTCAGGTAGTTGCTGGACGAATCAAACAGCGTAATGGTCAAGCCCTGAATGGAGAGCCCGGCGGAATCGGTGATCGCCACCGAGCTGAATGGACTGATCGTCTTGCCATCCACCACGGTCTGGTTCGACTTCACCCCGGAAAATATGGGTAGTCCGGTGAGCACCTCGGCTTCGGCCGTCACCGGCGGCGCGATGCCGTCAGACACCGACATGCCGACATAGGAGATGGTATAGCCGGGCACGCTGGGATTCGGCGATGCTGTGAACTGCAGCGCCTGGATCGCCTTGGACACGTCGGCAGGCGTGCCGGCCGACAGGGCGTAGGTGTCGACACCAGTTTGCGTCAGGCTGAAGCCCGGCAACGAGAGCGACAGCACGCCGCCGGAGACGCTGAAGGTCACGCTCTCGGTCGCGCCGAAATCGGGATCGGTGATTGTTCCGGACGCAAACGGATTGAGCGGAACGTTCCAGTAGCCCTCGACCAGAGCGCCGCCGACACCCGAGATCACCGGCGGGTCGTTCAGTGCAGTGATGTCGACCGTGGTCGCGGTCGCGGTCGAAAACATCAAGCCGTCGGTCGCCGACAGGCTGAAGACGGTGGATACGGTCTGGCCCGGAGCGACCTGATAGATCGTCGGAGTAAACACCAGGGCGTCGAGAGCAGCGGTTACCGCCGCGGCGCTTCCACTGACGGTGTAGACGCCCTTGACGGGATCATAAGTGCCGCCCGAAAGGTTGGAGAGCGTGCCGTTCAGGGGTGAGGAGAGCGTCAAGGTGACGGTTTCCGTCTGCCCCGGATCCAGGTCCGAAACGGTAACTCCCGCGAGTGGGCTCAGCGCGGTGTGGTCGTTGCCCGTCACAGTCCCGGTACCGGAGATCGAGGGCGGGAAATCGTTGGCGACATCGGTTGCGGTTACCAGCGTTCCGCCATGGTCGTCGGTCGCGGTCGTGAAAGACTCGCCGGTGAAATTCTGCGCCGGATCGAGCGTGAGCTGGACGGGAGTGGTCCCGCCGGTGACGTTCAGGATGTCACCCGCGCCCAGCACGGCGCTGGTCGCGGTGCCGATACCCTGAAGATCGATGACGTCGCCGGGCAGAAATCCGCTGATAATGTTGCCCGGCAAATCGCCGGCGCCGACGACCAGTGTGGCTGCGGCGCCGTAAGCGAAGGTGATGGCCCCGCTCCCTGCAGCGGCCGGCGCCTGCAAGGACAATGTGCCGGCCTTGAGCGTGGTGCCCCCCGTATAGGTATTGCTGGCGGACAGCACCACCGTCCCGGCCCCATTTATGGTGATGCTCGCAGCACCCGCGCCGCCGACACCGGCTCCATCGCCGATGACATCGCCAATGCTCAGGGTCTGGCCGGAAGCAGGCGCGAACGCCAGGTTGTTGGTGCCCTGGACAAAGATGCCGCCACCAAAGGCAGCACCCGAACCTCCGCCGCCGCTTCCAGCTCCACCCGCGGCGGTGCCGCCTGTGAGCGAACCGCCCGCGATCGTGAGTGAACCACCCTGCTGGACGAAAACATCGCCGCCGGCGCCGAGGCCACCACCGGCTCCGCCGGCCACACCGGCGCCGCCACCAAATCCGCCCGCCGAGGCGCCGCTGCCACCGCCACCCCAACCGCCTGCGCTGTTGGCGCCGCCTCCGCCAAAGCCGGCGGCTTCATTGCCGCTCGCACCCCCGCCGAAGCTGCCGCCTACACCACCGCTCCCGGCGACACCGGGAGCATAATGCGTGACAGGGTCGCGACCGCTGCCGCTCGTACGAACGGTGCCGGCAGCACCGCCGCCTCCACCGAAGGCACCGCCCGCACCGCCGACCGGATAGTTGCCCGTGCCGCTGTTTCCGCCCGCAGCACCGATCACGATGCCGGCCCCGCCAGCGGTGGACCCGGCCGCAGATCCGCCGGTCGCCGACAGGCCGATGCCGCCGCCGCCGCCGTTTCTTGCGCCACCCGTACCGGCGCCGCCGGCACCGCCCGCACCGCCCAGGCCGCCGCCACCACCAACCCCGGTCCCACCCGTAGCGCCGGCCGCGCCGCCGACGGCCTGATCGTCGATGAACGTCACGTTGGAGAGCGTAGCTGCGCTGCCGCTGGCCACGAACAAGCCGCCACCGAGACCCGCGCCGCCACCGCCGGCCACCGCGCCGGCCCCGCCGCTCCCGCCCGTCGCCACGGCATTCTGGATCGCCAGGTTCTCAAGCGTCACGCCGCCGGCGTAGTCGAAAAACCCGCGATATTTGCCGGCGCCGTCGATGGTGTTGCCCGCCCCATCGATCGTCAGTGTGTCTCCGGATCCAAGATTGATCGCGTTGAGGTCGCTCGAGAGAGCAAAGCTCGCCGTCAGGGTGATCGTGTATGCAACATTAGGAGCGGCCCATTTGCCGGAAACGTCGATCGAGGCCAGCGCAGCATTAAGATCCGCCTCGCTCGCCACCAGGAAGGTGCTCTGCACCAGCGTGACCACCGTGCCGGCCGCCGCGCCGGTCCCGGAATCGGCCGTCAGCACGAACGTGTCGGCCGCGTAGTTCTGGGTCGGATCGAGATTGAGCGTCGCCGTTCCCTGGCTGCCGGATATGATCAGTTGATTGGTGGCTGAGAGCGTGTAGCCGGTCGGCGATCCAATCCCGACAAGGTCGATCGTGTCCGCATTCACATGGCCCGTGGCCGCATTTGCGACGAACCCATCGATGATATTCGTGGGCGCGGCGCCGGCACCGGTGATCAACGTCTCGCCCGAGGGAGCCGCGAAGCTGATCGCGCCGGTGCCGGCCGCACCCGCCACCGTCAGCGATAGCGTGCCGTCGATTTGCGTTCCTCCGGTGTAGTGGTTAGCGGCACTTAGCGTGACGGCGCCTTGAGTGACCACCGAACCGGCGCCGGAGCCGAGGCCGGACCCGACCTGGTCGGCGATAACCCCGGTAACGGTCGTGTTGGTCAGGGTGATGCTGTCGTTCCCTTGGATGAAGATGCCGCTGCCGGCTTCGCCGCCGCTGCCGCCGACCGACCCAGTTGAGACGTCGAGCGCGCCGCCTTGCGCTACGAAGATCGCGCCACCCGCCGGTATGCCGCCGCTGACGCTGCCGTCAAGGGTCACTGCGCTCGTGACCACCGAAGCATTCGCGCCTACGTAAAGTGCACCTCCGCCGCCAGGGCTGCCGCCCGCGCCACCCGGGGCCCTCATCCCGGTCAAAGACATATTGGTTATATTGACGGTGCCCGCGTTGACCGCGAAGCCGCGGTAGGAGCCGTCGCCGTCAATCTGAGCCGTAAGGTTGTCGTTGCCCGTATTGCTTCCCTCGATGGCCAGCGCATCGCCAGTCGCCAGATTGATGGCCGCGATGTCCGCGGTCAGCACCAAATCAGCGGTGAGGACAATCACGTAGGAGGTGTTGGTCGCGGAGTCGGTGCCGCCGACATTGATCGCCGCAATCGCAGCATTGAGATCGGCTTCTGTCGAAACTGAAAAGAATGTGGTCACCGACATTTCGTGTGCCCCCCTTGAGACTGGAATTCACAACGTTTGATCGGCTATATCGAACGTGTAAAAAAAATAAAACAGTTTTGTTCTTTGGCCGACTCTCTGGTGGATAAAGACCAAAGCGATCGAGGCGCCCAGAAGTACGTTCATACCGGCGCGCTCACCGATCACAACCGCAGCGACACCATGTTGGCTTGCCGGCCGGGGACGCGTTCACCTCCGCGCCGGCTAAATAAGGCAGGTCGGGTGGTTCTTGATCGGCATCAGATAGCCGTTGAGCGCGACTTCAAGCCACCACGCTATTTCGAGCGCGCATCGCGATATAGGTCCCTGCTATTGCAGGGACGACCCTAGAGTGTCGTCCCGGCCGAGCGGAGCGAGAGCCGGGATCCATACTCCTACGCGCCTTAGGGCGCGCGTCGCGATATGGGTCCCTGCTCTCGGAGGGACGACTCCTAGCTAGAGTGTCGTCCCGGCCGAAGCGAAGCGGAGAGCCGGGACCCGCAGGCCGATGCTGTGAGCGGTGGCGACGCCACATTCATGCGAGGCACCGATCAAGCACGTTATATGACGAGGCGGCGCTACCATGAGCGGTTTACACCTGGAGGCAATTGACGTCGGCGCCCGCACACCACGGCCCGCTTGAGCGGGACCCTGCGCACGGCACAACAAAAACGCGGCGCGCTCTCTCGCCAGTGCGCGGTTTCTGATTTTCGATTTTGGTGAGCAATCTAATTTGCAGGTTCGCGCCAAGCGCTCGGCAACCAAAAACTTGCTAAGGCCAGTTCGGATCAATCCGCGGAAGCGGAGATCGGCACGGCAACGCCCGGTCAAAGGGTGCTCTTTCTCGCGAGCGCGCCGCGCCGATGGAGGTGGAAGCGCCAAGATACGCGGGACACATACGCCACTCACCCCGCGCGGATCGAAGCAGACCAAACGATCACGGCCTATCGGGTGAGTCATGTAGTGAACAATAAACTCTGTGGATTTCTACCCCATTCACGCACCACATCACTACGATTTTGCCTCCTTGACTGCTTCCAACAAGCAGCCACGTCTCAGGTCACGCCTTGATAGATCAAGCAAATAGACCGAGCAGCCCTGCGCGAGTTAACCGTCACAGCAGCACTACGATTTTGCCTCCGCCGTCCAACAAACAGCGTCGTCCCCAACGCGCCTTTGATAGATTGGGCGCGGCTCAACCGCTAAAGGTCGCAACTCGTTCAGCCGCGCCGCTCCGCTTCCCAGACGCCCTCGCAGGCTCCGGCCGATCCTGCGCCACGCCACGTTCCGCTGCCGGAGGTGCTGTTCAGCCGGCCGGCTCCAAATGCTTGCTGTCCGCCTGCGGCGACCATCACGCGCACTGCACCGTTTGGAGCGACATGGCCCGCGAGCGAGACCTGCGCGCCTCCCGCATTGAGCACCTCGCCGTTCTCGATCTCGACGCCATAGCGAAAGCTCGGCTCGCAGGCACCGGCGCGCGTCTCGATGAGCACGCTCCAAGGCCCGTCGAAAGCGCGTGTCGAGGTGCTCGCATAGGAGCTCTCTCCGCGCCGGCGCGCAATGTGCCTGCGGGTGTCGATGGGATGTTTGACACGAGATTGGTCGGTGGACGCACCCGGGTCGCGGTCGCGCGCGAGGTCACGATCCGATGTGCTTTGCGCCGCAACAGGCGTTGCGGCAAGCAACGCCGTCATGGCGAGAAGGCTGAGCATCTTCATGGACTGTTCTCCTTGCCTCACCCACTCTGCAGTGTGCCCACCACCATGCGAGACGGGCATGTAGGAGCCGATTGCGGCGTCCACAACGGCGCCAACCGCTTTCCGCTCCAGCTTGCGAAATCGTGATGATCAAGGAAGGTGACGGTGTGGAAATCGGCGAGCGCGCGCCGCTAACGGCGCGCGTGCAAAGCCCGCACTCATCTTCGCCAGAAGTGAATCAGCTGCGCCGTTCCGCCTGCCACACGCCCGCGCAGGATCCGAGCGAGCCCTCGCCGTGCCAGGTGCCGCTTCCCATGCTGCGGTTGAGGCGGCCTTGGCCGGCCGCCTGCTGGCCGGCTCCGGAGACACTCACCTGCACGATACCGTTCGGCGCCACATGCCCCTGCAAGTCGACCGGTCCGCCGCCGTCATAAAGCACGTCGCCATTGGCGATGCGCACCCCGTAACGATAGGCACGATCGCAGCCGCCCGATTGCGTCATGATGAGCACGCTCCAGTCGCCATCATATGCCGTGTTGTAAGCGGTGTTCACAGGAAGCGGGCGCGGCGGCACCGCCGGCACCGTGACGGCCGCGTGCCTGCTGTTCTTGGGCGTCCTGATCCGCCCGGGCGGAGGCGGCGGCGGAGGGATCTCGCCCAGATCGCGCTGCCAAATGGTGCCGCGATCGAACTGGATGATCATGCCATCCGCCGAAAAGAGCGCGCCCTCCTGCCAGTTATCGGCCCAGAGATGACCGGACCAATCGATCCACGCGCGCGACGGCTGTCCCGCCTCGTTGAGCAGGTTCAAGTTCCATCCATTTTGGGTGACGAAGGTAGGCTGCCCCTGCAGGCCCGGAGCGCACTGGGCGATGCAGCGGAATTGGCCGGTAAGATCGATGCCTTGCGCGGATGCGGTGGTCGGGGCCGATATCGCAATGACGGCCGCGGCGAGGGCGGCCGCCGCAATCCTGATTGTCGGGATGATCGTGAATTTCCGGATGAACGCTCCGGCGAGCGCGGCGGACGGATGCATAATGCGTCTCCAGTTCTCCCCGTCCCGCCGGCTGTTTTTATAGCATAGAAGCCTCGCCGGCGCGCGATCACAATGGCGCAACGGCAAGCAGGCCCCGGCAACCGGGCTGGGTGTTGACATCGATAACTTTGGTTATTAAACCCGGCGCCTCGCGGGATTCGCGGCTGATGCGGATCGCGCGCCAGAGGACAGGCGATGCGCCAGCAGCGTGCAACCGATGGCCCGATCGACGTTTCAAGCAACTCCCCGCTTGGCCCGACACGCCCCCTGCCCGGCGGCGCAATCGCCAAGGCGCATGCCGACTTCGTCATGGCGCTCGCCGCGCGCAAGCCCTGCCCTTTCACCCTCGAGCCGGCCCCCGAAGACTTCACGGCGCGCGCGGTTCTCTGCGAGGAGCTGATCGATCGGGTTAGAACGCACTTGTCCGCTCTGGTCGAGGAAGCGGCCGAGAACGATGCCGCGCAGCTCATTCGCGAGGCCCGCCTCACGCAATCGATCGACGCTTACCTGGGCGATCTTGCCGGCGATATCACCGGAACCCTCGAGCACGTCGCCGAGCGCCTGCGCGAGGAGCGCTACGACGGCTGCCCGCGCGGGCCGTTTTACCGGCGGCGGTGAAAGTCCATGCTCCTACGCGTCTTCGAGCGCGCATCGCGATATGGGTCCCTGCTTTCGCAGGGACGACCCTGGAGTGTCGTCCCGGCCGAGCGGAGCGAGTGCCGGGATCCGTACTCCTACGCGCCTTCGCGTGCGCGTCGCGGTATAGGTCCCTGCTTTCGCAGGGACGACCCTAGAGTGTCGTCCCGGCCGAAGCGAAGCGGAGAGCCGGGACCCATACTCCTACGCGCTTTCGCGTGCGCGTCGCGGTATAGGTCCCTGCTTTCGCAGGGACGACCCTAGAGTGTCGTCCCGGCCGAGCGGAGCGAGTGCCGGGATCCGTACTCCTACGCGTCTTCGAGCGCGCATCGCGATATGGGTCCCCTGCTTTCGCAGGGAGGACCCTGGAGTGTCGTCCCGGCCGAGCGGAGCGAGTGCCGGGATCCGTACTCCTACGCGCTTTCGCGTGCGCGTCGCGGTATAGGTCCCTGCTTTCGCAGGGACGACCCTAGAGTGTCGTCCCGGCCGAGCGGAGCGAGTGCCGGGACCCACACTCCTACGCGCCTTCGAGCGTGCATCGCGACATCGGTCCCTGCTTTCGCAGGGACGACGCCGTTGATTGATGCTAGCGTGATGTGATCTGCTCAAAGTCCGTTTCAATACCGAGAATGCGGAGGAAGTCATGATCCAGTCTCATCCCGCGCGTCGCGCAGGCCTGCGCTCCATCCTGCTCGCCGGCGCGATGCTCTTCGCCGCGCCCGTGCTCGCCGCCGAAGTGACGCCGGAGCGGCTCATCAACGCCGACAAGGAGCCGCAGAACTGGCTGATGAACCATCGCACTTATGATTCTCAACGCTTTTCTCCGCTCGATCAGATCAACAAGGGCAATGTAAAGAATCTCAAGCTTGCCTATGCGCTAGCGCTGGGCGGCACTGCGGTTGGTGAGAATCTGCAGGCGACGCCGCTGGTCGAGGACGGCTTCATGTATGTCGCCGATGTCTGGGGCATCGTCTACAAGATCGACGTGCGGGCGGGCGACATGGCGCGCATCGTCTGGCGCATGGATCCCAAGCAAGAGAAGTTCCCGCTCGCCAATCGCGGCGTCGCGCTCATCGGCAATCTGGTAGTTTCGGTCGCCAGCTATCCGGCGCGCGTGATCGCAACCGACAAGGAAACCGGCAAGGTCGTCTGGGAAACCAATATCGACGACAAGCAGATCGACTTGCAGATCACCGCGGCGCCGCTCGCCGTCAAGGACAAGATCATCGTCGGAGCTGCCGGCGGCGATCGCGGCGTGCGCGACTTCATCGCCGGCCTCGATGCCAAGACCGGCAAGCTCGAGTGGCGCAACTACGTGGTGCCGGCGCCGGGCGAGCCGGGAAGCGAGACCTGGAAGGACAATCACAACGCCTGGCAGACCGGCGGCGGCGCCATGTGGGTGACAGGCAGTTATGACGTCGCCGCCAATCAGGTGATCTGGGGCACCGGCAATCCGGTGCCGATGTTCGATCCGACCTACCGGCCGGGCGACAATCTCTTCACCGACAGCATGATCTCCTGGGATCCGGACTCGGGCAAGATGAACTGGTACTTCCAGTATCTGCCGGGCGACATGTGGGACTATGACGAGGAAGGCAGCCACATCCTCATCGACGGCGAGATCAACGGGCAGAAGCACACATTGGTCACGCACTCGGCGCGCAACGGCTTCCTCTATACATTCGAGCGCGCCAACGGCCAGCCGGTGCTGGCGAAGCCCTATCTGGACAAGATCAACTGGACCAAGGGCATCGATCAGAAGACCGGCAAGCCCGTCGATTATGAGCCGACACGCGACCTGCAGGTCTATTCGGGCGTGCAGAACCAGACCATGGCCGACCGCACCAAGAAGCTCTGCCCGGCGATGTCGGGCGGCAACAACTTCTGGCCGTCATCCTACAGCCCGAAGACCAAGCTGATGTACATCCCGGCCATAACCTCGTGCAACGAGGTTACGCTCGACCCGAGCCTTTCCAACAAAGCCGGCGACTGGAAGGGCGCAACCTTCCGTCATATCGAACGCAACGAAAGCGATCTCATCGCCGCCGATCCGCTGACCGGTGAGGTGAAGCAGCGCATCCACATCCCCTACCCGGACAACAGCGGCGCGCTTTCGACTGCGGGCGGGCTCGTGTTCACCGCATTCTCGGACGGGACCATCGCGGCCTATGACGATGCCACGCTCACGCAATTGTGGAAGTTCAATGCAGGGACGGGCTTCATGGCGCCGCCGATGACGTTCTCGGTCGGCGGCAAGCAATATGTCGCCATTCTCTCAGGGCTGTCCCGCATTTCGCTGCGGGCTCTTTCGTTCACGCCCGAGCTCCAGGAGCAGCGCAACCAAACGATGCTGTTTGTGTTCGCGTTGTAAGGTCTGGTTAGATCCAGCGGCTGCGGCCGTCCCTGCGAAAGCAGGGACCCAGACCGCGACGCGCCATCGTTAGTGCGCGGGCTATGGGTCCCGGCGCTCGCTTCGCTCGGCCGGGACGACCCGAGGGCTTGACGTGACTGCGCCAGAGTGGCCGCATGAACGGCTCGCCTATCGCCATCAGAAGCGAGCCATCCTCAATGACAAATTATAATTCTTCAACCACCACGCACGACGCAGAAATCGTCGACCAGTTCAGCCGCCAGGCGGAAGCGTTCGCGCAGGCTGCAGCACTGCACAACGAGCGCGCGCTCGACCTCCTGGTTACGGCCGGTGAGCCATCAGCCTCCGACCAGTCGCTCGATGTTGCCTGCGGGCCGGGCACAATCGTGATCGCGTTTGCCAAGCGCGTGCGGCATGCAACCGGTCTCGACGCGACCGAAGCAATGCTGGCGCAGGGCCGGCAGAAGGCGGCCGCCGAAGGCATCGCCAACGTGGCGTGGTCGCGCGGCAGCGTCTATACGCTGCCATTCCGCGACGGCGCCTTCGACATCGTCAGCTGCCGCTTCGCATTTCATCATCTCGAGAGGCCTGCCGAGGCCTTCGCCGAGATGATCCGCGTCTGCCGGCGAGGCGGCCGTATCGTGCTGTGTGATGCGTGCTGCTCCGATGATCCCGCCAAGGCCGCCGCGTTCAATCGCATGGAACGCTTTCGCGATCCCTCGACCGTCGAATTCCGCACGCTCGGATTCCTGCGCGCGCTATTCCGCGATGCCGCGCTGCCCGAGCCGAAGCTCGCGACCTACGCGGTGCCGGCCGACACTTCACGCCTCATCGAGGGGTCTTTTCCGGTCAACAACGACCGCGAAGGCTTGCGGCGCATGATCGAGGAATCGGTTGCCGGCGATACGATGGGAGTAGGCGCACGCTTTGGCGAGCAAGGCGTCGAATTTTCCTATCCGGCCGCCGTGCTCTCCGCCGCCAAGGCGTGAGCGCCGCAGGTTTGGGCAAGCGTCAATTCGTCTCCTCAACCCGCGAGCACGATGGTATTAGACTACAAATAAAATCAGCATGGCAGAGCCGGGCTGAACAAGGGGAAACGCACATGTTTAGTCGGCGCGGAGCAAGGGGTTTGCGCGATTTCTCTTGCGCGCTCCTTGGCGCAGCGGCGCTTTGTACCATGACCTTCGGCAGCATCGCACGCGCTGATCCGGTTTCCGACTTCTATGCGGTCAAGACGCTGACCCTCATCGCCGGCTTCCCGCCCGGCGGCGGCTACGACACCTATGTGCGCCTGCTCGCGCGCCACTACGGCAAGTTCATCCCCGGCCATCCGAACGTGGTGCCGACCAATATGCCGGGTGCAGGCTCGCTGCTTGCCGCCAACTACCTCTACGGCAAGGCCGCCAACGACGGGCTGACCCTTGGCATGTTCGCGGCCTCGGCCGCGATGGAGCCGCTCTTGGGCAACAAGTCGGCGCTGTTCGACGCCGCCAAGTTCAGCTGGATCGGCTCGATGTCGCAGGACGTCGCCTATTGCGGGGTCTGGCAGACGCCGGGCGCGCCCAAGTCGTTCGAGGAGATGATGACCAAGGAGACGATCTTCGGCGGCGGCGCCACCTCCTCGATCATCTATCAGCACCCGATGGTGCTCAAGAATGTGCTCGGCGCCAAGATCCGCATGATTCCCGGCTATCCGGGCACCCGCGAGGTGAACCTCGCAATGCATCGCGGCGAGGTGAATGGCGTCTGCGGCCTTTATGTCTCCACCATCGCGGCCACGTTTCACGACGAGGTCGCGAGCGGCCAGTTGAAGCCGGTCATCCAGATGGGCAACAAGCGCTCCGACGCCTATGGCAATGTTCCGAGCGTGTTTGACTTCGCCAAGAGCGACATGGATCGCGCGGTCCTCGACGTGCACTTCAAGCAATTGTTGCTTGGTCGCCCTATTGCCGGGCCACCGGGCATCGCAGCCGATCGCCTCAAGGCGCTGCGCGAGGCCTTGATGGCAACCCTGCAGGACAGCGAGTTTCGCGCTGACGCCGACAAGATCGGGCTCGATGTCGACCCGGCTTCCGGCGAGGAAGTCGAGCAATTGCTCAAACGTTTTGCCGCCTACCCGCCGGAGGTATTCCACAAGGCGCAGGAAGCAATCGGACGTTGAAGTGCGCAGCAATCTTGCGTGTTGTTGCGTCGCGTTAAAACTACGAGGCATATTTACAAAAACCTGTTGCGAATGGAAATTCTCCGCGGTCGCCATGGAGAAGCACAAATGTTTCGCGGCCGCTCAAGAGATTGGCATGGACCCTCGTGCACGCCACATAGCTATTGGGGTCGCGATGCCGTATGATGAACGAAACGAGGCGGTAAGTCCGCACGACCCGCACAGGGCATATGGGAGACGAGAATTCTTTCCATGCATTTCATTGATCCGCTCTACGTGGTGTCCGGATTCGGAGTTGGCTTTCTGGTTGGCATGACGGGCGTGGGCGGCGGCTCGCTCATGACTCCGTTGCTCATTTTGTTGTTCGGCGTCCATCCGGCGACCGCGGTCGGCACCGACTTGTTGTACGCCTGCGCCACCAAGACCGGTGGCAGCCTGGTGCACGGCTGGGCGCGCAGCATTCACTGGGGCGTCGTGGCGCGGCTTGCTTCCGGCAGCCTGCCGGCGAGCGTGCTGACGCTCTTGTTCTTGTGGCGGCTCAATCTGAATGGTGAGGTCGCTCGCAGCCTGATCAATCTGGTGCTGTGCGGTGCTTTGTTCCTGACCGCGCTGGCGCTCATCTTCCGCGGCGCCATCATGCACCGCTATCGTCACCTGTTCGACTCGTTGAGCCCGACGACCACCTCATCCATCACCATCTTGGTCGGGGCCGCACTCGGGGTGCTCGTCTCCATCTCCTCGGTCGGGGCGGGCGCGGTCGGCGTGATGGCCCTTTTGCTCCTCTATCCGCAGCTCCCCATGGCACGCATCATCGGTTCCGACATTGCGCACGCAGTGCCGCTGACGCTTGTGGCCGGCGCCGGACATTGGGTCATGGGCGCGGTCGACTGGCATATCATCGGCTCGCTGCTGGCGGGCTCGCTGCCGGGCATCGTCATTGGCAGCTATTCGGCGATCCGGGTGCCGGAGACGGCGCTGCGCCTGGTGCTTGCCGCTACTCTCTTCCTGGTGGCAAGCAAGATCGCCACCGACGAATGGAACGCTCCCACCTCGGTGCTGACCGCTTATTCCAAGCGCGCACCGCACTAATCGGTCGGGGAATCGCGTATCATTGCCTTAATTATCGGTGATATAGTTTGCGCTGCGCAGCCGGCCGGGTCGGCGGCACGGCTGAGTTGCAGCTCACAAGCATCAATCCGCAAATTGCGGCACGCAACAGCGAAGGTGCAAGCGAAGGAATTATGAGCGAAACGACTATGAATGGTGGTCCCGGCGGCCCTCCCATCAACCAGGATGTCCACCTAGGCAACGATCTGCCCAAGGCCCAAGCCGCACCGGATTCGCCCGGCAGCGATCCCCAAGAGGGTGGGGACGATATCATCTATCCCTCCACCATTCCGTTCGTGCTCGTGCATCTCGCCTGCTTCGCCGCCATCTGGACCGGCGTTACCTGGCAGTCGGTCGTCCTATGCGTCGCGCTCTACTGGTTGCGCATCTTTGCCATCGGGGCCGGGTACCACCGCTACTTCTCTCACCGCTCCTATTCGACCAGCCGCGCGTTCCAGCTCGTGCTTGCCCTCATGTCGCAATCGACGGCGCAGAAGAGCGTGCTGTGGTGGGCGACCCAGCACCGGCACCATCATCTGCATTCCGACACCGAGCTCGATCTGCATTCGCCGCGGCAGAAGGGCTTCCTCTACAGCCATGTCGGCTGGATCTTCGCCCGCCGGCAGAATACCTGCGACCTGATAAGAATAGCGGACTTCGCCAAGTTTCCCGAGCTGATGTGGCTGCACCGTTTCGAGCTTGCGCCCGCGGTCGTGCTCGCCGTGATCTGCTATCTGCTGGCGGGCTGGCCCGGCCTGGTGGTCGGCTTCTTCTGGAGCACGGTGCTGGTCTTTCACGCGACCTTTTGCATCAATTCGCTCGCCCATGTGCGCGGTCGCAAGCGTTACGTGACGGGCGACGATTCGCGCAACAACTGGTTCCTCGCCATCTTCACCATGGGCGAAGGCTGGCACAACAACCATCACGCCTACCAGAGCAGCGTGCGGCAGGGCTTCCGCTGGTGGGAATATGATTGCACCTATTATGTGCTGAAGCTTTTGTCCCTTGTGCGCGTGACCTGGGATCTCAAGACGCCGCCGGCCGCGGTGCTGCGCAACGAGCATGGGCTCGGCTCGCGGGTGGTCTCACGCGCCGCCGTGCAGCTCGCCGCGAGCTTCAACACCGAGCGCATCGCGGCCGCTGTTTCTTCCGCGCTCGAGAGCTCGAGCCTCGTCACGCTCTCCGAGAAGCTTGTCAGTGCGCAGCATCGCGCCGCCGACGTGCTCGCCGGCCTGTCGCTGCCGCACCTGCCGACGCGCGAGGAAGTGCTGGCGCGCGCGACCACCATGTTCGCCCGCACTCCTTCCATGGACGCGATCGTCGAGCGGGCCTACGAGCTCGTGCTCTGCTCGATTGCCGCGCGGCTTTGCGGGACGCCCCCGATTGCGGCGGGCGCGTAAGACGGGCTCTCCCCAAGGCGCTTTGCTTGTCCCGGGCGCAGTGCAGCGCGGCCGTGGCGCTAGATCTTTCGCGCCGACATCAAACCGCGGTGCGCTGCAGAACCGGGACCGTTACTGGCAGAGGCCTTAGTCTGGAACTGTTCCGGCTCAAGGCCGGGACAAGTAGGCTTATTTCCCTGCCGGCTTGAAATAGCGCAGATCCGGCGGCGGCTGGTCCTTCTTGGTCGGCATCAGATAGCCGTCCGCGCTCAGCATATAGGCCTCTTTGCCGATCTCGACGTGGTTGTTGTTCTCGGTGCAGCTCACCTCGCGCCAATAGGGCTGCGCTTGCGCTTCGCGTCGGTAGCGCTTGGCGACCGTCCAGGGCCGCGTCAGTGCATGATCGATCACCGTCACGTCGTCATGGAACACATCCGGGTCGGCGGCATCGAGATAGATGCGCTCCTTGACGATGGTCTGGTTGTCGGTTGCAAGCGGGATGCCGCTTGAGTCGAACGCACGCGGGCCTTTGAAGCCGCGCGTCTCCACCTCGAGCACGTCGTAGTGCCCGCGGCCCCTCGTATCGAGCCACTTGCCGATCGAATAGCCGATGAGCGTCGGCTCGATCTCGGCGGGAAATTCGCGCCCATCGGTGAAGATGCGGCGGTTGTCGTGGATATGCTGAACCAGGATGTGCGTGGTCTCCGGCGTGATGACGACCTCCATCTGTCCGTAGCCGTTGGCGACGCGTGGCATGCCGGGTGAGATGCAGGTGAAGGTCGGGGTGGTACCCTGCCCGCCTGCCGCTTGATCCTCGAGATTGGCCTGGAATATCGCCTGATATTCCGCTGTCAGCGGCGCCTGCTGCCCCTGTCCCCAGGGCTTGTTGGTGTCAAACCGCATCGGCCCGCCGATCGGCCGCCATTGACCTTTGAGGTTCGGATATTTGCTGTCATCGAAGGCGTGCGCGCCGGCCATGCCAATGCCGAGCATTGCCGCAAGCGCCACCGCAGTCTGCAGCTTCTCCCACATGCCTCTCCTCCTTGATGCGGGTGCGGCACGCGCACCTTGGCACGCGACCGGCGGTTTCCATCCCGAAGCGCTGTTCAAGAACTTGAGTGTCGTGAGCAGAGGCTCTTGTGACGGGGCGGCGATCTTGCGCCCCTTCGCCTGATGAGCTCCGGCCTCTTGGCAAAAAGGCTACCACCCGCGGGCCCGACACGCGAGCGCCGGCTCGCCCGGGCGGGCAGACCGCGCACAGCCGCAGGGCCAGCGGTCTTCCCGTGGAAGGCTGCCGCCCAGGCGGCCGAAGCGCAGGACCTTGCTCAGGTGGATAAGCGCCGCGCCACAGGATGGACCAGGCAAACGCGCTGCCCTATATAGAGCGCTGCGCTTGCCTCGAGTCCGCCCCGCCAGGGGCCCGCATGTTGACAAAAGGCAAGCCATTCCAGTGTCTTACTGGGGAATAGTTCAATGGTAGAACAGCGGACTCTGACTCCGTTAATCTAGGTTCGAATCCTAGTTCCCCAGCCAATGTCCGACCTATCGAATCGGCGAACCATCGCCTCACGCCGTCAGATTGTCGCCGCCGGCACGCTTGCGGTCGGCCTCGCGCTGTCGGCAAATGTCCGAGAATCCATCGCGCAGATTCGCGCTGCGCCGCCCCTGCCGGCATCGCCTCCACTGCCGCCGACGCCGGCCTGCCACGACGGCGATCCGGCGACCAAGGCGCAGGCCGAGGGTCCGTTCTACAAGACGGCTTCGCCGTTGCGTGCCGATCTGCGCGAGCCTGGCATGCCGGGCGCCCCGATCGAGCTTTCCGGCTTCATCCTGACTCGATCGTGCCGCCCGGTCGCCGGCGCTTTCATCGATCTCTGGCAAGCTGACGATCAGGGCGAATACGACAATGCCGGGTTCCGCCTGCGCGGCCACCAGTTCGCCGACCGCAAGGGGCATTACGCATTCCGTACCATCGTGCCCGGTCTCTATCAGGGGCGGACGCGCCAGTTTCACATCAGGGTGCAGGCAGCGGCCGAGAGCCCGGTCTTCACCACCCAGCTCTATTTTCCAGACGAGCCGCGCAACCAGGAAGACGATCTCTACCGGCCTGAGCTCACCATGCAGATGTCGCCCGACATGCAGCGTGCGCGCTTCGATATCGTGCTGGCGATGCGCTGATGCGCAATCTTGCCTGATGCTGTTCTCAAAGAGTAGCGAGCCGCCCCAACATTTTCCCGAAGAGTCCCGGCCGCGGGCCGCTCTCGGTCTGCGCCGAGCCGTCCGCATAGGCGTGGATACGCGCGATGCCCTGCTCCGCCGCGCTACGGAATTCACGCAGCGTGCAGAGCACGGTACGGCAGCGTCGACACGTGACCGGCGCATCGTCGGAAAGCTGCGCCGGATAGACCACCGCTGCCGAGCCGCAAACCCGACAGGCAAATTCGGTCACCGCGTCCCAAGTCTTGTGAGTCCGGTGCTGCAAAGACCGGTGTCGCAAACCCATCGTTTGTCCTCGCATTTCGCCCGGCATACGCCATCCCCCAACGCCAGTGCAGCCGCATTGTTCCGCGCTGAATCGCGATTCGATCCGCGACTCTTACTAGGGCTTTAGCAGAGCCGAACGACTGGAGGGCGGTAGCGGGCCGCAGTTACGCTACAAAATATCCGCATGGACAGGATCCAGCGCGCGATCAATTCGGCCTTGCAACCGAAGCCAAAAATCCTTGCGGCACCTCCCGTCCGTCTTGTGGAAACCAGCGGATCGTCGCGCGCGGCGGCGTCATGAGCCCTTCTTTGACTGAGAATGCCTGCCATTTCACATCGCGTGGTCCAACCATCGCAGCACCACCCCGCGTGACCGATCCGTTCTGAACCACGTACGCGGAGGCATTCATGAGGAGAATGTTGACGTCTTCCGGCGCATAGGCGCCCGACTCGAAACAAGCTTCGTGGTCCGGCACATCGAGCTGCATCATCCCGACCGTATCCATGAGGTCCCACGGGGGCTGCAGGTCTGAGATCGTGAACAAGCGCGTATTGGACCACAGCGGAAGCGGCATGAGCCTGAGGGATGCGAATTGACTCAACATGTCCGCGAATTCACTCGGGCGCTGAATGCACTCACCGTTCGGGTTGAAGTAGCAGAGCGTTTCGGGGAGGTTCACGAGCGCGGCCGCGATGCGCGTCATGAACTCGAGCTCAGGCAAGGGCCGGTAGTCGGGAGGCATCACCGGCGCGTCACTCTTCGTACCTTTCGCGCCAAGCACGTAGCTGCAGAGAATGCGAATGAAAGCACGATGCAGCGGCACGGCCGAGCGCGCTTCCGGCCAAGCGCGGGCGTACTGACCAGCGCGATCGAGCGCGCCCGGCCAGGTCCCCGGACCGAAATAGCCCATGCCCCATGCTGCAAACACGTCGCCATCGCCCTTCGGGTCTCCCATTTGGTCGAGCCAGCGCCGATCCAACACCTCGACCAACACATAGCCGTTGACGTCGGGCCTCCAGGCAACAAGGAGAGATGGTCCGCCTCCGAATGGCCACGTGGTGGAGGCTTCGCTCCGTCTGACGATCGGGAAATCCCTAAGTCGCGCTTCGACCGCGGCAAGCGGCGGCGCGTTGCGAAGCAGGATCGCCATCCCCTGTGTGAAGTATCCTTTGTGCGCATGGTCGCCCCCCACGCATTCACATGAAATTCCGCCCCCGATTTTGGTCGGGGGCGGTTCTTGATTTCACGTCGTTTGCCGCAAGCAGCTTGCGCTATTGCAGGATCTCGATGAAGCCGACGCGACCCGCGATATTGCCGGAAAAGAAGATGCGGTTCGAGTTGGTCGGGTCGATGTCGATGCGGCGCGGATCGCTTTCCGCGTCCGGCAGCGGGAACTCGACCCATTCCTGCGTCTTGGGATCGAAGCGGGCGATCTTGTCGACCTGGTGCTCGCTGACCCAGATGTAGTTGTTCTTCTTGTCGACCACGACCGAGTAGTTGCCGCCCGTCTTCGACGGCGGGGTATAGACGGTCATCTCCTTGGTCTTGTAGTCGATCTTCATCAGCTTGCCGGCATCCCACAGTGCCACCCACAGATCGCCGTTGGCGTCCGTGTTCATGCGACGCGGGAAGGCGTGCCCGCCGACATCGGGGATCTTGAACTCCTCGACCTTGCCGGTTGCCGGATCGACGCGGGCCATCTTGTCGGCCTCGTCCTCCGCCCACCACACCGAGCCGTCGCCGGCGACCGCGAGGCCATACGCGCCAGGCGCAGGACTCGCCTTGGCGCTCGGCGACGGGAAGGCCTTGAAGGTCGCACTCTGCGGATCGAGCATGCGCACTTCCTTGTTGGCGCCGGTCGCCCAGATCGTGCCGTCCGGATGCAGCGCCATGCTGTTGCCGCCAGCGCCGCCCGCCATGTTGCGCGGCCACGCATAGGCCACGAACTTCTCAGTCTTGGTGTCGAAGGAGAGCCAGCGATTGTTCGGCCCATCCGGCACCCACATGATGCCGTGCGCGTCGATCTGCGGATTGCCGAGGCTCTGGCGATCCTCCGCCGCCGGACCGGGCGGGGTGCGGATCTCCGTGAACTCCAGCGTGCGCGGATCGAAGCGGCCAACGCGGCCGGCGCGCTCACCGACCCAGGCATTGCCCTGCGGGTCGGCCGCCACATCGTGCGGTTCAGCGAAATGATCGGCGAGATCGTAGGTAACCGCGCGATACTTCAGCGCTTTGCCCTGCAGCAGATCAGTCGGCAGGCGGCTGTTGCCGTCATAGGGCTGGATCGGCTTGAAGTTCGACGAGAGATACGCAACGATCTTCTTGGTATCCTCGTCATTGACCACCGGCTGGTTCGCGGCCGCCATGCGGGTACGCATGCGCGCGACGATATGGCTCCATTCATCCTCCGAGGAGCGCTTGACCATGATGCGCTGCACGTCATGGCAGGGCGTGCAGGTCTGCGCCACCAGCATCTTGTTCTCGCCGGCGGGGAGATCGTTGAAGTCCTTGGAGGTCTTGTCGGCCTGCGCTTCGGGGATGCGCTGCGGCCAAGCCGGCGGCAGCAGTGGGCCGCGTGCATCCTTGAGCGCGACATCGGCCCTGGCGCTCTGACCGACCGTAACCGTAACGGGAGCCGACACGTCGCTCTGGAACATGCCGCCGACGCCCTGCACCGTGTACTTGCCGACGGGCAGATCCTTGGCCTCGTAGCGGCCGCCATCCTGGCTGATGACCATGAAGGTCAGCCGCTTGTCTGCATTCTTCAGCTTTACCATCGCGCCGGTGACGCCCTGCCCGGCCGCGTTGGTGACAACGCCCTGCACCGCGCCTCTGTCATCGGCCGCGCGAAGGGGTTGCGTGGCGATCAGCAGGATGCCCGCCGCTCCGAGCGCTAGATTTCGACTGACGTTCCGAAGGGACATGAACCTCTCCTTGTGCACGATCTTTTCCGTCGTTGATTGTTTGGTCTTCCCCCGTTGTCCGGGGTGATGATCTTGGCAGAACGGCCGCGCATCGAACAAAAAACAAGCGCGAATATCGAAGTGCAAGTGCCGTCGCGGGATATGGCGCGTATTAGAGCAAATTCGGGGAATCGTGTCATCCGGGATTCGCCAGGAGCCTGTTGCCACGTTTCGAGGCGCCGCTGGCGCGGGTCCTCGTCACGAGGCTTCGGAAGATGAGCGCTTCGTGAAACTGAAGACCTCATCCTGAGGAAGCCGGCGCCCTCGCGCCGGCTGTCTCGAAGGATGGCCGAAAGCGACCACCTTCAAGCGCGTCGCTTCGACAGCGCCGGCAACAAATCGTATTGGCCCGCCATCAGGGCTTCCTTCTTGGCTCGGCTCCTTGACTTGGCGCTCCGCCGCGATTGCGTCGACGATGGTGTCGAAGTGTTCCGCATGAACAAGGACTACCGGTCGGCGCGTCGAGGTGTAGCCACCAAAATGGCCCGACTGATGTTGCGCCACGCGGATTTCTAGGTCGGCTCGCGTGCTGCCGGTGTAGTAGGAGCCATCGGCACATTTCAGAATATAGAGCCACGCGCCCACGGCCTTGCCCTGTTGCTCTCCAGTCGCCCGTATCCATCCTTCGAGACGGCCGGCACAAGGGTGCCGGCCTCCTCAGGATGAGGTCACCGTGCAATCAAATCAGCGGGCCGGGGCTCTTCTTGTATTTGTTCACGATCGCGTCGGCGGTGAAATAAGCGAGCGCCTGGATCGTGAGCGTGGGATTGAAGCCCGAGCCCATGGTGGGGAAGGTCGAGCTGCCGACAATGAAGAGATTGGGCACATCCCAGCTTTGGCTGTAACGGTTCACCACCGAAGTCTTGGGATCGCTGCCCATGCGGGTGCCACCCTCGTGGTGACCGCCGGGCGAGCCTGGTCCGGTCGGCGCCCGCCATACCTTGCTGGCGCCGCTCGCGCGCGCGATCTCCTCGAGCTTGCCGAACAGGAAATCGATGCGCGCCCGCTCGCTTGGCCGCCGCCAGTCGTAGGTCATGCGCGGCACCGGCAAGCCCCAGGCATCACGCGTATGCGGATCGAGATCGATCATCTGATCCGGATACGGCAAGTTCTCGGTCTGCGAGGTGATGCCCACGTAGCGGCTGAAATTCTTGGCCAGGAAATCCCGATACGCGGCGCCCCAGCGCGGTGTCCCGGGCGGCGGCGGCAGGCTCATCGCCGTGCCGATCGGGCCCGCTTCAAGATCGGCCGGAACGACCGAAATCTGCCCGCCGCGGATGAAGCCCAACCCCGAATGATCGAAATTATCGGAGTTGAAGTCGTCGAGGCTGTGCCGCTGCGCACTCGGCCCCATGAAGATATTGACGCGGCGGTCGTCGAAGGTCGCGAACACGCGTGCTCCGATATGGGCCATGATGTGCTTGCCCACCTGCCCGCTCGAATTGGCAAGCCCATCCGGGAACTTGTCGGTCTTGGACAGCAACAAGAGCCGCGTATTGTCGTAGATGAACGGCGACATGATCACCAGGTCGGCTTCGATCGTGTTGTCGGAACCGTCCGGCCCGTAATAGGCGACCCCGGTCGCACGACCGCTATTGTCGCTGTTGATGCGGTAGCACATCGCGCCGGTGATCAGCTTGAAATTGTTGGTCGCATCCGCCTCCGGCAGCTTGGTCACCAGGATGCTCGACTTTGCGCCGATGAAGCAGCCGAACGACTGGCAGAAGCTGCAATAGGAGCAGGCCGGACGTCCCTGATAGGTCTGCGAGATGATGGCGCGCGGCGAGGAGAACGGGTGGTAGCCGACCTTCTCGGCCGCGGCGGCGAAGATCGCGCCGGCTTGATCCACCTGCAGCGGCGGCAGCGGATATTCGCGCTGGCGCGGCGCCTCGAACGGATTGCCGCCGGCGACCTTCTGCCCCTTGATATTGCCGGCCTTGCCGGACACGCCGAGCTCGTATTCGGCGCGGTCGTAGAACGGCTCGAGATCGGCGTAAGACAGCGGCCAATCGGTGAAGGAGGAATCCTCCGGAATGGCTGACGCCCCATAGCGGGCGATCGTCTGCGAGCGGGCGCGGAAATCGTCCTCATGCATGCGCCACGACAAGGAGCCGTAATGCACTGTTCCGCCGCCGGCCTGCCGGCCGTTATTCTGTTGGGGGGTGCGGCGGGCCTCGGTATTGGCGTTGGGCCGCCACATGACCGGCTCGCGCTTGACGTTCGGACGCAGGTCCTGGCGCTGGAAGTAGCGCAGCTCGTCGAGCTGGAAGTCCTCAGTCTTGAGACGCGGTCCGCGCTCAAGCCCGATCACCTTCATGCCCGACTTGGCAAGCTCGGCCGCGATGATGCCGCCGGCCGCGCCGACGCCGACAATGACCACATCGGTTCTTTCTGTCGCCATGGCTTTAGATCCTCTTCGATGCGGCTTTGGCATCAGGTTTGGCTTGGCCCTGCAGGCCGGTGATCGGCGCGCGCGTGAAGGCGTCCTTGCTCTGCATGTCCGCAGTGGTGAACAAGGTCTGCGCGCCCGGGAAGCCCACGAGCCGCCAGCCGGCGAAATCCCTATTGCCGCCGTAAACCGGGTCGGAGAACATACCCTCGATCGTGTGCGTGCGCAGCGTGTTGAAGAAGGCCTGCGCGGTCGGATAGGTGAAGCCTTGCGCCTTGCCCTCTTCGAGCGCGGAGATCACCGCGTCCTGGCGCGCCGCATCGAGCCGCACGAACGAAGTCTTGTAGTTGTTCTGACAGAACGCCTCGAGCTGAGCGAGGCCGCGCCGATAGAAATCCTGCTGATCCTCATAAGCGCCCGCAAGAGCGAGATCGATATAGTTGAGGACATCGGCATCACGCGCACCCGGCATGCCCGGAGCCCCCGGCATCAACCGCTCGGCGAAGGCGAGCACGGTCGCGGCATCTTCGTCGTTGAAGAAGGCGCCATGCCCCTCCCCGCTCGCCCGCTGGTGGGCCGGCGTGTCGGTCGATTCTGCCGCCGCGGTCTTATGCTGATGCTCTTTCTCCTTCTCCTTGGCGAACGCCTGTGTGGCGCTCGCGCCCGCAAGCCCCGCACCCGCGATGGCGCTCGCCCCTACGGCTGCGCCTTTCAGGAATGTGCGCCGCGTCTCGTCGTGCCGGCTCATGCGGAATCTCCTCCTTATTGGCTATTGCAGTCATTATGGCCCATGGGGAAATGGTCCATGAGAAATGGTCCATGAGAAATGGTCCATGAGAAATGGTCCATGAGAAATGGTCCATGCCGAGGTGGCCGATGGCGAATCGTCCGCCGATTACGGCGCGAACCATCCGCTCCATTATGATCGAGGATGCGCCTTTCGGCGAGGCGGAGCAAGGCGCCACGCGGGCTGAGATGGTGTGACTAAACGCGCCGCAGCTTCCGCCGGGTTGCCGGCTGAGGGCCATGGACGCTGGCGGCCGCGCCCCGCGAGACATTGTCGAGCGCGGCCTCCTCGCGGGCGACGCAATGCCCGCGCAGATAGGTCTCGAACTCGGGCGCCGGCAGCGGCTTGGCAAACAGATAGCCCTGCGCTTCTTCGCAGGCTTCCTTGAGCAGGAAGGCCGCCTGTGCCTCGGTCTCCACCCCCTCGGCCACGACGCGCAGCCCGAGATTGTGCGCCATCGCGATCAACGAGCGCACGATGGCGGCATCCTCGCCGCTATTGGTGATGCGGGCGACGAAGCTGCGGTCGATCTTGATGCGCCAGATCGGAAATCGGGTGAGATGATTGAGCGAAGCGTAGCCGGTGCCGAAATCGTCGAAGGCGAGCCGCACGCCCAAAGCCTGTACCTTGCGCAGCGTCGCATCCGTATCCTCGGAATTAAGCGCGGCATTCTCCGTGATCTCGAGCTCGAGGGCATCAGGATTGAGACCACTTGACTTGAGCGCGTCGGAAACATCGCGCAGCAGGTCGGGGTCGTGCGCCTGGTCGGGGAACAAATTGACGCCGATTCGATTAAGCCTGAGCCCGGCCGCCTGCCACGCCGCAGTCTGCGCGCAGGCAGCCGAGAGGATCCAGCGGCCGACGTCTGGGGCGATCGAGGATTCGGCGAGCGCGTCGATGAAGGCGGCCGGCGCGATCAGCCCGCGCTCCGGGTGGCGCCAGCGCAGCAGCGCCTCGGCGCCGACCACGGCATGGTCGGACAGGCGGATTTGCGGCTGGAAATGCAGCTCGAACTCATTTTCCGCATAGGCCCTTCGCAGCTCGATGCCGAGGCCGCGCCGCGCCTGGGCGCGCGCCCGCAAGGCCGGCAGATAGAAGCGATAGGTCTGCCCGCCCTCGGATTTCGCCTGATACAGCGCGAGGTCGGCATTGGCGATGAGCTCGTCCCCCTGCACGCCGTCGCTCGGCGCGATGGCGATGCCGGCGCTGCTGCCCAGATGCAGGATATTGCCATTGACGTCGAAGGGGTCCTTGAGCCGCCGGAGAATGAGATCGACAATCTCGGCAACAGTACGCGGATCGCCGCAATCAGCGACGATGATGACGAACTCGTCGCCGCCAAGTCGACACACCATGGCGGGCCGCGGCAGGCCCGCGCTAACCTCGTTGAAGCGCTGGCATACTTTGATCAAGAGCTCATCGCCGGTGGAATGACCGAGCGTATCGTTCACGTCCTTGAAGCCGTCGAGATCGAACAACGCGATGGCGACCGGGCTCTGCCGGCATCCTTCCAGGAGGCGACCGAGCTCCTTCTGCAAAGAAAGGCGGTTCGGCAAGCCGGTCAGCGGATCGTAGTGCGCGAGCCGAATGAGCGCCTCCTGCGCCCGCTTGCTGTCGCTGATGTCCTCGTAGGCGCGCGCCACCCCACGCACCCTGCCGTCGGGATCGTACATCGGTGCCGCCGCCACCCTGACGTGGACGCGCGTGCCGTCCTTGCGCAGGCGCGTCCCCTCCATGCCGCGCATGGTTTCGCCGGCAAGCGCGCGCTCGAACAAATGCTGCGAGCCCGCCGCGCCCTCGGGTGGTGTCAACACGCTCGGCCTGCCGATCACTTCCTCGGCGGTGTAGCCGAACATCTCTTCCGCGGTGCGGTTCCACAGCATGGTCTTGCGCTGGAGATCGCAGCAGACGATGGCGACCGGCGATGCGTCGATGACCGCAGCGAGCGTATCCTTGGTCTGCCGCATCTCGTCCGCGGCGCTGGCGGCCTCCTTGGCGCGCGCCTCGAGCGCTGCCGCCATGCGGTTGAAGTCGTCGGCCAGGATCTCCACCTCGTCCCCCGAGCGCACAGTGCTGCGGTGGATGAGCTCGCCGGAGGCAAGCCGCGCGGCGTCTGCTCCCAACTGCTTGAGTGGAGAGATGAGCCGTCCGGACAGCACCCAGGCGGTGCTGAATCCGATGATGAGCGTGATCGTGACAAACAGGCTCGCCATCGCGTAGCGGAAGGCGACCAGCGAGAACAGCGCCTGTTTCGGCAGGCCGACCAGAACCACCCAGGGGACGCGGTGGGCAGTGGTGAAGGCGCTGACCCGTTCGACGTCATCGGTCTGCGACCAGTAGGAGACGAAGCTGCCTTCCCTCTCGTCGCGGTGCTTCGCCAGGGCCGGCCAATTGCTGACATCGCGTCCGACCCATTGGGCGCCATCGACGCTGCGGGCGAGCACGACGTTTGTCTGATCGAGGACCGTGACGACCGTGCCGGCGGGCAGCTGCTCCATTCGCAGCGCCTCCTGCAACCGTTCGAGCCAGGTTCCGACAGCAAGCACGCCCTTGAGGTTGCCGGCCCGATCCTTGATCGGCCGCGCGATGCTGACGGTCCAACGCCTGCTGATCGGCCCGCGCATCGCCTGCCCGATGCCGAGACTTCGACCGGCCAGAACCTGCGCGATGTATGCGCGTCCTGCGGCGTTTACGTGTAGCCCCCCGCTAGAGCTTCCAATGCTGGTTCCATCTGGCGTGAACACGTTGATGTTCGCGACGAAATCCGGCAGATCGCCTTTCACGCGCTCGAGCAGCATGTCGTTGGCGTCGACATCGCGCGGATCCGTGGACACCGCCTCGGCAAGCCCGGTGAGCAGGCTTTCGAGATTACCGATATGATCGTCGAGCTGCGCGGCGAGGACACGAGCTTCGCCGACAGCCTGCGCGAACGCCGTCGCCTGGTCGATGTGCCAGCGGATCCAGACGCCGGCGCTGATCAACAACGCGAGCGGGAACACGGTGGCGACCACCAGGGCCATGAGACGCGATCGAATGCTGCGCAGCACTGGGGGGTCTCCCCGGGGGACGGTGTGGCCGGCTTCGCGTGGAAGCCTTGGCATTGCGGCCGCGGCAGGACCGGCCTGCGGGCTGCCTGCTTGAACTAACGAAACAGTGTTCCGCGAGCGTTGCCGCCGCACTCTGCCGCACTGCCAACTTGTGCCTAGGGTGAACGAAAGCTTAATCGCGGACCCAACTTGTCCCGGGCTCTGACCCGGGACCGTTCCAGGCTACCGGGAGGCGATAGTTGGTAACGTCCCGGCTCCTGCCATAAGCGCGATTACGCGCGTTTTCGACGTGCTATCGCTCGGCCGGGACAAGATCGCACACCCTACTCGCCGTTCCGGCGGAGCATCTCGTTGACCTCGAGATCGGCCATCGAGGTGCAGTCACCCTTCCGCTTCATGATGCAGACCGCATCATCGTCGTCGTCCGCGCCCCAGCAATCCACCAAGGTGAAATCGCCCGCGAAGTCGTCAAGCGAGGCGCGCGACAGGATGATGGCGTTGAAGGCCTCGGTCGAATCCCGCGCGGTATCCTGATCGTCAGCCAGGGCATAGATCGGCACATTGCGATGGAGATGCGCATAGCCGCCGGTGGTCGCCCAGTCGTCGTTGTAGAAGAGCAGACCGCACAGATCCGGATCGTGGGCGAGTGAGAAAGAAGCCTCGATCAGATCGCTCGAGTTGAACCAGTTGTCGCGATAGCCGGGCGCGAAGGCGAGCGCCGCCGAGGTGCCGAGCCACAGCGCGGCGCCGCCGGCGATGAGCGCGTGGCTGGCCGCGGGCGCCAGCTTGCGCAGGCGCTCGATCAAGTCGGCCGAGCCCAAGGCCGCCACAACCATCAGACAGGCGAGCGCCGGCACCACAAAGCGATATTCCTTGTGCGGGATCGCCGAGTGGACCGCGATGATGGCGACCGCAACCGCGACCCACGGCGCCGAAGCGCGCGCACGCCAGGCGATCAGCCCCAGCAACAGGGGTAGCGCGCCGGCCCACACTTCGACGAGCTGCTCCAGGAAGAAGACCGGTGACTCCACCCCGTACATCGAAGCCTTGCCATCGAACAGGTCGACGCGCAGCGCCGCGACATAGGAAGAGAACGGCGCGCCCCAGTAAAGCCAATCGGCGGCGCCGAACACGGCGAGCGGAAGCGCGCCGCCGAGCGCCATCGGCGACCAGCGGCCGCGCAGCTCGAGCCGGCCGACAAAGATGGCCGCCACCAGCAATCCGGGCGCGAGATGAATGCGCAGCATCAAGGCAAGCGCGATACAGAAGCCGATCGCCATCAGCCGGCGAAACGTCAATCGCGCGCTCTCGATCGTGGCAAGCGAGAGCGCAATCAGCAGAAACGTGGTGGCAACCGCCTCGGTCAGCGGCCGCGGCGCGAAATAGACGAGCTCGAACCAGGTCGCCGTCACCAGCCCCGCCATCAGGGCATGGGTCGGGCCGGTGCGCTGCCCCATGCGGTAGACTGCGGCAACCGCAATGAGCGACAGGAGAGCAAGGGCAGTGCGCGCGACGATGAGATAGCCCTCCGGCCCGCCAACCAACCGCTCTGCGACCCAGAACAACCCGGCGAGTAGATAGGGCGGAACCGGTGAGCGGATGCCTTCGCGGAATTCCCACGGCACCACCCCATAACCGAAGGCGATGCGATGCGCTTGCTCAAAGAGCTGAAAATTCTCGTCCGGATGATGCAGGCTTGGAAACGCGACAATTGCCGCGAACCGCAAGCCCAGCGCCAGCGCCAGCAAGATGATGAGCATCCGGTCGGCGAACAGGGCTTGCAAGCGCGCAATGAGCGAGGAGCGCTTGTCGGCAGTCATGTGCATGGGGATTTTGAAGAGAGAACCGGTGAAGTCGCCAGCCCAGCCTAGGGGCATTTGCGGCCGATAGGCAAACGAATTTGCGCGCGTCGGCCGCTTTAAGCAATCTCTGTTTCCACGGGGACTATATCCCGACCGACACCACTGCTAAGCTCCACCCACAAAAGCAAGAACACGGATCATGTCGACAACTCGGAGGAAATGACGTGAACGGAAAGCTTCTGGCTCTCGTCGGCGCGACGGTGCTCGCGCTGTGCGGCGTCTCGATGATGGCCTCCGGCCAGCAGGCCGCCAGTGCGGGCGGCCCGCCCAAATACAAATACGATCCGACCTGGCCGAAGGAATTGCCGAACAAGTGGACCTTCGAAGGCATCACGGGGTTGTTCGTCGATCCGCACGACGTGATCTGGGTGCTCAATCGTCCGCGCGATTTCGATGACAAGGAGAACATGGCCGCCGTCAACCCGCCCGCCGGCGAATGCTGCGTGCCGCCCCCGGCCGTGATGGCGTTCAATGCCAACGGCGACCTCTTGCATGCCTGGGGGGTGCCCAACTCGGTGCCCGGCTGGCCGCGCTCCGAGCACACGATCTTCACCGACCGCGCCGGCGCTGTCTATATCGGCGGCGCGCAGGCCGGCGACAGCCTGATGAAGTTCACCGCCGACGGCAAGTTCATCTCCGATTTCGGCCACCGCGGCCCGGCGATCGAATCGGGACAGCAGAAGCAGGACAATCAGCAGACTGATCTACTGCTGCGCGGCGTTGCCGCCGCGACGCTCGATGAGGACGCGCACGAGCTCTATATCGCCGACGGCTATCTCAACCGGCGCGTCATCGTCTATGACTCCGATACCGGCAAGTTCAAGCGCGGCTGGGGCGCCTACGGCAAGCCGCTCGCCGAGATCGACAATAATCCGCAGCCGCCGCACGATCCCAAAGGGCCCCCGGCACAGCAGTTCAAGTCGCCCGTGCACTGCGTGCGCATGTCGAACGACGGCCTCATCTATGTGTGCGACCGCGGCGGCGATCGCATCCAGGTCTTCACCAAGCAGGGCCGCTTCCTGAAGGAATTCTTCATCGCCAATGACACCCTGCGCGGCGGCTCGGCCGGCTCGGTCGACTTCTCGCCCGACCCGCAGCAGAAATACATCTTCGTCGCCGACATCGTGAACAACGTGGTGTGGGTGCTCGAGCGCGAGACCGGCAAGATCGTCGAGAAGATCGGCCATCACGGACATGCCGGCGGGCAGTTCCATTTCCTGCACGTCGCCGCCATGGACTCGAAGGGCAACCTCTATACCGGCGAGGTCGATTCCGGAAAACGGGTGCAGAAGTTCGTGCCGGTGCCGTAGCTCTTCCTGTCGCCCCCGCGCAAGCGGGGGCCCGACGCGCTGTCGACGGTCCGCTGATGTATGGGTCCCTGCGTTGGCAGGGACGACCAGGAGCTTGGATCAATTGATCGCGAAGCAATAAAAGGTGCAGAAGTTCGTGCCGGTGCCGTGAAGTCATACTCGGTCGCCCCCGCGCAAGCGGGGGCCCATACTCCGACGCGCCATCGATGCTCCGCGGATGTATGGGTCCCTGCGTTCGCAGGGACGACCAGGAGCTTGGATCAATTGATCGCGAAGCAATAAAAGGTGCAGAAGTTCGTGCCGGTGCCGTGAAGTCATACTCGGTCGCCCCCGCGCAAGCGGGGGCCCGACGCGCTGTCGACGGTCCGCTGATGTATGGGTCCCTGCGTTGGCAGGGACGACCAGGAGCTTGGATCAATTGATCGCGAAGCAATAAAAGGTGCAGAAGTTCGTGCCGGTGCCGTGAAGTCATACTCGGTCGCCCCCGCGCAAGCGGGGGCCCATACTCCGACGCGGCATCGATGCTCCGCGGATGTACGGGTCCCTGCGTTCGCAGGGACGACCAGGAGCTTGGATCAATTGATCGCGAAGCAATAAGGTGCAGAAGTTCGTGCCGGTGCCGTAGCTCTTCCTGTCGCCCCCGCGCAAGCGGGGGCCCATACTCCGACGCGCTGTCGACGGTCCGCTGATGTATGGGTCCCTGCGTTCGCAGGGACGACCATGAGCTCGGATCAATTGATCGCGAAGCAATAAAAGGTGCAGAAGTTCGTGCCGGTGCAGTAGCTCTTCCTGTCGCCCCCGCGCAAGCGGGGGCCCATGCTCCGACGCGCCATCGAGGGTCCGCTGATGTATGGGTCCCTGCGTTCGCAGGGACGACCATGAGCTTGGATCAATTGATCGCGAAGCAATAAAAGGTGCAGGAGTTCGTGCCGGTGCCGTGAAGTCATACTCGGTCGCCCCCGCGCAAGCGGGGGCCCATACTCCGACGCGCCATCGATGCTCCGCGGAAGTATGGGTCCCTGCGTTCGCAGGGACGACCTTGGATCAATTGATCGCGAAGCAATAAAACAAGCCTGCGCCACCCGTCGCCTTCAGATCATCCTGGCTGCAGCCGCGCGTCGCATGCGCCGAGTTCCATGACGTATTGCCGGCGCCGATGCGGTCGGAGTGGCCGACCTGCGCGGAGCCCGGACCGCTGCTCGTCCAGTTATTGCAGGTGTGGTCGGCGGCGTCCGTATAGGCGCGCCCGTCGGTCTGCGAGCCGGTCAGGATATCGTGCATGTTCGGCGTATCGCCGACGCCGTTGATGATCTCGCCCTTCTCGTTGAGAGCCGACTGCTTGAACAGGTTGCTGCCGAGCCGGGCGAGCTCGATGGTATCCCCGTTGAGCTCGGCGAGATCGGCCGCAATCGGCAGATGCTTGGAGTTGTGCCAGGGCCCGTTGCCGATCCGGTCGCGGGCGTTGATGGCGGCCTGGCCAGGCCGCGCCTGGGTCGAGAGATAGGCGTGCCAGATCTTGCCGGTCGAGCCGACCGCTTCGGCAAGCCGCTGGCAGTGCGCGTCGGCGCCGGCGAGCCCGCCGAGGTCGCCACCTCTGCCGAGCCCGACACTGGTGACGAAGAAGCTCATCGGAAACGGCTGCGGCCCAGGCGCCTGCGCGAGCGCTGGCGAAGCGCCGATCACAGCCACGACCGAGCATGCGGCCACGATCCACAACGTGCGGTTCATCAGTCTCTCCCGTTCATTATTGGTGCAGCATGATCTGTTTCCGAAAACCGGAGACCGCTTTTCGGGATCATGCTCTGGATTTCAGTTGATGGCGAAGCAATAGAACAGGCCGACCCCGTGCGAGCGGGTCAGTGCTTCCTGGCTGCAGCCGCCGGTCGGATGCGCCGAGTTCCATGAGCCGTTACCGCCGCCGTTGCGGTCGGAGAGCCCGACCTCGGCGGCGGCGCCGGTGACATTGCCGCGGATCTGCCCGCTGCCCTCGGCATTGCTGGTCCAGTTGTTGCACGTGCGGTCGATCGAGGCATCCTGATAGGCATAGCCGTCGGTGGTCGAGCCGGTCAGCATCTCATGCCGGTTGGAATTGGGATGGGTCGACGCATAGGCCCAGGTGCGGTCCTTGGGGTCCGGGTTGTCGTTGAGACCGGGAACGATCTCACCTTTCTCCGTCAGGGCCGAGAGCTTGGTGACATTGTTGCCGAGTCGCGCGAGCTCGATCGTGTCGCCGTGCAGATCAGCGAGACCCTTGGCGATCATCTCGCCCTTGAAGTTGTACCAGGGGCCCTGCCCGATCCGGTCGCGCGCGTTGACGGCCGGCTGACCCGGACGCGGCTGCGTGCTCATATAGGCATGCCAAGTCCGGCTGCCGGCGCCCGCTGCGGTCGCAAGCCGCTGGCAATGGGCGTCGGCACCCGCAAGGCCACCGAGGTTGCCGCCGTCCCCGATCGGCACGCTGGTAACGAAGAAAGTCATGGGATGCGGCGCACCCTGTGCGGCTGCCGGTGCGGAGGACCCCTGCGGAGCAGGCTGCTGCGCCTGGGCAGCAGAACCGAGCAGGAACGGCAATGCCCACGCTAAGGCCAGGCTCACTCTCATATGGCTTCCCCCCACAGCTTTTGCCTTTGTGTGGGAGAGCGTAGCGGCGCATCATCTATCGCTCAAGACGCGCCGTTCGGAGGCACTGCCCGTGATCGGGCTTAGCGGCGCTTTCCAGTATCGCGGTGCGAAATGGTCAAGCCGGCGGGTCCGGCTGCCGCCGGAATACAGCAAAATTATGCGCCATTCGGGCTGCGCATGACGTGACAGCCTGGGTCGGGGGCCGAGCTGCGACGATTTTGTTCGAATTTCATCTAGCTAGGCCGACTTTTGTCCACTTTCCCCTTGCCTTCGGCCGTAAACTTTGTATAAATGGACGCCTTCCCTCTTTGGGAAATCTCCAAGCTGTCAGTCTTGCCCCGCCTTCCGGCGGGGCTTTTTTTTGCTGCGCGGCGTCGCGAGCAAACAATCCGACTTTCATGAACGGGTAAAACCGCGTTAAGCAAATTGACGCCACCCAAGGGCACGGCGTCTCGCTAACAAACAAGCGGCTGCCCAAACAAGGCAAAGCAAAAAAAGCAATAATGGCCCACTCAGCTTCTACCATCGATATCCCGGTCCTGATCGTCGGCGGCGGCCCTGTAGGCTTGGCGCTGGCGGCCGACCTCGGCCTGCGCGGCATCGACTGCTTGTTGATCGAGCAGGGCGAAGGGCCGCCCGATCACCCGCGCGCCTCGGCGCTCAATGCCCGTTCCATGGAATTCATGCGCCGCTTCGGCATTGCCGATAGGGTGCGCGCGGCGTCCGCGCCGGAGGATTTTCCTCACACCGCGCTTTACTGCACGAGCCTCAACGGCTTCGAGATCGCCCGCATCGAGCGGCCGCATCACGGCGGCAGCGGGCCGACGCCGCACAGTCCGGAGCGAGCGCAGCGCTGCAACCAGCTCTGGCTTGATCCCATCCTGCGCGAGCTGGCCGCAGGCCAGGCAAGCGTCAAGTTGCGCTATCACTGCCGCTTCGAGGCGCTGCGCGAACAGGCGGACCACGTGGCCGTCACCGCGCGCGATCTTGCCTGTGATGCGCCCGTCTCGATCGCGGCCGAATACGTCGTCGACTGCTCCGGTGGCCATAGCCCTATTCGCCGCGATTTCGATATCGGCATGAGCGGCTCCGCTTATGTGGGGCACAACCTGAGCATCTTCGTGCGGGCGCCTGCACTCTGGGAGCATCATCCGCTCGGCAAGGCAGCGCTGATCAGCTTTGTCGAGCCGGAGGGGCTTTGGCGCAATCTGGTGATGCTCGACGGGCGCGAGCTCTATCGCCTCGGCATCAGCGGCAAAGCCTATTTCGATGCGCCCGAAAGGGTCGACGCCGATCGCCTCTTCGCTGAAGTGGTCGGCAAGGAGGTCCCGCACGAGGTGATCTCGGTCAGGCGCTGGACCGCGCGCAATGTCGTGGCCGACCGCTATCGGGTCGGGCGCGTGTTCCTCGCCGGCGATGCCGCCCATCTCAACCATCCGGCCTCGGGCCTCGGCCTCAATACCGGGCTTGGCGATGCGGTCGATCTTGCCTGGAAGCTCGAGGCAACGCTTGCCGGCTGGGGCTTGTCCGGGCTGCTTGATTCCTACGAGATCGAGCGGCATCCGGTCGGCGTGCGCAATGTCGGGCATGCGAGCATGACCTACGACACCGACCGCACCCGCAAGCCGCACCCGGAAATCGCGCTTGCCACCGCCGACGGTGCCGCGGCGCGGCGCGCCATGGGCGACGCGATCATGCGCACGCAGACCGCCAAGTACCTCACCGACGGGATCGCGCTCGGCTATCGCTACGAGCCCTCCCCGATCTGCTGGGGCGAGGAAAGCCCTGCCCCGCCGCTCACCGTCAGCGAGTATCACCCCACCGCCTATGCGGGGAGCCGCGCGCCCCATGCCTGGCTCCCTGACGGACGCTCGATCATCGATGCGTTCGGGAAAGGCTTCGTGCTGCTCTCCTTCGATGGCGCCGATGCAAGCCCGATCGCGCGAGCCTTCGCGGCGCGCTCCGTCCCGCTCGCTACACTGAGGGTCGATGATCCGGCAATCGCCGCGCTCTATGAGCGCACCCTGGTGCTGGTCCGCCCCGACGGCCACGTCGCCTGGCGCGCGGATACTGCGCCTGCCGATCCGCTGGCGCTCGCCGACCGCGTGCGCGGTGGCGCTTAGCGTGTCCTTTCGATTTGGAAGGTCGCTTTCTAGCGCATGCTCCCATCGAAAAGACTCACTCCAGTCGTCATCCGCGGGCATAGCCCGTCGAAGACGGGCGTAAACGCCCTTATGACCCGCGGGTCCGTAGAAGATGGATTGCCGGGTCAAGCCAGGTCAGCCCGGCAGTGACGCTGAAGTGGATCAATTCGACCGGGAACCATCTAGTGCGGCTTTGGTTTTGACGTTCCTCTGAAAGACTCGCCGCAATGGTGATAGGAACGTCAAAACCGCCGCATTAGAATGATGACATGAGCCGGAAGAAGCCCACAGCCATGCCGTCCGCAGCAGCCGTCCGCCCCTTTCCGGTCTATCTGGAGCTCAAGGTGGGCAACGGATCGAAGCGTGCGCTCACCCAGGCGCTGGAGCGCGACGGCTGTTATGTGGGGCGCTGTGCGCGCGAGATGATCGCGCGCGCAAGCTTCTCCGCCTCCGAGCGGCCGCGCACCCTCAAGATCGCGCGCGTACAGCTGAGCGCGCTCGGCATCACCGATTGGGTGACCTGGAGCGATGTCCTGAAAGCCGCCACCCGCGCCGGCGGCGAGAAGATCACGCCGGACGCCGCCACGCGGCTGCGCCTCGAGCTTCCCGACCAGCAGCCCGGCGATCATTTCTGGATTCTCATGGACCCGCTGATCGGACCGGACGGCGACCCCTATGTGTTTTACCTCGCCTGCCACGACGACGGCGAGCGGCGGCTGCTCGGACGCTATGTCAGCACCATCCGCCGCTTCTATCCGCACCGCGAGATCGTGTTCGGCCTGCCCGGCTGATGTCTCACGCGACCCGCGCCAGGGTCGTCCCTGCGCAAGCAGGGACCCATACAACTACGCGGACTATGGGTCCCGGCGCTTCGGCCGGGACGACCTGTGGTCTGTGGTTGACGTTACTACCCCAAAGCCGCTCGTTACTTCTTTACCCAGCGGCGGAAGTTGACCTCGGGCGGACCGCCTTTGGTGAAGTTGGGCGTGTTGGTATAGCCGCCGTACACATTGCCATCATCGTCGGCGGCCACGCCTTCAAGCGCGTTGAGCTCCTTGGTCTCCGGAATGAAAGCCGCGACCCTGCCGTCCTTGGCGCTGCCGATGCGGATGCCCTGCATGAAGCCCGGGTTGGTCTTCTCGTTCGAGGTCGAGTCCGACACATAGATGATGTCGTTCTTGTTGATGTAGACGCCGCTCGGCCGGCCGAACTGCTTCCATTCGGTCAGATAGCGCCCCTCCTGATCGAAGATCTGGATGCGGTTGTTGCCGCGGTCGGCGACGAACAGACGTCCCATCGAATCCATGGCCAGCATATGCGGGGTCTCGAACTCGCCCGGATCCGTGCCACGGTGGCCCCAAGCCTTGATGAACTTCCCGTCCTTGGTGAGATGCACGATGCGGGCATTGGTCGGCTTGCCGTCGACGATGCCATGGCCGTCGCCGATAAAGATCGAGTCGTCGGGAGCGATCAGCACATTCGACGGCGCGTTGAAAAGATCATGGCTGTCGTTGTCGCCGGCGACCCCGTCCTTGCCGAGGGTCATCAAGAGTTTCCCATCCGGGCTGAACTTCCTGACCGTATATCCCTTGCCGTTCCGGATCTGAAAATCCGTCACCCAGACGTTGCCAGCGCGGTCGGCGAACAGACCGTGCGGCGCAGCGAACATATCGGCGCCGAAATTGGCGATCACCTTGCCGGTGGGATCGAAATGGAAGATCGGGGCCAGGTGCGAGTCACCGCAGAAGGTCTGCTGCTCGCAGCGATCGAAGGCCCACATGCTCCGGCCGTCGCTGCGATCGACCGAGATGCCGAACGTGGCGCCCCAATGTCGACCGGCCGGCAGCTTCGCCCAGCCCTCATCCAGGCGATACGGATTGGGCGCCGCATTGGGATCGGCGCCCGTTTGCGCCGATGACGGCACCGCCAAGGCGAGCATCGCCGCGATGGCGGAGGCGGCAAGCGCGCCGCCCAACATCTTCTCATACTGCATGTGCTTCCTCCTCCACTTGATTGATATTGCTTGATCGAGATCCCACCCTGGCCCCCCGAGGGACCGGGAGCGCTAGTTCTTCACGTATTTCATCAACCGCTTGAGCCCGACCTCGGCGCCATAGATGTTGCCGGCGGCGTCTGCGGTCACGCCTTCCGCCGAGCTTGAGCCGGTCGCCTTCTCGACCGGATCGGGAATGAAGCCGGTGACGACGCCGTCGGCGACCCGCCCGATACGGATGCCGCGCTTCCAGCCGTCATGATTCTTGGACACTGATTCCGATTCGGAATCTGCAACGTAGATGATGTCGTTCTTATCGATGTAGACGCCGCTCGGCCGACTGAACTGGTACCATTGATCGAAGAAGGCTCCGTTCTGGTCGAAGATCTGGATGCGGTTGTTCTGCCGGTCGCCGAGGAAGAGGCGTCCGTGCGAATCCATGGCGAGCGTGTGCGGAATGTCCATCTCGCCCGGGGCCGAGCCCTTCATGCCCCAGGTCTTGATGAACTTGCCGTCCCGGTTGAACTTGACGATGCGCGCGTTGGTGTACTGCCCGTTGATGACGCCGTGTCCGTCGCCGACGAAGATGTCGCCATTGGGCGCGACCAGCACCGCCGACGGCGCGTTGAACTCGTCCGGCGCGTCACCCGCAACGCCGGCCTTGCCCAGCGTCAACAGCACCTTGCCCTCAGGGCTGAACTTGAACACCTGATGGCCCTTGCCGTCCTTGCCGAGCCCGTCGGTGACCCAGACGTTGCCTTCCTGATCCGCGAAGATGCCATGCGGGAAGATGAACATGCCGGCGCCGAAGGCCTTGATCAGGCGGCCCGACATGTCGAAGTGCAGTATCGGGGGCAGATCGGAGCCGGCGCAAGAGTTCGCCCCGCAGCGCTCGGCAACCCAGATGCTGGTGCCGCTCGGATCAACCGCGACGCCGGCCGAGGCGCCCCAGCTGCGCCCTTCCGGCAGGTGCGCCCAGTTCTCGACCGAGTGGTAAGGATTAGGCAACGAGTTGAGCGGCTGCTTCGGCCTTGCCACCGCCTCGCTGATCGGCTGGCTGAATGTTTGGGCATAAAGCGGGGCTGCGCCGACCAACAATGTCGTCGTCAACGCGAGGCCGAGAGCCACGCTGCGAATAGCTCCGTACCCGCGAGGATTTTTAATTCCTGTGGGATGCCACATTCGCTTCTACCTCCCTGAAAATTTTGTGTCAGACTGCGCCTGTTGGGGCTCCGCTGCAACCGCATCTTTCGCATCGCAAAACGTCGTAACCAAACGCGTCACAATCGAAAGCGTCATAATCGAAAGCGTCGTAATCGAAAGCGTCGTAAGCAACAGCGTCGCAAGCAAAACGTCGTAACGCGGTATGCGCCATATTCCACCGTGATGGCGGGAACTTTGTCGCGACGTCATCGTTGAAGGCTGCAGCGGTCGTTGTAGCGCTCTGGGGAACGGTGGTCATGAGGAACGATCATGACAACGCGTGCGGGCCGTGCTGGCCTTAGAGCCGTACTCTTCTTCAGCTGTATCCTTGGATTGGAGGCGCTTTCAACCTCCGCCCAGGCGGGCGGACCGAGCGGGTTGTTGGGCCTTTTGACCGCGCCGCTGCAACTGATAACCCATGGCACGACAAGCCGCGACAGTGCCTCGACCGTGCCACGCAGGCACGTAAGGCACCCACTTGCCACGCGCGAAGAGACCACGGCGGCGCATCAGGTAGCCGTGCCGGAGCCTCCCGAGCCACCCGCTGCAGTCTCCGCCAATCCGGTTGCGGACCCAACGCGGACCAATGCGACTCCCAATTCACCTCCTCCCAATACCGCTCCTCGCAATACCGCTCCGACCGGGACAGCGGTGGAAGCGCGGGCCGAGACCACACACGCGCTCGCTCCCGCGACCAGCGTGGCGGCGGCGCAGGCCGCCATGCCGCCAGCGCCGTGGCCGACCGCATCGGCAAGCGTCTACGAGGAGTTACTGGGCTACGTATTGCTGCCGGGCGAGTATGCAGACCGGCTGTGGGGGCACGGCTACGCCGATATCATGAGCATAGTGCTTGCCCCGAAAACCGGCGAGGCAAGCGCGCAGCAAGCGGCGCACGCGAACGGTATGTGCAGCGCCAAGGCAAGCGAGCTTGCCGACGGCCTGATTGGGCGGACCGCCGCGCTCATCGCCCCGAGCGCGGAGCAGAGGGCGGCGCTCGATTCGCTCGGTGCCGCATTGGGCGAAGCCATCGAGCGCGGCCGCGGCAAGCTTTGCGGCGAGGCCGCCGGCAGCGATCCACTCAAGCGAACCGCTGACGGGCTCTGGATCATGTGGGACGCAACGCTCCTGCTGCGGCCGCCGCTGCAAAAATTCTACGATTCGCTTGATGGCGAGCAGAAGGCCAAGCTTGCCGGCAGCGCTGCCGCAAGCCGGGCGCTGGCGCATGCCTGCACGGAGCAGCGCGCGGACACCTCTGACCGCCTGACACAGGCGCTCCCTGCGGACGCGCGACAGCATCTCGACGCGCTCAAGCAACAGTCCGCCGAGCTGGTCAGGTTCCTGGCGATCTCCTGTCCCAAGGGCGTCGAGACGACGCCGATGGATCGCCTCAAGGTCGCCGGCGCGCGCATGAATGCGCTGCTCTACGTGACCATGAGCATGGGGCGACCGGCCGGCGAGAACCGCCCCGTGGTTGGCGCCGCCGACCACCGCTGATAACGCTTCAGAGTCGTCCCTGCGCAGGCAGGGACCTATACCGCTGCGCGCTCTCACATTTGCTGCGGAGTCTGGGGTCCCGGGTCTCGCCATCAGCGCGTTTACGCGCGTCCTTGACGCGCAATGGCTCGCCCGGGACGACGGGCCAGAGGGCGCGGCGACCGTTTGGTAGCTTACTTATTGTGTTCCCTGTTCGCCTGTGGCACTGCTCGGTTTCCTCCGCGGGATGAGCCCGCTCCCAGAATAAGCTTCAAGCACGAGCCGCAAAGGCCCTCATGACCAGCAAATTCCGCGGCGTGATGCAAAGCCCGGTTACGCCGCTCAACGGCGATTTCAGCCTCGATCTTGCGACCTTCGAGAAAGTGCTCGACTTCCATGTCCGCACCGGCGCGACCGCGATCTCATGGCCGCACCACAAGGGCGAATCGCTCAATCTCACCATCGCGGAACGCAAGCTGTTCGCCGAAGCTGCGGTCAAGACGGTGGCAGGCCGCATACCGGTCACCATCCATGTGAGTGCGCTTGCGGTCGAGGACACGTTTGCGCTCGCGCGACACGCGCAAGCGATCGGCGCCGATGGAATTTTGGCGATCACGCCCTATTTCTGGACCCCGACCCGGGAAGCGATCTATGACTATTTCGTGCGGCTGTGCACTTCGATCGAGCTGCCGGTGCTTTCCTACAACTCACCGAGTTATCTCGCAGGCGTCGAGATCTCCGGCGACCTGATGGCGCGCATGATCGAGAAGCTGCCGAATTTCGTTGGCGTGAAGGAAGCAAGCTTCAACAGCGAGAAATTCCTGGAGATCTCCCGCGCTGCGCTGCCGTTGCGGCCGGATTTCGCGCTGGTGACCGGCGTCGAATTCCTGCTGCCGTCGGTGCCGCTCGGGGGCGTCGGCTCCTATTCGGCGGCTGGCTCGATCTGCCCCAATCTGTGCAGCAATCTGTTCGAAGCCTGCATGGCCGGCGACTGGCCGCGAGCGCGCGAGCTGCAATACAAGGTGTCCAGGCTCTGGGCGCTGTTCCGCAACCAGTATCCGGCCTCCCTCAAGGGCGGCATGGTGATCATGGGACGCCCGGTTGGTCCGACCCGGCCGCCGCTGCCGACCGCGAGCGCGGAGCGCCAATCCTTCATCCGCCGTGAGCTCGAAGCACTCGGCATCCTCGACACCGAGCCGCACGGCTGGTGATCGTACGCGAAAGATTGTCCATGCCTGCCTTCGCACCCGGATTAGTGCACACGCCGGTCACTCCGTTCTCACCCGATCGCAGCATCGACTTCGACCGGCTCGGCCGCCTGATCGATTTCCATATCGGCAACGGCGCCGATGCGCTGGCGCTGCCGACGCATGCGGGCGAATCGGTGAGCCTGACCGATGCCGAGAAGCGTGCGCTGATCGAATTCGCGGTCAAGCACATTGCGGGGCGCAAGCCGCTGATCGCCCATGTGAGCGAGGCCGGCACCGCCAATGCGGCCGCGCTCGCCGCCCACGCGGAACGAGCCGGCGCGACCGCCGTCATGGCTACCACGCCCTATTACTGGACGCCGCCGCCGGAGATGATCCTCGCGCACTTCGCCGCGATCGCCGGCGCGGTCGGCGTGCCGTTCCTGGTGCACAATGCGCCCGAGGACATGGCCGGTATCAGAGTCTCGGCCGAGCTGATGCTCAAGCTCATCGCCCGCGCGCCCAACTTCGCGGGTCTCATCGATGCGAGCCTCGACTGGCAGTTCATGATCGATCTCATCATGGAGGCGCGGCATGCACGACCCGGATTCCTGCTCATTGCCGGCAACGAACTGATGGTATCACCGGCCGCCATCGGGGCTAGCTCGGCGCTTGCTCCGCTCGCCGCCATCGCGCCACGGCTTGTGCGCAGGCTCTTCGATCTCTGCCGGGCCGACAAGCTGTTCGAAGCCCGTCCCGCCCAGGAGGAGCTCGCCAAGCTCTATCAGCTCACCAAGGCAGGCGGCATTGCGAGCCTCAAAGCGGCGCTCGCCGCCCACGGCCGCGATTGCGGCATTCTGCGACCACCGCTGCAGGCGCTGGATGCGAACGCAGCCGCGGAGCTTTCCCGCGGCCTCGGCGCCATGGCTTCGTTGCGCGACGAGCCACGCGGCTGGTGAACAAACATTCAGGCTGAACAAACATTCAGGGTCGCGTTGCGTCAAATTGCCTCGCAAGAGGACTGGATACAAGCCAATTTGGCGCGGTAGATTCGCGTTGGGGCAACAATCGCGGTCGGGGGACCGCAGCCGCAGTTCTGCCGGGTCTGCTGTTTGTTTCGGATCGCGCCTTTCCTGATAATTGCGATCTGAAGGCCTCCTGATCATGCGATCGATCAGGGGAAAGGAGGTTGCCGGCAAATCGCGGCGCGATCGAGCGCAAGCGCATGTCATTCATCTCTCATGGCCGTCGACGCTCCCTTCTCAACATCCGCCTGCCTGCAATCGACACATTTGACTCGGCGAGCACGCTGTTGCTGGCGCTGCTGGTAGTGCTCGCGCTTGCTACCTTCAGGCAGTACGCGGTCTCCAACGACGAAGGGCTGCAGCATCACTATGGCGAGCTGATCATCGCCTACTACAGGAGCGGGTTCACCGACCGATCCGTCTTCGGTTTTCAGAACCTCTACCTCTACGGCGGGCTGTTCGACATCATTGCGGTTCTGCTGTCGCATCTTTTGCCGTTCGACCCTTACGACATCCGCCACGTGATGAGCGCGCTCTCCGGCATCGCCGGCATCGCGGCGACCTGGGCGACGGCCCGAATGATCGCCGGCCCGCGCGCAGGCTTTTTCGCCGGCCTCGCCCTTGCGCTCTGCGGCGTCTGGTACGGCGGCATGTTCAATCACACCAAGGACATTCCATTTGCCGCCGCCATGATGGGGGCGACCTACTATCTGCTGCGCGCCGCGCGCGATCTGCCGCGACCCCGATGGCGCGACCTCATCTGGTTCGGCGTATTGCTCGGCGCCGCGCTGGGCTTGCGGGCAACCGGCCTTCTGATGCTCGGCTATCTGGCGCTGGTGCTGTCGGCAGCAGCGATTGGCAACGCGATTCGCGCAAGAGGCGGGAAAAGTCATGCCGCGGCCTTGGTCGGCTCCCCTTCCCATTCCAAGTCGGATCTATCCGACTTCGATCGCTATTCATGCCGAGCTCAGGTAGACCCGACCTCGGGCGGGGAAGGGTTGGGGGTGGGGGTTGCATTGTCAGGATTCCTCCAACAACAAATACCCCCCTCCGCAGCCCTCCCCCACATCAGCGCGTTCACGCGCGTCTTACGCCGCGCTATGCGGGGAGGGAGCGCGCCTCGCTCTTGGCTGGCGATTCTGCCCGATTTCCCGGGCGTTAATTTGCGCATGGTGACCCGCTTCATTCCTGCGCTTGCGCTCGCCTATGTCATCATGAACGCGTCGTGGCCGTGGGCCTCGCTGGCTTTCCTCAATCCGGTGCGAGCGATCTTCGCTTTCGCGGAGTTCCACTATCCGGTCCGCACGCTGCTCGCCGGCCAGGTGTATTTGATGAGCGACGTGCCGCGCTGGTACGAGCCGGATTATCTTGCGATCAAGATGCCGATGGTGGTGCTGATCGGCGCCGCCGCTGCGCTGATCGCTACCGCGTGGACGGCACTGGTCAATGGCGGCAAGAATCTCGCACGCGCGCACGCGGCGGAGATCGCGTTCCTCGGCTTCACCATCGTTTTCCCCCTCGCCTGCCAGATCATCGGCCACGGGCCGTCATTCACCGGGATGCGGCATTTCCTGTTCGTCGTGCCGCCGCTCACCGCGCTTGCCGGCATCGGTGTCGATGCGGGCCTCGCCGTCATCGCCCCTCGCAGCCGTCTGTTACACGCCGCAGCACTGGTCGGCGTGCTTGCCGCGTTTGGGCAGGATGCGCTCGCGCTCGAACGCCTGCACCCTTACGAATATCTATTCTACAATTCGTTCGTTGGCGGGCTCAAAGGCGCCGGGCGCCGCTACGACACCGATTACTGGGTCAACATCATGCCGGCGGCCGTCAAGCATCTCGAGGCCCATCTCGATGAGCTCGATCGCCAGGCCGGACGCAAGGTGCCGAGGCATTATACGGTCGGGGTCTGCGGCGAGCGCGTCTCGTTCGAGAACGAAGCCGATCGCCGCCTGCAATGGACACCGGACTGGGACCATGCCGATTTCTTCATCGCCCCCACCCAGATGAATTGCGATGAGGTGCTGCGCGGAAGGGTCGTCGATCAAATCAAGCGCGTGGGCGTGTTGATCGGGGTGGTCAAGGACTTGCGCGGCCTGAGCCCGCAGGCGCGCTGGGCGCCGGTCGAGGTCGCGCACGCACCGGCGAGCAACGGGGCGGCACCGACCACGCCACATGGGTGAGCCCATTCAATCACGGTCGTCCCTGCGCAAGCGGGGACCCATACGGCGACAATCTATCATTTTCGCCGAGGACTGTAGGTCCCGACTCTTCGCTGCGCTCGGCGGTGACGCAACGCTTGGGAGGTCGTCCATCGCAAGCAGGGACCCAAATTCCTCAGCCAATGTTGTAGCGCGTCGCAGTATGGATTCCCGCTTTCGCGGGAATGACCGCTAGTGTCCGCATTCGCGGGGACGACCGGTCACACATCTCACGCCACCGTCAATCCGCCGTCCAGCACCAGCACCTGGCCGGTGACCGACTGCGCCGCCGGGCTTGCCAGATACGCGATCGCCGCCGCGACCTCCTCGGCGGTCGCCAAGCGATGCAGCGGGATGCGCTCGAGCATCGCCGCCATGTATTTCGCCTCGGCGCCGGCGCGCGAGGGCGAAGCCGTCTCGAGCCGCCCCGGCGCCACCGCATTGACGCGAACGCCGTGCCGCGCCCACTCAACCGCAAGCATGCGGGTCATCTGGATGATCGCACCCTTGGCGATGCCGTAGGTCGAGCGCTCGGGCGCGCCGATGAGGCCATGAGTCGAGGCGACATTGACAACGGCACCAGGCGCTCCGCGGCTGATCAGCTCACGGCCGAAGGCTTGCGTCAGCAGGAATGTCCCGGTGACGTTGACCTCGATCATGTCGCGCCACTCCGCCTGGGTGACATCGACCGCGAGCTTGCGCAGATTGCTGCCCGCGTTGTTGACGAGCACGTCGAGACCACCGAACGCCGCCGTGATGTCGGCCAGCGCGGCTGCGATTGCCGACGGCGCGCGCAGGTCGAGCGCGAGCGGCAGCGTGCGCACCTCGAGCGCGGCGAGCGCCTTCAAGGTCGCGGTCAAATTCTCCATGGCGGTCGCCGTTACCACGACGTCGAAGCCCGCGCGGGCGAGCGCCAGCGCCGTCGCCGCCCCCAGCCCATAGGAGGCCCCGGTCACCAATGCGGTCTTTCGTTCGGAGGTCATGCACCTTGCCTATCCGAATGCATCGTTCATGAGAAGCGTGGTCGCAGCCCAACCTAGGCGTCACTCCTGCGAAGGCAGGAACCCATACCGCTATGTGCTCAAACAACTGCTGCGGACCCTGGGTCCCGGCCCTCGCTGCGCTCGGCCGGGACGACCCGCGGCTGAGCTCATCCCATGCGGCATCGAATCCTGTGGCGCAAGCCGACAAAGATGGTTCTAATGCTAACGATCCGGCAGGAAGGCCGTGGAAGGATATTGTTGATGCGCAGCTTGTTTACTCCCTTGACCGTCGCGCTCGTCGTGCTCATGGCCAGCGCGCCGGTGCAAGCAGAGACCACGGTGCGGATCGGCAAGCCGCAGGCCGCAACCTTTCCGTTCGTGCCCGTCGATGTCGGCATTGCGACCGGCATCTTCAAGAAACACGGCATCGACCTTGAATCCCATGATTTCGCCGGGGGCCCGCGCGTGCAGCAGGCGATCACGGCGGGCGCGCTCGACATCGCGATCGGCTCGGTGCCGGAGCTGGCGCTGACGCTTAAAGGCGTGCCGGAGATCGCGGTCGCCGCCATGGCGGATGCGCCTTACGCGATCGTGCTGGCGGTGCCGAAGGATGGCGCGAAAAGCGTGAGCGAGCTCAAGGGCAAGACGGTGAGCATTTCCAGCGCTGGCTCCCTGACCGATTGGCTCGGACAAAATCTGTCGCGCCAGCAGGGCTGGGGCACCGACGGGATCAAGCTGGTTCCGCTCGGCTCGACGGCGGCACAGACTGCGGCGCTTAAGACACATCAGATCGACGGCATGATCGTCGAGGCCAATGGCGGCTATCGGTTGGAGGAAGAAGGTGCAGGCCGCGTGCTGGTGCAGTTCGGCGACCTGATCCATCCCTTTCACGTTTATTTGCTGTTCGCCCGGCGCGCCTTCGCGGAGCAGAATCCTGACGCCGTGAAAGCCTTCCTGGCCGGCTGGTTCGAGACCGTCACCTACATGGTCGAGCACCGACCTGAGACCATTGCGATCATGCAGCGCACGGCCGACGTCTCGCAGTTCATCGCCACGCGCGACTACGACGCCATGATCGGCATGTTCAACCGCACCGGCCACTTCAATCCCGAAGCCCTGGAGGTCGTCTCGCGCTCGTTCGTGGAAATGGGCTTGTTGCCGACCGAGCCCGACATGACGAAGTTGATCACCGAGAAGTATTTGCCAATGGGGAAGTGACCTGTCCGCTCATTCGATGGCCAGCGCCGAGGTTGCTCCGGTCGTCCCCGCGAAAGCGGGGACCCAGACATCTCGGCAGAGATAATAGCGCGCAGTGGTATGGGCTCCTGCTTTCGCAGGAGCGACCGAGCTTCTACACGGCCCCTTCCGATGTTCGACCCGCCGTTTCGCACCAAGGGACACAAATGCCGCAACCAACTCGCATCGCCACCCGCCTCGCCTTCGGGGCCGCCTGCCTCATCGCGCTGACGCAATTTGCACGCGCCGACAAGCTCGACGACATCCGCGCGCGCGGCCGTCTTCTGGTCGGCACCAGCGATACCTCCCCGCCCTTCTCATCCCGCGAGAACGGCAAGGTCGTGGGATACGATGTCGATCTCGCGGCCCGCGTCGCGCAGCGCCTGGCGCTACCGATGGAGACCATTTCCATCGTCAACGCCGACCGCATCCCCGCCCTGCAACAGGATCGGGTCGATCTTGTCGCCTCCGGCATCACGCGGGCGGAGAACCGCAAGAAGGATGTCGCCTTCAGCGTCGCGTATCTGGTCTCGCCGCACAAAGTGCTGATCCGCCGGGATGGCGGCATCACCACGGTCGGCCAGATGGCGGGAAGGAAGCTCGCGCTGGTCAAGTCCGCGAGTGTCGATGCCGATCTGATGAAGGCGGTGCCGACGCTGCAGATCGAGCATTTCGAGGATTACGCCACCTGCTTTGCCGCGCTGCGCGACCACAAGGTCGACGGCTTCCTGGCCGACGAGGTGCTGCTCGCCTCATTCGCGCAGAAGAGCGGCGTCCCGCAGGACTACACGTTCATTCCCGATTACGAGCTGCCGCGCACCGCCGGCTTTGCGCTCAAGAAGGACGAACCGCGGTTTGCGCAATTCGTCGATTCCGTGCTGCTTGATCTCGAAAAATCCGGCGACGCGCAGAAGATCTTCGATGTCTGGTTCCCGGGTGCCAAGCGCACCTTCAAGATTCAGCCGGATTAAGAGTGAAGCCGGCCGAGAAGTTGGCCCGCAAATATGCATGGCTCGCGCTGATCGGTTTCCTGATATAACAGGCGCGAAACAGGAAGCGGTCTCCCTGAAGGCGTCGTGAGCCATGCGGTTTGCGCAGAGCTCGGGCCTTCCTGCCGCACCCAATGATTACAACGTGTCGTTCCTGGATTCCAATGGGTCGTTCCTGCGAAAGCAGGAACCCATACAGCGTCGCGCTCCAACATCTGCTGCGGAGTCTGGGTCCCGGCTCTCACTTGGTTCGGCCGGGACGACGCCTGCGGGGTTGGGCTGCCGATTGCGGCAAATCACATTTCGGGAGTTTCAATTTCCTCAATCCACTGATTTGCGTGGTCGTGTCAAGCGCGTGTAGCACCGGCTGCGACTGCGAGAGTTCAGCGCCTTCGCATCAGTCCGCCTTGACGCCGGAAGTCTTGACCACCTTGGCCCATTTGGCGGTCTCATCGACGATGAGCTTGCCGAAGTCCGCCGGTGAGCCGGACAGCACCGAGGCGCCGAGCTCGGCAAGCTTGGCGATGATCTTCTGATCCGCCAACACCACGTTGGTCTCGCGGTTGAGCTTCTCGATCACGTCAGGGGGCGTGCCCTTGGGAGCGCCGATACCGTACCACTGGCTTGCTTCGTAGCCGGGCACGAACTCGGCGATGGTCGGCACGTCGGGCAGCTGATCGGAGCGCATCGCCGTTGTCACCGCGAGCGCACGCAGCTTGCCGGATTTGATCAGCGAGATGACCGCCGGCATGGTGCCGAAGATCACCTGATTCTGGCCGCCGAGCAGATCGGCGATCGCGGGCGCGACGCCGCGATACGGCACGTGTTGCAGCGGGATGCCAGCCATCGCTTTGAACAGCTCGCCGGACATGTGGTCGGGCGCGCCATTGCCGCCCGAGCCCATATTGACCTTGCCGGGATTGGCCTTGGCGTAAGCGATGAACTCCGGAACGGTCTTCACCGGCAGCGACGGATTGACCACCATCACCAACGGCACGCGACCGATGCTCGCGACCGGAGCGATGTCGCGGACGAAGTCGAAGGAGAGATTGTCGTAGAGAGTGGCATTGATGGCGTTCGGCGAATTGGCGAGCAGCAGCGTGTAGCCGTCGGGCGGGGACTTCACCACCACCTCGGTCGCGATATTGGTGCCGGCGCCGGGACGATTGTCGACCACGATCTGCTGGCCGAGGCGTTCGCCGAGCGGCTGGCCGATCAGGCGTGCCATGATGTCGGCGCCGCCGCCGGCCGCAAAACCGACCACCATGTGGATCGGCCGGCTCGGATAGGTCTCGCCGAAGGCGATTGTCGGGGCCGCGACCGCGGCACCGGCGAGAGAAAGGAAGCGGCGGCGAATGAGGTTCATTGTGTGCCTCTGGGTTTGTTGTTTTCCGTTGGTGTTCGCCGTGATTGTAGAATGATCGGCGTGCGGACGAAACCCGGTGTTGAATCCCGGCCGCTCCTGCGAAAGCAGGAGCCCATACTGCGGCGGATCTCTCATTCCTGCAGAGGGCTATGGGTTCCTGCTTTCGCAGGAACGACTCATCGGATCACATCGGAGCACGTCCTAAACCTTCCGCTCCGCGATGAAGCGCGCGGCCTCATTGAGGATCGCGGCGGCCGGCCCGAAACCTTCCAGCGCGGCGGCGGCCTCGGCGACGAGCGACCGCAGGCGCGCCTTGGCGCCGTCGATCCCGAGTATGCCGACCATCGTCGCCTTGCCGGCATCCGCGTCCTTGCCGGTCTGCTTGCCGACCAGCGCTGGATCGCCCTCGACATCGATGAGATCGTCGGCGATCTGAAACGCGCGGCCCACCGCCGAGCCGTAGCGCTCGAGCGCTGCACGCGCCGGAGGCGACGCTTCGCCCAAAATGCCGCCGGCGCGGCATCCAAAGAGAAGCAGCGCTCCGGTTTTCATCGCCTGCAGCTTCACAATCTCGCCTTCGCCCAGGCGCTGCGGACGGCCGGAATCGAAGCGCCCTTCCGCCGCCAGATCCAGCATCTGCCCACCCGCCATGCCGCCCAAGCCCGCGGCACGCGCAAGCGCGGTGACGAGCTCGATCCGCACGGCCGCCTTGGGATGGGTCTCCTCCCGCGACAGGACATCGAACGCGAAGGTCAAGAGGCCATCACCGGCGAGGATCGCGGTCGCCTCGTCAAAGGCCTTGTGCACGGTCGGCCGGCCGCGTCGCAGCTCGTCGTTGTCCATGGCCGGCAGATCATCATGCACCAGTGAATAGCAATGCACGCATTCGAGCGCCGCCCCGACCGCGAGCGCGCGCTCCCGCGGAACGCCGAACAGCGCCGCGCTTTCCGCCACCAGAAACGGGCGGACGCGCTTGCCGGCGCCCAGGCTTGCATAGCGCATGGCCTCGAGCAGCCGCTGCGGCCGCGCCAGCTCCTGAACGACCGGAGCCGACGAAAGGAGCGCATCGAGCAGGCGGTCCGTGTCCTTCGCGGTCTGGTTGAGGTGTTCCTGAAATCCGTTTGCCGTCACGCCTTTCATCCCCTTGCCACCTTAAAGCATTGCTTTAACGCACATCGCCGGGTGCCGGCCAAGTGCTTTATATGGCACGATTTTGCACCCCATCGACAATCCTTTCATACCGCCCTATTTGGCATCCCTGAACCCATGGTGAACGGCAAGGCCTGTTAAGAAATGCTGGCTCAATTCCTCGCTGCCCTGTCGCTCGCGATTTGGGTCTACCTGCTGTTCGGCCGCGGCGGCTTTTGGCTCTCGGCCGAGCGCGATGACGCGCCGCTGTCGCCCGATGCGGGCGTTCCTTCAGACGCACCTTGGCCGAGAGTAGCGGTTGTGATTCCGGCGCGTGATGAGGCAGACGGCATCGCCGCCTGCGTCGGCTCGCTGCTCGGCCAAGACTACAAGGGCGAATACAGCATTATCCTGATCGACGATGGCTCGACCGATGGGACCGCTGCGATTGCGCGGCAGGCAGCGCTCGAGGCAGGCGCGGCAGAGCGCCTCGTGATCATCACCGGGCGCCCACTGCCCGCCGGCTGGACCGGCAAGCTGTGGGCGGTACGGCAAGGCATCGAAGCAGCCGCAGAGCTTGCTCCCGAATATCTCCTGCTGTCCGACGCGGATATCATCTACGCGGACAGCGTGCTCGCAAGCCTCGTTGCACGGGCGCGCGCGGGCTCGCTCGTGCTGACCTCGCTCATGGTCAAGCTCCGCTGCGAGAGCCTCGCCGAGCTGGCGTTCATTCCGGCCTTCATCTTCTTCTTTGAAATGCTCTACCCGTTCGCCTGGATCAACCGCCCGCGCAACGCGACCGCCGGCGCCGCCGGCGGATGCATGCTGGTCAAGACCTCGGCGCTCGCAAAGGCCGGCGGTATCGATGTGATCCGCAACGCCCTGATTGACGACTGCGCACTGGCCCGCAGCCTGAAAGCGCACGGCCCGATCTGGCTGGGTCTCACTCAGCGCGCGCACAGCATCCGCCGGTATCCGGGGCTGAGCGACATCCGCCACATGGTGGCGCGCTCCGCCTATGCGCAGCTCAACTACTCGCCGGCTATTCTCGCCGGCGTCGTGGCCGGCATGGCCCTGACTTATCTCGCGCCGCCCCTTTTCGCCTTGCTCGGCTCAGGCCCGGCGAGCGCAATGGGGCTCGCGGCTTGGGCGCTGATGGCGATCGCCTTCCAGCCGACGCTGCGGTTTTACGCCGTCTCCCCGCTCTGGGGGGTGGCGCTGCCGGCCATTGCATTCTGTTACACGCTGTTTACCCTCGATTCGGCGCTGCAATACGCGCGCGGCCAAGGCGGATTATGGAAGGGCCGCGTGCAGGCCGGTTAACAACGGGTGCGAGATCGGTGAGTGATGTGACATTCGCTTGCGACATTCGACGAGTCGTCCCGGCCGAGCGCAGCGAAGAGCCGGGACCCGGACCGCTGCGCGCTATCGATAGAACAAGGCGGCATGGGTCCCTGCTTTCGCAGGGACGACGCGAGCGGTTTGATGAATTAGAGACGAAAAACGATGACTGAAGCTCCCGCCGCATTGCGCTCCGGCAAGTCCCATCGAGACGAGAATTTTCCCGTCGCCTCGCACCTCATTCATCCGCGGCATCGCGGCGCCATCCTCGCGTTCTACGAGTTCGTCCGCATTGCCGACGATATTGCCGACCACGCGTCTCTTGCGCCTGCGGAGAAGCTCGCGCATCTCGATGCGCTGGAGGCTGGCCTTCTCGGCAGGAATGACGATGTTCCCGAAGCGACGCGGCTGCGCGACGCTTTGCGCGAGCGCAACCTTTCGCCCAAGCACGCGCAGGACCTCTTGACGGCCTTCCGGATGGATGTGACCAAGCTGCGCTATCGCGATTGGGAAGACCTGATGAACTACTGCAGCTACTCGGCCATGCCGGTCGGGCGCTTCGTGTGCGATGTGCACGGCGAAAGCCGCTCGGTCTGGGCCGCCAATGACGCGCTGTGTGCGGCGCTGCAGATCATCAATCATCTGCAGGATTGCGCCGCCGATTATCGCAACCTCGATCGCGTCTATGTGCCGCTCGATGCGCTCGCGGCAAACGGCGCCAAAATCGAAGACCTCGGCCGGGACGCCGCTGCGCCAGCCCTGCGCGCAACCTTGCGCTCGCTCGCCGAGCGCACCGGCAAGCTGCTTGATGACAGCGCGGCCTTTTCGCCGCAGATCGCCGATTTCCGCCTCGCCATGGAGGTCGCGGTCATCCAATCGCTGGCGCGGCGTCTCGTGGGTCTCCTGATCGCGCGCGACCCGTTGCGCGAGCGCGTGCATCTCAAGGGCGCAAGCGCCGCGATTCCTGCTCTCGCCGGCATCGCGACTGGCGCCTCCCAGCGCTTGGGCAGAGCGCTCGCGCCACTCGCCAGGTCGTACCGGGCGTGAGCGTGGCAGCAAGCCCCACCCCGGCGAGCTCCCCCGGCCAGGCCTCGGGGAGCTCCTTCTACACGGCGATGCGCATATTGCCGCCCGCGCAGCGCACCGCAATGTTCGAAATCTACAGCTTTTGCCGCCGCGTCGATGACGTCGCCGATTCCGACCGCCCGCGCGCTGAGCGCCTGATCGAGCTCGCCGCCTGGCGCTCGGACGTGAATGCGCTCTATGCCGGAGAGACGCCGCCGCGGCTCGCCGCCTTGAAGCAGCCGGTCGCTGACTTCGATCTCGCGCGCGAGGACTTTCTCGCGCTGATCGACGGCATGGAGATGGACGCCTTCGACGACATCCGTGCGCCCTCCTTCGCCATGCTCGATCTTTATTGCGATCGCGTCGCCAGCGCGGTCGGACGCCTGTCGGTGCGCGTGTTCGGCATCGAGCGCGAGGCCGGGATTGCGCTCGCCCATCATCTCGGCCGGGCGCTGCAGCTCACCAACATTCTGCGCGATCTCGACGAGGACGCGGGTGTCGGCCGCCTTTATCTGCCGCGCGAAGCCCTGAACGCAGCCGGAATCCAGATCAATGATCCCAAGGCGGCGCTGCGCAGCCCCACACTGCCGGCGGCGTGCGCCGTGGTGGTCGAGCGGGCGCGCTCCCATTTCGCCGAGGCCCAGGCGATCATGGCGCGCCTGCCCCGCGCGAGCGTGCGCGCCCCGCGCATCATGGGCCTCGTTTATCGCTCGATCCTCGACCGCCTGGTGGCGCGCGGCTGGGCAGCGCCGCGAACGCCGGTCCGCACTCCCCGGGCCCGCCTTCTCTGGATCTTCCTGCGTTACGGCCTGGTGTAAGCCACCGGTTATGCCGCGCACCATCCATGTCATCGGGGCTGGACTTTCCGGGCTTGCGGCCGCGGTGCGCCTTTCCGGGCGCGGCGAGCGCGTCGCCGTGCACGAAGCGACGGCCTTCGCGGGCGGCCGTTGCCGCTCCTATCACGACGCGACGCTCGGCATGGTGATCGACAACGGCAATCATCTGCTGTTGTCAGGCAATCGCGCCGCGCTCGCCTTTTTGGAGCAAATCGGCGGCGCCGATCGGCTGATCGGTCCAAGCGAGGCCGCCTTCGATTTCGTGGATCTGAAAAGTGGCGAACGCTGGCGGCTGCGCATGAACGATGGCCGGCTGCCGTGGTGGATTTTTGCCGCGGACCGCCGCGTGCCGGGCACGCGCGCGCGCGATTATTTGAAGCTTGGGCGCCTGTTGTTTCCGCCGGCCGGGAAACCGATCGGCGCCGTCATCGCCCCCGAAGGCATGCTCTATAAGCGACTGGTCGAGCCCTTGCTGCTCGCGGCTCTGAACATCGATCCGCCGCTCGGCGCCGCCAAGCTCGCCGGCGCAGTACTCCGCGAGACGCTGGGCGCGGGTGGCGCTGCCTGCCGGCCGCTCATCGCCCGGGAAGGTTTGGGCACGACCCTGGTCGAGCCGGCGCTCAACTATATCGCCCAGCGTGGGGCCGAGCTTCGCCTCGGCCATCAGCTCCGCGCCTTCGGCCTTGCCGGCGACCGTGTCGCGGCGCTCGATTTCGGCAGTGACAGCATCGCGCTTGTCGAGGATGACGCGGTCATCCTCGCGGTCCCGCCTTACGCGGCGACCGCGCTCGTCGACGAGTTCACGGCGCCGACCGAGTTTCGCGCCATCATCAACGCGCATTTCCGCGTTGCGCCCGCCGCTACCCAGCCGCCGATCTTAGGGGTGCTCAACGCCACCACGGAATGGATCTTCGCGTTCCCGGGCCGCGTCTCCACAACCACCAGCGCGGGCGACCGGCTGATCGATGTGCCCCGCGAGCAGCTGGCGCGCACGATCTGGGCGGAGGTGGCGGCCGCCACCGGCCTTTCCGCGGAACTGCCGCCATGGCAAATAGTTCGGGAGAGGCGTGCGACTTTCGCGGCGACGCCCGCGCAGGATGCGCTGAGGCCGGGAGCACGCACGCGATGGAAGAACCTGATGCTGGCCGGCGATTGGACCGATACGGGACTGCCGGCGACCATCGAAGGCGCCATCAGGTCGGGCAACCGTGCCGCCGAGCTGGTGGAAGGATTGTGAATTTGTTGAAAGCAAGCCGCGAGCTGGGCGCGCTCCCTCCGCCCCTGTGGGGGAGGGCTGGGCTGGGGGGCTTGGGTTCGCGCGCGCGGTGCGCAAACCCCCAACCCCTCCCCACAAGGGGAAGGGGAGCCCGCCTAGTCTGCGCCACGTCTTGGCCGTACGGCGAACTCACATAAGTAAGCGAGGGAACCGCATGCCTAACGCGTCCGCCGCCGCACCGCTGATGGATCGCGATCCGCGGCTCGAGGCCGGCATCGAGGCTGCGGCGCGCGCGCTGTTCGCGCGACAGAACGCCGACGGCCATTTCGTCTTCGAGCTCGAGGCCGACGCCACGATTCCCGCCGAATATGTGTTGCTGCGGCACTATCTGGCCGAGCCGGTCGACACCGTGCTCGAAGAGAAGATCGCCGTGTATCTGCGCCGCAGGCAGGGCGCGCACGGCGGCTGGCCGCTGTTCCAGGACGGCGAGGTCGACATGAGCGCGAGCGTGAAAGCCTATTTCGCCTTGAAGATGATCGGCGACCCTGTCGATGCGCCACATATGCGGCGCGCCCGCGAGGCGATCCGCGCACACGGCGGCGCCGAGCAGTCGAACGTCTTCACCCGCATCATGCTGGCGCTGTTCGGCTTCGTCTCCTGGCGCGCGGTGCCGGCGATGCCGGTCGAGATCATGCTGTTGCCGAAATGGTTCCCGTTCCACATCGACAAGATCTCCTATTGGAGCCGAACCGTCATCGTCCCGCTCCTGGTGCTGATGGCGCTCAAGCCCACGGCGCGTAACCCCAAGGGCGTGCGCATCGACGAGTTGTTTCTAGGCGACCCGCGGAAGCTCGGGCTTTCCCCCAAGGCGGCGCAGCAGAAGCTCTCTTGGTTCCTGTTCTTCCGCGCGGTCGACGCCGTCCTGCGGGTCATCGAGCCGCTCTTTCCGAAAGCCTTGCGTGCGCGCGCGATCGAGGCTGCGCGCGCCTTCACGGTCGAGCGCCTCAACGGCGAGGATGGTCTCGGGGCGATCTTTCCGGCCATGGCCAACAGCGTGATGATGTTCGACGTGCTGGGCGTGTCGGCGCACGACCCGTTGCGCGCCATTGCCCGCAAATCGATCGAGAAGTTGTTGGTGGTGCATGAGCACGAGGCCTATTGCCAGCCCTGCGTCTCGCCGGTCTGGGATACAGGACTTGCCTGCCACACGCTGCTCGAGGTGGGCGGGGCGGATGCAAACGAGCGCGCCCGCCGCGGGCTCGATTGGCTCGCGCCCAAACAGATCCTCGACGTCGCCGGCGATTGGGCGGTGCGGCGCCCGACCTTGCGGCCCGGCGGCTGGGCGTTCCAATACGCCAATCCGCATTATCCGGACGTCGACGACACCGCGGTCGTAGTCATGGCGATGGATCGCGAGCAGCGCCTTTCCGGCCACAAGGATTTCGCGCCCGCGATGGCGCGCGCGCGCGAATGGATCAACGGCATGCAGAGCCGCAATGGCGGCTGGGGCGCATTCGATTCCGAGAACGAATACGAATATCTCAACAACATTCCGTTCGCCGATCACGGGGCGCTGCTCGATCCGCCGACCGAGGACGTCACCGCGCGCTGCCTGTCGATGCTGGCGCAGCTCGACGAAGAGGGCGACCAGCAAACACGCGCGCGTGCGCTCGATTATCTGCGCAAGCTGCAATTGCCCGACGGCAGCTGGTACGGGCGCTGGGGCATGAACTACATCTACGGCACCTGGTCGGTCATGTGCGCGCTCAATGCGGCAGGCATCGATCATGCGGCACCGGAGATGCGCAAGGCGGTCGAATGGCTGACCGCCATCCAGAATCCCGACGGCGGCTGGGGCGAGGACGGCTCAAGCTACAAGCTCGGCTATCGCGGCTATGAGGCCGCGCCCTCGACGGCCTCACAAACCGCCTGGGCGCTGCTCGGCTTGATGGCGGCGGGGGAAGCGGATCGCCCGGCGGTGCGCGCCGGCATCGACTATCTGATCCGCACCCAAGGCGCAGACGGCTTCTGGAACGAGCCGCGCTATACGGCGACCGGCTTCCCGCGCGTGTTCTATCTGCGCTACCACGGCTATCCGAAATTCTTCCCGCTGTGGGCACTCGCGCGCTACCGCAACCTCAAGGTCCAGAACCGCCCGGCCGTGTCATTCGGGATGTAAGACGCGTAAGTCCGCAGCGCTTCCCAATTGAAGGTGTCGCAGAAAACCGGGTTCAAACGGCCAGAGTGCGGGTAAGGTAACACCACAATGCGCTGCGTGCCGCCGAAGCGGCCAGCAGATCACGCGATCGCCGGGAGCGCGGAGACGACCTGCGCAAATGCGTCGTCTGCGCTGGCGAAGGCGCCCTCCCCGCTCGCGAGCCACGCAAAGGCGTCCGCTCGTGAGAAAAAGCCGTCGATCATGTGATAGCCGAGCGCGCGGTACACCTCGAACTGTTCCTCCGAGAAGAACTGATCACCGGTCGACTCGTGCGGGAAATCCGCATAGCGCTTCTTGTAGTCGAGGATGTAGTCCTTCTCGTCTCCGCTCAGCGACGACTTGAAATAGATCAGGATTCCCTGCGCCCCGCTCTGGTAGAGGATACGGCCGACCGCACAATGCGGGCCCTTGCTCGGCACATTCCATCCCGCGGCAATGTTCTTTGCGGTGGCTTGCGTCATCCGGGCGATCTGCTCCCAGGGCAGCGCGATGCGCACGCCGAGATCGATGCGGGCGTATCGCTCGAGCGTCAACAGCGACCCGAACGCCATGGCGGGGTCCGCCTCCGCATCGATCACGATGATGCTCTCGCAGCCGCGTTTGAGGAGCTCGTAGATGCCGAGATTTTCGATATGTCCGCCGTCGGTCAGGTAGACATTGCGCGACTTCTCGTCGAGCAGGTTGAGCATCTCCACGAGAAGATAGAACTTGTCCACGAACCAGGCTATCGCGTTGTGCAGCTGGTCCTGCACGTTGGGCGACCGCGCCAGGTCGCGCGGGTTGCGCAGCCAATAGCCCAGACGAATATTGAGCAACGCGAGCGTAGGCGAGAGCAGCCGCACCGTGCTGGCGCCCATATTGGCCGAGACCGCAGCGCCGGAAATCGCCATCGCGGTGCCGAGGTTGAGCCGCGAATCGATTTCCTCCATTTCGGTGGTCGCTGCCAGCGTCTCCTTCGTCGGGGCGTACAGCGTGAGGTCGCTGCCAACGAAGTCGCGCGTCAACATGAAGAAGTCGGCGTTGCGCCCGCGCCGATTTGCTTCGGCCGATCCCTGAACGTTCATAGCCGAGTTGATGATGTGATAAGGTCCCATCGCGCCGTGCAGGGCGGAGAGCTTGAGCGCGTCGAGCGGCGGGGGATCGTCGTCGGCCGAGATCGGCGCGCCGGCATTGAACAGGAATGCCTTGCTCAGACGATCGCGATAGAGCCGGTGCAGCGAGTACCCGTTCGCACAGAGAAGGACCGATACGAACGTGAGGACGGCGAACGCGCCGAGATAGATTTGCCAGATCGGCAGCTTTGCCTCGCCAAACGCTTGCTGGAGTGATGTGATTGCGCCGGGAAGGGGTTGCAGGCCGATATTCCAGGCCGACAGGAACAGATAGAGGAGCCACAGCGCCAGCGGCAGCACCAGCGAGGCGATGAGCAGCGCCGCAAAGGTCACCACGCGCAGAGCGATCGTGGTCCGGCTGGTGGTCCGCTCGCTCGTCTTCAGGAAATGGCCGAGCCAGCTGCTTAGAACCGACGTCACCGTGCCGAACGCCGTCAGCACTTCCCCGATGGTCTTGAGGGATGCGGTACTGAGCAGGTTGGCACCCTCGATCTTCTCGGGCAGGTGCATCAGGAATTTGATTGCGACCGGCTGCAAGTCGAGAAACGCGATAGCGGCGGTGCACACGACCAGGAGACGGGCCACGGTCAAGATCGGGCTGTCGGTGTCATCACTCCATGGATCGAATTGCGGGAATGAGCGCAGGACTGCCCAGACGAGCAGAACCAAAACCAGTGCCGCCACCAACCATAGCGTCAGCGCAAACGCCCACGCACCCACGGCGCCGTTGAGCGCGCCGCCATCGCGGATGATGCCGTCAACTAGCTGCGGCAGAAAGCTTCCGGCGGTCAGGGCGTCCTCATTTGGATACGCCAGATAAGTCAGCAATGCGCAGCCCAGCAGCGTTGCGACAACCAATACGATGTTGGCGAGAAGGCCGCGCGCCAGCACCGCGGCGGCCTCGGCGACATTCCTCACCATGCTGCGCCCGCGCGGAAGCAGATAATTCGAATAATTGCGCAGGTGGGCCACCGCACGGCTGTCGAACACGTCCGCCCCGAAGGGAAATCCGAGCCCACCGGATTTGCTCATTGCTGCGCTGAGGCAGGCTCCCGTGTAGCCGCCGCCCGAAACGGTGGAGAGATAGTCGACGGAGTCGATGCGCCCATGTTGATTGAGCGCCTGAAGGGCGCCGAGACACACAGCGGCGGACCTTATGCCGCCGCCCGACAAGGCAAGCCCGTTGACAGTGCAGGGAACCGGCTCCGGACGCGTGCGGTCGTAGTTGGGATTTTCTGGGTCAGCCCCGCCGGGCCGCCGCGGAGGGCCACCACCGGCAGCCGCCGCAGGTCCCCGAGGTCCGAACGGCAGCTGCGCCGGATCCGGCGACGGCCTTCTGCTCGAATGCCGCATGTCGGGCAGCACATCGGCGCGCCCCCGTAATGCCGAGGGCTCCGCAGGCCGCAACGGCGTGATCCAGCCGCGCGCCGGATTATCAAGCGAACGGCCGATTGCCTGACGCCGACTGACGATGGCCTCGAACTCGACCGGCAGGATGTCCTCGAAATAGCGAAGCTGAATCCGGCGGCCGGACGGCCTTACAATGCGTCCGCTCCGATCCGGATCTCGGTGTACCGTTGCATCCGCGCTCATGCTGGCCCCCAATTTCCTCGAGCGCGTTCGCGCTGTTTTTATGTGCTGCTTTAGGCGCTGCTCTTCAGCGCGGTTCTGGCGCGCTGCCCATTACGTCATTGCTGCGAGCGAAATTGTGCTGCAGCGATCTGCCCTTGGCATCCGTGACGCGAGCGAGCCGAATTACAAGTGAGCTGCGTCTCCGCAGTAACGTCAGCACGGCTGGCGAGCGCCCCGTCATGCCGACCGTGTTGATGTACCCAACCTGCTTGGGAGATTTGCACGTTATACGAGCCAAATCCATAGGCTCGCGTGGCAGCCCACAACAAAGCTGGCTGAGGTTATTTGGATGAGCCCTGGGCCGGCATCAACAACGCCGCCTACCCTCTCCCCGCGCGCGAAGCTCATTGGAGCTACTTGCAAACTACGGGCGCGATGAGGGCTGTGCGCGGGAGCGCACTTGTGCCCCGGTTGCGGCACTCGCGTTTACGAACGTCGGAACCAAAGGGACGCTAGCAAGTATTTGATTTCTAGTGCGGCTTTGGTTCTGACGTTCCTACGAAAGACGCGCCGCAATGGTGGTAGGAACGTCGGAACCGCCGCACTTGCGTCAGGCCCTGCGAGCACGCCTCAAGGGCGTTGCGTCGATGCCTTCCGCCCCTACCGGCTTGCGCCCTGCCCCCGCCTCGTCGCCGGTGCGGAAGAAAGCCACCCGATCCGACATGATCTTTGCCTGGCGCTCGAGCGTCTTGGCAGAGGCGGCATTCTCTTCGACCAGGGCCGAGTTCTGCTGCGTCACCTCGTCCATCTGGGTGAGCGCCCGGTTGATCTGATCGATGCCGCTCGACTGTGACTGGCTCGCCGCGGCGATCTCCGCGACGATATCGGCCACCTGCTTGATCGAGGCCATGATCTCGGCGAGCGAAGTGCCGGCCTCGTTCACCAGTCCCACGCCCTCCTGCACCTCGCCGGAGGAATTGATGATCAGGTCCTTGATGTCCTTGGCGGCCTGCGCGGAGCGCTGGGCGAGGCTGCGCACCTCGGACGCCACCACCGCAAAGCCACGCCCGGCATCTCCGGCACGCGCCGCCTCGACCGCGGCGTTGAGCGCGAGCAGGTTTGTCTGCCGCGCGATCTCATCGATCACCCCGATGATGTCGGAGATTTTGCGCGAGGATTCCTCGATCCGCGCCATGGCGGTCACTGCCTTCGCCACCACCTGACCGCCGCGGTTGGCCACCTCGCGCGAACCCGAGGTGAGATGATCGGCCTGCACGGCATTCTCGGCATTCCTCCGCACCGTCGCCGATATCTCCTGCATCGAGGCCGAGGTCTCTTCCAGGCTGGCGGCCTGCTCCTCGGTGCGCTGCGACAGGTTGGTCGTGCTGGTCGAGATTTCGGCGGAGGCACCCGCGACCTCACTGGCCGCCGCGACGATCGCCTCAACAGTCTCCCGCAGACGCGCGACCGCTGCGTTGAAGTCATCCTTGACGCGCGCGTAGGCGCCACTGAATCCCTGATCCAGGCGGCAGCCGAGATCGCCCTGCGACAGGCGGCTCAGTGCATCTGCCAGGGTCTCAAGCACCACGGCCTGCTCCCGGGCGGCCCTCTCCCGCTCTTTGGCCAGCCGTGCTTCATCTTCCGCGACTCGCGCCCGCGCTTCGGCTTCGGCCTTCTGCCTTTGCAGGATCTCATCGGCTTCGCGCCGCGCCTTCTCAACGGCCACGACCTTGACCTCCTCCACCGCTTGCGCGATGTCGCCGATCTCGTCTTTGCGGCCGAGGCCCGGCAAAATCACCTCGAACTTGCCTGAAGCAAGCTCGCGCATGGCGGCTGCCAACCGCGACAGGGGTGCCGAGATGCTTTTTTGCACGGCGACCTGGAAGGCGATCACGCTCGCCGCCATGATCACCAGGAAAAGAGCGAGGCTCAGCTTGACGGCGAGGTCCGCAGCATTTTTCGCTTCGGTCGCCTGCGCGGAAGCCTGCGCGAGCAGGAGGTCCTTCGCCTTGGTCAGAAGATCGGTCGGGGCGCGATCCATCCCCGCCACGGCGGCATCGCCGACGCTGCTGTCGAAGCCGCGGTCACTGAACTCCTTGAACGCCCGCCGATAGGCTTCTCCCATCTTCTCGTGGGCGGACAGGAATTGCGTCACCAGCTGCGCGGTCTCCGGATCGGGAATTTCTCGGCTCAGCCGCACCGCCTCTCCGTGCACGTCGGTTTCGCGCTTCTGGAAATTGCCCCAATATTGCTGCAGCGCCTCCGGCTTCTTCCCGCGCAGCAAAGTGTCTTTCCACTCCTGGACTTGTTTCTTGAAGTCCGACTCCAGGGCCTCGATGTTGATCGCATCGCTCTGGCTCAGCATGACCTCATGCTCGAACATGCGCAGGCTCGAATAGAACTCCCAAAAGCTGAACGCAGCCGCGCCAATAAGCAGAGCCGCGCTGATCCCGAAAAGCGTCAGGATCTTGCCCCGCACACGAAGCGAATGCCCGGTCGATGCCCTCAAAGCCCCCTCCCCCGGCGAAACTTGCTAACCGAACGGTATGGAATGGCGTAAAAGAACCGGTTAACGCAGACGCTGGTTGCGCTGATGAGCATGATAAGTACGACTGATGGAGCCAGGAATCCCCAGCAACATCGCGTAGATTTGCTGCTGATATCATCGTTGCCGAGCTTACTTGGGCTTCTCACGAGACTGTTTGTTTGAGTCCCGCGCGTCACCGGCCGCATTTGATCAAGGTTGGGCGCGGCGCTCCGCTCAGGTCGAATTCCCGCCCGATGGCCTGCTGCGCCGCCTCGAAAGAATCGAGAGCTTCCCGGAGAGCAATTGAAGGCCGGCACGAAGGTCATTAAGAGCTTGAGTCATTCTGGCACTGACCCCGAGGAACCCCAAGGAAATCCCAAGGAAATCCCATGGCAGATGAGATGCAACGGCCGAAGTTCCGCTATCAAGACTTACCCGATCTTAAGGAGACCTTCGCGGATTCGATCGGCGGGTGGACCTATGACGGCCACACGCTACGCATGGAATTCATGGTGTCGCGGCTCGATGCGCTGAAAGCGGGTGATCAGCCGACCGGGCGCGCGGTGCCGGTCTGCCGCCTGGTGCTGACGACGGTCGCGGCGGTCGAGCTGATCCGCGCGGCGAGCCAGATCACCACCGCACTGACACAGGCCGGCGTGTTGCGGGCGGGCGAAGCCGCTCCCCCCGGCAAGCCAAGCTGAGACCGGATGATCAAGGAGGAAGACAATGCGTAGCCTGATGGCCGCATCTGTGCTCGCGGCACTGCTCGCGCCGGCCGCCGCCGCCGAGCCCGCGCCGACCGACAAATATCCCGATCTCAAGGGCCAGTGGAACCGCTTTGTGGTCAAGGGCGTGCGCGGGCAGCCCTCCTACGATCAGACCAAGTCCTGGGGGCCGGAGCAGGACCCGCCGCTCACGCCAGAATACCAGAAGGTGTTTCAGGCGAGCCTCGACGATCTCGCGCACGGCGGTGTCGGCAACAATATCGACCGCGTTCGCTGCGGCCCCGCCGGCATGCCGCTCAACATGGTCGGCTTCCGCCCGCTCGAATTCGTGGTCACGCCGGAGCGGACCTATGTGCTGGTGGGCGACCAGGATCAGCCGCGTCGCATCTTCACCGACGGCCGCGACTGGCCGGCCGAGATCACGCCGACCTACAGCGGCTATTCCATCGGCCGCTGGATAGATACACGAGGCGACGGCCGCTTCGATCTGCTCGAGGTCGAGACGCGCGGCTTCAAAGGCCCGCGGGTGTTTGATTCCTCGGGCCTGCCGATGGCCTACGACAATCAGTCGATCTTCAAGGAGCGCATCTATCTCGACAAGGCGAACGCCAACATCCTGCATGATGAGATCACCACGATCGACCACGCGCTGACACACCCCTGGTCGGTCGACAAGCGATATGTGCGCGACGCCGATCCGCTGGCGGAATGGTTCGAATCGGTCTGCACCGAGTACAATGCGCAGGTCTTCATCGGGAAGCAGAACTACTTCCTCTCCGCCGACGGCTATCTGATGCCGGCGCACAAGGACCAGCCGCCGCCTGATCTGCGGTATTTCAAGAAGGCGACGAAATAGGCCACTGCTTGCGCAGGGACGACTCCCAAGCGTGTCGTCCCGGCCGGAGCGAAGCGAAGAGCTCGGACCCAGAGTCCTTCACAGATATGACGCATCGTCGCCGTATGGGTCCCTGCTTGCGCAGGGACGACTCCCAAGCGCGTCGTCCCGGCCGCAGCGAAGCGAAGAGCCGGGACCCAGAGTCCTTGGCGGATATAATGCATCGTCGCCGTCCGGGTCCCTGCTTGCGCAGGGACGACTCCCAAGCGCGTCGTCCCGGCCGCAGCGAAGCGGAGAGCCAGCACCCACGGTCTTTGGCAGATATGATGCATCGTTGCCGTATGGGTCCCTGCTTGCGCAGGGACGACCTCTAGGCCTGTCGCTGTCGCCCATGTCTTACCATGTCTACATTCTCGCCAGCCGCCGCCACGGGACGCTGTATATCGGGATCACCAACAACCTCGCCCTACGATTGGAGCAACACCGCCAAGGACGGGACTCTGAGTTCGTCCGCAGATATGGCGTGAGCCGGCTTGTCTATGTCGAATCCTATTCGGACGCTGTGGAGGCCATTACACGAGAAAAGCAGCTGAAGAAATGGAAGCGAGATTGGAAGATCCAACTCATCGAGAGGGACAATCTCGAATGGCGCGACCTGTCGGACCTTGTGGTCTAATATCCGACGTGTTGTCCCGGCTCTCGGCTTCGCTCGGTAGGGACGACACGCTTGGGGAGTCGTCCCTGCGCAAGCAGGGACCCATACGGCGACGATGAATCATATCTGCCAAGGACTCTGGGTCCGGGCTCTTCGCTGCGCTCGGCCGGGACGACACGCTTGGAAGGCCGTCCCGGCGCAAGCAGGGACGCCGGCGAGCATGTATCATGGCCAAATCGCATTTCGGTGAGCGAGCATGCCGGTTCTCTCCGTCGACGGCGCCGAACTTTCCTACCAAACCTACGGCGAAGGCACTCCCTTCCTGTTTCTCGCACGCACGGCAGGGCATGGCGAAGCCTGGAAGCTGCATCAGGTGGCGGAGTTCTCGCGCGACCATCGGGTCATCATCTGCGATCAGCGCGGCACCGGAAAATCAAGCGCCGGCGGAACTGATTTCTCGACCCAGCGCCTTGCCGATGATGCGGCCGCGCTGCTCCAGCATCTCGGCGCGCGGAATGCGGTCGTGCTCGGCCATTCGAACGGCGGCCGGGTGGCGCAGGCGCTCGCGCTCGATCACCCCGAGCTGGTGAGCAGGCTCATTCTGGCGTCCTCGGGCGGCGCGCACCACTCCCAGGGCATTCCCATCAGAATGTGCGTCGAGCTCGTGGAAAAAGGTTATGCGCGCTATGTGCGCGAGCATTCTCTCGACGTCGGCTTCACGAGAGGATTTGCCCAGGCTCATCCGGATATCGTCGCGCGCGTTCTCGGCGTCCTGCTCGCCGATCCGCCGCCGCTTTCAGTCTTCCTCGGGCACGTCGTGGGCCGCCAGGGCTATGATCCAACGCCGCGTCTCAAGGATCTGCGGATCCCGACTTTGGTCATGGTGGGCGATGACGAGAATCGCGGCGCCCAGCACGGCACCACGCACAAGCAATTCGCCGAGCGACTTGTCGCCGCAATACCAAATGCGCAGCTGGCCGTCATTCCCAATCAAGGCCATTATTACCTTTATGCGGACCCGGCGACCACCCACCGCGTCATCCGCGAATTTCTCGCCGCCAAGGGCAGGCCATGAAGAAAACTCGAACCATCCTCGTGATCTCGGGCTGTTTGGTCATGCTCGGCTTGCGAGGAAACGCCGGCGCCGCCGATCAGGCCTGGATCGATGCCGCCAGGAAGGAAGGCGGGCTCAACTGGTATACGACGCAGATCATCAATCAGTTCGCGCGTCCGGCGGCGGAAGCCTTTCAGAAGAAGTACGGCATCAAGGTCAATATGGTGCGCGGCGGCTCGAGCGAGGTGGCGCTGCGCCTCCTGAACGAGCATCAGGCCGGGCGCGTGCAGGCGGACGTCTTCGACGGCACATCGACCAGCGGTGAAGTCAAGCAGGCCGGCATCGCGATGAAATGGCAGCCCGATGCGGCCAAAGAGCTCGCCGCCGAGTTCAAGGACCCCGCGGGCTATTGGGTCGCCACCAACGAGTTCGTGCACACGCCGGCGTTCAATACCAATCTTGTTCCGCGCGGAACCGAGCCGAAGACCTGGGATGACCTCATCGATCCGAAGTGGAAAGGCAAGATGGCCTGGACCGCGCACGCCACCACATCGGGCGCTCCGGGCTTCATCGGGCTGGTGCTGCGCGAGCGCGGCGACGACAAAGGAATGGAATATCTCAGGGCGCTGGCCAAGCAGGACATCGGTCGCGTCGGCGGCTCGGCGCGCTCGCTGACCGATATGGCGATCGCCGGCGAATACCCGATCGTGCTGCAGATATTCAATCATCAGCCGGTGATCAGCGCCCGCCTGGGCGCCCCGATCGACTGGATTCCCATGAGCCCGGCGATGGTGGTGCTCTCGGTCGCCAGCGTCACAGCCGGTGCGCCGCACCCGAACGCCGCGAAGCTATTCGTCGACTTCCTGATCTCCGATGACGGCCAGAAGCTGTTCCGCGACCGCGGCTATATCCCGGTCGCGTCCGCAATCCCGCCGCTCGAGCCGAAGCTGCGCCCGGATGGAAAGCAATTTCGCGGCATCTTCTTCACCCCGGAGGAGATCGAGGCCGCCATGCCGCACTGGATGGAGGTGTTCAACCAGGTGTTTCCGTGAGGTTGCGTCGCCTTGTCCCGGGCGCAGCGCAGCGCGGCCAAGGGCTTGAACTTCGCTATGGCGGTGGTGCCGCGATGCGCTGCCGAACCGGGACCGTTCCAAACGAAGGCCCAGCTTGGAACGGTCCCGGCTCGGAGGCGGGGACAAGCAAGTATCCGAAACCGCCTCCAGCTACTGCTGTCTGCTCAGCACCACATGGGTCGCGGCGGCGGACGCAACGTGCTCGGTAACCCGATAGCCGAGCTTCGGCAGATCAAGCCCGGACAACAGGTGCTCGCCGGCGCCCAGCAGCACCGGCGAGATCACGACATGCAGCTCGTCGATGAGCGCGGCTGCCAGATAGGCTCGAACGGTGGCAATGCCACCGCCGATCCGCACGTCCTTCCCGCCCGCCGCTTCCCTCGCGGCCCGCAGCGCAGCCTCGATGCCGTCCGTGACAAAATGAAAGGTGGTGCCACCCTCCATGGTGAGGGGCGCGCGCGCATGGTGCGTCAGCACAAAAACCGGAACATGAAACGGCGGGTTCGGCCCCCACCAGCCTTTCCAATTCTCATCCTTCCATGGCCCCCGGATCGGGCCGAACATGTTGCGCCCCAGGATCCAGGCGCCCAGATTCGCCGCGCCGCGCGCCGCAAAGTCGTCATCGATGCCGGTCGATCCTCCCTCCTTGCCGATCATCTGCTGAAACGTGCGCGTCGGAAAGAGCCAGTTGTGCAACACCATCCCGCCGACACCCAGCGGATTGGCAAGGTCCTGGCTCAGGCCTGCACCATAGCCATCGAGCGATATGGAAAAACACGCAACCCGGACTTTCGGCATGGACTTTCCCTCTTACGGCCATGGCGTAAGGGCATATCATATACCGGTCGCCGCTTTGCTCGCTTGAGGGAACATCATGAAACGCCGAACCTTCCTGCGGCTTGCCGCATATGCTGCTGCGCTCCCGATGCCGAGGATTGCGCAAGCGCAGACCTATCCGACGCGGCCGGTGCGATTGATTGTCGGCATCGCGGCAGGCGGCACGCAGGACACGATCGCCCGCCTCTTGGCACAAGGCCTGTCAGAGCGGTTGGGCCAGCAGTTCGTGGTCGACAACCGGCCCGGCGCCAATGGCAATCTCGCGACCGAAGCCGTGGTACGCGCAGCGCCGGACGGATACACGCTGATCCTCGCCAACACGTCCAATTCCATCAATGCCACGCTTTACGAAAAGCTGAGCTATGATTTCATCCGCGATATCGCGCCGGTTGGAAGCATCGGACGCGGTAACGGCGTTATGCTGGTCACCCCCTCGTTTCCGGCCAAGGACATCCCCGAATTCATCGCCTACGCCAAGGCAAATCCCGGCACCATCAACATGGCGTCGGGCGGGGTCGGCAACATCACCCACATGTCGGGTGAATTGTTCGCGCAAGTCGCCGGCATCAAGCTGGTGCACGTGCCTTACCGCGGCGAGGCCCTCTCCTACCCGGACCTGCTCTCCGGGCGGATGCAGGTTCTGTTCGGCGGCATTCCGCCCGCGCTCGAGCATGTCCGCACCGGCCGGCTGCGCGCACTGGGTGTCACCATCAAGGAGCGGTCGAAGGTGCTGCCCGACGTGCCCAGCATCTCGGAGTTCCTCCCCTCCTATGAGGCGAGCGCCTGGTACGGCATCGGCGCGCCTAAGGCCACGCCCGCCGACGTCATCAACAAGCTCAACCAGGCCATGAACGCGATCATCAATGACCCGAAGCTGGGCGCGCAGTTCACCGACCTGGGTGTCCTCACAGGCACGAGTTCGCCGAGCCAATTCGCGAGCTTCATCGCCGCCGAGACGGAGAAATGGGCCAAGGTGATCCGCACCGCCGGCATCAAGCCGGAGTAAGCGCGTTGGCGCGTGGTTGCATGTGGCCATGGCGCGTCGAAGACGCGCGTAAACGCGCTAATGGTTCGAGACGAGGGGCTTTCAGCCCGCCCTCCTCACCATGAGGCTTAAAGGGAGGCGCTTCACAGCGCTGAAGACCTCATCCTGAGGGGCCGGCGTCTTCGCCGGCCGTCTCGAAGGATGGCCAAGCGGAACAAAAAACTCGGCGCAGCGATAAAGCAGCGCCCATAAATGTTGGCTTGTTCAGCGCCTTCCGGCATTGCGCCGCAGCTTGCAGGCATCCTCGATGATGCGGATCAGCAATTTGAGCGCCGGCGAAGCCGGCTCGTTCTCGCGACGCACGATGCCGATCGGCCGCAGCATCAACGGCGAATCGATATCGATGCACTTGATGACCCCGGCGGAAATCTCCCGCTCGACGCCGAGACGGGCGATCATCGCGATATGATCGCTGATCATGACGATCGACTTTACGATTCCCGGATCGCGGCTTTCGATCCGCGCGCGCGGCACCGGCAGACCATTCTGCTCGAAATAAAGCTGCAGGCGGTGCTGGCTCCAGGTATCCGCATCGGCAAAGACCCATTTCTGATCGACGAGGTCGGCAGCCTTGACCTTGCGCCGCTTGGCAAGCGGATGATCGGGGCGCATCACCAGCGCCAGGCGATCGTCGAACAGCCATTGCTTGGCAAGTCCTTGCTTAGGCATCTCGTTGTAGAGCATCGCTACCACGATACTGAACCGGCCCTCGAGCAGGTCCGTGAACAGGCTCTTGTTTTGCGTGACAATGCGCACCTGCAGCTTCGGCCGCTCCTGTGACAGGCGCACCAGAATCGGCGGCAGGAGCTCGGTCGTGATCAAAGGCGGGCCGGCGACCGTGATGATGCCTTCGGTGCCATTGCGCAGCGCCGCGATCTGGCCTTCGGCCTCCGCCATGCCGATGCAGGTTGCGGTCGCGTAGCCGCGCAGGCTCTCCGCATAGAAGGTCGGCTTCATGCCGCGGATATCGCGCTCGAACAGGCGCACGCCGAGCTGCCGCTCGAGCCGCTGGATGCTCTTGGTCAAGGCTGGTTGCGAAATGTTGAGACGCTGGGCCGCCTTGCCGAGGCTTCCCTCCTCGATGACCGCCAGCATGTTGCGCAGGTGTCGCACGTCCATGGGTCAGGCCGACTGATTGTTTGGTAAGAGCAAACGGAAGCGCCCCCTCACCCCGACCCTCTCCCGCATAGCGCGTCGGAAGACGCGCGTGAACGCGCTAATGCGGGGAGAGGGAGCAGGGCGCCGCGCTGAGAATCACAAAGGCCAGCCGAAAAATTCAGCGGCGGCGCGGCCCATGATCCAGGTCTTGTCCTCCGCGCTCAGGAACTCGAGCTCCTCCGTAAAGTGGGTCACGCACTGCCGGTAGGTTGCACGTTCCAAGGCGTGCGACAGGTCGGTGCCCCAGAAGCAGCGGCGCGGCCCGAAAGCGTCGATAACGCGCTTGATACGACCTTCCATGTCGCGGAACGGATAAGGCGCGCGCGAATAGACCGGCGCGGCCGAAACCTTGACGCAGACATTCGGCAGGCCCGCAAGCGACACTGTTTGCTCGATGCATTCTTCCGCGCGGCCCTGGTTCACCATCGGGGTCGACAGACCGAAATGATCGATCACGATCTTGAGGCGCGGATGCCGTTCGGCGATCGCCTTGACGCGATCGAGCAATCCGGTCGCATGCAGCGTGACCGGGACACCGGCCGCCTCCGCGGCCGGCCAGAACCAGTCCGTGACGCCGTCGCGCAGCCAGGCGCGTTCGCGCTCCTGCACGAAGGTGAGCCGCACCCCCAGCATGCCGGGTTGCTTCCTCCAATCAGGCAACAGTCTCGCGTTGGCAGGCGCATCGAGCGCGATACGGCCCATGACGGCAAAGCGATCGGGATATGCGGCCGCGTTCGCCAGGGCGTGGTCGTTGCGATCGCCCTCCCACGACGGCGGCACCAGGATGGCGCGGTCGACGCCGGCCTCGTCCATCATCGCGGAGAGCCTGGCGCAGTCGAGCGCATAGGGCAGCTGCGCGCGCGCCGCGCCGCCCGCAGGCCACGGCCGCTCCGGCGTCTCCGGCAACCACACATGCACCTGCGCATCGATGATCTTCATTGTTTCTCCCGCTACGCGTTTGCTCCGGAGTCGTCCCTGCGAAAGCAGGGACCCTTGCCGCGACGCGCTCCAACATCGGCCACGAACTATGGATCCCGGCTCTCCGCTTCGCTCCGGCCGGGATGACCGGGACGGGCATTCCCTTTGGTTATGACCTTGGGACAAATCTATACTTTCTTGCCATGTAGCAAGACGCTACTCTCAACCCCGAAGTCAAGAGTTGCCCCCTCCCCTTCTCTCCCCCGCATGCGGGGGAGGGTTAGGGTGGGGGAACAGCCGGAGCCAATCATGAGCGAAGAAATATTCGACGACACGCCGCCGCCCGGTCGTCTGCCCAATGACAACGCCACGCCGACCATCGAGCGCGCGGTCAACTCCTATCCGGCGCGCCGCCGCTACAAGCCCTATATCCAGACGCCGCCGCGCATCGAGGCGGTCGGAGGCATGATCGACATTCACTGCCATGCCGAATACGGCCAGCAGGATGCGATGGCGGTGGCGAAGCTCGCCTCCGCAAACGGCATGTACGGCATCCTCTACAAATCGATCGGCAAGGAGGACAAGCGCTCCGCCGGCCCGATGGAGGATGTCAACAAGCTCATCGTCGAGCTCGACCGCTGGTCACAGGAGACAGGTGTTGCGCCGATCAAGGCCTGGGGCGGTTATGCGCTCTGCCGCGACAACAAGCCGCCGAGCCGGCAGAAGGTGGAGACGCAGGTCAAGGCCGGTGTCGCCGCGTTCTGGCTCGCGCTCGCCAATCACGCCAACACTTTCCACATCGTCGGCGGCAAGGTGCGGCGCTGGGATCCGACCGCGGATCCGAAGCTGCATTCGGATCCCCTTCCCTGGGATCTCGCGTTGAAATACGGGCACTATGCGCTTGACCCCAAAGGCAAGCTGAAGCCCGAGTACGAAGAAGCAATCCGCATCATCGCCGACAACGACCGTGCGCTGTCGTTCGGGCACTCGACCCACCAGGAAATCTTTGCGCTCGCCGAACTGGTGGACAAGCTCAACTTCAAGCGCGCCTTCATCGATCATCCGTTCAGCCCGTTCGTCAACATCACGGTCGAGCAGATGAAGCAGCTGTCGAGGATCGGCATCCACTTCAACTTCACCTATGACGAGCTGTCGCCCATGCTGGGCGTCGATCCGGGCAAGATGTATGCGGCGATCCGCACAGTCGGCGTCGAGCACTTCACGCTGTCGAGCGACGCCGGCGACACCGTGTTCCCGAACTCGGTCGAGGCGATGCGGCAGATCACCGGCTACATGGCGGCGTTCGGCCTCACGCAGGAGGAGATCGAGATCGTCGCGATGAAGAATCCCGCGTTTATTGTCGGCGCGAACCCCGCGGAAGCAGTCGAACGCAGCAGGGAGCTGCAAGCGGCGGCGTAGCTGTGGAATTTCATCCGCTGTTCGTAGGGACGGCCCTTGTGGCCGCCCCTTCTGCCTGGCCTACGGGCGGCCACAAGGGCCGCCCCTACAAACGGCAAAAATGACTCTGCTATCGCACCGTATCGGCTGCTGCTTTTTCGCCGCCCTCCTCGGCCTCGCCGCGTCTGCAGCCATGGCGCAGGATTGGCCCGCACATCCCATCGTGATGGTGGTTCCGTTCGCGCCCGGCGGATCGGTCGATCTGCCGGCGCGGCGCTCAACCGCCTCATCGGCACCAAATTCGTGATCGTGAAGGGCTATCCTTCCGCGAGCGATCAGGGCCTCGCCATGGAACGCGGCGAGGTCGACGGCATGGGGTCGGCTTCGGAAGAATATCTGCTTGACCGCGGCTGGTTCACGCAGAAGCTGGTCAACATCATCTACACGGTCGGCGAGGTGCGGCGCGCAAGCGCAGGCGACGCGCCGACGGTCGTGGAGCTGATGCAAAACGATCGTGACCGCAACGTCATGAGGCTGATCGCGGGCGAAACCGAGATCGGCCGCGCGTTCGTCGCACCACCTGGAATTCCGACCACTGCGGCGGCGGCCCTGCGCACCGGTTTTGCCAAGATGCTGCAAGATCCCGACTTCCTCGCGGACGCGAAACAACGCAACATCCTGGTCGAGCCGCTCGCCGCCGAGGCGCTCGGCCGCACCGTCACCGCGGCGATGGCAATGCCGGACGACGTCATGACAGAGACGCGCGCAATCCTGCGATAGGCCGGCACGCCGATATGGACGCAACCATCACCTCCATCGATACGATCGGCTTACGCATCCCCTTCGACATCTGGGCGCCGCCGCCGATGTCGCACGGCGCACCGCGTACGCATATCGAGAGCCTCTATGTGCGCGTGGAGACGAATTGCGGCATTATCGGCTGGGGGGAAGCGTTCGGTTCGGCGCGCTCCATGGTGGTCGCGGCATTCGACATTCGCTTGAAGCGGCTCGCCATCGGACAGAGCGCGACCGACACGAGCCTGGTGCCACGCCTTGAACGCATGCTGTTGTCGCTCGGGCGCGCCGGGCCGGTGATGCACGCGCTGTCCGGATTGGATATCGCGCTGTGGGACATTCGCGGCAAGCTCGAAGGGGTCTCGGTGTCGACCCTGCTCGGCGGACAAAAGCGCACGGAGATCGCCTGCTATGCTTCACTGATGCAATACTACGGCAACGCGGAGCACCTGAAGCGCAACACCGCGCGCGCTCTCGAACGCGGATTCAAGGAGATCAAGCTGCACGAGCGCACCGCGGACGCGGTTGCCATCGCACGCGCGGCGATCGGAACCGACGTTCCGCTGATGGTCGACACCAATTGCGCGTGGACCGCCGCAGAAGCGCCTTCGATGCTCGCCGCCATGGCGCAGTTTGATCCGCTCTGGGTCGAGGAGCCGCTCTATCCGCCGGAAGATTTCGAGACGCTTGCCAGGCTCCGGCAAGCAAGCGGCGTTCCATTGGCCATGGGCGAGAATGCGACCAGCATGAGCGACTATCGCCGGATGGTCGCAACCGGTGCAGCGGACTACGTGCAGCCCGCGATCGTCAAGATGGGCGGCATCACCGCGCTGGCGAAAATCGCGGCCGAAGTCGAGACAGCCGGCGCCACTTGCGTGCCGAACGTGTTCTATCTAGGCCCCGGATATCTGGCGGCGCTGCATTGCCTCGCCGTAAAGGAAAAGCAATCCCCGCTCGAACGGATGTTTGCTGATCTCGGCGCCACGCCTTATGCCAAGTCGGTGCCGATCATCGACGGCAAGGTCGAGGTACCGCGCTCACCCGGCCTCGGCGCGGATCCGGAAGAGGAGCTGATCCAACAATTCAAAGCATAATGCCGGCCGAGGATAGAAGAGACATACGGGAGACGACGCACATGACAGCATCGGATAAACCGCCGCCTGATGAATCACGGCGTGCGTTCCTCAAAGGGACGGTCATAGGCGCCAGCGCGGTCGCGGCCGGGGCGAGCCTGGTAGACGCCGCTCAAGCGCAGATGCCCGCCATGGATCATGCGCATCAATCCGGCACCGGCGAATCCGGCGTCAAGATTGGCGCCTTCCTGTCGCTTGCCGACAGCGCTGTAGTCGATGCCTTGAGCGAGCGGATCATGCCGGGTGCGCCCGGCAAAGCTGGCGCGCGCGAGGCTGGCGTCATCAACTATATCGATCTTGCGCTCGCCGGCGCCTATGCGGATTTGCAGGAATTCTACCGGCGCGGCTGCGCGGCGGTCGACCAGCACTGCCGCGCCTCGCACGGCAAATCCTTCGCAGAGCTGGCGCCAACCGAGCAGGACGCAATCATCACGGCGATGATCGACGGCAAGGTGCCGACTTTCACCTGGCCCACATCGCAAGCGTTCTTTGCGACGGTACGCACCCACACGATGGAGGGGATGTTCGCCGACCCCGTCTATGGGGGCAACCGGGACTTCGCCGGCTGGCGTCTGGTCGGTTTTCCGGGCGCGCAGCCGCTGTTTACCGAAGCCGATATGGCAAGCCGCAAAGCTTTCACCCGCGGCCCGATCCTCGGCCTGCAGGCGCAAGGCCGGAGGACCTGAGCCATGTCGACAGCAGATGTCGTGATCGTCGGCGTCGGTGGGACCGGCGCGATCCTCGCGGCCGAGCTTGCCAAAGCAGGCCTCAAGGTCATCGGCCTCGAGCGCGGACCGCGGCACCAGACCGCCGATTTCGCCGGACAGGATGAGCTGCGCTATTTCCAACGCCAGGACCTGCGCCCCAATCCGAAGCGGCAGCCCGTCACCTGGCGGCCGAACGCGAATGCGCGTGCAGTGCCGCTCGCGCCGCTCAACTACGGCAATCAGGTCGGCGGCGGCACCGTACATTACGGCGCCGTCTCCTGGCGCTTCCACGAGAGCGATTTCCGCGTCCGCTCGCAGACAATCGAGCGCTATGGGGCCTCCGCCCTGCCGGAGGACTGCTCGGTGATCGATTGGCCGCTTGCCTACGCCGATCTAGAGCCGTTCTACGATCGAGCTGAATACGATCTCGGGGTTTCCGGCAAGGCCGGCAACCTCAAGGGACAGAAAATCGACGGCGGCAACATTTTCGAAGCGCCGCGCGAGCGCGAATTCCCGTTGCCGCCGCTGTTCGTCGACAACTCGGCGCGCATCTTCGAAGAAGGCACCCGCAAGCTCGGTTACCACCCGTTCCCGACGCCCCGCGCCATCCTCTCGCAGCCGTACAAGGGCCGGCCCGGATGCGCCTATTGCGGCTTCTGCTCGACGCACGGCTGCCATGTGGGCGCCAAGTCATCGACTTTGGTGACCAAAGTTCCGGAAGCCGAGGCGACCGGCAACTTCACGCTGGTGACCGATGCCATGTGCTATCGCATCAACAGTGACAACGCGGGTCGCATCACCGGCGTCTCCTATTGGGGCCCGGACGGGTCCGACAACACGGTCGAAGCCGAGATCCTCATCCTCGCGCCCTTCATCTACGACGTGGTGCGCCTGTTGCTGCTCTCCAAAACCAGCAAATTCCCGGATGGTCTTGCCAATTCGAGCGGCCATCTCGGACGCCACGTGATGACGCATATCGGCGGACGCGTGTTCGCGGCGTTTGATGATCGCTACGTCAACATGTTCATGGGACCGACCGCGCAGAAGCACACGATCGATGATTTGAATGGCGACAATTTCGATCATTCGGGCTTGGGCTTTATTCTCGGCGCGCAGATCTCGGTGCAGGGTCCGGGCTTCGATGCCGGGCCGATCGCCGCAACCGTTGGCATGAACCCGCCGCCTGGGATTCCGAACTGGGGCGCTCCCTATCGCGACTTCATCGAGAAGTATTTTGCGCGCCACGCGGCCCTCAACGCACAGACCGACAACCTCCCCTTCGCCGACCAGATGATCGACCTCGATCCGAATATTCGCGATGCCTGGGGCCTGCCGGCGCCGCGCCTGACCTACGACTGGCGACGGCCGAGCGAGCGGACGCGGGTCGAATACATGCTGCGCAAGACTGAAGCGATCGGCCGCGCCATGGGGGCTTCCCATGTCTGGCGCGCCAACGAACGCCCCGGCTCGCCCGGCGGACATCATCAAGGCGGCGCCCGCATGGGGGATAACCCGAAGAACTCGGTCGTCAACCGCTACGGCCAGAGCTGGGACATTCCCAACCTGTTCATCGCCGGCGGCTCGATCCACCCGACCATCAGCGGCTTCAATCCGACGCTCACCATGCAGGCGCTCGCCTACATGACGGCGGATGCGATCGTGAACAAGTATCGGAAGAGCCCCGGGGCGTTGTTGTAGACCCTCTGGGTCGTTCCTGAAAGCAGGGGCCCATACCGCCGCGCGCCACCATGTAAGCCGAGGCGTGTGGGCCCGGCTCTCCGCTTCGCTCCGGCCGGGACGACAAGCGCCGGGGTCAATTGCGGAACACCGACTTGGGGATCATCGCATGCACCCCCTTGGTGCCGTCGACGATCTCGGTGACGTGCAGGTCCATGGCGGCGCTGAGCAGCATGAGCGCGTCATCGCGGGGAATGCCTTTGGTCTCGACGATGAAGTTGAGCATCTCCCGCGTGGCGATCTTGGCCGCCTGATTGAGATCCTCATGCAGCCCCATGGTCATGTAATGCGTCGGCGTCTCGGCTCGCGGCCAGGTGATGTGCATGCCCTTGTGCAGCACGACCTGGATTTCGCCCTTGAGCGAGGTTTCGACCGCCGACATGCCGACCTCGCCATCGCCTTGCACCGCATGCCCATCGCCGATCGATATCAGTGCGCCCCGCTCGTGCACCGGCAGGAACAGGCTCGTGCCCGGCTGCAGATCGTGATTATCCATGTTGCCGCCGAAGACATTGGGCGGGCCGCTCGGCACCCGTCCCATGGAACGCGGCGGCGCCACTCCGATCACGCCCCAGAACGGCTTCACCGGCACGTTCACTCCCGGGGCAAACTCGACCGCGCGCTTGGCCAGGTCGAGAAAGAACACGCGGTCGCGTGAATAGGGAAAGTCTTCCGGCAGCGAGCCTTTGTTGGCGCGGAAGCTCATGGCGGCGATCGGCAGCCACAGATCGATTGCCCTTATCCTGATCTCGACGGTGTCTCCGGGCTCGGCGCCGCGGACCGCGATCGGCCCATCGAGATTGTGGTCGTCACGCCCGTCGTCCTGCACGCCTTCGTAGGCGGTAAACAGCTCGGGCGGGATTTTCTCCTTCGCTATGCCGAGCGATTCGAAATAACGCGGATTGCCGGTCGCGGTCCACAGCCGCACGATGTCGCCGCTGTCGATGGTCAGCACCGGCTTGAGGGTCGCATCAAAGAAGCCGCGGTGCACCGTCGCGGCGGAAGGCCTGAGCTCATAAATCTGATCCGCAGCCCGAGCCTGCACAATCGTGAGGATCGCCGCAGCACCTAAACCAAGGGCCAAAGCCTGCCGTCGCATGGTTCGTCTCCTTGTCGGGGCTTGTTGTGGGTATTTGCCAAGAGCAGGTGCAGTTCAGGAAAGAGGCTGGTCCGCCCGCCAAGACCATTACGAAGACTATACTGGCGCGCCGCGACACCCGCGAGCGCTCCGGCGCTCAGCTTTGTCTCCGCGGCTGCGGACCGGCGAGAGGTCGCTTGAGGTGATAGGAATCCTGTCCCTTCCGCCCCGGGCGGCGCGCGGTTATAGCTTGCGCATTCCCGATCCCGGAGACGGCCACACATCATGCGGGCAAGCGACGCGCACCATCATCTGGCTTCAAGCAACATCATCACGTTCGAGAAGCTGGAAGCGTTGTTCAGCGGCTCGGACGCACCGGGCGCACCCCGCGGCTTGGAGCTGGTAGGCCGACGCTATCTCGATCTGCTGGCCGAGCTCGCCGCCATTACCGAATATCAGTGGCGCTCGCCCTCTCCGCGCGGCCTGGTCAAGGGCTTTCTGTTGAGTGGACCGCCCGGCACCGGCAAGACCACATTGGCCAAGCGCCTTGCCTATGAGCTCGGCCGCCGCTTCCGCTCCGACAGCGAGCCCCCGATCGTGCTGGCCTTCGTGGACGGCGGGGAGATTTCCCGCTCGCGCTATGGGGAAAGCGAAGAGCGCATCCGCGACATCTTTCTCCATGCCCGCTCCGGCTTCACCGCCCAGGGGCAGCGTTCGGTGCTGCTGTTCGACGACGTCGAGTCGATCTTCATGGCCAGAGGCAGCCAGCACGCCAAGGAATGGCATTTCAGCCAGGACAGTGTGTTCTTCCATTCGATCGACGAGCTCGACACCTCCCGCTCGACCATCGTGCTGACCAGCAACCGGCCCGACCTGATCGACCAGGCGATCCAAGACCGCTTCATGAGCTATCTGGTCGACTATCCGGATCTCGCCACGCTGACGCAGGTGCTCGAGCAGACGCCCGCCATCGCCCAGCTCGGCGAGGCGGAGCGATCAGCGCTGAAAACCGAGCTCGCGGTGGCAACCAAGAACGGATCTGTGCGCAGCATGCGCGATGCGCAGCGCTTTGCGGTGCGCCAATTCGTCTCCCGGGTGCTCAAGAAAGACTCGCTGGCGCAAAATTTCGGCTAGAGCGGGATGATTTTGAATCATCATCCCGCTCTACAAACCGGCGTCCACCCCCGACCACATCGAGGGCAGGCTTTTTCGGGATCAGGCTCTAACTAATCCTCCCATTACCGACGAGTGCAAGCACCATGGCAAAGACCTTCTACGACGATTGGCTGGAAACCCCGAACCGCATCCAGGACGAGCTCGAAGCCTGCCGGCTGGTGGCGCGCGACAAGGACATTCCCTGGGTGTCGACCCCGCACGATGCCAAGGTGAAGCTCATGGTCGCCAATCATCTTGGCTTCTCGACCATGGGCAGCAATGTGCTGAAGTCCGAGATCCCGGTCGGCTGGCACACGGGCAAGCACCGGCACGGCGAGGAATCGATGCACATCCTCGAGGGCGAGGGCTTCAGCATCATCAACGGCCAGCGCTTCGATTGGCACAAGAGCTCGACGCTGCAGATTCCGTTCTGGGCCGAGCATCAGCACTTCAATACCGGCAACGTGCCGGTGCAGATTCTGCACGGCATGTGTTTCGACCTCGAGCGCTTCGTGCGCATCGCCCGCATCGAGCAGATCGAGACCTGCGGGCCGAATGATCCCGCCATGATCGCGGCCGTTCCGCCGCAGACCTCGCAATATTATCCCGACGGCGCCCGCGCCGTGATCCATCTCGAGCAGGCGCCGACCAACAGGGAGAAGCTGCCCGAGGGCGAGAGCTATAATCCGCAGGGCGCCATCGCGGCGACCAAGAACCAGCACGATTTCTCCAATTATCTGGTGGTGCCCAAGAACGGCTTCCGCGCCGTCAGCGTCGCCATCACCAATCGCTGGATCGAGCCGCCCTATCACCAGAGCGGCCGCCACAAGCATCTCGAAGCGGTGGTCTACGCGATCGAGGGCGAAGGCTATACGGAGATGCAGGGCAAGCGCATCCCCTGGGAGGCCGGCGACGTGCTCTATGTGCCGCCCGCGATGTGGGAGCACCAGCACATGAACGACAACCCGAAATCGATCACGCAGATCCGGATCGGGTTCAACATCCGCCAGTGGTTCACCTCCGTTTGGCCGGAAGGTTTCACCTCGACCCGCATCTACGACGATGCCGGCAATCCGATCGAGGCCGGCCGCATCGTCCGCACCCGCGAGCGGACCCGTTAGAGTTCACGACCTCATCCTGAGCCGCGGTCCGCAAGGACCGTGCGTCGAAGGATGGCCCGAAGCTCTTGGTTTGCATCTATCCTTCGACACGGCCCCTCCCTATCCCTCCCCCCCCCCCATGCGGGGGAGGGATAGGGAGGAGGCTCCAGGATGAGGAAGTAAGAGGCTCATGGTGAGTGGAGCACGTCCCGAACCGTGCCCGGAAATCCAGATAGCCAGGGGGGACAGCCCATGCCTTCGTTCAGCTTGAGCAGGATCGCGGTTGAATGGGCCATTTTGGCAGCGCTGGCAGGATCGCCGACGCTGGCAGCGGCGCAGCAGGCCGCCCCGCCGAATTTCTCCGGGCCCGGTGTCGCGTGGATTGCAGTCGGCGGAGGCGCCGGCGGATTTGCTCCAATTCCCGGCGCAGTGCCGCCGCTCAGCGACGACCCGCTGCATCCTTACGTGCCCAACAACAATCGCGAAGGGCGCCAACCGACCGATCGGATCGCCGATCTCTCCAATCCCAACCTCAAGCCTTGGGCCCGGGAGATCATGAAGAAGGACATCGACGAAGTGCTTGCCGGCAAGATGGCCTTCACGCCGCGCTCGAGCTGTTTCCCGACCGGCGTCCCGAGCTTCATGGCTTACGGCGGCGGCGCCTTCGCGACCTCGTTCCTGCAGACGCCCAAAGAGGTCTGGATCATATTTTGGGGCGAGCAGGAGGTCCGACGCATCTATCTGGACGTGCCGCACACCGCCAAGCCGAAACCATCCTGGTACGGCGAATCGGTCGGGCACTATGAGGGCGACACGCTCCTCATCGATACGATCGGGCAGAACGCCAAGACATTCGTCGACCCGTATCGCACCCCGCACAGCGAGAAGCTGCACGTGGTCGAACGCTGGCGCATGCTTGACGGCGGGCAGGCGCTGGAAGTCGCCGTGACGGTGGACGATCCGGACACCTATTATCAGCCATGGTCCGGCGTGCGCCGCTATCGGCGCGTGCACCAGGACTATGTCGAGCGCGCCTGCGCCGAGAACAACCAGCAGCTCGTCAATTATCATATCCCGGTAGCCGAGAAGCCCGACTTCTGACGGGAGACATCCAGCGCAAACTTCGCCAAGACACGTCGGCGCCGGATCGAGAAGCCGCCGTCATCGAAAAGCTCACGCACGCCGTCGAGGTCAGAGATGTTGAGACCCGCGGCCAGCGGAAATAGCGGATAGCTTACGGGGTCGTCCCGGCGAAAGCAGGGACCCATACGCGACGCTCTATCATGTCTGCCAAGGAGTATGGGTCCCGGGTCTCGCCATCGGCGCGCATTTGCGCGCGTCTTCGCCGCGCTTTGGCTCGCCCGGGATGACGCGCTTCAGGATCGCTCCGGCTCCTGGCGGATCGACACCTCCAGGACAATTAGCGCGTGCGGTTGAAATAGCGCAGATCGGGCGGCGCCTGGTCCTTCCGGGTGGGCATCAGCAATCCATCCGCGCTCAAGAAATAGTGCTCGTTGCCGATCTTGACCTGCGCGTTGTTGTCGGTGGTGTAGAACTCCTCCCACATGGGCTGCGGATTGCGGTTGAGCACATAACGCTTGTCGACGGTCCAGGGCCGCGTGAAAGCGTGGTCGATGATGGTCATCTCGTCGTGCAGAATGCGCGGATTGATCCGGTCGCGCCACATGCGCTCCTTGAAGATCGATTGATTGTCATCGGCAAGCGGCAGCCCGGTCTCATCGACCGCGCGCGGCCCCTTGAAGGCGCGCGTCTCGACCAGGAGCGTGTCATAGACCCCGCTGCCCTCCGTATCGATCCAGCGGCCGATCGAATAGCCCGCATAGGTCGGCTCGATCTCGGCGGGCCAGTCGCGGCCATCGGTGAAGATACGGCGAAAGTGATCGTGCCACCCGATCAGGACGTAGGTCGTGTCCGGTGTCACCACCCACTCGAGCGGCCCGAACGCCATCATCATGTAGGGCATGCCGGAGGCGCGGCCGAACGCAGTCGGAAAATTGCCGATGCCGCCCTGAGCCTGATCGGCCATGCTGTCCAAGAGCACCTGCTTATATTTAGGCGTCAACGGCGCTTCCTGACCCAGTCCCCAGGGCTTGGTCTGGTCATGCGACGGCTGGCCGGGAATTCCGCGCACCACAAAGCGCTCCCACTGCCCCTTCCAATCGGGATATTGCGGCTCGCCTGCTCGTGCGCAGCCGATCGTGACGATCAGCGCGGCGGCAAGGATGAATGCGCGTGAGTTCCGCATGATCTGCTCCATGCGAATTTCCGCGGAGTCTAGGTCCAGGCGGTCTTCGTGATCAAGCCGGGGGAGGAATGAACCCTCCGCGTCCCTGCGAAAGCAGGGCCCCATAAACCTTGGCGCAAATTGCAGCGCGTCGCAGTATGGGTCGCCGCTTTTCGCGGGGACCACCCAGAGCATGGCGACTATGCGGCGGCGCGTGAAGTTACCGCGGATGTGAAGCGGAACGCGGCGAGGCGCTCACTCACGGCCTGCGACTGGTGTTCCAGGGTCTTGGCGGTTGCGGCATTCTCCTCGACCAGCGCGGAGTTCTGCTGCGTCACCTCGTCCATCTGGTTCAGCGCCTTGTTGATCTCATCAAGGCCGGTCGCCTGCTGCGAGCTCGCATGGGCGATCTCGGCGACGACACCGACGACCTGCTTGATCTGCCCGACGATCTCGCCGAGCGCGTCGCCCGCGCGGTTGACCAGCTCGACCCCCTCCCGCACCTCGCCCGAAGAGTTGATGATCAGGTCCTTGATGTCCTTGGCGGCCTGTGCGGAGCGCTGGGCGAGGCTGCGTACCTCCGACGCCACCACCGCAAAGCCGCGTCCGGCATCACCGGCGCGCGCTGCTTCAACCGCGGCGTTCAGTGCCAGGAGATTGGTCTGCCGCGCGATCTCGTCGATGACGCCGATGATGTCGGAAATCTTGTGCGAGGATTCGGCGATGCGCGACATGGCCGCGACCGCCTGCGCCACCACAGTCCCGCCGCGATCGGCAGCCGCACGGGTGCCGGCGGCGAACTCGTTCGCCTGCCGGGCGTGCTCGGCATTCTGGGCGACGGTCGCCGATATCTTTTCCATCGAGGCCGAGGTTTCCTCCAGGCCCGCCGCCTGCTCCTCGGTGCGCTGCGACAGATCGGTCGTCGAGGTGGCGATTTCACCGGCCGCATTGGCGACCTCACCGGTCGAGCCGGCGATGCCTGCGATCGTCTCCTCGAGCCGGGCGACGGTGCGGTTGAAGTCATCCTTGATGCGCTGGTAGCCGGCTGCGAAACCAGCGTCGAGGCGTACAGTCAGATCGCCGTCGGCCAGTGAGGCCAGCCCGCCGGCGAGCGCCGTCACTGCGCTCCGCTGTTCCTCGGCGGCCCGCGCCTCGGCCTGCGCGTTGCGCCGCCGCTCCTCCTCGGCGCGCTCCCGTTCCGCATCGGCTTGTGCGCGCTGGGCGGCAGCCTCCGCTTCGAGCGCCGCCTTGGCGAGCGCAGCGTCGCGAAACACCACCACCGCCCGCGTCATCGCGCCGATCTCGTCCTTGCGGGAGGTGCCCTCGATCGCGATGTCGTTGTGGCCCCGCGCAAGCTCGCTCATGGTCGCCACCAGGCCGGCGATCGGGCGCGTTATGGAGACCGCGATCACCAGCGCAAGGGCGACCGTGATCGCGAGCAGCACCACGAAAATGAGCATCACGCTCCAGAAGCCGGTCTTGGCCGCATCGGCGACGGCGCGCGCGACCGCGAGAACGTCTGCGGCCAATCGATCCTCGACCCGCTTCAACAGATCGATATTGGTGGTCGCGGCGTTGAACCACTGCGTGCCGCTCACCTTGGCGACGGCGGCGGGATCGAACGGCGCCGCGGCGCCGATCGCGCGCAGGCGCGCCACCTCTTCGGCCGCCGGATCCTTGAGCGCGGTCTCGAAGGCGGCGATCTGATCCGGCGTGGCATTACGGCGAAATATCTGCGCCTCCTCGTCGGCCAGCGCCCCGAGCCGGACGAATGCGCGGTAGACCTCCGGCGCAAAGCTGCCACTGGCAAAGCCTTGCGCGCCGGCCGCGCGCTCCTGGCCCGCGTATTCCTTACGCTGGACAAAGGCCGAGAAGGCGATCGACTGGCGCAGAATGCGAGGGTCCTGGCCGGCCTCCCCGGCGGCCTGGATCGCCGTCACGAGATTGCCGATCGCGCCGGTGAAGTACGCCGCCGCCTGCGGGCCGCCGACCTTGAGCGCATCGATGTCCTCACGCATGGGGGCGATCCTGCCGAGTGCCGCGCCGGCGTCATCGAGGCTGCGCGCAAACGCGCTCGCGAGCGTGGCATGATCGAGCCCGGCAAGGCGCGCCCGGTAGGCACCCAGCGCCTTGTCGGTGGCGGGGCGCTGCTCGCGCATGGCCTCCGCCAGCGCCTGCCCCTTGGCGGCGATGAAGCCGAGCGAGCTGCCACGCTCCTTCTGCAGCTCGTGCACCAGCGAGGAGATCAGCGGAGCCATCTCGATCAGGGAAGCGGCCTCATCGGCCGCGTGCAATTCCGCACGCTTTTCCATCAGGTCCTTGGCGGCAAATCCGGCAAAGGCGAGAAGCGGGATGAGAGATGCGACCGCGATCCGCGATCGGATCGGCCAATCGGCAAGCCGCTGCGTGATCTTCGTCATGGATGCAACGTCCCCTCGAGAAGCGGCGGCGCGAGCGCCTGCCGGCGAGATCAATCGGGCGGCTTGGAGCACCGCGGCGTCTCGAGCACGGCAGGGATTCGCGTCTTTCGATCTGTGGAAACTACGCGCCGCGTATTAAATTTGTATAATTGGGCGGGGGCGAAGGACCGGCAAATCTACCAAACAAAGCTCAGAAACCGACAAAACATATATTCCTGTAGCTGCACGAAATTTATTTGTTTCATGCTTGCTTGTAGGCGCGCCGCGTTTGTCCCCGTCTTCGAAGGGCTCCGGCAACAGATTGCAGAAGCGACCGGAACGCGTGTCGAGCGAGGATGCTAAGCCGCGGTTGCGGACTTGCGCGCCTTTTCCTGCGCCTCGGCGGCGCGGATCTCGGAGAGCTTCTGCTGCACCTGACCGGAGAAGACGTACTCAGCCGGACGTTGGCGATCGAGCGAGATCTCCGGCGCCATCTCGCCTTCGGTGCGCGGGCCCCGCATCGCGACGCGCATCGCTTGCACAGGCGAGGAGAACATCGCCTCCGCGGCCGTCGCCTCATAGCCGCAGTGGGCCATGCAATTCGCGCACTTCTCGTAGGCACCGGTGCCGTAGGAATCCCAATCGGTGGTCTCCATCAGCTCCCGGAAGGTCTTGGCGTAGCCTTCGCCCAACAGATAGCAAGGCTTCTGCCAGCCGAAAATGTTGCGCGTCGGCATCCCCCACGGCGTGCAGTGATAGGTCTGGTTGCCGGCTAGGAAATCGAGGAACAGCGAGGAGTGGAGAAACTTCCACTTCTTGCCCTTTCCGAGCGCGAACACCTTGCGGAACAGCTCCTTGGTCTTGCGCCGGTTGAGGAAGTGCTCCTGATCGGGCGCCCGCTCATAGGCATAGCCTGGCGAGATGGTGACGCCGACGCCGAGCTCCTCGGTGAGATCAAGGAACGCGGCGATATCCTCGGCCGGATGGCCGTCGAAGATGGTGGCGTTGACGTTGACGGTGAAACCCTTGGCCTGGGCGGCCTTGATGGCGGAGACGGCGCGCTCGAAGCCGCCCTCCATGCACACCGACTTGTCGTGATGCTTCTTGATGCCGTCGAGATGCACCGAGAAGAACAGATAGGGCGACGGCTTGAACAGATGGAGCTTCTTCTCGAGCAAGAGCGCATTGGTGCAGAGCGAGACGTATTTCTTGCGCGCAACGAGCCCCGCAACGATCTCGCCTATCTCCTTGTGGATCAGCGGCTCGCCGCCCGGAATCGCCACCATCGGGGCGCCGCATTCGTCCGCGGCTTGCAGGCACTCCGCAACCGAAAGCCGGCGATTGAGGATGGCATCCGGATAGTCGATCTTGCCGCAGCCGGTGCAGGCGAGATTGCAGCGGAACAACGGCTCGAGCATCAGCACCAGCGGATAGCGCTTACGTCCAGCGAGCTTCTGCTTGAGGATATAGGCGCCGATACGCATCTCGCGGTGGAACGGAATGGGCATGCTGTTTCTTTCTGCGTCTCTGTCCCGTCTCAAATAAGACGGAGAAGGAGATTTCCATTAATTGTAGCCCGCATGAAGCGTAGCGCAATGCGGGAACAGCGGTCCCGGATTTCGCTGCGCTCCATCCGGGCTACAGCCTCTAAGCAACCGTCGCGAGCTCCGCCGGCAGGCGGAACTCGATGTTCTCCTCGCGGCCCGGCAGCACCGAGACGTCGACGGATCCAAGCTTGCGCAGCGATGAGATCACGTCGTCGACCAGCACCTCCGGCGCCGATGCGCCGGCCGTGATGCCGACGGTCGCGGCATCCTTTAGCCACGCCGGGTCGAGCTCACTGCCGTCGGCGATGAGATAGCTCGGCACGCCCTCTTCGCTGCCGATCTCGCGCAGCCGGTTGGAGTTCGACGAGTTGGTGGCGCCGACGACCAATATGACGTCGACGAGCTTCGAGAGCTCGCGCACCGCCGACTGGCGATTCTGCGTCGCATAGCAGATGTCGCGTGTCTCCGGGCCGACGATATCCTTGAAGCGGCGATGCAGCGCGCTGATGATACCCTGAGTGTCGTCGACCGAGAGCGTGGTCTGCGTCACATAGGCGACCGGCGTATCGGGCGATAGGTCGAGCTTCTCCACATCGGCTTCGTCCTGCACCAGGATGACCGGCGCGGAAATCTGCCCCATAGTGCCGATGACCTCAGGATGCCCGGCATGGCCGATCAGGATGAGCTTGCGCCCCTGCCCCACATAGCGCTTGCCCTGATTGTGCACCTTGGTGACCAGCGGACAGGTGGCGTTGAGCACCGGCAGGTCGCGTGCTGCGGCCTCCTCCTCGACGCTCTTGGCGACACCATGCGCGCTGAAGATGGTGACGGCGTTCGGCGGCACCTCGGAGAGCTCCTCGACAAAGCGCGCCCCCTTGGCCTTGAGGCTCTCGACCACGTGCTTGTTGTGCACGATCTCATGCCGCACATAGACCGGCGGGCCGTATTTCTGCAGCGCGCGCTCGACGATCTCGATCGCGCGCACCACGCCGGCGCAAAATCCCCGCGGCTGAGCCAGGATCACTTTCATCGGTCTGCTTTCATTCCGTTCAGTCTTCCACCACATGTAGGGTGGGCAAAGGCGCGTTCCAATGCGCCGACCGCGTGGGCAAAATCGCCAGCATGCGCCTTTGCCCACGCGTCGAGCTCAGTGCTAGGGCGATTTTACCCACCCTACAGTTGCGCATCGACCTCACCGCTTCAGCGCAGCTTGGCGAATTCGCGGCGGGCATCCTTGCCCAGCGCTTCGAAGACCTTGGCGACGATTCCTTTGGCATCGAGCCCGGCCGCCGCATACATCGCATTGGGACTGTCGTGATCGATGAACGCATCGGGCAGCACCATGCAGCGCACCTTGAGGCCGCCGTCGAGCGCGCCGTGCTCGGTCAGCACCTGCAGCGCCTGGGCTGAAAAGCCGCCGATCGAAGCCTCCTCGATCGTGATCAACACTTCGTGCTCGCGGGCGAGCCGCAGCACCAGATCGGCATCGATCGGCTTGGCGAAGCGCGCATCCGCCACCGTGGCGGTGAGGCCATGCGAGGCGAGCGTCTCCGCCGCCAGCAGGCATTGCTGCAGGCGGGTTCCGTAGCTCAAGAGCGCGACCGAGGAGCCTTCGCGCAGGATCCGGCCCTTGCCGACCTCGAGCGGCACGCCCTGTTCCGGCATGTCGACCCCGACGCCGTCCCCGCGCGGATAGCGCAGCGCGCTCGGCCGGTCATCGATCGCCGCCGCCGTCGCCACCATGTGCACAAGCTCGGCTTCGTCGGCCGCCGCCATCAACACGAATCCGGGCAGGCAGCCGAGATAGCTCAAGTCGAAGGCGCCCGCGTGGGTCGGGCCGTCGGCACCGACCAGGCCTGCGCGGTCGAGCGCAAAGCGCACCGGCAGGCGCTGAATCGCGACGTCGTGCACCACCTGGTCGTAGCCGCGCTGCAGGAAGGTCGAATAGATTGATGCGAACGGCTTGAAGCCTTCGGTTGCAAGCCCCGCCGCGAACGTCACCGCATGCTGCTCGGCAATGCCGACGTCGAAGGTGCGCTCCGGGAATGCCTTGCCGAAAATATCGATGCCGGTGCCGGATGGCATGGCGGCCGTGATGGCGACGATGCGCTCGTCCTTGCGCGCTTCCTTCACCAAGCTCTCGCCGAACACCTTGGTGTAGGACGGCGCATTCGACTTCGGCTTGTCCTGCTTGCCGGTAGTGATGTCGAACTTCACCACGCCGTGATATTTGTCGTCCGAGGCTTCCGCCGGCGCGTAGCCCTTGCCCTTCTGCGTCACAACGTGCACCAGCACCGGCCCTTCGCGGGTGTCGCGCACGTTCTTGAGAACCGGGAGAAGGTGATCGAGATTGTGCCCGTCGATCGGGCCGATGTAGAAGAAGCCGAGTTCTTCGAACAATGTGCCGCCGGTGACGAGCCCGCGCGCATATTCCTCCATCGCCCGCGCCCGCTGCTCGAGGAACTTCGGCAGGCGCTTGGCGAGCTGGCGGATGGTCTGCCGCAGCGACCGATAAGGACGCCCGGAGACGAGCCGCGCGAGATAGGCCGACAGCGCGCCGACCGGCGGCGCGATCGACATATTGTTGTCGTTGAGGATGACGATGAGGCGCGAGTCCATTGCGCCCGCATTGTTCATCGCCTCGTACGCCATGCCGGCCGACATGGCCCCGTCGCCGATGACGCAGACAACGTTGTTCGATTCGCCCTTGAGGTCGCGTGCGACCGCCATGCCAAGCCCGGCCGAGATCGAGGTCGAGGAATGGGCTGCGCCGAACGGGTCGTACTCGCTCTCCGCGCGCTTGGTGAATCCGGACAGCCCCCCGCCCTGCCGCAGGGTGCGAATGCGATCGCGCCGACCGGTCAGGATCTTGTGCGGATAGGCTTGATGGCCGACGTCCCAGATCAGACGGTCGCGCGGCGTATCGAACAGGTAATGCAGCGCCACCGTCAGCTCGACAACGCCGAGCCCCGCCCCCAAATGGCCGCCCGTGACCGCAACGGCGCTGATGGTCTCGGCGCGCAATTCGTCGGCGACCTGCCGCAGGTCGTTTTCCGGCAAGCGCCGCAAATCGGCCGGGGTCTTGATCGTATCAAGCAATGGAGTGGGCGTGACACCGATAGGATTTGCTATAGTCATGATCACCACAAGTCCTGCTAGCACACAGTGGCAGACAAGCGACGTAAGACGGAGAAGCCACTCAAAACGAGAAGTCCCCAAAGCCCTGGTCTAAAGCACCAGAACGCTTAGCTAGCGGTAGCGCGTTCCCATGCGCCGAGGCATCCCGGAGGCCCCCCCGGGACCCCAGGCAGCGGGGAACGGTAAAGCTTTGAATACCCGGATGGATCGGTTGGTTCAATGGGTCTGGGCCCGATTTCGCATACGAAGGTGAGAAAGAACGAATCATGTTGAAGGCTAGACTTGCTTCACTTGTCAATATTTGCACGCGAAAAGCTTGGTCTGTGATCGTCATTGCGCTCGTTCTTTCTGTCAGCTCCGGTATCTATGCAGTACGTAACTTTTCCATCAACACAAATGTTAACCAATTAATCTCTCCCGATCTGCCCTGGCGCAAAAGAGAGCTTGCTTTTGTTGAAGCATTTCAGGGCAATCACGAAAAAATTCTTGCTGTCGTCGATGCTGCAACCTCGGAGCGGGCTACCGCCGCCGGCAAGGCCCTGGCCAAGCGGCTGCGGAACGATTCGGCCCTGTTCCCTTCGGTCAACGAACTAAGCGAGAACCCCTTCTTCACCCGTAATGGGATACTGTTTCTACCCGCCGACGAAGTCACCTCATCCATCGGAGGGCTCGCACAATCCCAACCGCTGCTGCAGGTACTGGTTTCCGATCCGTCCTGGCGGGGGCTTGTGCAGGCGCTCACTTTTTCGTTCCAGGGCATACAGGTAGGCAAGTTCACCCTCGACGACATGGTGCGCCCGCTCACCATGTTCGCGCAGCCGATCGAGGATGTGCTGGCAAACAAGCCGGCGAGCTTCTCCTGGCGCGAGCTGATCAGCAATAAGAAGCCTTCCGGGAACGACCTGCGCCGATTCATCGAGATCAGCCCGACGCTCGATTATGGGGCGCTCGAGCCGGGCAAGAAGGCGACCGACGCCATCCGCCGCGCCGCGGCCGATCTCGGCCTCGATTCGCAGTATCACGCACGGCTGCGTCTCACCGGCGCGATCCCGATCCAGGACGAGGAGTTCGGCACCATCAAGGATAATGCTGCGCTCAACGCGATCGGCACTGTCATCGTCGTGCTGACCATCCTGTGGCTGGCGCTCAAATCGCCACGCATCATCCTCGCGGTTTTCCTCTCGATCGCCATGGGGCTTGCCATCACGGCGGCGATCGGCCTGCACATGGTGGGCTCTCTCAACCCGATCTCGATCGCCTTTGCGGTGCTGTTCGTCGGCATCGGCGTCGACTTCGGCATCCAGTTCAGCGTGCGCTATCGGGCGGAGCGCTACGAGATCAACAATTTACGTGTCGCGCTCGCCAACACCGCCAAGCATGTCGGCGTGCCGCTCACACTCGCCGCGACAGCGACCGCGGCCGGCTTTCTTTCGTTCCTGCCGACCGACTATCGCGGGGTCTCCGAGCTCGGGCAGATCGCCGGCGTCGGCATGATCATCGCCTTCGTGTGCAGCATCACGCTGCTGCCGGCGCTGCTCAAGGTGCTCAACCCGCCCGGCGAGAAAGAGCCGCTCGGCTACACGGCGCTCGCCCCGGTCGACCGGTTCATGGAGCGCCACCGCATCGCCATCATTGTCGGCACCGCGGTGGTGGTGCTGGGCGGGCTGCCGCTGCTCACGAAGCTCCAGTTCGACTTCAATCCGATCAACCTCAACAGCCCGAAGGTCGAATCGATCGCCACCTATCTCGACCTGCGCAGCGATCCGGCGACCGGCGCGAGCACCATCGAGATCCTGTCGCCGAGCCTTGCGGCTGCCAAGCAGGACGTCGCGCGGATCAGCAAGCTGCCGGAAGTATCGCGGGTTATGACCATCGAGAGCTTCGTGCCGGGAGACCAGGAACAAAAGCTCGAGGTCATCGGCAACACCGCCAAAGCACTGGGCGCAACACTCGCGCAGAAGCCCGTGCCGCCACCGACCGACGCCGAGAGCGTGACTGCGCTCGAGGCTGGCGTCGAATCGCTGGGCGAGGTGGTCGGCGACCAGGAGGGGCCGGGCGCCGCGGCGGCCAAGCGCCTCGCCACCGCGCTCTCCGGGCTCATCAAGGCCGATGCAGCGACGCGCAAGCGGGCAGAGGATGTCTTCATCATGCCGCTGCAAGTCGCGCTCGACGGCTTGCGAAGCGCGCTGCAGGCGGAGCCGATCACCGACATGTCGCTGCCCGCTGACCTGACCGCCCAATGGCTCAAGCCGGACGGGCGCGCGCGGATCGAGGTCTATCCCAAGGGCGATCCCAACGATAACGAGGTGCTGCGGCAATTCGCCCGCGCGGTGCTCGCCGTCGAGCCGAACGCGACCGGCGGCCCGATCTCCATCTTGGAATCGGGCGAGACTGTCATCCACGCCTTCTTCCAAGCCGGCGGCTGGGCGCTCGCCTCGATCGCTTTCCTGCTCTGGGTGGTCTTGCGGCGATTCACCGACGTGCTGCTGACGCTCATTCCTCTGTTGGTCGCCGGCGTTGTGACACTCGAGCTGTGCGTGCTGATCGGCATGCCGCTCAACTTCGCCAACATCATCGCGCTGCCGCTGTTGCTCGGCGTCGGGGTTGCCTTCAAGATCTACTACATAACCGCTTGGCGCGCCGGGCAGACCGGGCTGTTGCAATCAAGCCTCACGCGTGCGGTGATCTTCAGCGCCGCAACCACCGCCACCGCGTTCGGCAGCCTGTGGCTGTCGAGCCATCCGGGAACCTCGAGCATGGGCAAGCTGCTGGCGCTCTCGCTGGTGTGCACGCTCGCGGCGGCGGTGCTGTTCCAGCCGGTGCTGATGGGACCGCCAAGAGAGATTGGGGAGTAGAACGCTGCGGCGTCGTCCCTGCGAAAGCAGGGACCCATACGCCTGTGCAAGCGTGATGGCGCGTCGCCGTATGGGTTCCTGCTTGCGCAGGAACGACTCATAGTGCGATGTCACAGCCCTCGGAGAATATGATAGCGCGTCGCGGTATGGGTTCCTGCTTTCGCAGGAACGACTCTTCGGTGTGTTGTCCGAGCGCACCTAATATCCGCGCACCCTTCCGGCGACCGCGCAAACCTCGGCCGCGCTCTTGGGCGGATTGGTGGGCGTTTTGACACGCGCCCAATTCTGACCGCCGCAGAACAGGCCGCCGAGCACGCAGCCTTCGAGATGCAGCGTATCGGCGTCGACCGGCTTGATGTTGGCTTCGTAAGTCGAGCCGTCGCGCGCATTGTAGATGTGGCCGCGCCAGATCCCTTCACTCCCGCCCGCTCCCGATGACGCGGCAGGTCGCATGCCGAGGAGGATGGGCATGCCGAGCGTCGGCCGCCCGCGCAGAGCCGGGTTGGGGTTTTGGGTGTCCCGCCCGGGACTGCGTTCCCACGCGACGACACCCCAGAGCACGCCGTTACAGCTTTCGATCTCGATCTGCGCGGATTTGTCCTCCACAAACCAGAGGCCGCGCGGATCCATAGCGGGAGCCGCAACGGCGGCGCCGGCGCGAAACAGATCGAAGCTCATCAACCCCAACAGGATCAGCAGTCGCATTCTTTGGCTCCTCCCCGGGAAAGCGGCGCGATCAAACGCTCTCGCACCAGATTCGCGCCGAATTCAGACCTTGCAACAACCGCGCCAGTCGTGTGGCCCTTTCTGCACTATGCGTGGTCAACAATCCGGATGCGTGGTCAACAATCCGGCCTCGCAAAGACCCAAACCGCCGCCTCAAGCGAGCGGCGCCACGATATTGAACCTCCAGCGAGTTTCTCTATCCGGCCCAATGCCCCTTTCGAGCCGATGCAGGATCACTTAAACAAGCAGCCTGAGACTTTGGTTCCGCGGGAGGAAGCCAATGAGCCAGGCCAAGCGCGAGCAATGCTGGGTGATCAACAACGAGGTGGTCGAGCCGCGGCCGGTCGCGGCGCCGGCCCAAGAGGAGCTCGCGCGGCATCATCATGCCTTCATCGACGAGCTCGAAGCCAAGGGCATCCTGGTCGGCGCCGGTCCATTCCTCGACGAAGCCGGGACACGCTTCGGCACCGGCATGATCATCATTCGTGCCGCGACCCGCCGCGAAGCGGAGGCAATCGCCAACCGGGAGCCCTATATTGCGCACGGCGTGCGCCGCCTCAAGCTGCTGCCCTGGCAGCGTATCGCCGGGCACTGAAGAAGCTCGAAAGGAATGCGCCATGAACATCGCGGTGAAAATCGACGACCGCTTCGTCAAGGTTGACGGCCGCAACATCCGCTACCTCGAGCAGGGCAGCGGCGTGCCGGCGATCCTACTGCACGGCAGCTCCCTTGGCTCCTCCGCCGACGTGTTCCGTCGCAATTTGCAGGCGCTGGGCGCAAGGGGCATTCGCGCCATCGCGGTCGACCTGCCCGGCTTCGGCAAGAGCGATCCTCCCGACGGCATGAGCGCGGCCGAACGCAAGAGCTTCTTGCTGCGCTTCATGGATGCGCTTGGCCTTCCCCGCGCGGCGCTCATCGGCCACTCATCCGCCGGCAGCACGGTGGTGGCGCTGGCGCTCGCGAACCCTGAGCGGGTGTCGCACGTCATCATTCTCGGCACCGGCAGCCTGTTGCCGCCGCTCGAAGGGGCGGCAAAGGTCGGCGCGCGCGGCGAAGCCGCGCAAGCGCGGCTCGAGGAGCGCATGGTGAAGCAGGAGCCGACGCTCGCGGATACGCGCGCCCTGCTCGAGGCGAACCTCTTTCATCACGAGCTGATCACGGACGAGGAGCTCGCGCTGCGGCACCAGAACAGTATCGGGCGCTGCTTCGAGCAGTTCGTGCTGCGCCATGCGGAGCAAGCGGAGGGAGGCGGCCCCCACCCCAACCCTCCCCCGCAAGCGGGGGAGGGAAAGGGAGGGGGTGGCGTGCCGCTGTGGCAGCGCCTGACCGAGCTCAAGATGCCGCTGCTCCTGATTTACGGCCGGCAGGATCGCGCCCGCGCCGAAGCGCGCGCCACGCTGCTGCACGAGCGCTATCCTGAGCTCAACTTGCACTTCGCCGAGGGCTGCAAGCATATGGTGCCGTGGGATGCGGCGGATTTGTTCCACGAGCTCGCCGTGCCGTTTCTGATGAAGTGAGGAACGCGAGTCGCTCCTGCGAAAGCAGGAGCCCATGCCGCGACGTGCTCTCATATCTGCCCAGGACCTGGGTCCCGGCTTCGCTTCGCCCGGCCGGGACGACCGCTCGTGGCAGGGATCCGTACGGCTGCGGAGCCTCACATCTGCTGAGGGTTATGGGTCCCTGCTTTCGCAGGGACGACCCGTCGCTTGTTGCGAACGTGCAGAAACGCGGAGAGGCGCCCCCTACTTCGCCAACGCCTGAAGCTGCGGGACATCGTCCTCCTTGGGCGCTACCGCCTTGGCGGTGATCAGCGTCATCGCCACCGTGTCGTAGTAGCCCATGGTGGCGACCAGATCGATGAGGCCCTTCTCGCCGAACGCTTTCACAGCAGCCGCATAGGTCGCATCCGAAACCGCCCTGTCGCGATACATTTCGGTCGCGTAGTCGTAAAGGATCTTCTCATCGTCCTTGAGCTTCTCCGGGTGCTTGCCGGCCGCCATGTCGGCGCCGACGCTCGGATCGAGACCGCCTTTCAGGGCCAAGCGATAATGACCGCGCCAGATCCATTGGTTCGACCATTGCCGCGCGGTGATCATGATGGCGAGCTCCGTCAGCCGCGGCGCCAAGCCCGTGCCCCAGCGCACATAGTCCGACACTTCCTCGAGCTTGCCGGCCAGCGCGGGGTCGCGCATGTAAACCTTGAACGGCGGGTTCTTGATACCGGTCGTGTTGTTGCGCGGCGGCTGCGCGAGGTGCTCGAGATAGGCCTTCTGCTCCGCGCTCAGCTGGTCCGGCTTGAGCTCCGGATAGCGCTCCTGGGCGGCGGCCCCCAAGGGCAGCATGAAGGCGATAGCAACGGACGCAGTCGCAATCAGATGCTTCATCGTTTCCTCCCAGTTTGCCCTACCCTCCCCGGCTACGCCGGTTGCGGCGGGACGTCAGTTCTGCACGCTCATCGACTCGCGCAATGATCTCACCACTCCGGGCGAAACCTCGGCGAGCGAGCGAACGATCGCACGCCCGTGCGCAACGTCGACGAAGGTGTACGGAACCCCATTGGTCGACGTCGCCTTGGCGATGAATTCCGGATCGCTGGCAGCAGCATCGAAACCGGCGCGCAAGGCCGCGAGCGCGTCGGCACGCGTGCCTTTCGGCGCGAACGCCGTATAGGCGAGCCCGCTTGTCTGCGTGGTCAGCCAATTGAGCGCGTCCCAGGCTTCGCCCGCAGGCGGCTTGCCGTGCACTTGCGCATAGAGATCAGGAAACGCCGGCACCTCGCCCATGAACTTGTTACGCTCGAAACTGCCGTCGGGGCCGACCGAGGCCAGATAGTAGATCCCGAGGCCTTCGCCCGAGGAAATGAACGTGCCGCTACGCGTCTTATAGGTCCCGATGCTGGTCATATGGAATTGCACCTCACCGCGCTGCATGGCGAGGAAGATGTCGGAACCGCCGCGATAGCCGACCACCACCTTGTGCTTGACGCCCAGCACCTCCAGCGAAAGGTGGGACAGCGTGCTCTCGTAGTCGGTGTGGCTATAGCCGCCGACGACCAGGTTCGGCGCGCGCATGATGTCGGCCGGCTTCTTGGCACCGCCCGGCACCGCATCGGAGCGCATATAGGCGACGCGCGTGTCGCTGAGCCCGCCCAAGTATTCGAAATTCTCGAAGCGCGCGCGCAGGCTGGGGTCGCCGAGCGCCTGCGCCAGCGCCTGATAGGGCGAGTACACGATGGTAAGCCCGTCGGGCGGCGCCTTCTCAGCCAGGTAGTTGTAGGTGATGTTGCCGCCGGCCCCGGTCATGTTCTCGACCAGCACGGTCGGATTTCCGGCGAGATGCCGGTGCAGAAATTCGGAGAACATGCGCACGGCCGTGTCGGCGGTGCCGCCGACCTGAAGCCCGACCAGCACCCGCAGCGTCTTGCCCGCGTAGTAGCTGTCCGCTTGCGCGGCCGCCCTATTGACCGCAACGGCCGACGCGAGCGCCAGGAGAGCAGCAAAGAAGAAGCTACGTGTTACTGACAGGCAAGGCATGAAAAGTCCCTTGGCAATTTGTGGCGCGAGAGCCGTCATTCTCGCGAACACTCTGGAAGATGCAAGGGCAGGCAGCGAGGCCCCCCTAGGCGAGTCGTCCCTGCGAAGGCAGGGACCCATACCGCGAGGACCTATCGCATCTGCCGAGCTTTATGGGTCGCGGCTCTCCGCCATCAGCGTGTTTACGCGCGTCTTCGACACGCTATGGCTCCGGCCGGGACGACGCATCGCCGGTATGGCAAGCTGGTGTCCTCTGAGGAGGATCGTATGCCAAAGACCTTACTTCGTTTGTCGCTGATCGTTGCACTCACGCTCTTTGCCTTGCCGCGACTGGCAGCCGCGCAGAGCAAGCCGGAATTCATCCGCTTTCCGGGCATCGCGGCAGGGGCGCTGTACCGGCCCGATGCCGGCGCTGCCCCGCATGTCGGCATCCTGGTGATGCACCGGACCGCGAACTATCTCGCGCATCGCGCCTGCACCGAGTTGTCGCAACGCGGTTTCCTCATGCTGTGCATGAACACCCGCTTCGAGAACAACGAGGCGCTGGTCGACTTCGAGAAGCTGCCGCTTGATGTCAAGGCGGGCGTCGCGTTCCTGCGCGCGCAGCCCGGCATCACCAAGGTGTTGCTGTTTGCACACTCGGGCGGCGGGCCGCTGATGTCGCTCTATCAGGCGGTGGCCGAGCACGGGCCCGCCTATTGCCAGGGCGAGAACAAGCTCAGCCCCTGCGGCGATGATCTTGCGGGACTGCCTCCCGCCGACGGCATCATCTTCGCAGACGCCCATCCGGGTAATTCCATCAACACGCTGCGCGGTCTCAACCCGGCAGTCGCCGACGAGAGCAATCCGCCCGACGCGCCGCTCGTCGCCGACATCGATCCGTTCAGGCCTGAGAACGGCTTCAATCCGAACGGGTCCTCGCACTATTCGGCCGAGTTCCAGGCGCGCTACTTCAAGGCGCAGGCGGATCGCATGAACAAGCTGATCGATATCGCCCGCGACAAGCTCGCGCGGATGAAGCGCGGCGACTATCCGTATCCGGACGACGACATCATGGTGATCCCGCGCGGTGGCAATCCGGGTGCGGGTCCGGGCGCCTCGGCGGCCCTGTTCATCGCCGAGCCGGACATCGCGGCCGTCAACTCGACCGCGCGCCCGGAGAAGCTCCTGCGCAACGACGGCACCATTGCGCGCGAGATGATCTCGAGCGTGTTCGTCGCCAATCCGAAGCTCGCGCGCGACAATCTGCGCTTTCGCACCGGCACGAAGATCTACACTTTGCGCTCGTTCCTGAGCGCGCAGGCGATCCGTGCCGGCAACTCGATCGATGACATCGATTATTGCTCGAGCAACAATTCGACCGTGTGCGCGGTGCAGTCGATCTCGGTTCCGGTCCTGTTCGCCGCCATGGGGGCGCATTATTTCATCCGCGACAACGAGCGCCACTACGACATGTCGGCGAGCAAGGACAAGGACTTCATCGTGATCGAAGGCGCGGTGCACGGATTCACGCCCTGCACCGCCTGCGAGAAGACGCCCGGGCAGTATTCCGACAGCGTCAAGAACCTGTTCGACTACGCGGCGGCCTGGATCAATGCGCGGTTTTGAGCCCGAGCACGCCTGATCCAAGCTCGACCGTCTGCCTTGCGAAAGCAGGGACGACTTCCCAAGCGTGTCGTCCCGGCCGCAGCGAAGCGGAGAGCCGGGACCCGGAGCCCTTGGCAGATATGATGGATAGTGGCCGTATGGGTCCCTGCTTGCGCAGGGACGACCTCCCAAGGGTGGGTATGGGTCCCTGCTTGCGCAGGGACGACCTCCGAAGCGTGTCGTCGCACGCGTCGCCGATTTACCGCGACGCCGAGGTCGCGGATCCCGCCGCAAACAACGCCGCCAGTTGCCGCGCGCCGGGGAGTTTCGCCTCCTCGTCCATGCGCGCGTCGGTCGCGGCGATCAGCTTAGCCACCACATTGTTGCGGATCGCCACCGGATTGCGCTCGTAACCGCCTGGTTGAAAGAAATTCGCGGTCGGCACGCGCTCGCGCCAAGCCAAAGGCATCGTCACCATGTCGAAGCCGTTGCCGTCACCGGTCAGGTTCATCATCTCGAGCTCGGCCGCGGTCAGGTTCGCCTCATAGCCTTTGGCGCGTGCGAAGACGATCGAGTCCTTCAGCTTCTGCGTCTGCAGCAACGGCCCGACATCGATATCGAGATTGAGCGCATGCACGCCGAGCCCTTTGGGCGTGTTGGCGAGCTCGTCGTGCAGCTTCCAATCATCCGGAACGCTGCGGGAAAACTGCACCATGGCCCTGACCACGGCGAGCTTGTGCGCGAGCTTGTCGCGGGCATCGCCGTCGAGCGCGACGGCCTTGGCGCTGAGCGTCCGCAGGAACTGATCGCCCTTCTCGGCCAAAAGCTCGACCGTGTTGGTGGCAAGCAACTGGTTGTAGCCGAGCGCGGTCGAGATCGCGTGCGCGCCCGGGTGCGGATATTCGAGGCCGGCCTGGACGTCGAAATCGCCGTTGCCGCCGGACTCGAAGCCATAGACGCGCACCGCCTGCTGCGGGGTCAGCCCGGCGGCGGACGCAACCGCCGCATAAGCACTCTTGTAGGCGATCTCCGACTGCGGCAGCTCAGGCTCGAAATTGAAGTGCCTGGCCGCCGACTGCAGGAAATCGGCGACCACCGGCACATAAGCGCGCGGCGGGCGCTCAACCGGCGGAGCCGAAGGATCAACCGGTCGCGGCGGCCCGCTATAGACAGGCGGCTGCGCCAGCACATAGTCGTCGACTGCGAGCTCCTTGTTGCTGTGGCGCTTGGCGGCCCGAATCTTTCGTTTCTCCGCGATCAGGGTCCAGTACGCGTCGGCTTCGCTTTCGTATCTACGCCGTGCCGCCATGTAGATCTCGAGCTGACGATGATATTCAGCCATCGCCGCCGGCGAAGCATCGGTTGCGGCGGGCGCAACGGGCACGCTGCCTGCACCAGCGGCGCCGAGCAGCAAAAACAGAGAGAGACCTCCGCCGAGGCACAACGCGAGATGAGTCGAACACCGCCGCATTCCTCGTCTCCCGAAGGACAAAAGGTTGCACTCCCGAACCTGGCCTCCCGCCAGTTGGCGGCCGGCGGCGCGCAAAGTCAATTAGCCTTAATCACCCACATTAAAGTTAAAATTTGATTGTCGGGCGGGTGCCGAGCGCGGGCCCTAAATTAGGAGTGCCTCTCGTCCCGCTAAAAGAGAGGTGCGGTCCCGGCCACTCCAGTATTGCGTACCGTGGCCGGGACCGATCATTACACATTCTTGTCCCGGCCATCGCGCGTCGAAGACGCGCGATATTGGGCGGGGGCCATTCCAAGCTGAGGCCTTTGCCCGTAACGGTCCCGGGTCAACAGCGTGTTTACGCGCGTCTTCGACGCGCTATGCCCGGGACAAGATGTCGGTTGCTCACGCCTGCAGCAGACGGCGCAAGCCGGAGATGGGACCGAAGCTGTCGAGATTGCCGATCGCGGCGATCAGCTCCTTCGCCCGCGGCTCGCCCAGGATCGGCGCCATGAGGTCGAGCGCCTTGGCATCGACCTCGCTCTGATTCATCGGATTACCCGGCGTGCCGCGCACCTCGTAGGTGCGGTGGCTGAGCTTGCGGCCGTCGAGCGTCTCGACCGCAACGATCGCCTGCCGCGCAGGCACCGCGGTCACCAACTCCTGGTTGGGCACGGCCTCGACGAGCCGGCGCACCGCCAGCACCTTGGGATCGCTCATGCGGGCGAAATCATGCACGCTATCGAAGCCGACGCCACCGTCGACGATCATCAGCGCCACCAGGTGCTGCAGGCAGATGTCCGGAATTGTCTTGTTGTCGACGATATGCAGCCGGTCGGCCGGCATGTCGACGACGATGCGCTTGATGTTGCCTGGACGCACATCCGGGTCCTTCAACAACTCGGTCACAGAATCGAGCACCGACTGCAGCGGCGAGCCGACGCACCATTTCTTGATCGAGGTATCCATGACCTCGTAGCGCTTGCCGAGCTCGGAAATGAGCTCCTGCGGCTGCGGCTTGTCGCCGAGCGCCGTGAAGAGGTTCTTCTCTCCGCTCAACGGATCGTCGACGCCGGTCATGCCGGAGCCGACCATGGTCGCGGCGGTCACGCCGTTGCGCGCCCCCATGCCGCCGAAATCGAACGACTTCTCCACGTGCTCGCGGTCCCGTTCCCAGTAGGGAACACCAGAGCCCTGCTGGGCCGCGAACGAGATCGCGTGCCGCACCTGCGTCGGATTGAGCCGCAGCATCGCGGCGGCCGCCGCCGTCGCCCCGAAGTCGGTCGCGAGGCTGTGGGTCGAATGCCGCTCGGTATAGAGCTTGCCGAAGCCGAGCGCATAGATCGAACGTGCCCCGATGTCGTAGCCGAGCGCAACCGCACGCAGGACATCGTTGCCGCTCCTGCCGGCGAGCTCGGCGGTCGCGAGCGCCGCCGGCACGATGCCGCAGCCGGGGTGAAAGCGCGCCTTGAGGTGCGAGTCGTCGGTTTCGTCGCCATGCGCCGCCATGCCGTTGGCTAGCGCCGCATTGACCGATGAGGTCAATATGTTGGTGCCGATCACGGTCGCCTGCGGCTTGCCGCCGAGCCCGTCCATATAGCGGGCGGCGGCGATGCCGGCCTTGAGCCGCGAGCCGGAGACCGCCGCCGCGACGGTGTCGAGGACATGCATCTTGGTCTTGGCAATGACCGGCGGCGGCAGATCGCGATCGAGCGTGGTCGCTATGTAGTCGGCGAGCGCGACGGTGACCGGCGAGAGCGGCTCCTCCTTGACGGGCCCCTCACCATCGCCGCCGCTCGGTTTTGCTTGTGGCGTCTCTTGCGCGGCGGCGGATGCCGCGGGCAGCACGCTGGCGAGCAGCGCTGCCCCACTCAAATTGATGAGCGCCCGGCGGGTGGGATCTACTTGGTCGGTCATGAGGTTTCCTCAATACGTGTTGTCGGTTTTCGTCGCGCTGTTAATTCACCTCCGTGTCATTGCCGTGTCATTGCCGGGCTTGACCGGCAATCCATCTTTTTCGGGAGATGGACCCGCGGGTCATCAGGGCGTCTTACGCCCGTCTTCGACGGGCTATGCCCGCGGGTGACGACCGGAGCACGTCATTGGCCGAAAACATGCGCTAATGCTGCATCGGCTTGACCTCGCCGCTCTTGAAGTATCTGAGATCCGGCGGCGGCTGGTCCTTGCGGGTCGGCATCAGATTGTCGTCGCCGCCGCGATAATAGGTCTCCTTGCCGATCTTGATGAGCTCCTGATCGCCCGAGCAGGGATATTCGAGCCACGTCGGATAGGGCGCGGGATCGCGCCGGTAGGTCTTGTGCACCGTCCACGGCCGCGTGTAGGCGTGATCAATCAACGTGATGTCGTCGTGCAGGAGCCCCGGAGTCGCCTGGTCGAGATAGATGCGCTCCTTGACGATCGATTGATTGTCGGCATGCACCGGCAGGCCCGATGGATCGAGCGAGCGCGGGCCGCGCAGGAAGCGGGTCTCGGCCTCGAGCGTGGTGTAGTGCCCGTCGCCTTTCTCGTCGATCCAACGTCCGATCGAATAGCCCATGAAAGAACGCTCGACGTTGGTCGGCCAGTCGCGCCCGTCCGTATAGATGCGGCGATGCGAATCGTGCGCGTGATCGATCCGCACATAAGTGGTCTCGGGCAGCACGATGATCTCCATGGCCTGGAACGCCGTCATCATGCCGGGCATGCCGGGCGGCAGACAGTCGGCGCCGGTACGCCAATTGCCTTGGCCGCCGGCGGCCTGGTCGGCGACGCTCGCCTCCAGCACCTTCTGATATTCCGGCGTCAACGGCGCCTGCTGGCCCAATCCCCACGGCTTGTACGGATCAAAGCCGGGCTGACCGCCCACCGGCGGCCGCACCCCGAGCCATTCACCGGAGAAATCAGGATATTGCGCATCGTCGAACGCGAATGCAGCCCCAAGGCTCAAGCCCAGCGCCGTGAATGTCGGTACCGCAAGTGCCGTCAATGCGCCGATGGCGCTTTGCTTCCGCATGATTTCCTCCCTGCAAGGCGTTCCATTGCTGCCGGCGTTGTTAGCTTCGCCGATCGAAGGAATGCGTATGTGTAGTTCACGTCCAAGGACCACAGACCGAGACGATAGCGCAATCGGGGCATGTCTGGAAGGCGCTCCCGGTCGCCGCCTCCATCAGCGTCATGACATCGGCATCATCAACCGCGCGCGGATGTCGGGCTTGGTGCGCCGCGGCACGGCTTGATGCGGGAAAATCCGGCCCGGGTGTGATATCAACTCCTATCGGGAGGCCACAGCCTGCTCAGGTGACCTCATTGCGGCTGCCGCTCCTTCCGGAGCGTGCGCACCGGATTGCGACGAGCGCCTTGCCATGACGATGTTTCCGCCCGAACAGCTGCCCCTCGTTTCGATATTGATCATCAATTGGAACTACGCACGATATCTATCGCAGTCGATAAGATCAGTTCTCGCACAGGACTACCCGAACATTGAATGTATCATCGTCGACAACGGATCGACCGATGACAGCGTCGAGGTAATACAGGCGGAGATCGCCGGGGATCCGCGGTTTCGCCTGGTTCGATTTGAGGCGAACCTCGGTCAGCTGGGAGCATTCTTCACGGTGTTTGGGCAATGCAAGGGTGATTTCATCACCGTGCTCGACGCCGACGATGTCTTGTTCGCGTCATTCGTGTCGAGCCATGTTCAGGTCCATCTTGCTCTGCCGAGGCCCGTGGCCTTCACGTCGAGCAACATCATGGAGATCAATTCGGCAGGACGTATTCGAAGCGGACGCTATCCGCACTTTGGCTCCGACACCTTCTGGGAGGCGCCAGCTCTCGTCGACCGATCTCTGGCGGCAAGAATTCCAGCCGTCTCCGATGCCGACTTCGATCGCCTTTCAGTGCGTACATGCGCGGTTCCGTTCCACCAGACGGGGTGGTTTTGGTCGCCGGGCTCAGCCGGAATGTATCGGCGCACCGTCTTGCGCGTGGTCCACCAGGTGAGGACGCCGGCCAAATACCTGCGGCCCGCCGACGCCTATTTGAGTCCGTTCTGTCACGCTTTGGCCGGAAGCGCCTTGATCGATGTTTCGCTGTCGCTCTATCGGATCCATGACTCCAACTATTTTGCGGCACACGAGACCATCGCCGGCCTCAAGGCCGGACGTCCCGAATTCGTGGCGCTGCAAACAGAGCTGGCCGAGGAGACGACCGACTTTCTCCTGGCGAACAGCTTGCGATTTCAGCAGCTCGTGGGCCTCGAGCGGTTCTGGGAGCTTCTCGACCAGCTGACCGGATCGATGATCGCCTCCAAGGTTTACCGATCGCCAGCGTTCATCGTTTCCGTCGTCCGGCATCTACCGGGCTTGCGCAAGGCATTCGGTGATGCGCGACTGGCGCGGGCGCTGATAAACAGGCTCAAGACGCCGCGGCTCTTCGATTTGCTCGGCAAGTGCGCCAGCTCCCCGTCAAACCTCGGTTTTGTTGCTCAGTCGCTCGGGCGCGTCATCATCGAGCCGCTGACCGGCAAGCGCCGGCGTGAGCGACTGCGGTCCCTGGAGCGACACCGGCCGATGCGAGCGGACGGCTACCCCGCGAAACCGCATGACAGCGGACCGGTGGCGCTGATCTCGCGCGATCCGCCCATTTTCTTGACGGCGATCGCCTTCGACGAGTGGATCGGGATTGCCGGAGCATTTGGCCGCCGCTTCGGCGACTGCCCGGCCGGCTTTCTCATTTATCCGGCATGGTCTATCGAAGACTCCGGCAGAGTGGCGGCGACCGCCCGCGCTGTGCGCGAACATCGGCGACGCTATCCAAGTCATCGACTCACTTACTTGGCCAACTCGCTGCGGGAATCGTCGCTGCTTGCGGCCGAGGGAATACCTTGCGTCTTCCTCAACAAGAACTTCACGGTCTCGGAAAGGATATTTCGTCCGCTCCCCGACGCAGAGCCGGAATTCGACGCGGTCTACAATGCCCGTTTCGTTCCGGAAAAGCGGCACGAGCTCGCAGCGGCGATCGAAAAGCTGGCCTATGTCACTTATATTTCCGATGTCGAGGATGAAGGCCGGAAGCAGATTGACCTGATGGAGCGGTTTATCCGCGAAAATCCGCATCATGCTCTGCTCAACCCCATAATCGGCGGGCATCCGAAACGCTTCAGCCCGACAGACACGAACGTGCAGATCAATCGCGCACGGATCGGACTGTGCCTTTCGGCTGTCGAGGGCTCGAACCGAGCATCGATGGAATACATGCTCGCCGGGCTTGGCGTCGTCAGCACGCCGAGCACCGGCGGGCGCGACGTCTATTTCGATCCCGAATTCTGCATCGTATGTGAGCCTGATGCCGAGGCGGTGCGGGACGCGGTTGCCCGGCTCAAGGCCCGAAATATTCCGCGCGACCATATTCGACGCGCAACGCTGAGGCGGGTTGAAACCGAGCGTCGCAGGTTTCTTGACTTGGTCGAGGATCTACGCGTGCGATTGGGGGGCAAGCCGGGACAAAAGATGGACTGGAGCGCATTCGCGGATATGGGCGGGCTGGCGAGCTGGAATACGTTCGACGCGCATCTAGAGGAATTCGAGCGTGAGGAAAAGTCTGCGGAATTGAAGGCGCAGTCATGGGCGCTGGCGGAGTTAACCGCATTCGAGCAGACCGGCATCCAGTTGAACCCCGCGGAATTGCTTCCGGTCGTCCGCACCGTGCTTGCGGTTTCCGGTTGCCGATTGCTGGTGTTCGGCTGTGGGAACGATTCCCAATTCTGGGAGACGGTGAATGCCGGCGGAACAACTGCGATTGTGGAGGATGATTCCGCCTGCCAGGAAACAACGCGACCGAAGCTGACATCCAGCATCATCGCAAGAGTGCAATATCGGACGCGCGTGGGCGACTGGCCGGCCTATCTGGATGCCGGCGACGCACTGCTGCTGGACCTTCCTGACGACATCAAGAAGCTATCCTGGGACGTCATTCTGGTGGACGGTCCGGCGGGAGACCGGGACGACCTTCCGGGGCGGGCGCAAAGCATTGTTACGGCGAGGCGGTTGGTGGCACCGGGCGGGAAGATATTTGTCCACGACTGCGATCGTCCGTTGGAACGGGAATTTTGCGCGCGTTATCTAGGCGAGCAGAGACGCTTTGTTTCCATTCGAGGACGTGCGATCTTGAACGGATACTCCTTCTAAGCGGCGTGAGATCCTCGCGAGAAATTGCATGACTGACAGCTTCGAAAGCGCCCTCGGCGAGCGCGTCGGCAACATGATCGACGCTTGCACGCGCTGCGGCAAATGCGTCGAGGCCTGTCCGGTGACCGAGCCGGGTGGCGTCGTGGCCGAGCCGGTATCCGTCATCGAAGGCGTGATCGATATCCTGCGGCAGGGCGACGGCACGGAGGCGGCGCGCAAATGGGCCAGCGCCTGCGTGCTGACCGGCGCCTGCATTAAAGCGTGCGACTACGGGGTCAATCCGCGCTTTCTGCTGAGCATGACACGGCTCGCCCTCGCCCGCCGTGAGAATGAGCCGGCGGAGCGACGCAAGCAGGGCGTCGACGGCTTTCGCAAGGTCGCACGCGAGGTCACCCATATCTCCCGCCTGCAGCTCGACGACGTGCTGCTGAGGCGGCTCGGGCAAAATCCTGCTGCCGGCGCGGTCGCGCCCGGCCCGCCGGCGGACTTCGTGTTCTACACCGGCTGCAACGTGCTCAAGACCCCGCACATTGCGCTGCTCGCGCTCGACATCATGGATGCACTCGGCGCGTCCTATTCGGTGATGGGCGGCCCGAGCCATTGCTGTGGAATCGTGCAGACGCGCACCGGCGACCTGGAAACCGCCGGCCGGTTTGCCGAAAGCACGATGAACAAGCTCGCCCACAGCAGATCAGGCCAGGTGGTCTCCTGGTGCCCGAGCTGTCATGTGCAGTTCACCGAGGTGACGCTGCCGGCGGTCGAGAAGATGCGCGGTGCGCGGCCCTTCGAGATGACGCCGTTCCTTCTATACCTGCGGGCGAATCTCGATCGCCTGCGGCCGCTGCTGCGCCGACGCGTCGGGATGCGCGTGGCGCTGCACCGTCACCCGGGCATTGCCGGGGTGGTCGAAGCTGCCGAAGATCTCCTGCGTGCCGTGCCGGGCGTCGAGCTCATCGACCTCGGGCAACCAGCGGTCGGGCTGATGAGCAACTATTTTCGCGCGCTTCCAGCTTTACGCCGGCAGCTGCAGGCGAGTGAGCTCGCAGCGGCCGAGCAGGCACAGGTCGATGCATTGGTCGCGGTCTATCATGCCGATCATCGCGAGCTTTGCGCGCATGAGCGCGATTATCCGTTCCGCATCCTCAACCTGTTGGAGATCGTCGGCGAGAGCATGGGCTTCCAGCACGCCGACGCGTTCAAGCGGCTGAAGAAGCTGCAGGACGTCGATGCGATCGCCGCGGATTGCCGCGATCTTGCGGCCAAGCACGGGCTCGATCCCGCGGCCACGCGGCAGGCGATCCAGGCGATGCTCGATGAGCAGCCGCTGCCGTTGCGCAACCCCTGAGGCTTGGAGCTGCGCTCAAGCTCACGCAGGCCACGGCCTCAGCCCGGAGATATGAGACCTGTCGCTCAGACCAGCTCCCGTTCCATTGCGAGCTCGGCCTCGAGGCTCTCGCGGTCGCGATAGATCGAGGCGACCGCGAGCACGCGGCCACGCTGCTTGTAGCGCAGAATGCAGTCGCGCGAGGCGATGTCGCCTTCTATCGCGATCTCGTCCCACTTCTCGGCGTGCCCCACATAGTTGATCGGCACGTCGTAGTGCTGGCTCCAGAAGAACGGCACCTCGGCAAAGCGCTGCTCCGCTCCCAGCATGTTGAGCGCGGCGGCCGCACCTTGCCGCTCGGCCACGACCCAATGCTCGACCCGGATGTTTTCGCCGCTGTGCGGGTCGGGCCAGCGCGTGATGTCGCCGGCGGCGAAAATGTCGGGCGCATTGGTCTTGAGAAGCTCGTCGACCAGGACACCGCGGTCGAGCGCGAGGCCGGCGGCTTCGGCGAGAGCAACGCGCGGGCGCACGCCAACGCCGACGACGACCAGGTCGGCGGACAGCGTCTTGCCGCTCTTGAGCACGACGCGATCCTTCTCGATTGCTTCCGCCGTGTCCTCGAGATGGAAGTTCACGCCGTGCTCCTCGTGCAGCGCACGCACGAAATCGCCGATCTCGGGACCGAGCACGCGCTCCATGGGGCGCCGCTCCGGCGCCACCACATGCACCTCGAGCTTGCGGGCCCGCAGCGAAGCCGCGACCTCGAGGCCGATAAAGCTTGCGCCCAGCACTACGGCGCGCCGGGCGCCGGAGGCGAGATTGATGATCGCCCGGCAGTCGGCGAGCGAGCGCAGCAGCCGCACATGCGCTTGATCCGCGCCCGCAATGGTGAGCCGTACCGGCTCCGCGCCGGTCGCCAGCAGCAGTGCCTCGTAGGAGAGCTTGTCTCCGTTGGCGAGCATCACCTCGTGCCCGCGCGGATCGATGGCGGTCACCTTGGCGCTCCGCTTAAGCTCGATCCCTTGCTCGGCATAGAAGCTGTCGGGGCGCAGCGGAACCCAATCTTCCGGCGCGTTGCCGGCGAGATAATCCTTGGAGAGATTCGGGCGGTCGACCGGCGGTGCATCGTCCTCGCTCAGCATGACGAGGCTTCCCTGCCACCCTTCGCGCCGCAATCTTTCCGCAGCGGCAAATCCGGCTGCGCCACCGCCGATGATCACGATTTTCTGCGGTTCCGACGCGCCGACGCGGCCGCGCCCGCCGGCGGGCGCTTCCTTCTTGCTGCGGACAAAAATCTTGTCGTCACGCCGCTCGACCGACCAACAGGCGACCGGGCTCAAGGCCGGCGCGCGCAGCGCCTCTCCGGTGCGGAAACTGAAGCAGGCGTGATGCCAGGGGCAGCGCACCGTGTCGTCGACCATCAGACCTTCGGCGAGCGGACCGCCGTAATGGGAACAGGTGGCCCCGATCGCGAAGAGCTCCTCGCCACGGCGCGCCAGCAACACCCCCTCCTCGCCGACATGGCCGAGCAGCATCGACCCGTCCGCCACATCCTTGGCGGCAATACCGTTGGCGAAATCGGGGCCGGTGACATTCGATTGCGCTTCGCTCATTGGGATGCTCCCGCATGCGATCGCTCAATGTACCAGATCAACGAGCCGCGAATTGGTTCCCGAGGCGGTGGTCATTGAGCCGGCCCACTCCGCTGCGCCGTCACAACCATACCGAGCTGGCCGACGCATTACCGCCAATAGGCCGATCATAATCGCTGATGATCGATCTCCCCGATGCGCAGGCTCGCCGAGGAGGCGCTCGCCGCGGCACGCCGACAAGATCACAGCGAAGCAGACGGGGTTTGAGAACGTACTCTTCACTGGTAATTGCTTGATCCCAGATTTCGAGTCTTGCGTCGCAGCGGGCCGCAGCTGCAGCCCCCAATCGATCAATCCATCCAAAAATACCTTTAGCCAAAAGGTGGCGCCTGACTCTCACACGCAGGCGCTGCCGATTTGTTGCAAAAATCCACCGCAAGAATTTCGTGATCTCCATCCCTCGATAGTGATCCGGCCACGATTCTGCTCCCATTGCGTTCGATGCTTCGCTTTTGGGGGTTGGGGCAATATCATGTGCGCACTGAGCCTCGGCAGCTCTTCTCGCGTCGGCATTGACGCAGCTCGGATCTATCTTCGGCGCGGAGGCTCCAGTGCTCTCGTGGACAAGGCTTTTCCTTTGATGGGAGTTGCCTTGGCTGCGGCCACGCTGGCGGCGTGCGCGCAGACCTCGCTCCCACATGACAAATTCGCATCCTCAACTATCAGCCGACAGGCCCCGTCGGAATCCCACATCAACACATCATTTGTCAGTCGCCGGAGTGAAGCGGCCACCGCGAATGGACAGTCTGCGCAGGCACGCGAACGCGCAGGAGAGGCAACCGCCTCTTTCGGCCTCGCGAGCTCCTACAGCGAAGGAACGCAGACCGCGAGCGGCGAAAAGTTCAACGCCAATGAATTGACCGCTGCTCACCGCACCCTGCCATTCGGGACGCGTGTGCGCGTCACCAATCGGACCAATGGACGCTCCGTGGTTGTCACGATCAACGACCGAGGACCCTTCGTGAGGGGCCGGATCATAGATGTGACGCCGGCCGCTGCCCGGGCGCTCGGCATGTCCGGGTTGGCGAGTGTCACGATCGAGCACGAATAGCAATTTGAAGTGCATTTGCTGCTGCGGGCAGTTGCGCCAACTCGGGGAATAGGTTTCCTTCAATTCCGGGGCTGGCAGGTGCGAGCTTGACCAATCGCACTACGGCCGTGGGGCCATCGGAGCTGAGACCTGCAATGAAGCTTGCGTTCGTTCTTCTGATCGCTGCTGCCGCGCTCTGCAACTTTACCAATGAGGCGGCCGCAATCGATAATGCCGGTGATTTGGCGAGCTCTTGTCACAGCCTGGAAAAGGGCGCCAAAGGCACCGGTCGACAGATCCGAATCCCAAACACAAAGTCGGCACTGCTCTGTTGGGGCTATATGCGGGCAATGCAAGACGTATCGGTTCTCACCGATGAGAATGGGCGCCGGCTTATCGGATCGTGTCCGCCAGAGCGCACTACCCTGCTCCGACTCATCCGAGCATTTTCGACTTATGCAAGGTCCAAATCTGTGAAGCTTCAGGGCAATGCGGCGGTTGCGGTCATCAAGGCATTCCAGAAAGCCTTCCCATGCCGGCACGAAGCTGCGCCTCCCGAAAATCTCGCAGGCAAAGGCTAGCGCATGTTCCGATCGAAAAGACTCGCTCCAGTCGTCACCCGCGGGCATAGCCCGTCGAAGAGGGCGTAAGACGCCCTGATGACCCGCGGGTCCACCTTTTTCGCGAGAAGATGGATTGCCGAGTCAAGCCCGGCAATGACGCTGAAGTGGATCAATTCGACCGGGAACCGCCCTAGCTTAGCAGATCGGCTGCCAGGCGAGCGGCTATGTTTTCCGGCCCGTTCACGCCAATGAACGGGGGATACAGCTAGATCCTGCACCCGGCCCATCCTTGCCATGCTGGTCACTCGCCCGGAACGGCGGCCAGCGAGACTTCAGCGGACAGCGGACCTGAATTGCTCGACCTGAGCTTTGCCGGATCTGCCCCCTGCCCGCTTCGCTTGGCGCGACCCTGCTTCCGAAGTTCGTGATACATTACGGCAACCTATGTCACGACTTCGGAAACAAGGGAGGAATCAGATGAAACGCCAAGTCTTGTTCTTGAGCGCGTTCACGGTTGCAATCCTCACCTTGCCGGCATTTGCCGATGACGGCGCGCCCGGCATCCTTGGGTTTCGGTGGGGCAAGAACGTGTTCAATTTCGAGGGCATGCCATCGGGGCCGCAGCCGTTGCGCAATCTGAGCCGGCTGCGCAACGGCAAGGCCAATAACGGCCGACTGGTCGGAGATTATCACAATCCGATTCTCACGCCCGAGGCCGCCGCGATCGTCAAGGCGAAGGGCGAGCTCGCGATCGCCGGGAAGGGCTTTGCGAACGCGCAGGACCAGTGTCACGTGATGGGGCCTCCTTTCGCCCTGGCGATGGGGCTCACCTTTGCGATGCTGCCCACGGCGGGCGCCAATATCACCATCCTCTACGATGGGAACATGAATGTCCGCCGCGTTCGCATGAACAGCACGCATCCGGCGAAGCTTCAGGCTTCGCCGACCGGCGATTCGGTCGGCCATTGGGAAGGCGACACGCTGGTCATCGACACTATCGGGGTGAGGGTCGACGACCTCACCACAGTCGACCGCTTCGGCACGCCGCAGAGCGAGGCCATGCATGTCATCGAGCGCTACCACCTGATCGACAACGCGGTCGCCAAGGCGCAGATGGACAAGTTCGAGACCACCGAAGGCACCGTCGGCGGCGGCGAGCGTGTCGCCGGCTACAGTCCCGACACCAGCCTGAAGGGATTGCAGCTCGAAATCATGATAGAGGACCCGAAGGTGTTCGTCACGCCCTTGACCGCCCGCGTGACCTACCGGCGCGTGATCTCGGAGTGGCAGGAAGCGGTCTGCGCCGAAAACCCGGTCGATCATTATCCGGGCGAATGGGCCTGGCTGCCCAAAGCGGACCGTCCGGATTTCTGAGAGATTGTCATCATGCAATCCAATCGAGGCATTTGGTCGAACCGAGCTCGCCGCCGGCGTGGCGGTGCGACGGCAGCTTACTTTCTCTTGTTTGCTTGCCTCGGACTTGGCGTCACATCAGGCACGCGCGCCGACGAAGCCGCAGGAGCCTTCGTTGATCTGCCGAATGCGAAGCTCTGGGTGACCGACACCGGCGGGACCGGCGAGCCGGTCATCATGCTTCATGCCAATACGGGCACCTCGGAGAATTGGCAAAAGCAGACCCCGGCATTCGTGCAGGCCGGCTACCGCGTCATTGCCTTCGACCGCCCCGGCTGGGGGAAGAGTGCGGTCCATCAAGGAATGAAGCCGGCCAGCGTGGCCGAGGACCTGGACGCGCTGGCCGATTATCTCAAGCTCGGCAAGTTCCACCTGCTTGGCGTCGCCGGCGGCGGCTATATCGCCTTGGATTACGCCGCCTGGCGGCCCGAACGCCTGAGAAGCCTGGTGGTGGCGGCGAGCGGTCTCGGATTGGCCGGCGATGAGGAGGCGGAGACGTTCCGCAAACGCGCGGCAATTCCCGGCTTCAGCCAGCTGCCGCCGGAGATCCGGGAAATGAGCCCGTCCTATCGGGGCATGCACCCGGACGGCGTGGCGCAATGGAAGGAGATCGAGGCGCACGCCATGCAGGCGGGCGCGGTCGTCCCGTCGTTGCGCACCCCCAACACGGACGAGAAAATCGCGTCCATCACGACGCCCATCCTGGTGGTCGCAGGCGACGTCGATCTGACGACGCCGTCGGCCGCCATCCGGCTCTGGGCCAAGCACTTGAAGTCGTATGATTGGCTCCTGGTCCCCGAAGCCGGTCACTCAGTGGCGTGGGAACAACCCGAGATTTTCAACCAAGCGGTCCTGGCGTTCCTGCGCAAACATTGAGGCGATCGCCGCGCGGACGACTGGCCGCATCGCTAGCGCATGTTCCGATCGAAAAGACTTACTCCAGTCGTCACCCGCGGGCATAGCCCGTTGAAGACGGGCGTAAGACGCCCTGATGACTCGCGGGTCCATCTTTTTCGCAAGAAGATGGATTGCCGGGTCAAGCCGGGTCAAGCCCGGCAATGACGCTGAAGTGGATCAATTCGACCGGGAATCGCCTTAGCGTTTGAAATTCGGGCAGCAAGCTGATTTGCCGCAGTGGGTCAACCAAGACTGGGGCCCGACCGACGACAAGACCAGGATGGAAATTGTCTGGCAAAGGAGCCGTTGATCTGGCATTTCCTATCCCTTCGCGCGACCGCTTGCGCATGAGGCGGACCCCTTGGCGGCGCGGCCAAAAGATCAAGGTCAAGCCTTGCCCCAAGCGTCCGCTCGCCCGCAATCCGCTGTTGAGCATCTCCCGCACCGACGCCTGATCACCGCCGCCTGCATGATGGCGATCTTCATGGCGGCGGTAGAGGGCACCATCGTGGCGACCGCGATGCCGACCATCGTGGCCGAGCTCGGTGGATTTGAGCTCTTCAGCTGGGTGTTCACCGCCTACTTCCTGGCGCAGGCGGTCACCACCCCGATCTACGGACGGCTCGCCGACCTGTTCGGCCGCAAGCGGGTGTTCTTCGCCGGATCCTGCGTTTTTCTCATCGGTTCGACTGCCTGCGGCCTCACCGCGAGCATGCTGCCGTTGATCACGTTTCGCACGCTGCAAGGGCTGGGCGCCGGCGCAATCCAGTCGATCGCCACCACGATCATCGGCGACATCTATACGCCGGCCGAGCGCGCGCGACTGCAGGGCTGGCTGTCGAGCGTCTGGGGCTTTGCGGCGGTGATCGGGCCGGTGCTCGGCGGCTTCATCGTCGAGCATCTGCACTGGGCCTACGTGTTCTGGATCAATCTGCCGATCGGCATCGCCGCGATCGCGATTCTTGCGCTCTTTCTGCACGAGCGGCTCACGCCGCGCCGCCACCACATCGACTATGCGGGCTCGATCCTGCTGATGGTCGGCGTCGGCGCCGTCATGTTGGTGGTGGTGCAGGCCGATGCCCTTGCACCGATCATCATCACGTTGCTGCTTGCCGCCGGCACGCTCGCCCTGATCCTCCTGGTCGTGAACGAGCGGCGCAGCCGCGAGCCGATCGTGCCGTTCGCGCTTCTGGGCCATCGCATCATCGCGGCCGGCAACCTCGGCGGCCTCGCGATCGGGGCGCTGCTCACCTGCGTGGTCGGCTTCCTACCGACCTATGTCCAAGGGGCAATGGGCGAGCCGCCGACCACCACTGGCATCGTCATCGCGGTGCTGTCGGTCGCCTGGGCGCTGGCGAGCATCGTGGCGGGGCGTTTGATGGTCAAAACCTCCTACCGGTTGACCGGCGCGCTCGGCGCGCTGGCGCTGATCGGCGGCTGCGCGCTCCTGATTGCACTCGACCAGAGCACCTCACTCGCCTTCGTGAACTCAGGCGGCACGCTGATCGGCATCGGCATGGGATTTTGCAACACCACTTTCCTGGTCGCGGTGCAGACCAGCGTCGGCTGGAGCGAGCGCGGCGCCGCGACCTCCTCGGTGCTGTTCATGCGCACCATCGGCCAGGCCCTGGGAGCCAGCATCGCCGGCGCGATCCTCAATTTCAACCTGGCCCGCACCGTGCCATCGGCCGGCGAGACCCTGAACCAACTGCTCGAGCCGGGGCGGCGCGCGAGCCTCGATCCGCAGACGATCGATCGGCTGAGCCACGCCATCGCCAGCGCCCTGCACCAGGTTTACGTGATCGCCGGCGTGCTCGGCGCACTCACACTCGCGCTCGTCGCCCTGCTGCCGGCGGGCGCCAGCCCGACCCGGTCCGAGAAGCCGAGCGGACCGAGCTGAGACCGCCCGAGCCCTGGTGCCTTTACCTCGAGGGCGATCGCAATCTGATCGCTGGCGAAGGCAGGTTCATACGCACTCGATCAGGCGCGCGCATTCCGACGTCACGCCGAATTCGCGGATCATCGAATGCCCGCCGCACCACCGCGTAGTGATCGAACGATATCGTGGCTTGGCGAATGTAAGGCTCCGGACAGCCGCGACGCGCCGGCTCTAATCGCTAGATGCCCCAGAGCCGTTGGTATCGCCTCGTGCGGCATCGGAAAATTTGCTGCCCAACCTTGCTATAGGTTACAGGAAATCAACATCCTCACGAACCCTCAGCCTTCTCCCCCACTTGGAATAGCTCAACCTTGTTCCCATCGGGATCCGCCACGTAGATGGTCAGGCCCAAGGGGCCATCGTGCAGCTCGTTGAAAAACTTGACCTCCGCACGCTTAAGGCGCTGGGCGATGGTGCGCACGTCATTGACGCGGAATGCGATGTGATCAATTTGCAGGGGCTTTCCCGGCTTTCCGGACGTAAGAGCGATACCCTGCGTGAAAGGCACCACGGGACGGCCATCCGCCAAGGGGATTGCCCGTCGCGGCGTGAGGCCTACAAGATCAAGATAGAAGTGTTTCGAAGCCTCGATATCCCCGACCTGCAAAACCATGTGCGCGAAGTTGATTTCCGGATCCATCTTTCTCTTCTTTCTCCGCAGGTAAGCGGCCCAAGCCGTCAGATGCGCGGAAGGGCCGAGGCACTGATACCAAGCATGCCATAGCGAAGCAAAAGGCGGAAGCAAACGCCAAGCGGAGCCCGTCGCCTCTCTAATTCCGGGTGATGGATTTCAAATCGGCTTCCCACCGCGCGGCTTCCTCGCGCAATTCCTTTCGGAATTGTGCCGGCGTGCTTACCGAGGGCGTAGATCCAAAATCGGTCATGGTCTTTTCAATCTTGGGGTCATCCGCCAATTCAAGCATTATCGCTGACAGCTTATCAAGGATTGGCTTGGGGGTGCCGGGTGGCGCGAACAGGCCGTTCCAAAGCGAGATGTCATAGTCTCTTATACCCTGCTCCATCATGGTCGGCACGTCGGGCAGCAGGGGGCTTCGTGCTGCCGTGGTAATGGCTATGGGACGCACCGTCTTCGCCGCCACTTGGCCCAAGACGTCGGACATAATTGCAAACACAAGCTCAATTTGCCCAGAGATCAGCGCCGTTGTCGCTTCGGGACCCCCCCGAAAAGACACATGAGTCATTGTGGCCCCAGTCCGGTTCCGGAATATTTCGGCAGAGTTGTACATTATTCCACCCACGCCGCTGGACCCGTAGTTCAATCCCCCGGGTTTTGACTTGCTCCACGCGACAATATCCGCAACGCTCGTCGCGGAGGAATTCGAGTTGACAAGCAATACCAGAGCGCTGTTGTTGATTTTACTAATTGGCGTGAGATCCGCCAGCGGATCGTACATCTTGTCGATCAACGACGGAATTGTGATCGCTCCGCTGGAGCACACACACAAGGTATATCCGTCGGCGGCCGATTTGCTCACGATGCGGGTACCCAAGATGCCACCCACTCCGGGGTGGTTTTCAACCACAACAGGCCAGCCTTTCAGCGCAGCGCTCAAGTACTGGGCAACAACCCGCCCAACCGCATCAGTGTTGCTGCCGGCCGCATAGGGAACGACAATATGGATCGGTTCCCTGCTGGGCCAATCGTCAGACCTCGCTCCGCTCGCATTAAATGATATGAGGACCCAGACAAGCAGGGCAAAACGCACGGGATTCCAGATAAACTGTCGCATTATGTTGCTCATGCCCAAGGAGGACTTCAGGGCCAAACACACCAAGCAAGTCTAGCACCAGCCGCAATTGCACGATCCAAGCTCTGTCAAAAAAATACAAGCAATATCGTGGAGCTTGATAAGGGCATCTGAGGTGCCCCTACTGGGGTCGTCGGCATCGAGTTGGGGCGGAGGCGCCGCTACGCACGATCCGTGAGCCGCACGTCCATGACGATCGACACCGGGTGCAACGACGAGCTCATGGTACGCCGGGCATCAATGAAGGTGGTGGCGATCCCGTCGGCGCTGGACACCACCTTGCAGGGAATGCGCAGGCTTGCCAGAAGATCCGGCAGCACCGCGCCAGTATGTGCCGCGTACCATTCCTGGTCGCCGAGTCCGCCGCGATAGGTCGACAGCATCAAGGTGGGGATGCCAAAGGTCGCGTGGCAGCGCATGAGCGCGTATGTCGACAGGAGGATTCCGGACGTCTCCAGGATGATCACCGGCATCTTGCCGGCGAGCCAAGCTCCGGCGCAGATCGCGCATCCCTCGCCTTCGTTCGTCACCGCGACCGTCTGGAAGCGTTGGCTCTTGGTGACCCAGGCTTGCAGCGCGTGAAGCTGATCCGCCGGCAGCGTGGCGGCGAAATTGAAACCCGCATCGGCGAGCGCGGTCCCAATGGTCTCGGCGTCGGATTGGTTCATGGCTCAGTTGTCCTTGCGGCCGACGACCGACGGCTTGAGGATGACCGACCCTTCGCTCTGCTCGATGTAGCGAACGAAGCGATACTTGTTCTCGCGGCCATCCATGAGCTTCGGCTCTACCGGTGGTTTCTCCGCGACCACCTTGGCCACAATGAACCAGGGACCTCGGCCGGCCAGCGCCTCGGTGATAACCGCGGTGAAATCTTCGATCTTGCCGACCTCAACGGCGTTGCTGATCCCGGCCGCCTTGGCCATCTCGACGAGCTTTGTCTTGCCGGCAGTTGCGGTCGGCAGTCCTCCGGTCGAAGCGTAGGATTCATTGTCGAAGATGATCGATACGAGATTCGGCGGCGCATAGTTGCCGACGGTGGAGATCGTGCCGAGATTGAGCAGGATTGAGCCGTCGCCGTCGAGTGCAATGACGCCGCGATGCGGCAGCGCGAGCGCCAAGCCCAGCACCACCGGCGTGACCAGCCCCATGCCCATGGTGTAGAGATTGCCCTCGCGCGGCATCGCCATGTGCGTCTCGAAGCCGGTACGGGCGACGTTTGTCACCACCAACTGGTCGGTAAGCAGAGGCGCCAGCGTCTGCAAGCACTCGGAGCGTCGCATGAGATATGCCTCGTCGCCTAGGTCGGGTCGAATCCCGCGCCGGCGCCCGCACGCACTTCACTCATTCCTCTTGGCTACTAACCGACAGCTTTGTGGCGGTCAAGCTGTGATCACACAGCGCGACTGGTCCCGTGGCGCTTGGTGCCGCTCAATCCGTTGAACCATCGTCGATTTCGGGTATGGTCCATCGTCTGCCGCGAATCGTAACAGCCGCTTGAATTTGCGGGCGCGCGGTCAAGACGACGGTTCCCATGATTGGCGGAAAGATCTCGACAGATGAAGCGCACGAATCAATCCACTCGCCGGCGTGCGAAGGGCAATCGGGGACCGGCGCATGCAGACAAGCTGATCGCGACACCCTCCGAGCCGTCGAGCCCGGAGCGCGACACGATGCGCGTGCGGGTCTATCGCGCCTTGGCGCGCGGTCTGATGGCCGGCTTGTTCAAGCCAGGGGAAGCCGTGACGCTGCGGAGCCTGGCGAGACGGCTCGGCACCAGTGCCATGCCGGTGCGAGAAGCCGTTAGCCGGCTCATCGCCGAGCGCGCATTGGTGTTGCTGCCCAATCGCTCGGTGATCGTGCCGCGCATGTCCCGGGCAAGGTACATCGAGCTCACCGAAACGCGCCAAGTGCTTGAAGGCATGGTGACCGAGGCCGCCTGCGCGCGCACGACGCCGGCTCGGCTGCGGAAGCTTTCCGAGATTAACGAGGCCATGAAACGCAGTATCGCAGAAGGCTGCTTCCACGAGGCGCTCTCGCACAACATGGCGTTTCATTTCACGCTGTACCAGACGGCGGATAAGCCTGTCATTCTGGCGCTTATCGAGATGCTATGGCTGCAGGCTGGCCCGTTTCTCGCGCTCTCGCTCACCACGCCAGGTGTGCGCTGGACCGCACGCCACCATCAAGCCGTCCTCGCCGCTCTTCACGCCGGCAATGCCACGACGGCGCGACGCGCCATCGAAGCCGATATCGCGGACTCGCACGAGCAACTGCTCAAGAAAGCAGTGTTCGAGGACAGCCCCGTCCAAGTGCCGACCGGCAACCATCTGCTGCTCGTGACGTCGCACTGACCAAGGCACCCCGGCAGCGGTTTACAACCGGGCGACGCTTGCGCTAGGGTCCCCGGCCTGTGATCACAGATCCCGTGCCCATGCCCGAACGACCTATTGCTTCGATTGAGCTCTATCACATCGCCTTGCCGCCACGGCGTGAGCACAAGTGGACCGGCCTGACCGAGCCGATCGGCGGCTATGTGCTGGTAAAGATGACCGACGAGGCCGACGCCGTTGGTTGGGGCGAAGCGCCCTCTCTCAAGGATTGGGGCGGCGATTTCGGCCGCTATTTCGGTGAGAGTCCCGGGACCACCATCGAGGTCATCACGCGGCATCTGGCGCCGGCCGTCAAAGGCCTCACGCCCGGCCAGGTGGTCGAGCTGCACGATCGGATGGATCATGCCATCAAAGGCTATCCGTACGCGAAGGCCGCGGTCGAGCTCGCCGCCTACGATCTCGCCGGCAGGCAGTGCGGACTTCCAGTGCACAGGTTTCTTGGTGGCGCAATTCGGCGCAGGATCCCTGTCACTCATTCGATTGGCCTGCTTAGCCTTGAGGAGGCCGAGCGCGAGGTCGTGCAGGTCGCGCAAGAGGGCATTCGCACCATCAAGATCAAGGTCGGAGTGGATCCGGACCGCGATGTCGACATGGTGCGGCGTATCCGCAATGCCGTGGGCCCGGGAATTGCGCTCTGCTGCGATGCCAACCAGGGCTATCGCACCCCCGGTGACGCAATCCGCACGTTCCGGCGAATGGAGCGCTACGATCTCATTTATTTTGAGCAGCCGGTCGAGGGCATTGCGGCGCTCGCGCAGGTGGCGCGGGCCATCGACACGCCGGTGATGGCCGACGAAAGCGCCTGGAACGCGCACGATGTGATCGAGATCGCCGAGAAGCGGGCGGCGCAAATAGTCTCGATATACAGCACCAAGCCGGGTGGGCTCTACCACGCCATGGAAGTGGCGGCGGTGGCGCGCGCAGCGGGGCTCATCTGCAACGTCAATGGATCGGTCGAAACCGGCGTTGGCAACCTCGCGAACATTCACCTCGCTGCGTCGGCGCCGGCCGCCGTGCTCTCCTGCGTCGTGCCGGTGTCGACTCCGGCGGAGGCGCAGAGCGGCCAGGTTGCCGGCATTTACTACAAGGATGATCTGATTGCCGCGCCGATGCGGCTCGTCGATGGCGCAATTGAGTTGCCGACGGGGCCGGGCATGGGAATCGCTGTCGACGAGGCCAAGGTCCGGCGCTATGCCGTTGCACACCACAAGACCGGGTAGGACGAAATGCGGCAGGACGTGATCGCGCGCCAGATGCGCGCCGTTCGGGATGCCGGGCTCGACGCAATCGTCTCGATCACACCGGAGAGCTTTGCCCACGTTACCGGCTTCCTCTCGCCGACGGCGCCGATTATGCGCTGGCGTCACGCGATCGCGGTGGTGACGCTGGATGGAGCTGTCTCGCTCGCCGTCGTCGACATGGAAGCCAACACGATCAGGGCAAGGTTGCCGCCGGGCACGGACATCGCGGTCTGGCACGAGTTCAAGTTTGATGCCATGGACGTCCTGGCGGACGTCCTGCGCAAGCGCGGGCTCGCGAAAGGCCGCATAGGGATTGAACTCGATTATCTACCTGCGGCCGATCATGCCGCCCTACAGGCTTTGTTGCCTGAAGCCAAATTTGAGGCCGCACAAAATATTCTGGCGCGGCTGCGCCAGATCAAGACTCCGGCGGAAATCGACATCCTTCGCCGACTGTCGCGGATCGCCGACAAGGCTATCACCGATGCCTATCTTTCGGTGCGCGCTGGCGCAACCGAGATGGACCTCGCCGCGGCGCTCACGCGCGGGGTCTACGCGCAAGGCGCCGAATATTTCAAGTTGATGATTGTGGCGACCGGCGAGCGCAGCGTTTTTCCCAATGTCGGCCCAACCGAGCGTGTGCTCAAGCGCGGCGATGTCTGCCGCGTCGAAATCTTTCCAATGATCGGCGGCTATCACGCGGGCGTCTGCCGCACGGCAGCGGTTGGCGCCCCTCCCCCCGAAGCCGAACGCATCTGGGCCAATCTGACGGCGTGCAAATATCTTCTTCTGGCGGCGATCAAGCCCGGCGCCTCCTGCAAGGGGATCTATGATCTCTATCGCGCCAAGCTCAGCGAGCTTGGCTTGCCTCCGATTTCCTTCATTGGGCACGGCATCGGCCTGCATCTGCATGAGGACCCCTACCTCGGACCGACCGACGATCAGGCTCTCGAGGCCGGAATGGTGCTCGGGATCGAGCCCCTCGTCTACGAGACCGGCTTCGGCTTTGGCATGCAAAACAAGGATATGGTCCTCGTCACCGACACCGGTTGCGAGCTCCTGTCGGATTATGCCGACACCGACCGGCTCATTATTGTACCTTGAATGGCCCGCGCTGTGCGCATTCCGTGCTCTCGCAGATGGCATTAGTCTTGCTCCCCGCTGGTGAACCAAAAGGAGGTTGCACCAATGCGAAGACGCGACGCTCTCACCCTGGGTCTTTCGACTTTGTCCTGGTCCGCATTCGGAGCGCCGTTTGCGCAGGCCTTCCCCGACCAGCAGATTCGCTTGATCGTTCCACGCTCCGCCGGCGGCGTGGTCGACCTGGTGGCGCGCCTGTGGGCCGAGCAGGTAAAGGCACAACTCGGCAGCATTGTCATTGAGAACCAGGGCGGCGGCGGCGGCATCATTGCGGCGCAGGCGGTGGCGCGCGCCAAGCCGGATGGACACACGCTGCTCGCCGGCACCACCAGCGAGCTCGTGACCAGTCCCGCGATCATGGACACCCCGACTTACGATCCCGTCAGGGATCTCGCTCCGATCGCCATCATAGCGAATTCGGTCTCGGCGCTGATGATCCACCAGTCGGTTCCGGCAAGGACGCTGCAGGAATTTGTGGCCTACGCCAAGGCCAATCGGGGCAAGCTGTCCTACGGCTCCGCCGGGGTGGGTACATCTGCGAATCTGTGTGGCGAGCTGTTTAAGCAGCTCGCGGGCCTCCCCGACATCGTGCATGTGCCGTACAAGGGCGCCAATCCGGGGCTCGTCGACTTCTTCGGCGGGCACCTGCCAATGTTCGCCGCGAGCATTTCGCCGCAGGTGCTCGATATGCATCGGCAAGGAAAGATTCGAATTCTCGTTGCCGGCAGCCCTCGGCGCCTCTTGGGGGCGCCCGATATTCCTATCAGCTCGGAAGTCGGATATCCGGATCTGATTACGATGCAGTTCATGGGCATATTCGCACCTGCCGGCACATCGCGAACGATCATCGACCAGATCGCCGACGCGACGCGCCAAGCCGGCGCCGACGACGATTTCCAAAGAAAGCTCATCGCAGCCGGCTTCGAGCCCGTCTTCGATTCGGGGCCTGAGCAGACCGCAAAATTCGTGCACGAAGAGCTGGTGCGATGGACGCCGCTTTTGAAGGCGTCCGGCATCAAAGCGAATTAAGACATCGCCTCTTAAGACATCGCCTCCATGGCTGCCTTGATGTCGGGCCTCTCGAACGTGCCGGCCGGCACCAAGACTGCAAGACTGTGATCACAGGTTGACGGGACATTGTCATTGCCATAGCTTGGGCGCGCTTTTGATCTTCCATCCATAAGGCGAGCAAGATTGAAGATGGACGTCAACGAACGAATTCACGCGCAGCTGGTGAAAGCCGGTGTGAAGCTTGCCGCGAGCTTACCGGACGATTGGGTCAACAATCTCATCAGGCAGGTGGAACATGGCAATGAGATTCGCCATGTGCGGGTCGGGCGTGAGGCGGAGACCATCGCGATCTGTGCCGGCGCATTCTTTGGCGGCGTGCGCTCGGTCGCGATCATGGGCAATACCGGGCTTCTCACTTGCACCGGTGAGATGGCGACGCTGTGTTTGCGGCACATGATCCCGGTGTTCTGCATCGTGAGCGGCCGAGGCTCGATCGACGACCACAAAGTCTATCAGGAGGTGCAGGGCCGCCGCACCATCCCGCTGCTGCAGGCCTACGACTACCCCTACAAGATCATCGACAAGGACGAGGAGATCGATGACATCCCGAATGCCTACGAATGGCACCGCTTGCAGAAGCGGCCCTTCATCCTCTTCCTCACCAAGAAGCTGCTTGGAACCAACGCATGAAAGCGAATGAGTGCATGAAAGTGCTGGCCAAGCACCGCGGCGATGCGGTGGTGGTCTGCGCGCTCGGAATGGCGGCAAACGAATGGTGGGCAGTCACCCACAGCGAAGACAGCTTCTACATGCACGGCGGCATGGGGCTGGCGTCATCTTTCGCGCTTGGCTTGGCCATATCCATTCCAGAGACGCCAGTCTGGGTCATCAACTCGGACGGCGGGCTCTCCATGAACACCGGAACCCTGTTGACGGAGGCGGGACAGCAGCTGCGCAACATGAAGCACTTCGTGGTCGACAATCAGTGCTACCAGACCGTCGAGAACATGCCGATGGTGAATCAGAACGGCGCCGACTACACGATGATGGCGCGGGGCGCCGGATTCCAGCGCGCGATCACGATCGACAATCTCGAGGACCTCGACCGCAAGATGCCGGAGATCGTAGCCTCCCCGGGCCCGTACTTCATCCGGCTGCGGATCGAGGCGGAGCAGAACTACCAGCGCACGCCGCCCGCGAGCTACGAGGGGCCAGAAATGAAGTATCGATTCGGCCGCGCGATGGAGAAGAAGCTCGGCGTCAAGGTCTTCGGGCCAAGGGGATACTGATCGTCTCGCTCTGCTCCAAGTGCGTCCGCTATGCGGCGCCCGGAATAACAACGGTGTGGGTGCCGGCTGCTCACGGCATCTTTTCGTTTTCCTCGTACAGCTCGATCATGTTGCCGTCGGGATCGTATACGTAGATCGTCAGCCCGTAGATCCCATCATGCAGCTCGCGGTCGAATTTCACGCCGGCCGCCTTGAGCCGCGCCGAGACGGCGCGGACGCCCCTCGTCTTGAAGGCAATGTGGTCGATCTGCGGCGATGTGGTCGGGCCGCCATTCGTCAACGCAAGCCCCTGAGTGAAAGGCACAAACGGCCGGCCGTCGGCGAGGGGCTTTGCGGGACGCACCTTGAACCCGCACAGATCGACGTAAAAGCGCATCGAACGGTCGATGTCGGAGACCTTCAAGAGCATGTGCGCAAACTCGGTCGCCCCGGCAAACGCGGTTGCGGTCGTGTCGTTCGTCATGGTCAGTCCTTTCTCTCGTCACCCATTACTCCCGCGAGCGCCCAGTCCTCCTTGGGCACTTCCTGGATGATCACATGAAGATTGGTCGGATTCGCGCCGGCGTGCTGCACCATGGCGTCGGTGATCGCGCGGCAAAGCGCTTTTTTCTGCGCCGGCGTCCGTCCGGTCCACATTTGTACCGTCACAACTGGCATACGTGTTTCTCCTCCGTCACGCTTCCTCCCGCAGGATTGCCTCGATCCGTTCGCGGATGCCGCCCCATTGGCTTGCCCCGACCGTGACCGGTGCGCGGCTGCCGAGCCCACGTCCCCAGATCGCTTTTAACCCGAGCCGATTGGCGGCCTCTAAATCGATGCCACCGGGGGGCGCCGCCAAATCGACCACGAGCGCCGATTTCGGCAGGAGCGCGAGGACATCCTCGCCGACGACCCGCGAAGGCACGGTCGAGAATACGAAGTCGAGCGTCGGTGCGAGCGCCGGCAACTCCTCCAGGCGGTGCGGGGTCGCGCCCGCCACATAAGCGGCGGATCGCTGCTCGGGACTGCGCGCGGCGACGTGGGTGTGCGCGCCGAGCGCGACCAGGTAGCGTGCGAGCACCGCGCCGATCGTGCCCTGCCCAACCACGCAGGCGTTTGATCTATGGATCGTGATGGCGGAGTTCTCGATGGCGATCCGGAGCAGACCCTCGACAATCGCCGGCGTCCGCTGCAGCATCAGGCTGCGATCCCATTCATATTCGTGCAGCTTGATCGAGAGCGCCTCGCAATGCTCCTTCAGGTTCTTGTCGGCCCAGCCGAGGATGATGTGTGCATGCGGCGCCATGCCCGACAGGACCGCGCGATCCGGGAAGATCGGCGCCGCCGCTGCTGGCGCAAATAGCGCCCCGTTCGGAGAGATGCCGGGGATCGGAAAGAGCGCAAAGCGCGCACCTTTGAGCACGGCTGCAGGATCAGCAAGGTGCTTGACGGCCGGGATGCCTTCCGCCGGCCATGGAAAACCATAGGCGCGCACGTCCGCGCCGGTCGCCGCTGCGCGCCGCGCGATTTCCTGCTCGCGCTTGTCGCCGCCGAGCATGCCGATCGTGAGCTTCGACCAATCGACCGACGCTTCAGCTGCCATGACGCTTTCCTCCGACAAGCTCCAATAGCCCGTTCCGATCCAGCCCGGCAATGCCCATCCTTTCCGCCGTACGGCCGTCGGTGCGGAAATCGAGCCCGACGAGCGCCTGTGCGACGCGCAGAAGCGCGTGCGCGAGCGGAACCTCGACTCTGGCGATCGACGCGAGCTCCGTGAAAGGCAAAAGGCCGTGGCCGAAATCCTCGCGGTAGTAGCGGTGCTCAAGCGAATCCGGCGCCTTGATCTTTTGGTTGGCTTCGCCCGATGCAATCGCCGCTACAAGATCGTGCAGGTCCGGCAGCGACGCCTCGACCGTGCCGATAGCCTGCATTTCTGCCGCGACCGACGGCAGCTCGTGACCGAAGGCGAGAGCGACCGCGCGTCGCTCCTCGTCGAGCGCGCGCATGACGCGGCCGACGCCGGGAGTCATGCCCTGAACGTAGAAGGTAAAATCGCCGTGCGTCGCTTCCACCCATGCGGCAGCGAGCACAGCGCCGGGCGCATGCAGGATCATGTTCACATTAGCCAGATCGCAGGCCAGCACGTCCCGCGCCGGCACGGCGCTGCGGAACAACCTCTGGCCAGCCCTTAGGGCCGGCTCGCCGTCGGGCAGAGCCGCAAGCCGCACGCTCTTGGCGACCCCCGTGATCGTCACACGGGCTGGCGCGTATTTGCGCGCCACATAGGTAAGGGTCGAAAACTCGGCGATCGGTGGAGGTTCTGCCCCAAAAAGGCAAAACGCCTGGCGAAACGCCAATGCGCCGCCCGTGTGGCCCGGATTGAGCAGCACAGGCACCTTCGCACTCAGCTTTGCCAAAGCGCCCGCGACATCAGCGTGAGCTGAAGTAGGAAGACAAACCAAGATGACGTCTGCAGCGTCGATCGCAGCAGCGAGATCGCCCGTGATGAGCTGTGGCCGCGCCAAGCCGGCGCCCAACACGCCCTCATAGGCAACGCCGCCCTGGTCCCGGAACGGTGCGAGAGTTTGGAGCGAGCGCGACCAGAATCTGACGTCATGGCCGGCGGCGACCAGCTCCGCGACCGCGGCAGCTCCGCCCGCGCCGCCCCCCATCACCACAACTTGGCTCAATCGCCCTTCCTCTCACTGTTTTCGCTGGATTGTGATCACACACAGTTGCATACTGTGATCACAAATGCCAGGCGCGGATCGCGGCAGCCGACACGCGCGTTTTCGGCCGTGCGCGTAGCTGGGAAATCGAGGATGTCGTACAAACGCAGCTAAGCTTGGAACGATGACAATTCGCCATCGTTTCAGGGGAGCAACGCCATGCTGCAAAAGACGAGCGCAACCGCGGTTTTCCTGGCCGCAATGGCGGCTGCTCTGCCCTCTGCATATGCGCAATCTGTCGAAAATTTCTACAAGAGCAAGACAATCAGCCTCATCATCGGGTATCCGCCGGCCGGCGCCCCCGACGTCTACGCTCGCTTGGTGGCGCGCCATCTCGGCAAGTATATTCCCGGAAATCCATCGATCGTTGCCAAGAACATGCCGGGGGCCGGAAGCCTTCTTGCTGCCAACCATCTTTTCAACTTCGCGCCGCGAGACGGCACCACCTTGGGGCTGACATCGCCGACCATCCCGCTCGAAGAAACGCTCGGCGCGCCTGCGTCCAAATACAAAGCGGCGCAATTCAATTGGATCGGAAGGCTCGCGACCAACCCGAATATTACTTTTATCAACAGCACCTCGCGCGTCAAAACCATAAAGGACGCGTTCGAGAAAGAAGCGATCCTGGGGGCCACCGGGCGCAGCTCCACCAATGCTGTCTACCCTGCCGTTCTCAATAATGTGCTCGGCACGAAGTTCAAGATCGTGCCCGGGTATCCAGGCACAGCAGCCGTCATGCTCGCAATGGAGCGCGGCGAAATCGAGGGGAGCTCGGCGACTTACGATGGGATAATGGCGCTGCACCCGGATTGGATAAAATCCAAGAAAGTCAACGTCGTCGTTCAGTATCTCTTGAAGCGGCATCCCGACTTGCCGGATGTGCCGACCTCGGTGGAAGTGGCGACCACCCCGGAACAGGCTACGATATTGCGGACCGTATCGAGCGCATCCGAGATCGGCAAATTCCTCCTCACGACACCGGACGTTCCCGCCGAGCGCGTCGCCGCTCTGAGGGCTGCTTTTGACGCCGTGGTCAGGGATCCTGAATTTCTCTCCGAGGCGGCCAATCTGCGCGTCGAGATAGATCCGCTACCCGGCTTGGAATTGCAAGAGATCGTGCGCGAGACGCAGAGTATTCCTGCCAGCTTGATCGAAAAGGTCAGAGCGATCTATCCGCTGAACTGATTGCCGTCTCAAGCGCAGGGGCGTTTTGCAGCTCGGTATGACGGCTGTGCGGCAAACCGCGCACCGGAATGGGATGTTCGCTGACCATCAGGCTTTCGCAGGCCTAGTCTGCCAGTGCAGGCAGGAGAGACCGTGACCGGCCCGCTGGACCGGCGCCGAAGCAGCAACCGCCTGGAAACTCTCAGGCCCAAGGAGCGTCTGCCGAGATACGCTCTGAAAAGAGAGCCGATTGGCTCTCACCGACGGTGTAAGCCGCGCCCATGGGCCGCGCACCGCGCGTACGCTGCTGCCGTGCTGGCGAAAAGCGGTCGGCTTGACTCTTCAAGGCAACTTGAACCTGCGTTGCAATTCATCGACGAAACCCTCCTGCCCAATCTCCTCGAGCAGGCTACCATCGATATAGTCATCGACTCGCGTGCTGATGCCCGAAAAGGCCGCCAAGGTGTTGGCCGCGGCCTTCGCTGATAGGTCGACATTCAGCGGTGTCTGGTGCTTATAGTCATTGTAAGCGATCTCAATTGCCCGCGGATCGCTGACTTTCAGTTCTTTGGCCAAAGTCTCCTTGGCAAGCCTCGGGTTGCTAAACGCCAGATAGTTCCCCTCAATCGTGGCCCGCAGAAATTTCTTGAAGTCAGCTCGACGCGACGCAATCGCTGCATGCTGGACGGCAATGCCCGTGAACAGCCAGGGAATGTTCTGGGCGTTGAGATCGATCAGCACATGGATACCTTGGGCGCGTGCGAGGCTGGTGAATGGCTCGCTCAACATCACCGCCTTCACCTCGCCGCTCTGTACCGCCGTCATTGCCCGAAGGCTTGGGCTGACTTCTTTGATGGTGACGTCATCGCGTGTGAGGCCGAGCTGCTTGAGCGCGAGCGTGGCGGCACTGTCGCCCTCCGAGCCAAAATTACTTATAGCCACAGCACCACCCTTGAGGTCAGCGCTGCTGTTGACACCAGGAGCGGAGAAAAAGACGAAACGTACTTTGTCTCCAAGACAACCGATCAGGCGCAGATCGCCGCCCGACCTGTTGACGTTGACAATGTTTGATAATCCGCGGTGCATGATGTCGATGCGGCCGGCCTGCAAGTCTTTGAGACCGCGGTTGCCGTCGCCTGGGATGAATTCGACCTTCAGCCCCTGCTCGGCGAAGAAGCCGCCGACATCGGCCATCCACCAGGCAAGGTCGCTGTTCGATGGTTCGGCAATCCCGGCCTTGAGTACCAGCGGATCGGCGCTGGCGAGGGGCGCCTTCGCGCACAGCCCGAGCAAGACCATGGCTAGGGTCGGCAGGCGGGAAAACTTGGAAGAAAGCTGGAGCATGACAATCCTAGCCTCCACGGCTGTAATATTGAAAGCTGTTCTGCAACAACGCCATTGTCACCTCGCACCGCAGAGCAAAGTAATGGATTCGCGCCGCCTGATAGCCAGCCCTTCCCGCCGGGAAGCAGACTACCACATCCTCAATCATCGGTGTGTCGTACGTCAGCAAAACAGCAGCCGTCGATGGCAGAGATGGATCAAAGAACGAACCCGCTCGCGCGGGAGCGCGCTGGCGCGAAGGGGAAGCGGGCTGCGAGGGTAGCGCTAACCAATTAATCGATATGCGGTGACGGAGGCGGCGTCCCGTCCTGAGAATTGGGGGTTCCAACACTCCAACCTCAGGACGGGAGCCTTCGATGAGCGACAGGCCTATCAGCGATCTTCGCCGCCGCCTGATCACGGACATGAAGGTGCGAACCTTCGGCCAGAAGACGCAGCACGACTATATCCGGCATATTGAGGCATTTGCCAAGTTTCTCGGCCGTTCGCCCGACAGCGCGACCGGTGATGACATCCGCCGCTTTCAGCTTGCGCAGATCGAAGCGGGCACACAGCCCCCGAAGATGAATGCGCAGGACTCGGCCTTGCACTTCTTCTTCACAACACTCTCGACCGCGCCTATCTTGCCCATCAGCTCGCCCGCACGAGCCATCCGCGGGGCCAAAGGCCGTGCTCGCCTATCTGTCCCGCTACACCCACCGTGTCGCCATCTCGAAAGCCGCCTTCACAGAAGCAGAAGTTGCCCCCCCTTTCCTCACGCTTCGTCAGCGTGCCGGGCGACGCAAAAGAATTCATTCCGCTGCCGGGGAGAGGTTTACGCCTTGCACATCCGCGGCGGCCCGGGACGCCTCGCGCCCCGCAGCGCGGACGAGATCATGCACGGCAGCGAGCTTCTCGATCACCGGGGCCGACAGCACGAATGGATAAGGGTCGGGCAGCCCCATGGCGCGGTTGAGGCTGTTAAGCACATTGCTCAACGGGATCCATGCATCCACGATTCGGACAAAGTCCTTTACCCGGTAAGGATCGATTTCGATCTCCGCGTCGAGCGTTCCATCCCGCGCCTCCTTGGGATGAACATTCAAGTTGTAGGAATCCGCCATCTCCAACGTGTCGACTATGTGCAGATAGTGGGCGAACGTCTCGGCGAAATCTTCCCATGCATGCGAGGCTGCATAGGCGCTAATGAAGCGCTTGGGCCAATCCGGCGGCGCACCGTGCGTGTAGTAGGCCTGCAAAGCGCTGCCGTAGTCAATGCGCTCGTCACCAAACACCCGGCGAAAACCGTCCAGCTTGTCTCCGGTCCGCACCAGCCGATCCCAGTAGTAATGCCCAACCTCATGACGAAAATGGCCGAGAAGAGTGCGATACGGCTCGTGCAGCATGACACGGCGCCGCTCCCGCTCGACATCGTCTGCCTCCTCGACTGCGAGCGTGATGAGGCCATTGTTGTGTCCGGTCAGGACTCGCGCTTCCGCACTGGGAGCACTCGTCACGAAGTCGAAAGTTAAACGCCGGTCAGCATCGTCGCCGGCATCTCCGAGCGGCAGCCGCAGCTTGAGCAGCGAATAGAACAGCCTGTGCTTGGCCGCCTCTATTTTGCGCCAGGCTGAAAGATTGGCCGGGATGCCGAGATCCGGAATCGCGCGGTTGTGGCTGCACGCAACGCAATAGGGATCGGGCGCCCCGTCATCAACCATCCAGTTGCATGCCTCGAAGTCCGCATTGGCGCAGAACCGATACTGGCGTCCGGACGCCGCTAATGCGCGCCATTTGTCCTTTTGCGGCTCCAGCGCCGATAGACGAGAAAGCTCCGGAAGGTAACCGAGCCGACGCGAGCACCTGATGCAGGTCGTGTTCTCGAAATAGATGATCTGTGAGCAAGATTGGCATTTGAATAGCTGCACGCGTCATCTCCGCTGCCCCCCGGAGCGCACTCCAGTGCAGACGCATTACAAAGCCAGGAACCGCGGCAAAGTTCCAAGCTTGCGCTGACGAAACATCGCCTCGTGAAACCCGAGCCGTCGCATTGCCACGAATTACGACGCGGTCTTGCGCTACGTTGATCCGCCGGGCCTGTCGCAGGAGGTCCTTGGACCTCAAGGCCGCCGCACAAATGTCTCACACGCGGACGGCCGAATACGTTCAATAGTGGCCGAACTTGGCCGAAACCTGGTGACGCGCAAAGGGGGCCAGGGAGCAGACATGCCGTGCGTCCTTCAATACGGCAAGCGAATGAGTGTGATGGCCGTCACGGATCGCGCGATCAGCGCGAACCAAAGGCGAGCGTGACCGCACCAAGAGCTGTCACCAATCAGCAGGAGACAGCCATGTTGGTCCGGATCGTTATTTGCTCCCTCGCCACTACCTCCACACTCGCCGCAATGTTGTCGCCTGGCGCGGCCTACGCCTCGGGAAAGCGGCAGCACATCCCGCTTATTCATACCGAAGCACGCAGCTTTCAGCCGCCCGATCCGTGCAGAGCACACTGCGGCAGCGTCTTCGCAGGCCAGCTCCCCGGAGAAGGCTTGCGCAGCGAGAAGGGCGGCAGATTCTCTGGCACTGGACTTGGTAGAATAGCTGGTGTCGGAAACGGGCTCGCTGGAAAGATTGACAAGATTGCCAGCAATCCAAATGGCGGCGGTGGATTCGGCAACTTTGGCGGTGTCGTGCACGAAGCTGGAAACGTTGTCAGCGGTAGCAGCACCGCTGGTTTCGGAAGCGGCTTTGGTTCGCTCAGCAATCGTTCGCCCGGGAACGCAGGCGCTCTTGGAAACGTAGCCGGAAATCAATCCGGTACCGGCTGCGGCAGCAGTCTTGGCAGCGGGCTTAACAGCGGATTCGGCAATGTGGTCGCGTGCGTCGCACAGGGAGTCGGAAATGTCGCCGGCGGCGGCAGTGGCGCCGGGGCTCCTGGTGGCATCATCGGCACCGGCAACGTGACGGGCCCCGGTAATTTGAGCGGTGGTGGGTGGGGTGGAGGAAGCTGCGGCGGTTGGATTGGTTGCACCGGAGACCCGCTCGGCATCTTGGGCGCGAGCGGCGGCGATCCCATCGCGGGCACACCCTGAGGGGGCTTGCCGGCCGCGGGTTTTTTCTTCCCGCCGATCGCACCGGTCATCTACATGACCGACGCCCACATTTGCTGTTCGTAGTGTCACCGCCCGCATGCCGTCGGCGCCAGGTCGTGTGATGATGCCGGATCGAGACAGTTACAGGGGTAGAGCGCTCGAGTGCACGGCTGCCGCAGAGCATATCCGCGACCTCCAGGAGCGCGCGGCTATGCTGGCAATCGCCCAAGCCTTTTTGAAAATGGCCGATCGCATCGGAGCCCGTTACGAACGGGCGACAGCCCATCGTGTCAATAGCGATCAACATCCCGACAAAGACAGCTAGGTCGCCTCAGTAGGACCTCATCGAAGACGGCCTGACCGAGCCTCTTGCGCTGCTCCTGCTACCTCGGCGCTGGTGAGCACCCGGGCGGCCCAGCGGACTGAGCTTACCTGAGCAATCCAGCGGCCTTGAAGGCGGCGGCGATGATCGGACCAGGGGCGGTGCGCGCGGCCGCATCAGGCGGCATTTTCGGGATCGGGAGGCCGGCCGCCTTGAAGGCCCTCGCGATTACATCGTTCGGGTCGAAAGCAGTGCTGTCTCGTTTTTCCTCCCCATCAAGCGACTGTTCGCTGTGCGCTCCGGACAGGACAAACGCCCGGCCCTCGGTTGAAGCCTGGACCGGCGCAACGACTGCGTCTGCGGCCAACCCCGCTTCAAGCGACCATTCATTCAGGCCCCAGAAGCGCGCTATGTGATCTGTCGACGATATCCCCACATTCAGGAAAAAAGCGCCGGGCATCCCGTACCCGTCTCTGCTGGCAGTCGTCGCGAGTGGAACGCCATGCCCCATGCCGCTGATGGAAAATGCCTCGATCAGCGCGTTCCCGCTTGCGTCATTCCAAATACGGCGCGAGTGAGGGCCGATCAGTTGTTCAAATGGCGGCTCTGAAATGCCGTGCACATTGATCCATTGGCGAATGATGTCTTCGCCGTTAGAGGGCTTCACGATCGGATCGTCGGTGCCGTGCCATATTGATACCTTCGGCCACGGCCCCTGATAGCTTGACGCTGCCCGTACGCGGTCACCAAGCGTTTTCGCGGGACGATCTTGCTCTGTGAACATGGCCTCGAAAGCTTGTTGAACATTGCTGGCGCAGCCATAGGGCAACCCGGCGATGATGGCGCCTCCGGCAAAAATCTCCGGGTAAGTTGCGAGCATGACCGAAGCCATGGCGCCGCCAGCCGAGAGGCCGGTCACGAATACCTTGCGGCGGTCAGAACCAAATAATGCAATTGCGTGCTCGATCATTCGCCTGATCGAAAACGCTTCGCCGTTCCCACGTGTGATATCGTCCGTCAAAAACCATGAGAAGCAGCTCTTCGGATTTTTTGTGGGCTGCTGCTGCGGATAAATAATCGCCACGCCCAGATTATCGGCAAGCGACGACCAGCCGGTGCCGTTATCGTATTCCTCCGCAGTTTGCGTGCAGCCATGGAGCGCGACTACTAACGGCGCCATTGGTGACAGGCGTTCCGGGGTATAGGCGAACATACGGAGATTACCCGGATTTGGACCAAAGCCCGTGAGCTCCCGAAGGCGTGACGGGCGCCCGCCGGGTTGGGCCGGAGCGCGAGGCGCCTTTCGGCGTGCTGACGCCAGAAGAGCCTCGAATTTGCGTCGGAGATTCAGAACCCGGTCGAGAGCCTCGCGGAAATCGCGCATCAGTCACCTGCTATTTATGTCGCCCACGTCATTGTGCGATGCAACATGGGAAGCCACTGAGATGGAATCAAGGAGCAGCAACTGCTCGTTTTGCGGCACGTTATGATTCAGCGCGTAATCCTTGGTATTTTATTGCACTGCGCGCGGAACAGGACGGAGGGGCAGAATTCAGACAGTCACACAGGGACGCAAGGCGTCACGCTTGACTGGATGAACTTCGGACGGAGCCGAGCGCAAAGGAACTTCGATCAGATCAATCGGCTGCTTCGGGCCCCGCAGGATCTTCTTGCCGCGCAGAATGAGTTGATGAAAAGCAACGTGGAAGAATGCGCCCGACACCGCGCTCGCCGTCGAAGACACCCAAGTCGTTGTCATCCCAGTCGCCAGACGGGCGTGAGAGGCAGGCGCGGCGGAGGATCAGCGAAGAACCGAACATTGGCGGAATGGCGGGGCCGGCAGGCGCAAGGCGGGCGGTCCTCGCCATGCGGACCCCTGAGCGGACGCGGTCGGACCTCCGCGTGCTTCCAATCTGTCCAATAAAAGTTGCCCCGCGGCCCTGCCGGTCGCGAAACGTTTTGGCCCGGCGCCGGAAGGAACCCGCCGGCCCGATGCGGATTAAGCTTGCATGACTTGGCTGCTCGTCTTGCTTATGCTTACCGTGCTGTCGACTGGCGCGGAAGCAGCCGCACATCATGCACCGGCACATAAGACATTTTCAGCGGGTACATCTTCAGCTCTTGCTGGCGCTAGGGTTGAAGCGGCCGCCCCGAATCAAACAAACCAGAAAAGCACTGCATTGATCGTTAAAACCGAGGTGCTGCTTGATCGCGCGCACTTCTCGCCCGGTGAGATTGACGGGCAGGACGGTGACAACCTCCATAAGGCCATTCGCGCATTCCAACAGGCAAACAATCTCCCAGATACCGGCAATATGGATTCCGAGACGTGGAGCTCGCTGACCGAGTACAGCTCGCAGCCAATACTCAAGACCTACCAGGTCTCGGCCTCCGACGCTTCCGGTCCATTCACGAAGCGGATTCCTGACAAGCTCGAGCGCCTCGCCAGGTTGCCTGGGCTTTCCTACGCCAGCCCGGCCAAGGAGCTCTCAGAAAAGTTCCACATGAGCGAGAGCCTCCTGCGCCGGCTCAATCCGGGCGTCGACATCGGCCGTGCCGGCGCGAACATCACGGTGGCCAATGTTGAGCCGATGCGCCTCCGCGATGGGCGCACGAGCGTCGAAGCCGTGCCCCCGGCGGGACGGGACGTACGCAAAGAGGACGTCGCGACCATCGTGGTCGATAAGCCGGCCCGCGAGCTGCGCGCCTATGATCAAAGTGGAAAGGTGCTGGCCGTCTATCCGGCGACAATCGGCAGTGAAGAAAAGCCGGCGCCGAGCGGTACATTTGCGGTCAAGCGCATCGTCTGGAACCCGGATTATCACTACGATCCGAAGTTTGCCTGGAAGGGAGTAAAGACCAAGCGGAGGTTGACCGTCAAAGCCGGGCCCCAGAATCCGGTGGGGCTCGTCTGGATCGATTTGACGGCGCCCTCGTATGGCATTCACGGCACGGCGGAGCCTGCGAATATCGGCAAGACCGAGTCGCACGGCTGCATCCGCTTGACCAATTGGGACGCGCTCGATTTGGCGGCGGCTGTCCACCGCGGAACAGTCGTCGATTTCGCGGACCAGGATTCCCCGGTGGCGCCCCTTTCGAGCTCAGCGTCCACGCGGCGGTAACTGACCTCATTCCGTCCCACCTCGCCGAGCACGTGTTGGGACCGCCAGGCTTACTTTGAAGCCGTATGCGTGGCTCTTCGGTTCAGCAAGGCTGCATACAGACCGCAGAGCGAAAGGGCCCAATCTCGACAAAGCGGAACCGGCGTTCCGGTTGGCCTGTTGTAAGAGCACCAAAGGAGGCGTCTCATGTCGCTGCTCAAATGGGCTCTGATCTTTCTCGTTATTTCAATAATCGCCGCCATCTTTGGATTCGGAGGAATTGCGGCGGCGAGCGCCGACATCGCGCGGATTCTCTTCTACATTTTCGTCGTGATCTTCGTCGTGTTGCTGGTATTGGGCCTGATGGCTGCAAGACGGGTTTGATAGCCCCTCTGATTTCGCTCACGAAAGTCGAGGGGTCGGTCGACCGGCGCTTGGCGATAGGAGAAGAGGGCTAGGAGCTGCCCTCGCCAGCCCCTTGCGTACGCGGCTAGGTAGTATACCCTCCGATATTATCTGCATCAGGAGGGGGGACCGATGCTCACCAACAAACTGTTACTTGCGATTGTCATCACGCCCGTCCTGGTTGTTTCCTCTACAATGGCACAGCAGGCCAACATCAAGCGAACGGTCCTCCGCAGCATTGATTACCCGCCGGGCTACACCACGGTGACTGCCATTGCGGAGATTGCTCCTGGCACTTGCGCTGGCCGTCATACCCATCCCGGAATCGACAGCGGCTATGTCATGGAGGGTGACCTACTCCTGAAGGTCGATGGGAAGCTCGACCAGACACTAAAAGCAGGCGCCTCATTCGAAACGCCGCCGTACACTCCCCACGATGCCTGCACGACGTCAGGCGTCAAAGCGCTCGATACGTATGTGGTGGAGAGGGGTAAGCCTTTGGCCTCTCCAGCGCCGTGACGCCCACCACGCCGCCGATGACGGCCGCTTCGCCCTCGATCGCTTCCATTGCCACGGGAGGGCGAGCACAGGCAGGATGGGCCACAGAGGCAAGGCACACATCATTGCTGCGAAGCAATTTCCGGTGCCTCCGCCTGCTCGATCACCTCATCGGCGGCTAGAGTAGGCCGGGCGGTGCAGTGAGGCCTCTTGCGTCACGACAAGCTGCAGCCGAGGAGAGAGCACGTTTGGCACGGCTCTACTCGCAACAACCACCAACGATGCCGTCGGTCCGAGCAGGGACAAGACATCCCTGATCGCTGCGTCTACTGGCCGAGCGCCGTCTGGATTACCTTGGCGACCTCGGCGGAGGGGTGATTGTCCGCGCTGCCGGCCTTCCCGGTAGCCGCATCGAGCGGCGATACGTGGCGGTCATCCGTGACGGCGACGTCCGCACCGTGATCCAGCAGCCACTGGGCCACGCGGGGCCAGGCCCATTGCACCGCGCCGAACAGCGCAGTCTGCCCGCCACGCTCCGGCAGCGTGCCGCCACGCCCCATGCGCGCGGTCAAGCTCGTGACGTCGGTCATCCGCGCATTCACGCCGCCCTTTTCGCCGGCGCCGGCCGCCCACAAGACTTCGAGCGTCGCGAGCGCACGATCCTGCGCATCTTTGCTGGTCGGATCGAAGCGCGGGCTGGGTGTTCTCATGCCCAGCCCCGATGCGGCCATCAGCGGCGTCACCCCCATCACGTTGGGCACGTCGATACGCCCTCCGTATTTCAGCAACAGCTTCACCGCCTCGCTGTCCTGTCCTGCGGCGGCGCGCAACATCGGCGTCGCGCCGGTGGTTATGATCTCGTCGACAAAGCGGCCGGAATTGCCGCCGCGCCCGGGCCGATGCATGTTCAATTGAGGATTGGGATTGACGCCGGCGTCGAGAAACATCCGTGCGAGCTCGAGCGGCGTGGTCTTCGTCGTCACGATCGGCGGCCCGGTGCGCTCTGCATAAGCATCCAGATTGTACGTATTCATGTCGATCGCGACGTACAGCGCAGTGCGGCCCCACCAATCCCACAGATTCGGATTGGCGCCGCGCTCGAACAGGAGCTTTGCGGTGTCGAATGCGAAATTGTCGATGGCTACCATCAGCGGCGTCACACCCTCGGGGCTCGGCCGGTTGACATCGGCGCCGGCGTCCAGCAGCGCCGCCACGCATTCCGTGCATCCCGAGCGCGCCGCATAGATGAGCGGTGTCAGGCCGCCGACCGGACGATACTGATTGCGCGGCTCGCCGGTCATCTGGCTCGGCCAGTCGATTGCCATCGCCCGGGCATTCACGTCGGCCTTATGGTCGTTGAGAAACCGCGTCAGCGCGGCTGAGTGGGCGTCCGCCGCCCACATCAGCGCCGTCTGGGCGCGCCATTTTTCTCGTGCATTGACGTTGGCGCCGTGGCGCACCAGCAGGTCGGCAACCTCCACGGATCCTGCGCGCGCGGCCAGCATCAGGGCTGTCTGGCCGTCTTGGTTCGCCTCTTCGACGTTGCTGCCTGCATCGAGCAGCATTTCGACCAGTTGCGGATTGGCAACCTTGACGGCCTCCGCCAATGGGCTCGAGCCGTAATTGTTGATGACGTCCGCCTTCGCCCCGTGATCGAGCAGCGCGCGGACAAGGTCCGCGTCGATCTTGTAGACAGCCCAGTGCAGCGGGGTTGTACCGTCTCCCTGGGCCGCGTTCACATCGGTCCCCGCGGCGATCATCTTGAGCGCGGCGTCCCGATTGCCGGCCTCGATCAGACCGGCGAGGCTGTTATCGGCGGCGGCCGCCGTGCCGGCGGCTGCGAGGGCAAAAACGACTGCGAAAATGGCACGCTTCATGACGATGTCCATCACAGCACATTCGGTGAGAGAGAATTGTGATGCGCCCAAAAGCCCTTATGGGCGTCATAGGCGAACTTGTAGGGGTCGTGGAAAGTCCGATTAAGACCTTTCATAAGTCCCGCATCGAGGGCGTCTTGGGCGCTCATGCCCTGCTTGACGTAGTCGAGCATGCGATCGAACAGCATGCGCGTCATGTCGAACTCAGCCTGCAGCTCGGCGCGGCCCACCACCGGACCGTCGCTCGGCACGATCCGCGTCTTCGCGTCGGTGAGCTTCAGGAGCTTTTCCTGCGCATCGGCGCGCCCGCCCAGCCAGCCGCCGCCGAACCAGTCAAGCACGGGATCCTTCACGGGCGAGATGGCATGACCCGCGGCCAGCACATTGGCCTCGCGGAAGTACACGTAGATATCGCCGTCGGTGTGGGCCTCGAGCAGGTGGCCGTACTCGATCCGCTCATTGCCGGCCAGCGTCTGGTCACCCGTGAAGAAGGTCACGGTCGGCTGAGCCGCTGCGGGCTGCGCTTTCTCGTACCGATCCTCTTTCTGCAGGTAATAATCGGTCGCCAGATGCGCTCGGGTCTTTTCGTGCGCGATGATCGTCACCCCCGACCTTCCGAAGGCGAGGTTTCCGCCCACCTGCTGCCGGTGCCAGTGCGTGTTGAACAGCGTTGTGGCATGGCCACCTGGCAGGGCGCGCAGGTCTGCAAGCACTTGATCGGTGAACGCGGCAGCGCCTGAGTCCACCAGCACCTGGCCGGTGCTCGCCGTGTGCACCAGGACATTCCCCCCGGCGCCGGTGAGCATCACGAAACCTTCGCTCACCGGGACGACAGTTGGACTTGTTTGAGGGCTTGCTTGGGAGAAAGCCGAGCGCGCAAAGCCCGGCAGGGCGAGGCCCAGGATGCCGCCCAACGCGCCTTTCACGATTGCCCTGCGATTCATGCTTGCCGTCCGGTTCATGGCCATGTGTCCCGAGCGCTCAGACACCGGCGATCTCGCCGGTAGAGTCCCCGAAGCTCTTCATCTCCAATCCCGCCTTGTTGAGCAGCGTGAGGTGCAGGTTGGAAATCGTCGTGTGCTCGGGCAGCTCGACCTGCCGTCCCCCTTTGAGGGCGCCGGCGCCGCCGCCGACCAGGATGGTCGGCAACGGATAATTGCTGTGCAGGTTGCTGTTGGACATGTTCGAGCCGTAGAGCAGCATGGAGTTGTCCAAGAGCGTGCCTTCGCCGTCGGGCGTGGCGGCGAGCTTGGCGACGAACTCCGCGAACCGCTCCATGTGATAGCGCTGAATCTTGACCAGCTTTTCCAGCCGATCGACATAATCGGCATGATGCGACAGCGGATGGAAGGAGTCCGGCACGCCGATGTGATTGTAGGTCCGGTTCGTGCCTTCGCCGATCATGATGTAGGAGGCCACGCGCGTGAGATCGGCCTGATAGGCAATCGCGATCAGGTCGAACAGCAATCGCACCTCCTTGTCGATCGCGATATCCTGCTCGGCCACAGGTATCTCAGGCGCCTGCACGCCTGAAAGATCGCGGCTCTGCGCCAGCTGAACGCGCCGTTCGATCTCTCGCACCGTGTCCAGGTAGCCGTCGAGGAGCACTTTATCGCTCGGGCCCAGCTCCGCTTGCAGCGCATGGGTGCGCTCGGTGATGAAATCAAGGATGCTGCGTTTCTGCTTGACGATGGCCGCGCGCTCTTGTGCGGTGGCACCTTCACCGAACAACATTGCGAAAACCTTGCGCGGGTTGGACTCCATCGGCAAGGGCGAGTGCGCATCCCGGTACGACAAGGTGGAGCTGTAAAGGCAGCCGAATCCCGCCTCGCACGCGACTGCCTGGGTTTCACTCTCCGAGCGGACTTCCATCGAGGGCAGTGCTGTCTCCTGACCGATGCGCCCGGCGATGATCTGGTCGATCGTCGGCGACATGCTGGGACCGGGCGCTTTGAGATCGGGCTTGACCCCGCTGAGCCAAGTCGCCGGGTTGTATTTGTGCACGGAAGCGACGCTGGCCTTGTTCTCGAGATTGGAGATCGAGGTCACGGCGTGCTTGTGCTTCTCGAGCGGCTCGAGAATTGGGCTGAGCTTGAAATCCGCACCGGCCCCGCTCGGGGTCCAGTGATCCATCTCCTTCCCATGCTTCGTATTCCACATGATCGCGCCGTGCGGAATATAGAAGAAGCCCACCCGCAGCTTCGGCGCGGCGTCGGTCTTGGCAAGCGCGGTGCCGGCCGGGATCATCGCATCGAGCAACGGCAGCCCGACGGAGACGCCGGCGCCGGCGAGCACGGTCCGGCGAGAAAGATGCTTTCTGGTCAGAATCATGATCTTCACTCCTCCAGTGCCTGCATGCGGAATGCATCACTCGATACAATCCCCTCCACGAGCGAGGAGAACCGGTAATCGTTCTTGGCGGCATCGCGCACGATGGCGCGGACCTGCGGCATGTCGTAAGGCGAGATCTCCCTGCCCAGCGCGTACATCATGAGCTGCACGGTCATGGCCTGCACGAACTGGCCGGGGCGCTTCAACAGATAGCGGCGCAGGTCTGCCGGATTTTCGACGACCGTGCCGTCCGGCATCGTCACTTTCGAGTCGATGGGCGCCTCAGCCTCCCAATCGACATCGCGCCACTGCCCGGTGACGGTGAAGCGCTCCAGCGGCAGTCCGTTGGGCTCGATCACACCGTGGCACATGTTGCACATCGGAATGGAGCGATGCTGCTCGAGCATCGCCCGCATGGTCTTCGGCTTCGCGCCCGGCGGCGTGCTGAGATCCGTCACCACATTCGGCGGCGGCGGCGCCGGCGGCGTGCCGTTGAGCTTGCCGAGAACCCAGGCGCCGCGCACCACCGGGGAAGTCCTGTTGCCATAGGAGGTGTGCAGCAGCACGGCACCCTTGCCGAGAAGGCCATAGCGATTCTCGTCCTCGAGATGGACGCGGCGGAACTGCGCGCCGTGGACATTTGTGATGCCGTAGTGTTTCGCCAGCCCTTCATTGAGGAAGGTATAGTCGGCCGTCAGCAGCTGCTCGACGTTCTTGTCTTCGAGCAGGATGCTGCGCAGGAAGAGGTCGATCTCGGTCGCCATATCCTGGCGCAGCTCGGCGTTGAATTCGGGGAAGATTTGCTTGTCCCACTCGAATTTGTCGACCTCTTGGAGGTCGAGCCAGCGAAGCGCGAAATCCGTCACCAGGTTCTCGGCCTGCGGAGCGGCCAGCATACGCCGCACCTGGGCCTCCAGCACGCCGGGACGTCGCAGCTCGCCCTCATTCGCGAGCTTGAGCAGCTCCTCGTCGGGGGCCCGCTTCCACAAGAAGAAAGACAGACGCGAGGCCAGCTCCAGATCGCTCAGCGCATAGAATTTCGCGCCTTTCGTATCCCGCGGCTCGGCGATACCGCGATAGAGAAAATCCGGGCTCGCCAGGACCGCAGTCACCATCTGCTCGATGCCGGCGTTGAATCCGCCGGGTCCTTCATGGCCGGCGTCATAGAAGGCCATCAGGGCGTCTGTATCTTCCTTGGTGACAGGTCGGCGGAAGGCTCGTTCGGCGAGATCGGCCGTGATGCGCTCGGCGCAGGCGCGTTCCTGCGCGGGGGCTTCCGGCTTGCAGATGAACAGCTTCTCCCGGCTGGGTATACGGGTCTCGCCCTTGGCCGCGTACGGCCCGACGACCTCGATGGGCCCCATCAGGCGCGGCAAACGCAGATAGCCTCTGATGTCAAACCCGGAAAACAGGGTGCCGCCCGCAACCAGGTCATCGGTTGCCACGCGGGAGCGCTCGATGAACGTCACCACGACCTCGTGCAAACCCGCCGTCACCTGCACGGGGATGTTGGCAAAGCGCTGCATGAGCTTCGCTCCCGCCGGTGCACCGCCGCCGCGATCCACGAACTCGCGATCCGCCTCACCGCCGACCTTTACCCGGAAAACTTCCTTGCGGTCGATCAGCCCGACCACGGTCGTCTCGTTCTCGACCCCGCGCGGGTAGAGCCCGAAATCGAGGTCAGTGACAGAGAAGCGGTACTCCCCGTCCGCCGGGAACAGGTGCTCGAACCTCGTGCCGCCCCTTGTGCCGAGCGGCATGCCGTCCACATAGCCGTCCTGGTCGCCGGTAGCGGCCGTAGGCGGAGGGAAAGAGGCTCTAACGACTTCCGGCACCGGATTGCCCACCGCCATATGGGCAACGACCCGCGCGACATTGACGTACTGCTCCAGGAAGGCGGGTGACACGGTCAATGCCGCAGCGATGTTGTTGAAGCCTTCGACCGAGATATCGGCCGGCAGGTACTGGGTGGGGTCGATCTCCACAGCCAGAAGGTCCTTCACCGCATTGGCATACTCGTTGCGGTTCAAGCGCTCGACGCCGACGTGGCCCGCAAGGTGCCCCTTGCTGCTCTTGTCGAGCGTGCCTTCGAGCCAGCCAATCAGCGCGTCGACTTCCTTCTGCGAGGGCTGGGGCGCCCCCGGCGGCGGCATCTGGCGCCCGCGCAATTTGCGCACAGCCTTCTCGAAGATCTCGGGGTGCTCGGGCACAGACTCGGCGCTGAGCTGGTTCAGAAAAAGGTTGCCGGCTTTGACGAACTCGTTGTGGCAACCGAAGCAGTAGGTCTCAATGGTGGACCACTGCGATTTTGGAGGCTGAGCGACCTGGTTCGCGGTTTGGGAGAAGGCCTTGGAGTCGGCCGAAACGATACCGACGAAACAAGAAACGCCGATAAGCCATCCAGCAAGCTTCATATGAGCCCCCACTAGCGAGTTTCATACCGGGCCGCGGCACTATAGGTGATTGTGACACCGGGAAACAGGGGTCGACACTCGGATACGCCAGAAATTCGCGCGAGCAGACCGTCTCTGCGCTGAGATGCAGGACTGCTTATGACGCTGCGTGGACTGCTTATGACAGCAAACAATCCCGCAACGGCAAAGGTAAGGCGCGGGGCTCCCGTGATTCTGTGTGCTCTGCACAAAAGTTTTGAAGTCGACGCGCCGATATCGTCCTATTGTGGCGGCCCAGGCTCATTGCTGAGGGTGTCAGGCCGCCTCCAACCATCGGTGAAGTCGAATGACTGCTGGAATCGGAAGGCGTCCGCGGTCGAGCCGCCGGCCGGCACCGTCCCCTCAATCTGATAAAGCCGCTGATTGTGAACGAAAACGGAAACATAGGTCTGACTGCCGTCGACCCCTTCGATGCTCGCTTGCCGACCAATGACCCGGCGGGTCGCATGCGCAATATTGAACTTCAGCTCACCCCGTCGCGACAGCATGAATACCGCATAGGCCATGACGTTGCCCGGTGATTCCGCGATATCGGACAAATCCGCCACGGTGACCTTGAACTCGCCGCTCATCTGCAAGACGGAATAGACCCGCGCTTCAACCAAGCGGCCGCCGGGGGCCTTGTATGATGTGGTTTCGACCTTGGGCTCGGCAGGAAAGTCGGCCGTAAAGGTCTCGCCCGAGTAATCGTATTCCTTCCAGCTCTGTGCACCGGCTGGGACACTTGCGGCAAATATCGCGACGATCAAGGCGATGAGGCGCATACTTAAGTATTCCCAGGCGAGAGGGGCCGCCGCCATCAACATCGTACGCAGTTGCCCGGACGGTTGGAAGCAGGATTGGGAATCTGAGGCGGGCCGCGCCTGATTTGCCCGCGCCACCATCATGGAGGCATGAAAAATCTCATGTAGAAAGCTCCGAATACCAAGACAAGGCCGATATTTACGGTCAGCCGTTCCCAGAATCGGTTTCTGAAGAACACCACATCTATACCGACGATAACGGCTACCATCGCCAGCACGTAGAGCGCCACAGCTATTCGTCTGTCCATGCCGAAAGCCTTTCGTCGCTCTTAAGAGTCCGTCTCAAGCCGTACGAGCTCTTTCCCGCTCAGAAATCCGCCTTGTCGGCGATCGGCATGTGATACTCGGAATGGGCGTTGTTCTCGGCGCAGACCTCCTCGGGAAGCGCCTGTTGGATGCGTCGATAGCGCTGGATCGCCGACCACGGCTGGTAAAAGGTATCCGGATCGTCGATGCGGATCAGCACTTCGAGCTCTCTGCCGCCTTCGACGAGCCTCCACCGCTCGACGACGTGGAGCTTCTCGGTATGGGGCGTGCGGAAATTGTCGATCGTGGTCCGGTCGTTCAGGCCGACCGTGTCGATCACCAGCGTGTCGCCTTCGTAATGGCCGACCGACTCGCCGTACCATGAGGGTTTCGGCGCCTGCGAATGCGGCACGTCAAGATAGATGTGCCGCACTTGCATGTCGCCCTGGAAGATCATCAGGACCTCCTTCGGCGACTGGACGAAGAAGATCGGCTCGACCACGAACATCATGAAATCCGGAACGCCCGCCGGCATGCAGCTCGAACGCGCCGTATAGCCGACGCCGCCCGCGAGCACGACCTCGTTCGCCTGCTTCATCCGTTCCTTCGCCCACGGCTTGATGTTCGGGTTGGTCAGATCGGCGACCCGGTAGGTCGGCTGCTGTCCGCGGGTGCCGTTGAGGACATAAGGGTGGGCGGGATCGTTGCTGGGAGGCGGCGGGCTGCCGGGAACGGCGAGGAAGTCGCGGTTGATCGCAATCCAGGCCGCGCTATGGGAGGAAAGGTCCGGAATGGATGCCTGAGCGGCGACTTTCTGAACGAAGCCGGCGCAAAAGAGGCCCAAAAACGCAACTATGAACGCAACTATGGATGCAGCCAAGAATGCAGCTGATGCAAGGAAGCTTTTGCCGGCTGTCGCGAACATCCACCTTCTCAAATGTTTGTGGAAGCAACAACGAGCTCGCAGTTCAAGACGGAATTGGTCGGAACTGGTGTAGCCTACACCAGCTTGTTCGTAGACGGGTGATTGGCATTTGCGCGGAAAAGGAAATTTTTGCAGGAGATTTTAATGCAAACGGATCCGCGGCCACACCCGCTTTTACCCCCAGGCTGATCCCCGGGGTTGGCCCCCGGCCTGATCTTGATGGGCGGTGCCCTGCTCGGCTTGTGGCGACACAGGAGGTAGACGGCCGCCTGATCTCCCGGCAATCGACGGTATAAACCCGGCTCCCGCGCCAGCGTGCGGAGCCGGCATCGATCTCAGCGTTCCTTGCGGTGCTCGGCGGAAGCCGCGACTCTGCGGTCTGTGCCGGAGCGGCGATCGAGCTCGGAGCGTCGTTCGCCGAGCAACTCTCGTTCTTCGGCAGTTCTGGTATCGATACCGCTGCGTCGATCTTTGGAACGCCGATCGGTCCCAGAGCGTCTATCGGGATGGGCCATGTCGTTCCTCCATTATGGCAAAATGACTCCGTTGCGTGAACAGACTCTTAATCTGTGGTTGCGTCGCTTGAAAAGCTCTCTCGCCGCCAATTGGCAGGCGCGGAGAGCCTGACCGGAGTGCAGTGGCGGCAGGGGTCTGCGGCGGCTCTGCGGCGGCGCTTCACTCGGTTTCAGCGCGCAAACGATTTGCGGATGAGGTACGATCGGGACCACCTTCCCCACGAAGGCGCGGTCCCGATCGTCCACCCCGACCCCGTCGATAGCCCCGGCGGTCGTACCGCTTTGGGACTACTCCCACCCAACGTGCAGATCGATGGCCGCGGAATGGGGCGGAACGTTGATCCAATTCGCGACGCCAGACTGGCCAATCCGACTGCCGCTATCTTGGAATCCGTCCGACTGGGCCGACGTCGGCGCCTTTCACCCCGCAATTGACGGCCGGCACGGCATCGGCGTCGGACAATTTGTAACGAACTGTATACTGTGGAGCAGCACACTGCTTGGATGCTTTTCCGAGTCGCAGTCGTCTTGATAGGTCTCTGTGCGGTCGACGCCTATTTCTTCCGCGGCCAATATCTTAGCGCCACCGTTCAGTTTGTGCAGAACTTCGGTAGCAATATGAACGACGGCATCAGCCAGTTCACCCGCAAGCTCCAATAACGTGCGATCAGACGCTCGGGCATCGTGAGGCCGCAGTGCCTGCTGTCCTCGCCATAAGGGCCGCCCGGGCAGCTCCAACGGTCAGCCGCTGACGGATGCTCAATCAGCGCGGACAGGTGCAGCGTGGCGAGCGTCGTTGAGCGCCACCGCGTCGCCGTTCCGCTAGCGCCATCGCTGCCGGCACGGTGCAGGCACTTAGGCCGGGCACTGGCCTTTCGCGTAGTCATGCGCATTGAGATTGTGCGCGATGATCAAAGAAGCCTTGCATGCGGCGTGGCACGATTTGCCTGTCTCGCCTTGGCGACAGCCGGCAAGTCGGGTGTGCTTAGGGCAAGCGGAGTAGATCCATGCCAACAACTCTGCCAATGCGGTGCCCGGTCGCGCGCCAGCGATCGGGATCGATCCTTCTCCCAATCCTCGGCGTCTTGGCAGCCGTCACGATTGCGGTCTTCCTTTCGGGCGTTATGAATGATCGGCCGGAATCGGAAGCTAATCCGTGGATGGTGCCGTCGATGGCATTTTCGCCGTGATACGACGTCGAATTGGGGCGCGGGTGCCCTATTTTGGCGAGCCCTGCTTTTGGCTGCCCTACTCTTGCGGTGCGTCGAGCTTCAACCCGGTCGATACGCGTTGCTTTCTCCTGATCTCATAGCCCGCCACATCGAGCCGTTCCAAAAGCTCGAGAACAATCAGGTCTTCGTCCTTATCGCTGATTTGCCGCGTCAATCCCCTGATCAGCCCAAACGCCTTGCGCAGAGCGAGCTTTAGGACAACGCGAGACGCTTCCTCGCGCATGATCCCCACGTCCTGTCGCTCACTGACCGGCAGCACAATTTGTCGGTAGTATTCGGCGAGCACCAGCAGCGTTTCCCGGCGCTGTCTGTTTTGCTCGCCCTTGGCACGCTCTTCGAGCTGCGCCGCACGCTGCAAAAATATGGCAGCCTGATCGCGCTGCGTTCGCGCCATTTCTTCGCCCCCTGGACCCGACGGGCCCAACACAAAAAACTACAACAAATGCGCTACCGCAAAATCAGACAATAAGCCGCACATTGATCCAGCATTCAGATGCGCCGCGCCAAACACACTCTGCCAGAGGCGGACGCCGACCCAAACAAATGCAACATGTAGCTCAAATGCAACATGTGCTGAGCGCGATAGCCGACTCGTGGCCCAGCGCTTAGCTGTTGGATGGTCGCTTGCTTCGGCCAAGTCGCACAAAAGTGCCGATTCGTGACGCACGAGCGTAACCCGCGCGCCTTCGCAGCGAAGAAATTCTGACATTTTGATGTCTTCGGCGCGGCCGCCGCTTCAATCCCCAACAATCAGTCTTGGAGCGGCTCCTCGAGGTGCGTCAACATGCCACTAGCTCCATCGAGAGCCACCGCCCGGAGAAAAACGCGAGCACACCAAGGCACTTATCGTCGGCAATTTCCGAATAATAATCCGCCTTTTACCGCAAAATTACTCCTCAGCGAGCGCTGATTTGTTAGCTTCAAAAAATTGCTGCAGGTCGGGGGACCACTGCAAAAAGTTGTTCTCTGCTCGACGACGCTCTCGCGCGCGCTTCGACAATGCGCGACCCGCTCTTTTGTGGAGGCGCAAGCTTGAGGTCCGCCGTCCGACCTGAATCATATCGTTCGCAGAACGCCGGGGGGCGGATTTGATTGAGGGCGGCGGGGAAAATCTGGCTTTTCTTCTTTCCACACCGCGCGCTGGGTCGACCCTAGTCAGCGCCATTCTGTCCATGCATCCGCAGGTATGCAGCCCCAATGAACCTTGGTTCCTGCTCGGGCTCGCTTCGCTGTACGAAGGCGGAAACATAACGCGTGCGCGCTACGAGCACGGCGGGGTGGAGTTGGCGCTGCGCGAGCTGCTGTCCGAATCGGAGTTTCGTCAAGCGGCGCGCGCTTTCGCAGTTTCAGCCTACAATCAGGTGCTGGCACGCGAGGGCCGGCGCATTTTCGTCGACAAGACGCCGCGCTACTATCACATCACCGATTTCATCGAGCGGCTGTTCCCCAGCGCCAAGAAAATCTGGCTCAAACGAAATCCGCTGGATGTGGTGGTTTCTTATCGGACCTCCTTCAACGTGTCCGTTCAGCAGATGTTCGATCCCGAGTTCGGGCCGGTTGCGCTCGACTTGCCGCTTGGGCTGCCTCGCCTCGAGGCTTTCTTCCGCGGCCAGCCGAGCACATTCGAGCTCTTCTACGAGGATCTGGCGGCGCAGCCGGCAGACACGGTGGCTAGGCTGTGCAATTTCCTGAATATTTCTTACGCCGACCGGATGGAGATTTACGGCAACGATCCGCAGGCTCTCGCTCGCCGCAAGCGTCTCTCAATGGGAGATACCAAGCTCTTCGCAAGCTCAGCGCCACATAACGCCTCCGTCGGACAATGGGAGAAGTCTCTCACCAATGAAGAGATCCAGACCGTGCTCCACAATCTCGGCCGGCGGATATTCGAGCGCATGGGCTATTTGGACACAATTGAGCTCTTGACCAGAAGGGGATTCGCGTTTCCGAGCGAGGCGGAGGTGGCTGTCCGTCGGCGGGTTTTCGTCGACGCGGCGAAATCCCTCACCTGGACGTCTCGACGAGACCTCAGATTGCGCGAAATGACGGCGGAAGTGTCGGCCATGCTGAACCTTACGTCCTGGCATCGAGCTGCGCGCCGGCTGATCCGGTTCCGCAAGCGAGCCTGAATTACGCAATTCGCGCAGGCTCTACGGCCCGGGCTGCGCTGCGCCGTGGCAAGCGAGCTGTCTTGGCGCCCATGCGACCGAAGCAATGGAGCTTGTGGGCGGACGGTTGAGCTTCCCATATCCGGCTGGCGACTGAACCCGCGAGGCCAGTGTCCCCGGTAGGCGCAAGAGTGCGCGCGTCATAAGACTCATCGCATAAGACCAAAGCATTGCCGGGGCGTCTCGAAAGCAGGTTGCGGCATGCAGTCGATCGTCGAGCCGTGCGTCCGCGGCATTTTGGATGCGGAACGATGCCCGCGCGAGCTCGGCCGCGAGATCGCGCCGCGCCGCCGCCAGATGGTGCTCGCCGCCTGCGTGCTGGCATCCTCGATGGCCTTCATCGATGGCTCGGCGCTGAACGTCGCGTTGCCCAGGCTGCGCGCCTCATTCGGGGCCGATCTCGCGTCCGTGCAGTGGGTGCTGAACGGTTACGTGCTGGCACTGGCGGCGCTTACGCTGGTCGGGGGAGCGCTCGCAGATCGCTTCGGCAAAGCGCGCATGCTCCTGCTCGGCTGTCTTGGGTTCGGCCTGGCCTCGGCGGGCTGTGTAGCCGCGCCAACGCTAGGATGGCTCATCGCCGTCCGGGCCGCCCAGGGTGTCGCGGCCGCGATCCTGACGCCGTCCAGCCTCGCGCTGATTGGCGCCACCTTCCCCAGAGACGAGCGCAATCGTGCGGTCGGCGTGTGGGCCGCCGCGTCTTCGCTGACCACAGCCGGCGGCCCGGTCCTGGGCGGGTACCTGACTGATCATTTCGGCTGGCCGTGGATATTTGCCATCAACCCGCCGCTGGCGGTGATCGCAATCGCGCTCCTCATCGCCTACGCGGCTCCCGATCGCCGCGAGGCCCGTGGCTTCGACGTTTTGGGGGCTGCCATCCTTGCGGTTGGGCTTGGCGTGCTTGCCTGGGTCCTCAGCGAGATCGGGCCCACCAGTTCCGCCGCGGTTGGCGGCGCGACGCGGCCCGCGGCCGCGCTGTTCAGCGCCGTCGCGCTTGCCGGATATGCTTTGTGGGAGCGCCTGAGCGCGCACCCGATGACGCCGCCACGGCTGATGCGCAACCGCGCCTTTGTCGGCCTGAACATTGCGACCCTCTTGCTCTATGCGGGGCTCGCAATGATGTTCTTTCTCATCTCCTTCGATCTCATCGACCGGCGAGGTCTTATGCCAACCCAGGCGGGCCTTGCCTTTCTGCCCTTTGCGCTTGCGGTCGGCATTTTGTCGCCGGCCTTCGGCGCGTTCGCCGACAGGGTCGGCGCGCGCGCCATGTTGATCGCAGGCGAGCTCGCCGCCGCATTTTCATTTCTGCTGCTGGCACTGGGCCGCGGTGCATCGCTTGCCGCAGGCGTCATCGGCCCGATGGCGCTTTTGGGCATTTCCTTTGCGCTGGTTGTGACGCCGCTGACCGCTTCGGTGCTGTCGAGCGTAAGCGACGCCGACGAGGGGCTCGCCTCCGGGATCAATAATGCGGTCAGTCGCGTTGCGCAGCTCTCCGGCGTTGCGCTCGCGGCCGGGGTCGCATCATTTGCGGCCGGCTATCCCGCCGGCCTGACGACCGCCGCTGCGCTTGCGCTCGCGGCCGGATTGATCACTACGGTCATGCTGCCATCGGCGGCACGGCAAGATCGGAAAGCAGGCTAACGCCTGGCGCCACGTGTGAGGTCTGTGTCTCGCTAGGCTGAGGACGGCGCGCCGGACCAGGCGCTTGCGGCAAGCCCCGTCGCCGCCGCGCAAGCCTCGACCTGGGACGGCAGGATCGTCCGCGCTCGGAATAGCTCATCAGGATCATCGCCGGCGGCGCGGCATGAGAGCGCCCGTTTGATCGAGCCGAGGTCGAGCCCGGGCAGATTTCGTTCGCTCAAATAGGCAACCGCCGCGTCGTTTGATCCCATGCGGCCGGTCGACCAGCTGTAGCAAAACCGCGCCGGATAGAGCAGCGCTTTCAGATACGCCTTGTGATCCTTGCGCGCGAGCACCGGGGCAGTCGCGAAGTTCCGTGCGCGATCAGCCCAGCTCGCAAACGGGGCCCCACGCAGATAGTGACGGACCTCCTCGATCGTCGGGCGGGCGGGCTCGACCTGCTGGCGCTCGAGGAGCGTGACCGCGCAATCGAGATAATCGATGCGGTCGAGCGGCGGAAATCGGCCGCAAGAGAAATTCCGATCGGTCCAGAACACCGAAACCTTCGCGCCCCAATCGGCGGAAAGCGCGGCCGCTTCGCTGCGCAGCGTAGCGAGCGCCTCCGTGGTCAGTCCCGTCTCGGTGATCAGCGCGATATCGATATCGCTGTAGCGGCGGCTGAAGCCGCCATGGGCGAGGCTACCCATGAGATAAGCCCCGAGCAATTCAGCACCGAGGAGCTTGTCCCAATGCTGCACCAGGCGCCTGGCAAAATTGCTCGCCTCAATCGCTGCGCGCTCGTTCGGATCAGTCTGTGCATTCGCCGACATGGTCGATTTGAGCTTCGTTCCTTCAACCGCGAATCACTCGGCCTTGAGGCCGGCGAACTTCACCACCTTGCCCCATTTCTCGGTCTCATCCCGGACGAGCTTGGCGAACTCGGCGGGCGAGCGCGACAGCGGAGTGAGCCCGAGATCGGCGAAGCGCGCCTTGATGGTGGGATCGGCAAGGCCCGCATTGATCTCCCGGTTGAGCCTGTCGACGATCTCGACCGGCGTGCCCTTGGGGGCGCCGAGACCGCCGATCGCGCTCGCCTCGTAGCCGGGCACGAACTCACCCACGGTGGGGACACCGGGCAGCGCATCCGAGCGCTCCGCGGTCGTCACCGCGAGCGGGCGCAGCTTGCCGGCACGGATATATTCGAGCGAGGACGACATGACGTCGAACATGACTTGCACCTGGCCGGCGAGCAGGTCCGTGAGCGCAGGCGGCGAGCCGCGATAGGGCACGACCAGGAGATTGACGCCGGCCATCATCTTGAACAACTCGCCGGTCACGTGCGTCGAATTTCCAATACCGCCGGTCGCCATGTTGATCTTGCCCGGGTTGGCCTTGGCATAAGCGATGAACTCTGGGACGGTCTTGGCCGGAAACGACGGGTTCACCTCCATGACCAGCGGCACACGGATGAAGCCGGCGACCGGCTCGATGTCACGCAGGAAATCGTAGGGGAGCCTCTCGTAGAGAGTCTGATTGATGACATTGCTCGAATTGACCGAGAGCAGCGTGTAGCCATCGGGTGGCGAATGCACGACCAGCTCGGTCGCCGTATTGCTGCTGGCGCCCGGGCGATTGTCGATCACGACCGGCTGACCGAGACGCTCCGACAGCCACTGCCCCATCAGCCGCGCCACGAGGTCCGCGGTCTGCCCGGCCGGAAAGCCGACCACGATGCGCAGCGGCCGCGACGGATACGCCTGCGCCGAGGCGAGGCGCGCGACGACCGGAAGGCCCGCGGCTCCCCCGGCCAATTGCAGGAATTTCCTGCGAGGAAATCTCATGAGGCGCTCTCCCCGGCACGTCTGCTGGACTGCTCGCTTCGAGGCTACACTTCCTCGCTCCACGTGTCAGCGGCGGATGTCAGTTGCGGCGTCGCCGCACTTTCCGTTAATTGCTCTCTTGCGATAATATCCAACGATCAGAAAACCGAGAATCCCCACATGCCCTCGTTCCTGGCCGACGCCGCCGCAAGCGCGGTCTTCTGGATAGTGCTGGTGACGATCCTGCTGATCGCCGTCGCCGGCTACGTGCTCCTGCGCCGCCGCGTCGAATTGTTCCCGGCTCCGGCAACCGACAATTCAAAGATCATTCAAGACTGGCTCCCGACCGGGCGGATCGACTTCACCGGTCCCTCGCTCGACCCGTCCGCGGCCGACACCCCTGCAAGCTTCTATCTGCAGGCAGAGGAGATGCGGCTCCTCATCAGCATGAGCGGCATCGAAAGGCGGGAGATCCGCTGGCGCAAGGCCACGCTCAACGAAGCCAAGAGAATCGTGAGCGTCTTTCATCGACAGCTTCCGAAATCCCCGCTCAGGGCGGTGGAGAAGGAGCCGCTTCCCGAGCCGCCCCCGGTCAAGGAGCAGCCTGCCGAACCCATTTCGGTGATCACGGATGAGGCAGGCGTGCACGCCGAGGAGAACGCGTTGCTGGAGAAGCGCTAAATCAGCTACTAATGCGCCGCCAACGCGCAAAGCAGCTTGCAAATACGAAGAAGCCTCAGCCCGAGTTGGTCTTGGGGCCGAGGCTTCCGCGGTTGCTGTAGTATGCGGGCGATTATCGCCGCGCGCGATTACCAAACTCTAAACATGGGCGGCGCGCTGGTGTCGTCCCTGTGCAAGCATGGACCACAGCCTGGGAGTCGTTCCTGCGAAAGCAGGACCCTATACCGCTGCGCGTTCTTGATGGCGCGTAGGTGTATGGGTCCCGGCGCTTCGGCCGGGACGACTCGGTGTGCAGCCGCGCTACCCTCCGTATTCCAAACAGGTTGCTGATTGCGCTACGCTGCGCGACAGGGGAAGGAACAACCAAGGACACGGCGCGAGCCATGCGCACGCAAGTCGCGATCATCGGCGCGGGACCGGCCGGCCTGTTGCTCGGGCAGCTGCTCTATCGCCAGGGCATCGACAACATCATTCTGGAGCGGCGATCGAGCGAGTACGTGCTGGGCCGCATCCGCGCCGGCGTGATCGAGCAGGTTGCGGTCGAGCTCCTCGACGAGGCGGGTGTAGGGGCCCGCATGCATCGCGAGGGGCTTATCCATGACGGCACGCAGCTCTGCATCAACGGCAATCGTCATCGAATCGATTTCAAGGCGCTCACCGGCAGGACCGTCATGGTCTACGGGCAAACCGAGATCACCCGCGATCTGATGGAGGGCCGCACCGCCGCCGGCCTGCCCACCGTCTATTGCGCGGCGAACGTGACGCTGCACGATATCCTCGATGAGGCCCCGCGCGTGACCTACCGCAGCGGCGGCGAGAGCCACGAAATCACTTGCGATTTCATCGCCGGCTGCGACGGCTTTCATGGCGTCAGCCGCCCGAGCGCTCCGCCGGGAGCGATCACGACTTACGAGCGCGTCTATCCGTTCGGCTGGCTCGGGCTGCTCGCCGATACCCCGCCGGTATCTGCCGAGCTCATCTATGCGCGCCACGAGCGCGGCTTCGCGCTCTGCTCGATGCGCTCGCCCACGCGCAGCCGCTACTACATCCAGTGCAGCCTCGCCGAGGATATCCACGCCTGGCCGGACGAGCGTTTCTGGGACGAGCTCAAGCTGCGGCTCGACGAGGAGGCACGCGCGCACATCGTCACCGGGCCCTCACTGGAGAAGAGCATCGCGCCGCTGCGCAGCTTTGTGGCCGAGCCGATGCGTGTCGGCCGCCTGCTGCTGGCTGGCGATGCCTCACACATCGTTCCGCCCACGGGAGCCAAGGGACTCAATCTGGCCGCCAGCGATGTGCGCTATCTCGCGCAGGCGCTGTCCGAATATTATCACGAGAAGTCGGATGCCGGCCTTGAGCATTACTCGGCGCGGGCGCTCGCCCGGGTCTGGAAGGCGGAGCGCTTTTCCTGGTGGATGACCACGCTGCTGCACACTTTTCCTGACAACCAGTTCGATCGTAAGATGCACCTCGCCGAGCTCGACTATCTGTTCGACTCGCCCGCCGCATCGACCGCATTCGCCGAAAATTACGTCGGCCTGCCGTTCTGACGCCCCTTTTCCAGACAAATGGCGGCCTCGCCTTAAACGCGGATTAAACCTAAGCAGAAAGATCGGTTGTTCGGCCGGGACCGCACAACTAAGCAGAAATCCCATTCCCATTACCCTTCGTGGGCAGACCTGACCGCGTAGGGCTTTGGTCTCGCGACGATCGGCTTCGGGATGGGAATGGGCGATGCTGCTGCGCAGCATTCGATCACGGCTTTTGTTGCTGGTGTTTGCGACAGTGGTGCCGTTTCTGGCGCTGATCGCCGCCGGACTGTGGAGTCAGTGGCGCGACGATCAGGCGAAGGGCACCCAGCGCGCGCTCAATGAAGCGCGCCTCATCGCCGCCCAGCTCGACGACCACATCGGCAACCTGGAAAACCTGATGGTGGGCTTGAGCCGCGCCGTCTCGGCCAATCCCGCCGACACAGCCAAGAACGACGCGCTGCTCCGCCAGGTCAGAAGCAAGGAGCCGGACTATCTCGCCAGCATCCTGGTCTATTCGCTCGATGGCACAAATATCGGGACCTCGGGCGACCCGACGAGTCGTCCCAATGTCGCCAGGCAGAGCTTCTTCAAGGAAGCGGTGGCCAACCGGGGCCTATCGATCGGCCAGGTATTTCATACCGCGCATTCCCAACGTTGGCTCCTGACCGTTGCTTATCCGGTCGAGGACGAAGCCGGCAATCTGCGCGCCATCATATCGACCGGCACCCAGCTCGCGCATTTCCATGAGGCGTTCCAAACCGAGGGACTGCCGGCCGGCGGCGTGCTGCGCATCTCGAACCAGGACGGCATCGTGGTCCTGCAGAGCAATGACCCGCATTATGAGATCGGCAGCGATATCAGCCATCTCCGCCAGATCACACGGCACCTGAATGAGAGGGAATGGACCGACATCGGAACCTGGTCCGACGGCATCGAGCGCATCACCGGCACCTCGACCGCGCACAAGGTCCCCTGGCTCGTCTCAGTCGGGCTGCCAACCCATGTTGCCTTTGCGGCCGTGGCCTCGCGGCTGCGCTGGGGCGCGTATCTTGGCACTGCCGCGCTGATCGCCGCCTTCGCCATCGCCTGGATGATTTCCGGGCGCATCGCACGCCCGCTGCGTCAGCTCGAAGCGGATGCCTCGGCCCTTGCCGCCGGCGCGCTCAACCATCGCAGCGCCGTTGCGACGCGCGACGAGGTCGGCAAGCTCGCCGACGCCTTCAACCGGATGGCCTGTGCGCTGGAGCGGCGGCAGTACGAGGTGCAAGAGTCGAACGACACGCTGTCCGCTGTCATCGACGCTTCGCCGGTCGCAATCGTCTGCTCCGGCCTCGACCGGCGCATCATGCTGTGGAGCCGCGCCGCCGAGCGGCTCTACGGCTACACCGCCGAAGAGACCATCGGCGAGCCGATACGGGTGGTGCCGTCGGAAGGCGAAGCAGTGTCATCTGAAGTGTACCAGCGGGCGCTCAATGGAGAGAGCATCCACGATGTCGAAGCGCGGCGGCACCGCAAGGACGGCACGCTGGTCGAGGTCAGGATCGCGGCGGCGCCGATGTACAATCCCGACGGCACCGTGCGGGGCGTCGCCTGGGCGCATGAAGACATCACCCGGGCCAAGCAGGCCGAGGAGCAGTTGCGGCGGCTTGCCCATTACGACCCGCTCACCGGCCTGCCCAACCGCCTGTCATTGCACAAGGAGCTCGAGCGCCTGCTGGCGAGCCTCGACGCAACACGGCCGACCTCGGTCGCATTGTTCGATCTCGACGGCTTCAAGGACGTCAACGACACGCTCGGCCATTCGATCGGCGATCGCCTCTTGATCGAGGTCGGCCAGCGCATGAGCCGCTCGATCCACAGCCATGGCCAATGCGGGCAGGTCTATCGGCTCGGCGGCGACGAGTTCGTGGTGGTGCTGCCCCATTGCGGCGATCCGCGCACCAGCAGCAAGGTCGTCGAAGCGATGCTGCGGGAGCTTGCCGAGCCGTTCCGCATCAACGACCAGACACTGCATCTCGGCGGCAGCGCCGGCATAGCGGTCGCGCCCAACGACGCAGGCAGCGTCGACGATCTCATCGCCAGCGCCGACCTTGCGCTCTATCAGGCAAAGTCCGAGGGCGGGCGCACCTATCGGCTGTTCATGCCGGTGCTGCGCGCCCAGGCGCAGGCGCGTCGCGGGCTCGATCTCGAGCTGCGCCGGGCCTTCAGCGAGAATGAATTCGAGCTCTATTTTCAGCCGGAGATCCGCTTGCGCGACCGCGCGGTGATCGGCGCCGAGGCGCTTCTGCGCTGGCGGCATCCGCAGCGCGGCGTGCTGGCGCCCTGGTGCTTCATTGAGACGCTCGCCGACAGCGCCATTGCGCCGGAGGTGGGCCGCTGGATCATCCAAGAGGCCTGCGAGAAGGCCGCGGCGCTGCGCGCCATGGGGCTGCCGCTCGCCCGTATCGGGGTCAATCTTTTTCCGGCGCAGCTGCACGGCGAAACCCTGCTGCAGAGCATCGAGGACACGCTGTCGCGCACCGGGCTGCCGGCGGAGGTGCTCGAGCTCGAGATCACCGAGAACGTCGCGCTCAACTACGAGGATGCGCACGACCTCATGGTCCGACTATGCGCGCGCGGTGTGCAGCTCGCCTTCGATGATTTCGGCACCGGCTATGCGTCGCTCTCCTATCTTACGCGGTTCCCACTTTCGCGAATCAAGATCGACCGCAGTTTCGTGCGCAACATCCCGGAGGACGCGGAAAATGCCGGCATCGTGCGCTCGCTGATCGCCATGGCGCATAATCTCGGGCTCACCGTGATCGCCGAAGGGGTGGAGACCGAGGCGCAGGCGGCATTCCTCCTGGAGCAGGAATGCGAGGAGGCGCAGGGCTTTCTGTTTGCGCGGCCGCTGACCGCGAGCGAGCTCGAGGACTATCTCAAGACGCAGCGGCAGGTCGGGACGGACGCTGTGCGCGGCATGGACGATGACGCACGGACCTTGGATGGCGTGATCGAGCCGCAGAGGAAGCGCGCGCAGTCCTCTAGGCGCGGACGAGCGCCGAAGGTATAAGGTCAACCAGATTTGCTGCTGTGACCGAAAGGTCAGCCGGGTCGTCTCCGCGAAAGCGGGCACTGGTCCCGGGCGCGGCGCAGCGCGGCCCGTGAGCTTCAGGCTTTTCGAAACGTCCAAGCCGCGGTGCGCTGCAGAACCGGGACCGTTACAAGCTTAGGCCTTTGCCTGGAACGGTCCCGGCTCAAGACCGGGACAAGTTGAGATGGCCATGCACCGCCGCCAGCTTTTGCAGCGCTGTCGCAGTGCTATCCTGTTCTCCGCCTTCGCCTCGGCGCGCCAGGCAAACGCGCAGTCCTATCCGAGCCGCCCTATCCGCTGGATCATCTCGTTCGCGGCTGGCGGCGGCAACGACATCGTTGCCCGCGTGATGGCGCCGTTCCTCACCGGTGAACTCGGGCAGCAGATCATCGTCGAGGATCGTGCCGGCGCCGGCGGCAATATCGGCATGGCGGCGGTGCTCGCCTCGGCCCCGGACGGCTACACGATCGGCTACGCGGCGCCCAACAACGCCATCAATGCCACGCTTTACGACAAGCTCCCCTTCGATTTTATCCGCGACAGCGTGCCGGTTGCCGGCACCATGCGGCTCGCCAATGTGATGGTGGTGCATCCTTCATTGCCGACGCACACGGTCGCCGAGTTCATCGACTACGCCAAGGCCAATCCGGGCAAGCTCTATTTCGCGTCCTCCGGCACCGGCGCCTCGCCGCATATGTCCGGCGAGCTGTTCAAGGCGATGACCGGCGTCGATATCGTGCACGTGCCGTATCGCGGCGCCGGGCCGGCAATGTCCGACCTCATTCCCGGCCGCGTGCAGCTGATGTTCGACAACCTGCCGAGCTCGATCCCGCATATCCGCTCCGGCGAGCTGCGCGCACTCGGCGTGACCTCTGCCAAGCGCTCCGCAGCCTTGCCCGACGTCCCGGCGATTGCCGAGACCGTGCCGGGCTACGAAGTCGATGTCTGGAACGGGATCGTGGCACCGCGCGGCACGTCGCCCGAGATCATCGCCAGGCTCAATCGCGCCGTGAATACGGTTCTGTCCGAGCCGCGTCTGCTCGCGCGCTTCGCCGAGCTCGGCGGCACCCCGATGCCGATGCGCCCGGAAGAGTTCGGCGCGCTGCTTTCGGCTGAGGTCGTCAAGTGGGCCAAGGTGGTCAAATTTGCCGGCATCAAGCCGGAATAAGCGAAAGTGCCCGCGCTTGTCCGGCTGACGTGCCGCTCCCATCTCAGCCCTCTGGTAACGCGAGATTTGCGACATGAAACTTCCCGGTCCCGACCATCCGATCACGATTGAGCCGAACGCCAAGCGCGTGCGCGTCATCTTCAACGGCCAAGTGATCGCCGAAACGACGCACGCACTGACGCTGCGCGAGGCAAGCCTGCGTCCGGTACATTACATTCCGCGCGCCGATGCCGACCTGCGGTTCTTCACGCGCACCGCGCACGCGACCCACTGTCCCTACAAAGGCGACGCCGCCTACTTCAGCTTGAGCGCCGACGGCCGCGCGAGCGAAAACGCGGTGTGGACCTATGAGACGCCCTATCCGGCCGTCGCTGCGATCAAGGAGCACCTCGCGTTCTATCCGGACCGCGTCGATCGCATCGAGGAGCTTGCCTGAGCAATACGACTTGAGGAATTCTATTGCCATTCCCGCATCGCCGGGAGGTATTGGCCACGGACCAAAGGGGGCTCGAACATGAAGCGTGCCACGAAACTCAGCGCTATCGCGGGCCTCACCATGTTGATGGCGCCGTTGGCAACCTCGGCGCAGGCCGCCGAGATCATCCTCACCTCGTCGACCGCCATGCGCGAGGTGGTGGAGGAGCTCGCCGCGATGTTCGAGCGCGCAAGCGGCAACAAGGTGACGATGAGCTTTCAGTCTGGCGTTGAGACTTCCGCCAAGATCGACGCAGGTTTTGTCGGCGATCTTGTGGTGACCACGCCTGCCGCGATCGACACATTGACCGAGGCCGGCAAGCTCGTCGCCGGCAGCCGTGTGAACCTCGTGCAGTCGGGGGTCGGCGTCGCGGTGCGGGCGGGCGCGAAGCATCCCGACATCAGCACGACAGCGGGATTCCGCGCGGCGCTGTTGGCCGCAAAATCCGTCGGCATCAGCGAAGGGCCGAGCGGCGTCTATCTCATGACCATCATGCAGCGCCTCGGCATCGCCGATCAGGTGAAGGCCAAGGCGGTCACCCCGCCGCTTGGTCAGCGTGTCGGCAACCTGATCGCCCGCGGCGAAGCCGAGATCGGGGTGCAACAAGTGACGGAGCTGTTGCCCATTTCGGGCATCGATTTCCTTGGGCCTTTGCCTGAGGAACTGCAGACCAAGATCGGCTATGCGACCGCGCGCCTTGCGACCGCCAAGGAGCCGCAGGCCGCCGCCGCATTCGTGCAGTTCCTGGCGTCGCCCGCAGCCGTGCCGGTAATGAAGAAAATGGGGCTCGAGCCATGGTAAGGCGCGGCAGCGGCTGATGCCTATGTTGTTCGCAGGGGCCCCCTTGTGGGCGCCCGCAAAACTTCCCGCGCCAGGGGTGGCCAACAACAGGGCGTTTACGCCCGTCTTCGACGGGCTACGGGCCGCCCCTACGCTGCGCTGTCCTCGCCCGGAGCTTAGCGCTCGGCGCGGCTGACCACATTCATCAGCTCGGCGATCTTGCGGCGCTGCTCGGCCTGGTTCCCCGAGGCGATCGCGCCCTCGACGCAATGGGCGACGTGATCGCGCAGGATCTCCTCCTCGGCGCGGCGGAGCGCGGCGCGCACCGCGGAGATCTGCGTGACGATGTCGATGCAGTAGCGATCGACCTCGACCATGCGGGAGAGGCCGCGGACCTGTCCTTCGATGCGTTTGAGCCGCTTGAGCGCGGACGCCTTGATATCGCTTCGCATGCCCCGTATATACCCATACGGGGTAATGGTTTCAAGCCCGGTGGAACGCTCAATGGCCGAGGACGCCCATACGGGAAAGGCAGAGGCGAAGGCAGAGACCGGCGCGTGTCGCGCCCGGCATGCGGGACAGCATGCGCACCGCCCCGGCTCGAGCCAAGTCGGGAGCACCGATACGACCAGTCGGGCGACCGATCCGGTGTGCGGCATGAAAGTCGACCCGCACATGGCCAAATATCGCCATGCGCGCGAAGGTCGCACCTATTACTTCTGCTCCGCGGGATGCCGCGAAAAGTTCATCGCCGATCCGGCCAAATATCTGGGCGCCACAGCGGCGCCGGCGCCGCTGCCTGAAGGCACCATCTACACCTGTCCGATGCATCCGGAGGTGAGGCAGGCGGGTCCGGGAAGCTGCCCGATCTGCGGCATGGCGCTCGAGCCGGTGCTTGCGACGGCGGATGCGGGCCCGAATCCCGAGCTCGCCGACATGACGCGGCGGTTATGGGTGGGCCTGGCATTCTCCGTTCCGATCATGGCGCTGGAAATGGGCGCCCATCTCGCCAAGCTGCATGGGTTCGTCTCGCCGGCGCTTTCCAACTGGATCGAGCTCGCGCTCGCGACCCCGGTTGTGCTCTGGGCCGGCGCGCCGTTCTTCGTGCGGGGTTGGCGCTCGGTCGCAACACGCAATCTCAACATGTTCACGCTGATCGCCATGGGCACGGGCGTGGCCTTTCTCTACAGCGTCGTCGCAACGCTCGCGCCCAATCTGTTTCCGCCGACATTCCGCGCGGATGGCGCGGTTGCGGTCTATTTCGAGGCCGCCGCGGTGATCACGGTTCTGGTTCTGCTCGGGCAGGTGCTCGAATTGCGTGCCCGCGAGCAGACTTCCGGTGCCATCCGAGCGCTCATCGATCTCGCTCCCAAAAGCGCCCATCGCCTAAACGCTGACGGACGCGACGAAGAAGTCGCGCTCGACCGGATCGCGGTGGGGGACCGGCTGCGCGTGCGCCCGGGCGAGAAAGTTCCGGTCGACGGCGTGCTGCTTGAAGGCGGATCCTCGCTCGATGAGTCCATGGTGACGGGAGAATCGATGCCGGTCGCCAAGGGGGCGGGCGACAAGCTCATCGGCGGAACCATCAACCAAGCTGGCAGCTTCGTGATGCGGGCCGACAGGATCGGGCGCGACACGATGCTCGCTCAGATCGTGCAAATGGTGGCGGCCGCGCAACGTTCGCGGGCGCCGATCCAGCGTCTCGCCGACCAGGTCTCGGCCTGGTTCGTGCCGTTGGTCATCCTCGCTGCAGTGATCGCATTTGTGGTCTGGGCGGTTTATGGCCCGGAGCCGCGCTTCGCGTTCGCGCTCGTCGCCGCCGTGACCGTGTTGATCATCGCCTGCCCGTGCGCGCTCGGGCTCGCCACCCCGATGTCGATCATGGTGGGGGTTGGCCGCGGCGCTGCGGTTGGCGTGCTGATCAAGAATGCCGAAGCCTTGGAGCGCATGGAGCGGATCGATACGCTCGTCGTCGACAAAACCGGCACGCTGACCGAGGGCAAGCCGAAGGTAGTCGCCATCGCGCCGACCGATGGTTTCGATGAAGCAGAAGTGTTGCGGCTTGCCGGCAGTCTCGAGCGCGCAAGCGAGCACCCTTTGGCCCGGGCAGTGACCGATGCGGCCGCCGCGCGCGGCATTTCGCTTGGCTACCCCGCAGACTTCAACGCTCCAAGCGGCAAGGGCGTGACCGGCACGGTCGCGGGCGCCAAGCTCGCGCTCGGCAATGCGCGTTTCCTGAACGGGCTCGGCATCTCGACGGCGGCGCTCGATGAAACAGCCGAACGGCTGCGCCAACAAGGCGCAACCGTGATCTATCTCGCTGTCGACCTTAAGACCGCGGGTGTCCTCGCCATTGCCGACCCGGTCAAGCCCTCAACTCCCGAAGCGCTCGCGTCATTGGCCATGGACGGCGTGCGCGTCGTCATGCTGACCGGCGACAACAAGACGACCGCGCAGGCGGTCGCACGCCGCCTCGGCATCGCGGAGGTACAAGCCGAGGTTCTGCCCGAGCAAAAGAGCGCGGTGATCGACAAGCTTCGCCGGGAAGGCCGAGTCGTTGCCATGGCGGGCGACGGGGTCAACGATGCGCCCGCGCTCGCCGCCGCCGAGGTCGGCATCGCCATGGGAACCGGCAGCGATGTGGCGATCGAAAGCGCCGGCGTCACGCTCATAAAGGGCGATCTCACCGGCATCGCGCGGGCGCGCCACCTGTCGGCTGCGACAATGCGCAATATCCGCCAGAACCTCTTCTTCGCATTCATCTATAATGCGGGCGGGATCCCGATCGCGGCCGGCGTTCTCTATCCGTGGTTCGGAATCCTGCTGTCACCCATCATTGCGGCTGCCGCGATGGCGCTGTCGTCGGTCAGTGTGATCGGCAATGCGCTGCGGCTGCGCCGCGTGCGGATTTGAGCGATGGAACGCATCCTGTCCCGGCCTTGAGCCGGGACCGTTACAAACCAAGGGCCTGTTTGCCCGGAACGGTCCCAGCTCAAGGCTGGGACAATAGGTGAGACGCCATGAAAAGAGCCGCAGGGACTATCGCCGATATTATCGTTGGTGTCGCTATCGGCTCGCTTGTGTTGCAAGCCGGCGCCACCGCCGGATCGGCCGAGCCAAGATTGGAAGCGCGCCTCGCCCGGATAAAGACCGAGACCGCGGCGCTGGTTGCCGCCGGGCTGGCGCAACTCAGCCACCTTTCGGCGAAAGACCGCCTCGCCGCGCCGGCTGCGATCTGGCAGGTAGCCGGCCCGCGTGTCGAGTTCAAAGACTGCGCAAAGTGCCCGCAGATGGTGGTGGTGCCGGCCGGAGAGTTCACCATGGGCTCGCCGCCGTCCGACATGGAAGCTGAGGCGCAGCACCGGGTCACCATCGCGTATCCGTTCGCGGTCAGCAAATTTTCCATCACGTTCGACGAATGGAATGCTTGCCTGCAGGATGGCGGATGCGACGCCTACCGTCCTGATGACCAGGGCTGGGGGCGCGGGCGGCGGCCGGTGATCGATGTCTCGTGGGACAACGCCAAGAGCTATGTGGCCTGGCTCAGCCGCAAGACCGGAAAGCCCTACCGGCTTCTCTCCGAGGCGGAATGGGAATTTGCGGCGCGCGCCGGCACGACGACACGCTACTCCGTCGGCGACAGCATCACGCCCGCGCAGGCGAACTACAATGGCGCCGAGGAAGGTTCAGGCCCTTCGGCGGTCAACCGGCAAAAGACCCTGCCGGTCGGCAGCTTCAAGCCGAACGGCTTCGGCCTCTACGACATGCAGGGCAACGTCTGGGCATGGGTCGAAGACTGCTGGCACGACGACTACACCGCAGGTGTCCCGACCGACGGCTCGGCCTGGCTTGAGGGCGAGTGCGACGGCCGGGTGATGCGCGGCGGCTCGTGGCAGGATTCCGATAGCGAGCTGCGCAGCGCGGCGCGGATCGGCGAGTTCAAGAGCCAGTCTTCCTATACGGACGGCATTCGGGTCGCGCGCGGTCTCTAGGCAATTTCACAAGCAGCACTATTCACGCCGCCTGGACGGATGATCCCGGCAAGCAGGGCAGCAACAAATTCACCGGCGAGCCCCCTTGCTTGCATTCGCTTTGCTCTGACGCGACAAAGCGGCGCACGCGCCCTCTCGGGTGGCCATTTGGAGTTATCTTTTGGACGTGGGGCGAGAAGAACAGCCATTTGGTTGGCGCTGGGTGAGGACAAAGGCCATGAATGCACCTCCTCCCAATCAGAACCCTGATCGTGTTGCTCGCCCGGAAGTGCCGGGCAATCCAAGCGACGCCTATCCACCGAGCCGGCCGGGCCCGATCATCATCGCGATTGCGCTCGCCTTGATCGTGGTTGGCTTCAGCATCGAAAATTGGTCGGACGTGTCTGCGCTCGCGCGCTCCGCCGGGCTCTGAGTCGCGGGCACTGTGCTCGTAGGGGTGCCCCTCGGGGTGCCCCTTGTGGGCGCCCGGCATCTACCAGCGCGCAACGGGCAACGGGCGGCCACACCAGGGCGTTTACGCCCGTCTTCGACGGGCCTTGGGCCGCCCCTACAGGACAAATTGCGCCCCACTTTCTCGGCGCTACTTTGCGCTTTGCTTGAAGTAGCGCAGGTCGGGCGGTGCCTGATCCTTGCGGGCCGGCATCAACAAGCCGTCGGCGCTCAGGAAATATTCCTCTTTGCCGACGGCCACGTGCACGTTGTTCTCGGCGCAGACGTCCTCGCGCCACCAGATCGGCCCTTTGGCGGCGAGACGGCGATAGGTCTTGAGCGCACTCCACGGCCGCGTCAGCGCATTGTCGATGACGGTGATCGCATCATAGAGCGTGTTGGGATTTGCCTGGTCGAGGAAGAGCCGCTCTCTGATGATGGCGCGCCCGTCGGCATGAAACGGAATGCCGGTCTGATCGTAGGTGTGCGGGTTCTTGATGCCGCGGGTTTCCACCTCGAGCGCCGTATAGCGCCCTGCCGGGTCCGCATCGACCCATCTGCCGATGGAATAGCCGGAGAACTGCGGGTCATCATACATATTGTCGGGCCAATCCCGGCCGTCGGTATAGATGCGGCGGCTGTCGTGGATATGCTCGATCAACATGTAGGTCGTGTCCGGCGTCGCGACGATTTCCATCGGCGAATAGACGTGCATCACCCGCGGCATGCCGGGCGGAAGGCAGCGGTAGGTCGGATCGATCCCCTGCCCGCCCTTCGCCTGCTCAGCAAGGTTCGCCTGATAGATCGCCTGGTATTCGGGGGTGAGCGGCGCTTCCTGCTTCGGCCCGAGCCCCTTGGCGGGGTCAAACCGCGCCAGGCCCGGGTAGCCCCTCACCCACTGGCCCTTGAGGTCCGGATAGCGCGCATCGTCGAACGCGTGCGCGCCGCTGCCGCCTCCCACCAGCGCAGCGATTATCAGCAAGTGCGCGATCAGGCCTTTATGGCTCATGGCAACCCCCATGGCTTGCCGGGAGGCCAACGGCCTCCCGGAATGCACGAAAGGACCTGCCGGAATCCTTGCTAATCAGCTGTTGTCCGGCAAGGCAAACACGTAGAGCGCGTTGCTGTTGCGAACCGTCTTCACGCTGGGCGCCATCTCCAGCAAATTGCGCGAGCCCGACTGGCCCTCGCCGGTGAAGATCGCGACATATTGCTTCCCGTTGACCGCATAAGTGATGGTCGAGGTCATCACCATGCCGCCGACGATCGCCTGCCACAGCACCTTGCCGGTGTCCGGATCGAAGGCCCGGAAGCGGCGGTTGAGATCGCCCCAGAACAACAGGTCGCCGGCGGTGGTCAAAGCCGAGCCATTGCCGGGCGCGGCCTGCGAGAAGATGCGCTTCATCTCGCCGGTCGCCATGTCGATCTTCATCATGCCCATGAACTTGTCCTCGTCGACGCCGGGCCGACGCACGCCGAAGCGCGGGCCGTAGCCGAGCGGCTTGGAGGTGTCGGCCGTCATGTCGAGACAGGCGTCCTGGAAGGGCACGTAGAGCGAATTGTTCTTCGGGTCGTAGCTCGTTGCCCAGTATGAGCGCGTATTCTGGAAGCAGCCGAGCGAGCGATCTCCGTCCTTGCGGAATACGAGCGCATCGTTGATGAAAGTGCGGCCGGTCTTTACGTCGATCGCCTTCATGTTGACGTTCGGCACATCATAGGGAAACGGCGCGGCCCAGAGGAATTCTCCGGTCTTCTGATCGAGCGCAAAGATATCGCCGGCCTCTGCCACATCGACAACGATGTCGCGCTCCTCGCCTTTGCCGATGGCCGGATTGATCCATTTGAGGAACTTCGGATCCGGGCTGACCTTGGTGTGGATCAGCGTGCGCTCATGGATATGGTCGGAATCCCAATCGTCGCCGGGCAGGTGCTGGTAATACCAGATGAGCTTGCCGGTCTCGATGTCGATTGCGAGCGTCGAATTGCTGTAGAGCTCTGAAGGCGACTCGTACGGCACCGCGTCGGGGTTGCCGTTGTGCCGCTTGAGCCGCGTGTACGGAATCGGATTGGAGACCGCCCAATAGAGCACCTTGCGTTGGGGATCATAGGAGCCAGGCAGCCCCCATGATGAAGCAACGCGCTCCTCGTCCGGAATGCCTCCCCAGGTATCGCCGCCGGGCTCACCGGCCGCGGCGGTGTTGTAGAATCGCCAGAGCTCCTTGCCGGTCTTGGCATCATGCGCGGCAATGAAGCAGCCGGAGCGGGCCACACAGGTGCGATTGCTGATGACCTTGCCGTCGGCGACGATCAGGCCGCCCGAATGCTCGGCCACCTTGGGCTCGATGTCGAAGACCTTGGTCTGCCAGCGCAGCTTGCCGGTCTTGGCATCGACCGCGACGATATAGCCGTCGGGCGCCGTGAAGTAGACCATGTCCTGATAGATCGCCGGCACCTTCGAGCGCGACAGTGTGGCCGGGCGGAGCTTGGTCGCCATGTCCTTGGGATAGTCGCGCTTGTACTCCCAGATCTGGTCACCGGTGGTCGCGTCGATCGCGAGCAGGTTCGCGCCAGGCTCGATCATGTACATGACGCCGTCATGCACGAGAGGCGTGGATTCCTGTGTGCCCGGCGGCAAGCCGCGCGCGAAGACCATTTGCAGCTTGGAGACGTTGCTCTTATTGATCTGATCGAGCGGGCTGTAGCGCTGCTCGTCATAGGTGCGGCTGATCTGCAGCCAGTCTGCGGCCGGCGGGTTGACCAGCATCTCATCGGTGACGGGCTTGTAGTCGGCGGCGCGCGCACTGGCGAGACCCGCCGTCAACGCAGCCACGCTGACCATGCAGACGAAACGCACGAATTTTGGCATCAGACTCCTCCTTGTTGCGCGCCGAATCTTCTTATGCGAGCGGCGCTAAGTTTCTTTGGTATCACTCCGGCTTGATGTTGGCGGCGCGGATCACCTTCGCCCATTTCTCGGTTTCCTCGGCCACAAGCTTGCCGAGCTCGGCGGGCGTCATCGGGATCGGCACGCCGCCAAGCTCGGCGAGGCGCGCCTTGAGCTTCGGATCGGTGAGGCCGGCGTTGATCTCCCGGTTGAGCTTTTCGATCACGTCGGGCGGCGTGTCCTTGGGGGCGCCGATGCCATACCACTGGCTCACCTCGTAGCCGGGCACGGAATCGCCCACGGTGGGCACGTCGGGCAAGAGCGCCGAGCGCATCGCCGAGGTGACCGCCAGCGCCCTGAGCTTGCCCGCCTTCACGTAAGGAACGGTCGAGATCGTCGGCTCGAACATCACCTGGACCTGCCCGGCGATCAGATCAACCAGCGCCGGCGCGCCCCCGCGATAGGCCACCGGAACGAGATTGACGCCGGCCATCTGCTTGAACAGCTCGCCGGACATCTGCGGCGTAGTGCCGAGGCCCGCAGTCGCCATGTTGATCTTGCCGGGATTCGCCTTGGCGTAGGCGATGAACTCGGGAACGCTCTTGGCCGGCACCGACGGATTGACCACCATGACGTTGGGCACCCGCATGATGGCCGCAACCGACGCGATGTCGGTGAGAAAATTGAAATTGGACTTCTCGTAGAGCGTGACGTTGACGGCGTTGGATGACGTCGTCAGCAGCAACGTGTAACCATCGGCAGGCGAATGCACCACGCCTTCAGTCGCGATGTTCCCTCCGGCCCCCGTCCTGTTCTCGACGACGAATTGCTGGCCTAGCCGATCCGAGAGCCATTGCCCGACCACACGCGCAACCGTGTCGTTGGGTCCGCCGGCCGCGACACCGACGATGAGGTGCACCGGGCGCGACGGGTAGGTTTCGGCATGGCCGCTCGACGCGAGGCCGAGAGCAATGAGCGGCACAACGGCAAGACATAAGAGTGTGCGGCAGAGTGTGCGGCGGGGCAATTTCATCCCGGTTCCCCTTTGTGACCCGACGATCAGAGTCTGCTCTATGAGCCATGCCCGCGCATTGTCGTCGGCACCCGGCCTTGCTTCGCAAGACGTGGATGGCCGGAAACAAGGGCGTTTGCGCCTGTCTTCGACGGGCCGGGCCATGACCCCTGAGCCGGCTCAAGCCTCACCCGCCGCGCCGACGATTTCAAGCCGCCGTCAAGGTCCGGACGGGCGGCAGTTGGGAAGCACCGAGCTGAGGCCAGGCGGACAGAAAATCGACAGGAATCCGGGTGTCGGGCTCGTAGGCGCAGCGGGGCTGGAGGGTTTCGCCTCCGGGGCCGCGAGGGCAACCGGCGGCGCACGCCGCGCCACCTGGCCGGTGCGCACGGGGTCGACCTCCCGCGTTGGCGGGGGCGCAGCAGCGCCAATCCCGAGATCGGCGCCCTTGGTCAGAGCGCGCGCGTCGCGGTCCATTTCCAGACAGGTCAGCAGCTCGACATAAGAGCCGGTCCGGTTTGTGCTCGAGAGCCGCAGGCAGCTCGAGCGGCCTGCCGCACCGAAAGTGCTCCATTTCCGCGTGAGCTCGGCGCGCGCTTGCGCTTCGTCCTGCATGCAGATCGCACGGTCATCCTTGAGCCCGAGATCGATGCTCGCACTGTCCTGGCAGATGGGCTCGTAGTTGAGCTCGGGCACGGCGGAGGTTACCTGCGCCACCGCAGCCGAGAGCAAATGCCCGCCCAATGCGAGCAGCGGAAACAGGATCATGGCGAGGCCTGCTGGAGAAAAACTATATCCAATCAGTATCCGGAAAAATCGACGCCACGACAAGCCCGAGCGCTGGATGACCACCGCTCCGCTCAGGTGCGGCGGCCGAGACGGCCATGATAATTCGGGAGGCGCAAGCCGGACTGCTGCAGTCCGGCACCGCCGATGCCGCGACGATCTGCCCTTCTCTGCGCCAAGGACAATAGTATACTCAGATATACAAAATTATACGAAACGCAGGAGGCCTCGGATGGCCACACTCGCATTTGACTGCCCGCCGGCTCGGCGCCGGGCAGCCGTGTCGCTGCTGGTTTTGGCGCTGCTCGCCGGCACGGCGCGTGCGCAGGATGCAAGCCCCGTCGATCCGCGCAGCGGCAGCGTGCGCATCTACGTATCGCTCGCGACCAGCGCCATGACCCGCCTGGTCGCCGCCATGAGCCGGCATTTCCCCAATCTCAAGATCGATTTCGTCCGCGCCGGCTCGGTCGAGACCGTGAAGCGCTTTGTGGCCGAGCGGCAGGCCGGCCGCATCGGCGCCGACCTGATCCACGGCGCCGACCCGGGCGGATTCGAGTATTTCGCCCAGAAGGGATGGCTTGACCCGCGCCTTGCGGCCTTGCCGCTCGCCCAAGACTATCGCGACGGCTTCGTCAACAAGCAGGCCGGCTGGGTGGCGCTGCGCGCAACCGGGATCGCGCTCATGTACAATACCAAGCTGGTGGCAAAGGATGCGCTGCCGAAGACCTGGAAAGAGCTGATCGAGCCGAAGTGGAAGGGGCGTATCGCCATCTCCGATCCGACACGCGCCGGCTCCTCGTTCTCGCATCTCTATGCGATGTGGAAGATGTACGGTGGGGACTATCTGGACAAGCTCGCCAAGAATGATGTGTTCGTCGCCGGTGACGGCAGCGCGACGCGCGAAGCGGTCGCCAACGGCGAGCGCGATGTCGCACCGGTTTCCGAATATGATGCTTTCGAGCTCAAGAAGAATGGCAAGCCGGTCGACATCGATTGGGTCGCGGACGGCACCATCATGGTGCCGGCCCCGCTCGCGGTGGTGAAGGGGAGCCCCAATGCCGACAACGCGCTGGCGCTCGCGCAATACATGCTGTCGCGCGAAGGGCAAGAATTGATCACCAACGTCATTCTGTCTTGGTCGGCCCGCAAGGATGTCAAGGCGCCGCAAGGCAAGCCTGACCTCGACTCCATCAAGCTCGTGAGCTTCGACTGGGACAAGGCTGCCGCCGAGAAAGGGCAGCTTCTCGACCTCTACTTCAAATATTTCCAGTCGCGCTGAAGCATGTCTCGATCGAAAAGAGGCAGATCAGTGTCACCCGCGGGTATAGCCCGTCGAAGACGGGCGCAAGACGCCCTGATGAGCCGCGGGTCCATCATTTTCGTTAGAAGATGGATTGCCGGGTCAAGCCTGGTCAAGCCAGGCAATGAGGCTGAACTGGATCAGTTCGACCGAGACCCGCTTTGGCGTCGCCTAAAGCCAACAACTATCCGGGTCATCCATGCAGAATACGCAGCACGTCGTCGACTTCATCGTCTCCTCGCGATTCGATCAGATCCCGCCGCAGGCGCTCGCCGTGGCCAAAGGAGCGATGCAGGACTGTGTCGGCGTGGCGCTCGCAGGCGCCCGTCAGCCAGCCGGCGCAATCACCGGCGAATGGGCGCGGCAGAGCGCAGGCACGAACCAGGCGACGGTCTGGGGTGCGGATTTCAAGACATCTCCCCACGATGCGGCACTCGTGAACGGCACGGCCGCGCATGCGCTCGATTATGACGATGTCACTTGGGGACTGATCGGACATCCGAGCGTGTCGCTGGTGCCGGCTGCGTTTGCACTGGGCGAAGCGCTCGGCGCGTCCGGCCGCGATGTGCTGCACGCCTATGTGGTCGGCTTCGAGGTGATGGCGAAGCTCGGACGCACCACGCAGCCGCGCCATTCGCTCGATGGCGGCTGGCACGCGACCGGCACGATCGGGGCGTTCGGGGCGACCGCCGCCTGCTGCAAGCTGCTGGGTCTCGATGCGGAGAAGACCGCGCATGCGCTCGGCATCGTCTATTCGATGACCAGCGGCAATGTCAGCAACTTCGGCACCATGTGCAAGCCGCTGCATGCCGGCCTTGCGGCGCGAAACGGGGTTGAGGCCGCGCTCTGGGCGCAGGCTGGATTCACGTCGCTTCCGCATCCCTTCGACGGCCCGCGCAGCTTCCATGAGGTCTATTCCCGCGGTCTGCCCGCCGACATGGCGCCGCTTGCCGAGCTCGGCAAGGCCTACGAGCTCGTCGTGCGCGGGGTCGTGATCAAGCCCTATCCGTGCGGAGTGGCGCTGCATCCGGCGATCGATGCCGTGCATGCGCTCAAGCAAGAGCACAAATTTGCCGCGGACGATGTCGTATCGGGCGAGGCCGGCGTCACCAAATATACCTTCGACAAGCTCTGCTATCTGGTGCCGCAGACCGGATTGGAAGCAAAGTTCTGCATGCCCTACACGATCGCGCGCGCGATCCTCGACGACCGCATCGGCTTCGACACGTTCACCGATCCCCTGGTCAAGGAAGAGAAGGCGCAGGCGCTGACCCGCCGCATCACCATGTATGTTCACGACGGTATCGAGTCCGCCTGGAAGATGGGCAGCCGGCCGGTCAACGTGCGGCTCAAGCTCTCCGACGGCCGCGTGCTCGAGCGGCAGGTCGATATTTCCAAGGGCAATCCGGAGGTCGCGCTCACGCCCGCCGAGCTCAACGTCAAGTTCGAGGACTGCGCTCGCTTTTGTCTCGATCCCGGAGCCCTGAAGGCGGCCGCACAGGGACTGCAGAACATCGACAATCTCGCGAGCATCGCCGAGCTGACGCGGCATCTCAGCGGGCGCAAACAGGCGATCGCCGCCGCGTGACGAGACTGTTGTATACGAAAGTATACCGTAGTATACTCTGATCCGTTCAAAAACCAGGAGAGGCATCATGGCCGACATGCAAACGGTGCTGCTTCCGACCGGCGCGCCCGCCACCGCGGCGATGCGTCCGGCGCCGCGCCCGCAATCGCTTCAAGGCTTGCGCGTCGCCCTCCTCGACAACGGCAAGGAATTCTCCGATCAGGTCCTGGAGGCGCTCGCCGACGTGCTGCGACGCGATCACGGCGTTACCAACATCAAGTTCTGGCGCAAGGGCTTCCCGGCCAAAGGAGCGCCATTCATCGCCGAAATGGCGGCGGAGAGCGATGTCGCCATTAGCGGGGTGGGCCATTGCGGCTCGTCCTCGCCCTGGAGCGTGATCGATGCCGTCAACCTGGAAAAGGCCGGCGTGCCCGCAGTCGCGCTCATCAGCCGTTCATTCTGCCCGCTCGGTCAGATCGTCGCCCGCGGCGAGGGTCACGGCGCGATCCCGATCGTGATGCTGCCGCATCCGATCGGCGAAGCCGACGAGAAGAAGATCGCGCAGAAGGGCGCGGATGCGGCGGCCGAATGCGTACGCCTGCTGACCACGCCTTCCGACGCGGTCGCTGAGGAATATGTTGCCAAGAAATTTCCGCTGCCCGAGCACGCGGTGCCGCGCGGTTGAGCGCTGCGCCAGGGAAGTCAAGCATGTTGGACAGGGTCGAGCTCGCCAAGACCAGGACGCTGGAGCTGCCGGATTCGCTCGAAGCGATCAATGACCACTTCTATGCGCAGGGCTGGACCGACGGCCTGCCTATCATTCCGCCGACGCCCGAGCGGGTCGAGCGCATGCTGGCCGGCATGCCGTGGCGCGACCCCGACGATGTCATCGGCATCGTGCCGCCCGCGATGGGTCTCGCGACGCTGCGCAACATCGCGGTCAATGCCGTGATGGCCGGATGCAAGCCGGCTTATCTGACCGTCATCGTGGCGGCGCTGTCGGCGGTCCTGGAGAAATCCTATGGGCTCGCCCATCGCCAGACCACGACGCATGCGGGCGCACCCCTGCTGATCGTCAATGGGCCTATCGTACGCGACCTCGGTCTCAACTACGGCAATGGCGTGTTCGGCCCGGGTTGGCGCGCCAACGCCACCATCGGCCGCGGCCTGCGGCTTGCGCTGGTCAATCTCGGCGGCGCGATCCCGGCGGAGGTCGACTTCTGCCAGCATGCGCATCCCGGAAAGTACACCTATTGCATCGCCGAGCACGAGGCCGCCAACCCGTGGGAGCCGCTGCACGTGGAGCGCGGCTTTGCGGCGAGCGAGAGCGTGGTCACGGTGGTGAACGCCGAAGCGCCGCACAGCATGACCGAGAACGTGCAGACCGACCCGATCGAGATCATGCGCACCTTCGCGGATTCGATGTCGACCTACGGCGGCAATAACCTCTATTCGCAGGGCCATCCGGCCTTGATCTTCGGGCCGGAGAATGCGCAGCATGTCGCCGCTGCCGGCTGGAAGAAGCTCGACGTGCAGAAGGCCGTTTTCGAGATGGCGCGCAAGCCGTGGGGCATGGTCAAGAACCGCGGCAAGTCCAAAGGGCCGTTCTTCCCCGTCTGGGTCAACCAGAATGATGAGAATGCCATGGTGCCGATCATCAACGAGCCGCGCGATCTCATCGTCGTGGTGGCGGGCGGTGCCGGCGGCAAGTCGATGTGGTGTCCGACCGCCGGCGCGCAGAGCCTCAGCGTCAGCAAGCGCATCGAGCGGCACGGGTGAACGGCAGCGTCGCGGTCACGAGAGAGGCGCACGATCATGACCGCCCTTGACCAGCTGATCGATCGCCTGGCCGGCGCCGGCAACGCGGCCGAGACCGCCTATGCGGTGCTGCGCGAAGCCATCGTGTCGAACATCCTCAAGCCCGGAGCGCGCCTGCGCGCGGACGAGCTCGCCAAGAAGCTCGGCGTCAGCAAGACGCCGGTTCGCGAGGCACTGCGCAAGCTCCAGGCCGAGGATCTGATCACGCGGCAGCCCGGCAACGCACTCACCGTCAAGACGATCAGCGAGGAACAGCTGTTCGAGATCTACTACACGCGCGAGGCGCTCGAGGGCATGGCCGCACGGCTCGCGGCGGAGAATGCCGGAGCGATCGAGCTCGCCAAGCTGCGCGCTATCCAAGATGAAATGAAGTCGCCGGGCGTGATCGCCAACCTCCGAGAGTTCCGTCGTCTCTCCGGCGAATTCCAGCTGGCCGTCTTCCGCGCCGCGCGCAACGACACGATCTACCGCCTGCTCAAGCACCTGCAGGAGCAGATCCGCCAGTTCGGCGGCACCACCCTGACGCAACCGGGACGCGCCAAGGAGGTTGCCGCCTATACCAAGGCGCTTCTGTCCGCGATCGAGAAGCGCAATGGCGATGCCGCCGAGAAGCTCGCGCGCGCGAACCGCAGGCGGACCCTGGAGCTTCGCATCAAGGTCTTGCGCGAGCCTCCTTCATCCCCCTCCCCTGCGGCCGGCAACGGCAAAAGCCGGCGCGGGGCGCAAGGCTAACCGTGTCGAGCGTTCGTCTCGACAGCCTGCGCAAGCAGTTCGGCGCGACAGTTGCGGTCAACGACGTGTCGGTCGAGTTTCGCGACGGCGAGATGACCTCGGTGCTCGGACCATCGGGCTGCGGCAAGACCACGATGCTCAATCTCGTTGCTGGCTTCATCGAGCCGGATCGCGGCAGCATCCATTTCGGCGAGCGCGTCGTCGCGGATGCCGCGCGCGGGCTCGCCGTACCCTCGAACAAGCGCGACATCGGCATGGTGTTTCAAAGCTATGCGCTCTGGCCGCATCTTACCGTGGCCGACAATGTCGGCTACGGGCTCAAGATGCGCAAAATTCCGCGGCCCGCACGCGAGCAGGCGGTGCGCCATGCGCTTGAACGCGTGCGGCTCGAGCAGTTCCTCCAGCGCTTTCCCCATCAGCTTTCCGGTGGTCAGCAGCAGCGCGTGGCGCTGGCGCGCGCGATCGCCTATGCGCCGCAGATTCTGCTGTTCGACGAGCCGCTCTCCAATCTCGATGCCAATCTGCGCGAGGAGATGCGGCTCGAGATCAAGAGCATCCAGCGCGAAATCGGCATTACCTCGGTTTATGTGACGCACGATCAGGCCGAGGCGATGGCGCTCTCCGATCGCATCGTGGTCATGGGGGATGGACAGGCGCTGCAGGTTGGGACCCCGCGCGAGCTTTATGCAGAACCGGCGGATGTCCGCGTCGCGCGGTTCCTTGGGCGCACCAACCTGTTTAGTGCCTGCATCGTGGAAGCATCGGCGCCGCTTGCAAAGGTCCGCATCGATGGCCTCTATGCCCCGGTTGCGTGCCGCGCCCCGACCAATTCCGCGCCCCCCGCCCGGGGCTGGCTTTCGGTGCGGCCCGAAGGCATCTTGGTGCAGCCTCCCGATGTTCCCGCCGCGGGATTCCCGGGACGCATCTCCGCGACCATTTATCTCGGCGGCACCTCGCAGCTTCACATCGCGCTCGCCATGGGCAAGACCGTCGAGGTTCAGACGGCAGCGCAGAGCACCTGGCGCGTCGGCGATGCAGTCAAAGTCGCCTTCGATCCGCAGCAATGTTATTTCATCGGCGAGCGCCCCACCAAAGCGGCGCCCGGGTCGACGGCTTGAGCGCGATAGAGAAGATATCGCCGCCGCTTGCGGCTGCGCTGCCGCAGCGAGGCCGCCGCTGGGCCGGCAAGCTCGAGCGGCTCGACGCCGCGAGCCTGGTGATGGCGGTGGCCGTCGCGGCTCTCTTCTTCCTGGTTCTCTACCCGCTATTCTGGCTCTTCTACGGCAGCTTCACCTACGGAGATCAGCTCGCGCCCGCCGCCGCACTCCAAGCGCTCGCAACCTTGCCTGGCCTTTCGCGGGCGCTCGACAACACGCTTCTGCTGCTCCTCGGTGCGGTGCCGCTATCGTTCCTTTTCGCCCTTCCGCTCGTCTACATCGTCAGCCGCACCGATACGCCGCTCAAAGGGCTGATCGAGATCGCCGCGATCCTGCCGTTCATCACGCCGCCACTGATCGGCGCCGTGGCCTGGGCCTTGCTCGCCGCGCCGCGCACCGGGCTCATCAACCTGGTGGCGCGGGAACTGGGAGCGCGTGGACCGATCCTGAACATCTATTCGATGGGCGGCCTCATCTTCGTGATGTCGCTTTATGTCAGCCCCTATGTATTCATCACCGTGCAGGCGGCGATGCAGCGGATGGATGCGAGCTTGGAAGAGGCTTCGCTGATATCCGGGGCGAGCGTAGCCAGAACGGTGCGCAATGTGGTGCTGCCGCTCTGCTTGCCGGCAATCCTGTCCGCCGCCATCCTGGTGATAACCCGCGTGCTCGAGGAATTCGCCATTCCGGGCGTGCTCGGCGCACCGAGCGGCATCTATACGATCACAACTTACATCTACTACCAGGCGATCAGCTACGTGCCGCCGCGCTACGAGGTCGCCGCACTGCTCGCCAGCATGTTCATGGCGGCGACCGCGATCCTGCTTGCCGTGCAGGCGCGCGTCTTGAGCGGCGGCAGGAGCTTCACGACGGTCTCCGGCAAGGGGCGCGCACCGCGCTTCACACGGCTCGGACCTTGGCGCTACGCCACGCTCGCCTATGCGCTCATTTATCTGGGGCTCACTGTCGTGCTCCCCTATCTGGTGCTGCTTTACGCGGCTTTCGCCGCGAGCTGGGACGCGGCGCCTTCGCTTTCCAATCTCACCTTTGCGAATTTCGCCGCAACCTTCTCTCCCGAGCTCAGCGTCGGCACGGGTCTGATCAACAGCGTGGTGCTGGCGCTGTCGGGAGCGAGCCTCGCGATCCTCCTCACATTGATCATCAGCTACATGATCAACAAGGGGAAACCGTGGCTGCGCGCCGTGCTCGATTTCGTCAGCTCCATCCCGCTGGCAATGCCCGGACCGGTGCTGGCGGTGGCGATGTTATGGGCTTATCTGCACGAGCCCTTCGTCCTCTACGGGACGCTGTGGATTTTGCTGGTGGCCTATATGACCCACTACCTGCCCTACGGGGTGCGAGCCATCGCCGGGTCATTCCGGCAGCTGAGCACCGAGCTCGAACGTGCCGCTGCATCATGTGGCGCAAGCCGGATCGCCTCCTTTCGCGACATTCTCTTGCCGCTCTTGCGCCCCGGCATCCTCGCGGGCTGGATGCTGATGTTCGTCTCGATGATCCGCGAGCTGTCGTCGTCGATCTTTCTGTTCGTGCCCGGAACCGAGACCACGAGCGTCGCCATGCTGGAGATGTGGCAGGAGTCGCGGTTTGCCGGCGTAGCGGTGCTGTCGCTGACTTTGATCGCGATCTCGCTTTGCGTCGTAATCTTCGTGCGTTGGCTCGCCGGTGCGGCTTATCTGTCCGGACCGCGCTAGGTTCAAGCTTCGCGTGGGCAACGCCCCGATGCACTATCGCTTTGGACGGTTCTGAGATGGCGCGTTGCCCGCGACTCACTTGATGCCCAACACTCCAGGACAAATGGCCCCGGCGCTAAGCTTTCTTTGGCGACCAGCCGTAAGCCTTGGCACAGGCGCCGCCCATCAGCGTGGCCCGTTCAGTGTCGCTCAGGCGATCAGTCATCAGGAATAGCTCGACGGCCTGCTCGTAGTTGACGACCGCGAACGCGCGGGTCCAGTCGGTGCCCCACAGGCAGCGATCCAAACCCCAGGCGTCGAACACGCGCGCCAGCGGGTCCCAGATATCCGGGAACGGGTACGGCTCCCGGGACAGCGTGCAGGCGCCGGTGATCTTGATCACCGCGTTTTTGCGCTGGGCGAGCTCCAGCACCTTGGGAAGGTCGGCCCAGGGTTGCGGCGGCGCCGGCGGCACGCTCGGCTGAAGGATGCCGAGGTGATCGATGATGAAGCGCACATCCGGATGGCGGTCGATCAGCGCGGTGCCAGCGTCGATATTGCCCCAGAACAGGACGTTGACCGGGAAATCGTTTCTGACTGCAGCGCGCAGGATGCGATCAAAGCCGGGGTCGTCCGGCGCACGCTTTGATTCCTTGGTCATGATGATGCGGATGCCGACCGTGCCCGGCGTCTTTTTCCAGTCGGTAATGACATCCGCGACCGCCGGATCGTCCGGGTTGACCGGCTTGATCAGCGCAAACTTGTCAGGATGGGCCTTTTGCTGCTCGACCGCATAACTGGCGTCGTACTGGTACATCGAAACCGGCGAAATATAGATCGCGCCGTCGACGCCGACCTTCTCCATCGCCGCCACCATTTCGTCCCCGGTGACGTGGGCAGGCCAGTTAGGCACGCTGTGCCATGGCCGCTCCGGCGTGTTCGCCGCGTAAGCGTGAACCTGGGCATCGATGATCATCATCGGCGACGCTCCACGGGGCCGCGGCTGCGCTTGCGCTTCGTGCAGGAGCGCCGGCCCGGCCGCAGCCAACCCGGCCCCGGCCCGCAGCACGTTGCGGCGGTCGATAAGTCTGCCCTCGGCAATGCGTTGATTGACCATTTCTTCCTCCATCGCGCGTAGGCGTCGCGCCTTGGCCTCCAGCAAGACTTTCCACCGGTCGCGGTGCCATCTTACACAGCCAGAGAGGCGACTTCCACGCGACGCAGACGCATCCAGGATACTCGATCATCATTGTCCAAAGCATGATTGCCCACAACATGCGCGGCAAGATCTTCATCAACTATCGGCGCGAAGGCGATCCGGTTCGCACTCGCACTCTTTGGCCACCTCAAGCAATGCTTTTCGCCCGGACAGCTGTTCATGGATGTGGATGGCAGCATCGCGCCGGGGCAGGATTTTCTCCGCGTGATTGAGGAGCAAGTCCAGATTTGCGAAGTCATGCTGGCGTTGATCGGGTCCAATTGGCTCGACTCTGCCCGTGAGAGTGGGGGCGTCACCTCGAAGATCCATAAGATTTCGTACGGAGGCCGATCTGCCTGAGATCGTTGCCTTCTGTTGGAGAATACGGTGGTCGCTGTGATTGGCGACAAGCAAGATGCTCGCTTCGGGTGACGAAACCGAAGCCCTCGGCCCTGCGGGAGCGAACGGTTCGCCCCGATTGCGATTATCCAACCGACTTCCGATTAGGGGGCGAGGCCTCGGACAAGTCCGACCTTTGACGACTACGAGGGGACTGGCTCCCTTCGCGTTGAATTTTCTCATCCGAAAGGATCGACTCCAGGTGCGAACGAAGAAGACCAATATGGACTCTCATCGTATATAACGAGCTGTCATAAGCATTCGGAATCCTCGCACGTATCGCACGCTGCTCGAGTTGATCAATCTTAGCCTTCATAGCAGACGCATCCAGTCGTCGAGACTTGTCTTCCATTGTATTCTCGACCGATCGCATTTCTCTATAAAACCGCTGAATCTTCAAAGACATGATCCAATCGTACGTCATCGGAATAAACTTGAAGATTGGGTATGCTACCGCGGCCAGAGGAACCAAGGCGAAAAGTGCTCTTCCGATGAGCACGGCGAGCCAGAACGGCAGCTGTTCTTGCAAGAATGGCCGGCCGGATTTGTAGAAGCGCTCTGCTTCGGCGCTCAACGGCAGATCGAGCGATTCAGCTATTGGGAATTGTCCGACGTTTTGAAAAATTCCGTTTTGTGAATGAATCTCCGTGGCAGCGGTAAGCAGCAAATATTGCAACGCCGAGTGCATATCCGCGCGCACGGCAAGGATGGACCTCGAACCCAAAAGCACGATGTCGGAGGGCGGGCGGTCGGCCGAAATATCAAATACTCCGCGGGGCACCGACAATTTGGTCAGAAATGGGTAGAGAACGACCAAGGCGTCTGCCCTGGGGAAGCCCGCGAGCTCCACGCCTTTGGCGTTAACCAGCGACTGCACCGCGGGCGAGTCCCATCCGGTCACGATAAACGCGGCGTCAATGTCGCCCGCGATCAATTTCTCCGCCGCAACTTGCGGCGCATATCCCAGCAACTCGCCAATTGTCCCCTCGGTTTTAGTTCGTTTCAGGATGTTCAACGCAAAGGCTCGGGCACCGCTCCCCTCCGGACCGATCGAGACCCGTCGGCCGGCCAGCCCGCGGAGATTTCCCTCAATCTCGCTTCGGTGGAATAGCCACAATGGCTCGTAGCCAACGGTGCCGAGGGATTCGATGCCCGACGATCCCCCGCCACCCGCGTCGCCTCCCTGAACCAGCGCGACGCTCACGCCCGATTTTGAGTCGCGGAGCAGCTCCAGATTTTCCAGGCTTCCAGCCGTCGGCATCAGCTTCAGTTCGACGCCGGACTTGGCGAGGAATTCGCGGTAGCGGTCGCCCAACTGGTAGTTCGCCGCCCCTTTCGGGCCTGTGGCCATCACGATCGTTCGCGGCGGCAGTGTTGCGACGACAAAGACTCCCGCAGCGAGTAGGAGTATGAGTATCGCGGCCACGGAAAAAACGAGCCAATATCGTTCTAGGAGCGATCGGATCATCATATGGCCTGTCGAAGACGCAGGCCCATCCACGTCGCCACAACGGCCGCGACCGCCACGGTCGCAAGGTTGCCCGGCCCGGTTCCGCAAAGCCAAGTCCGATTAGCGCCGACGCGCTCAGGAGCATCCGACTTGACCAAGTTGCCAAGACTCTGCCACCGAGCACGTCCAGGGACTGCTCGGCGGGTCAGGCTCCGTCCAGAGCCCGGCTGACAGTGCACCATGCGGTCACCTCGGACTTGGGCCCCGAGGGCTGCGCGTAATGCCGGCAATATTGGCTGCATGCCGGCAATATTGGCTGCAGCGGAAGGTACCACGGAGTTCGCCTGCGCGATATTGGCCCTTGGTGCAATTGTCAAAGCGCCGACCAGCGCAATCCGAGCGAGCACATATCTCGGCTGCAGGACGAGAAGTAAATGACGTGTGAGGAGGCCGAACCCGCGCGAGCGCGTCGCCCGCTTGCGACGCGAATCTATTCCGTGACGTGCTGCACGAAATAATCGTGATTGGGCATTTTCACCTTCGGCAGCGTGTCGGCATTCATCACGTCATCTTCGCCGATTACACCGTTGAGATAGAGAAGATAGGCCGTGACCGCATAGGTCTCCTCATGGGTCAGTGATTTGGTATTTTGGAACGGCATCGCGGTGAACACATAATTGAAGATGGTCGTCGCATAGGGCCAGAAAGTGCCGATTGTCCTCACCCGCGCGGTCTTGGCGCCGATCGTGCCTTGGACCCCTGCAAGTCTGGTCGCCGGTCCGCCGGCACCTTTCTCGCCGTGGCAGGATCGGCATTGGGCCGCATAGACCGCGGCGCCCTGTCGCGCGGTCCCGCTGCCCGGCGGCAGGCCTTCACCGTCCGGTTCGGCGGTGATGTCCCAGGCTGAGATTTCTTCAGAGGTCGCAGGCTGACCGAAATGCGGTTTCTCCTGCGCGTATGAAGCGCCGCACGCAACGACCACTGTGGCACCAACAATAAGCCGGCAGCGAACCGGTGCTCGAGGCTCGGGATTCTTAAGCATAGACATTGCTGAGCTCCCCCTTTTCATTGACCGCCCAGCTGATGATGCAATTGGTCATGTAGTTGCCTGCCGGACCGCGCGCGGCCAGCATCTGGTCGCGCGTCCACTGCGTGTACCCGGTCTCGTCGGTGGCGCGGCTTTGCAGCACGGCGGGTTGCCCGTCCCACCGCCAGAGCATCTCGAAGCGCACCAGCGCCTTCGGCATGACCGGAGAGGCAATCATCGCCTCCGCCCAGCTTCGGCCTGCGTCGGCGGAAACCTCGACCCTCTTGATGATGCCGCGCCCGCGCCCCGACCAGGCGAGGCCGGAAATCTTGTAGAGGCCCGGCCCCCGCAGAGCGAGCTCCGGCGCCGGCTGCGTGATCACCGACTTGGCGTCGAACTGCAGATAGAACTCGGTCGTGATCCCATCCGCCCCGGTGATGGCATAGCGCGCGGTCTCGTCGCGCGTTTGCGCCGGACCTTTGATCAGCTTGATCCGGCGCAGGTACTTGATGTTTGCGGTGCCCTGGTATCCGGGCAGAAACAGGCGCATCGGATAGCCGTTCGAAGGCCGCAGCCGCTCGCCGTTCTGATAGAGGGCGATCAGTGCGTCGTCTGCGATCTTGGCGAGCGGAACGCTGCGTGCCATGCCGGCAGCGTCGGCGCCTTCAGCAAGAATCCATTTTGCCTCGGCCTTGACGCCGGCCTCCTCGAGCAGGGTTGCGAGGCGCACCCCCGTCCATTCGGCACAGGATATCTGCCCGTGCAATCGCTCCACTCCCGCCTTCAGCGGCTCTTTGGCATAGAGCTCGATGCTGTTGCCGGTGCACTCGAGAAAATAGGGATGCGACTCCATTGGATATTTGGCCAGTGCATCGAGCGTATAGACGAGAGGCCGATCGACCAGCCCGTGCAGAAGCAGGCGATGCCGGTCGGGATCGATATCCGGCACGCCGCTGTGCAGCCGCACATGATGCAGGCCATTGGGCGTGATGGTCCCGTTGAGGAGGTGCAACGGCGTGCGGATCGAGCCGGTGCCCGAGGTCGGGCTGCCGGCCGGTTCATTGCGGCCGCCGCGCACGACCTTGCTTTCATAACGGGAAGGCGCGCCATATGGCTCCAGGCCAACCGCGGTGGGCTCTCGCATCCACGGCTCAACCGGGAGCGGAGCGGCTTGCGCAGGCTCGCGCAATGTGTAGCCGCTGAGCGCAGCTGCGATCCCGGCGCCGCTGGCAAGCAGGGCCCGCCGATGCAGCAAGCCGTTGCCGGCAGCTAATTCCAGATCGGCTCGCGCGTCGTTCCCATTTCCAACAGCCTGCATGTTACCAAGCCTATCCTGTCTCTCGACGAGCCCACCGGCGGCGCGCCGATCCTTAAAATCACCTTGGCGAGTTCGCGGTGATTTTGTCCATCATCACTGATCCAGGAGATTGATGATATCGCCAGAAAATTCGATCCGTCCGGCCGCCGATAATGCGACCGCCCGACCTGCGCTATTTCAAGGCTGCGTCGAAGCAGCGGTCCGGCCGTGATCCCGGCGGCAAATGAACTTGCACACGGTCGTAGCAGTTGCCGGCTTGCCTCCCCGCCCGAGTGGTGTCATCTTACCCAAGCGCCGTTCCCGGGTTGCTGCAGGCGCTCCACACATGACCGAGGCTTGCTTGGAGTTTTCGCCTCGCGGCCTTCTTCGCGCGCATGACCAACTCATCGTGCCCAATCATCGTTGTTCCGGGTGCCGGCGGCGAGGAGCTTGATCCGGCGATCTTTGCAACCGACGCAGCCGAGCCGCCTCAAATCAGGACGCTTCGGTACCCCGGGTGGCGACGCTATGTCGGTGACGGATTTGCAGGCGAGACTTTGATCGCAGACTTGGCAGCCCAGGCCATCGAAATGGTGCCGGACGGACCGATATATATAGTTGGCTATTCAATCGGCGGCCATTTCGGTTACGCACTCGCCCAGCATCTCCAAGCTGCCGGCCGAGATGTCCAAGGCTTTTGCGCAATCGACTCTTTCATGATCAACCCGGCGCTGCCTGATCCTCAGTGGAAGAGGCGAGTCCGCGCGCGCAGCGTCCAACTGTTGCGTGATGGCCGCATCCGGGAATTCGCGAGATTCCTGCAATCGCTTTTGCTCGGAACCATCATCAGAATGATGGGCGGCCAAATTTCACGCCGTCTCCGCAGCCTCGCCGCTTCGCGCGGCCTACGCGCATTCTTGAATGCGGTTCCTTCTCTCGAATCCGAAATAGATATGCGGCTCTTGATCCGCTCAACAGCTCCATGGCTTGCCTCGCTCGATCAAAAAGCGGCACCGCTGAAGGTTCCGGCAAGCCTCATTCGCGGTCGGCTCAGCACCTCCAGGGAGGCCGCCTGGAAACGTCGATGTCCGGACATCGAGATTCTTGAGACATCCGGACATCATTTCGATCTGTTCGATGCGGACAATATCAAATCATTCCGGGCCGCATTCCGCAGCGCGACACAAGATTGGCGCACGAAGATTGCTTGAGCACGTTTGCGACAGTCGGTGACTTCACGGGCGATCTCGCCCACCCTACCGCGTCCCGGAGAGGTCACGAGCATATGGCCGCGACCCGATGCGGGGACCTCAGCGGCTCGGCAATTTGGCGAAGAAGTCCCAGATTGCAACGGGCGAGTCCAAGTCCTCGCCTGCGAGCGGCATGGCGTGCCCGCCGTTCTCAATCGAATACAAGATGACCACGGGGGTACCGTCTTTCACCCAGGTCATGCTGTCGACCGAGGTAGGGCCGCCTTTATGCGGCAGCTTCCCAAGCTGCGGCGGAGCCGTCACGCCCAAGAGCTTGGCCCAATATTTCGCGGTGTCTTCGCTGGACAGCACATTGCCGAGCTCCGCGCCGCCCAAATTCACCATGCCGCCGCGAAACGGATTGATCGGATCCGCGGTGCCGTTGACGATCATCACGGGTATCGGCCGGTCGACTTGGCCGCAATCGAGACTTTCTTTCACCGGCACGCTCGCCGAGACGGCGGCGACGCCGGCAAAATCTTCAGGGCTTTCCAGCGCCAGGCGGTAGGCGAGTTGCGCGCCATTCGACCAGCCGGCAGCGAAGACGCGCTTCCTGTCGACCGCATGCGACATTACCTCAACATCGATGAGGCTTTTGATGAAACCGGCGTCGTCGATCTTCAGCCGCTTGGAGGGAAATGGCGAGCCGCCGCGACAATCGTTCCAGGTATTGCCGACCCCATCCGGATACACGACCAGGAATCCCTGCTTGTCCGCCAGCTCATCAAACTCATAATTGGAAAATTCCTCGCGCATTCCCTCGGCATCGCCGCCCGACGGATGCAGCACGAACAATAACGGCGCGCCCGCCTTCAACGTCTTGGGAACATATTCGACGAAGGTTCGCTCGCGGCCTCCGACCGTACCAACGTAGCGCGTCGCCTCACCCATGGGCTCGGCGGCGGCAGCGCTGGCAACGAGCGCCAAGGCAGCGCCGATCGTCCAATACCGGAATGCGGTCGCAGGCATGATTTCGCGGCTCCGTTTTCAAGCGCGCTTAACATACCACCGCCAAGCGATAATGTGCGCACATTTGAATGTACGGCGAGCGGAAGGCGCGCGCGGCTTGGATGCGTAGCGGCAAAGCCCTGAAGATTCAGCAGCCATTCTCCCGGGACATTCTCGTTGATTCGAGCTTATTTGACCCCGGCCGCCCCCAAGTAGCTCACATCGACAAACTCGCCGGCCGCCGGGTGAGGCTGGGGCAGCTTCTCGTATTTGTCCATGAGCGCGATGTTTCGCGCAAGCGCCGCCGCATTGAGCTCCGCATGGGGAGCGAGGATGTGCTGGTCGGGATCATAATAGGAGTCGAGAACCTTCTCGGCGGTCGCCCGATTCGCGTTCGTCAGCTCCATGACGATCGGGCGGACAGTGTCTCTGTTCCTGCGATCGCCGATGAAGTCAAGGATTGCGGCAGCGGCGCGAACATAGCGCACGACCAGGTCCTTGTGCGCGCGGCCCCATGCCCGCATGATGGTATCAACGGTGAAAAGCAGCGGTCCGCCTTCGATTGCCGTGCCGAGACGGTGATAGCCCCGGGCGACGAGATCGAAATCGAGCGGCTGGTTGACCGGGACCGCTGCGCACTCGCCCGACATCAGGCATTGCGTGCGGGCTTGCGAGCCCTGAATGAGGCCGATGTGCACTTCGCCGTCCTTGAGGCCGTGGTTCTCCATCAGCTGCCGCATCGACAGCGTGATCGCATCGTCCACCAGGGTCAGCGCGATGGTCTTTCCCTTGAGATCCGCAAACGAAGCCACTTCGGGCCGCGACATTAAGGTGTAGACCGGGTTGACCGTCGCACCCGCAATGGCCACCAGATCGGCGCCGCGCGTTGCGCGCACCGCCATGAAATCGAGCTGCGTCGGCACGACATCGATCTCGCCTGCGGCAAGCCCGTCGAGCAAGAGATTGACGGTATCCATGGGCAGGGCGCCCTTACGCAGCACGGGCTGCAGGTTGATCCCTTCGCGTTGGTAGAAGCCCTGCCGCAACCCCACCGTGAGCGGCAACCGGCTCAAGCCGCCGCCCTCCCCGATGCCGTATCGGAGCGTCTCCAGCTCTGCCGCCGAGGTTCCCCGGATATCTGCAAGCGCCAGCAGGGCCAACGCGAGGAGAGTGGGCTTCAACATCGCGTGCGTTCTCCGGCGTGGTAGAGCCAATAGCGATCTAGCGGGCGAACGCCGTGGGTTGTTCGACTGCAAGATCAAATTCGCAACTCAGACCTTGGGCGAGGTAGAAAATGCGGGCACCGGGAAATGTAGCGCTCAGCAGTGTCGTGCCAAAGCCGCGGCGCCTGGGGGGTGCGACCGGGGGACCGCCGCGCTCGGACCATCGGAACTTCACCGCCTGACCATCGCTCGCCATCTTCCACGAGACAGCGACGGCCCCGCTTACATTGGACAAAGCGCCGTACTTGACCGCATTCGTGGCAAGCTCATGCACGATGAGCGACAGATCCTGGGCCGTCTTTGCCCTCAATGCAACATCGACGCCGTCGATATCGACGCGTTCCGCAAAGGGTTCCAGCTCGGAATGGAGAACCGTCTTCAATTTGGCCGCGCTCCACTTGTTGGTCCCCAGCAGGCGGTTCGATCGTGCCAGCGCTTGCAATCTCCGCTCGAATGATTCTCGCAGCTGTTGCGGGGAAGAGCCCTCGGACAAGGTCCGATGCGCGATCGCTTGGATGACGGCAAGCAAATTGTTGGTACGGTGATTGAGCTCGTGGCGGAGCAAGTCTTGAAACGCTTCGGTATGTTTTCTCTCTATGTAATTTGCGGCGAGGCTGACCAGAACATCGAGCAAATGCAATTGTTGCTCATCCGGCCGACCTGGGTGCTCGAAATGCACCGAAACTATCCCGAGCAGGTCTCCCTTGCTGCCGATCAAGGGCGAGGAGACAACCGCCCGAATTCCAGCCTGCAGGAGAACATCTTTGGCCGGCTGGCCGGCGAAGATCGCGCTGGTCTCGACATCTTCCACGATGACCCGTTCGGCCCGGTCCATCGCGGCCGCGCACGCGGAGCCGTCGCGGCGTGCGACGGTCTTGAAGAATTCCAACCCTTTTTCAAATCCTCGCTGCGCCACGAGCGTCAGTGCGCCGCGATCCGGATCAAACAGCTGAATATTGCCCTTACGGGCGCCGGCGATCTCGATGGCGGCATCGACGACCGCCGTCATCGCGTTGCGGCCCTCTTCGTCCGTGCGCACCAGCTGACTGCCGAGGCGGTTGATCGCGCCCATGCCGAGAATGGAGCGCCACAGAGACGCGGCGATGATGTTCAGCTCGCTCACATTTCCTTGCGGGGCGGCCGACTGGGATTCAGCCTGGTGCATGACAAGGCCCTGCAATGCGTCGACCGGTTTGAGCAATCTGCGCGCATAATAGGACGCCAAGGCAATCGACAAGGCGAGGCCAAGGAGAACAATCAGGGCCAAAGAATAAAGCAAGCGATATAACGGCGCGCTGAACACATCGATCGGGATACCCGCGCCCAGACGCCAGCCTGTCAACGCAGAGCGGGTGTAGACATCGAAGACTTCGACGCCATCGCGCGACCGGACCAAGAAAGTGCCCGAATTGCCCCGCGTCTGGTCCTTAAAGGCCTGCGAAGCTTTTTTGCCGACGTAACGCTCGGCCTCCCAGTTGCGGGCGATGATCGTATCGTTGTTGTCGATAAGACCGGCGAGCCAATCGGCGGATCTGAGTTGATCGGCCAAGATATTTGAAAATCTTTGGGCGGGTACGTCGATGCTGAGCAGATACCTTGGATTGTCGTCCCCCATGACGGCAAGCACGATGCTGATAAATTGCGTGCCATCCGGTCCGGCGAACAAGTCGCTGACCACAGCGTCCCGGCTCTGCATCGCCTTGCGCTCCGCGGCAAGGACAGTTTGATTATCGGGTGGGTCGATTTGCACCCCGAGCGGTGCGCTGGTGGTGATCAAGCCCTTACCGTCGGGCTGGCGCAGGGCAATGTCCCAAATATCCGGCAGCGTCTCGTCAAATCGTCTTGCCAGCTCATAGAAGGCCGAAAGATTGTCTTGCGCTAGATCGGGCGACGCCGCCAGGACCTTGAGCGCCAGTTGGTAGCGTCCAAGCTCTTGATCGATTTGAGAAACGGCGCGCTGCGAGAACTCGATGGCCTGATCGCGCAAGGAGTCCTCCTGCGTCTGCACAAAATAAGAACTGACCACGGCGCCCGCGAGCAATAGCGGGCCAATGATCAAAATGCCGAAAATGGCAAGGTGCCACCTGAGAGGAAAAGAACGCCCGGACATGACTCCTCAAAGAGAGCAGGATCAATCATAGAGCAAAGACCGCAACCGACCAAAAACCGCAACCCCTCGAAAACACGCGATTTTTTTGAGTCTCATAGCCGACATATAGCACCGGCTTGCCCGTTGGTTGCGATCCGGATCGAATTACAGAATAGCGTCGTACCAATGCACGAACGCGAACAGGAACAACATCGCGGCGCCAATCAGTACCGCAGTTATTGCTGCCGCATAAACGCCCGGCAAAAGCCCGACAGGCACTGCAGTTGCATTGGCCGCGAGTGCCAGCGCAGTGAGCGCCATAGCGGCCACAAAAATTATCACCTGTATCGGCAAGCGCGTTGGGTTCGTCGCGAGCCGGCGCCGCGGGAATGTCAACGCCCAGCAGCCGAGAATAATCGCCATCAGGCCGCTGGACATGCGCCAAACCACTGGCGTCGGGAGCTCAAACAAAGCTAACAGCGGCGGCAGGATTGAGCCGAACGTGATCATGAACCCCAGATGAACCCAGCTGCGCGCAACGAAGCTGTCGAACTTGGTCATCTGCCCGCCGAGTATTTGGCGCAGGATCATTGTCAGCACCGACAAGCCGGCGAAGGACATGCCGACGGCCGCAATCGTGTAGAGGTAGCCAGACGCCTCCATTGCTAGCCCCCATGCGTGCAGTCATGCATGCAGGATAGCAGATCGCTGGACTTTGAGTATTGCAGCTCAGCAGGTTGCGCGAAATCGCCCGGCGGGGCGCGCCTCGCGCCCCCCCCCCCTCAATCACGCGTGGCTTGCGGCCAGCGTGGCTATGTTGGGGAAGAACAGATAGGCGCAAACGCCGATGATGATGAGATAGCCAAGCAGGAACAGGCACCATCCGAAATTGTGGCGGATGACCTCGCCTTCGTTACGCACGAAGCGGCTGGTGGAAACGCCGACGCTGGCGGTTTGCGGCGCGACCGGCTTGCCGATCTCGGCGCCCACCGAGTTGAGCGACGGCAGGAGCAGCAGCGGGAACCCGAGCACCTTGCCGACCAATGCCTGGAATGTGCCGAACATCGCGTTCGTCGAGGTATTGCTGCCCGACAATGCGACGCCGATGAAGCCGAGGATCGGCGCCACGATGATGAAGGCCGCGCCGATCTTGGAGAAGGCGTAGGCGAGCGATCCAGCCATGCCGGAATAATTGAAGACATAGGCCAAGCCGAAGATGAACACGCCGACCAGGAGGGCGCCCCACATTTGCGACCAGGTCTTGTTCCAGATCTGGCGGAGCTGAGCGCCGCTCACGCGCAACAGCAGCGACACGATGATCCAGGATGCCAGAATGGCGCTGCCGGCGACGAACGGCGTCCAGTTGAAGATGGCCGAGATCGTTGCGCCGCCGGGCAACGCGGACTTCGCCGCGACCGCATAATGCAAAAGGACGAAGGACGGCAGATGCGACCACGGCCCAGTCCAAGCGACGACCACCGCGATGAGCACCGCAATGGGCATGAAGGCGACGGCGATTTCGCCGCCGGAGAGCCCATGCGCCTCGGCCTGCGCCTCCACGGTGGCCGCCACCGGTGCGCCGCCGTAGGCGACCACTTGTGCGGGCCGCCAGACCTTGAGCAGAAGCAGCAGCAGCACGAAGCAAACGATTGAGCCGATCACGTCGGGAAGATAGGGCCCAAGGTACACGGCGGTCGGCAACTGGCCGGCGATGTAGCCGAGCGAGCCGACGATGGCGAGCGGCCAAGCCGACCACATGCCTTTGCGGCCCGACACCAGGTACAGCAGAATCCAGGGCGGCAGCAGCGCCAGGATGGCGACGATCTTGCCGACGGACGCCGAGTAGATCGGCAACAGATCGGCGAAGCTCATGCCCAGAGTGCCGGCGGTGACGGTGGCGAGCGCAATGATGGGCGCGCCCAGTGCGCCGTAGGAGACCGGCGCATTGTTGGCAATGGCGGCCACCCGGATGGCATCGATGTCGGGAATGCCGAGCGTGATCAGGATCGGTGCCACGAAGGCCCACGGATAGCCGAAGCCAACCAGCCCTTCGAGCAAAGCGCCGAACGCCCACGCAAACAGGATGGTCTGCACGCGCACATCGCGCGTGCCCTGCTGCACCAGCCAGCGCCGCAGCTTCTCAAACGCGCCGGTGGCGACCAGCGTGTTGAACAGCATCACCCCCCAGAACGTGATCCAGTTGACGTTCCAGATGCCGGTCGCGGCGCCATAGATGTAAGCGAGCGCGCCGTCGCCGACCGGCATATCCCAAACCCATATCGCAAGAAGGTAGGTGACTATCGAGGCGATCAACACCGCGAGCCAGGCCGACAGGCGCAAGCCCGCGAGCAAGACCAGCAAGAGCACGACCGGGATGAGTGCGACCACCCAGGTCCAGAACAGGTTGCCGGTCGGATTGAGAATTTGCATGAACATGGGAGGACCCTCCCCCACGCGGCGGCCGCGGCCCTATCGGCGGTGGCCCTTGAATGCCCGAGGGTTGGGGCGAGGATCACCCTCGCCGCTCACACGACGATTGCTCTCTATTTGCCGCCGCGTACCTGTAGGCGGCTTTGGCTTAACGCCGGCCAAGCGCTACGGTTCTCAGCGATCTTGGTGCTCCGCGCGTTTCCAAACGCGACAAATGGTTCCACCTCCTGTTGGCCATGCGACAAGGCTGGACAAGTGACCAGGCTGAACCTGTCAGCGTGATCTGTCAGATTGCGACCGCTAAGGTCCGCGCGAGCGACTTGATTGGAGGCCGGCCGTCGGGTGGCGAGAAGCTCGTCATGGTAGGAGCGGACCGTCCCCCCGTTCGGTTTCATCGGTATTCGGCGAGAAAGATCCTCTCACATAAAGAGTGACAAAGCCTAGAGTGTGACAAAGCCGGTCTCAGAAATCCGGCATGCGCGCGGTCGGCACGAATGCCTCGTTCTTCCCGGCGAAGAACTCAAAGCGATTCTCTGCGCAGACGATCTCCGTCCATTCCATCGCCGGGCGCTCATAAGTGATGACCCCGGACCACGGCATGGTGAAGACGCCCGCGTCCTCCACCGTGAAGGTGAGCTGCAAACGTTTGCCCTTATAGGTGAGATCGGACGCGGTATCGGGAACCCGATTGTTCTCTCTGAGATTGCGCGCCACTGCGGCCTGAGCCGTTGCATAATCGACCATGCGATAGCGCTCGACGACATGCAGCGCCGGGCTGAAGGGTGTTCCGTACATATCGACCATGGCCAGCGGCCGGTCGGCCTTGATCGCGACGGTATCGACCACGAGCGAGTCACCCTCGTAATGGCCGACGGAATCCCCGTACCAGGACGGCGTCGGCTTGGCGGGATGCGGCTCGTTGAGGCGCACATGGCGGAATTCAGGGCCGCGCATGTAGAGGAAAACGATCTGTTGCGGCTGTTGCAGGACTTGCACGCCCGGTTGGAAGAAAATGTAGGGCACACCGGAGGGCCAGCACCGGTTGCTCGGGGTCGGATAGGTCATGCCGCCGAGCGTTATGTCGCCATGCTTTTTTACGATGGCGGCGGCCTCGGGCTTCAGGATCGGATTGGTGTAATCGCCGACGAACTCACGGCCGCTTCCCGATCCGTCCGGACGGTGCAACCGGTTGAAGACCGGCCCCGGACCCGATGCCGGCGGCTCGATGCCCGGGAAATAGGGATGGACCCACATTCCGGTGAAATCAGGGATGGAGGCGTCTACTGCGGCTTTCGGCGTCTGAGCGCGTGCACTTGATGCCGCGACCGCGAGCACGACCGAAATGACCAAGCCGAGCCGCTTCGCGCTCATGACCGACCTCCCAACGTCGCCGACTGCGCCCCGAGCATTTGGCGAGGCCCACATCGAATGGACGATCCGTTCGACATTTGGGCTGGCATTATGTGGGGCGCACGATATTACCCGGATCGGGCCGCAATGCACGAATTGTCATGCGACTCTATCTCGTGGATAGGCCGGCATGATAGCAGCCGCGCAAAGACATTGTTTAACTTTCGGGCGATAACAAGAGAGGAGCGGCCGAAAATGCAATCCTGGCGACGCAATATTCGCAGGCTTCCTCACATCCGCGCCGCCAACAACCACGCCGCCCGCAACAGATAAACTCCGCTGATCGCAAAGATCACCAGGCGCGACCAGCGGCGAAAGCCGTGATCGGTCATGCGCTCGATCACAAATGGTGCGAGCGCGGAGCCTGCGATTGCGAGCGCGATCGCCGGCAAGGTGGCCGCAAGCGGCACCTCGGAGAAGCCCGCAACCGAGCCGTAATACGCCGCGCGCACCACATGGCTCAGGCATTGCACCACCGCCTTGGTGGCGTTGGTGGTCTTGCGGTCGAGCATGCTCTTCTGGAAGAACACGTCGAGAAAGAGGCCGCCGACCCCGGCCAGGATCTGGATCATCGAGGTCAGGACGCCGGTCACGAACGGCACGCCGCGCCACTCGATATTGGGACGCATGTGCTTGGGCAGCACTTCGATCGCGAACGGCATCAGCCCCAGCGTCAGATACACGAAGGCCTTGTTAGGTACGAACGAGATCGCGAACATGAAGGCGAACGCGATCGTTGCGCCGGCGAGGTACCAGAAGAAGATCGGCCAGCGCACATAATGCCGCCAGTGCAGCGCGCGCCAGCCGTTGGCGAAGAGCTGCACAATCGAGAAGGAGATCATCCCGGCCGCAACATCCATGTAGTTGAGCAGGACGCCGAGCAGGATCATGCCGCCCGCCATGCCGAACACGCCGGAGACGAACGAGCTGACCAAGACTGTGCTGGCGATGATGAGATAGGTGAGCGGGGTCATATGCAAGTTGCTTCACGCCGGCGGAATCGGACGGCGCCGCGCAGCAGTAGCCGCCAGGGAGCAATATGAAAAGCGTGGCCTGCGGTGATCAGGCTTGCCCGCATCGCAGGACAGCAGCCATCTAGCGGGAGCCTGTCTGCTGGGCTAGCATTCCGGCGGCAAAGGGCGTCAATTACGAAAAGACTCAGACAAAAGCAGGAACGCGAAGATGAGGGAAACCATGACCGACATCGGCAGGCGTGAAGTGTTGCAGAGCGGAGCGGCCTTGCTCACCGCCGCGGCGATGGCGCCGGAAGCAGCCCAGGCGCAAGGCGCGAAGGGCGGCAAGTACGAGTTCCTGGTCAAGGACATGGTCTATCAGCCCAACAGCGGCGGCAAGGAGCGGCTGGCGCGGCTCTATCAACCCGCCGGCACCGGCCCGTTCCCGGCGATCTTGCAGGTGCATGGCGGGGCCTGGACCAACAAGGATCGCACCGACGGGCAGAACACCGCGCTCGACCTCGCGGCCGCCGGCATCGTCGTGGTGTCGATCGATTTCCGCAACTCGGGCGAGGCGCCTTATCCGGCTTCGCTGCAGGATATCAATTACGGCATCCGCTGGCTCAAGGCGCATGCGAGCGAGTTCGGCAGCAGTGCCGATCGGGTCGGCGCGTATGGCACCTCGAGCGGCGGCCATCAGATCCTGCTCGCCGCGATCCGCCCCGACGACCAGCGCTATACGGTGCTGCCGCTCAAGGAAGCTCCCGACATGGATGCCAAGCTGGCCTTCGTGGTCTCCGGCTGGGGCGTGCTGTTTCCGCTGGTGCGCTACAATCTCGCCAAGGCGGCGAACCGTCCGGACCTCACGATCAACCACGACACGTTCTTCGGCAGCGAGGCAACTCAGATCGAAGCGACGCCGGCGCTCGCGATCGAGCGTGGCGAGAAGGTGTACCTGCCGCCGGCGCTGGTGTTCCAGGGCACCAAGGACGAGTGGACCACGCCCGAGCTCGCCCAGCGCTTCGCCGACGATTATCGCAAGGCCGGCGGGACCATGGAGCTCGAGATCTACGAAGGCGCGCACCACACCTTCGTCAACGAGCATCCCTTCGACCCCAATTCCATCAAGGCCGTGAAGGCGACGATCGCGTTCGCCAAGAAATACGGCGCCGGGCGGCAGACGCAGGCGGAAAACAAGGGGTAGGTACGCCCTTGTAGGGTCGGCAACGCGCCACCTCCTCGGCCGACTCCCCTCCCCCTTGTGGGGAGGGGTTGGGGGTGGGGCCTCTTCAAATCGGCCTCAGCCAGACAACCCCCACCTCCCCCACAAGGGGGGAGGGAGCGCGCCGAGCCAGCGGCGCGCGCTACCCTCTACACCAAACATTCAAAAATCCGGCTTGTCGGCTTGCGGCACGGCGGCGTCGCGGCCGGCAAAATATTCGTGGACGTTCTCGGCGCAGATGAGGTCGGTCCATCCGCCCACAGCCGGGCGATAGGTGATGGTCGCGCTCCACGGCATGGTGAAGACGTTCACGTCATCGACCGTGAAGGCGAGCTGCAGCACCTTGCCACGATAATTGGCATCGAAATCCGCGCCTGGCGTGCGCGTATTCTCTTTGGCGTTCCGCTCGAATGCGCCCTTGGCATCCGCGTAATCGATAAGCCGATAGCGCTCGACCACATGCAGCGCCGGGCTGTGCGGCGTGCCGTACATATCGACCATGGCAAAAGGTCCGATCTTGACCGCGACCGTATCGATCACCAGCGTATCGCCCTCGTAGTGGCCGACCGAATCCCCGTACCAGGACGGCACCGGCGCGGGAGGATGCGACGCATTGAGCCGCACATGGCGCATCTCGTTACCCTGGCGATAGAGCATGGTGATCCGATCTCCCTCCTGGAACATCTCCATCAGGAAGTCCCAGAAGACGTAAGGAACGCCGCCCGGCCAGCACTGATTGCTGGGTGTCGGATAGCCCTTGCCGGCGAGCGAGATCTCGCCATGCTGCTTGACGATCTCCGCCGCAGCAGGTTTCAGGATCGGATTGGTATAGTCGCCGACGAGCTGCTGGAAGTTGCCGGTGCCGTTGCGCCGCGAGCGGTTGGTGATGGGACCTGCGCCCGATGCCGGCGGCTCGAATCCCGTCAGATACGGATGCGCCCAGATGCCGGAGAAATCCGGGATGGACGGGTCACCCTTGCCGGCGTTCCCGGGCGATGCGAGCGGGAACACAATGAAAAGCGCGCAAACCGCCGCCACCACGACCTTCCAGTGATGCTCTCGCGTCCGCATGGTCGCCTCGCTCCCCTATCGCGCGGTTTCATTATAGCGGGAACCGCGGCAAGAAGTCCCGAACCTTACCGGGCAACACTTGGAGAGGCTTGTGGATTCCGCTAGCGTCACGGTAGCCGAATTCGAGAGACTGGACGCTGAGCATGCGCCTATCCAAGCTCAAACTTCTGCTCATCGCCGCAATCGCGGGCGGAGCCTTGTTCATCGAGCACGGCAATCGTATGCGGATCGAAGCACCCGAACCGGTCGATACGCCTTCGGCATTGGTCATCGCCTGTCTCGTGGATGCGAGCGGTCACCTCAGCCAGGAATGCATGGACCTCATCCACGGATTCAAACGAAGCGGAAGCAGCCGATAGCGGTGGGATCAAACGATCGGCCGACGGCGGTCGAGCGACGGCCTTGAACCTCTCGACAAGGCCCCGGGGCTAACGCGAGTCATGCAAGCAGAAACCACGGCTCCCGGCGCAGACTTACCGGTTTCCGATCAAACACGTGCCGCCAAGATCGCCTGGCGGATCGCGCCGCTGCTGATCCTGTGCTACTTCGTGGCGTTCCTTGATCGTGTCAATGTCGGCTTCGCGGCGCTCACCATGAACGCCGATCTCGGCTTCGATTCCGCCGTATTCGGGCTGGGCGCCGGCATCTTCTTCGTCGGCTATTTCCTGTTCGAGGTGCCGAGCAATCTCATCTTGGAGAAGCTCGGCGCACGCGTGTGGATCGCCCGTATCATGTTCACCTGGGGGCTGGTATCGGGGGCGACCGCCTTGGTGTGGAACGAGACGAGCTTCTACGTCGCCCGCTTCCTGCTCGGCGCCGCCGAGGCCGGATTTTTTCCCGGTGTGCTTCTCTACCTCACCTATTGGTTCACCGCCGAGCACCGAGCCCGCGTGGTAGGCGTGTTCATGGCGGCGGTCCCGGTCTCGGGCGTCATCGGCTCTCCGCTGTCGGGCTGGCTCTTGGGGCTCGACGGGACGCTGTCTCTGCATGGCTGGCAATGGCTCTTCATCCTCGAAGGGCTGCCGTCCATGATCCTTGCGGGCATCGTCTGGCGCTATCTGCCGGATCATCCACACCAAGCCGGTTGGCTGTCGACGCGCGAGCGGCTCGAGCTCGAAGCGGACCTTGCGCGTGAGCGCGACCATCGCGAAGCCGTGCACCGCTATCGCCTCGGCGAAGCGCTCACCGCTCCGCGGGTGCTGGCGCTCGCTGTTCTCTATCTCGGTCTCGTCACCGGTCTGTACGGGGTGACGTTCTGGCTGCCGCAGATCGTCAAAGGATTCGGCGGGCTCACCAATCTCGAGGTCGGCTTCGTCACCGCGCTGCCGAACCTCGCAGCCGCGGTCGCCATGGTGGCTTGGACCCGCCATTCCGACCGCGCGCGCGAGCGTCCCTGGCATGTCGCGCTTCCGGCTTTGCTCGGCGCCGCCGGGCTCATCGGCTCGGCTTTCGCCGGCGATCCGGTCTCCTCGATGGCCGCGCTTACGCTGGCGCTCGTCGGCATCTATGCGGCGATCGCCACTTCCTGGGCGCTGCCGAGCGCATTCTTGACCGGCACCGCCGCCGCCGGCGGACTGGCACTCATCAATTCGATCGGCAATCTGGGCGGCTTCGCCGGGCCGTATTTTACCGGCTGGATCAAGAGCGAAACCGGCGACTACGCAGTCGCATTCATCATCATCGCCGCGGGTCTTGGCGTGTCTGCGCTGATTGCGCTCGCGCTGCGCGGCGCCGTTGCGCATGAACAGCCGCTCAAACACCCTGCCGAAGAGGCGGCTTGATGCCTGATGATGACAACCGCGGGGCCAAGCTGATAGCATCATCCTAGAGCTACGCGCGTTCATTCCAAGCAGCCAAGCCGTGCCCAGGGGGATGATCATGCTGTATGGAAGCTCGGCGATCTTATTTGCAGTAATGGCCACGCTTCTCGTTGGCGAGACCGGCGCCCGCGCCTTCGACGATTCGAAATATCCGAACTGGAAAGGGCAGTGGTCGCGCTTCAACACCAACCCGCAGGGCCAGGCGGTCAAGTTCGATCCGTCGAAGCCTTCGGGGCTCGGCCAGGAAGCGCCGCTGACGCCGGAATATCAGAAGGTGCTGGAGAACAGCATGGCGGATCAGGCCGCCGGCGGATTGGGCAACTATCCCTCCGCGCGCTGCTATCTCGGCGGCATGCCGCGGACGATGTCGCCGTCGATGCAGGAATACGTCATCACCCCGGAGACAACCTATATCTTGACCGTCATCGACCTGCAGGAAGTCCGCCGCGTCTTCACCGACGGGCGCGATTGGCCGGCCGAGATCGAGCCGAGCTATCTCGGCTATTCGATCGGACGCTGGATCGACGAAGAGGGACAAGGCCGCTACACCACGCTCGAGGTCGAGACGCGCGGCTTCAAGGGTCCGCGCGCCTTCGACCACACCGGGCTGCCCATGCATTTTGACAATCAGTCGATCTTCAAGGAGCGTTTCCACCTCGACAAAGCCGACCCGAGCTTCCTGCACGACGAGATCACGGTGATCGATCATGCGCTGACCCGGCCGTGGACAGTGGACAAGAAGTACAAGCGCAGCGCCGATCCGCGCCCGACCTGGCTCGAGTACAATTGCGCCGAGGGCAACGAGCAAATCGTGGTCGGCAAGGAGAACTATTTCCTGAGCGCGGACGGCTTTCTGATGCCGGCCCGAAAGGATCAGGCCCCGCCCGACTTGCGCTATTTCAAGAAGCCGCAGACGGGCCGGTGACGGCGTCGCTTGGGCCTGGATGACCGCGCCGGCACGCCTGGAGCTCGCCGCCGCGATATCCCTTAGGTGAGCCAATGCGACTGCGAGAAGGGCCTCCCGCCTTCCGATAACCACGAAGTGACGCGCCGCAATCCGGCGTGGGTGAGCCCTTTCGCCGAAAGCCTTGGGCGGTGTATCTTCGAAGCCAAGCAAAAAGGAGCGACCCGAGGAGGATGTCCATGCGTTACGCGATTCCGATCTCCGTCTTGGCCATGGCGGCTGCGCTTACGGCCGCGCCCGCCGCCGCGCAAGTCATCGACTTCGGGAAATATCCGAATCTCAAAGGGCAATGGGTGCGCACCGGCAACCCCAACAATTGGCGCGAGCTCGCCGGCCCGGCCCCGCTCACGCCCGAGTACCAGAAGGTCTTCGAGGCCATCACCGAGGATCTCAAGGAGGGCGGACCCGGCAACTGGCCATCGACCTTCTGCGTGCCGGCCGGCATGCCGGCGATGATGAGCTTCTATGATCCGGGCGAGATCATCGTCATGCCGAACATCACCTATATCCTGATCAGCCACAATGACGATTCCTACCGGCGCATCTACACCGATGGCCGCGACTGGCCAAAAGACCCTGAGCTCACCTATGCGGGTTATTCGATCGGCCGATGGACCGACCAGGATGCCGAGGGCAAGTACCATACGCTCGAGGTGGAGACGCGCTTCCTCAAGAATCCGCGCGGATATGACACCTCGGGACTGCCCTTCGATAAGGACGGCCAGACCGTGATCAAGGAGCGCATTTACCTCGATCCTGCCGATGCCAATACGCTCTATGACCAGATCACGATCATCGATAACGCGCTGACGCGGCCCTATACCAAGCTGCAGAAGGTCACGCGCAATCCAAATCCGCGCCCGGCCTGGCATTCGGATGTCTGCTCCGAGGACAATACCTGGGTGAAGATCGGCAACGAGCCCTACTACCTCAGCGCCGACGGCAAGCTGATGCCTTCGAAGAAGGGCCAGAAGCCGCCGGACCTCACCTATTTCAAGCAGACGCAGAAGTAGCGGTTGCTCATGCAGGGGGCAAAGCCCTCGCGAGTGCAAACCGGCCACTACGACAGGCTCTCCTGACAGGCTGCTGACGGATGAATTGCCGAGAGACGCCTGGGCACCCGCTGCCTCGCGCTTCTTGCGGCCCTGATCCGCAAAATAGCTCGCACAGATGATGACCATAACCTGTGCCACAAAGCGGCGCGGTACCCCCGAAGGTAACCGCGCCGCCTGGCCCGCCGTGACCCCGAGCGAGATCACGACAGGCATGTAGTTTGTTGCGCGTTCGACGGGACTTCGCTTTGATAAAGATCAACTTGTGAGCGGCGCTGCCAAGTTGGCATGGCATTTACTCGTCATGCCGGATTCACATCGCGAGGTTGTTGCCTGAATGCACCACCGCGACGAAATCTCATCCTTCGCCGCATTTTGCCTTGGCTCACGCCGACGGCATCTCCTAATGTTGTATCGCCCCCGAAGCCAACCCCCGTGCCTTGCACGGAGGTCGTGAGACATGCGCCGCGCGGATGCCTTTTGCATTCGCGTCCCGGCCATTTCCTCACGCGACGGCTCGGACGCCATGGCTGCCAAGCGCACCCTCTCCCTTGGTCTCCTTCGACGGATCTGGGTCGTTGCTGCGGCCGGATTTTTCGGCCTCGCATGGGCACCGCCCGCGCAGGCGCTGCCCAGCTTCGCCCGCCAGACCGGGCAGCCATGCGGCACATGCCACACCGACTTCCCTGCCCTCACTCCCTACGGCCGCCGCTTCAAGCTGCTCGGCTATACGGTCGGCGGCGGCATGTTCCGCACCACCCCGTTCTCTCCGGCCGCGGACAATGTGCGCGCCGAAGCTGCCAAGATGGGCCTGTACCTCAAGGCCGCCAAGGCCCCCGCGAACGACGACAAGGACTATGTGCCGCCGGTCGCCCTGATGGCGATCATCGGTTACACCCACACGCAGGCGGACTTGGCCCCGCCCACCGATCCGTGGAAGCCCAACGACAACATTGTCATCTCGCCGGTCAGCGGCTTCTGGGGCGGCGCCATCGCGGACAATATCGGCGCCTTTGCGCAGGTGACGTATAACGCACCTGGCCCCGGCGGTTTCTCCGATCCGTTCGGACACACCTGGACCTGGGACAACACCGACGTCCGCTTCGTTAAGACCGCGCACATTGGCGGGATTGATGCGATCTTCGGCCTCACTGCCAACAACAATCCGACCGTGCAGGACGTGTGGAACACGACGCCGGCCTGGGCCTTCCCGTATGCGGTATCCACCGTTGCGTCGACGCCGGCCACCAAGACTACGATCGAGGGGGCATTCTCCGCCCATGTCGTCGGCTTCGGCGCCTACGCGTATATCGCCGATCTTCTCTATCTGGAGGCAACCCTCTACCGCACGCTCGACTTCGGGGCGCAAAACTCGCTTGGCGTCGATCCTTATGGGGCTGGCGGCCTCATCGACGGCGTCTCGCCGTACTGGCGCCTCGCGCTCGAGCCGCACTGGAACAACAATTATCTCATGGTCGGCACCTTCGGGTCGCAGACCAACGTGCACAACTGGATCAACCCGGGCACCGGCGATACATCGACTTTCGCGCAAACCGACAAATTCACCGATATCGGCTTCGACGCGCAGTATCAGTATCAGGGCGACAACTACTGGCTGACGCTGCGCGGCAGCTACATTCACGAATTCCAACAACTCGATTCTACCTTCAGTCAAGGCGGCTCCGCCAACCTCAACAACGATGTCAATTCGCTGCACCTGCAGGCTTCGTTCGCCTATGGGTTGGACAACCGGATCGTGCTGACCGGGCAATACTTCAACGTCTGGGGCTCGAGCGACCCGATCCTCTATTCGGGCCTCGCCAGCGGCTTCAGCCCCAACAGCGACGGCTTCATCGCCGAGATCGCCTATATCCCGTTTTCCGCCAGCAAGGCGCCGGGCTGGCCATGGGGCAATGTGCGCATCGGCCTCGACTACACGTTCTACAACAAGTTCGACGGCACCACTGTCGGCGCCAGCGCCAACAATACGCTGTTCCTGCACCTGTGGTTCGCGATGTAGGCGGCGGAGCGCGGAGACCGGAACCATGCACACCCTGATGAAGACGCTGCTGATCGCCGCGACAGGCTCAACCCTCTTGCCAGGACCCGCGACCGCCGCCGACATGTCGCTCCCGTTCAAAGCTCCCATGCCGCCTCCCGCCTTCAGCTGGACCGGCTGCTATCTCGGCGCCCATGTGGGCGGCGGCTGGGCACACAAGGAAGCAACCGATCCGGTCAACGCGATCCAGAGTGCCTTCACCGAAATGACGACCGGCGTCACGACCGTCACCGTCGATCCGATCGGCGTCGTTGTGGGAGGACAAATCGGCTGCGATTATCAGTTCGCCCCCACCTGGGTCGTGGGCGTGGAAGGCGCGGCCTCAGGCTCGACCATGAAGGCCAGCGCCAATTTCGCACTTCCGGCGAGCGGCGATACCGGTGAGTTCAGCGCGCTCACGGATTTCGTTGCCAGCGCGACTGGCCGGTTCGGTTATGCCGCCGACCACTGGCTGTTCTACGCCAAGGCGGGCGCCGCCTGGGTCGGGGACAAATACGACTTCACCGGCAGCGTTACCGGGACGCCCGTTGCCTTCGAGGGCCTGGACCAGCGCCTGGGCTGGACGGTGGGCGGCGGAATCGATTGGGCCTTCTATCACCATTGGTCACTCGCGCTCGAATACGACTACTACCAATTCGGCAGCCACACTGTGCTGATGATCGATCCGAACAATGCTCCCGCTGGTGTGCCGGTTAATTTCAAGCAGAGCGTCCAAATCGCCAAGCTTGCGCTGAATTTCCATATGTGGGACGGGCGCTGAGATGGTGAAGCAAGGCGGCACCGTAGGGTGGGCAATGCGCTTGACAAAGTCGTTCCAAGCGCAACGAGCTCTCTGCGCATTGCCCACGCGCGGGAAGCCCATCATGCGATCGCGTGGGCAAAATTGCGTGAGCGCTTCGCACCAATCAATTTCCTTACGAAGCAATTTTGCCCATCCTACCAGGCTCGGCGTCGCGCTGGCGGCGTTGATCGCGCTGGTAAGCGGCGGCGCCGCGGGGGCTGCGAACGATGCTCCCACCGGCCAAGAGGTCCAAGCCAAGCTCACGTATTGCGAGGTCTGCCACGGCGTCTCGGCGCAGGGCTTTCTCGGTTTCTCTCCGATCCCACGGCTTGCCGGCCAGCAGGTCGCCTATATCCGGAACCAGTTGCAGGGCTTCTCCGAGAAGAAGCGGGCCAACAACATCATGTTCAATGTCGGGCACGTGCTGAGCCCGGCCATGATCACGGCGCTCGCCAACAGCCTCCACGACCTCAATCCCAAGCCGCTCGGCAATGGGCCGAAGGACCTCGTCGACGCGGGCAAGCAAATCTATGAACAGGGCGTGCCGAGCGCCAATGTTCTTCCCTGCGCCACATGCCACGGCGCCGACGCCAAGGGCAGCGATCAATTCCCCCGCCTGGCCGGCCAGCTCTACGCTTATGTGATCCTGCAATTGACCAACTGGAGCAAGGAGCGCGCAGAGCACAACTCCGACATCATGGCACCGATTGCCCGCGGCCTGACCGACGCGCAGATCAAGGCGGTGGCCGCCTATGTGAGCTACCTGGAGTGATTACCATGCGGCTCCATGGCGGATTGCACATTGCTCTGCTCGCCCTCCTGCTTGCCGCTCCGGCACACGCGGAAAACGCGTCGCGCGGCAGCGTGCAGGCCAAGCTCAGCTACTGCAAGGATTGTCATGGCGCTTCGGCACAAGGCTTCCGCGGCTATTTCCCGATCCCGCGGCTTGCCGGGCAGCAGACCGAGTATCTGGAAAATCAGTTGCGTGCCTTCATCGAGCACCGGCGCACCAACAACATCATGTTCAATGTGGCGCATACGTTGAGCCCGGCGATGGTCTCGGCGCTGGCGGAGAGCTTCCACGCGCTCAATCCACCACCGATCGGTGGCGCGCCGCGGGGCCTGGTCGAGGAGGGCCGGAAGATTTTCGAGGACGGGGTTCCTGACGATAATATCGCGGCCTGCGCGGCCTGCCACGGACCGGATGCGACGGGCACCGGTGAAATTCCGCGCCTCGCCGGCCAGCTCTATCCCTATCTCGTCAAGGAGCTCACCAACTGGGGCAAGGAGCGGGGACAGAACCCATCCCAGCCCGACACCTCCGCGATCATGAGCCCTGTCGCCCACAGCCTCAGCAAATCACAGATCGAGGCGGTCGCGGCTTACGTCAGCTATTTGAAGTAGCTTATCAAGCTCATGTCTCGGATGAAGTGCAACTATAACAGTAGCCAGAGGCAATTGATCAAAGGCAGATAGATGACAGGCATCCGGTCGACACTGCTGATCCTGGCGGCTGCGTGCCTTGCAGTGTGCGCGAGCGCCCGCGCCGAGAGCCCGGCCGTGCGCAATTGCACCTGGTGCCACGGGAGCGGTGGGCAAGGTTATTCGCCGGCGCCGCGATTGGCCGGGCAGCGGGCGCAATATATCGAGAATCAGCTCGCCGGCTTCCGCAGCCACGGGCGCGACAATCCGTTCTCGAAACAATACATGTGGGGGGCCGCGGAAAACCTGAACGCCGGCGCCGCGCATGAGCTGGCGCTGTATTTCGCCAGCCTCGCTCCGCGCCCGGCCAATGACGGCGATGCCGACCTCGTCGCCACCGGGCGCACAATCTACCAACAGGGGATGCCGGAAGAGAACATCGTGGCCTGCGTGGTCTGCCACGGTCCCAATGCGGAAGGGGTTGGACAAATTCCACGCCTGGGCGGGCTCGGCCATGCCTATCTCAAGCGGATGCTCGAGCAGTGGGGCCAGGGCTATCACTTGAATTCCGGCCCGCCGATGCCCGATATCGCCAGTAAATTGTCGGCAAGCCAGATCGAGGCGCTCGCTGCCTACCTGAGCTTCATCAGGTAGGGGCATCCCTGCGGAACCGAGACAGCGGCCAAACCGGGCGGACCGTCGGTGCAACGCTGCGATCGCAGGTCGCTCCGATAGCGTCGAAACCGCCCATCCCTAGCCACAACCTCCTATTGCAGCCCGACCGGGTGGCCCCCTCTCCTACCCGCAAGACTAAAATCGAATTTAGTTTTGTGACACGCAATTTAATGGGCGCCGGCTGTGCAATCCAATACGTACGAGGCCTGAGGGCAACCTCAAAAAAATTAACTCAAACAACTTGGAGATTACCATGAAGAAGCTCAGCATCGTTGCCGCTGCAATCCTTCTCGGCCTCGGTGGCGCGGCCATGGCCGGTGACAGCGGCGAGAACCATCAGGACAACACGAACACGGCTGGCGTCAATCCGTACATGCCTGAGTTCAGTGTGCCGGCTGGCAGAGGAGCCTTCGCGAAGGTGGAGCATCCGCAGGTTGTTCACCACGTCAAGAAGTAGTCTCCCAAAAGTAGTTTGGATCGACTTAGAGCCTCGGCGGGTCGGCCCAGTGCGAAGCTTGCGCACTGCCGGCCGCGCCTGAGAGCATGTGAAGAAATCGCGACTGCGATTTTCCGCTCGTTCCCGCGCAAGCGGGATCCAGCGCTTTGCCGCAAGAACTGGACCCGCTTCCGCGGGATGAGCGGAGGTGGGGTATGTCTTCACAAGCACCGAGGAGCGGAGTGCGGGCGAACGCATGGATTTGCGTTTAGCCTCGCACACTGAACGAGCTTGAATTGCAGCTCAAGCGTCCAGCTACGCTTTAGAGCCCACCGGAGGCAACCTCATCCTCGCTGCACATGCGCTTTTTCTTTCTCACTTTCTTTCTCCCGCTTCCCAGCCCACCGACACGCGCGACCTGAAAGGCCGCTCCAGGGAGGCTGAGCGCACCTGGCGGATATGCGCAGCACGCGCGCCAGGCTTTATCGTCGTCTCTACGGCGCTAAATCGCACTCCCAGCGCACGCAAATCGCCATTGCGCTCTCGCACGCCCGCCCTCGCGCGTGTAAGGTGCAAGCGGGAGGCTGCTCGTTTCATGGCTGCACGAATCCGGATACCGACCTCGACCCCCTTACGGGTCGTGATCGTGCTCGCGGCTGCCGTGGTCGTATTCCTGATCGCCGCTTGGATTTCGGGCGCAACGGTCCAGATCTGCCAGCTCGACCAAGCCGGAGAGCAGACCAATTGCGCATCTTACAATCTTGCATTGTACGCCATCCTGCGCGCCGGCGAGATCATCAACTTCTACAGCCCGATCGCGACCGCGCTCGCCGCCATCGCCATTGCGCTTCTCACGTGGACGCTGCGCCAAGCCCAGGAGCGGACGCTTGCTTCCGCCGGCGCGCAGGCGGACGCCGAGAAGGAGAGATACAGGCTTCTCGACCGCGCCTATGTGGCGGTCGAGGCGCACGGGGTGGGCCTTGCTCCCGTCCCTGACAGCCCGGGCAAGATGCGCACCGTCGCCGGCGTCGCCATCGAGAACAATGGCCACACGCCGGCGCTCCTGAAAGAGCTCTACGGCGAGTTCCGCGACAGCTCGCCGATCGGCGAGACCCCGTCATATGCGGACGGACAGACCTGGTCGCTCAATTTCCAGATCGGTGGGCGCAAGCCGCAAATCTTCCTCGATAAGGAATTTCCCTTCTACAGCAGCAAGACCACCCACCACTATTTCTTGGGCTATGTGACCTATGTGGATGTCTTCGGCGAAACGCACACGTCGCGATTCTGCGCGATGATCATGCCGCACCGGGAAAAATGGAGCCACGCCGGCCCGAGCGCCTGGAACGCGTGGGATTAGGGCCGGCGCAACGAACCCGCGCTTATCGCCCTCCTTAATGGCGAAGAATCCGCCCCGCGGAGCTTTGCTTGAGCCCGCCCGCATCCAGAACCACGTTGCCATTGATGATGACGTAAGGAATCCCGCGCGGATAGCGGTGCGGGTCCTCGAAGGTCGCCTGGTCCGAAACGGTTGCGGGATCAAAGAGCGAAAGGTCGGCAAAATAGCCCGGACGGAGGAGCCCTCGCGCGCGCAGGCCGAGCTTTTCCGCCGGCATGCCGGTCATTTTCGCGATCGCGCCTTCCAGCGAGAACAACCGCGCCTCGCGCGCGTATCTGGCGAGAACGCGAGGAAAGGTTCCATACATGCGCGGGTGCGGATGACCCGGATGCGGCCCTTCTCCGCCGGACAAGCCCAGGGAATCCGAGCCGATCATCACATAGGGCTGCCGGAGCGACTTTTGCACATTGTGCTCCGCCTGCGTAAACAGCACGACGGACACCGCCGCATCATGCGCGACCAGGAGGTCAAGCATCGCCTCGGCGGGCGGCTGGCCCCGCCGCGCCGCCAACGCGGCAAGCGTCAGCCCCTCGACCGCAGCTTCCGGACAGGTCGCGATCATGATCTCGTCCCAACCGATCGCGCCGTGCGTCGTCCCCCATGCATCGCCCGATCGCGTGTTCTCGGCGATGATGCGTTGGCGGGTTGCGGAATCGGAAATGCGCTGCAGCAGTTTCTCGATGCCGCCGTCATGCACCCATTCCGGGAGCATAGCCGTCATGAACGTGCTGCTCGCCGCATAGGGATAGACGTCCGCGGAGGCCGGCACGCCGCGCCGGCGCGCCTCCTCGATCTGCTCCAACGCGCGGTCGAACAAATGCCAGTTCTCGCGCCCCTGCGACTTGAGATGCGCGATCTGCAAGCCGACGCCGGCCTGTTCGGATATCTCGATTGCCTCCGCGATCGCCTCGAGCAGGGTCTCGGCCTCGCCGCGCATGTGCGTGAAGTATTGACCGCCGCGCGCCGCCATGGATGCGCACAGTGCGATGAGCTCATCGGTCCCGGCAAACGCACTCGGCGGATAGATGAGCCCGGACGACAATCCGAATGCACCGGCGTCGATCGCCTCGGCGAGCAGGCTCTTCATGGTTTCGAGCTCCGCACGCGTGGGCGCGCGGTTCTCCGCCCCCATGGCGGCGTAGCGGATCGGCCCATGCCCGACAAAATGCACGACATTGACGCTGGGATGGAGCTCTTCCAGCGCCGTCAGATATTGTTGGAAGGTGGACCAGCGGACTTCAAGCTTGGCGCCGAGCGAATGCGCGGCTGCCTCCACCTGCCGCCGACTTTCCGGGACGCAGGGCGCCGGAGAGAAGCTGCACATTCCGACGACCTCGGTCGTCACGCCCTGGCGGATCTTCGATTCCGCCGATGGACACTGCGCGTAGAAGAAATCCGAATGCGAATGGATGTCGATGAAACCCGGCGCGACGACGAGCGCCGCCGCATCGATGACGCGTGCGGCATTGGCGTCAGGCAGCTCGGGGGCGACTGCGGCGATCGTGTCGCCGGCGATCGCCACATCGGCCTTCTGTCGCGCAGCGCCGGAGCCGTCGATGACGGTGCCGTTCTTGACGAGCAGCGACCAGGACATGAGCAGTCTCAGACTCCGCCCGGCCGCGGGCCGGAATCGGCTTCCGAGAAATGCGCATGCACCACGCGCCAGCTGCCTGCTTCCTTGTGGAACACCATGGTCGAGCGGGTGATGAACTTGTCTCCCTGATAGTGGATGTCGCGTGGAGGACTGGCTTTGCCGACCCAATTGCGCCTGGTATCGCGATGGCACCAAATCACGGCCATCGCATCGGTAATGACGCCGCCGATGTCGAATGGCGTCCAGTAGGAGCCCTTGACGTTCTCTTTGTAGAAAGCCCACAGCGCCCGCCAATGATCGGAGCCGTTGTAGGTATGACCGTTGAGATTGAAGAATGTCGCTTCCGGCAGCTCACTCCATATCGGCTTTATTGCCTCCCAGTCGAAGTGGCCGTTGGCGACGATATATTGCTCGAGCAGCTGCAACAGCTCCGTGCGGTCGCGTTCGGAACCGCCAACAAGCTTTGCATCACTCAGTTTCAGCGCGCTCATGCATTGGTCTCCGGCATTGGGGCACCTCATCTTCGAGCTAATCCGCGCGTGCGCCGGATTTGTCAACAACGGCACGCCACTTGGCGGATTCCAGCCTGACGAACCTGCGCGCCTCATCCGGCGTATCGCCGACCGTCTCCGCACCCATTTCAGCGACCCGTGCCCGGATCAGCGGGTTCGCCGCAACCCGACCGATTGCCTGGGCAAGCTTGTTCACGATCTGCTCCGGAGTGCCGGCCGGTGCGGCGACCATCTGCCAAGAATAGGCGGCGAAGCCCGGCAGCCCGGACTCGGCGATCGTCGGGAGCTCCGGCAGGAGGTCGGAGCGCCGCTCGGTTGAGATCGCGAGCGCACGAACCTGGTTGCTGCGAATAAGCGGCACGATCGGCGGCAGATTGTCGATGACGAGCTGAACGCGGCCGGCAACCAGATCGATCAGGGAAAGTGCGGTCCCCCGATAGGCGACGTGCTGCATCTTCACATCGGCCATCGACTTGAACAATTCGGCGGCGATGTGGGATGTGGACCCGATTCCGGCCGAGCCGTAATTCAGGCCGCCCGGATTGGCCTTCGCATAGGCGATCAGCTCCGCCACGCTGTGCACCGGCACGGACGGATGCACCACCAGCACGTTCGGAAGGATCGCGAACAAAGAGACCGGGTCGAGATCGCGGTCCGGATCGAACGACATGTCCCGGTAAAGGGCTTTGTTGTAGGCGAGCACGCCGGGCGCCGACATCAGCAGGGTGTAGCCGTCCGGCGGCGCTGCGGCGACGATCGCCGCCCCGATATTGCCGCCCGCGCCGCCGCGATCATCGACCACAAACGAGGCGTTGAGCTCGCGCGCGAGTTGCTCACACAAAAGGCGCGTCAGGAGATCCGTTGCCCCGCCCGCCGCGAAGGGCACCACAAAGCGCACCGGTCGCGTCGGCCATTCCTCAGCCATGCTTCCGGTCGGGGCCGCCAGCACAGTCGCAATTGCCAGCAGACAAGCGCAGATGCGGTTCATGGGACATCCATTCAGCCGGCTTTGTTAGTTCAGCTTTGCCCCCGTCTTGGCAATGACCCCTTGCCACTTCACTGACTCGGCCTTGACGAAGGTCTCGGCCTCGAGAGGGGTGTCGACCGCGGCCTCGGCGCCCAGCTCGGCAATGCGCGCGCTGAAGTCCGGCGCCTGCGCGACGTCTTTCGTCGCCTTGGCGAGCGCAGCCACGATGTCGGCCGGGGTGCCGACCGGTGCCGCCAGCATGATCCAGGAAGAAGCCTCGTAGCCGGGGATGCCGGCTTCGCTGATCGTCGGCAGCGAAGGAAACAGGGGTGAACGCGTGGCGGTGCTGATGCCGAGCGCGCGCACGCGCCCGTCGCGAATTATGGGAAGAAACGACGTCAAATTGTCGATCACCATCTGAATGCGTCCGGTGATGAGATCGGTCTGCGACTGTGTGGTGGCGCTGTAGGATACGAATTGAATGTCGACCCCTGCCAGCGACTTGAACAGCTCGGCGGATAAAAACGAGGTGGCACCCACGCCGATGGCCCCGTAGTTGAGCCGGTTAGGATTGCTGCGCGCGAAGGCGACGAGCTCAGCCACGTTGCGAGCCGGCACCGCAGCGTTCACCACCAGCACATTGGGAATACGGGCGTAGAGCGCGACCGGCCTGAGCGAGCGGTCCGGATCGAACTGCGAATCGCGATAGAGCGCCTTGTTGTAGGAAAGCACGCCCGGCGCCCCCATAAGGAACGTATACCCGTCAGCGGGTGAAGCGGCTACGTACGCCCCCCCGATATTGCCGCCGGCGCCGCCGCGGTTTTCTACGATGAAGGGAACGTTGAATCGCGCCGCCAGGCGCTCGCACAAAAGGCGCGTCAGCACGTCTGTTGCCCCGCCTGCCGGAAACGGGACGACAACGCGCACCGCGCGTTCCGGCCACTCGGCGGCGCTGACAGGGGCGGCGGTGACGACCGCAAGAGCAATCGTCGCAAGGCTAGCGCAGAAGCGTAGTACCGGGTGGGGCACGCGTTCCACTCTCCGAGATCACCGGCCGGCACCCGGTGCTGCCGCCGCACGTGGTAGAGACTGGCAAGAACGGCCCGCAGCCGTCAAGCAGATGGGCAGCAGGGTCGCGGCGGCGTCTCAAGCCGCGGGAGATAGGGCTCGGCATCTCAGCTCAGGTCGGGTGCAACGCGCGGCCGAGATAAGCGATCTCGGCCAACGGATCGGCGCCCACGAATGTCAGCACGAGCTCGGTGACGCCGGCGCGCGCATAGATCTCGATTTGCTCGATGCACTCGCGTGCCGAGCCTGCGACCGCGAAGGCGTCGACGAAACGATCGTCGAGCGCGATGTCCGGCGCCTCTCCGCCGGCAACACGCTCAACCGCGGCGAGCAGATCAGACTCCGGGATATTGCCCAGACGCATCGCCGCCCGAGCGGTGGGAATGGCCCAAAACTGACGCAACATCGGCGCGAGTGCTCGCTTGACCATCGCACGCGCCTGTGCGCCGTCGGGACTGGCGACGCAGGGCAGATATTGCACCACGTGGCGGATGACGCGTTCCGGCGCCGCCCGGCCGGATTCGACCGCAGCCGTGAGAACGATGTCGCGAGCGCGTGCCGTGAAGCCCGGCGGGCACATATTCGATATTAAAAGGCCATCGGCTATCGCCCCGCACAGCTGCAGCGCCTTGTCGCCGCGCGCCGCCATCAGGATCGGCATGTCCGGGCGCGGCGGCCGAGACCCGAGCTTTACCGCGCGAGCGGAGAACACCTTTCCGGCGTAAGTGACCTCATCCCCACGCAACATGCCACGCACGATGTGAAACGTATCGGCAAGTGCGGCCAGCGGCTTGTCGCCCAATGCAAGCTTGGATATTGCCGAAACAAGCCCGGAGCCGATGGCCAGGCTGATGCGGCCCTCGGCGAGCTCATCGAGGGCACCGATCTCCATGGCGATGAGGCTGGGATGGCGATTGTAGGGATTCCACGCGCCGATCCCGATGCGCGCTCGCGCCGTGCCGATCGCGCAGGCGGTTGCCGCCGGCAACACGCCACGCTCGAATGGATTTTCTGCAAACCAAATAGACGCGAGATTGCTCGCTTCCGCGGCCTTCGCCAACTCCAAGCATCGCTGCGGGTGCAGCCCGCCATGCAGCCGTATGCCCACATTAATATTATTCGTCATCGGAGAAATCTGAGCAGAAGGTTGGAGGGCGCCCGGTTGCGGGCTATCGGCAGACTACGGCAGCCGGAGCCAAATTCAATTGCCGCCCAGGTCCTCCGTTCCCGGCGGCAAGGTGGGCAGGCCGACGATGAGCACAATGATCGCCGCTGCGTCGATCACCGAAGGTACCTGAAGAAGATGTTGCTCATCGTGCTTCCGCTTTGCCCACGACGAGCGGCGGTAGCGGGCAGTCGAGCGTGTCGCAGATGGCGCGGAGCAGCTCAGCTTCGCGGACGGTGACCTGCTGGTTCGCCAGGATGCAGGCCGTGCAGGCGACAACGATCCGCCGCTTTATGGCCGGGGTGGATTGATCGAGCGTTTGCAGCGCCGCGTCGAATTCAGCGAGGGAGCATTCCTGGCGGGACGGCAAACGGTGGGCGTGGTCGCCGCCCACATAGCTGCGCATGCCGGCATCGAAAGCCCGGGAGGCCCGGCCGGGTTCCGCCTCGCCTTCCCAGGCCAATAGCGCCAACACCGTCGCGACCTGGTGCGCCAGCTTTTGCGGCGAGCTGTGCACGGGATGCCTCTGATGCTGCGGAAGGAACTGAGCATCGAGATGGCGACGCAGCACACAGCGGAGGGTGTACTCGAACAGGCTCAGCCGCTGGTCGGCCATCATGAGCGCCTCGACCTGGGCGCGGAAATCCCGGTACTGGCGGGGCGACATCTGCCGCAGGGCCGGCATGGCGAGGTCCAGGAGCGGCAGCCGGTACATGTCCGGGAGGGTCTGGACGGGGGCGACCAGCCGCAAGGTTTCGGCGAAATCTTGCGGTTCAACTCGAGACTTCAGCCGGGTCAGCTGCAGGTCTCGCAGATCTGCCCGTGGGTCCAGGAGAAGCGCATACACCAGGGCGTGAGCACTGAATGGCTCCTCGGCGGCGACCCGGAGCACGTCGGGCATGCTGTCGTAAAGCGCCTGGGCGCAGCCGATTGCGTCCGGATCGATGCGGCCGACCCGGGACGCAGCTTCGTCAGCGAATCCCAACACCGGCAACGGCACCTGCGGCAGCCCCGGTAACCTCCGTCTTCCGGCGAACGGTGGGAGGCCGCTGGGGCGAGGACCTCCGCGTTCTCCCCGATCGACAGCGACCGGCCGCACCGCTGGGAACTGGCCGTCGAACTGGGGATCGAGCCGGCGGATGCGCTCGACGAGAGGCGGGTGAGTGGCCAGGAGTCCGGCGAGCCCGCGGCCGGCGAAGGCGTTGGCGAAAAACATGTGGCCGGCCTCGGCGGCCTGCGGGTTGTCGATGCGCGACCCCTCGGCCAGTCCGCCGATCTTCTTGAGCGCCCCGCCAATGCCGTCGGGGTTGCGCGTGAACTGGACGGCGCTGGCGTCGGCCAGGTACTCGCGCTGGCGAGACACCGCCGCCATGATCAGCCGACCGAACAACGCTCCCACCAGGCCAAGCACAAACACGCCGAAACCGAGCAGCACCAGGCCGCCACGAGAATCATTCCTTCCCGACGAGCGTGCGCCGGACGTGAGCATGAGGGTGCGGCCGATGATCGACAACGCCATGATCCCGAAGATCAGGCCGATCAGCCGGATGTTGAGCCGCATGTCGCCGTTGAGGATGTGGCTGAACTCGTGCGCCACCACACCCTGCAGCTCGTCGCGGGTCAGGTAGTTGAGGCAGCCCTGGGAGACGGCGACCACCGCATCGCCCGGGGCATAGCCGGCCGCGAAGGCATTGATGCCCGGCTCATCCAGAACATAGACGGTGGGCACCGGAACTCCCGCGGCGAGGGCCATCTCCTCGACGACGTTGAGCAGCCGCTTCTGGCGCTCGTCGGTCGTCGTGCCGGGCACCTCTACACCGCCCATCATCAGGGCGACGGCCTGGCCGCCGGAAGCGAGCTGGGCCACCTTGAACGCGCTGGCAGCGCCGACCACAAGCGCCACCCCCGCTGCGGCGAGCAGGAGCAGCTCCGGCTGCCACCAGGACACCGGCTCGTGGACGCCATGCATGCTGAACGCCAGCAGCAGCCCGTACACCAGGGCAATCAGAATCACGATCGCCAGGACGAAATAGATCACCAGCTGGACGGTCTTGCGTCGGGCCGAATCCTGCTGCTGGAAGAAATTGCTGGCCATGTCAGGGCGGCTTTGGGGAGCACGGGACCGAAAGCATGGGACGCATAGCGGTGGCGCTTCTGGGTTTAAGGGAACGACACTTTGGGCTTTGCGCGCTCGGTCTCTGCGGTTTCGAGCAGTGCCGCCTCCTTGAACCCGAACATACCGGCGACAGTGACGGCCGGGAAAACCGTGCGCCGGATGTTGTAGTTGGCGGCAGCGTCGTTGAACGCTTGCCGGGCGAAGGCGATCTTGTTCTCGGTCGAGGTCAGCTCCTCCTGCAGGGCGAGCATGTTCTGGTTGGCCTTAAGGTCCGGGTACGCCTCGGACAGGGCGAAGAGCCGGCCCAGGATGCCGCCCAGCTTGGCCTCGCTCTGGTTGAGCTCTCTCATGGCCGCCGGGTCGCCGAGGTTGGCGGCAACTTTCTGCTCAGCCGCCATTGCGTTGTTGCGGGCCTTGATGACGGCATCGAGCGTCTCCCTCTCGTGGCCCATGTAGCCCTTGACGGCTTCGACCAGGTTCGGAATCAGGTCGTAGCGGCGTTTGAGCTGCACGTCGATCTGGGCGAAGGCGTTCTGGAAGCGTTGCCAGGCGACCACCAGCCCGTTGTAGATGCCCATGAGCCACAGCGCGAGCAGCAGCCCGACGCCGAGCAGCACGAGCAGAGTGATGATGAGAGGACTCATTGGCCCTGACCTCCTGCAAGAGGACTGTCGGTCTGGTCCATCGCACGACGACTGGCGCAAGACTTGTCTTATAGAATGCTGCCGGTCTTATAGAATGCCGCCGAAAAAACTTGGCACAGTCCGCCTGCGGTCGCGTAAGGACGCTACCACATTTGTCGTGCCGCCCACGACTCTTTCCCGCTCTCCTTTGTATGTTCGCTGGGCAACATTCCGCTTTCATATGTGCCGAGGCACATGTCCAGAAGCTCGCTTGGAACGCTTATTCTCCCTCACAAACGACGCACAACGCAGAGACAGGCATGGTTCGCGAGAATGAGATACGCACCGGCGAGGTCGCCGTCAGCGTGCCGCCGCCCGCCGACGCTGCTGTGCGATTCATCGGCCGCATTCGCACGCCGTGGACCTCGCGCATGGTCACGCCAAGGCAAGGGCGCACGGATGGCCCGGTGTGTCGCATCGAAGTCTTCGAACCTTGGGTGGCGGCTCTGCGTGGGCTCGAATGTTATGAACGTGTCGAGGTGCTCTATTGGCTGCACCTGTCCCGCCGGGATTTGGTGCTGCAGAGTCCGGCAAACGACGGCAGCGCCCGCGGAACATTTTCCCTGAGATCACCCGCGCGACCAAACCCGATCGGCACCTCGATCGCCGTGCTGATCGGAATAGAAGGCTCGACCGTCTTGGTGCGCGGCCTGGATTGCCTGGACGAGACCCCTTTGCTTGATCTCAAGCCCGACCGGGCTCTCTTCACGCCGATCGCCCCACCACAGGCGGGGGACTTCCAAACTGGCGAGTGACTGCAGAAGCCCCGCCTTGGTACATTGAATGTCTTCGATTTCGAGCTCGAACTGCCAGAAGTATTGACCAATTTCTTGATGAGCCAAGGACAGGCGACACGATCGACTTTGACGCGCTAGCGGGTGATCCATTTCATGTGTTTGCCTCGTTGAAATGGAGCCGTTCGCCTTGCCTCATGGGATCGGCCGGTAAACCCAGACGGCTGCCGGCTCGGAGCCACTCGCGCGCGCCGCCAGCTTGGTACATTGAATGTCTTCGATTCCGAGCTCGAATTGCCGGAGCAGAGTATTTCAATACTGATCTCGACACCTGACGCCGCCCTCAAGCGATGCACATGCGCTCACGCATAATCATGATGATGCCGGCGCCTCAACGTTCGGCAGCGCGCAACAAAACGCCTGGATGGCGACCGAGATCGATCGCCATGTGATCGATCCGCCCACGTACCGCTCCTAGCGGAATCTTTGCTTCGAGCAGCAGCGGCGCCTCGCTCGGCTGCGCGGAAGCAGGCGCGCAGCAGAGGATTGTCAAAAGGGCTGCGCAGGGAGGCGTTGAGAATCGGCGAGCGCATCCCAGCATCTATCTCACCATGACCCAGGCGGGCTGCAGCAACGGAAACGCCATCAGGCCAACAATGGCGGTCGCCCCGATCAGGAGTGGGTTACTCACCTTCCATCGAAAAAGCGCGCCAAGCGATACAAGGCCGATGAGGGCGGTCAGCCAGTCGCCGATGGCGATACGGCTGAGCAGGATCGAGGCGCCCAGAATGGTCCCGATCGCTGCCGCATAGGCGCCCTTCACGAAGCCCTGGACGTTGGGATTGGCACGGTGACGCGCCAGTAGCGGGGCCGCTACCAGGATGAAGATGAAGGAGGGAAAGAAGATGCCGACGGTCGAAACCAGCGCCCCCGAGAAACCGGCGACCAGATAGCCGACGAAAGTCGCGGTGATGACGACCGGCCCCGGACTTATCATTCCGATCGCAACCGCGATAAGGAACTGGCGCTCGTCGAGCCAGCCGAACTGCCGCACCAACCCCTGCTCCAGAAATGGCACGATCACCAGCCCGCTGCCAAAGGTCAGCGATCCCGCTTTCAGGAAAAACAAAAGAAGCTTGCCCAATGTGGATCCCGATGCGACCGGGGCGATCTGTGCGAGCGCCGGCGCGGCGGCTATCTGCAGCGCGGCCGGAGGCGGACGGCGGAAAATGCTGCCATACCAGGCGATGCCGACAGCACCCGCGCCGATAAACAAGAGTGCTACCTCTGCCTGCAAGATCAGGGTGACGATGAAACACACACCGGCAATCGCCCATTGCACTGCGTCCTCCATGCCAAGGCTCGCCAAGCGAGAGCAGGAATGCAGGATCAGGGCGATTACCGCTGGAGCGACCCCGTAGAAGATGGCGGTCACGGGCTGGAGATCGCCGAAATGGACGTAGAGGGCGCCCAGCGCCGCGACAATGAGGAAGTTCGGCAGGATGAAGGCCCAACCGCCGGCCCAGGCTCCCCAGAATCCTCCACGCAAATAGGCTATGTAGATGCCGACCTGAATCGCCAGCGGTCCGGGAAGCGACTGGCAGATCGCAATCGCTTCGCGCATCTGATCCTTGCTGAGCCATTTGCGCTCGGCGACGAGGTCGCGCTCCATCTGCCCGACCAGCGCCACCGGCCCGCCGAAACCCATGAGTCCCAGGCGAAGGAAATAGGACACCAGTTCCCGCATCCGGCCGTGGGGGATTTGCTTGCTCATGCTTCGTCCTGCGCGGGCCGGATCGCAAATGGCGATCGGATCCCCGACATGCCCGATCAGTTCTTGGCGATCGCGGTCTTGTCGAGCGCAGCGCGGACGCCTCTGGCGAGCTTGAGGGCGTCGTCGTTCGCCCAGAAGTGGATGAAGATCATCCGCGGCTGCTCATCGAGCATATGGCTGTGAATGGCGGTCACCTCGATGCCGTTCTGCCGTAGTGTGCGAATCAGCGGATTGACCTCATCGCCGGTCACCAGAAAGTCGCCGGTTATCGCAGCCTTACCGCCGCCGGTGGGCTGGAAGTTGATGCCGTTGGCGAGGCCCATGGGTCCAGGCGGAGTAATGGCCATGCCGCCCTGGCTGATCGGGTCGCGGCGCGGCACACCGAACGCATAAACGCCGCCATTGTTTGTTCCCGTTACGCCCATGATCTGGTCGAGCTGGGCGGTGTCGAGGTCGACGGCGGGCGGAGTTCCGGTCGCCGGCGACGCCGCGAGCGGCGTCTTGCTTTCGGCCAAGGCGGTACGGATTGCGGTGGCGAGCTTCACCGGGTCACCATGCGCCGCGATATGCATGTAGAAGGTCGCGGGGTTCGAACGCAGCAGGTGATTGTGCACAGCCGTGATGTCGATGCCGTTCTCCAGCATCTTCGCCATGACCGGGTTGACCTCGGTATCGAGCAGCACGAGATCGCCCATGACCATGACCTCACCGTGCATCGATTTGAATGCCGCCCAACCGCCCAGCGCCAGGGCGGGCTTGATGGTGACGCCGTCGAGGGTCACGTTGAGATCGGTGCGCGGGAAACCATAGCGATGGACGTCGCCGCCGACAGCCGCAGTGCGTCCAAGCACCTCATCAACCTTCTTCCAGTCGACTTCCTGGGCTTGCGCCGCCGTGCAGAATGCGGCCATCGCGCAAATCGTGATCAAGCGTCGCATGACTTTGTCTCCTTTTGCGGCCCGGGCCGTGTTGTTGCGCGCAAACGCGCGCCCCCGGGAGCGCGCGCTGTGGAAACTTGAGATGGTCGGGAGGCAGACGGACGGTGCAGCAACCAAGCAAGCCCGCGCGCGTCTCCAATCGTCGGCGAAATGCGATTGCAACAACGATTTGAGAGGAAAATTCCCGTCCATGCGCAATCACCTCGGCGAGAGCGAGTGTTGCGCAGAGCTTGGACGGCGAGCCCGTCTGATGGGGAGCCTGCGTTTCCCCGACCAAGGAAATAGCCGGTCACGGAGCCGACCGCAAGACAGCGAACGGAGATAAACGGAATGTGAAACCTGGGCCTGGACCCACGAATTATTGCGAGCCGAGCCGTTTTCTTGTAGTCATCTTGTGCGGGGACACTGCAGTCTCCCCGTCAGATGGGGCACCCATCCAAGCACTGCTCGCTGCGCTATGGAGGCGAGCATGGATGGCAAGATCGCAGTGCTATGGCGTGGAGACCGCGACGCGCGTCTCAATGTTACGCCACAGAACAATCGGCTCAGTCGCGTCTTCCAGGCACTATCTGGGCTGGGGATCGAAGCCCAACCCGCTGTCTACGCAGACGACATGGTTGACGAGCTGCGTAAGCAGCTTCTCGCGGTCGACGGCGTGCTGGTCTGGGTCGATCCGATCTCTGAGGGATGGACCCGATCTCTACTTGATCCTCTGTTGCGAGAGGTTGCGTCCAAGGGGATCTGGGTCAGCGCGCATCCCGACGTCATCCTCAATATGGGCGTGAAGCAAGTTCTTTATCGCACAAAAATGCTCGGTTGGGGCACCGACACGCATGTCTACGCGAGTGCCGACGTGTTGCGCTCGCAATTTCCCCCTCGACTCGCCTCGGCGGGGCCTCGGGTCCTCAAGCAGAATCGCGGCAACGGCGGCCAAGGCGTGTGGAAAGTCGAGCTGTTGTCCCCCTCGCCCACGGATCGCGCCGTCGTCCGCGTGCTGCACGCGCGGCGCGGCTCCGTACCGGAAGAGATACCTCTCGCCGAGATGATGGCGCGTTGCGAGCCGTACTTCGCAAACGAAGGCTGCGTGGTCGACCAGCCGTTCCAATCGCGGCTGTCCGAAGGCATGATCCGCTGCTACCTGGGCGCGGACAAGGTGGTGGGCTTTGGCCATCAGTTGATCAAGGCGCTTATTCCACCGCCGCCGGAGGGACCGGACGCACCCTCGGCGCAGCCGGGTCCGCGCATCATGCATCCCGCATCAGCCCCGCAATTTCAGGCGCTGCGGGTCAAGATGGAGAGGGAGTGGGTGCCGCAGATGCAGCGCTTGCTCGAGATCGATGCCGAAGCGCTACCGCTGATCTGGGATGCCGATTTCCTTTACGGGCCGCGCACCCGCGCAGGCGAAGACACCTATGTGCTATGCGAGATCAATGTGAGCTCGGTCTATCCGTTTCCGGAGGATGCGCCCACCGCGATCGCCCATCTGGCGCAGGCCAAGTTGCGCGCAATGAACAAAGGATAATGTGGCTACGCCGGGGCTGCGATTGCCCAGGCCGCACAGCGCCAAGAGGTTCGCAACCTGTGCCGCAGGGAGGAAATGAAAATGAGGAACAATCTCACGCTCGCACTCATGTTCCATGCATTTCTTTGGCCAAGTGTGCTGATGGCCCAAACGCCGTCGGCCCTGGAACTGAAGGGCCGCATCCCCCTGGCGAAGGTCGATGGCCGCATGGACCATGTCGGGGTCGATCTCTTGGGCCAGCGGCTTTTCGCCGCCGCGTTCGACAACAAGACAGTCGAGGTCATAGACGTGCAGGCCGGCAGGCAGGTGCACACCATTGCGGGCCTCGAGCATCCGCAGCAGACCTATTTCGACGCAGCTACCAATCATCTGTTCGTCTCCTCCGAGGGCGACGGCACCGTAAAGGTCTTTGACGGCAGCACGTTTCAGCTTCTGGTGACGACCAAGCTTTCCGCCGACGCTGACAACATGCGCTTCGACGCGCGCAACAAGCATTTGGTCGTCGGCTACGGTGGCGAAAAGTTCCTCAACGGGCAGGTTGCGCGACAGGCCGGCGCGAAGGACGGAGCGCTGGCAATTCTCGACACCGCGGGCAAGAAGCTCGGTGAGATCCCGACCGACGGACACCCCGAGTCACTCGCGGTCGACAAGAACGGGACACGCGTCTTCACCAATGTTCCGGACAAGAAGGAGATCGTAGTCGGCGATCTGACGAGCTACAACGTGCTGGCTCACTGGGCGCTTCCCGGATGTGAGAACTATCCGATGGCGTTCGACGAAGGCCATCACCGCGTTTTCGTCATGTGCCGCGCCTCCGGTGTCCTGCTTGCACTTGATAGCGACAGCGGCAAGCAGGTGGCGATCATGCCGCTCACGCCGTCAGCAAGCTCGGATGACATGTTCTACGACGCCGGCAAGAGCCGCCTCTATGTACTGGCCAGGATCCTCCAGAGGGATACGCCCAGAGCGCCGGGCCCGGGCATCATCGAAGCCTTCCAACAGACAAACCCGGATAGCTACGAGAAGATCGACAGCTTCCAGTCCGGGTTCGGAGCGCAGACCGGGCTTTTCGTGCCGGAATGGAGCAAGCTCTTCGTCGCGACGCGCCATCAGCCGGGCGGGGCGAGCGGCGAGATCCTTGTCTACGACACGAAGTGAGCCGAAACACGCTCCAATCAGTGGGGCCGGTCGGATAGTGGCAAGGGTTTGAGCCATCGCTCGACAGCGCTGACCTGCACGGACTATCCTCGCTTGCGTCGGAGGGAAGCGTGGACACGATCTTCGCCTTCATCGAAGAGAGCGCGCTCAGCGAGTGGATCCGCGGCTCGGATTCGCTGCTCGCCTTCCCCACCATCATCACCCTGCATGCGCTGGGCCTAGGATTCCTGGCCGGCGGCGGCACAGCGATCGACCTTCGTCTTTTGGGCTTCGCGCCGGCCATCCCGCTCAAGGCGCTGGCCCGATTTTTGCCGGTGGTATGGCTCGCCTTCGCGGTCAACGCCGTCTCCGGAACCCTGCTGCTGATCGCCTATCCGACCAAGGCATTCACCAACCCTCTGTTCTACGTAAAACTCGGCTTGATTGCCCTTGCGCTCTTCCTCGTCCATCGCATCGGCACCATCCTGCGCATTGGCGAGGTTGAAGGTCGCCCGCTTGCCGGCGGAGCCAAGCCGCTGGCGGTTCTGTCGCTCATTACCTGGGTTTCGCTGATCCTGGCCGGACGGTTCCTCGCCTATACGCATCGCTGGGAGCTCCTCGGCGTACCGGCGATTCTTTAGGGCACGCCACCATGGAAATCGCACCATGGGAAGCATTCATCCGCAGCACGGCGTTGCACGCGTTCGTGCGCGACCACGAGCCGTGGCTGTGGCCGCTGATGCAAGCCTTGCATTATGTCGGGGCCTCGCTGCTGATCGGCACCGTCGGGCTGTTCGATCTACGGGCGTTGGGACTTGCGCGCGGCATCGCGCTTTCGGCATTCCATCGGCTGATCCCGTTCGGGATTGCGGGCTACGCCTTGAACCTCGCGCTCGGCATCGTGTTCTTCTTCGGGCATCCGGATCAATACTTCTACAACAATGCGTTTCGCCTTAAGATGTCGCTGATGGCGGTTGCCGGGATCAATGTAGCGCTGTTCTACGCGAGCAGCGCATTCGCCAAGGCGAAGGCAGTCGCGCCCGGCGCCGATGCGCCGCGTCGGGTCAAGGTCATCGCCGGCATCTCGCTGGCCATGTGGGTGGCGATCCTGATCTGCGGTCGGCTCATCACGTTCTTCCGCCCTCCGTTCTTTCATTGAGGACCAGCGGCCTCATCCTGAGACGGGTCCGAACGACCACGTGTCCAACGATGGCCGAATCCGAGGCGCGGCTTTTTGCCCGGGGCCATCCTTCAAGGCGCACACTTGTGTGCGTGTCGGCCGCACCGCCACGGCGACGTTCTTCAGGATGAGGTGAAAGTCGCGGCCGCGAAAGCGTGGATTCAGCCTTTGTTAACCACGTTCCGATTTAGTCACGCCCGTTGACCAAGTAGAAAATTGCAGAGGTGTGCGCCAGCGCTGATTCGGCTGCGCCACAACAGGGGCTTTGCTTTGCTCAAGCGGGCGGGCTACGGCGGATTGATCGTTTTGCTCCTTCTGGCCGCCTCTCCCGCAAGGCAAGCCGAGGCGGTGCCGGCCTTCGCGATCCAGACCGGCCAGCCGTGCGCGGCCTGCCACGTCGGGGCCTTCGGACCGCAGCTCAAGCCGTTCGGGCGCGACTTCAAATTGCACGGCTATGTCGGCAACGACGGAAAGAATCACGGGCTGCCGCTCGCCACCACGATGCGGACCTCGTTCACGCATACCTCTGCCGCGCAGGAAGGCGGTGCCGCGCCCGGCTTCCGGCCCAACGACAATGCCATCATCGATATCGTGTCGCTCTATTACGCGGGAAAGATCGCGCCGAATCTCGGCGGCTTCATCGAGGTCACCTTCGACGGCGTGGCGCAAAGGCCGCATCTTGATAATGTCGATGTTCGCCAGGTCTGGGACGGACAGATGTTCGGGCATGACCTCCTATGGGGGGTGACCGTCAACAACGGCCCAACGGTTTCGGATTCTTGGAATTCCACGCCGGTCTGGGGTTTTCCCTATAACCGGTCGCCGCTGGCGCCGACCCCAACGGCCGCAACGTTGGTCGACTGGGGACTTGCCCAGCGATCCGTCGGTGTGGGCACCTACGCGCTATGGGACGACCTCCTCTACACGGAAGTTGATGTTTACCGAGGCCTGTCGGCGCAAAACCTGAGCATGCTGGGCCAAATCCCGGACGATGGCGACGTGACCACCGGCTTTCTGCCCTATGCGCGCGTCGCCGTGATCAAGGACTGGACCAATCACCATATGGAGCTTGGCGCCTACACGCTGTCAGGCAGCAATATCTCGCCTTGGGGATGGTACCAGAACTACGGCATCACGATGCGCGCGACCGACATGGCGCTCGATGCGAATTACCAATACATATTCGATCCGACCAAGGCCGCGAGTGACATGCTGTCCGCGCACGCGACCTACATCCACGAAGACAGCGCGATCGATGGCAATGCACAGGCGTGGTGGTTCGCTTCGGATCACCATTCCCTGGACACGTTGCGCTTCGATGTCTCCTTTACGATCGGAGCCACCGTCACGCCGACCATCCAATATTTCCGCACCACCGGTCCGAGCGACCGCACCTACTGGTGGACCCAAAACGGCAGTCCCAACTCGGACGGCATGATCTTCGAGGTGGCTTATGTGCCGTGGGGCAAGCCGAATTCGCCCTTCCCCAACATGAACCTGCGGCTCGCCGTGCAATATGTGAGCTATTTTTCCTTCGATGGTTCAACCGCCAACGCTTCCAACAACAATAACTTCTATTTCAGCCTATGGACTGCACTCAAGCTGTAGCCGCAAAGGCTCAAAGCGAGGAATCCCCATGCAGGTTCGGCTAACTGTTGCCGCCGCGGTCGCAGCTCTTGCGGGTGCCATTCTGGGAGCCCGGGCGGCGACCATCACGGTCGACCAGCGGGGACTCGTCTTCACCAGGTCGTCGGTGGCGATTGCGCGTGGAGACCGGATTGTCTTCACCAACCAGGACGACGTCATCCACAACATCCACATCTTCGGGCCGGGCGACGAGGACAAGGACGTCGGCCTGCAGAAGCCAGGCGCGACCCTTGCCTACACGTTCGAAAAGTCGGGCGCCTACACGGTCCGCTGCAACATCCACCCATCCGTGAAGATGTCGGTGAGCGTCAGGTAGACCGCGGCAAGCACGGCCAAACCGCTGTATGGTCAACGATTGCTGAACGCGACGAGTGCCCAGGTTCTAACGTTCGCGTCAACGGGGCTATCTCGCCTTCTACACGCGTTCGCTTTGCCATCCGCCCCACCCGGTGTCCACCTTGCCTTAAGGCAAAGTGTCTATTGGGTATCCGTTCCCGTTTGGGGCAGCGGAGTGGGACAGCGTGTCCGTGACCGAGATCAACGCCGGAACGAAAGCCCCCGCGGCGCGCCGGCGTCGTCGGGCCGTTGACCGGTTCCAAGACGCATTTCGCCGGCGATTGCGCGGCGTGGCGATCGGCTTGCTCATGGTCAACCTCGCACTCGGCCTGTTCGCGCGCCAGCAGCAGCACGCGACCATAGACCGCGCCATCGACATATTCGACACCGCCTTCATATCGACCAATTACGTGCATCTGGCGCAGATGTCGTTCCAGCACTTCATGGACGTGCGCAGCCACGCCGCGACCGCAGCCGAGATTGCCAAGGCCCATGCGCTGCTCGACGACGTGCTATCGGACATCGATGTCGCTATCGAGCGCTCGACCTCGCCTCGCAACCGTGCAGAGGGACAAGAGGTACGATCCTATATCGCCGCCCTCCCCTATCTGGATCTCGAGGGGCAAACGCTGGCGGACCGGCTCACCGACATTCAACAAAGATTGGAGCGGCTCGCCACGCGCAACACCGCCGTCGGCCTGATGGCGCGCGACGAGATCGAGAATCTTTCGTTCAAGTCCGACCTGCTGTTGCTTGGCTCGATCGTCACCAGCGTCATGCTGGCCGCTCTCGCACTGCTGCTGCTCCACCGCATGATCAATTCGCTGAAGGAACGCTCGAGCGCGCATCTCTCAGCCGCGCTCGAAGGCATGCCGCAGGGGCTCGCGATGTATGACGGCGAGCAGCGCCTGATTGTCTGCAATGCGCGCTATGCCGAAATGTACGCGATTCCGGCGGAGCTTACCGAACCTGGGACGCCGCTGCGCGCTGTCCTGGAGCATCGCGTCGCCAGCGGGATGTCACCGGTCAGCTCCGACAGCTTCCTCGAAGCGACGCTCACGCGCGCGGCCAGCACGAGCGTCAGCGTGCACGAGCACCAGTTGCAGGACGGCCGCATCATCTCCGTGATCCGGGCGCCGCTCTCCACCGGCGGCGTCGTTGCCACCCACATGGACGTCACCGAGAAGCGCAATTCCGAGAAGCAGATCGCATTCCTGGCGCATCACGATGCGCTGACCGGGCTTGCCAATCGCGTGCAGCTGCGCGACCACGTTGCGGCGAACCTGCCGGCGGCGCTTGCAGGTAAGAAGTTCGCCGTGCTCAGTCTCGATCTCGATCATTTTAAGGATGTCAACGACACGCTGGGGCATTCGGTCGGCGATGCCCTGCTGTGCGCGGCCGCCGATCGACTGCGTGGTCTCGCGGATGAAGGCGATCTTGTCTCGCGCACCGGCGGCGACGAGTTCTCGTTCGTTCAATCCGCCGTCGAGCAGCCGGTAAAGGCCGCAGCCGCGCTTGCCGGGCGCATTGTCGAAGCCTTGAACGCGCCGTTCGATCTCGGCGATCATCAGGTAGTGATCGGCGCGAGCGTTGGCATCGCCATCGCGCCCGACGACGGCGGCGACGCCGATCAGCTCCTCAAGAATGCCGACATGGCGCTTTACCGCGCCAAGGACGCCGGGCGCGGAGGCTTCCGTTTCTTCGAGGCCGAGATGGACGCGCGGGCGCAGGCGCGGCGCCTGCTCGAGCTCGACTTGCGCAAGGCGACCGCCGGCGGCGAGTTCGAGCTCTTCTATCAGCCGATCGTCAACCTGGCGGAGAACCGCATCAGCGGGTTCGAAGCGCTTCTGCGCTGGAACCATCCCGTGCGCGGACGCGTGTCGCCCGACGTGTTCATCACGCTCGCCGAGGAGACCGGGCTCATCGTCACCATCGGCGAGTGGGTGCTGCGGCAAGCCTGCGCCGCAGCGGCACGCTGGCCGTCAGGCCTGCGCGTGGCCGTCAATGTCTCGCCCGTGCAATTTCGCAATAAGAATCTCGTCTCGGTCGTCATGTCGGCGCTTGCCGTTTCCGGCCTCGCGCCGAACCGGCTTGAGCTCGAGATCACCGAGACCGTGCTGATGCACAACAATGAAGCGACGCTCGCGATGCTGCATCAGCTGCGTGAGCTTGGTGTCCGCATCTCGATGGACGACTTCGGCACCGGCTATTCCTCGCTGAGCTATCTGCGTAGCTTTCCCTTCGACAAGATCAAGATCGACCAGAGCTTCGTGCGCGACCTCATCGCCAAGCCTGATTCGATTGCGATCATTCGCGCGGTTGCCGGGCTCGGCCAGTCATTCGGCATGGCAACGACCGCGGAAGGCGTGGAGACCCGCGAGCAGTTCGACCAGATGCGCGCCGAAGGCTGCACCGAGGTGCAGGGATTCTTTTTCAGCAAGCCCATGCCGGAAAGCGATATTGCGGCACTGCTGGCCGCCTTCCAGAAGCGCGCACAGGCCGCGGCCTGATCCGCCGCCTATCCGGCCAAGCACGCATAGAATTCCGCCAACGCATGCTCCACATGGCGGCGGGCATCGGCGATCCCGCCCCGTGGCGCATCAAGGACGTGCCGGATCACCTGCCGCAGATGCGCTCGGGCGACCTGCCGCCCTTCGCGGATGCCGCCACCGCAGTCAGCCGAGCCTCCAGCACCACAGCCCGTCGATATCTGATATGTTGTTTGTTGTCAGCAACGGACAACATCGTGCGCCATGACGTTCCCGGATACGCGCTACACCAGGAGCGGCGAGTCCTGCATCGCCTACCAAGTCACCGGCAACGGATCGGTCGATCTCCTTGTAGTCCCGGGCTTCATCTCAAACCTGGATGTCAATTGGGAAGATGCGGGCTTTACCCGATTGATGCGGCGCTTGAGCGCGTTTGCGCGGGTCATCCTGTTCGATAGGCGCGGCAGCGGCCTGAGCGATCGGCTCGCCCCAGAGGAGCAGTGGAGCCTGGAGTCGCCCCTGGATGACCTTCGCGCCGTCATGGATGCGGCCGGCAGCGGCCGAGCGGTGCTGTTGGGCCTGTCCGACGGTGCGGCGCTATCGCTTGCCTTCGCCGCAAATCACCCGGAGCGGACCCGCGCGCTGGTCCTCTTCGGCGGCTATGCGGAGTTTCATGCCGGCGTGATGAGCCGCACGGCGCTTGCCGATTTCGTCCGCCTGATCGAAAGCAAATGGGGTACCGGTGTCACCCTGCCCTATTTCGCCCCACAACGCGCCAAGGATCGGCGCTTCCAGTCCTGGTGGGCGCGCTTGGAGCGACAATCGGCGAGCCCGCGGGCGGCGGTCGCGCTCCTGCGCATGAACGCCGAGACCGACATACGCGCGACGCTTGCCCGCGTCCGCGCCGCATCACTGGTGCTGCATCGGCGCGAGGATGCCTGGGTCAAGGCCGCTGCCGGACGGCATCTCGCCGAAGGAATCCGCGGCGCGCGCCACATTGAGCTCACCGGGCGCGATCATCCGATCTGGAGCGGCGAGATCGATCGCGCGGCGGACGAGATCGAGGAATTTATCACCGGCACAAGGCCGGCGCCGTCGCAAAACCGGGTGCTGGTGACCATGCTGGTGGCGCGCCTCGTGGCGCCGGAGCGCCTCGCACGCCGGCTCGGCGACGGGCCCTGGCGCGAGCGCTTGGAGCAGCTCGGCGAAGCGGCCAAAGGAACGGTTGCGCGATTTTACGGAGAGTCCTTTGTGGCCGGCGCGGAGGAAATCTGCGCCCGCTTCGATGGGCCGGCGCGCGCGATCGAGTGCGCATTGGCGTTGCGCGAGGCGGGCGAGAGGCTTCAACTGGAGCTTGCCGTAGGTGTGCACACCGGCGAGGTTGAGCTGCACGACGGCACGCCCTCGGGCTATGCCCTGCACATGGCAGAGCGGATATCCGCCGCCGCCAAGGCCGGTGAAGTGGTCGTGTCCGGCATCGTTACCGATCTCGTCTCCGGCTCGGGCCTGCGCTTTGCTGGACGCGCAGCCGATGCGGACGGCGAGCTGGCCGCCATGCGGCTGTCCTCGGTCATGATCGAGCAGCATCTGGAGCCTGCCGCGCGTCATACCGGCACGCCGACGCTCGACGTCTTGAGCAAGCGCGAGCGGGAAGTCTTAGGCCTCGTTGCCGACGGCCTGAGCAATGCGGCAATCGCCGCCGAGCTCGATCTCAGCGACCACACGGTCAAGCGCCATGTCGCCAATATCCTGGTGAAGCTTGATCTGCCGACGCGCGCCGCCGCGGCTGCGTTGGTCGCCTCGCAGCGGTCCGTTTGAGGCTAGCCTGCTTGGCCCGAACGGGCCATGCGGGCCATGGCCTGATCGAGCGAAGCGCAAGCGCCGGCTTTCTCCTATCAATCGGCCCATCGGACATTCTTCACAGGAGATCAATATGCGCAGATCAAGCAGGCTTCGCTCCACACTTGCTGCCACCATCTCGGTCGGCGCGCTTTGCCTGGCCGCGCCTTCGGCATCCGCGGAAGACAGCGGTGCGCAGGCGACCTATCAGGATATCGAAAAGACGCTTGGCACCGTTCCGGGCTTCTTCAAGCTGTTCCCCGAACTCGGCATCGCCGGCGCCTGGGCCGAGTTCAAGTCGGTGCAGCTCAATCCGGCGACCAAGCTCGACGGCAAGACCAAGGAATTGATCGGGCTCGCCATTGCGGCGCAGATTCCCTGCCAGTACTGCATCTATTTCCATACCGCCGCCGCCAAGGCCAACGGCGCGAGCGACGAGGAGCTGCGCGAGACCGTGGCCATGGCAGCGATCGTGCGCCACTGGAGCACCGTGCTCAACGGCATGCAGGTCGATCTCGCCGGCTTCAAGCACGACACCGACACGGTGCTGCGTCTCGCCGCCGAGAAAGCCAAGAGCGCGCGGCAATAATGTGAGCCAGCACTCCATCTCCAATCAAACGGGGTGGAGTGCTGATATGCTGGCAACTAGACCACCAGGAGGACATCATGAGTGTGAAGACAGATAGCGTGACCGGCGCAGCCATCAAGCGTGCAATCGAAACCCGCGATGGCCGCATGCTGGCGAGCTTCTATGCCGACGATGCCGTCGTGCGGGTCGTCGACCGCAACAATCCACCAAGCCGTCCGCGCGAGGTGCGCGGCAAATCGGCGATCTCCGGTTTCTGGAACGACATCTGCAGCCGCGCCATGACGCATGACGTGGCGTTCACGGTGGCGGAGGGCGATCGCCTCGCCTTCAGCCAGGCATGTACCTACCCGGACGGCGCGAAGGTGCTCTGCCTGGCAATGGTCGATCTCCAAGACGGCAGGATCGCGCGGCAGACCTTGGTGCAGGCTTGGGACGAATAGGCCAAGTGCTGCTCTTGACCTGCATCAAGGTCACACCTGTTCACCAGGGTAGATTCTCCTGCAGGACCGGCAGGAGGACTTGCCATGGACCAGGAGATCAAGCGGAAGATTCTGGCCTTGCTCGATCAGCATCGCATCATGACGATCGCTACGCTGCGGCCCGATGGCTGGCCGCAGGCGACGACCGTCGGCTACGCGAACCAGGGCCTGACGCTCTATTTTTTATGCGGCCCGGACAGCCAGAAGGCAGCCAATCTCGCCCGCGACAATCGCGTGTCTCTGACCATTGATCACGACACCCCGCAGGTGATGGAGATCATGGGCCTGTCCATGGCGGGGCACGCGCAAGTGGTCACCGATCCCGCGGAGGCCGAGAAGGTCTTACGTCTTTTGCTGCTGAAGTATCCGCCCCAGGAAACGCTGCCTCCGCCCATGCCAAAGCCGGCCGATGTGCGCCTATTTCGTGTCACGCCGATCGTGATCTCGGTGCTCGATTACTCCAAGGGATTCGGGCACACGGACCTGGTAGATCTCGAGCCTATGGTTGCGTCGGCGGCGTGACCTGGGGCGGCGGAGCGGGCGGTGCAACCTTACCGCCCGGCGCCAGGAACGGCAGCTTCGCGGGATTCCCACTGCGCCCGCCGAAGAAAAACACGTGCCGTGGGGGCCGGCAGTAATTGTCTCCGTGATCGGCGAGGTCGGCGATCAACTCGTCGGTGATGTTGATGACCGTGATTGGCGGCCGCTTGGCGCTGGCCCAGAACTTCTTCACCGCCTCGCGCGTCCGCTCACCGAGCTTTCCGTCGATGCGGCCATTGAGGCAGTCGAGCCGCTTGAGCTCGACTTGCGCCCTCTTGATTTGCTCGGGCGTGTTGCTAGGCGCCGCCGCCGCTGGCGACGTGCTTGCCTCGGCGCCACCTTCCTCCGATGCTGCAACCGGCAGGGCGCTAAGCAAGGCCACGATCGCCGCCGCTCCGACCGAGCAAACAATTCCGCGCATTGCCAAATCCTAGCCCTTCGACCTTAAGGTCGCGGACCTTAATATCGATGTTCCGGCCGAGCAATTGGCGAGATTCATGGTGCGCATCGTCCTTGCAGCGTTCCTGCGAACGCGTCGAAAACGCGCGTAAACGCGCTAATGGCGGAGAGCCGGGACCCAGAACCCTTGGCCATGTGATGGATCGTCGCGGTATAGGTTCCTGCTTTCGCAGGAACGACCCGTCGGGCGTGTTCGCGCGCTCCGCTTAAGCCAACAGCGTGATCAAATCCCGCACATCGGCCTGCTTCTCCAGCGACCAGATGAGATCGCGGGCGCGCTCGGTCCGCGTCGCACCGATCACCGGCTCGGCATTGGCGAGATATTTGGCTTCGAGCGCCGCATCGCTCATGGGATTGGCCGCAGTGCCGCTCGCATGCGGAATATGCATCTCGAAGCGGCGGTTGCCGACCGCGACCATCGCGAAAGCTTCGTCCTTGCCGAGCCGCTCGTCGCCCTCGACCACGACTTTCTCCCTTAAGCCCGCCACCAGCGGATCACGCGCCCGCGCATCCGAGTATTGGGCAATGCCGGCCGCGCCATCGACAAGCGCGACCGCGGCCGAATGCAATGTGCTGAACTTCGACTGCAGGCCGGTTGCCGGATCGACCACATCGGTGATGGAAACGACGAAGGGGTGAACGCGCAGGCTGATCTTGCTCACGCTCGCGGGATCGATGCGGTCGCGGTTGCGGATGGCAATCACGGCATCGATCAAGGGATGTAGGACCACACCACAAGCATAAGGCTTGTGGCCGTTGGTCTCGATCAGCCAGCCTTTGTCGAGGTCGGCATTGAGCTTCTCGAGCGCCGCCGCATCGCTGTAGATGCGCGAGAAGCCTTTGCGGCCTTCGACGATCTCTTGCGTCGAGTCGAAGCCGCCTTCGGCGAGCAGCGCGGCCAGCACGCCGTTGCTCGCCGCCTTGCCGGCATGGAAGGATTTGCACATCGTGCCGCGGTTCTGCTGCATGCCGGCGGCCTGCGTTGCCGCAATGCCCATCGCATAGGTCAGGCGCTGCGCATCGAGCTTCAAGAGCTTGCCGCCAGCCACCCCGGCCGCGATGGTGCCGAGCGTGCCGGTCAAATGCCAGCCACCCTTGTGATGGCCGGGCGCGCTCCAGCCGGTACGCACGCCGGCTTCGAAGCCGACCGCATAGGCGAGCATCAGCTCGGCGCCGCTCACCTTGTTGCGCTCGGCGAGTGCAAATAGCGCCGCCAGGACGGGCGAGCTCGCATGCAGCACGACCCCGCCCATGTGGGTGTCGTCGAAGTCGAGCACGTGGCCCATCTGGCCGTTGGCGAGTGCCGCGTCGCGCAAGCCGAGCTTGAGCTTGCGGCCGAGCACGGTCGCCTGTGGGCTGCTGCCGCTGTCGCGCAAGACATTGATCAAGGTGGAGACCGTCTTGTGGGAAGAGCCGGCGAGCGCGCAGCCGACCCAATCGAGCACGCCGCGGCGCGCCTCATGCATGGCGGCCGGCGTCAGATCGCCGAATTGCGCAGCCGCAAGGCGCCCGCACAGGGTCTTCGTCAGGGTGACGTGCTCGGGGCTGAGATTCTGATCCATTGGGTTCGTCTTGGCGCCATCCAGGTGCGATTCGATACCGGCGTTATATCAGACTGCGATTACCTGCGCCCAACCATACCGATCGGGCTATGCCCTTGCTCTTTGACTTGGCTGTGCCCTGAAACTTCAATTTGCCGATTACGAATTTGTATGATCGCGCCAAGGCCCTGGTAAGGCCCGCCGGCCACATTTAACCGTTGGGGACGAACAAGCCAAGGAGGGCGAGGATGAACGCTCTCGCAGCTTGCACGGCGCTGGCGGTGGCCGTCGCCATCGCTTCCGCAGCATCGGCAGGGCCGGATCGCTATTTCGGGCCGCGCGGCTACAAGCCGCAAACTTGGGCCGACATCGAGCGCGACCGCGAGGAAATCCAGCGCTTGGTGCAACAACGACAACACCCCGGCACTCGCGACAGCGTCGCCTTCCCCGACTTCGTGGCACACCCCTCGTACCCGCCGAGCGACCGGCGTTAGCGAAGCCGGGACGCGCATCAAGTAGCGGCATCGAGGGTCGCGCGCAGGCGACCGAAAAGATCGGCGAGGCGACCGCCCTCGCTGCGCCCCATCCCCGTGATCAGGCGTTCCTGCGCCCTGCCAATGCGGTAGAGGGGGCGTTGCCGACCCGAAGAGCATTCCGCCGGCGCTCCTTGCCGAGATGAATGCGGTCGGCAATCGGCGTGGACATTAGCGCGCTTTCATCAGTCTGATCCGTCACGCCGCCAGCTGGGAAGCCGCAACCACGCGCTATCCCGCGATCGATATTCCGGTGGCGCTCGTCTGGGGGGACTGCGACTGGGCTCGCGTGTCAGAACGCGAGCACGACGGCGATCTGCTCCCTAAAGCGCAAGTCGCCACGATCCGGGGCAGCGGGCACTTCCTGCCGCTCGATCGGCCGGAGGAACTGAGCGCCTTGATTATCCGATTTGCCGGAGCCTGAGCGTGGAGAGCCGCCACGCTCATCGTGTGCGCCTGTTTCCTCAACAGCATCGTCGCGTTCTATGTGATGAGCGGCGATTCCTTTTTCCTGGCGCTGCCCGCGATCCTGGCCTCGGACTCGCGATGGCGCTGGGCTCTTACCTGAGTGATCGCAAGGTAATACAAGATGCCGGTCGCCCTGCTCCGGCTCGATACCGGGGTCGCGAATGACTTTGGTCCACCGCGCGACCCGGCCTTGATCCCATCCGGCGCTCTGCCCGCTTCTTCTTCAAAGCGGCACGTTATGGCGCCGTCGCGGTCTTCGTCGCTGCCTTGGTAAAAGCGTCGGATATCCGGTGGTACACCGTGACCGTGTTCCTATTATCGTTGACCGCGGCGAAGTCGAAGTCGGAAGAATCTTCGAAGGTCGGGGGATTGTCGGAGTCCGAACGATCTTTGAGCACCGTGGCGAGCCCGAACGGCGCTGCCAAAGCAGGGTCGAGGCTGAATTCCCTGACGAATTCACCCCGCTTGGTGAACTCTACAATTTCGCTCGGGTGAGCGGGATCCGGGTTTACGGCGTCGCCATTGGCGGTGATCAGGTGTCCATTGGGCGCGAACACCAGTCCCAGCGGACCGTGCAGGTGCCGTTGGTCGGCAAACACGACCGTTCCTTTATTTCCGGGAGTAAGAGCGTCCCCTGCGTCTGCCACGGCGAAGATCTTGTTATCGGCTGTTGACGCCACATAGAGAATATCCGTTTCCGGATCGTAAGCCAGTCCTGTTGGACCCAGTTCCAGCGCCGACGGGTCTGGCCGGAAGGTGTATCCTTCAGCGACCGTAACCATGTTCGCTATCGCGATACTTGATGCGTCGATCATCACGTCAAGACGTGAGACAGTGCCGTTCAAAACGTTGGAGACGAAGATCTGCGCCGAACGGCCTCGATCATTGATGGTCAGATCCCACGGACCGTCGAGGAATTTGGGATGGGTGAGTGTCGTCACGACATTGCCGCTGGCGTCGACTATCTGCAGGGCACCTTGCTGGACAGTGCCGCTTGTCCCATCCGTCGTCGGCATATTGCCGACCACGAAGAGTCCGGCTTGCAACACGCCGAACGCCGTGGTCAAGCCCCGCAGCGGGCTTTCGAAGAATGTAACGGCATGTCCAGGCTGACCGACCGGCACGGGCTGCGCCACGGGGCCGTCTGGGTTCAGCTTGATGATGGTCGTACCCAGTCCCTGTAAATTGGCTTTATTGTTGAAGTTTGTGACCAGCACATCGCCAGGCTTCAAACTCCCCTGCTCTCCCTCTCCCCTCTGCTCCCTGCTCTCCCTGTCACCGAATCCGTCTGGCACAAAAACAATCCCATACGGATTAAGATCGCCATTTTTGGGTATGGTCGATGATATGACTCGGCGAGGGTCATTGTCACCGGCTGCAACAATCGACGGAAAGTTGGTGATCACCAACGCAGCTGCCGCCAGAAGCCGTACACGCTGAACCGAAGTTCTCATGATACCACCTCTCTGCTGATACCACCTCTGCACAGACCAACGCAGCTCTGCCGCCGGATCACATCAGCATGTATCGATGACGACGATGTCAAAGCCGGCAGCGTCAATTAGGCCGGATGAGCGTTCCGCGTCTCAATATTCGGTCAATCCCCCGCATTAGTGCGAATGCAAAGGGCGACCCGGTTCCAACCAAGGCAGATGGCCTTCGTTCCCTGGATCGTCAAAAACAGGCAATTTCAGTCAAAAGTCCGCAACTTCAAAACAAACGTGCGTCTCATGCCGCCACAGCGCAGCGCACGATCATACCTAGACTTTAGCTCTCAACAAAATTTCATATCGAGGTTCGCGCCACGAGAATGCAGCAGTGCGCGGATAGTTGCGGAATACACCGAATGGCGGAAAAAGCTCGAGGATGCAGGCCACTCCGCTCAGACTTTTGCTCGAGTCGGAACGCCGCGTGATGCCTGCTTATTGCGGCTCGATGCCGGCGTCGCGAATGACTTTGGTCCAGCGCGCGACCTCGGCCTTGATCCATTGGGTCGCCTCTTCCGGCGTTCCGCCGACCGGCTCATAGCCTTGCACGCGGAATTCCTCGATCAGCTGCGGCTGCTTGAGCGCGCTGTTGGCGGCTGCATTGAGCTTCGCAATCGCGGCCGCAGGGGTAGCGACCGGCGCCGCAAGGCCGTACCAGCCGACCACGTCGAAGCCCGGAATTCCGCTTTCGGCGATGGTCGGCAGGTCCGGCGCGAGCGCCGAGCGCTTTCCTGATGTCACCGCCAGCGCCCGCAATTTTCCGGCCTGCGCGAGCGGCAGCGTATTGACCGCCGGACCAAACATCATCTGCACCTGGCCGGCCACCAAATCAGTCGTCGCCGGCCCCGAGCCCTTATAGGGCACATGCACGATGTCGATGCCGGCCGCGTGCTTGAAAAACTCGCCGGCGAGATGCACCGTCGAGCCGACGCCGGCGGACGCGAAGGAGAGCTTGCCAGGATTGGCCTTCGCATAGGCGATGAGTCCAGCAACCGAATCGAATGGAACGTTGGGATTGACCACCAGCACGTAGATGCCGGAGACCGCCGTGATGATGCCGGCGAAGTCGGCAACCGGGTCGAACGCCAGTTTCCTGTAGAAGCCCGGCATGGCGGCAAAGCCCGCGTGCGACACCATCATGGTGTAGCCGTCCGGCACCGCATGAGCGGAAGCTTCCATGCCGATGATGCCGCCGGCGCCGCCGCGATTTTCGATCACCACCGGTGCCCCAAGGCTCGCCGTCATCGCATTGCCGAGCAGGCGCCCCACCGCATCGACCGCGCCGCCGGGAACGAACGGCACGATGAGCCGCACCGGATGATCCGGATAGGCGGCGCGCGCACGGCGGAAGCCGAGCGCCCCGGCGGTGGCCAGCAGTGTGCTCTTGATCAGCGTGCGGCGGGTAAGCATCAGTTCGTCCCGGAGTGCATTCCCTATGATGCCATCGCGACGTCGTCGAGATTCGGATCGCGCGGGCAACCGCGTCACGATAGGCCGCCAAACCGCAATTTCTCAAGCTTTAATCCAAGGCAGCTTCCGCTTTTACGCTGTGGACGCCCGCTGCCGGGGCCACCGGGGCTACTCCGCTTGACGTACCACGCGGCGCGTTGTAGATACGTTGCGTGATCCGTTCGTGGGGCAATTCGGCGACGCGCAGGTTGTTCGAGACCGGCAAGTCCCGATTTCGCGGCCTCGATACCGGTTCAGCACTGGAGCTTCTGGCAATCTTGAACGCAGCCGAACGACTGGATCACATCAGCCCGCTCAGGAGCGTTGGGCTGCATGCTCTCAAGGGCAGCCGGAAAGCCCAATGGGCGGTCACAGTCAACGGGCCCTGGCGCATCTGCTTTCGTTTCAAGGACGGCGATGCGCATGAAGTAGAGATCGTGGACTATCACTGAGGCGTAGCAATGGTTCCAATCCATCCTGGCCGGATCCTGAGACGGGAGCTGAGTGCACGGCGGCTCTCTGCCAATGCACTCGCGCGAGCGCTGCGTGTGCCGTCAGGCCGTATTGTCGACATACTGAACGGCAAGCGCTCGATCACAGCGGAGACCGCATTGCGCCTCGGCCGTTATTTCGGCAACGCTCCGCAGTTCTGGGTCAACCTGCAGGCTCAATACGACCTTGCCACCGCCATGCGCGATGTTGGCCGCAAGGTGGAGCGCGAAGTAGAGACGGCGGCGTAACCGGGAAACGCTTTTGCGGCTGGGCTCTCTTTCCTCTTCCAACACCGGCGCTCCTGGACACCGTAAAGGTGATTGCGCGACTGCAAAAGATTTTGGCGTTAATGAAGAGCGACCGGCGGGCGGCTTAGACCGTCGTCCCTGCGAACGCAGGGACCCATACTCCTGCGCACTCACGAGAAAGCGTAGCGGTATGGGCCCCGGATCAAGCCCGGGGCGACCAAGCGTGCGGGCCGGGCAAACACCTCCACAAGCGTCGTCCCTGCGAACGCAGGGACCCATACTCCTACGCACTCACGAGAAAGCGTAGCGGTATGGGCCCCGGGTCAAGCCCGGGGCGACCAAGCGTGCGGGCCGGGCAAACACCTCCACAAGCGTCGTCCCTGCGAACGCAGGGACCCATACTCCTACGCACTCACGAGAAAACGTAGCGGTATGGGCCCCGGGTCAAGCCCGGGGCGACCAAGCGTGCGGGCCGGGCAAACACCTCCACAAGCGTCGTTCCTGCGAACGCAGGAACCCATACTCCTACGCACTCACGAGAAAGCGTAGCGGTATGGGCCCCGGGTCAAGCCCGGGGCGACCAAGCGTGCGGGTCACGCAAACACCTCAGCAAGCGTCGTTCCTGCGAAAGCAGGAACCCATACTCCTAGCCACTCACGAAAAAACGTAGCGGTATGGGCCCCGGGTCAAGCCCGGGGCGACCAAGCGTGCGGGTCACGCAAACACCTCAGCAAGCGTCGTCCCTGCGAACGCAGGGACCCATACTCCTGCGCACTCACGAGAGAACGTAGCGGTATGGGCCCCGGGTCAAGCCCGGGGCGACGCAGGTTGCGGCTCCGTCGTCACCCGGCGATGCCGCCCCAGTTCGCCGCGAGCTGCTCGGCCCCGCGCAGCGACAGGGCGTTGAGCGTGAAGGTCGGATTGCACGCGCTCTCAGTCGGGAAAATGCCGCAGCCGGCGATGTAGAGATTGGCAAGCTCGTGCGTCTGTCCGTAGCTGTTGACGACCGAGTCCGCTGCGCTCGTCCCCATAACGGTGCCGCCGAGCAGATGCTGCGGCCCGATCCCGCGCGCCGGATAGATCTCCTGCGCACCCGCGCCTTTGGCGATGGCAACGCCCTCCTCGATCGCGGCTTTCCAGAGGCCAAGCGTATCGGGAGTGAATGTGTGCACGATCTTGATGAGCGGAAAGCCGAACTCGTCCTTCTCCGACGCCAGCTCGAAATGGTTCTCGATAACCGGCATCTCCTCGCAGATGGCGGTGATGCGGGACAGCCGTCGCGCCTTGCCTTTAAGGAACTCGTCGAGATCGGCGCCGAACAGATCCGGCCGCACATTGGCGATGCCGCGGGCATCGTTGGGCTTCTGCGCGGCGCCGGTATTCCAGAAAGTAGACCCGAAGGCATCCTTGCGCGTGGTCTTGGGATGGCGGTCGTAGGACACGAACTGATAGCCGTTCGAGCCCATATGGTTCTCCAGGTCCTCGCCGAACACGGCGGAGACTTGGCCCCCCGCATGCGCCATGGCGTATTTGCCAAGAAGCCCGCTCGCATTGGCGAGCCCGTTCGGGTGCTTGTCGGTCGCCGAGTTGAACAGGATGCGCGGGTTCTGCGATGCGTAAGCGGCAAGCACCACGACGCTTGCCTCCTGCACCTGCCGCTCGCCATTGGCATCGTAGTATTCAATGCCGGTGACGCGCGTGCCCGCCGGATTGGTGAGGACGCGCGTGACCGTGCACATCGCGCGCACCTCCGCGCCCTTAGCTCTTGCCTCGCCGAGGAAGGTCGCCTGCGGATTGGCGAGCGCGCCGGTCGGGCAGCCGGCTCCGCACCAGCCGTCGTTGATGCAGGCGGCGCGGCCTTTGTACTCGATGCTGTTCACCCCGACGGCTCCGGGCGCGACCGTGATGCCGACCGAATTGAAGCCCGGCACCCAGACCTCGCCATGGCGAAACGTCTTGATCGGCGGCATCGGATAAGGCTCGCCCGCCGGGCGCCAGCGCTCCTCGGCCTTGGCATCCCCGGAGACGCCGATCTCGCGGGCAATGCGGTCGTAGTAGGGCGCGATATCCGTGTATGAGATCGGCCAGTCGAGCCCGCGGCCGTGCTCGCTTTTCACTTTGAAGTCGGCCGGCAACAGGCGGGGAAAATTGGCGGAATAGTGCAGCGCCGCGCCGCCGGTGCCCCAGCCGTGATCGGAAGTGCGGCCGACTGCATCGCGCCCCTCGTAGATGATCGGTGCGCCAGCGCCCTTGAGCCGCCTCCCCCAGATATCGGAGCTGATGAGATCGGAAAGCTGCCAATCGGGTCCGCGCTCGAACAAGACGACTTTCTTGCCGGCGCGCGTGAGCACGGCCGCAAACACGGCACCCGCGGCACCGGCGCCGACGATCGCCGCATCGACTTTCTCGAGCGCCATGTCACCAGCTCCTCTGCGGCAGGATATGCGGCATGTACGGAACATTGATGCGCGCAAAGCCTTCGACGGTGCCGTAGACCACGTCGACCGCATCGTTGCGCAGCATCGCGTAGACGAAGCCCTGCGCCGGCCCTTTCCAGCTTTCGAGCTTGCCTTGGCGCAGCGCATCGACGAACGCCCGCTGCGCCGCGGCATCAAGCGCCGCATAGCCGCGCTGGTGCTGCGCTTGGCTCGCACCATCGATGCCGGCGAGCGCCGCGCGGTAGAAATCTGCATAAGGCGGGCGCACTTCCGTGACCCGCAGGCTCAACAGCGCATGCGCCGGCGGCTGCGTCAGTTGCTGATCCACGAAATGGGCGACGCCGTCCGCGCGCGCCCCGATCGCCAGCGTCTCGCCGACCGCTTCGAGCGTCTCGACTTCGTGCGGCTTGAGCACCTGGAACGGCACGCCCTCGGCGCGGGCCTGCCGCGGCGTGAGCCAGACCTCGCGTCCTGCGACCGTGAAGAGAAGCGCCCCCAGGCCAGCGCCCCTGACGAAATCCCGCCGTCCAAGCTCCGGCATCGGGCTCTCCTCCCTGAATGTTTGTTGCCTTACTTGAAATAACGCAGGTCGGGCGGCGGCTGGCCCTTCTTCAGCGGCATCAGATAGCCGTCGGCGCTCAGGTAATAGCCATCCTTGCCGATCTGCACATGCTGGTTGCCGACGGTGCAGATATTGTCGAGCCAGATCGCGGTCTTCTCCAACCGATAGGTCTTTTGCACCGTCCAGGGACGGGTGAGCGCATGGTCGAAGGTCGTCATCTCGTTGTACATGAGGCGGGCATTGGTCGGATCGCGCCAGATGCGTTCCTTGAGGATCGTTTGATTGTCCGGCGCGAGCGGAATCCCGGCGTTATCGAAAGTACGCGGCCCGGTGAAGTTGCGAGTCTCGACTTCAAGCAACGTATAGCGGCCGTCGGCACCCTCCCCGCTCCAGCGGCCGATCGAATAGCCGGCAAACGAGGGCTCCTCATTCTCCGGCCAATCGCGTCCGTCGGTATAGATGCGGCGCGGCATGGCGTTGTCGAACAGCACGTAGGTGATCTTCGGGGTGATGACGAACTCAAGTCCCTGATTGCCGGACATGTCGCGTGGCTCGCCGCTCGGCAAGCAAGACGAGGTCATGTTGGTGCCCGAGCCGCCTTCCTTCTGATCCGCGAGGCCGGCCTCGAAGATCGCCTGGAACTCCGGTGTCAGCGGTGCTTGCTGAGGGAGGCCCGGCGGCTTGGTCGGATCATAGCGATTGGGCCCGCTCCCGGGCCGGCGCCACTGGCCGGACCAATCCGGATACTTCGTTCCATCCAGCGACTGCGCGGCCGCCCCCACGGCTGACCCGCACAGAGCCGCCGCCAGCGCCGCGGCGGCAAGCGACTTTTTCTCAAGCACGCTCTATCCTCCCTGAGCGGCGGGCCTTGCGCCCGTTTTTCTTCATTATGCCATGGTCGGCGCGCGGACGCGATGCGTCTTGTCAATGCGTCTTGTCAATGTCACCAAATCGGCCGACAACGCGCCCGCCGACAATCGGGTGGACAAAGCGCAACGACAGCAACAAACCGGGAGGCTTTCATGAGCAACTTACAGGTCCGCGCCTTGGGCGCGCTGGCGTTTCTCTCCGTCCTTTCAGCACTTACCGCACCGGCGCACGCCGATGGTTCCGTCTCGGCGTTGGGTATGGGCATGGGCGCAAAGCCGGGTCAAATGCCCCGCTTCGATGCGGTGGTGGCGCAGTACAATGCCTCGGGCGAGCGCTTCCGCATCGACAGCCACTGCCAGTCCGCCTGCACGATCTTCCTGTCGATCCGCAACGTGTGCGTCACGCCGGATGCCACGCTCCTGTTTCACTCCGGCGGCGACCCAAAGAACAATCGTCCGAACCCGGCTTCGACCGAGCATATGCTCAGCGCCTACAATCCAGCCTTACGCCAATATGTCACCGCCAATCACTACATGGACACGTTCGAGCTACATGCGATCTCCGGGAAGGACATCATAAGCCGGTTCGGCTATCCGGCCTGCAAATAGCGATGGGCGCGGCCGGACGGATCGCTCTCGTCCCGTCTGCTCTCGTCCCGTCTGCTCTCGTCCCGTCTTGTCGAACCGCGTGGAAAGGAGCATCCTACGCAGCGTGAAGCATTGGTGCAGGCGGCCCTAAAGACGGCCGCCGCGCCCCGGGAGGAAAGGGCGTCTTCATGAAATCCCCCGCATTCTCAGCGATCGTTTTGTCCGCTCTCGGCTTTGCCACTTTCGGCATGGCAAGTGGAGCAAACGCGCAGCAGGCGAAGCTCTTCTTTGAAGGCGACATCGTCCGCCACGCGCTGCCCGACCAGGTAGGTCCCTTCTGCGTGCTGGCGAACCAGTTCAAGCGCAAGGAAGCGGTCGCTTGGCGCATTCGTGTGCTGCAGCCGAGCGGCGCTGTCGCCGACAACACGGTGCTCAAAAGCGTGGTGGTGCGCCTTGGCAATGGTCTGACGCTTCCGGCGCATTTCGGCGGCCACGGCACCCCGCCGACCGACCACTTCTGGTCGCTGCACTGGGAGATCCCGGCGGACTTCCCAACCGGCTCGCTCGGTTACAAGGTGATCGCCACGATGATGGACGACTCGACGGTAACCTGGGAGCCGTTCAATCGCGCGACGACCCAGCTCATGGTCATCGCCGGCGAGCCAGCAATGAAGCAGGCTGCCACGCAGCAATAAGAATCGCAATGGAGGCTGGCATGTTGATCAGCACCGGCCGCCGGGCCGGGCTAACCGCGTTTGCGCTGGTGTGGCTTGCCGGAGCCGCGTCCGCCGCTCCGCTTGCGTCCGCGCTCGGTCCCGAAGTGCCGATCGCCGAGCCACAGGACGGCTTCATCGGCAGCTTGAATGTCACGCCGGATAGCGGTCCCGCCGGCACACCCCTCACCGTCACCGCCGAGAAGCTGCCGCCCAACCAGGAATTCCAGCTCATCTGGCGCACCGTGAAGGGCAGCTGGAAGGTCGCCGACGCGGAGTATCACGGGCGCGACTACGCGCCGGTCGCCTATCAGATCGCCAAGGTCAAATCCGATGCGGCGGGGCGCCTGACCGCAAGCTTCGTCGCGCCGGAGGATTTCGGCTTCGGGCATGATATCGTGCTGCAGCAGCCTGATCGCATGTTCACGCAGGTCGGCTTCTCCCTCGACATGACGGTGAAGATCTCGCCTGAGAGTGGGCCGGTCGGCACCCCGATCACGGTCGAGGTGAAGGGCATCGGCTGGCGCTCGTTGTTCAACTCGTGGGACCTGCTCTACGACAACCATTTCACCGGCTGGATGTCGGCGGTGACGACCGCAGGCTCCGCGACCTTCACGATTCCGGCGACCGGGCGCCCGGGCGTCCACGTGCTTGAAGTGCTGCACGGCGAGCTCACCTTCCCGTACCGCAACATGCAACAGAATCCGGAGCCGGACCGGCCGCGCTGGGCGATTCCGTTCCGGGTGACGGAAGGCGCCGCCGTGCTGCCGCCCGCCCCCGAGACGCAGGCGCAGCAAATGGTGCGCAGGTTGCCGGCTTCAGGCGCGCTCGTCGCAACGCCGGCTTTTTCCGGGATCAACGAGCCCGTCACGGTGCGCGGCGAGGGATTTACGCCGGGCAAGACCTACGCGCTCAACTGGACCCACGTGGTCGGCAATCGAATGACCGGCGCCGGCTGGGAGGAAGGCTCGCACGTGGTCGCGGAGGCCAAGGCCGATGCTTCCGGCCGGGCCGAATTCTCCTTCAAAGTCCCGGACGATCTCGGCGGCGTGCACGGTCTATGGGTGGATATGGGCGGCGGTGTCAAGCAAACCGGGAGCTATTGGATAAAGACGACCGCACTGCCGATCGATGTCGGGCACGGACCCGCGAACACCACGTTCCGCATCCATCTCAAAGGTGTGGGCTGGACCGAGACCGCCAACATCTATCACGTGGTCTACGACAACGATTACATCGGCTACGCCTGCGCGTTCAACAGCCAGGGCGATGTCGAGCTGATCATGAAGGCGACCGGAGAGCCTGGCTGGCACTTCATCGATCTTTATCCGGGCATCTACAAGGGTACAGAGACGCGGCCGAACAATTTCCGCATCCCGCAGCTCACCTATGCGCAGGATCATCCCGGCGAGGATTTGCCGGCCTTTCACTACGCGTTCGAGGTGACCGGCGAAGCCAAGGCGGCGGAGCGGTAGAATCAGGCCCGGCTTTATGCCGGGCATTCAAGATTTGCTTGGCCAAAAGAAAACGTGGATGCCCGCGCGACAACGCCGTTTCGCCCGTCTTTCGACGGGCGATGCGCAGGCATCACTCTACCTGGACAAGCCGCGCTTACTGCGTCTCGGCCGGCTTCGGGGCGCCGCCGGGACCGTCGTTGACCGGCTCACGATTGGGATTGCCGAGCTCAGTGCCGTCCGGCAGCTTCACCGCCAGGAACTGGCCGCCGTGCGTACCGTCCTTGAGCGGATGAATCGTCAGCGTGATCGGCATTCCGGGCGTCAACGTCTTCGGTCTCCAGCCCTGTCGAACCAAGCCGCTCGGGCCGTTCATCTCGATGGCCCACGGCTGCGCCACTCCATTTGAATCGGCGACCGTGACCATGATCCAGGCATGCGGGTTGGTCCATTGGAACTCTTTGACGATGCCTTCCAGCGTCACCTTCTTCTCGGCATCGAACATCGCGAACGAATGATGGGCAAGAACCGGGCTCGCGAACAATGAAACTGCGATGCCCGCAAGGCTCAGCGATTTCATATTGAGGTGCATGGGCGTCTCCAGCGGCTTTCGGTTCTTTGACCGAATTATTTGTCGCCTGTTCTCTTCTAAGAACGGGCTCATCGTGCATTTTTTCATAGCTCGCTGCGGGAGTAAAGGCGGTTGCACCGCCGCGAGTGGACAAAAAGCCCAAAAAACATCTTCTCATGCGTACGCTTTTTTTTCCGCGCTCGCCCTGCTAGCCTCTACTAAATCGCACCCGAGGCGAGGGCCGGCTTCGGCTTTGCAAACGCGGTCGGGGCGATAACAAAAAATAAGATGGCAAAACCTGGCGCTATGGGAGGAATGAATGCTTGATCATCGCCTGTTTGGGCGCGCGAGCTTGGGCGCGCTGTTCGCGCTTTCCCTTTCCGGAATCGCATACGGGGCGGATGCACCGGACATTTCCGGCATCTACTGGATTACCCAATACAACGCCAAGATCCAGCTCGTCGACGGCGGCGAGCTGCCACTGACCGCCGCCGGCAAGGCCGCCTACGAGAAGAACATGGCCGGCCTCAAGGACGGCTCGATCGTCGACAATGCGCGTAAATTCTGCGTACCCGACGGGCTGCCGCGGGTGCTCGCCAATCCCTATCCGTTCGAGATCATCCAGGCGCCGCCCGGACAGGTCACCATCATCTACGAGCTCAGCCATCAGGTGCGTACCATCGCCCTGGACAAGCCGCTGCCGAGCGACGAGGACCTCCTGATCCTGCCGTTCTTCAACGGCCATTCGGTCGGCAAATTCGAGGGCGACACGCTGGTGGTGGAATCGGCGGGCTTCAAGGAAAACACCTTCCTGGACGCGACCGGCGCGCCGCATACGGACGAGCTCCACACCGTTGAGCGGATCCGCCGGACGAGCCCGACGCAGCTTGAGGACGTGATCACCATCCACGATCCTGACTACTATTCGCGCGATTGGCAGGCGCGCTTCGTCTACAACCTGCACAACGAGCTGCGCATCGAAGATTATGTGTGCGGCGAGCCGCATCGCGACATATCGGGCATCCCGGGCGTGCACCGGCCGTAAGGCCTACCACGGTCGTCCCTGCGAAAGCAGGGACCTATACCGCTGCGACCTCTCGATAGCGCGTAGGCGTATGGGCCCCTGCTTTCGCAGGGGCGACCGCGTGCTATGTGATGACAAGAAGCATCAAACAAACAAATGGCGATCACAATGCGCAACATACTGACAGTTCCAGCTTTGCTTTGCGCCGGCGCAATCATCACGAGCGCCGCGGCGCAGACGCCGGCAAAAATTCCCGCTTTGGGCTCGGCCCAGTTCGCCTGGCTCGCGATCGGCGCTGACTGGCACGATCCGCCGCCGGGCACCCCGGGCCACGGTCCGATGAAGCAGGACCCGGCCTACCCGTTTCACGGCAATCTCGATGGCCCCGGCCAGGTGACGGTGCGGCTCGGCAACTTTCGCGATCCGGTTCTCAAGCCCTGGGCGGCGGCATCGATGCAGGCCTCGAACGAGGAGACGATCAGCGGCAAGCTGCCGGTCCCGTTCACCGCGCAAGGGCGCTGCTATCCGGGCGGCGTGCCCGGGCAGCTGCTCTATCCGGCCGAGCCGTTCTATTTCATTCAAACCCCGAAGGAGGTGTGGATGATCTGGCAACGCGATCACCTGGTGCGCCGCATCTATCTCACCGACAAGCATTCCGACAACGTCAAGCCGTCATGGTTCGGCGAGTCGATCGGCCATTACGAGAACGGCGATACGCTGGTGGTCGACACCATCGGCCTTTCCACCAAGAACAGCTACATCGATAATTTCCGCACTCCGCACAGCTTGAAGGAGCACGTAGTGGAGCGCTACACGCCGTCAGCGGACGGCAAGATGCTCAATGTCGCGGTGACGGTCGACGACCCGGATACATTCAACGAGCCGCTGAACCTGCGTCAGTCGTGGCGCAAGGTGCCCAACCAGCTTCTCGAGACCGCCTGCGCCGAAAACAATTTCGATTACTTCCACCAGAACCTGTTTCCGATTCCGGAAGCCGACAAGCCGGACTTTTGAGAACCTCAAGCGTGTCGCCCCGGGCTTGACCCGGGGCCCATGCTGCTGCGCCGTTTCGATGGCGCGTAGCTTATGCCGCGCCATATCCATTGCGCGTAGGTGTATGGGTCCCTGCGTTCGCAGGGACGACATCCCGATGAATCCTAATTCAACCGGTCCTTGATCTTGTCGACGCCGGCTTGGGCGCAGGCTTCATCCTTATCACCGCCCGGCGCGCCGGCGGCGGCGATCCCGCCGATCGTGTCCTCGCCGGCCTTGATCGGCACGCCGCCGGCACCGGTCGCGAGTTCCGGATCATAGACACCGGGATTGAACGCGCCCGGATTGGCGATGCGCTTGGTGTAGTCACCGGTCGAAACCCGCAGCATCGCCGCCGTGTAGGCCTTGCGGCGCGTTGATTCCGTGCCGACGCCTTGCGGTCCATCGCGGACGATCACCACCTTCGGAGTTCCGTTGCGGTCGGCGACCGTGACCGTCACGTTGTAACCTTGCGCCTTGCAGTGATCTATCGCCGCCTGCGCGGCTTCCACCGCGAGCGCCGCGGTCAGCACCTTGTGGCTGTCGGTCGGCAGCGGATCAGCTGCGCCGGCGTTCGAAGCGCCGAGCGCGAGCGTCACTGCGGTCGCGGCCGTTATGCAGGATCGGAGCATGATTTCCTCCCTCGAAATGTTGGCGGGATTGGCTCCCAGGCGGGTGAGCCTACGCCAGGAGCCGACCTTTCGCCACGCCCGTAATTCAGGATTCGGCCGTCTTGCCGAATGGAGGAAATGGGCGAAGATGTGCGGAAAGGATCCGGGAGGAAAGTACGATGCGAACCGCTTGGCTCATGTCGATCCTCGCAATGGCGGCTTCTTTCGTGACGAGCGCCCGCGCGCAGAACCTCGACTACAACAAGATAGAGATCCTCACCGAGCAGGTCGCGCCGGACCTCTACATCCTGTCCGGCTCATCCGGGCTCGATCCGGCACACGAAGATGCCGCCGGCGGCCGCATTGGCGTGCTGGCCGGAGGAGACGGCATATTGATGGTCGATGCCCAATACGGACAGCTCGGTGACAAGGTGCTGGCCGCGGTCCGGCGCATCAGCGCAGCTCCCATCCGTTTCCTGGTCAACACCCACATCCACCGCGACCATACGGGCGGGAACGCGGCCTTCGCCAAGATGGGCGCCGTCATCTTCGCGCGCGAGGAGCTGCGGCAGGGCATGGTGCGCGCGGCAGCAAGCACAGCGAGCGATCCGGCTGGACTGCCGGTCGTCACCTACGGGATGGGGGAGCCGATCAAGCTGCACCTCAACCGCGAGATCGTCGATCTCATTCCGGTACGTGCCGCCCACACCGGCGGCGACACCATGATCCGTTTCGAGAATGCCAATGCGATCATGATCGGCGACTACTACCGCAACTTCGGCTACCCGTTCATCGATCTCAACAATGGCGGATCGCTTAAAGGCATGTTGGAGGCGCTCGACCTGACCATGAAGGTCGCCGGTCCCGACACGCGCCTCATCCCGGGGCACGGCACGCTCGTCAAGCGGGCGGACCTCGTGCCCTATCGCGACATGGTTTCCGCCGTGGCCGGCAGGGTGCGCGAGCTCATCGCGCAGGGAAAGAGCCTGCAGGACGTGCTGGCCGCGCGCGTCACCGCCCCTTACGACGCCACCGTCCAAGGCGGGCTCCTGCCGGCGGCCGGCTCCGCCAGCAGCGCCGACCGCTTCGTCACCGAGCTCTATCAGGATCTCAAGGGCAGCCGTTAAGCCTCCGCTGCCGGCCTTGCTTTGCCCGCGGATAGACGCCGCACTGACGATCGGCGCTGAGCGCGCGACCATCTCGTTCGTCTCGGGAACCGGGCTCGACAGCCTTCTCTTTGTGGGCGATCATTTGCCAAAAGCGCGGGCCGCAAGCCCCGCGCCTTCGGGAGCGAAAGGCAAAAGCAAGGAGAGAGCTCGATGCGGACCGGCCTGGCGGTTGCCCTCACCACATTCCTCACCACGTTCACGGCACTCGTTGCCCCGGCCTGCGCGCAGAGCGAGCCGCTGCCAAAGCTCATCGGCTACATCCCGCTGACCGATGTCGAAGGCTGGATGGACCACATGGCGGTGGACGTAAAAGGTCAGCGCCTGTTCGTCCCGGCCGAGCAGCAACGCGCCATGGAGGTGATCGACCTGCGCGCCGGCAAGGTGATCCATTCCATCACCGGATTTGACGGCAATCCCCGCAAGACGATCTATCTGCCGGATGTGAACCAGATCTGGGTGGATGACGGAGAATCGGTCAAGGCGTTCGATGCCGCGACCTATCAGCTCATCAAGAACATCTCGTTCAATCTCGACAAGAGCGCCAAGCTGATCCCGGACAACGGCGCCTACGATCCGGCCAGCGGCCTGTTCTATGTGACCATCACGGCGGACGCGAATTCCGCGACCGCAACCGAAAAAGGATCGGTCGAGATCGTTGACACCAAATCCGGCACGCGGGTGGGCAGCATCAAGCTCGACGGCACCGATCCTTCCGGCATTGCTTTCGACGCCGCAACGCGGCGCATGTTCGTGATCCTCGGCGATACCGCCAAGGTGCAGGTGATCGATCGCGACACGCGCAAGATCGTCGACAACTGGGACATCACCGGCGGCACGCAGCCGCACACGGTCGCGATCGACACCGCCCATCACCGCCTGTTCGTGGGCGCGCGTGTCAAGCCCGGCCACATCTTCAAGCCCGGCAAGATGGTGGTGATGGATACCGACACCGGCAAGGTGGTGGCGGCGCTCGATGCCGAGGGCGGTGCCGACGAGATCCAGTACGACCCGGCAAGCCAGCGCGTCTATTTCACCGGCACCACCGGCCATGCCGACATATTCAAGCAGGTCGATGCCGATCATTACGAGCACCTGGGCAAGCTGATCACGGGGGCGGATGCCAAGACTTCGCTGTTCGTGCCGGAGCTCAAGCGCTTCTATGTCGGCGTGCCCAAGCGCAATGTCGCGGTGCCGCCGAGCCGGGATGTCATCACCGAGGACTCCGAGGTCCTGGTATACGAGGTGCCATGACAATCCGACTTGTCCCGGGCGCAGTGCAGCGCGGCCGTGCGCGTTGCCTTCGGCGATCCACTCAAGCCGCGGTGCGCTGCAGACCCGGGACCGTTACGAGCTACGAAAGCTCGGACCGATACGAACGCCAAGCTTGGAACGGTCCCGGCTCACCAGCGCGTTTACGAGCGTCTTCGACGCGCTATGGGCCGGGACAAGGACTTGGAGTGTTCCGCCCTCTACTCGCTGCCTTCTTTGCTTGCCTCATTCTGTTTGGGTCCGCGCATGCGGAGGAGGCCTATCAGGCGGACCCGAAGCTCGTCGCAGCCGCACAAAAGGAGGGCGAGGTCGTTCTCTACACGACACTCATCGTCGATCAGGCGGTGCGGCCGATGATCAAGGCGTTCCGTGCCCATGTGCCCGGTGTCGACGTCAAGATTGTGCGCGCCGACAGCGCTCAGCTGGTGGTGCGGCTCATCAACGAGGGCCGCGCCGGCCGCGTGCAGGCCGATGTCTGGCACGTCGCCGACGAGCTCGCGCCGTTATTGCAGAACAACTTGGCAGCGCCTTTCGAATTGCCGAGCGCGCGCGGGCTTCCCCCAGAGCTCGCCGATCCCAGGGGCTATTGGGTCGCCACCAACCTTTCCACGCGCTCGCTCGCCTACAACACGCAGCTGGTTCCCGCCGATCGGGTGCCGCACACCCACAAGGATTTGCTCGATCCGCGCTGGAAGGGCCAGATGGCCTGGCATCCCGATTCCATCGCCGGCGGCTACGGCTTCATCGGCGTGGTGCTCAAGTCGATGGGCGAAGACGAAGGCATGCGCTATCTGCGCGCGCTCGCCAAGCAGAACATCGTGCCGCTGGCGGTTGCCGCCCGCGCCGTGCTCGACCGCGTCATCGCCGGCGAATATCCGATCGGGCTCGATATGAATTCTTCACATGCGGCGATCAGCGCCGCGCTCGGGGCGCCGGTGCGTTTCGTTCCGCTCGATCCGGTGACCATGACGACCCAGATCGCCGGAATGAGCCGCGGGGCATCCCACCCCAATGCGGCGAAGCTGTTCCTCGACTTCATGATCTCACGCGCCGGCCAAGAGGTGTTCCGGGATGTCGACTACGTCCCGATGCGTCCCGACGTGCCGGCCAAAAGCCCCGAGCTCAAGCCCGATACGGGCGGCTACAAGGCGCTGATGCTGACACCCGAGGAGATTGACGCCGACGGCCCGCACTGGGCCAAGGTTTACGAGGAACTGTTCCGGTGAGGTGAGGTTTCCGTAGCCCGCATGAAGCGTCAGCGGAATGCGGGAACAGGAACCCGGATTTCGCTTTCGCTCCATCCGGGCTACACAACAGCGGCGTTTACGCGCCCTCCGCTCCGGGCTATGCGAGGCACCGGTCTAAATAAATCAAGGATAGCCGCGAATGCGCATCATGTTTCTCAACCAGGCGCCACGCAAATCGGCCGCCTATGAGGCGGCCAAGATCGAGGCCCAGCTCACCTCCTATGCCTCCCCGGGCACCAAGGTGGAGATCGTATTTCCCGACGAGTACGAGGGCTCGCAGCTCTATGACACGATCGGGGCTCAGAGCGTGCTCAACGGCTTGCATCACATGATGGAAACGCCGGCGATCGTCCGCAAGATCTTCTGGGCGGCGCAGAACGGCTACGACGCGGTGATCTCCTCCAACACCTTCGATCCGGGCGTGGACGGCGGGCGGCTCGCGGTCGATATCCCGGTCATCGGCCTGTTGCGCACCTCTATGCACGCGGCGCTGACGCTGGCGGACCGGGTCGGGATCACGGTGCCGCTGGCCGGTCACGTGCCCTATACCTGGCGCATTCTGCGCTCTTATGGCCTTGACCGCTTCGTCAGCGACATCCGCCCGCTCGGCGTCTATGGCAAGGACATTGCGCAGCGCAAGCAGGAGATATTTGACATCACCACCAAGCTCATCCGCGCGCTGATCGAGGAGACGCGGGCCGAGATCATCCTGCCGCTCGGCGGGGCGCTGATCCCCTACGTGGTCAATCCCGACGATCTCGCCAAGGCCACCGGCGCGCAGGTGCTCAACACCAAAGCGATCGGCATCCGCTTTGCCGAAATGTGCGTCGCCTTCGGGATGACGCAAAGCGCGCTGACCTACCCGCGGGCAAAGCTCAGCTACGAGGACTTCGTCAACAAATAAGTCCGAAGCGGGGCTATCACATGAACCGCAGATGAACAGCGGCGGCAGTGCGGCTGCTTTGAAGTTTCTGCTGCGGAAGCCGACAAATTTGCAACGCACACGCGAATCCGACGCATTTTGGCCATGCATCTCGGAGATGATGCGTTATCGATTTCACCTTCCCGAATCAAACAACCCGAAGTGACCAGGAACCTGGTCCCCTCTTTCGGCCCTAACCACAATCAAGCTTCTCGAGGAGAACACGTATCATGTCAGACCGCACCACAAACCCTTCGCCTTCCGGCAGAGCGCCGCGCATGCTGGCGGCGTTTGCAACCGCCCTCGTCCTGCTCGGCACCACCGCCATCACCCCACCGGCGTTGGCGCAGGACCAGTCGACCCAACCGGCTGCCGCGCAGCTGCTCACCGCCGAGCAGCTGGATCAGCTGGTGGCACCGATTGCGCTCTATCCGGACAATCTGCTCGGGCAGATCCTCACCGCCAGCACCTATCCGCTGGAGGACGTGATGGCGGCGCGCTGGTGCCAGGCCAATCCGGGTGTCAAGGGCGCGCAGCTCGAGAGCGCCATGCAACAGGAGAACTGGGACCCGAGCGTGAAGGCGCTGACCGCGGTTCCGCAGGTTCTGGCGATGATGAACGACAAGCTGGACTGGACGCAGCAGCTCGGCGACGCCTATCTGGCGCAGCCCGACGATGTCGCGGCCGCGGTGCAGCGCTTGCGCCTGAAAGCGCAAGCGGCCGGCAACCTGCAGAGCAATGCACAGCAGCGCGTGACCTACGTTCCGGCGCCCGAGCCGATCGTGATCGATAACGTCCCGCAGCCCAACTATATCGCGATCGAGCCGGTCGATCCGACGGTTCTCTACGTGCCGGTCTACAATCCGGTCGTGGTCTACGGGCCCTGGGCCTATCCGGCCTACGTGCCGTTCTTCTGGTCACCGCCCGGCTTCGTCATCGGCGTGGGCGTAATCGCGTTTAGCGCGCCGTTCGTGGTCGGCCCCGCGATCTGGGCGACCTATGACTGGCACTCGCACCACGTCGACGTCGACGTGGAGCGCTTCAACCGTTTCAACCACACCACGATTGTTGCCAACGCTCCCGGTAACAAGTTCGTCTGGCAGCATGATCCGAGCCACCGCGGAAATATCCCGTACAACAATGCGGCCCTACAGCAGAAGTTCGGCAGGGGCATCAACAGCAATGCCAGCTTGAACCCGAACCTGAAGGGGCCTCTGGGCAACCAGGGCCAGAAGGGCGGCAATCCCGAGCTCAGGGGCAATACCCTGACCAACATCAACAGGAACAACCTGGGCGGCCCCGGCGGCAATCAAGGCACTCAGAGGGGCAATTCCGAGCTCAGAGGCAACACGCTGACCAACATCAACAAGAATAATAATGCCGGCAATCCGGGCGGCAATCAGAACAAAAACACCAACTTCGAGAAGCTGAGCACCGGCAACCCTGGCGGCAACAACGGCAACAGGAACGTCAACACCAACATCCACACTGAAGAACACAACATCCACACCGAGGAGCATCACGTCGACTTGAATCAGGGCAACCGGAACATCAACAACAACGTCATTCACACTCCGACCAACAATAATCCGCCCCCGCACATCCAGCAGCAGAACTTCGCGGTTCAGCACAATAATCCGCCCCCGCCGCCTCCCCCGCACATCATGGGCGGCAATCCCGGCGGCAGGCCCGGTGGCGGTGGTGGTGGCGGCAACCAAAACAATCAGAAGGACAAGAATCACCACTGAATTTTCACCTGCTCGCTTTCGGCAAAGTCAGCGCGGCGCCTCGGCTGGGTTCGGGGCGCCGCGGTTTTTTTAGCGCTTGGTGCGCGGAAGGCCCCGAGGGTAAGGTGCGGCGTTCCTCGCCCCCCTCTTCCGATCGAGACGCCCCATGACCTCTCGCCACAGCTGCGACATCGCCGTGATCGGGGGCGGCAGCGCCGCACTCGAAGCCGCAATCGCGGCACGCGAAGCAGGGGCCGACAGGGTGGTCATGCTGGAGAAGGCGCCGGAAGAGCAATCCGGCGGCAATGCCCGATTCTCCCACACCGGCTTCCGCTTCGTCCATGCGGGTGCTGCGGAGCTCAGGGAATTCCTGCCCGATGTGAAGGAAAGCCGCTTCCGCCGCATGCAGATCCCGTCCTACGGGCGCGACGATTTCCTCGGTGATCTCGCGCGCGTGACGCAAGGGCGCATCGATCCTGTGCTGGCCGAGTGCCTGGTCGATCAGTCCAACGCGGCCGTGCATTGGATGCGCGCCATCGGAGTCAGATGGGAGCCGGAGAAGATGACCGAGGTCGACGGCAAGCTCTATCTGCCGGGCGGCCACCACATTCACCCTGTCGGGGGCGGGCCCGGAATGCTGGCGCAGCTCAAAGCGCTGGCGCTTACGCGTGGCGTGGACATCCGCTACCGCGCGTGTGTGCGCGCCGTTCACGGCAACGACCGACGGGTCGAAGGCGTGCGGGTCTCGACCCCGGAAGAGGAATATGATCTTGGAGCGCGGGCGATCATCGTCTGCAGCGGCGGCTTTCAGGCCAATGCGGAGATGCGGGCGCGCTATCTCGGCCCCAATGCCGATCTCATGAAGGTGCGCGGCAGCCGGCACAATACCGGCGAGGTGCTCGCTGCGCTGCTCGCGCTCGGCGCCAAGCCTTCCGGCCATTGGCAGGGCGCGCACATGTCACCGATCGACGGCAAGGCGCCCGACGTGGAAACGCCGGTGCGCGCCGACGGCCGCGGCAACACGATGAACCGCTACGACTATCAGTTTGGCATTACCGTGAATGCGCTCGGCCAGCGCTTCTTCGACGAAGGCGAGGCCAAGCACGCTTATACCTACGCCAAGACCGGGCGCGCGGTGTTGCAGCAGCCGGGTGGCGTCGCCTATCAGATCTATGACCAGACCGGCATCGATCTGTTCCGCCACGGCCGCGATTATCCGGCCACCATGGTGGAGGCGCCGACGCTTGAAGCGCTCGCCAAGGCGATTGGAATCGAGCCGGAGCCGTTCCTGCGCACTGTTGCGGAATTCAACAAGGCCTGCCGCACCGACGTCGCCTTCATGCCGGGCGAGCTCGACGGCAAATGCACGGTCGGCATCAGCCCGCGCAAGTCGCATTGGGCCGAGCCGCTCACGCGCGCGCCGTTCCGGGCCTACCCGATCACCGCCGGTGTCACCTTCACCTTCGGCGGCATCAAGGTGGACACGCAGGCGCGCGTGATCAGCACCGCCGACGAGCCGATCCGGGGCCTCTATGCGTCAGGCGATGTGATCGGGCTCTTCTTCCACAATTATCCCTCCTGCACCGGGCAGACGCGCAACGTGGTGTTCAGCTATCTAGCGGGGCGGAATGCGGCTAGGCAGTGATGTATGCAGCTTTGTCAAGAATCTCCCCGCAAGGACGACCTCTCTCCGGGGTGTCGTCCCGGCCGTAGCGAAGCGAGGAGCCGGGACCCAGACCGCTGCGCACTCTCGATGGCGCGCAGCTGTATAGGTCCCTGCCTTCGCAGGGACGACCGAGTCGTTATGCGCGAGACAAACACACCATGACCAAGCACGTCGCATCCTCCGGCCCCGGCATCATCGAGCAGCTCGCCCATTGGGTGCTGAGCCTGCGCGCCGAGGACATCGCCGATGCGGTGATCAAGCAGGCAAAGCTGCTCATCCTCGATACGATCGGCTGCGGTTATGCGGCGCTCGAGGAAGAATCCGCCCGCGCGGTGCTGGCGACGCTCGATGATGTCGGCGGTGCGCCCGTTTGCAGCGTGATCGGCCGCGCCGGCAAGACCAGCGCCCCCAACGCGGTGCTCGTGAACGGCGCGCTCATCCGCATCCTCGATCTCAACGATTACGTGAACAACCGCAGGGGCGAGATCGGCGGCCATCCGAGCGATAATATTCCGGTCGCGCTCGCCGCCGCCGAGATGTCCGGCGCATCGGGGCGCGAGCTGATTGCCGCCATCGTGCTCGGCTACGAGCTGTTCGGCCGCGCCAAGGATCTGATCGAGCGCGACTCGGGCTGGGACGGCGTCAGCATTTCCGGCCTGGTGGCGCCCGCGATGGCCGGGCGCCTGATGGGTCTGGATGCCGGCACTCTCGCCCAAGCGCTCGCCCTGAGCGGTGCCCGCGCCGCAACGCCCCTGGCGGTGCGCCATGGCGCCATCTCGGCCGCCAAGTCGTTCGCCAACGCGCTGGTCGCCCAGAATGGCATGCAGGCAACGCTTCTCGCCCGCCACGGCGTCACCGGCCCGCTCGATCTGATCGAGAACCCCCTCGGGCTGCGCCCGGTCCTCTCCAACACCGCGGCGCTCCCAGCGCTGACCGCGGCGATGCCCAACGAAACCTACATCATGCGCGCCAACATCAAGGCCTATCCGTGCCTCGCCACCGGCCAGGCTATAGTGGCCGCGGGACTGGCGCTCCACGCTCAGGTCAAGGCCAAGCTCGGCGGCGATGTGAGCCGGCTAAAAGCCATCCGCGTCGCCATGGCGGACATGCCGTTTCTGCGCCGGCAGAAGGATGATCCGGGGCGCATCAATCCGACCTCGCGCGAGGCGGCCGACCACAGCTTCAATTTTCTCGCTGCTGTGTCGCTCAACGACGGCGAGTTCGGCCTCGCCCAATTCCACAACGAGCGTTGGAACGACAAGGCCGTGCGTGCCATCATGGGTCGGCTCGAGATCGCGGTCGATGCCGAGCTCAATGCGCGCGCACCCGGTAGCTTCCCGTGCCGAATGCAAGCCATTTGCGATGACGGCAGCGTCATGGTGGCGGACATTCCCGACCCGCCCGGATTCTCGCGCCATGGCCTCGACGCTGATGCGGTCTTAGCCAAATTCAACCGCGTCACCGCCACTCATCTCGATGCCGCTTTGCGCGACCGCATCATCAGTGCCGTGATGGAGCTCGACCGCAGCGCCTCCTGCGGTGAAATCAGCGGTGCGCTCACCGGTGCTTCTGTTGCGCGCCGGTGAGCCCACCCTACCTGTGCTTGCGAAACTAATATGGCCGCCGGTTCATCGCGCCGCATGCCGGCGAGACTTGCCACCTGCCGTCACGCCCGCGGACGAAACCATAGGAGCGCGCGACCTCGGGATTGCCGAATATGTCCGGGTGATAGGCCGGATTGACGCCGTCCAGACTGCACGGCTTCACGAAGCCGCCTTTCCATCCGTAATTATATTGCGCCTGCGCGGCCGGCACCGCGCCGAGAACGATCAGGCCCGCCGCCAGCGCAATCAGAGATCTCTTGCTCATGACAAATCCTCCTGCCGCTTAGATAAGCGGCGGAAGAGACGAGGCAATCGGCGTATCGAAATAATGCGCTTGGCTCGCGCATGTTTGTCGCAAGACCGCGGTGTCGCGGCCCGCTCGTAGGGCGGCCCGCCCTCTTTCCTGAGGGTCCTGCCAGCGGGCGGCCACAACGGCCGCCCCTACAAGAGCCAACATTCTCCTTGGTGTCGAATGGTCCCGGCTCGTCAGCGCGTTCACGCGCCTGTTCAACGCGCTATGGCCCGGGACAAGACTGGCGTCATCGATCAAATCGGCGACGGCGGCGCAACCTCGGCATCAGGCTGGTTGCTGCGCTTGAGCGCATCGGCAACAAAGCCGGAGGCCTTCATCTCCTCGACGAAGGAGCGCAAATAGCGGGCCGCGTTCGGCCTCCCTTTCGGGGTCCCCATCGCCTGCTCGATCACCTGGAAACGCCCGTCCATCACCCGCACATTTGGATCGGTCTTGGCGTATTCGACCAGCGGCTGCTTTACGCCGGCCGCCGCTTCGAGCTTCTCCGACAGGAACAGGTCGATCATGGCGCGCCCGCCGCCGGTCTTGGCTCGCACCAGCTGCGCATTCTTCAGCGTGCGGGTGAGATAGAGGTCATAGGCCGAGCCGACCCCGACCGCGATGCGCACGCCGGGCCGGTCGACATCGGCCACCACCTTCAAGGGCGAATCCTTGAGCACCATATAGGTGCCCTCAATCAGCACGTAGGGCGCGGTGAAGTCGACTTGCGCCGCGCGCGCCGGCTCGATCGCGAAAAAGGCGACATCCCAGGCGCCGGTCTTGAGCGCCTCGAACACCTTGCCGGCGGCTTCGAAGGTTACGAATTCTACCGGCACGCCGAGGCGGCGGCCAAGCTCGCGCGCGAGATCGACCGTGATGCCGCGCGGATCGGAGGCCGGCCCCTGCACCAGCACCCCGTTGCCGAGGTTGAGGGCGGCGCGCAACTTGCCGGTGGGAGCGAGCTCTTTGACGACTTCGGGCGAGACTGGAGTCACGGTGCTTCCTTTTGCGGTTGGGCTGCCGGCCTCTTGAGCAAGGGCGCTGAACGTTCCGGCAGCAACGGTCATCGCGGCGCCAAGCAGCGTACGTTTACTGACCAGCGCGTTGTTCAGCTTGTGGTTCATCTGTTCGCGCAATTTCGTGTGTTCGCGCATGTGTCTTCTCCCCTTAATTCGCCGCCGCGCGCCTTGGCGCCCGATACGTTTTGCTAAAGCCGTTGCGGATGTTGCCGGCCGTGAAGGTACCAATCAAATATTTCCGCACCGTTCCAGTGCACGACGCCTTCGAAGCGGTCGACATGCTCATAGATCGCTTCGAGATATTTGATTCGATGCGGCTGACCGCTGATATAGGGGTGGATCGCGAGCGCCATGATCTTGGCCCGCGACGCACTCTCGGCATAGAGACGTTCGAACTGATCGACGGCGCGTTTGAACAGGTAGTCGCTTTGGTGATGCTGCACGATCATCATCGGTATGTCGTTGAGCTCGACCGAATAAGGGAGCGTCACGAGCTCGCCGTGGGTGGTGCGGACCGTCGCCGGCTCGTCATCATGCACCCAGTCGGCGATGTATTTGATGCCGGCCGCGGCAAGCAGGTCGGGTGTCTCGAGTGTCTGCGTAAGCCCGGGTCCGAGCCAGCCCAAGGGTTTGCGGCCGCATGCCCGTTCGAGAATCTCCAGGCAGCGACGGATGGTGGCGGCCTGGTCCGCAAGCGCGTGCATCGGCACCTGGTCATAGCCGTGCCCCATGAACTCCCAGCTTGCGCGTCGCGCCTCCTCGGCGACGCGCGGATAGTCCTCGCACACGCGTGCATTGACGGCGAGCGTCGGGCGGATGCCGCGCTTGGCAAACAGATCGAAGAAGCGCCAGCACCCGACCCGCATTCCGTATTCGTGCCAGCTCCAGTTGGGAACATCGGGCAACAGCCCCTGCCCGATCGGCGGCGGCAGGACCTGCCGCGGCATCGCCCGGCCGATTTCCCAGACCTCGTAATTGACGATGGTCCAGACCGCGAGCCGCGCCCCACCAGGAAGCTTGAGCGGCGGCCGATCGATGATGGCCGAAAAGTCACAGCGCTCGCGCGGCAGCATCGGCCGCTTCGCCGGGTCCGAATCCACGGTCATTGCACCGTTATATGGGCGGCGCGGATCACCTGCCCCCAGGAGACGATCTCGGACTTGATGCGGGCACCGAATTCCTCCGGCGAGCTGCCGACCGGGTCGTAGCCGAGCTCTGTCAAGCGCGCCTGCATGTCCGGCGTCGCGATGATCTTGGCGATCTCACGCTGCAAGAGATTGATGATGTCCTTCGGCGTGCCGGCGGGAACCAGCACACCGACCCAGCTGTCGCCCATGATCTGCGGATAACCGGCTTCCGCCATGGTTGGAACATCGGGGAATATGCGCGAGCGCTTGGCTCCGGTGACGGCGAGCGCCCGCACATTGCCCTTCTGGATCTGCGCGATCGAGGCCGCCGGCGAGGAGAAGCCGATCGGCGTGTGGCCGCCGACGACGGCCATGATCGCCGGCGCGCCGCCGTTATAGGGCACATGCACCAGATCGAGATTGAGCAGCAGGCGGAACTGCTCACCCGCAAGATGCGCCTGCGTGCCGGCGCCTGCAGTCGAATAGCTGAACTTGCCGGGGCTCGATCTGATCAGCGCGACCAGCTCCTTGACGCTATGTGCCGGCACCATCGGGTTGACGGTCAGCACGGTGGTCGAGGTGACGGCAAGCGTGACCGGGTCGAAATCCTTGGCCGGATCATAGGGGATTTGATCGAACAGCGTCGGATTGACCGCGTAGGATGAGAAGGCGAAGTAGAGCGTATAGCCGTCGGGAGCGGCCTTCGCGGCCTGCGCAGTGCCGATATTGCCGGAAGCTCCCGAGATATTGTCGACATAGAACTGCTGGCCGAGGTCCTCGCTCAGCTTCTGCGCGACCAGACGCGTGAAGGTATCGGTCACGCCCCCCGGCGCAAAGGCCACGATCGCGCGCACCGCACGCGTCGGGTAGCTCTGTGCGTCGGCGCCATGGCCGCCGGCCAGCCAAAGACCCATCAACAGCGGCAAGCTTGCAAGGAAACGTTTGATCATGGCGCCCATCCTGCAGGCCAAGTGTAGGCCGCATCGGGCGCCAGTGAAACCCTTCTCCCGCCCGCGCTATCGCATGTGGCGTGACCTCTCCCCGCCTGCGCGGAGAGGGAGATGCGCCCGGCCTTGAAAACAACCAAATGCGACCGGTTGCGGAGGACACAAATTCGAAGGCTTTGCGCTCAGGCATCCGCCGCGGTCGCGACCTCGGCCTTGCCCTCGCCGCGGCGCTGCAACAGATTGCCGGCGACGTCGGTGATCGTAGGGGGCGGCAGCGCCGCGAACGGCAATGGCCGCGTGACCTCGATAGCGGCAAGGCCGACGCGCGCGGTGAGCAGGCCGTTGAGCACTCCCTCTCCGAGGCGCACCGAAACTTTGGCGGCGAGACCATGGCCGAGGACCTGCTGGATCAGGCTGTCGCTCGCCGCCATCCCTCCGGTGAGCGCCAGATGGGCGATGACGGCGCGCATGAGGCGGAAGAGGCCGAGCGTGCCGGGCCGGCCGCCATACAGATAGGCGAGCCTGCGCACCAGCGTGACGGCGGTCACCAGTACGAACAGCATGTCGATTGCGGCGCGCGGGCTGACCGCGGTCACGAGCGAAACCCGCTTGGCGGCATCGCCGACCAGGCGTCTGGCCTCGGCGTCGAGGGGTTCCAACAATTCCCGCTCGGCGAGCCGAACGAGATCGGCGCCGTCAATGATGTCGCCGAGATGCTCCTCGAGGCGCGCGCGCCGGCGCGCCAGGCGCGGCATCGGGCGCGCGAGCGCCAGCACGTCGCGGGCGACAGCCCGGCCGGCGACGCGATCGTCGCTCGCGAGCGTGTCGACACCGCGCTGCCGTAGCTTCTCGATGGCACCGAGCCGCCACAAACCGAGTGCTTCGCGCAGCACGATCGCGCTCGCTGCGACCCCAGCTACGGCGGCAAGCCCCAGAGCCAGCCAGCCGAGCGCCAGGTCGCGATCGAACATGTCTGCGATGAGGCGGGCCACGCCGGCGCCCAGACCGAGCGCGGTCAGTCCGCCAAGCGCCGACCAGAACAGCGTGCCCCAGCGCAAGCGGCGCCGTGCCGGCACCTCCGGCGCGAGGGCAACCGGAAGCGCGGGCTCGCCCTCCATGGTCACCCGCACGCCGGCGCGCGGGAAAGTCGTCTCATCCAACGTCACTACGACGCGCGGATCGTCGAGCCGGAACGCGGCAGGCCGGCGGGGATGCTCATTCATGGCGCAGCTTCTTCATCGCGCAGCTTCTTCTTGGCGCAGCTTCTTCTTGGCGCAGCTTCTTCTTGGCGCAGCTTCGTGCATGGGAGAGCTTCGTGGCACGGCCTTAGGGCAGGGCGTCATGGCACGGCCTCATGGCATCCGATCTCCGAGCAAAAATTGCAGCGCACGGTCCAGACGAATATGGGGTAGCGCTGCGGCGCCGTCGAGCTGTTCGAGCTGGGGCGGACGCAAGCGCAGGAAGCGGAAATCCGCCTCCTGCGCGGTTACCGCGGCAAGGCCGCGGAACGCCGAGCCCGTGCCGAATACGAGGTTCGGATCCGACGGCAGGTCGCCCGGGAACATAGCTGCTTCCGTCGCGCCATCGAACACTTCACCACCCACCACTTCCCCGGCAGCCGGAACGCCGATGATGCAGGGCAGTTCGTCGCGTCCGCGTCGCACCTTGGCCTCCCGCGTCGCCCGCACGGCCGCGAGAGCAACCACGTCCACCGGCACCCCGGCAGTGTTCGCACGTGCGGCGGCGCGCTCGATCATGCGCGCAAGTATCGCCTCAAGCCGCTCGTGACTCGTGTGATGCAGCTGGTCGGCCTTGGTGGCGGCAAACAAGATGCGGTCGACGCGCGGGCGAAAGAGCACGCTCGCGAAGGTCTTGCGGCCGACACGGAAGCATTCGAGCACGGACGCGAGCGCGCCTTCGAGATCGCGCACCGCGTCCGGACCGGCATTGAGCGCAGCCAGCGCATCGACCAGGACGATCTGCCGGTCCAGGCGGGCGAAGTGATTTTCAAAGAAGGGACGCACGACAACGTCCTTGTAGGCCTCATAGCGCCGCCGCATCATGGCGGCGAGCGAGCCTGAAGGCGGCGCGCTTTCGTCCTTGTAGATGAGCGGCGAGAATGTGAGCGCAGGCGAGCCGGCGAGGTCGCCGGGCATGAGAAAACGGCCGGGCGGAAGCAGGCTCATGGCGTAGTGCTCATTGCGGCACGTCTTGAGGTAATCGGTGAACAGCGCCGACGCCCGCAGTGCCACCTGCTCGTCTTCCCGGGCGAGCGGATCCAAATTCTCCACATAGGAGCGCCACTCGGCCGCAATCTGCGCCCGCGGCGCTTGCGATGAAAGCGCAAGGCTCTCCGCCGACCATTGCTGATACGACCTGGCCAGCAGCGGCAGGTCGAGCAGCCATTCGCCCGGATAATCGACGATGTCGAGGGTCAGCGTGCGTGCCGCGCCGCGCTGCGACTGGTAGTCGATGACCAGACGCAACTCACTGATACGGTCGGTCGATTCCGGCCAGCGCCGCTCCGTCGTGAGCGCCCGCACATGGCCCTCATAGTCGAAGCGCGGCACGGCATCGTCCGGCTGCGGGGCAAGGCGCGCGCGCGCGATCCGGCCGCGCGAAAGGGGCTCGAATACCGGAAAACGCCCGCCTTGGGTCAGGCCATGCACAAGCGCGGTGATGAACACCGTCTTGCCGGAGCGGGACAGGCCGGTGACGCCGAGCCGGATGGTCGGCTCGAACAGGCCTTGGCCGAACTCGAGCAGGGCGCGGCCGGCGAGCCGGGCCTCAGCCAAGATGTCAGAAAGCGGAGGCGCCATGCTGGTGTCGGGATGCGCCGAAATAACGGGGCATGTTGCGAGGGTAAGCTCGCACCTAAGATCACCATCCACAACAGCTGTCGCAAGAGCACTGCGGGGCACCGCCTATGGATTCGCGTCCCGCGCCCGCGTGCCGCGCTTGGCCGGGCAGCCAAGCTCCTGCAGGCTGGGATCGACCTCGTCGGCTTTGTCACTGATATCGGCGGCCATCGCCACCAGCGTCGCCGCGACCGATGGATTTTCCACCGCCGCGGCCACCCGCAAGCAGCGTGCTGCCTGTCGACGAAGATCCGTTGCGCTCGGCATTGCGGAAGTCCCCCCAGAATTCCGCGTCAACGTGGGAGGGCGCGGGGGAGTTCCGCTGCCGGATAAATCGAGGGGAGGATAAGCCGAAATCGTGTGATCATACCGCCGGCGGCGCGCCGGGCGGACAGGTTGCAGTCATGCGCCCGTTTGCGGGGCGATGGCGGTATCTGTGGTGGGGGCTTCGCTGCGGCCGGGTCGCGGATCGATCTCGTCGGCTTTCATGCTGAAATCGTCGGCCATCACCACCAGGGCTGCGACCACGCTCTGATCATCGACCGCGGCGGCGATGCGAAGACAACGGGCGGCTTGTCGACGCAAGAACTCGGAACTCAGCATGCGTCAGATCCCCTACTGATTGCGCTCCAAGGGCCAAGGCAAGCCGGCATCACCCAGGCGTATTGGAGCTTGCTCGGACGCCCGCGCGGTGAAGCGCGTTCTCCTCGATGCTCGGCAATTTTGACCCAATGACGGCGGCCTGCCTGCGCACAGCCAAAGCTGCACGCCGGCATTGACGAAATGTTCACCAATCCGTGCACCGGTATTTTTCCGCATGCTCACGCTTATCGGCCATTACGAATATCGTGATTGGATGGTCGCAACCGGGCGGGGCACAAGCGCAAGCCCACCGCGGAGGACCTTCCGATGAGACCCAATCGTTGCGATTGTTGCGGCGGCAAGTTCGGGATGGTTTCACGCAGCCTGTGGGGCCGTCGCTTCTGCTCGCGGCTCTGTCGCCGGATCTATCTGTTCGACAAATGGCGATCCGCGCATTGGATCGACTCGCTGTCGCTGGCGATGATACGCGCAGTCACCCGGATCAAATCGACGGCTCAACATCGCGATTGCCCGAACCATCTTGAGAATGCCGGCTCATCACGATCCGGATGAGGTCGGCGGTGTTCTTGGCGTCAACCTTTTCCATGATCCGTGCCCGGTGAAATTCGACGGTCCTCGGGCTGATTCCCATTTTTCGACCCGCTTCCTTGCTGGAGGCTCCGGCGAGGATCAGGTTCAGCACGTCGCGCTCGCGGCGGGTGAACGGCTCACGGCCGGGAACTGCCAAGGCGGCCGCACCGCTTGATGCACTCTCTTGCTGGCGTCGCGCCCAGGCGACGATGCTCTCCTTGATCCGCTCGACCACCTCAAGGCCGCGGAACGGCTTCTCGATGAAATCGAGCGCCCCGCTGCGGATCGCACTGACCGCCATCGGGATGTCGCCCTCCCCCGAAATCACGAAGATCGGCGCCGGATAGTCCTCGGCATTGAGCTGCTTGAGGATGTCGAGCCCGGAGCGCCCGGGAATGTTGACGTCGAGGATGATGCAGGCTGGGACTGCGAGCCGCGCCCCGGCCAGCAGAGCCGCGCCATCGGCGAAACAGGTCGGACGGAATCCGGCTTGCGCGAACACCATCGAGAGGACCTCGCGCACCGCGGGGTCGTCGTCCACAATGAACACTTCTCCACTGGGAGCAGATTCCTGGGCCATTGATCGAAGGCTCCCTCTCTCTTCTTTTGAACCCTATGCTCCGCCTCTTTCTCTCTTCGCGGTTAGGCGAATCGCGAAATCTTCAACGCAACCCGGACCACTTGACCCACGGTCCAGCTCGACAGCATAGGCGGGATGCGGGCTCTTGCAACATGCCGAAGAATTTTCCGGCGCGCTCCTTGAGCTCGGCATGTCTCCACCAACTCGGCGCGATGAATCTTCAAGGCGTCAAAGTATACGGCAAGGTATACGGGCAAGCTTTCGCCAGGTTTGCAAATTCCAAAGGTCGGCTCAGCGACCGCGCACCACCGTTCGGAAAAGTGCGGACAAATCCCAACCCGAAATTGTACAGTACGCAGTTGTGCCTATGTGCCTGCAGCCGATTTCTGGCGCGCGTCCGCTGGAAGCTCGGCCTCGTCGGCGATCAATCCGAGAACGCCTTCCGCGACCAATTCCGCAATCATCGCCGGCGTCATTCCGAGCTCGTGCGCGATATCACCGCTATGCTCGCCCAC